>TARA_R110002020_G_scaffold83397_2_pt1 | contig 463922 bp, 457 predicted proteins | sample TARA_R110002020 | Tara Oceans TARA_R110002020 (sample SAMEA4396489) | marine metagenome | biome: Westerlies Biome; feature: [MES] marine water layer (ENVO:01000295) within the mesopelagic zone...; material: water (ENVO:00002006), including particulate matter (ENVO:01000060)... | reverse complement strand
CGGGATATACCTTAGCTCACTGTTCAGATTTCTGGGACCACCTCACAGTAGGTTTGGATTTGCCCGGCAACACGCTGTGATCGCTTCTCGACGAAACATTGCTAGCGTCTTTGGCCCAGGCTTCACTGGAACTGACTCTTTGCTTTTAGCCTCCAGTCGAACCGCAGATGAAGCATGCTTGATGCGGAGTTCATCAATGAATTGGCTACTTAAATCCGCTCGCCCCGCTTCGGGCTCAATACTTGCCGCGATCCAATATTCTGACGGTACTTCCACAATTTGACTGGGGCTGCCTTCACTTGTGAATCTACCAATTAGCACGATTTCTTCACCGACTAATTGATCGCGTAGGAGTGAAATCAACTTCGTACGCCTGTCTTTTTCCAAACGACTGCGCGTTATAGTAGTCGTGATGGATTCCAAAGACCTTAGAAAGTTATCGACCTTAGCTGGATTGTCGGAGGCTAACTCGTTCAACCGCGACGTGGTTTCATTTAAGATCGCTTCATCAATAGGATTGTTATCGAGTAGCGACTGAAAATAGTCGCTTAGCGGCCGCGCTTTAGCCCAGATTTTATTGAGATTTTCAGCCATTTCAAATAAACTAATTACTTAGCCCATAAATCTAATTGGATTGCGGTAATTATGCTACTTCAAGCGGAACTCAATAAAGTTAATGTAGATGAATGGGCCGAGCGTTGCGTTTATTGGAATAACGAATCTTTAGCCGGAATAACGAAACGAAAACGTCGGGAACAACAGTCACACGCGCTTATTTTAACGGGCCAAGGCTTATCAATAAGCGTTGATAAAAAGCGATTGGTAATTCGCGACGGTAATACGCATTACCCATCCAATCAAAATATCTGGGAATTCTTCAAAGGCGATCTCGAATTACCACCCCGTATCGTCATCGTTGATGGCTCGGGTACCATCACGCTCGACGCGATGGACTGGCTTGCTGAGCAAGGTATCCCGCTGCTCCGTATTAAGTTCGATGGCAACGGCACGACCGTTATGAGCCCCAGCGGATATGCCGCCGACAGCACAAAGGTTGCGTGGCAACTTGAGACGCGAGCTGATCCAGACAAAAAGCTAGCGTTCGCGATCAAGTTTACACGCGAAAAGCTAGAAGCCAGCATCGCGACGCTAGAAAAGTTCGTCCCTTCGTCCAGGTATCAGGAGCGAGCAATAGAGGCTGCGCGTGAGTGCCTGAATTTCATCGAGAGTGGCGACGCTGATACCTCTTCAAAGCTGCTGGGTCAGGAAGGCAAAGCCGCAAGCTTCTATAGGCGGGCGTGGCAAGGCGTCGAAATGAAGTGGCGGGCGACAGCGCGACACCCAATTCCGGACGATTGGCGGACATACCTTTCGCGCTCTTCGATCATCACAGGCGTTAAACCGAAGAACTGGAATGCTTCGCATCCGATCAACGCGATGCTGAACTATGGGTATGCCGTATTGCTCACGAAAATGAAGATACAGGCGATTTGCGACGGCTATGATCCGATGATTGGCATTCTTCACGACCAGAGGCACAGGGAAAAAGACCTGACGCCTTCCTTTGCGTTGGACTTGATGGAGCCTCACCGGCCAGTTGTGGATCGCGTTGTGCTGAAGTTGATTGCTGAAGAGACGTTTAGCGGGGCGGATTTCGATATTCAGAGCAACGGTGTGTGCCGGGTGAATTCGGAGCTAGCTCGGGAGATAGTTCGGTTGACCTCTGTAACCTTGCGTTGAGCTGAATTTTGGGCGTACTTCGCGTTAGATATTGTCGGAGAGGCTAAATCACTTGCAGAGCGAACACGATCCACAGCAGCTAATGTCACAGCTACGGCAAATTCTTTCCGCCGATAAGTTATCGATAGGTTTTTTCCTGGGCGCAGGTTGTCCATGCTCCGTTCGAATCCAAGATCCCGATGGCACGGATAGCAAACCAATAATTCCGGCAATTCAGGGGCTAACGGATCAAATAACATCTGCGATGCTTGCCTCTGACGTTACAAAGGGCGCTTTCGAAAAAATCGTAGGCACCCTCGAAGAAGATGGGCACGCCGGTCCAAGCGTAGAAGCGATGCTCAACCGCATTCGATCTTTCCGCGATGTGGCCGGAAATGCCGGTGTCAGAGGGTTGTCAAACATAGAACTCGAATCGCTTGATCGAGCCATTTGTGCCCGAATTCGAACGACGATGAAGTGCGATTTGCCAACTACTCCCACAGCTTACCAATCATTGGCTAAGTTTATCGGAAGGCACCGTTTTCCACCTGTCGAAGTTTTTACAACAAATTATGATGTACTCTTCGAACAAGCTTTAGAGCGTGAGCATGTTCCCTTTTTCGATGGCTTCGTCGGGTCTTCACGCCCGTTTTTCGATCAACGAGCAATCGAAGAAGACAGCATCCCTAAGCGATGGTCGCGATTGTGGAAGATTCATGGATCGATCAATTGGAGGTCAAATAGGCTGACAAAAAGTGTCTTCAGAAGTGATGGGGATGAAGATGATGAGCTTCTAATTCATCCCTCGCATCTGAAGTATAACGAGAGTCGCCGAATGCCTTACTTAGTGTTGATAGACCGGCTGCGAAATTTTTTGAGGCGTTCCGATCATCCTGTTGCTTTAATACTATCAGGATATTCGTTCGGTGATGAACATATAAACGAGGCGATCATCGAAAGTCTCAAAGCGAATTCTTCTGCAGCGTGCTTTGCTTTCCAGTTTTCCAAATTGTCTCAGTATCCCGTGGCTAGGGCGTTAGCTCTAGAGAATTCCAACCTAACTGTTCTGGCCGAAGATGGCGCAGTTGTGCGTCGGCAGGAAGGCAACTGGTTGGCGCGGCCTGAGTCTGATCGAGCAATGCTAAGTGGTGCGTTTGAATTCAAGGAAGTTGGCCAAGAAGGCCAAGAGCAGAACCAAAATATTCCTTGCCATTTGAAGCTTGGGGACTTCGCAGAATTGGGAAACCTGCTTGATCAATTTGTAGATGGAAGAGTTCAATGAACTCCGATCCGACACTTCTCGGCACGGTTGAAGATGTCAGCGGCGCGTCAATCCGTATAAAGATGGCGGAAGGTACTGTTTCTGGTTTGAGTTTTATCGACGGACAAAGCTACAGGGTTGGACAAGTGGGAGGGTTTATCAGAATACCCTTGGGCTTTGTAAGTTTGTACGGCGTGATTTCGCAGGTCGGTGCGAGCGCATTGCCAGAACGTTTGTCAGACGTTGAAAGTCACGGAAATCGATGGATGACCGTCCAACTCGTTGGAGAGGGGCATCCGGGTATTGGCTTTGATCGCGGGATTTCCCAGTTTCCAACCGTAGGCGATTCGGCACACATTGTTACTGAGTATGATCTTCGCGCAATCTACGGACGACCAGATGATTTGAGATTTGTCAAAGTCGGTCGCCTAGCAAGCGCCAACTCCATCCCAGCGCTCGTTGACATAGACAAACTAGTGAGTCGCCATAGTGCAGTCGTGGGCACAACCGGTTCGGGGAAATCAACTACAGTTGCGGGTATTTTGACCGCGTTATCAGACGCCGAAAACTACCCTTCAGCAAGGATACTCGTGATCGACATTCACGGAGAGTATGGCAAGGCATTGTCTGACAGGGCCGCAGTGTTCCGCGTAAACCCTGATCCAAATAGCGACGAGCAACCACTTTACATTCCGTACTGGGCGATGACGTTAGACGAACTCTTGCCCATAACTTTGGGCGCCATTGAAAACCTGGGGGATAGGGGTGCGGTCATTGACCGAGTGAAAGCACTTAAAGCGGAAGCCCTGACTCGAACTGCTAGAGCAGGCGTTGATCTAAACACATTGAGTGTGGACACACCGGTTCCTTTTAGCATTCACAAACTCTGGTTCGATTTACATTGTGAGACGCGGGCAACGCACTTTGAAAGGCCCGGACAACCACAATCAAAAGCGACTTGGGCATTGGAACTGGATGGAGCTGGAAAGCCGCTTCAACCGGGTGATTCATTGGCCGGTATCGTCCCTCAATTCTTGCCCCCGAAAGACATAAAGGAGGATGCGGAAAAGATACGTCTGAGCAGATCAAACCTTGGGATTGGCAGGGCAATTGATGCGCTTGGCTCAAAAATTCGCGATCCTCGATTTGATTTTCTTTTGCGACCTGGCCCTTATCTGCCTGATGTTGACGGACGCACATCGGGCGATATGGACATGCTTCTTGCCGGTTGGCTCGGCGATACTCGCCCCATTACAATTCTAGATCTTTCTGGAATCCCCCCCAGCATTCAGTCCGAGTTAGTCGGATCTGTTCTTCGTATTGTTTACGATGCACTTTTTTGGGCTAGAAATATTCCTGAAGGTGGTCGAGAGCGTCCGCTGCTGATCGTTCTGGAAGAAGCGCATACATATTTAGACCCAAAACAATCAGCTTCGGTTGCAGTGAAAAAAATCGCCAAGGAAGGCAGAAAATACGGGATCGGCATGATGCTTGTCAGCCAGCGCCCTGCCGAGATAGATCAAACTATACTCTCGCAATGTGGAACGATATTCGCACTTAGACTAAGCAACTCTGCAGATAGAGGCCATGTCAAAGGAGCCGCTAGCGACAATCTCGAGGGACTCTTCGCGATGTTGCCTGTTCTCCGAACTGGAGAAGCAGTCATTGTCGGTGAGGCTGTGAATTTGCCGATCCGAACGCTCATTGAGCGGCCTAGCCCAAAGCGACGTCCGGATAGTGCTGATCCAAAGGTCGTCGTTTCGGGAAGTGAGTCTGAAGGGTTCGATAGTCCCGGCGGTTGGAACCAGAAGCGAGATCCATCCGATTATGCCGAGGCGCTTGAACTTTGGAGAAGCCAGAGCCCTCGCTCAAAGCGCACTTTCTCAAGCGACCAATCCATTTCTTCGACGGACATGGGAACTCAGGCCGCCTCAGATGGGATGGTGTCTGATAGTGAAGGAACTGAAAAATGATCCGGGAGCCCGTAACCTCAAGCAACATTTCTGAGATCGGCTACGACGAACCGAGCCGCACGTTAGAAGTTCTCTTCAGCAACGGTAGCGTGTATCAGTATTTTGATATCCCACCCCAAATTTATACAGAATTGCTGCACGCAGGATCGGTAGGTCGCTATCTGAATAGCACCATCAAAGGTCATTTTCGTTATGCTCGGGTTTAGTAGGATTGGCGGGAGCCAGACTAATTAATCACCGACATCACTATACCCCCCCCCGCACGCGGGGGAGGATAAAGGGGACTATTCCGCCGGGACTTCGGCCGGTTTGCGTTTGTCGAAATTGGTCCAGACGCCGTCGTCACCGTGCCAGTCGCCGCGGGTCGCGCCCTTGGAATATTCGGTGGCGCGCTGTTCGAAGAAGTTGGCGTGCTCAACCCCGTTGAGGATTTCCGAGAGCCAGGGCAGCGGGTGCTTGTCGAGGCCGTAGATTGGCTCGAGCTTGAGCTGGCCAAGGCGCCAGTCGGCGATATAGCGGATGTATTGCTTGATATCGTCGGGCGTCATGCCTTCGATCTCGCCGGCTTCGAAGGCCAGTTCGATGAACTTGTCTTCGAGTGCGACCACGGTGCGGCAGCATTCGCGGATCTTCTCGCGCAGTTCGTCGGTCATCACGCCGGTTTCCGCGCAGAAGGCGTGGAAGAGCTTGATCATGCCTTCGCAGTGAAGCGACTCGTCGCGGATCGACCAGGTGACGATCTGGCCCATGCCCTTCATCTTGTTGAAGCGCGGGAAGTTCATCAGCATGGCAAAGCTGGCGAAGAGCTGGAGGCCCTCGGTGAAGGCGCCGAAGACGGCCATGGAGACGGCGATGTCTTCATTGGTCTCAACGCCGAACTGGCCGAGATAGTCGTGCTTGGCCGACATCTCCTTGTATTCCATGAAGGCCGAGAATTCCGAATCGGGCATGCCGATGGTTTCCAGCAGCAGCGCGTAAGCCGCGATGTGGATCGTCTCCATGTTGGAGAAGGAGGCCAGCATCATCGACACTTCGGTCGGCTTGAAGAGCGGCATGTAATTGGTCATGTAGTTCGCGCCGACCTCGACGTCGGACTGCGTGAAGAAGCGGAAGATCTGCGTCAGCAGGTTACGCTCGCCGTCGGATAGCTTGACCGCCCAGTCCTTGCAGTCCTCGCCCAATGGCACCTCTTCGGGCATCCAGTGGACCTGCTGCTGCTTCTTCCAGAAGTCATAGGCCCACGGGTAACGAAACGGCTTGTAGGCAAAGCTGGGGGTCAGCAGTCCTGGCAAATTCTGGTGTCCGTCAGCCATAAGGGCCTCCTTGGTGTTCATGTCGATGTCTGGAGTAATATACACCACATATAGTGCTTCATTCAGGTTAATGCCGCAAGATGTTCCGGTAAGGATTGCGACACTTGTCCACAGGCCTGCTCACAGGAAATGCGCTGGCGACGGATTTGCGGGCAGATGCGCGTTGAATCGCATTATAAGGCAAACAGAGGACTGAGTCCCATGAAGATACGGCTGGCTCTTGCAGCAATCCTGGCCATTTGCCTTGCAGGCGTGCCGCTTGCGCAAGCGGAAACCCATCTCGATGTGCCCTATGCCAGCCTGCCGGGCGTGGACCCCGAGAGCCTCAGTCTCGACATTTATACGCCGGACGGCGCGGAGGATGCGCCGGTGCTGGTGATGGTGCATGGCGGCGGATGGACACGCGGCAGCAAGACCAATGCAGTCGGTGATTCCCATGTGCCCTATTTCACCGGGCAGGGCTTTATCTATGTCTCGATCAATTACCGGCTGGCGCCGGATGACCCGTTCCCGGCCTTCATGGAGGACGCTGCCTCTGCGGTCGCCTTTGTGCACCGGGAGATCGGCCGGTATGGCGGCGACCCGGACAGGATTTTCCTGATGGGGCATTCGGCGGGAGCGCATATCGCGGCCCTGCTTTCGGTGGACGGGCAATACCTGGCCGCGCAGGGCCTGTCGCCGGCGGCGATTCGCGGGACGGTGCTGCTGGACGGGGCGGCCTATGACATTCCGGATCTCGCCCGCTTTGGCGGACGGCGCCTGCCCCGGCTTTACCGCCAGCCTTTCGGCTCGGATCCGGCCGTCTGGCGGGCCGCGTCGCCCACGCTGCAGGTGAAAAAGGGCGCACAGACGCCGCCCATGCTGATCTTCCATGTCGACCGGCCGGGCGCAGGCGAGGCCTCGAACGCGCTGGCAGACGCGCTACGGTCGGCAGGCCATTCAGCGCGCGTGGTGGAGGCAGCTGACAGGACGCACCGAACGCTCAACCGCAACTTGGGAGAGCAAAACGACCCGTATGGACCAGTTATTAGCGCCTTTATGCGTGAAAATTCACCTTAAACGTATATACAGCGCAAACTAACCCTACCGTGTTAGCGCATTATTTATGCACCTAAGAATATAATACGGGATGAGATTTGCTTGGGGCAGTTCTACATTCCACGACACTTCGGTCTGCGCCACGCGGGCCGAACGACTGCGGCTTGGGTGAGGCGCATATGCAGAACATGCTTGGATACATGTCGCAGATTTTCGACGCATTGCCCTACCCGGTCTTTGCCAAGAACAATGCGCATCAGTGGATATACGGCAACAAGGCCTTCGAGGCGCTGATCGGCACGTCGGATTTCATCGGCAAGGACGACCGTGCTTTTTTCCCACCGAGCCAGGTGAAGGCTTTCCGGACCGAGGACCGACGCGTGTTCGCAGGCGAGGAAAGCCTGACCGAGGAACCGATTGGTCCCGACCTCTTCGCGCTGACCCGCAAGGTGCCGCTTAAACTGCCGGATGGGTCGCATGGCCTTGTCGCCATCGTCCTCGCCTCGATCAAGCCGGGCCAGACGAAATCCGATGACCGGATCGTTTTCGAGGCCCTCGACCGGCAAGCCGACGAAAATGTTTCCCGGCTTAGCACGACGTGGGCCATGCAGGCAGCCGAGTTCGAAACCCGGTTGTCGGAAGCTGAGTCGAGCCGGGCCGAGGCGCTGCTGATTGCGCAGACTGATCCAACGACCGGCCTGAAGAACCGGCTCGGATTTGAAATCGCAATGGAGGAAGCCATCCGGTCTGCCGCCAAAAGCGGCAAGCGTTTCGGCGTCGCCTTTATTGATGTCGACAAGTTCAAGCATATCAATGACCGCTTCGGCCATGCCGTGGGCGATCGCGTGCTGAAGACGGTGGGCCGACGCCTGACCGAACTGCCGGACGTGTTTGCCGTGGCGCGCTGGGGCGGCGATGAATTCGCCATCCTGACCGAATTGCCGGACCTTGGCGACGCGGCACTGACGCAGGGATTTTCCGAAGCACGCGAATATGTCTTCCGGCGCACCCAGATTCAGGACCGGCAGCTCGACCTGTCCGGTTCTGGCGGAATTGCCGTCTATCCTGACGATGCCATTGACCCTGAAGGCCTGATGCGCTGCGCCGATATTGCCCTGATCACGGCCAAGCGCCGCGGCCGCAACCAGATCATGACTTTCAACAAGGAAATCGACATCGCCCTGAAGCGCCGTATGCAGATCATGCGCGACTTGCGAGGCGCCATCGACGGTGGTGCGATCCGGGCATACTACCAGCCGATCGTGTGCGCTTCGAGCCGCGCAGTGATGGGCGTCGAGGTGCTGGGTCGCTGGACGCATCCCGAACTCGGTCCCGTCAGCCCGGACGAATTTTTTGACCTTGCCCGCGTGACCGGTATGGCGAGCGACCTCGATTTCGCCATCCGTGATCTTGCATTCCGCGAAGCGCGGCAATGGCTCGAATCCGGCGCGATCGCGCACCTGTCCGTGAACATTTCGCCCAATGACATCGTCTCGTCCGAGTTCGCTGCCAGCTTCCTGCAGCACCTGGCGGATACCGGCGTATCACCGCACCATATCTGCCTGGAAATTGTCGAGTCGGCCTTTGTCGCTGACCTTGTTGCAGCAAAGCGGAACCTGCGGCGCCTGCGTGCGGCGGGCGTCACGATCGCCCTAGACGATTATGGCACGGGCTATTCGAACATGAGTGCCGTGCTGGACCTGCCGCTCGACAAGCTCAAGCTTGACCAATCGCTGATCCGGGCACTGGGCACGAATAACAAGGTGGCCATCCTGCTGACATCGATCATGCAGCTGGCGAAGAGCCTGAATGTGAGCGTCGTCGCCGAAGGCGTGGAAACGCGGCTGCAGTCGGCGTTCATCACGTCGGTCGGCTGCGATCTGATGCAGGGCTACCTGTTTTCCAAGGCCCTGCCCTTTGAGACAATGGACGCCTGGCTGAACGACTATCGCGAGAAAGTCGCCTGAGACCGGCGCCGCGCTAGCGTGCGTGGCGGGGTGAAGGAGGCGTGTACGCTGGCGGGACCGGACGCGGCTGGCCTTGCGTGATGGCATTCACCGGCATGGCAGCCTGAGAGACGGCCAGCGGCGCGTCCTCCCAGACACTCACGTCCACCTCGGATTCGAGCCGGCGCTCGGCGCGCATGGCGCGGCGGAACACGAAGGCTGTGAGCAGGACAAGGCCGACGACCGTGATGGCCAGGGCAATGTTGACGAAGGTCTGCGGGACGTGGAGCTCGGCAAGGAGGGTCCAGACGGCGGTCAGGTCGACAATGGCCGTGATCTCCATGATGAGGAGCGTCATGACCAGGGCTTTCAGGAAGCGGCCCATGAGATTTATTGTCCATGAAAACACCAGCATGCGCTGGCACGATTACTCATATCGGGATTGCCCTGCCTGCCCGCAAGACAGCCGCAGCATGACTTTTAATCCAGTGCCGCGCAGGCCGCCGGAACATGGGCGCCGAGCATGGGCAGGCCCTCGGTGCAAAGCTCCAGCCCGCCCTGCCACATCATGTGCAGCGCGACATAGACGATGATGCCAAGGCCGATGAAGGCGATCCAGCGATGCTTGCCGAGCACGCGGGCGATCAGCGATGAGGCGAGCCCCATCAGCAGGATCGACAGCGTGAGGCCGAAGACCAGCACCCAGGGATGCTCACGCGCGGCGCCGGCCACGCCGAGCACATTGTCGAGCGACATGGACACATCGGCGAGGATGATCTGGCCGACGGCGGCGCGCAGGGACTTTGCGGGCTTTTGACCCGCGATCGTGCCGTCGCCGTCGAGGTCTTGCGCGGCAAGGGCTTCGGCCGCGTCCTGCGCGGCATGCTCCTGCAGCTCGCGCCACATCTTCCATGCGACCCAGAGGAGCAGGATGCCGCCGGCAAAGAGGAGGCCGACGATCAAGAGCAGTTCCGCCGCGATCAGCGCGAATATGATGCGCAGCACCGTGGCGGCGATGATGCCGATGAGGATGGCCTTGGCGCGCTGGTGTTTGGGCAGACCGGCGGCCGCCATGCCGATGACCACGGCATTGTCGCCCGCCAGAACGAGATCGATCGCGATAACGGCGAAGAACGCCTGAATGAGTTCCGGCGTCAGGAAATCTGGCGTCATGGGGAGACCCTTATCCCCGGCAGAGGCCGGAGGATTGCTGCCACGCCAATATGGGAGGGGTCGCGCGAGGGGGCAATGGCGCGGGCTCAGGCGAGGGGGCGGACAATACAGTTCCTGACAGGACAGCATGTATCGGAATGCGGGCGCGGCGCGGCAGGCGTAAACCGGCAACAAGGCCAATAGGGAGACTGACATGCAAGACCTTGAGAGACTGGTTTACGGCTTTGGCGACACACCGCATGGGCGGATCGTGGTGGCAAAGACCGAGAGAGGGATCTGCGCGGTGCTGTTCGGCGAAGACGACGCCGCCCTGCTGGATGATTTGCGCAGGCGGTTTCCGGGAAGCGATCTTGTGCCGGCAGGCATGGGGATGGACCGGGTGATCGCGCAGGTCGTGAGCGTGATGCGCGGCCAGGTGCCAGCAGGCGATCTTGAGCTCGACCTGCACGGCACGCCATTTCAGCAGGCGGTGTGGACGGCGCTGCGGGCGATACCAGCTGGCGACACCGCCTCCTATGCGGAAGTGGCTCAGGCGATTGCCAGGCCCGGCGCGGTGCGCGCGGTGGCGGCAGCGTGCGCGGCAAACCCGGTGGCGGTGCTGGTGCCATGCCACCGCGTCGTGCGCAGTGACGGGGGGCTTAGCGGCTATCGCTGGGGCGTGGCGCGCAAGCGTGCGCTGCTCGCGGGGGAGACAGCGGCGTGAACCTTGCGGATATTGACTGGACCGACGTCGAGGCAGGGCTGGACGCGACCGGCTTTGCCTCGCTGGGCGTGCTGCTGGCGGCGGATACGCGAGCGGCCCTGATCGGCGCGTTCGGCGACAGCGCGCCCTATCGCAGCCATGTGCATATGGCGCGGCACGGGTTCGGGCGGGGGGAATACAAGTATTTCCGCTATCCCCTGCCCGGCCCGATCGCGGCCCTGCGGGAGGGTCTGTATCCGGGCTGCGCGGACATTGCCAATCGCTGGGCCGAGCGGATGCGAACCGACGCGCGCTATCCGGCCGTTCATGCCGACTTTCTGGAGACATGCCATGCGGCGGGACAGACGCGGCCGACGCCGCTGATCCTGTCCTACACGGCGGGTGACTATAATTGCCTGCATCAGGACCTGTATGGCGGGATCGTTTTTCCGCTCCAGGTCGTTATCCTGTTGAGTGAAGCAGATGATTTTGACGGCGGTGAATTCGTGATGACCGAGCAGAGGCCGAGAATGCAGTCGCGGGCGCATGTCGTGCCGCTGCGCACAGGCGAAGCGGTGGTGTTCGCGGTGAATGAGCGGCCGGTGAAAGGCACGCGCGGGACGTATCGCGTGAAGATGCGGCATGGCGTCAGCACACTGACGCGCGGGGCGCGTTTTGCCACAGGCATCATCTTCCATGAGGCGACGTGATGGCTGACCTGTTGAGCGATCTTCGGCCGGGCGAAGTGTGGCATGGCGAGGGTGTGCTGCACTTGCCGGGCTTTGCGGATACGGCGGCGATGTGGGCAGCGCTGCAGCCTGTGCTGGCGGCGGCGCCGTTCCGGCACCTCGTGACGCCCGGCGGCAAGACCATGTCGGTATCGATGACGAATTGCGGACGGGTTGGCTGGGTGTCTGACCGGACAGGCTATCGCTATGACGCAATAGACCCGTTGAGTGGCAAGCCGTGGCCGGAGATGCCGGGCGCGATGCGCGATGTCGCGGTGCGGGCGGCGACAACGTTCGGGGCGGCGGACTTTGACCCGGATGCCTGCCTGATCAATTGCTATGACGTCGGCGCGCGCCTGACACCGCACCAGGACCGGGACGAGCAGGACCTTGCCCAGCCGGTTGTGTCTGTCTCGCTCGGCCTGCCCGGCCGGTTTGTGATTGGCGGGACGGAACGGTCAGGGCCGAAGCAGACAGTGCTGCTGGAGCATGGCGATGCGCTTGTGTTCGGGCGCCGTGCGCGGCTCGCCTATCATGGCGTGCTGCCGGTGAAGCCGGGTGAACATGCGCAGATTGGCGCGCGGCGCATCAGCCTGACGTTCCGCAAGGCGGGGTGATTGTCTCGACAAGGCCCCTGCCCGCGTGTCACGCTGCAAAAAACAAGGGAGAAGACGATGCAAGTTGCCGCCTATGCTGCGAAGAGCCCGGAGTCGCCGGTTGAGCCACTCGAAATCACGCGCCGCGATCTGCAACCGAATGACGTGCTTATCGACATTACCTGGTGCGGGGTTTGCCACAGCGACATCCACACAGCGCGCAATGAATGGGGCCGGACGAAGTATCCCATCGTCCCCGGGCACGAGATTATCGGCAAGGTTGGCGCGGTCGGCGCGGACGTCACCAAGCACAAGGTGGGCGACACGGTTGGTGTTGGCTGCCTCGTCGACGCCTGCCTCAAGTGCGACGCCTGCCATGATGGCGACGAGCAGTATTGCGAGAAGGGTTCGACTGGCACGTATGGCGGCACCGAGCCGGTGATCGGCGGCGTAACGCAGGGCGGCTATTCGAAACAGATCGTGGTGCGCGATGAATTCGTTCTGAAAGTATCCGACAAGCTCAATCCGGCTGAAGTCGCGCCCCTCCTCTGCGCAGGCATCACAAGCTGGTCGCCGCTGAAGCACTGGAACGTCAAGGCGGGCGACAAGGTGGGTGTGATCGGGCTGGGCGGCCTTGGCCACATGGGCGTGAAGTTTGCCGTGGCGATGGGCTGCGACGTGGTGATGATCACCACGTCAGAAGAGAAAGGCGCCGATGCCAAACGGCTGGGCGCGCATGATGTTCTGGTGTCGACCGACCGGGACGCGATGAAGGCGCATCGCGGCAGTTTCGATTTCCTGCTGAACACCGTGCCGGTGAAGCACGACCTGAACCCCTATCTGATGCTGCTGGCGCGCAATGGCACGATGGTGATTGTCGGTGCGATCGAACCGCTGGAGCCGATGCATGGCGGCCTCTTGCTGAGCGGGCGCAAGCGTGTGGCAGGATCAGGGATTGGCGGCATCGCGGAGACGCAGGAGATGCTGGATTTCTGCGCCAAGCATGGCGTGACCAGCGACGTGGAAGTGATCGCGATGAAGGATATCAACGCCGCCTATGACCGTGTGGTCAAAGGCGACGTGAAGTACCGGTTCGTGATTGATATGGCGACGCTCTAACGGGCGACCGAGATCGAGAAGGCGCCGAAGCGCTGAGGCGTGACCTGGGCGTCGAATTCCTCGGTGCGGTTCACATAGGTGAAGGCAAGCTGGACCTGGCGGTAGTGGATGGCGAGACCCGCCTGGAGGTCGCCGACATAGGTCTTGCGATCATCGACCCGCGGGCTGTCGCGGAACAGGTTGCCATCAAGGAACATGTCACGGCCAACAGCGCGGCCGGCGACGCCCATGAAGAAATAGCCGCCCATCGGATTTTCGTCGGTGCCGGGGATGAATTCGCCCGCGCCTGACAGGGCGGGACGGATGCGCGGCGGGCCGAAGCTGGAATCGAGATCCCAGCCGATCCGCGCGGTCAGCCCCGAGGAAGCATAGGTGCGCACGTTGCCGAGCGCGCCGCCAAGGTCGAACCCGAGATCAGTCTCGACGCCCAGCGGCAGGGTTGGCCCCGGAAAGCGATAGAGACGCTGGGCGATGATCTCGAGGCCGGGCTCATCCTTCAGCTGGCTGGTCCAGCCCTGCGCCTCGGCAACGCCGATGACGCGGTGAAAATTGTTCTGGACGAATTCGCCGCCCGCAGACGGGCCGACAATGCCGAGATTGACCTGCAGCGTGTCCTGCGTGTTGCCATTGGTGCCGACGATCGTGCCCGAGGCGTAGAGCCAGCCGGCATAGGGCCGGTCTGTCGGGTCGGGCACGGCGAGCGTCTTGTCCTCGGGGGTGAAGATGACGTGGCTGAGGGCAAAGCCCTGCCGCAGTTCCTGACGCTTCAGGTCGAGGAAGGGAATGCGGTCTGCAACCCATTCGAGCGCCGGGAAGATCTCGTCGGCGCCGGACACGCGCTCGATGCGCAAACCGTTGGAATAGTTGCGATCCGTGCCGCCGCCGAACTTGTCATTCTCGACCGTCAGCGAGACCACAGCCGGTTTCTTCACCTCCTGGGCATGTGCCAGGGGCGCAATAAAAAGGGCCGCGACAAGCGCGACCCGTGAACATGTCTGGATCAACTTCATGACCGGTGAACTAGCATCTATCGGCGCATCGTGAAACTTACACCTGCGAAATCTTCAGTGTTGCTGAAACTGCCATTGCGATCAGAATATTTCACTTCGCGGCGGATATAGCTGAGCGAGAGTTCTCCGCCTGCCCGCTGGACCGATACGCCGGCCTGCATGTCGCCAACGGTGATCTGGTCTGTCAGGGACATGTCATTGAGATTCGGCGCGAAACTGGTATTTCCGGCATCCCAGACAAGCGCTTCGCCATCGGCCCCGGCGAAGACGTACCATCCCTGAGGCTGGCCGTTCTTGTCGAGGATGTTGAGGTCCCGACCAATCCGGACTTCACCGCCGACGCGCTGGCTGAGCACTTCGCCATCATCGCGCACGGCAATACGCGGGGCGACGCCCACGTCAAACTTGAGGCCTGTTACGGCGCTTGGCGCCGCAAAGGCGACTTCGGCGGCAATGTCTTTTTCGATCTGGGTCGGCGCGCCCATGCGCAACTTGCTGCGCTCGGCTGCGAGGGCGACAAGCGCGGGGCTGCCTGTCCACGAAAGTTCCGGAAGGTCGGACGGGCCGATGCCTGAGATCGAGCCAAAGCTGGCGGTGGTCTGGTCATTGAATTGGGCCACCGGCGCAGGCAGGGCACCGAGGACCGTGCCCGAAAAACGCGCAGGTGCGCCATCGACAACATGAACTGACACATCTGTGGCTGGATCGGCTTGAATATTCTGGGTTCCGAGCGCTGAAGGCACCGCCATGCTCATGCCAAGACTTGGCGGCACGGCCGGTTCGCTCCGGACAAAATCATGCGGAGACGTCGACACACAGCCCTGGCAGGCCATTGTCATGACTGTTGATGCTATTGCGAATACCATACGCCTGACACCCTTCATGGCTAATCCTCGTACGCTTGCGCTTGACGAGAATTACACCTTACCTGACTTAATGTAGCATAAAGGCCACACGATGCCCAAATGCCTTTCTCCCGTAAAAGATTAATTCTCTTCGATTGAACGCCTTCCTGTAGTTACGGTTCCACAACCCGCAATCTTTTCGATTTTTCCCGCAAGAACCGGGCCATTGGGCCCGTAGATCTTGTTAATGCACATGAATTTTTATGCGAATTGCGGCAACCCGGGCAGCACTTGCACGCATTTCGGTCAGCGGCGCCTCCCCCCTAAAGCGAAAGACGGCCAGCCCGATTGGACTGACCGCCTTGCTGTCGGTGGAGTGTCGGGCCCGGCCTATTGGCAGGCGAGGCACTCGTCATAATCGGTGTTCGGCGTGTCGAGCGTCTTGCCTTCGATACGTTCGGAACCGGCAAAGGCTGCGCGCTGCACCGATTTGGAACGGCAATAGTAGAGCGACTTGAGGCCGCGTTCCCATGCCGTCCAGTGGAGCATGTGCAGGTCCCACTTGGAGACATCGCCCTTGAGGAAGAGGTTCAGCGACTGCGACTGGCAGATATAGGGCGTGCGGTCGGCCGCCAGCTCGATGATCCAGCGCTGGTCGAGTTCGAAGGCGGTCTTGAAGACGTTCTTCTCGTGCTCGTCGAGGCATTCGAGGTGCTGGACCGAGCCCTCATGCTCGAGGATGGAGGTCCAGATCTCGTCAGTGTTGAGGCCCTTTTGCTCGAGCAGGGTTTCGAGCTGCTGGTTCTTCACGGTGAAGGAGCCCGACAGGGTCTTGTGGGTGTAGACGTTGGCCGGGATCGGCTCGATGCCGGCGGATGTGCCACCGCAGATGATCGAGATGGACGCGGTCGGGGCCACGGCGAGCTTGTGGCTGAAGCGGGCCATCATGCCGACGTCGCGGGCATCCTCGCAGGGGCCACGCTCCTTGGCGAGCTTGACCGAGGCCGCATCCGCGCCCTGGCGGATGTGCTTGAACATCTTCTCGTTCCACACCTTGGCCATGGCGCCTTCCATCGAGACGTTCATCGACTGGAGGAAGGAGTGGAAGCCCATGAGGCCGAGACCGACCGAGCGTTCGCGCTTGGCCGAATAGACGGCGCGGGCCATTTCCGGTGGGGCGCGTTCGATGAAGTCTTCGAGCACGTTGTCGAGGAAGCGCAGGATGTCTTCGATGAAGTGCTCTTCCTTCGACCATTCCATGAACTTCTCGGCATTGACCGAGGAGAGGCAGCAGACCGCCGTGCGGTCCTGACCGCGATGGTCGACGCCGGTGGGCAGCGTGATCTCGGAGCAGAGATTCGACTGGGTGACCTTGAGGCCAAGCTTGCGCTGGTGGGCCGGCATGGAATTGTTCACGGTATCGGTGAACAGGAGATAAGGCTCGCCGGTCTGCATGCGCAGCTCGAGGATTTTCTGCCAGAGCTTGCGGGCATTGATGGTGCGCAGGACTTCGCCCGATTTCGGGCTGACCAGGCCATAGTCTTCATCATTGCGAACGGCTTCCATGAAGTCGTCGGTGATGTTGATGCCGTGGTGCAGGTTGAGGCTCTTGCGGTTGAAGTCGCCGGACGCCTTGCGGATTTCGAGGAATTCCTCGATTTCCGGGTGGTGGACGTCGATATAGCAGGCAGCCGAACCGCGGCGCAGGGAGCCCTGCGAAATCGCGAGCGTCAGCGAATCCATCACGCGGATGAAGGGGATGATGCCGGACGTCTGACCGTTCTGGCCGACCTTCTCGCCGATCGAGCGGACATTGCCCCAATAGGTGCCGATGCCGCCGCCATTGGAGGCGAGCCAGACATTCTCGGTCCAGGTCTCGACGATATCGTCAAGCGAATCGCCAACCTGGTTGAGGAAGCAGGAAATCGGCAGGCCGCGCTCGGCGCCGCCATTTGAGAGGACGGGCGTCGACGGCATGAACCAGAGCTTGGACATGTAATCGTAAAGGCGCTGGGCGTGTTCGGCGTCGTCAGCGAAGGCGAGCGACACACGGGCGAACATGTCCTGATACGACTCGCCAGGCAGCAGGTAGCGGTCGCGCAGGGTCGTCTTGCCGAACTCGGTCAGCAGGGCGTCACGCGACGGATCGGTCTGCACGGGCGTGCCTTCGACCACGCGCAAAACCGCCTCGGCACCGGCCTTTGGCTTGCCTTTGCGCGGCGAATTTTTGGTCACAGACTTGGCCTCGGATGCAGACATGTGCAGCCCTCCAGTTTCATTGTTAAATATAGGAACTGAAGCCCCCGGTCGCCAGATATGGCGCCCAACTTCTCTCCTGACACAACATATAGTGTCGGAAGGTTAACAGTGGGTCAACGGGACAATTCTCAAAAGTGTCAAATTTGGCGTGGAATTCGGGTTAACAAACTCTTAAAATGGCGCGGATCACCCGTCCCCAAAGGCGAATTGCGCCACTGCTTATTCGTGCAGCAGGCGACCGCCGGGGTCAATCCAGAAATCGGGGGAAAAGGCGGAGACAGGCGAACGACCCGGGCGGAACTCGTTGGGGCTGCTTCGTTCCCGATCTGACCCGATTGGCGAATGGCCCGTCCGCCACCTGCCTCCTCCGGGCTATATGCGCGGAGAGACGGCGAATCGCAAGGGCGAGGATGAGTCGGTTTCAGGTATCCCCAAGAATCACACGCTCTTCGGGAGAGAAAGCGCGGGCCCGCGAGAGGAAGCGTTGCTCACGGCCATTGTCGAGCGAGAACATGCCGCCACGGCCCGGCACGACATCCAGGATGAGCTGGGTATGCCGCCAGGCGTCGAACTGGCTGGACGATATGTAGACGGGCACACCGGCGACTGTGCCGAGGCAGATGTCGACGTCGCCGAGACGGAACTCGCCCGCCGGGTAGCACATGGGGCTCGAGCCATCGCAGCAGCCGCCTGACTGATGGAAGATGATGTCGGGATGATCCTTGCGAATCTCTGCGATGAGGCCAAGCGCCGCCGCCGTGGCGGTGACGCGTGGGGGGATGGTCGGCGCTTCGGTCATGAGACCTCCGGTTTCCGATAGCTGGTAAAGCTTTGGCGTGTTCCGGCGCGCAGCAGGGAGGCGCGCGCGCCGGAACCGCTTATCAGCCTGAAGGGGGGCCTTCAGACGATCAAAAGAAGCCGAGCTTTTGCGGGGCATAGCTTACCAGCATGTTCTTGGTCTGCTGGTAGTGATCCAGCATCTTCGAATGATTCTCGCGGCCGATGCCCGACTGCTTGTACCCGCCAAAGGCCGCATGGGCCGGATAGGCGTGGTAGCAATTGGTCCAGACGCGGCCAGCCTGGATGGCGCGGCCGAAGCGGTAGCAGGTGTTCGCATCGCGGCTCCAGACACCGGCGCCGAGACCGTAGAGCGTGTCATTGGCGATTTCGAGGGCTTCAGCGTCATCCTTGAACGTGGTGACCGAGACGACCGGACCGAAAATCTCTTCCTGGAAGACGCGCATCTTGTTGTGACCCTTCAGGACCGTCGGCTGGATGTAGTAGCCTCCAGCAAGGTCGCCGCCATGCTCGACAGCCGCGCCGCCGATGAGGACTTCCGCGCCCTCCTGACGGCCAATGTCGAAATAGGAGAGGATCTTCTCCTTCTGCTCGGACGAGGCCTGCGCGCCGACCATGGTGGACGGATCAAGCGGGTTGCCGAGCTTGATGGCTGCGACACGCTTCAGGGCACGTTCCATGAAGCGGTCGTAGATCGACTCGTGGATCAGGGCGCGGGACGGACAGGTGCAGACCTCGCCCTGATTGAGGGCGAACATGACGAAGCCTTCGATGGCCTTGTCGAGATAGTCGTCATCCTCGCGCATGACGTCGGCGAAGAAGATGTTCGGCGACTTGCCGCCGAGTTCCAGCGTGACCGGGATGATGTTCTCGGACGCGTATTGCATGATGAGACGGCCGGTTGTCGTCTCGCCCGTGAAGGCGATCTTGGCGATGCGTTTGCTGGAAGCGAGCGGCTTGCCGGCTTCGAGACCAAACCCGTTGACGATGTTCAGGACACCGGGCGGCAGGATATCCGCGATCAGCTCGGCGAAGACGAGGATCGAGGCGGGGGTCTGTTCGGCGGGCTTCAGCACGACGCAGTTACCGGCAGCGAGCGCGGGCGCGAGTTTCCACACGGCCATCAGCAGGGGGAAGTTCCACGGGATGATCTGGCCCACGACGCCGAGCGGCTCATGGAAGTGATAGGCGACGGTGTCATTGTCGATCTCGCTGATGCCGCCTTCCTGCGCGCGGATGCAGCCCGCGAAGTAGCGGAAGTGATCGACCGCGAGCGGCATGTCTGCGGCCATTGTCTCGCGGATGGGCTTGCCATTGTCCCATGTCTCGCAGGTGGCGAGCAGTTCAAGGTTTTCCTCCATGCGGTCGGCGATACGGTTGAGCATCAGGGCACGCTCAGCGACCGACGTTTTGCCCCAGGCATCCTTTGCGGCATGGGCCGCGTCGAGGGCGAGTTCGATGTCCGACGCATCCGACCGTGCGATGGCGCAGATCGTCTTGCCGGTGATGGGTGACGGATTGTCGAAATAGCGACCGGCCTTGGGGGCGACGAACTTGCCGCCGATAAAATTGTCGTACCGGTCCTTGAAAGGAGACGTCATTGTCGTGGAATCGAGAAACTGGGTGTCGGCCATGTTGATATTTCCTCCATTGGCTTCTTCGTCGTGATGCGAAGACTGGAGGCAAACATTGCCCTGAACGGACGAGCTGTCAGGAGGGGCGAAACGGGGAGCGAGGGCCAAGTGTCTCAGAACTGAGACAGGTTTCGCCAGAAACGTCAGTCAGTGCTGACGCCCAGCCGGTCCATGCGGCGATAGAGCGTGGCGCGGCTGATGCCGAGGGCGCGCGCGGCGGCAGCCATGTTGCCGTCGGCGCGCGCAATGGCGCGTTTCAGCTCGCGCCGTTCGGCACTATCGAGGCCGATACCGCGCTGGTCTGAATCGCCGAAAATGTCGCCTGCGGGGCGCGGCGTGGCGAAGATGCCCTGCCCCAGATTGTAGGCCTGGCGGGCTGCGCGGGTGGCGCCGATGACAAGGTCATCGCCATTGACGGCGAAGAGCACGGCGCCGCGCTGTCCATCGCCCTGCCCGCGCACGATACGCTGCCCGGCAAAGGCGCTCTGGAAATGATCGGCCTCGATCTGGCGCGCGGCATCGGCCACGGTCTGCGCGATCAGGGTGGCAAAGGGCTGCGTCAGGTCAGAGCGGCAGGAGGAGACATCGAGGACGGCGGCGAGTTCGCCATGTTCGTCGAACACGGGGGCGCCCATGCAGGTCATCACCGTGTTGCTGTCGTGGAAATGCTGGTCGCGATAGATGGTGACGACGCGCTCTTCGGCGATGCAGGTGCCGATGCCGTTCGTACCCTGCGTGGCTTCGGACCAGTCTGCCCCCTGCCAGAGGCCGGCCGAGCGAAACATCTTTTCATCCGAGCTTGGCGCGCGCTGATCAAGCACGATGCCGCCGGTGTCACACAGGAGAATACTGCAACCGGCCAGACCAAGGCTGGCATGGAGCCGGTCCATGACCGGATTGGAAATGGCCAGCATGCGGCCGAGCACATCGCGGCGCTCTACGAGGGCAGCCTCATCAATGCGCACGTCCCGGTGCGGGGCGTCGGGCGCAAGGCCATGCGTGGTCAGAGAGCGGGCCCAGGAGGCGGCAATGGCGGACTTGGCGGCAGCGCTTCGGGAGAGCGCAATCTCGCGCACATGGTCCGCATGCGCCCCGGTGGGCACGGATACGGACGGATCGGGCTTGCTCTCCATGGACAGAGCCTAGCACGCGGCGTGACGGCCTCAAAGTGGGCAAGACATGCCCTGCTTTACGAGTTGTCCGGGGCAAAATCGGCTGCTAGGTCTCGCTTTCGCGAAAAACCAGAAGGGGGAAGCGATGACATTCCGACATATGATGCTGGCTGGCGTATCTGTCATGATGGTTGCAGGCAGCGCCGTCGCAAAAGAAGACGAGGCCCCATCCCGGCGCTTCACGGCGGACCGCGTGTTCGACATGGAATACGCGTCCGACCCGCAAGTATCCCCCGATGGCAAGAGCATCGCCTATGTGCGCCATTCCATGGACCGGATGACCGACAAGGACACGGGCCAGATCTGGATGATCGACCTTGCGACGGGCTCCAACCGTCCGCTGGTGAATGGCGGCACGGGTGCATCGTCGCCGCGCTGGTCGCCGGACGGTACGCGCCTCATCTATGCAACCGCCACCGACGGCAAGCCGGAAGTGCGCCTGCTTTATCTCGACAGTGGACGGAGCTTCCCGCTGGCCCAGTTTCTGGAAGGGCCATCAGAGGCTGTCTGGTCGCCAGACGGCAAGCATGTGGCGTTCAGCATGTTCGTGAAGGGCGAGGCGCCGAGCTTCGCCAAGGCGCCAACGCCGCCGGAAGGCGCAACATGGAATGACGGCGTCAAGGTGATCGACAAGCTGACTTTCCGTTTTGATGGTGCAGGCTATCTCGAAGACGGCGCGACGCAGGTGTTCGTACTGCCAGTGGATGGCGGCACGCCGCGTCAGGTGACGTTTGGCGATGCCGACATGCAGAGCCCGGAATGGCTGGACAATGACACGCTGCTCGTTTCGGGCAACACCGCCGAGGACCGCGACCTCGACCCGGTCGAAAGCGAGATCTATGCGGTGGAGCTGGCCGACCTGTCCATCAAGCCACTGACGACGCGCGACGGGCCGGACATGTCTCCGGTCGTCTCGCCAGACGGCAAGACGATTGCCTATCGCGGCTTTGACGACAAGACGCTCTCCTACCAGCAGGCCGATCTCTACCTGATGGACGCAGACGGTTCGAACCAGCGGGCGCTGGCGGCAGACTTTGCCGGCGAGTTTGGTGAGACTGTGTGGGCCCCTGATGGCAAGAGCCTGTACAGCCTGTCGGAAGACCATGGTGTGCTGTCGGTTTACCAGATCGATCTCAAGGGCAACGTGTCCCAAGTGGTGACGGGCCTTGGCGGCGCGTCAATCGGACGGCCCTATGCCGAGGGCAGCTTCTCGGTCAGCGGCGGCAAGAAGCCGGTAATTGCGTATACGGCCGGGTTCATGGACAAGCCGTCGGAAATCGGCGTGATCGGCGCAAATGGCAAGGATGCCAAAGTGCTGACCGATCTCAATGCGGATGTCCTGCCCTATCTCGACATGGCGAAAATCGAGGAAGTGAAGGTCAGTTCGAAACATGATGGCAAGGAGATCGAGGCATGGGTCGCCCTGCCGCCGGACTTCAAGGCTGATGGCAGCTTCCCGCTGATCCTGGAAATCCATGGCGGGCCCTACTCGATGTACGGGCCTTTCTTCGCCAGCGAGATCCAGCGCTATGCAGCCGAGGGCTATGTCACGGTCTGGTCGAACCCGCGCGGGTCAACAGGCTATGGCGAGGATTTCGCGCTGGAGATCGACCAGGCCTATCCGGGCCATGACTATGATGACCTGATGACGGTCGTCGACGAGATGGTGGCGCGCAAATATGCCGACCCCGAACGCCTGTTCGTGACCGGTGGATCAGGCGGCGGCATCCTGACGGCGTGGATCGTGACGCAGACGGACCGGTTCAAGGCGGCTGCTTCGGTCAAGCCGGTGATCAACTGGATGACCATGGCCCTGGCCGGAGACATCGCGCAGGTCGTGCGGCGCCACTGGATACCCGCGGAGCCCTGGTCTGACCCGGAAGCCTTCCTGAAGCATTCGCCGATCCGTTTCGTCGACAAGGTGGTGACACCGACGATGATCATGGTGGGGGAAGAGGACTACCGCACCCCCGCATGGGAAGCCGAGCAATTCTATACAGCGCTGAAAATGCGCGGTGTGGATACGGTTTACGTGAGGGTGCCGGGATCGCCGCACTATATCGCCTCTCGTCCAAGCCGCCTGATTGCCAAGACGGACAATATCATGGGCTGGTTCGCGAAATACGATCCGGCAAAGAAGGACGAGGCTGACGAAAAAGCCGGGGACGAATAGCCCCCGGCTGGATCAGCGGCCGGTCTTGCGGCGGATGCGGGCGGGAACGAGGGCACGTTCCTGCTTGCGGGCTATGAGCGCAGCAAAGAGGCCGAGTACGGCTTCCTGCATGATTTCGTCGGTCATCGTCTTGAGGCGAAGGTCGATGTGATTGGTCAGGCGCTGGACGCCATTGCGTGCCAGCAGGTCGACACCGCGCCTGGGCTTGGAACGGGATTTATTCGGCTGGCGATTCATCTTTAGTCCTCGTTCTGGCGACCCCGGTGATGATGCCGAGGCCAATGAGAATAACGGAGCAGACACCGATCCAGATAAGCGCCACGCCCAGCATGAACGCGCCATAAGCCAGGCCGGCAATGAGAATGATGAAGCCGATGAGATAGAGCGCAAAAGAGGACATGGTGGATACCTTCGGAACTGTCTGTACTGGTGGCTAAACGCCGCTCAGTCGCACCGGTTCCCGGTCAGGGGCTGATATCCGCCTAATGCGCCCCGAGCCCGCCGGAGGTCATGATGGGCCATATCGTGGCCAGCAGGAGGAGCGCCGCCGTGATGTTGAAGGCCCGCAACCGGGCGGGCCTGTTGAGGAAGCGGCGCACCTGGGTTCCCAGAACCGCCCATGTCGACGTGCTGACGAGACCGACCATGGCGAACACCATCACCATAATGCCAATGCTGACCAGCGGGTGGTCTGGCAGGGTGTAGGCGCTGATCGCCGTGAGGACCATGGCCCAGGCCTTGGGATTGACCCATTGGAACGCGGCCGCCTGCAGAAAGCTGAATGGCTTGCCTGTCATCTCGCCCTGCCCGGCTTCGGGCGGCGGCGCGGAATGCGCGATCTTCCAGGCCAGGTAGAGAAGATAGACGGCGCTGACAGTCTTCAGGACCAGGAGCGCAACGGGAAAGGCCTCAAACACGCGCGCAAGCCCAAGCCCGACCAGAACGATCATGATGGCGAGACCCACGATAATGCCGCTCATGTGCGGCAGGGTGCGCTTCAACCCGAAATTCGTGCCGGACGCCATGAGCAGCAGATTGTTCGGCCCCGGTGTGATCGAGGTGATGAACGCGAAGGCCGTGAGGGCGAGAAGGAGCTGCATTGGCATCATGCCGCAACAATATGCGATACATCGCGCAATGTGCTTGCTTTCCGGTGCGCGCGAACATTATTGGTGCAATCCATGAGCGATATGGACACCATAAACCGCAATATATTGCGCGAGTTGCAGGCCAATGGCCGGATCAGCAATCTCGACCTGGCTGAAAAGGTCGGACTGTCGCCCTCCGCCTGTCTGCGCCGGGTGCAGGAGCTGGAGCGCACCGGGGTGATTCAGGGATACCGTGCGGTGGTCGACAGGAACGCGACGGGCGGCGGCTTCCTCGCCTACATCACCGTCGGCCTGTCACAGCATACGAAAGCCCATCAGATGGCCTTCGAGAAGGCGATGCAGCGGGCGCCGGAAGTGCGCGAGTGCCATAACGTGACCGGCACGATTGAATACCTGCTCAGGGTCGAGGTGGCCGACCTTGCGGCCTACAAGCATTTCCACACGGAAGTTCTCGGCACCGTACCGCAGGTCAGCTCGATCACGTCGTATATCGTGATGGGGTCACCCAAGGATCAGCGCGCCTGACAGCCGGCCCTAGCGGGGGCGATGCTCTGTGCCCTCACCGGCCGTGATGAAGACCGCTGTTGCGCTCTCAGGGACGTCAGCGATGTGCCACACTCCGGGCGGGTTGATGGCGTACTCACCGGGCGCGAGCGTGACGCTCTGCTTGCTGCCGTCAGGATATTCCTGGTGCAGGGTCATGCTGCCGGCGGTGCAGAGCACAAGTTCCGACCCGTGCGGGTGAACCTCCCAGCCGGACCAGTCTTCTGTGAATGTGTACATCGAGACGAGCCGCCCTTCGATTCCGTCATTCGGATGGAGCTTGCCGTAGGTTTCGTACCATTCCATTCCCCCCGTCATTTCCGGCAGGACGTGCGCGGTGGCACCAAGGCCGAGATGGACGGGAAACTGTGTGAGCGACATGGGTTGGGTCATGCGGGCCTCCTGTAGCTCCCGAGGCTATCACCCTTGGGGGTGGGTTCAAAATCTTTCAGACGGGCTTGTAAGCCCCCGTGAGGGGGCGCAATGTCGGATCAGGATCGCGGGAGAGAACGCAATGATTCTGATCGGCATGTATGACAGCCCCTTCGTTCGGCGCGTCGCCATTGCGATGAAACTCTACAAGATGGAATTCGAGCACAAGTCCTGGTCGACCTTCGGCGATGCCGAGAAGATCGTGGCTTATAATCCGCTCATTCGCGTGCCGACACTGATGCTGGACGGCGGTGAGGTGCTGATCGAAAGCGCGGCCATCCTTGATGCGCTGGACGACATGGTGGGCCCTCAGCGTGCCATGACGCCCACCAACGGGGCCGCGCGGCGGTCGGCGCTCAAATTGTGCGCGCTGGCCTCAGGCATGGCCGACAAGGCCGTGTCGCTTGTTTATGAGCGTCACGTGCATGAACGCCCGAACCCGAAATGGATCAAGCGATGCACGGGCCAGATTTCCCGTGTGTTGAACGTGCTGGAGGTCGAGCGCGCGGGCCAGCACACGCCATATTGGTTTGGCGAGGACATGGCGCATGGGGACATCATGGTCAGCTGCGCGGTGAACTTCATGCGCGATGCCCTGGCCGATGACATCGACCTTTCGCCCTGGAAAGCCCTCGGCGAGCATACCGACAAATGCGAAGGCCTCCCGGAATTCCGGGAGGCCCTCATGAAGTTCAAGATTGGCTAGGCGTGCGGCCTAGTAATCGTGGTTCGACTTGGCGTGACGCTTGCGCTCATGCGGGTCGAGATAGATCTTGCGCAGGCGGATATTGGTCGGTGTGACCTCAACCAGCTCGTCGTCGGCGATATAGGCGAGCGACTTCTCAAGTGTCATCTGCAGCGGCGGTGTGAGGCGGACAGCCTCGTCCGTGCCCGAGGCGCGCATGTTGGTGAGCTTCTTGCCCTTGAGCACGTTCACTTCGAGGTCGTTGTCGCGCGTATGCTCGCCGATGATCATGCCGGCATACACTTTCGCGCCCGGATGGATGATCATTGGACCACGGTCTTCGAGGTTCCAGAGGGCGAAGGCAACTGCCTCGCCCTGCTCCATGGCAATCAGTACGCCCGTGTGACGGCCCTGGATACGGCCCTTGTGCGGCGCGTATTCATGGAAGATGCGGTTCATGATGGCCGTGCCGCGCGTATCGGACATGAGTTCGCCCTGGTAGCCGATCAGGCCACGAGTCGGCGCGTGGAAGACCATGCGCGTGCGACCGACGCCTGAAGGGCGCATGTCGAGCATGTCGGCTTTACGCTCGGAGAGTTTCTGCACGATGATACCGGAGTGATCGTCATCAACGTCGATGATGACTTCCTCGATCGGCTCAAGCTTCTCGCCGTTCTCGCCTTCCTGCATGACGACCTGCGGACGCGAGACGCCAAGCTCGAAGCCTTCGCGGCGCATGGTTTCGATCAGCACGGCGAGCTGGAGTTCGCCACGGCCGGAAACGGTGAACGCTTCGGCATCGGTGGCGCGCTCAACCTTGAGCGCGACGTTGCCTTCGGCTTCCTTGACGAGACGGTCCCAGATGATGCGGGACGTGACCTTGGTGCCTTCGGTGCCAGCGTATGGCGAGTCGTTGACGCGGAACGTCATCGAGATGGTTGGCGGGTCGATTGGCTGGGCTTCGATCGGCGTGGTGACCGACGGGTCGCAGAACGTGTCGGCGACGTTCGCCTTGGTCATGCCAGCGAGCGAGACGATGTCGCCCGCCATGCCTTCGTCGACCGGGATGCGCTCAAGGCCACGGAATGCGAGAACCTTGGACACGCGGCCCTGCTCGACGAGCGTACCGTCGCGGGCAAGGACCTTGATCGACTGGTTCGGCTTGATCGTGCCGGACGAGATGCGGCCGGTCAGGATACGGCCGAGGAATGGGTCGGACGAGATCGTCGTGGCCAGAAGGCGGAACGGGCCTTCCTCGACTTTCGGGGTCGGCACGTGATCGACGACCATCTGGAACAGGGCGTCCATGTCGGTCGTCGGGTTTTCGTAGTCGGTGTTCATCCAGCCCTGCTTGGCCGACCCGTAAAGGATCGGGAAGTCGAGCTGCTCGTCGGTGGCGTCGAGGTTGGCGAAGAGGTCGAACACTTCGTTGATGACTTCGTCTGGACGGCGCTCGGGCTTGTCGATCTTGTTGACGGCCACGATGGGGCGCAGGCCGACTTTCAGGGCCTTGGAAACCACGAACTTGGTTTGCGGCATCGGGCCTTCCGATGCGTCAACCAGCACAATCGCGCCATCGACCATCTGGAGGATACGTTCAACCTCACCGCCGAAATCGGCGTGGCCTGGCGTATCGACGATATTGATACGGTAGCCGTTCCATTCGACCGAGGTCGTCTTGGCGAGGATGGTGATACCGCGCTCGCGCTCGATATCGTTGGAATCCATCGCGCGTTCGACGGTTTTCTCGTTTTCACGATAGGTGCCGGACTGTTTCAGCAGTTCGTCGACCAGCGTTGTCTTGCCGTGGTCAACGTGGGCGATGATCGCGATATTGCGCATTTTCTCGATAGACTGGGACATAGGGATATAAAGGCTTTCGGGAGGAGGAATCGGGTGTCTGGCGCGCCCACTAGCCGAACATGGAGCTTTTGGCCATGGGGGATGGGCAGGATTGCCGACGCCGGGTAAGGAATTCCCTTCTCTTGGCAAACCGGTAGTGTCCCATTCCATGACAAATTCCAATGATATGCCGCTTGCGGCAAAACCCCTTGATCGCGCGGCCCACAGGCGCACGGACGAAGCCTGGCTGGAAAAAGCCATGCAGGATGATGCATCCCTTTTCTTCCTGATGCGGGCCGGCGAGCCCTTCGTCGAAAAGCGCGGCCTTTTCTGGATGGGACCGGAAGCGCGCAAACTGTCCCCCGGATCGCCGGTGCTGTTCATGGGCGAGGACAAGACCGGCGCGCCGGTGTTCGCCATGAACCTGCCGGAGCGGTTTGACATCGCCGCCTCCCTGATCGCCGGGACGGGCGAGTTCATGGATTTCCGCGGGGCCGTGGGCGCCATGGCAGAGATGGAAGCGAACCTCGCCTCCACCGCGCGCAGCCTGTTCGCGTGGCATTCGAGCCACGGGTTCTGCGCCAAGTGTGGCGGCGTGGTCGGCATTGTCGACGCAGGCTGGAAGAGCCAATGCCAGGCCTGTGGCGCAGAGCATTTTCCGCGCACGGACCCGGTCGCCATCATGCTGGCGGTGAAGGACGGGAAATGCCTGATCGGACGTCAGGCGATGTGGCCGGCAGGTTTCATGTCATGCCTCGCGGGCTTCTGCGAACCGGGCGAGACGATCGAGCAGGCCGCCGCGCGCGAACTGTTCGAAGAGGCGGGTATAAAATGTGATCCGGCGCGTGCCGAATACGTCGCGTGCCAACCCTGGCCGTTCGCGTCTTCGCTCATGGTGGGACTCATTCTTGAAGCGGAAACATCGGAAATTACGGTCGACAAAACAGAGCTCGATGAAGCCCGATGGATCACGCGCGCCGAAGCACGTGAAATTCTTTCCGGCAAACATTCTGAACTTTACGCACCGCCGCCGATGGCAATTGCGCATCATATATTGAAGACTTGGGCCCTTCGTGACGACTAACCGTATACGGACATTGGTTTCCCGCTCGCGTGTCAGGTGAAAATCAAGAGTTGATTTCCCGCGAATCACAATATTATTGGCTCGCCACTGACAGGAGATTGGAAATGGCGACTGCAACGAAAAAACCGGCCGCAAAAAAACCGGCCGCAAAACCAGCAGCAAAAAAGCCGGCCGCTAAGCCAGCCGTAAAAGCTGCGACCAAGACTGCTGCTAAACCAGCTGCGAAGAAACCTGCTGCAAAGCCGGTTGCTGCAAAGAAGCCGGCCGCGAAGCCTGCTGCTAAAGCTGCTGCGAAACCAGCCGTGAAAAAAGCCGCTGCGAAACCAGCCGCGAAAAAGCCGGCCGCTAAGCCAGCCGCAAAAAAGAAATAAGTCTACGGACGATAATTCGAAAAACGGGCGAGCATGTCTCGCCCGTTTTTTTATGCGTTTTCAACATGTTAAGCGGATTTCCAAAAAGAAGCCCCCGCACTCGCTCGGAGCACGGGGGCTGTCCTGCCTTACGGTCAATTCAAGGGCTGCCCGTGCGGCCGGACCTTCAGAAGCGGTCTAGAACTTCAGGACATAAGCCACGTCGATCACGTCGATCGAGTCGTCATAGTCCATGTAGGTATAGCCGAGACGCACGCCCTGGTTCGGGGTGAAGTAATAGTCGCCGCCAATACCCAGCGCGGCTGCGTCATCATCCGCGGAAGCCGAGAAGCCAGCGGCGGATGCCTTGATTTCCGTGCTCACGTAACCGATGCGGCCGAACACGTCAGCCTTCTCGGAAAACGGGATCCGGCCCACGGCATAGGCGCCGTAGGAATTTTCCAGTTCAACGTTCACGTCGACGCCGGCAATCGTGGTGGACTCATCGGCAACACCGATTGCACCCTCGATTTCGGCACCCAGGAATTCGTTGAAGTTATAGCCTCCACGCAGCTGGATGGCGCCGAGGTCGGCATCATCGGCGCTGTAGTTTCCGTAACCGACCGTGCCGTAGAAACCGCTGTCCTGCGCGAAGGCGGGAGCAGCGGCAAAAGCGACGAGTGTCATGGCCGTGGTGAGTGCAAGTTTCATGGGAGGTATTCCTTATGTTGATCCCGTCTCCGGGAACCCGGAATTTAGACATCGATTGTGGCAAGGTGGGTGAATTCGGATTCATGTTTGCACACGGCCAAAGTGTGTGGCCGGCGCGCAACGCTCGCGATTCCGCGCCTTGAGAATGCATGGAAAAACACGCGGCCCGCCATCGAAATGAGGGCGGGCCGCGGTAAAAATACGATTCAGATGTGTGGCAAAACCTGCCTTAATGGTTAAGCGCAGACCATTCCGTGTCGGCCTTCGAGACGAAGCCCGGAATGTCCGCATTCCATTTACCCTGGATGTCGGAATTGTAATTCAGGTAGAGCTTGCCATTGACGATTTTCCAGTAGCGCGCATCGCCCTTAGCATAATTTCCATCGGCCATGGCCCACGCGCAGTAGCCGCCATATTGCGGCGCGTAAGCCTCAGGATCTGCGAGAAAGGCATCGCGGTGTTCAGCGGTCGTGAACTGGAACGTCGCGCCCTTGTAGTCGGCCGTGATGTCCTTCGATCCCTTGGCAGGCATGCCTGTCTCGAAATAGGCGACGGGGTCGTACCCCTGCAGGGCGGTGTTCGAGAACCGGCCGGTATAGATGGCCGGCTCAGCGGCGGCCGTCGGGGCATAGGCCATGGCTGGCGCAAGGAGAAGCGCGGCAAGGAAGAGCGTGGAACGGATTTTCATGATTGCATCCATGGTCTGTCGTGAAAAAAGAGGGTCGCCGGGGCGGAGAGCGAACGAGGCAGGAAGGGGCAATGCCTCGCCAACAAATCCCCGGCGACCAAACAGAAACTCAGGCAGGGTTCGCCTGCGTTCCTGCAACTTGTGATGACGGGCGGCGATCCATCGGGGGAAGAATGGCATCGCGTATACCGCCAAGAATGCTGAACAGGGTGTCCCGCCGGAAGATGAGCAGGGCCAGCGAGCCGAGCCAGACCGTGACAGCCATGGCGAAGAGGCCGCCGCCATCATTATTCGGATCAATGCCGAGCGGCGTGAAGAGGTGGAAACTGACGGCGCCGCTCATCACCGCCACGGCAATCAGGGCGGCTAATGTCTGGAGACGGCGCAAGGCCGGGAAAAGACCCAGCAGGAAGAGCGTCGAGGCCACAAGTTCGGCCGATCCGATCACATACTGGCTGAAGAGGCCCGTCTGCGCGAACAGGCCCCCTGCCCCGAAACTGGCAGCCCAGGCATCCAGCCGGCCGAAGATGACCTGCGTTTCGACGGCATTGGTAAACTTGTACCGCAGGCTATCGAGGAACACCGCCGCAGCGATGAGGCTGAAAACAATCGGTGCGTAAGTCTTGATCCTGGCGAGCATTGGCGCGTCCCTCTCCCTGTTTATGGACGCAATATCCCATGGAAGACCGCCACCTGACAAAACAAACCGGCGTAACGCGCGCCCACAATTCCGTGAGCGGCCCATTACGGGTTGTGAAGTGTGAAAGCGCACGCCTAACCCGCAAGACAGGCCCGCGTGCAGGGCGCCCAGGCAAAGGGCTTGTAGGCCTTGTTAAGCGGGGTTTCGGCGACATGGTTGGTATAATTGGAGAGGGTCTTGAGGGACACGCCCAGGATGACCCCCAGAATGTCCGCCTTGTCCCAGCCGGCATTGAGGAAGACAGACACTTCCGTATCCGATACGAAGCCGCGCTGACGCACCATGCGCCGCGTGAAAACGCGCAGCGCTTCCAGACGGGCATCGGCAATCGGCTGGTTGTTTCGCACCGCGGTAATGACGGCCGGTTCGAGCCCCGCCTTCGCCGCCGCGGCAGAATGGGCCGCAACGCAGAAGTGGCAGGCATTCTCGATGCTGACCGTCAGCAAGACGACCTGACGCGCCAGCGGATCGAAACCCGACTGCTCGAAACTTTTCGACAGGGAGAGATAGCCCTCGAGCGCAGCGGGGTTTTCCGCAAGTACGCCCAGCATGTTCGGGATCATGCCATGGGTTTTCTTCGCGGCGGCGAGCGCGCCGCGCGCAGCAGCAGGCGCTGTGGTCTCGTCATGTATCTTCAGGTCACTCATGGGTTGGCTTTCCTGGATCAATCGCAGGACGGGGAATTTCCGGCCCTGTTGATCAAGGATTTAGGCGCTTTGGCTCTTCGCAGAACGCCGAGAGCCCCCATATGCTTCATTCTGAATACGCATAGGAGGCCCGGGGTTGGACCGTATTGATGCCATGCGCCTGTTCATTCGCGTTGCGGATGCGGGCAGTTTTTCCAAGGCGGCGAGTGATCTCGGCCTCGGCCAGCCGACCGTTTCGCGGCGGATACAGGACCTGGAGGCCGCGCTGGATGCTGCCCTCTTCCTGCGCACGACCCGCTCGCTGAGCCTGACCGAGGCGGGCGAGCGCTTCTACAAGCGCGCCGCCGACATTCTCGCTGATTTTGATGATGCGGAGGCCGAAGCGCGCGGGCTGGACCATGAGCCGGTCGGCCTGCTGCGCATTTCCTGTGTCTCCTCGATGGCGCGGTTGGTGATCGGGCCCCGGATTGCGAGCTTCATGAAACTCTATCCGCATATTCGCGTCGATGTGCTGACAGACGACACCTATACTGATCTCGTTGGCGAGGGCGTGGATCTTGCCTTCCGGATCGGGACGCTGGTGGATTCCAGCCTGATGGCGAAAAAAGTGGGCGAGGCACCGCGTGCCCTGTTTGCGGCGCCGGAATATCTTGAGGCGCGGGGTGTGCCCCAGCATCCGCGTGACCTTAGCCAGCATGACGCTGTCATGTTCCGCCAGACGTCGACAACCGAATGGACGCTGTCGCGCAATGGCGAAACGGAGACGGTCAAGGTCGATGGCCGGTTCAAGGCCTCGTCCGGCGACCTGCTGCTCCAGGCGGCTCAGAACGGGCTGGGCCTGTTCCTGGCCGCAAGCTGGCTCGTACATGGATGCGTCAATGATGGCACCCTCGTGCGCGTCCTACCCGAGTGGACGGCCACACCGAGCCCTATCCATTGCGTGTGGACATCCGGCAAACTGCGCGGCAAGGCCAAGCTGTTCGCCGAACATGTTGCTGACGCGCTGAAATTCGAGACGCCGGTCTGCTAGAGACCGACGGTCGGCTTGGCGGGGAATACGCCGAGGATCTTCAGTGACTGGGAGAAGAAGCCAAGCTCTTCGAGGGCAATCTGGACAGGGCGTTCGTCCGGATGGCCTTCGATTTCGGCATAGAACTGCGTCGCCGTGAAGGAACCGCCGATCTGGTAGCTCTCCAGCTTGGTCATGTTGATGCCATTGGTGGCGAAACCGCCCATCACCTTATAGAGCGCGGCCGGAATGTTGCGCACCTCGAACAGGAAGGCCGTCTTCGCAGGCCCCTGCCCTGCTTCGATATCCTTGGCCGTGCGGGACATGATGATGAAGCGGGTCGTATTGTGGGCCGCGTCCTCGATGTCCTCGGCCAGAATATCCAGACCATAGACCTTGGCGGCGAGGCGGGGCGCGATCGCCGCGACAGACCGGTTGCCGGCCTCAGCGACTTCGCGGGCCGCACCGGCGGTGTCTGCGGCCGTCACGGGCTCGATATTATTGGCTTTCAGGAAGTTCCGGCACTGGCCGAGCCCCATGATATGGGACCGCGCCTTCGTGATTTCTCCGAGTTTCACGCCCGGAAGGCCCATAAGCTGGAACCGGATGGGCAAATAATGCTCGGCAACAATCTGGAGATTTGTCGTGGGCAAGAGGTAGTGGATATCGCCGACACGGCCCGCGATCGTGTTTTCGACCGGAATCATGGCCAATTCGGCTTCACCCTTCTCGACGGCGATGAAGCAGTCCTCGAACGTACGGCAGGGTAGCGGCGTGAGACGCGGGTACGCCTCGTTGCACGCGATGTGGGAATTTGCGCCCGGTTCGCCCTGATACGCGATGTGATTGGCCATTCAGCGTCCTTTTTAACCTTCTGTGCATGCGTCGGATCGCCGCGACGAAAGGAGAAGCGCCCCTTCCTCACAGCCTTTATGTTGTCTGCACTCCGTTAGCGTGCCAAAAGGCGCGCGCCAAGACACATGACAGATAGATTCGAAGGAATGCCCCAATGGGAGAACTCGGTCTCAACAAGATCCTCGGCGCGTTGCTCGCCACCGCGCTCGGCCTGATGGCCCTTCACCAGCTTTCAGCCATCGTGTTCAGCCACGGTGGCGAAGGCCATCATGGTGAAGAGCAAGCTGAAGCGACCTCCCTGAGCGAGCAGATGTGCGCCAAGTACGCCTATTGCGTTGCTGTTGCCGACAGCGGTGGCGGTGGCGAAGCCGAAGAAGAGGTGTTTGACCTCGGTGCGGCGCTTGCTGCTGCTGACCCGGCCAAGGGCGAGCGCGTCTTCAAGGCCCAGTGCACGACTTGCCACAACATCACCGATGGCGGCGCCAATGGCACCGGACCGAACCTGCACGGCGTTGTCGGCGCCTCCAAGGCGGCACACCCAGGCTTTACATATTCAGCCGCTCTCTCGGGCGTTGGTGGCAGCTGGACTTATGAAGACCTCAACCACTGGATCAACAATCCAGGCGCGTTTGCCCGTGGCACGTCGATGTCGTTTGCCGGCCTGCGCCGCGATGCCGACCGCGTCAACGTGATCGCGTACCTCGCATCCAACTCGCCAAATGCACCGGCCTTCCCGGCGCCAATGGCAGCATCGAGCGACGAAGCCGCGCCAGCTGAAGGTGAAGAGGCTCCTGCTGCTGAGGGCGAAGCTGCCCCAGCCGAAGCCGCAACGACCGAAGCGGTTGAAGGCGAAGCGCCAGCTGAAGCCGCGCCAGAAGCCACGGAGACGGAAGCTGCACCGGCTGAAGTCCCTGCCAGCGAAGAACCTGCGACGGAAGCAGCGCCGCTCTAGGCGACCGGTTCTCTCTTCCAGTGGGGCACCTGCCCCGCCAAAACACCAATATCAATGCGCCGGGCCCCTATGGGCTCGGCGTAATACGTTTTGATACGGGTGATGGCCTGATCGAGTGGCTCGCGCGCGACAGCCATGTGCCAGGCATTCGCGTGCAGCAAATGATGCGGGTCTGTCATGATGCCGGCATGGCCCTTCCAGAAGACGAGATCGCCCCGCTTGAGGGCGCCTGAGACCTTCCAGTCGACAATCTCTTCGCCCGCCCATGCGTACTGCATGTCACTGTCGCGCGGCAGCAGCACACCGACGGCCTCGAAGGCCTGCTGCGTCAGACCGGTGCAATCGAGCCCCAGACTGTCGCGTCCGCCCCAGCGGTAGGGCGTGTTGAGATAGGCTTCGGCAACGGACACCGGATCCGCCTCCAGCGCGTCCAAGGGCGCGACATGGCGCGTGTGGACCCACACGGCGCCGCACTGCACGTATTGCCCCTCGGTCGCGCTGAGCGCCAACGTCGCGCCCCTGCTGAGTGCGCACTGAACGGGCGCTTTCAGGTCAGGTGCCGCATAGGCAAAGGTTCGCAAGGCTGAGACTTTATGAGTGGGTGTGGTGACCTCTTCTGAAAGGTCTGATGCCCGCATCCAGCCGACATAATGATCGCGCCGGGATCGCACCTTTACGTAATCGCCCTGACGTCCGAAGACGTCGACACTCTCGCCGAACAGGGACTGCGTGGCCAGGCGCGCTGTCACATCTGGCGCTTCCAGCAGGTCTGCTGCTCCAACGATCACCTGAAAGGCCCTTGCCAGCCCTTCAGGACGGGCAAGGCGGCTGTCTGTCAGTTCGGGCATGTTTCGGGCCTCGGCAAACGACGCCTAGGCAGCTGCGGTCGACTTTCCGCCGCGCCGTGGCGTCATGGTTTCATCTGTTTCGCCCGAAGCTGCGGCCATAACAAGGCCGGCAAAGGACCGAAGATAGGTCATGCCAGCGGGCGTGCGCTCGATGAAGATGTTGCGTAGGTCGTTATCATCCTTGATGCGGCGGATGAAATCGAGCCGGGAGAGCGTGTCGAGCGCGCGCGTGACGGCTGGTTTGGCAATATCCAGATGATCCGCCAGCCCACGAACCGTGTGCGGGCCGGGAACAAGCGCGATGGTCATCAGAATGGCCTGCTGGCGCGCCGTCAAATCCGGCGCATCCGAGCGCACTGAGGCTGTTACAGCCCGCCGCCAAAGCTCCAGTCCGCCGCGCTCCGACAATTCCATCTACATATCCTCTTGATTCGCCTCAGAAACGAATCTCGGGTGATTTGCAGAGTCCGTCCAGACAGGAAACAGGCGTTAACCGCTTGCCCCTTCACATTGGCTGCAAAACACACGACATTGCGGGCATGGCCACTGCACACACACACGATCATATTCACGCCAACACGCCCTGCAGCCCGCAGGATGTGGAGACGTTCCTGAATGACGCCGAAGCGCTGGTGATGCGGCGCGGAGCGCGGATGACGCGCATCCGCCGCAAAGTCCTGCGCCTGCTGCTGGAAAGCGCCGAGCCCGCCAAGGCCTATGACCTGCTGGCGAACCTCGACGGCGAAGGATCGGCCAAGCCACCGACCGTGTATCGCGCGCTCGATTTCCTGCAGGAGGCCGGCCTCGCCCACAAGATCGAAAGCCTCAATGCCTATGTCCCTTGCGGTCATACGAGCCACAGCCATTCGGCCGTTTTCCTGATCTGCGATACGTGTGGCGGCGCCGAAGAGCTGCACGCGATTGCGACAAGCGATGCGTTGAAAGACGAAACAATCGCTGCAGGCTTTAAAATGACGCGCGCCGTTGTTGAAGTGCGCGGCACCTGCCGGGACTGTAACGCGTGATCACACTTTGGCGGGGCAGTTGCAATCAATGGGATTGCGACGAGATGGGCCACATGAATGTGCGCCTCTATGTCGAAAAGCAGGTTGAGGGACTGGCCTCCTTCGCCCATGCGCTGGACATGCCGCTGGCCTTTCAGGAAAGCGCGCCATCCACGCTCGTGCCGGTTGACCAGCATGTCCGCTTCATCCGCGAAGTGCTGCCGGGCCGCCCGATCAGCATGCAAGGCTGTGTCGTCAGTGTCGGCGAGAGCGACGCAGTGATTTATCAGGAGCTGCGCCACAGCGACGGCGCCCTCTCGGCGGCCTTCCTGACGCGCGTTGCCCATATCGACACCAAGGCCCGCGAGCTTTTCCCATGGAGCACACGCGGCCGCGCGGCGCTTGAAGCCCATATTGATACGCCGCCCGCCGAAGCGGCGCCGCGCTCATTCGACCCGAACGCCCCTGCCCTGGAAACAAACGACATCAACATTGCGACCGCGCGGGACCTTGGCATTCCCATGATCGGCAAGGGCGCCGTGCCGCAGCACCATCTGGATGTGCACGGACGCATGGCGCCGGCCTGGATCATCGGGCGGATTTCCGACAGCGTGCCGAACCTGCTCTATGACTGGCGCAAGCGCGTGGCCGAGGCCGCTGGCGGCGTGCGCATGGGCGCTGCCGTGCTGGAAAACCGGCTGCGCTACCATCGCTGGCCCAAGGCCGGCGACCTTTATGAGATCCACACTTCGCTGGGCTCTACGGCCGAGAAGACGCATTCACTCGTGCACTGGGTCATGGACCCCGTAACAGGCCTGCCATGGGCCACCAGCCAAGTCGTGGCGATCACGCTGGACCTCGACGCGCGCAAGGCGATTGCGACGCCTCCCGCGATGCTGGAAGACCTTGAGCGGATCGCCCCGCGCGGGCTCAGCCTTTAGAGGTATTCCGCCAGGATTTCCGCGATACGTGGAATGTCGGCCTGACGAAGGCCGGCAATGTTCATGCGGCCGGATGATGGCAGGTAGAGACCGTGGCGCTCCCGCATCTCGACGGTTGCTTCCGGCGTGACCGGCACCTGGCTGAACATGCCGTTCTGGGAGGCGAGTGCGGCCAGGCGATTGGAGCCTGTACGGGCAACCAGTTCATCCGACAGCGATTTGCGAAGGCCGATCATGCGTTCGCGCATCTCGGTCAGTTCCGCTTCCCATTCGGCGCGCAGTTCGGGATTGCCGAGGATGGTCGCCACGATGGCTGGGCCATGGGCAGGCGGCATGGAATAGCTGGTGCGGGAAATGTCGGCGACATGGGTCATCACGGCCTGCGCGGCGCGGGCGGTATAGGCCTGGCCGAGGAAACAGCCAGCGCGCTCGCGATAGAGGCCGAAATTCTTCGAGCAGGAATAGGAGACCATTGAATCTTCCGCGATCTGCAGGAAGAGGCGCGCGCCTTCCATATCTGCATCAAGGCCGCTGGCAAAGCCATGATAGGCGATGTCCAGCATCGGGATCACGCCCCGCTCGACGGTGAGCATGGCCAGATCGATCCATTGCTTGACGCTGAGGTCTATGCCGGTCGGATTGTGGCACGGGCCCTGGATGATGATGCCATCGCCGCGCTGGGTTTGCGACAGGCTGGCCATCAGGCCTTCGAAATCCACCTTGCCGGTTTCCGGATCGGCATAGTCATACTCGGCGACCGCCAGGCCGGTATTCTTGATCAGCGCAGGATGGTTCGGCCAGGTCGGGCGGCTGACCCATACGGTCTTCACGCCGAGGCGCTTCATCAGGCCAACGCCGAGATAGAGTGCGCCGCAGCCACCGGGCGTCGCCAGCGAGACGAGGCGGCCCTTCTCGATCAGGTGCGAGCTGTCGCCGAACACGAAGCGCTCAATCGCGGCACAGAAATCCGGATTACCGCGCGGGCCCTCATACACTTTCGTCGTCTGCTGCTTCAGGATGATTGCTTCGGCCTTGGCGACGGCCGACATGACTGGCGTGTGACCCGCATCATCCTTGTAGACCCCGACACCGAGATCGAACTTCTCGGCGCGCTTGTCTTCGCGATAGGCTGTCATCAGACCGAGCAAGGCGTCGGGCGCAAGAGCCGTGAGGGATTCGAAGGCGGGGTTCATAATGTGTCCAGTTCAGGCGAGATAGTTTCAAACGTAACCAATAGGCAAGTATGCCTCTCCTCGCAACATCACAGGTGCGCACGCGGAACAAGCAGGCTTTGAACCAGTATTCCTTTTTGTGCTTTCACGCGCTGATGGGAAATACATGGTCAAAAATATCAACACCACACTCGGCTGGCTCATGCGCGCAGGCTATGCCGCACGCGGGATGGTCTACCTTGTCGTTGGCGCGCTGGCCCTGTTTGCGGCCATCAATGGGGGCGAGGCCGAAGGCACGACTGGCGCCCTCGCTTATATTTTCAAACGCCCTCTTGGCGCCTTCCTGCTGGCCTTCGTTGCCGCGGGCCTGTTTGCCTACACATTGTGGCGGCTGGTTGATGGCGTGATGGACCTTGAGGATGAGGGCAACGACGCCGAAGGCTATGCCAATCGGGCCGGCCAGATCATGTCGGGCCTGACGCACGCCGTGCTTGGTGTATCGGCGCTAACCATCCTGTGGAAAGGCCATGCGAGCGATGACGGCAATTCGGCCGCCAACTGGAGCGCCATGCTGATGCAGCACCCGGCGGGGCGGGTGCTGGTCATTGCGGCGGGTGCGACGACGCTCGGCGTCGGCTTCTATCTATTCGTGAAAGCCTGGCAGGCCTCCTACCGCAAAGACATCCGCTGCACCCCGGTGACGGAGCGACTGGCGCCATTCCTGCGCTATGGCCTGGCGGCGCATGGGTTCGTACTGCTGATTGTCGGCGGGCTGATCCTTTATGCGGGCCTCACCGCCCATGCCGAGCATGCCGTGGGCTTTGGCGAAGCTTTGGAGAAGCTGGAGACACAACCCTTCGGGCGGACCCTGCTCGCCGCGACCGGCGTGGGCCTGATGGGCTTTGCGCTCTATTGCTTCGTGCTGTCACGCTACCGGATCGTGCCGCGGCTGTCGCCGTCGGACCTGCCGACTCTCGGATGAGATCGCAAGCATTGCGATTTGCACGGTAATGGCCATGTATTCTCCGGAAACGACACCGTGAGAGGAAACACCCATGTCTGCTTATATCATCCTGATCCGCGACCGCCTGCGCGACGAAGAGGCCATGGCGCGCTACGCCGCCGCCGCCGGGGCCGCGCGCGGTGATCACAAGATCACACCTCTCGCCTTCTATGGCGCCCATGAAGTGCGCGAGGGCGCTGACGCGGATGGCGTGGTGATCCTCAGCTTCCCGGACATGGCAGCAGCCAAGGCCTGGTATGACAGCCCGGAATACACCGCGGCCCGGGAACACAGGTTCCAGGCCGCTGATTACCGCGTTATCTTCGTTGAAGGCGTTCCGGCCAGCTAGTCGACCAGCGTCGCTTCGGTCTTGGACTTCACTTCGTCCATGGTCACGCCCGGTGCGAGTTCGATCACTTTCAGGCCACCCGGCACGACGTCCATGACGCAGAGATCGGTGATGATCCGGTCGACGACGGCCTTGCCTGTGAGCGGCAGGGTGCATTCCTTCAGCACCTTGGTCTCGCCCTTCTTGTTGGCGTGGTCCATGACGACGACGATGCGCTTCACGCCGGCTACGAGGTCCATTGCGCCGCCCATGCCCTTGACCAGCTTGCCGGGGATCATCCAGTTGGCGAGATCACCATTCTCGGCGACTTCCATGGCGCCGAGGATTGCGAGGTTGATGTGGCCACCGCGGATCATCGCGAAGCTGGTGGCGCTGTCAAAGAAGCTGGAGCGCGGCAGCGTGGTGATCGTCTGCTTGCCGGCATTGATGAGGTCGGGGTCTTCCTCTCCCTCATAGGGGAACGGGCCCATGCCGAGCATGCCGTTCTCCGACTGGAGCGTCACGTCAACGCCCTCAGGGATATGGTTTGCGACCATCGTGGGAATGCCGATGCCAAGGTTCACATAGAACCCGTCTTCCAGTTCCTGCGCGGCGCGGGCCGCCATGTCGTCACGTGTCCAGGGCATTAGTGGGCCTCCCGCTTGCGTGTGGTTCGCTGCTCGATACGCTTCTCGAAAGTGCATTTGACAATGCGCTGCACGAAGACGCCCGGCAGGTGGATTTCGTCCGGGTCGAGATCGCCCGTGGGCACGATTTCCTCAACCTCAGCTATGGTGACCTTGCCGGCCATGGCCATCGGCGGATTGAAGTTGCGAGCGGTCTTGTTGAAGATCAGGTTGCCCTGCGTATCGGCCTTCTCGGCTTTCACAATCGAAAGATCGGAGACGAGGCCGGTTTCGAGGATATAGGTCTCGCCATTGAACTCGCGGTGTTCCTTGCCGTCGGCGATGATCGTGCCAACGCCGGTCTTGGTGTAGAAGCCGGGAATGCCTGATCCGCCAGCCCGGCAGCGTTCGGCCAGCGTGCCCTGCGGGTTGAATTCGAGTTCCAGTTCACCGGAGAGATACTGGCGCTCGAATTCCTTGTTCTCGCCGACATAGGACGAGATCATCTTCTTGATCTGGCGGGTCTCGAGCAGCAGGCCGAGGCCGAAGCCATCGACGCCCGCATTGTTCGAGATCGCCGTGATATCCTTGACGCCGCTGTCGCGCAGGGCCGCGATCAGGTTTTCAGGAATGCCGCAGAGACCGAAGCCGCCTGCCATGACAGTCATGCCGTCGAATGTGAGGCCTTCGAGGGCCTCTGCTGCCGTCTTGTAAACCTTGCTCGCCATCAGGCTGATGCCACCTTCTGCTCAATTGCGCCGAAAATCGAATGGCCTTCGCCATCCAGCATTTCAATGCGTACCACATCGCCGGGAGACATGAAGGGGGTCTCGGGTGCATTTTTCAACAATTGTTGAATCATGCGGATTTCGGCGATGCAGGAATAGCCGCGACCGCCCTCGCTGACCGGCTTGCCGGGGCCGCCATCCTCGCCCTTGTTGGAGACCGTGCCGGAGCCGATGACCGTGCCAGCGCTGAGCGGGCGGGTCTTTGCGGCATGAGAGACAAGGCGCGCGAGGCTGAACGTCGCGTCCTGCCCGGCTTCGGCGCGGCCGAAAGCCTCGCCATTGTAGTCGACGCGCAGCGGCAGGTGCACGAGGCTGCCCTTCCAGGCATTGCCGAGTTCTTCCGGCGTGACAGCAATGGGGCTGAACGCGCTTGGCGGCTTGGACTGGAAGAAGCCGAAGCCCTTGGCGAGTTCGCCCGGGATGAGGCCGCGCAGGGAGACATCGTTGCAGAGAAGGACCAGCTTGATGTGGCCTGCGGCGTCTTTCTCGGAGACACCGGCAGGCACGTCATCCGTGATGACGGCGATCTCGCCTTCCATGTCGCAGCCCCAGCTCTGGTCGCCGAGGGGAATGTCGTCACGCGGGCCGAGGAAGGCGTCGGAGCCGCCCTGGTACATCAACGGATCATCATAGAAGCTTTCCGGCACTTCGGCGCCCCGTGCGGCGCGAACCAGCTCCACATGGTTGATATAGGCGGAGCCATCGGCCCACTGATAGGCGCGCGGCAGTGGACTTTCGCAATCATGCTCGTGGAAGCGGAATGTGGGCACGGAACCGATCTCCACCTGCTCGGCCAGCTGCTGCAGCTGGGGCGCGTAGACCGACCAGTTGTCGAGCGCGGCCTGCAGTGTGGGAACGATGCGCGCAGCATCGGTGCATTTGGTGAGGTCTTTCGAGACGACGACGAGGCGGCCATCGCGGGCGCCGTTCTTGAGGGTGGCGAGTTTCATTTCGTTTCTCTCTTTTAAGTTTCTAGTTGTAGTAGGCGCGCCAGTCTCCGTTATAGTTTTTTTCGAAGTTCTCTCTGGAGTCAAAGCTCACCCGCAACGGCTCCGTGTCAAAATACCTGCACGCGTCATATTCCTTTGACTTTGCCTGAAGTGCTTTGCGCCACGCCTCCTGCGCGCGCTTGCCCGCCTTGCTTGACAAGTCACTATCCGCTTCAAAAAACACGATGGCGACTCCAAAGATTCTTGAAACCAGCCAGGCGCGCGGGCGGGGCGTGACAGAACGAATGGCCTCGATATCAGCGTCTGTAATCGCGGCCACAGCCTCTGCCCTGACGGCATTTTCAAGCTCTGAAAATATCACCAGCGTGTTTTCCTGCGACGCGGCATCAAGATGATCCAGCACGCCGAGTTGACGTGCCGTTTTTAGAACCCTGCCTTGCTTGCGCGTGTTGAAACCGAACCCGTCCTTCTTCTGGAAAGTGGCGGCATCGCCCCGGCGATCAAAGATGATATTCAGCCGTGGCAGTTCTCCATCATGAATCTCATCATAGTGAACGTTCAACGGAGCGGTCACAGCGTAGTGGGAGGCAACCCACGCACATAATTGCGCATCTGGCGCTGATAGCGCGGCCTTCCCGAGCTTGATTTGCAAGGTTTCCTTGTAGCCGGGCTCTCTCGCGGAAATCAAACCTCAACTCTCCTCTCGAAACATTGCGGCGCGCCTCAGTGGCTTTCCGTCTCGATCTTTTCGTGAAGCCATGCGGCGTGCTTGGGCGCTTTCTTCGTGCGGCTCCACTCTTCCAGCATCTCCGGGGCGACGCGCTTCAGCTCGGCCATCTGTTCCGGCGTACCGGTATTGCAGGCGAGTTCGAGACGGTGACCGTTGGGATCAAAGAAATAGATCGAGCGAAAGATGCCGTGATTGGTCGGGCCGATCACATCGAGGCCGTGCGCCTCGGCGCGCGTCTTGGCGTTCAGCAGGTCATCCATCGTGGCGACCTTGAAGGCGATGTGCTGGACCCATTGTGGCGTGTTGTGGTCACGGTCCATGTCGGGCTGCTCGGGCAGCTCGAAGAAGGCAAGCACGTTGCCGTTCCCGGCATCGAGGAAGATGTGCATGTAGGGATCATAGGCCCCTGTGGAGGGCACATGATCTTCCGCAATGGCGAGCTGGAAATCCATGCCGAGCACATCATGGTAGAACTCGACCGTTTCCTTGGCATCCTTGCAGCGATAGGCGACGTGGTGGACGCCATTGAGTTTCGGGGCTTTCATTGGGCCTTCTCCTTTGTCTTCGCTTTGCGCAGATGCTGGATCAGCTTGCCGATCCAGAAGCCGATGGTGCCCCCAACAGGTATGCCGGTGAGAATGCCATACATGCGCGCGCGCGTGAGGGCCGCGTGCTCATCGCCCACATCCATGTCAGGCGTCACCATATGATGGTTGAACAAGCTAATCGCGATGAACAAGCCGATCAGGGCAAAGAGCGCCCCCATATGTGCCGCAAAATCGCTCTGACGCTTGCTCAAACTTTCTCACTCACATTCAGCACACCGCGCTCAACCTGGTCGCGTTCCATGCTTTCGAACAATGCCTTGAAATTGCCTTCGCCAAAACCGTCCTTGTAGTCACCCTTGCGCTGAATGAACTCGAAGAAGACCGGGCCGACCTGGGCCTGCGCGAAGATCTGCAGCAGGAGGCGCGGCTCGCCGCCCTCGGTCGTGCCATCAAGCAGGATGCCGCGCATCTTCAGCTCGTCAACCGGCTCGCCATGGCCGGGAAGGCGTCCGTCGAGCATGTTGTAATAGGCTTCCGGGGGCGCCGTCATGAAGGGAACACCAAGCGCCTTCAGCCGGTCCCAGCAGGCGACGAGATCGTCGCAGATGAGGGCGATGTGCTGGATGCCTTCGCCGTTGAACTCGCGCAGGAATTCCTCGATCTGGCCCTTGCCGCCTTCGCCTTCTTCGTTGAGCGGGATGCGGATCTTGCCGTCCGGCGCCGTGAGCGCCTTGGAGGTCAGGCCGGTATATTCGCCCTTGATGTCGAAATAGCGGATTTCGCGGAAGTTGAAGAGCTTCTCGTAGAAGTCCGCCCAATACTTCATGCGGCCGCCATAGACATTGTGCGTGAGGTGATCGACGAGCTTGAAGCCTGCCCCCTTGGGCTGGCTGTCGACGCCCGGGAGGTATTCAAAGTCGATGTCGTAGATCGACAGTTCGTTCTTGCCGGTGTCATAGCGGTCGATCAGGTAGATGATCGAATTGCCGATGCCGCGAATGCCGGGGATGTGCAGCTCCATCGGTCCGGTACGCATTTCGACCGGCTCGGCGCCCTGCGCCAGAAGATGATCATAGGCCTTGCGGGCATCGCGGACACGGAAGCCCATGCCGCAGGCCGAGGGGCCATGTTCGCGGCTGAAATACCAGGCCGGGGATTTCGGCTCGTAATTGGTGATCAGGTTGATGCCGCCCTGGCGCCAGAGTTCAACATCCTTGGAGCGGTGACGCGCCACTTTCGTGAAACCGATGGTTTCGAACACTTTCTCGAGGTGGCCCTTTTCAGGGGCGGAGAACTCAATGAACTCGAAGCCATCAAGCCCGGCGGGGTTGTCAAACAGGTCGGCCATGGTTCACTCCTCTAGCGATGCAATAATATAGTTTCATATGTAACTAATTTGCGCGGCCATGGCAAGTGTGAAAGTGGAATCGATTGATGCCTGACACCCCCTCGAAACCCTCCTTGCGGTTGAGCGAGTTCCTGCCTTACCGGCTGTCGGTGCTCTCCAACACCGTGTCGCGGAACATCGCGGACCTCTACGACCGGGCGTTCGGCATTTCGATCTGGCAATGGCGGGTGATGGCCGTACTGGGCGAGAATTCCGGCATTACGGCCACCGAGATCGGCCAGGTTACGGCCATGGACAAGGTGGCCGTCAGCCGCGCAGTCTCCGGCCTGCTCGACAGCGGCCATATTGCCCGCAGGGCCTCGAAAGAGGATGCGCGCCGGGCGATCCTGACGCTCACGGCCAAGGGCAAGGAAGTCTATGACCAGATCGTTCCGATCGCGCTTGGCGCCGAGCGCGATCTTGTCGAAACGCTGAGCCCGGACGAGCAAGCCCAACTCGCCAGCCTGATGGAAAAGCTCGCCCGCGCAGCCGAGCCCGACCGTCCGCTCTGGTAGGCGCTAGCTAAGCGGCCAGAACATCGGGATCACGAACATCGACACGATGAACAGCAGGATGTTCAGCGGCAGGCCGACCTTCACGAAATCCATGAACCTGTACCCGCCCGCCGTGTAGACGAGCGTGTTGGTCTGGTACCCGATCGGCGTCGCAAAGCTGGCGCTGGCCGCAAACATCACAGCGACCACGAAAGGACGCGGATCAATACCGAGATGCGTGCCGAATCCGATGGCGATGGGCGTCAGGAGGACAGCAGCCGCATTATTGCTGATGAATTCGGTGAGCCCCGATGTAACAAGATACAGCATGGCGAGGAGGGCGAGTGGCCCGAGAGAGCCCATCGGCCCAGCCACGCCATCGATCACAAGCTGCACCGCGCCGGTCTTCTCCATGGCCTGTCCGAGCGCGAGCATGCCGAAGATCAGCATCAGAATATCCCAGCGGATCGCCTGATAGGCTTCCTGATGGTCGAGGCAGCCCAGTGCGACAACAGCCGTCGCCCCGATAATTGCCAGCGCTGCAATCGGCAGGACTTCAAAGGCGGCCAGCCCCATGACCAGTAGGAGCGCGAGTACAGCGATCCCCGCCTTGTCGCGCCGCACGGCCCGGTCACTGGTGGCGGTCAGGTTGTTCAGCGCGCCATCCTCGAACATCTGGCGCATACCGGCGGCCGGCCCCTCGACCAGAACCGTATCGCCGACATCAAGGCGCATCTCGCCGAGCTGGTCAGCCATGTTCTCGCCGCGCCGGTGCACGGCCATGATGTAGACGCCATAAAGCCGGGCGAGGCCAAGGCCGAGCAGGCGCCGGCCAATGAGGCGCGACTGCGGGCCGATCACGCCCTCGGCGATGATCACTTCGCTCGCCTGAACAGGCTCGAACGCCGTGCCTTCCTGGGCATCCGCCCCGATGGCCACATGGCCGAGTTCCTTGAGGCTGAGCATTTCGGACACAGGCGAGCGCAGGACGATCCGGTCGCCGCCGCGCAGGATCAGCTTGCCGAGTGAGGCCTTCAGCGACACGCCCTCACGCAGCACGTCGATGATCGAAAAGCCGCGCTGGGGCGAGAAACCCGTCTCGGAAAGGGGCCGTCCGATCAGCACGGAGTCGATGGGGATCAGGATCTGCGCAATGAAACGACGCTCCTTCTGGTCGGGCAGCATGCCGGCCAGCGTGTCGCGCTTGGGCAGCAACCACCAGCCAACCAGGACAAAATAGGTCATGCCCGCAAGGGCCAGAATCGCGCCGGCGGCCGTGATCTCGAACATGCCGAACGGGGCGAGCCCGCCTGATTGGGCCACACCGTCCACCAGCAGGTTGGTCGATGTACCGATCAGCGTGGTGGTGCCGCCAAAGATGGAAGCAAAGGAGAGCGGGATCAGAAGTTTGGACGGCGAGATGTTCAGCGACTTGGCCAGCCGGATCGCGACGGGGATGAGCACGACCACGACAGGCGTATTGTTGATGAAAGCCGATAGGAAGATGACCGCCAGCATCATCACCAGAATGGCGAGGATCGGCGGCCAGCCATGCGTTGCCTGTGTGACCCATCGCCCGGCCTGATCGATCACGCCTGTCCGGTCGAGCGCGGCCGACATGACGAACATGGCCGCAATGGTCAGCGGCGCCGCATTGGAGAAGACGCCCAGCGTTTCCTTGACGCTCATGATGCCGGTCAGCATCAGCGTGCCCATGGCCAGAAGCGCAATCACATCTGCAGGAAGGGATTCCCGCACGAAACCGAAAAAGACGACCGTCACGAGGAAAAGCACGATCGCGATCTGAACAGGGGACGAAGTTAGAAATTCGACCATTCGCATGAGCTCCAGAATTCTGGATGGATTAGACCTGAAGCCCTGATCTACGCAACGGCTCTTGCGTGTCTGGCGCACAAGAGCCGTTGCAGATTTTCTAATCGATCAGCCTAGCTAACCCGTCGACGGCGTGCATAGAGGGACCGCGCCACAGGACCGTCTTCCTCCACCGTGAAGCCCTCCACGAGCCGGGCAATGAAGGCGGACAGCTGGTCGCGCACCTCATAGGGCGCTTCCATGGGCAGGAAGTGCGATGTGCCGCGCACCTGTTTCATCATCAGGTTCGGGTGCATCTGGATGAGCTGGGCGCGCACTTTTCCACTGATCACGGAACTCGAATTCGGACGCAGGATCGTGATCGGGATCTTCTTCTTGCGCACCTTGCGCATGGCGCCCCAGGGACGATTGCGCTGTGATGCAAACGTTGCCGCTTCCCATTTGGGTTCGCAAAGCAGGCGCCATTCCTGTTCTGCATTGGCAGCTTCGGCATGATCGACACGATCAATGCCATCCAACAGGTAGTCCGCCAGGAAGGGTTCGCGCCAACTGCTGAACGCACCGCGGCCCGTATAGGACTCCAGCGCATCGCGGAATGACTTGAACACCGGTTTGCGCTTGCGCGCCTGCTTGGCCATGCCGTTGCGGGCGATCAGCATCGAGACCGGCGGGAAGACGTGATTCCAGAAATACACCTTGCGCGACAGGATGACCGGATCCACCAGCACGAGGCCCTTCACCAGGTCAGGCCGCTTGCCTGCAACCATCAGCGCGACGCAGCCACCCATCGAGTGCCCGCCCAGGACAACGCCATGTGGCGCCTCTTTTTCCAGCCACTCAATAACATCGTCACGAAACCGGTTCCAAGATTTCAGGCTGCGCGGTTTGGCGGCCAGCGTGGTGCGCCCGTGCCCGCGCATGTCGAGCGCTGCGATACGGGCCCGAAGTCCCAGCGGCGCGAGCAGCGATTGGTAGGTCATGGCATTGAAGCCGGTCGCATGCAGCCAGAGGGCCGCGTAGGGCTTTATAGGGTCGCCGAACTCGATGCCGGCAATCTCGCCGCCAGACTTCAATTCACATTTAATTCTGCGCATCAGGCGCGGTTCCCGAATACACGGCGCAGGATTTCGCTTGTACGTGCCAAAGGATTGTCCCGGATCTTCTTTTCCTCTTCCGCCACATACAGGAAGATTCCGTCAAGGCCGAGACCAACGGCATGTTGCGTCAGGTCGTTCTGAAGGCTGCCCGTCACGCCGCCGAAACCATACTGGCCGGCAACTTGTTCAAGGGATGTGAAAGCGCCGGACTGTGCAAGCGTCTGTTTGACATAGGGCGTGAAAGCCTGGCGCAGCTGCGTCTCTGTTCGGGAACGGAGATAATCTGTCGCGGCCGTGTCACCGCCATTGAGGATCTGCAGGGCATCATTGATCGTGATGGATTTCACGGCGCCCAGGATCAGCGTTTTGGCTTCGGGAACGGCGGCTTCCGCAGCGCGGTTCATGCGCAGCTCCAGTTCATCGAGCGGGCCGCTGGCGCCAACGCGGGCAAGATTCGTCTGAATGTCGCGATAGGTCTTGGGCAGCGGAATACGCACGCGCGCATCGCCGAAATAGCCATTTGTCTTGCCGAGTTGCGCGGCCACGAGATTCGTGCCGACCGTCAGCGCCTCGCGCAGGCCCGCATCGATTTCGGCCTGCGTCAGGGCGCTCTGGCCACCGGTCGTGCCCATGATGTCGCCAAGAATCGCGCCGTAATCGCCCGCAGTTCCGGTCGTTGCACAGCCTGTCGGCAAAAGCGCCAGCGCCAGCGCACTGAATGTCGCTATTCTCATCGCCCTCTCCTCAACTTGCCGCCCTGACCACCCGTCGCGACCCTACAGGACCGCCTGAGCGAATAGAAGAGACAAGAACACCGCTGCGGCATCAAAGCGGTGCGTTACAGTCTTGTCATCAGAAATGCATTGACCACACATGTAGTCTTCGCCTAAGACTACATGTGTAGTCCAATCTCGGGGAGAGAGCAGGAATGAAAATATCGGCCGCAGAACTCGAAGTCCTGAGCGTGCTGTGGGAGCAACCCGGCATCGCGGCAAGTGATGTGCATGAGGCGCTCGCAAATGACAAGGACTGGACCAGCCGTACCGTAAAGACACTTCTGTCGCGTCTCGTCGAAAAAGGCGCGGTCAGCACGCAGGAAGATGGCAGGCGATACCTCTACGTCCCTGCGATTGACGAAGAATCCTACAAGGCCAAGGCAGCTGGCCAATTCATCGACCGGGTGTTCTCCGGACGCGCTGCACCACTCGTTGCCTATCTGGCAGACAGCCGCGGCCTGACATCCCAGGATATTGAAGACCTGGAAAAACTTTTGGGGGACCTCAAGAAATGATCACCGAATTCCTCACGCCTGATCCGAAATCCGTCATGGAAATGGTCCTCGCCGTTTCGTTGCTGATCCTTGTGGTTCTCTTTGCGCGCAAGGCTATCGCCCGCGAATTCGGCCCCGGACTCGCCTATGCGCTCTGGCTGTTGCCACTGGCGCGCCTTGTCATGCCGCCGCTGCCGTCAGGCCTGTCCTGGATCAGCCTTCTCGGCCTGGCGCCAAGTCTGCCGCTGGCAGACGCAGCGGCAGTCACCGCATCGACGGACACCAGTGTCTGGACATCCAGCGATGCGCACACCGTCACGATCGCGCCTGTGACACACACACTGGACGCCGCGCCGGTCGCGCCTGTCATGGCGGATGGCAGTTTCCTTCCCGGCATGGATATGGCCCCGTCGATAATGGCCGTCTTGCTGGCGGTCTGGATCATCGGTGCGCTGGTTGCCCTTGTCCGCAACAGCGCCGCACAGCAGAGCTTCATGACGGTCGTTGCCCGCGAGAAGATGCGGGCCTCGCCGCAGCTGCAAGCCCTTGCAGATGACGTTGCCCGTCAGGTCGGCCTGAAGCGGACGCCGCAGATTGCCACCAGCCTGATCTCGAACGGCCCGCTCGTGACCGGCCTCTTCCGTCCGATCGTGCTCCTGCCCGCTTGGTTCGAGACAGATTATGACCGGGTCCAGCAACGCGCTGCCCTCGCTCACGAGCTGACGCATGTGAAACGCGGTGACCTCTGGGCCCTGCAACTGGCCGAACTCTTTGTTGCCTGCCTCTGGTTCAACCCGCTGGCCTATATGGCCCGCGCGGCCTTCCGCACAGACCAGGAAGCCGCCTGCGACAGCGATGTCCTGCGCTGCGGCGCGGCCAGCCCACATGCCTATGGCTCGACGCTGCTGAAAGCGGTGCGGATTTCGGTGCCTGAACGCCTGCCAATGGCGGCCAGCCTGCCGCTGACGCATTCCCTGAAAGAACGCATGCGCCGCATGGCCTATCCGGCCCCGACAAAGCGCCGCCGACTGGCCGGTGTGGGGCTGACGGCCCTGCTAGGCTCGGTCGCAGTCGTCTCGACGGGTTCCGTGACGGCGAGTGCCGGAGAAGCGAAGACGGAGTTGACGCGCAGCCTTAAGATCGACAATTCCACGCTATTCATCGATGGCAAGAAGGTCGAAGACCGCCAGTTCGTCCTGTTGGGCGATCCGATCATGACGCCTGATCCTGCCATCGAGGCAGAAATCGCAGAACTGAACCACCGGATCAGCATGGAAACGCGCAACATCACCGTGCCCGATGCCATGCCGCCTCTGCCACCGATGCCCGCCATGCCACCGCAGCCGCCCGCGCCATCCATTCCGACAGCCAACAATATGTCTGAACTCGACGGCGGCACCCATAGCCATGCGCTTTCAGACGAAGCAGCTGAGGCTGAAGCCGAGGCAAACTCGGCCGCCTGGGAAGCATGGTCAGACGAATACGAAAGCCGCATGTCGCAATGGGAAGCCGAAGTGGATCATATCGTCTCCAAATGGGAAGCCACGTATGGCGACGATTTTGAAAAGACCAATCTCAAGATCGAAACCCGTATCGCAAGCCTGGCCGACGAACTCGAAGCCACGATCGATGCGGCCTATGGCGATAGCCATGACCGCCAGGATGAACTGATCACAAGCTCGCTCGAGTCGCTCGCCCTATCGTGCCGCGACGCGAAACTGGCACCAGGTGAAACCCGCATCCTGAGTGCAGACGGCACAGACGGGCATGACCTTCACGTCGCCTGTGTCGAAGGTGATGTCGCTCGCCTGCAGGCCGCCGAGACGCTGGCAGCAATCAAGGAGAGTGGTGTTCTGCGCGACGAGGAGAAAGCGGCTTTCCGGAAGATGAAAACCTCCCGCCGCACGATCGAGATCAATAAATAGGGGCTGACGTCCAACCCTTGCCACCACTCAAGGCCCCGGTGCCTCTGGCACCGGGGCCTTTTCTGTTCTGCGCCCTTTGCGCCCGCACGCGCCCGCTTTAGGGTGTGCCATGATCAGCCAGACGGGACGCTGCAATGATGAAAACCAAATTCGCCGCCATCCTGCTTGGCCTTGCCGGCCTCACGGCCTGCGCCTCTGTCGAACCGAAGCCCTGCACGGCTGAATGGGTCGACTACAGGACCGATAAGGTGCTGAAGAAATTCGCAACGAACAATCGCGGCATGATCAACGATCTGCGCCGGCTGCAAAATGCCGATGGCGATGTCGATCCGTTCGTTGCCATGCAGCTGCTCTCCAAGAAGGATCGAATCCAGCGCTTTGCCGATACGTTTCAGATAATCGTGGTTCCCGAGCTGCAAGCGGCTGTCGATCAATGCGGCGACGAAGAACTGATCCCGGCCTTTACCGAGTTCCTGCGCAATGAAGGCGTCGGCGATGCAACGCTCCAATGGGTTGGCCCGCTGATCGGATTGATGCAGGACATGCGCGAGCCGCAAAACCAGCGGCCGAACACGCTCTAGGCCCCACGCCAAGGTAATGCCCGCATGAAGACGCTCATTGTTGTCCCGGCCCGCTATGGCTCGACCCGTTTCCCGGGCAAGCCGCTGACGCTGATCGCGGGCCTGTCAATGGTCAGCCGCGTCGCCGCCATGGCCGCCAAGGCAGCTGCCGCGCTTGAAGACGCCGCGCATGTTGTCGCGACTGACGATGCGCGCATCGAGGCGCATTGCAAGGAACGCGACATTCCCGTCGTGCTGACCGACCCGGCACTGCCATCAGGCAGCGACCGCGCTTTGGCCGCCGCAGATGCGCTGGGTGTGCTGCCGCAGGTCGTGGTCAACCTGCAGGGCGACTCGCCGTTCACGCCGCCCGCCCACATCATCGCAGTGGCCGAAGCCGTGCTGACATCGGGAACGGATGCCGCGACGCCCTATGTGCGCCTGACTTGGGACGCGCTGGATGACCTTCGCGCGCACAAGCTGGAGACGCCTTTTTCCGGCACGACACTGACACATGATACCGATGGCCGCGCGCTCTGGTTCTCGAAAATCATCCTGCCTGCGATGCGCAAGGAGGCCGCGCTGCGTGCCGCTGGCGACCTGTCGCCGGTCTGTCGGCATATCGGGCTTTATGCGTTCCGCCTCGAAGCATTGCGGCGGTATGTGAGCCTGCCTGAAGGCCATTATGAACAGCTTGAAGGGCTGGAACAGCTGCGCCTTCTGGAGAATGGCATGTCGATCCAGTGCGTCGAGGTCGCGCCTGACACGATCGCAATTCCCGGCATCGATACGCCGCAGGATGTCGCGCTGGCCGAGCGGCTGATCCGCGACCATGGCGACCCGGCGGGAGCGTAAGGCACTTGGCCCATCTGATCATCCTGCGCCACGGCAATACGTTCGATAAGGGTGAAACACCGACCCGCGTCGGCGCACGCACGGACCTTTCCCTGTCAGTTTCGGGGCAGGCGCAGGCCGCTGCACTGGCCGCGCATTTCCGCGACACGGCTTTCTTGGCGGCCTTCTGCTCGCCGCTGGTGCGCACGCGCCAGACCGCCCGCGCCGTGCTTGACGCCCGGCCGCATGCGCCCGCCTTGCGGATCCTGCCTTTCCTGACGGAAGTGGATTACGGCCCGGACGAGAACCAGACCGAAGAAACGGTAATTGCGCGCATCGGCGCCGAGGCCCTCGCCGCTTGGGACCGGGACGCCACGCCGCCGCCGGGCTGGCAGGTTGATCCAGCTGCCTTGCGCGCCGCCTGGGCGAGCCTGCTGGAGCGCGCGGCGGAGCTGGACGCAGATGACAATGTTCTGATCGTCACCAGCAACGGCATCGCACGCTTCCTGCCGGATGTGGTGGATGCCCAGCCAGAGGATCTCGACCGGAAGCTGAAGACGGGCGCGTGGGGCGTGGTGGATGTCAGCCCGGACGGCTCGCGCATCCTCGACTGGAACCTGCGGCCTTAAGCGACTTCGCGGGCTTCTTCTTCTGCCACACGTTCGCTGGCGCCCGAGATGGGCAGCAGGATCGAGACAGTCGTGCCTTCGCCCTCGATGGATGAGAGGCTCATATGGCCGCCATGCATCTCGGCAAAGGATTTGGTGAGCGCGAGGCCGAGGCCCGTCCCTTCGTAATTGCGATCGCGTGAGCCTGAGACCTGTTCGAACGGCTTGGCGAGACGCGGCAGGTCCTCGATCGGGATGCCGATGCCGGTGTCTGTCACGCCGATCTGGATGTCCGGACCACGCTGCTCGATCGCCACGGTAATCGTGCCGCCGGAATCGGTGAACTTGATAGCGTTCGACAGCAGGTTCAGCACCATCTGGCGGATGGCGCGATGATCGGCGTCGAGGTCCGGCAGGCCGGGCTGGGCATCGAGCACGATCTGGATGCCCTTGTCCTCGGCCTTGCGGCGGATCATGCGCACGGCGGCATCGACCGGGTCGACCGGGTCAATCGGCTGCGGATTGATCGTCATCTTGCCGGCTTCGATCTTCGCCATGTCGAGAATGTCGTTGATCATGTCGAGCAGGTGCTGGCCGGAGGCCAGGATATCGTGGGCATAGCCCTTGTAGCGCTGATCACCGAGCGGGCCGTAAAGCTCATGCGCGAGGATTTCCGAAAATCCGTTGATCGCGTTGAGCGGTGTCCGCAGCTCATGGCTCATATTGGCCAGGAAGGCCGACTTGGTGTGCGCGGCGTGTTCGGCCTTGGCCTTCTCTTCAGCATAGCGCCGGGCCAGTTCGCCCGCGCGGCCTTCAGAGCGTTCCAGATCCAGCACGGCCTTGCGCATGCTCTGCTTCTGGCGCTTCAGCGCTTCCTCATTGTGGACGTTCTCGGTCACGTCGATACCGACCGTGATCAGGCCGCCATCGGACGTCGGGCGCTCCACAAGCTTCAGCCACCGGTCGGTCTGCAGCTCGACCATCATGGTGCGAGCATCCTCGGAGGATTGCTTCTCGGCACGGATGGCGCCTGTGCGGGCGATCACGATCGTGTCGTAACTGATGCCGGGCCGCAGCGTGTCCTGCAGGCAGAAGTCAAGCGCGAAGGCACGGTTCCAGTAGAGCAGACGCTTGCGATGATCCCAGAGCGCGAACGGGCCGTTGAAGCCTTCAATCGCGGACCGCAGGCGCCGCTCGGCCGCTTTCACGCGGTCTTCCGATTGCTTGCGTTCTGTAATGTCGAGCACGATGCCGCCGAAGATCGACGCCTTTCCAGTCGGGTCTTCCGTCATGCTGCCACGCATCTCGATCCAGAGCGGGGGTTCCGAGTGGGAGAGGAACTGGGTCTGGATCCATCCGATGTCGCGGGCCTTCTCGAATGTCTCGATCATGCGGGCCTGATGCTCGGGATGCACCTGCCGCAACATGTCCTGCACGTCGATCAGGCCGGAGCCGTCCATGCCGAAAAGGTCTGAGGCGCCATCGCTCAGGAAGACGGCCGAACTGCCCGGTGCCCATTCCCAATAGCCCGCACGCGCACCGCGCATCACGAGCCCCATGATGCGGTCGGCTTCATCCTCGCGGGTTTCCTCGATCAGGCTGACGGCATCTTCGCGGGAAAGACGGTTCATGAGGCCGACAATCGCCAGCACCGGCGCGGCCAGCAACAGGGCGAAGATGAGAAGGCGAACGAGGTCGTCGAGCGTAAAGAGGGGGTGGAGGACGGTCTCGCAAACCGCAGCAGGGCTGCCGTCCAGTGGAACGCATGCGGTCGCGAGCCGGTTGAAATCGGGGGCCGATGTGAGGCGGGTCTGGCCGGGATTGAGGGATGCGATGGCCGCTTCCAGGGCCGGGTCGCCAGAACCAACGCGGGTGTTCCCGGACACGAGCGTCACCCTGCGACCTGCTCCGGCTGCCGGCAACCAGGTTCCCGCCGGCGCGATGGCCAGCATGGCACCGGCCTGTTCAGGATTGGAGACGAGAACAATATCGCCCTGCGAAGAGACCCCGAAGCGATGACCCTCCTCAAGCAGTGACGCAGCCGTTACAGCGGCAACCTGCAGGCGGCTTCCGGCGGGCGACTGCTGCGCGTCCTTGAGCGATAGAACAGCGTCAACGCCGGGAGTCGCGGCAGCTATGGCGGAGCGCGACGCGCCGGATTCGGCCACGAGACGAATGGCGACTTCAGCTGTCTCGGCGCGGCCTTCCATGCGTCCTGCAATGGCGGCTGCCTGGGCCTGGAGACCGGATAGCAAGGCCACATCGGCGCTCTGGCGTTCTTCCCAGGCCTTGAGGCCGAGGGCGCCCGCCATCAGTACGATAATGGCCAGGATCGTCCATTTCAGTCGCACGGCAGCCCTTGCAGACGCCTTGTCTGCAGCGGTCATTCCATCAGAACTGACGACTTGATCCGCCAAGGAGGCTCCATTCACCGGAATTGGACATACTTACCCGTATACCGTTTTCCGGTGGAATCATTGCCTAAGTGTTAATAATCCTGACGAAATCGTTAACTACATCAGCCCAGCGCACGACCGACAATGTCGGCGGAGTTGGGAGACAGTTTCGCCTCCTGCAGGCGTTTAAGTGTCGCCTGCGCTGCAGCGCCAGCCTTGGGTTCCAGCACACGCCATTGTTCGAAAGCGGTGATCAGGCGGGCAGCCAGTGCCGGGTTGGCAGCATCAGCCTTGAGGATGATGTCCTCCACAGCGCGGTAGCCTGAGCCGTCTGGCGCGTGGAAGGCCGCGAGGTTGGCAGTCGAGAAGACGCCGACGACGGACCGCACGCGGTTCGGGTTTTTCAGGTCGAACTCCGGATGGGCGGCCAGTTCGGCAACCGTCTCGGCCGTTCCCTGCCCGGCCTGCACGGCAAACCACTTGTCCATGACAATCGGGTTGTGCTTCCAGTTGGTCTCGAAATCAGCCAGCGCTTCGTCACGCTCCGGGCATTCTCCGTGCATTGTAAGGGCGCGCATGGCGGCGAGACGTTCCGTCATGTTCGTCGCTTTCTTGTACAATACCAGCAGCTTGCGGCGCGCATCCTTGTCCTCGGATGCACCGAGCAGGTTGATGCAGGCGCCGCGGAAGGCCCGAACACCCGCCTGTTCCGCCGAGGGCGCATACGGCGCCGGGGATGGGGCTTCGAGGGTGGTTCCGATCGTGTTCGCGAGGGCATCGGCCAGCGCCGACTGCAGGCGCTTGCGGGCAGAATTGAGGGCGACAGGATCTGCGGGTTCACGCTCGAGGAACAGTTCGCCGACTTCCGGCAGCCGCGTCAGCAGCGCCGCGAGGGCCGGATCATCGCCTGCGTTACGGATGGCGGCAGCAATGGCACCGACGAGTTCACTGTCGGGCCTGGCCTGGCTGCCTTCGGAGAGTTTGAGGATTTCCTCGGTGACGAGCGTGCGCACGCCTTCCCACTGGTTGAAGGGGTCTGTCTCGGCCACGACAAGGGCAAGCCGCTGGTCGCGGGTGAGGTCCCGCTCGACGCGGATGGGCGCGCTGAAGTCGCGGTTGACCGACAGCAGCGGACGGCCGGTGGTTGCCTTGCGCTTGATGGTGGTCTCAGCCGTATCGAGCACGGTCATCCAGGCATCGGTGCCGCCCTTGCCATCGAGCACGGCAAGTTCCAGCGGGATGGGAACGGGTTTCTTGTCAGGCTGGCCGGGCGTTGGAGGGGTTGTCTGTGACAGGTTGATGGTGAGTTCCTTGGCGGCCTCGTCCCAGCTCTCCTCGACCGTGACACGCGGCGTGCCGGCCTGCGCATACCAGAGGCGGAACTGGGTGAAGTCCTTACCGGTCACATCCTCGAAGCATTTGTAGAAGTCTTCTATCGTGACAGCCTGTCCATCATGACGGTCGAAATAGAGGTCCATGCCTTTGCGGTATGTTTCCTCGCCGATGATGCGGCGGAGCATGCCGATGACTTCGGCGCCCTTCTCGTAGACCGTGGCGGTGTAGAGATTGTCGATCGAACCGTAATTGTCGGGACGGACCGGGTGGGCCAGCGGGCCGGCATCCTCGGCGAACTGGCGGGCGCGCAGGCGAATGACATCCTTGATGCGCTGCACCGGGCGCGAGCGCATGTCGGCGGAGAAGTTCTGGTCGCGGAAGACGGTGAGGCCTTCCTTCAGGCAGAGCTGGAACCAGTCGCGGCAGGTGATGCGGTTGCCGGTCCAGTTGTGGAAATATTCGTGGGCAACGATGCTCTCGATGGCCTCGAAGTCGGCATCGGTAGCGGAGTCTTCATCGGCGAGCACATAGGCCGAGTTGAAGACGTTGAGGCCCTTGTTCTCCATGGCGCCGAAATTGAAGTCGCGCACGGCGACAATGTTGAAGACGCCGAGATCGTATTCGCGGCCATAGGTCTGCTCGTCCCAGGTCATCGAGCGCTTGAGGCTGTCCATGGCCCAGGCGGCGCGGGGCGCGTCGCCCTTGTCGACATGGATGGCGAGGTCGATATGCTTACCGCTCATGGTGGTGAAGCTGTCGTGGTAGACATCATAGTCACCGGCGCAGAGCGCGAAAAGGTATGACGGCTTCTTGTGCGGATCGTCCCAGCTGATCGTGTGGCGACCGTTGCCGGCGTCCTGCACGTCGCCCGGCGTGCCATTGGACAGCATTATCGGACAGGCGGCCTTGTCGGCGCGGATGGTGACGAAGAAGCGGCTCATCACATCCGGGCGGTCAGGATAATAAGTGATGCGGCGGAAACCGACGGATTCGCACTGCGAGCAGAAACGTCCGCCCGACATGTAGAGGCCGGAGAGCGCGGTGTTCTTGGACGGGGCGATAACGACCACGGTGCGCAGGGTGAACTGATCCGGCACGTCCGCCAGCTTCAGGCCATTTTCCGTCAGGCTGTAATCGGAAGGCGTCAGTGCGCGACCGTCGATTTCGAGAGAGACCAGTTGGAGCGCTTCGCCGTCCAGTTCGAGCGGTACATTGCCCGCTCCCTCCTTGCGGGTGATCTTGAGCACAGCAGTCACCCTTGTTGCATCGGGGTCCAACTCGAAGGAAAGGTCGACATGCTCAATATCGAACGGATAGGGAGTGTAGTCGGCGAGCTTGACGGCAACGGGGGTTTCAGTGCGCATGATGTCTCCGGAAAACGGCAGCGGGATAGGAGCTCGATACGGGCTGAGACAGGCCGCGTCGAGGGTTTGCCTCACTGACATCGGGACGGAACGGTCAGTTTCCAAGGGGCAGAGCGCCCCGGGACTGCAGGAAACACAAGGGAAAACGAGTGGATGAGCCAGCTATTGTCCTTCTTGGCTTCGCCCATCGTTCGGCGGATTGCCGGAATTACCAGCCTGCTGGTCGCCGTGGCCATCGCGATCCTGTCGCTCGTGCCCGGACAGGACCTGCCGGACGTGCATCTAAGCGACAAGGCAGAGCATGCGATTGCCTACATGGTTCTGGCGGGGCTGATATGCTTCTGGCTCGGCCGCGAGCGCATCATAAGGGGCACGATCGTCGCCGTCGGTTATGGCGTGGTTCTTGAGATTGCGCAGGCCCTGGCGGGCACGGGGCGCACACCTTCGCTGCTGGACGCGGGGGCAAACCTTCTGGGCGCCTGCATCGGCGCAGCCCTGGCGTGGACAGCCCTTGCCATCGCGCGGGCGCGCTGAGACGGTCTATTCGGCGGCTGCCACCGCGTCTTCTTCCGACTGATACACATGGCGCAGGATCGACGCGCAACGGCTTGCCAATTGCCTTGCATCTTCCGGCAGATCTTCCGGAACGGCGCTCGCAATATCTGCCAGCCGCCGGGCAATGCGCAACAATTCCGGCGTGTGGACGATCATGCGGGCCTGGTGCTCGATGCGGCGCGGGTCAAGATCATACTCGCTACCCGTCACACGCCAGCCGCCCCAGTCGCCGTCATCGGTGACGATAACGGGAAAGGTCGCAGGGTTGGGGTCGATCCCCAGCATCGTCGTGGAGCGCCACTTGATCAACTTGCGGTCAATCCGCCAATGCTCAAGCAGGAAATCCTCTTCGTCATCCTCAGGGCGCTGATGCTTGTGCATCGCCTTTTCGGACAGAAGCTCGTGCGCTTCGAAGCGGCGGCCGAGGCCGCAATCATAGGACACTTTCAGCGGCTCATCGACATTCTTCACCCATTGCGGAATGACCTGTTCGACCAGCGCCCAGGTGCCGACGGATTTGACGAAAACGCGTTGCGACTTGTGGAAGGCTGCCTTGGCCATAGCTCGGTGTCCCCTAAACCATGAGCTGAGCCTGCCCGGATCTCCTTTCTGCGAGCTGAAAACCATAGGTGAAATTTCACCTATCGCCGGGGGAGCATCCATCGAAATCGAGGATTTCCGCTGGGTCACGGCTTTCCGCGCACGTAAAGGGCGCTAGATTGCCGTCATAGCAAAGTTACGCGCCCCCACAGGGGGCCAGGGAGCCAGACGCAATGAATTTCGATTTTTCCGAGGACCAGAAATTTCTCGCCAATGAGGCGCGAAAGTTTCTCGAAAGCCAGTGCGGGATGGGCGAAGTCCGCGCCGTTCTGAATGACGACTCCAAGGCCTATAATGAAGGCGTGTGGAAGAAAGTGGTCGAGATGGGCTGGCTCGGCACGAGCATTCCCGAAGAGCATGGCGGCCTTGGGCTCGGCATGCTGGAAATGTGCGTCCTGGCCGAAGAGATGGGCCGCGTTCTGGCGCCCGTGCCATGGGCCTCGACAGCGTACTTCTTCACGGAAGCCCTGAAGCTTGCCGGCTCCGAAGCCCAGCAGGCCGACATCTTCCCGAAGGTCGTGTCCGGCGACGTGATCGGCTGTTACGCCGCCAGCGAAGGCCCGGGCAATCCGGACGCCGGTTCGCTCAAGACGGCTTTCGACGGCAAGACGATCAGCGGCATTAAAGTTCCTGTTACGGATGGCGACATCGCCACGCACGCCATTGTGCTGGCCAAGGACGGCAAGGGCGCAAGCCTCGTGCTGGTCGACCTGTCCGGCAAGGGCGTGTCGAAGAAGGTTCTCTCGACACTGGACCCGACCCGCAGCCATGCCGAACTCACTTTCGACAAGGCGCCTGCCACATCGCTCGGCAAGTCCGGAGACGGCGCAATTCTCAATGACGAACTGCTCGACCGCGTGGCCGTGCTGATCGCGTTCGAACAATTGGGCGGCGCCTCGCGCTGCCTCGAAATGGCAAAAGACTACGCCATGGAGCGCTACGCCTTTGGACGTCCGATCGGCGGCAACCAGGCGATCAAGCACAAGCTGGCCGAGATGTACGTGAAGAACGAAGTGGCCCGCTCGAACTGTTTCTATGGCGCCTGGGCGCTGTCGACAGATGCGGCCGAACTGCCTGAAGCCGCTGCTGCTGCCCGCGTGGCCGCATCGGAAGCCTTCTGGTTTGCCTCGAAAGAGAACATCCAGACGCATGGCGGCATGGGCTTCACATGGGAAGTCGACTGCCACCTCTTCTACCGCCGGGCCAAGCTGCTCGCGGTTCAGGCCGGCAGCCCCAAGGTGTGGAAAGAAAAACTCGTCCGCGCCATCGAAACCAAGAACGCAGCGTAGGAAGGATCAGACAAATGGACTTCAACGATACCAAGGAAGAAGCAGAGTTCCGCGCCGAAGCCCGCGCGTTTCTCGACAAGCACCTCGAGCCAAAGACGGGCGCACGCCCACGGCCCGGTTCCGGCAAGGACGCGCTCCAGCGCGCCAAGGACTGGCAGAAGGTCAAGGCCGAGAACAAGTTCGCCCAGATCACCTGGCCCGAGGAATGGGGCGGCCGCGGTGGCACGTCCATGCAATCCGTCATCTGGGGTCAGGAAGAGGGCAAGTATGATGCCCCGACCGGCCCGTTCGCCATCGGCCTTGGCATGTGCGTGCCAACCGTCATCGCGTTCGGCTCGGACAAGCACAAGGAACGCTATGTCGAGAAGGCGCTGAAGGGCGAGGAGATCTGGTGCCAGCTCTTCTCCGAACCTTCGGCAGGCTCCGACGTTGCCGGCCTCAAGACGAAAGCCGTCAAGGACGGCGACGAGTGGGTGATCAACGGCCAGAAAGTGTGGACCTCCGGCGCACACTATTCCGACTTCGGGATCGTGCTTGTTCGCACCAACCCGAAAGTGCCCAAGCACAAGGGCCTGACCATGTTCATCGTGAACATGAAGCAGAAGGGCGTTGAAGTTCGCCCAATCCACCAGGCGTCCGGTGGCCGCGAGTTCAACGAAGTCTACTTCACGGACGTGCGCATTCCGGATTCCGACCGCCTCGGCGAAGTCGGTGCCGGCTGGAAAGTGGCCCTCGTGACGCTGATGAACGAGCGCCTTGCCGTGGGCGGTTCGCCCGGCCCGGACTGGGGCGAGATCATGGAATACGCCAAGACGTCCGGCTCGATCACGGATCAGGCCTTCCGCGAGAAACTGGCTGACTGGTATGTCGCGGCGCAGGGCTACAAGCTGACGAAGTTCCGCACCATGACGGCCCTCTCACGTGGCCAGACACCGGGACCGGAAAACTCGATCGGCAAGATCATCACGGCCAACCATCTGCAGGACATCTGCAACTCGGCCATCGAGATGCAGGACCATTACGGCATCATTAACGATACCGAGACGATGCCGGGCGATGCCATCTTCCAGCAGAGCTTCATGTGGGCACCGGGCCTGCGTATTGCTGGCGGTACGGACGAGATCCTGAAGAACATCATCGCCGAACGCGTGCTGGGCCTGCCCCAGGACGTGCGCGTCGACAAGGACCTGCCATTCGACGAGATGAAAGCCGGCTAAGGCCGCCGCGTCAGGACTTCGGTTCTGGCGCGACCGCCTTTTCGGCGACGAATGCAGCGACATCACTGACACAGGCCCTGCCCGCATCGGTCAGCGCCTTTGCACGTGAGGCGTTATCATTGCCCTGCGCCACAGCCGATGTTGAAATGCTGGTCTGGGCCAGCATCTTGCGCGAACGGCCTTCAAGCAGCGTGGCCTGAATGCGGCAACGCGCTGTCGTGCCCGCGAGGGTGAAGTCCGACATGCGCCAGGCCAGTTCGAAATCGGCATCCGCGCCGGTGTCCGAGCCGATAGCGACCCCACCGCCCTCGCCGCCGAGAGAATCCAGGAGCGCGATCTGCATCATGCGCGTGGCACTGTCGGTCCACTCCACTCCCGGCACGAGACGAAGCGCACCGCTGCTGTCCTCTGCCGCGATGGCGCGCCCGCCGAACAAGCGCGAGGCTTCCGGCTCACGAATGATGATGGACGCATCAAGAGGGTGTACTGTCTCCACCGGCCCGAAACGGTAGAGACCGTCGGGCACTCTCTGCTCAGGCAGAAGCGATACGCAGGAGGCGAGGCTGGCAGCGGCCAGCGTGATAACGAGACGGCGCAACATCAGCGCTCTCCTTCATAGGGAATGGGATCGCCAGCAACCAAGCTCTGCGGATTCTGTTCGATCTGGCGGGCAACGCGGTCAAGCCGGTTGATCAGGATGCGCAGGTCCTGGCTGGCGAGGCGCGCATCTTCGATGGCAGACGTTGCCGGGCCTTCGATCGCATCGGCGGCAGCCGAAACCGCACGATTGCTCTGCGCGATTGTTTCATTGGCGCTCTGAGTGATGCTGCGCACATCGCTGACGACGAGGTCCAGCTGGTCTGCCAGTTCGGCAACCCGCGTATTGGTTGTGGTGCTGAGCGTCTCGAACGAGGCTGAGGCCCCTTCGAATTTGCGCGTGGCTTTCGACACATCGTCAAGCGTGGCCGAGGCCTTGTCGGCAAGACCATTGTCCTGGGCGATCTTGCCGCTGAGCAATTCGAGATTCTTGAGCGTGGTCGACAGCGCATCGATATTCTCGTCGGTAAAGACGAGATTCACGCGCTGGATCGCCTGGTTGGCATTGCCGAGAACCTCGGTGCCGCCCGAAAAGAGTTCGTCAAGCTGTGTGCGTTCGGCCTTGATGACCGGAACAGGCTCGCCTGCCCGCGCCTCGAGCGGCTCGCCCGTGCCGGCGGTGATCTGGATGAATGTCGTGCCTGTAATGCCGGCCAGCTGAATGGATGCGGTCGAGTCCTTCCGGACAGGCGTTTCGCGGTCGATGCGGATACGGGCGCGCACTTTTGACGTGTCGGCCCGGTCAATCCGCACGGTCGAGACCTCACCCACCTTGATACCGATATAGCGAACCGCGGAGCCTTCCTCAAGCGAGACAGGCCCTTCAAACACGATGTCATAGGCCTTGAAATCCTGACGGAACTGGGCCTGCCCCAGCCACATCACGAAGCCCGCAACCGCGAAGGCCGCGATCAACACAAAGGCGCCGATGAGGGCATAATTAGCGCGCGTTTCCATATCCGGTCTCCATTCTAGTGTCCGGTGGCGGCACGGCCACGCGGGCCGCCAAAGTATTCCTGCACCCACGGGTGATCGAAGGCGCGTAGTTCGTCGATCGTTCCAACTGCCAGCACTTTTTTCTCGCCCAGCACGGCAATCCGGTCGCAGACCGCATTCAGCGTATCCACATCATGGGTGACAAGAAAGACGGTGAGGCCCAGCGATTGCTGTAGCTGGCGCACGAGCGTGTCGAAACCGGCAGCCGTAATCGGGTCGAGACCAGCCGTCGGCTCGTCAAGGAAAAGAAGCTCGGGGTCCAGCGCCAGGGCGCGGGCCAGTGCGGCACGCTTGCGCATACCGCCGGAAAGGTCTGACGGGAACTTGTCACCGGCATCGGGCTCAAGGCCCGCGAGACGGATCTTCATGTCGGCCAGCTCGGCGCGAAGCTTCGGCCCAAGCGTCGTGTGCTCCTTCATGGGCACCATGACATTCTCGCGCACCGTAAGGTTCGAGAACAGGGCGCCATCCTGGAACATCACGCCCCAGCGCCGCTCGATGCTCCGGCACTCTTCATCGCCAAGCGTCTCGAGCTTTTTACCAAAGACTTCAATCGAACCCGCCGACGGATGCTTCAGGCCGACAATCGCCCGCAGCAGGACAGACTTGCCCGTACCGGACGGCCCGACCACGCCCAGCACTTCGCCGCGCTGAACGTCGAGGTCGAGGTGCTCATGCACGGTATGCGAACCGAAGCGTGTCTCCAGATCGCGGATGCGAATGATCGGATCGGCGCTCATATATCGAGTTCCATGTAGAAGATCGCAAACAGCGCATCGATCGCGATGATCGAGAATAGGGCCTGCACCACCGATGTCGTGGTCGCGCGGCCAAGTGACTGCACGCTGCCGCCCACATTCAGCCCCTGACGGCAGGCAATGAGCACGCAGACGAGACCAAAGACGGGCGCCTTGGACATGCCGACCCAGAACTGGTCGATGGGCACGGAATCGCGGAGGCGCACAATGAACACGCCCGGATTGATGTCGAGCGCCAGCCACGCCACCATCACGCCGCCAGCAATGCCCGCCAGCGTCGCCGCAAAGGCGAGCACGGGGGTCATGATCAGCATGGCAAGCACGCGTGGCACGACCAGCACTTCCATCGGCTTCAGGCCGAGTGTCTGCATGGCGTCGATTTCCTGACGCATCTTCATCGTGCCGATCTGGGCGGTGAAGGACGAGTTCGTCCGCCCCGCAAGCACAATGCCGGTCAGCACGACGCCGAATTCACGCAGTTCGGAATAGCCGATCAGTTCGACTGTATAGATCTCGAGATCGAAAGATTTCAGCGTGGTCGCGCCGATGAAGGCGATGACCATGCCGACGAAGAAGGAGAGGAAGGTGATGATCGGCAGCGCGTCGAGCCCGGATTCCTCCATCACGGCGACAATGCTGGTCCAGCGCAGTTTCCAGGGTTGCATCAGCATGCGGGCGCAGGTGGCCAGCGTCTCACCGAGGAAGGCCAGCGTTGCGACGCTCTCCGCTGCGATGTGCATGAAGGATCGGCCGGTCCGGTCGAGCAGCGCCCTGATGCTGCCATCCTGGGCCGGGCTCTCGGGAGCTGGCGTGGACACGGCATGGATCTGCGCGATCAGGCGGGATGCGCTCGGGTGGTCGCCGATTATCTCGGGTTCGCCCTCTTCGTCAGAGCCAGCGGCGCGTAATGTGCGGTCGATGACAAAGGCACCGGCCGTGTCGAGCCGTCCGAGATTCGAGACATCCACAGCGAGCGGAGCCGAGACATCCAGGGCGCGCAACGCATCGTCGACGTCCTGCACATGCTGGACGGTCCAGTCCCCGGTCAGCCGGAGGACGGTGCGTTCGTCGCTTTCATCAAGCGCGAATTCGGGGGAGACTGTGTCTGCCATCAGCGTGTAACTACCTGACTTGCCTAGCAAAACATGCTTAAGGCAAGGGCATTGGAATAGATGAAATTTCATCCATCGGGACAAGGCATGAGCAATCGTCACCTCGAAATCACCCCTGTTTCATCGCCCCTGAGGGCGGCTTTTGCCATTTCCAGGGGGGCGAAAACCGAGGCCAACACGGTTCGCGTCAGGTTGCAGCAGGCCGGCGCGACCGGTTGGGGCGAGTGCGTACCCTATGCGCGATATGGCGAAACCGTGGAGAGCGTGGCGGCTGCCATCGAGGCGATGCGCCGCGCCATGGAAGACGGAATGACGCGTATCGCGCTGCAAGACCAGATGCCCGCAGGCGCCGCGCGCTGCGCGCTGGACTGCGCACTCTGGGACCTTGAAGCCAAGCTAAGCGGAACCCCCGTCTGGCAACTCGCGGGCCTGCCGGAACCGAAACCGGTGGAGACGGCCGTGACCGTGACCCTCGATACGCCAGAGGCCATGGCCGAAGCCGCGAAGACAACACAAGGTCGCCTGCTCAAGCTCAAACTCGGCGGCGCGGAAGACCTGAAACGGATCGAGGCGGTGCATCTGGCACGTCCGGACGCCCGCCTGATTGTCGACGCCAATGAGGGGCTCCTGCCCGCAGACTTCCCCGCCATCTCGAAGGCGGCGGCAAGCCTTGGAGTCGTGCTGATCGAACAACCCTTCCCCACCGCAGATGACGAAGCCCTGGTGCGCCGCCCTGCCCCGGTCGCAATCTGCGCCGACGAAAGCGCGCATACGAGCAAGGACATCCAGGACCTCGCCCGGCGCTATGACGCGGTGAACGTGAAGCTCGACAAGACCGGCGGCCTGACCGAAGCGCTGGCCATGGTGCAGGCCGCGCGGGCCAGCGGCATGGGCGTGATGGTGGGCTGCATGGTGGCGGGGTCCATCTCGATGGCACCAGCCGTGCTGCTGGCTGGCCTCTGCGACGCCGCCGACCTCGATGGCCCGCTCTGGCTGAAAGACGATGTCGCGAACGGCCTCACCTATCGCGACGGCTGGGTCGATCCGCCAGCAAGCGCGCTCTGGGGCTGAAGGTGACGCGACGCGATGCGAGCGGCCCGCGATCTTCCCGTTGCCGTTGAGCAGCGGACCTCCTAGGATTTCAAGATAACAGACCCGGGAGGAAATGGGCATGGCGAAGGCCGAGGTGCAGGGATTCGTGCACGATAAATTCGAAGGCGTGCGGGACCAGTTCCAGACGCATCTGGACACGGGCGCCGACATTGGCGCGTCCTTCTGCGTCACCAAGGATGGCGAAACTATCGTCGACCTTTGGGGCGGCTATGCCGATGTCGAGAAAACGCGGGCCTGGGAAAAGGACACGATCGTCAACGTCTATTCGACGACAAAGACGATGACGGCACTGACCGCCCTCCTCTTGGCCGACCGCGGCGAACTCGACTTCGATGCACCGGTCGCAAAATACTGGCCTGAATTTGCTGCCAATGGAAAAGCCGACATCAAGGTCAGCCATTTGATGAGCCATTCGGCGGGCCTGTCAGGCTGGCGCGAGCCCATTGCCAATGACGACCTCTATGACTGGGAGAAGGCCACGAGCCTGCTGGCGGCGCAGGCCCCGCTCTGGGAGCCGGGCAGCGCGCCCGGCTATCATGCCATCACGCAAGGCTACCTTGTCGGCGAAGTCATCCGCCGTGTCGCGGGCAAGACCGTTGGCACAGTGTTCCGCGAAGAGATCGCCGGGCCGCTGGGCGCGGACTTCCATATCGGCCTGCCAGCCTCCGAAGACGCGCGCGTCGCAGACCTGAAACCGCCAGCGGACGCCAGCATCTCGGCTGACCCGACCATGACCGATATCAAGAAAGTTACCCTGACCAATCCGGGTATCGATGTCAGTGAGACTCGCACCCGCGCGTGGCGCGGCGCGGAAATCCCGGCGGCGGGCGGCACGGGCAATGCGCGGTCTGTCGCGACGATCCACACGATCCTCGCCAATGGCGGCATGGCGAACGGCAAGCGTTTCATGAGCGAAGCTGGCTGCCGCAAGGCACTGGAAGAACAGATCCAGGGCACGGACCTGATCCTCGGCATCCCCGTGCGTTATGGCCTTGGCTTTGGACTGTCAGGTCCGATGTCGCCTGCCCTCAACGAGCATTCCATGTTCTGGGGAGGCTATGGCGGGTCCATCGCGCTGATCGACATGCAATCGCACACGACCATGTCCTACGCGATGAACTTGATGCAGGGCACGACGACCGGCGACATGCGCGCAATCACCCTCGCCATGCAGGCATGGCAAGGGTTGAACGCCGACTGATACTTTGGCGGGATTACTGACAGGCTTGCGTTGAAGAAAGGAGAAACCGGACCGACGGACCGGTGAACCCTGAGGACTGCGCGGCGCATGTGGCGATGGAGCGGACTTTGCCTGCTGGCAGGCGGCGCGGCGCTGCAGGCGTTTGCGCAAGCGCCGCTGGAGATTACCGCGCCGTCGCTGGTCTATCGCGGTGCGTCTCCTGCACCGCTGGAAATCACGGCGCCCGCACTTGTCTTTCGCGGTGCTGCCACCGCACCGCTTAAGATAACGGCTCCCGCCATTGTGTACCGCGGAGCCACTTCGTCTCCCTTGGAAATATCGGCGCCCGCACTCGTCTATCGTGGCGCGGCGTCGACGCAGCTGGCCATCACGGCGCCATCCCTGATCTTCTGGGGTGCTGCCACGCAGCCGCTCAGCATTGAGGCGCCAGCTCTGGTGTTTCGAGGCGCGGCATTGAGCCCGCTGCAGATATCAGCCCCGAGCCTGATCTTCCGCGGCGCCGTGACACAAGCTGCGCAGCCGCCTGCAAGCACGCTGGAAATCATTGATGTGCCTACCGGCCCGGTAAGCTCGACCTACCTGTCTCTCGACAGCACCGCTGTGGATGCCGCCGTCGGCTTGACACTCACCTACCATGGCCTACCCGAGAAACGGGGCTATGGCGGCCTGATTTTCATGGATGAGACACCGCCGCGCCTTTCGGCCTGGTTCTATACCGCCGCGAACAAACCGGACGGAGAGTACCAACGCAGCAGCCTGCCGTCCTTAACGGGTAACTGGAAAGCATGCATCGGCTTCGCACCGCAAATGGATCGTGCTGTAGCAGATGTGGCGCAATATGCCGACTGCCTGGACTTCGTGGTGGTTGGAGCAGGCAGCATTGATGCGCAGCCGACGCTGACCTTGCCAGACACGCCCCTGAAGGCCGGGCGCGACGTGACGCTGACCTTTGGCGGCCTGCCCCCCGCCAATTGCGGGGTCTACATTTACGACGCGTCGGGCCAAGAGGTCGCGCGCCACTTCACCAACCGTAAGTCCGACGATGAATGGACTCTGCGGTTTGCCGAACCCGGCACGCATGACCTGACCATCACCTATCACGGCTCCGCAGTGCGTGCGCATGCCAAACTGGAGGTAATCCAATGAAATACCGTATCCTGACGTCTCTGCTTGCAGCATGCTGTTTCGCTCTACCAGGGCTGGCCGCGCCGGACCTGTCAGGCAAATCGCCTGCGTTCGTGGCGGCCTATGAGGCCGCCTATTCCCAATGCATCACGAACGGGAAGCGTGCGAGCACGGTTCGCAAAAAGCCTGCTGAAATCGCGGCATGTGAGCAAAGTGCGCTCGCGGAGGCCACGGCTGCGACAGCCCAGACCGCTTCCACTCTGATCGACAGGGTATCCATACCTGGAATTGGGCAGACACCTGACTTGAACTTGCCGACTGTATCGTCGGATACACCGGCCATCGTGTTGACCCAAGACGACATGGACGAAATGAAGAGGAACATGGACCCCAACAGGATGATATTGACCATCCCGATCGACTTTCAGAACCTGCCGACACAGTTTCCCAACACCGTTCGAGACGAAGATAGACCGGACAAGATCGTGTTCCTCATCGGAGTTAGCGGCATGACGTTGACGGATGAAAACCAATGGAGGGCCTTGCCAGACCGGAGCGTAGATATGAAAGTCGAACTCGACTATCCTATTGATGGTAACCTGCAAACTGATCTGAAAGTTCCGCTGGAAGGACCGGGGCCTGCATACGACGGATTGGACTTTCGTTTCTTTGGAAATTCTGACCGTCATCGACTTGGTATCTCAATACGCGTGAGAACCAAAAAAAGATCAGGATCGGAAGATAACCCTTTTGAGTATGCTTGGGACCAAGCAACATCTATCTTTCGGTTCGCTGACGTCTCCTACGTGACAAGTGGCCAGTTCGAAAAGGGCAAATGGGTAAGACTCCGTCGGTATTGGTCGGGACCGACGCCTGACGAATTCGTAACAGCCACTTCGGAATGTCACGACGACAACTCCTTGAACAGGGACGGACCGTCCCAATATTCCGGAAACGGTCCGACGGCCCGCTCCTGCGAGGCACTCGTGCAAGAGTAGATGCCCGCCTAGCTCACGCTGCGCCGTCGAGGATGGATTTAAATCCGCTCGGCGCGTGGGGGCCGAGGAAAAGCTGTTCGAACGTGCCGATGCCTTCGGAGCCAAGGCCGTCAGGGCCTTCGTGCTTGGCCCGGACGATTTCCTGAATATGCAGGTTCTCCATGACGCTCCACGGCATCTTTGCCGGCTCGAAATCCTCGCGCGCAATGGCGAGCTGATCACCCCGGAAGGCGCCATGGCGATACTTGTCATGGCCATAGCCAATGCCCTTCATCAGGAAGGTGCCCATCGGCTCGAACGTGACCCTGTGGGCGCGGCCGCTCTCGTCGGTCATGTCCAGCTGGGCGCTCTGCATACGGCGGGTGCCGGGGGCGTAAACCGTGTTCATCTTCGCGTCGGCCAGATGCATGCCGCCGCCCTGGGCTGCGCCATCCGGCACGATGACGGCGCGCGTGTTCCACGGCGTGCCGGTCTCGTCATGGTTGACGTGATAGAACATGGAGAGGTTCGGGAAATTGGTCGGCGTCCAGATCCAGTAGAATTGCGGCGGAGGGGCCGGGATCAGCGGCTGGGCATCCGGCGCGCCGATCGGGCGCACGCCCCATGAGCGGTCGCGCGTACCGGTAAAGTCGGCCGGCTTGATGTCGATCTCGGTACCGTCCATGCGCAGGCTGCCGGACCAGCGACCGTTCTGCGTCATGCGCGTCAGGTCCATCATCATGCGCGGGCCCTGGCGGCGGGTGAAACGCGGCTCTTCGATCGGGAAGGCGCGGCCTTCGAACGCGACGTCAAGCGCAAGGCCCTCGGTTTCCTCAAGGCGCAGGCGGATTTTCTTCAGCGGCTCGATCACCTCGACCGAGAGCGGGCCGACATGCGTGTCCATGCGCTCCATGTTGAGCGGTCGCGAGAGATAAACGCTGGCCTGCTTGCCATTGCGGAGGATGGAGACGGCGCCGTCGATGATGTTCAGATGCGGGTAGACGCCCATGGCGGCGGCAAAGAAGGTCGAGCCGTCGGCGCTGTAGCCGTTGAAGAAATACCGGTCATAGAAATTGCGGTCCGAGCCGGAATAGGCAACGGGTTCGGGGGTCTGGTGGATGGGGTATTCGTCACCGGCGCTGAGCATGGGATTTCCTTCCTTGGGGTCACCTCTTGGCGGGTGATCTGTGGTGCTTACGGTGGACGATGGAGATCAGCCCATCAAGGGGTGACGCAAAGGGAGGCAGCGCAATTCATGTCACAGATGACAGCGGCAGAGGCCAATACATTCCTGTCGGGCGCATTCAAGAGTTCCGGAAACCGCAGCGAAGTGACGCTGATGGAAAAGGGCCGCGCCGTGGTAAGGCTGGTGGCTGACGAGACGCACTTGCGGCCAGGCGGCTATATTTCCGGGCCAACGCAGATGAGCCTCGTCGATACGGTCGCCTATATGGCGGTGATGACGCTGACGGGACACGAGCCGATGACGGTGACGAGCAATCTGAACATCAACTTCCTGCGGCCCTGTATCGGGCCCGTGGTTGTCGCTGACGCGCGCGTCATGAAGATCGGCCAGGCGCTGGCCGTGATGGATGTGGACGTGCGTATCGAGGGCGCCGAGAAAGCCGCGAGCCACGCGATCGTGACCTATGCCCTGCCCCGCAAGGCTGAGGCTGGCGCATGAACCGGCTGGGCCTCGCCGCCGCGCTGACCGGCTTTGCCGCAGTGGCCCTCGGAGCCTTCGGCGCCCACGGGCTGAGCCTCGACGGAGATGCGCTGGACTGGTGGGACAAGGCGACGCTTTACGGACTGGTTCATGCGGCTGCCGCGCTGGCGATAGCGATCAGCGTGCAGGCCGGGCTTTTGCGCCGGGCCGGCTGGGCGTTCATTCTCGGCGTGGTGATCTTTTCAGGCTGCCTCTATGCAATGGCATTGGGCGCGCCGCGCTGGCTGGGCGCAGTGGTGCCGCTGGGCGGTATCTCATTCCTGACGGGGTGGGCGCTGGCCGCAGCAAGCGCCGTGCGGCGCTAGCCGACGATCGAATTCAGCGAGGCATATTTGTCGGCCAGCTTGTCAGCCGTCTTGCGCGCCGAGTCGATCGTGTCGGCGAAATCGGAGAGTTCGGCATCGACCGGAGCCGTGTCCATGTCCATGTCGGCGCGGGCGGCTACAGTGCTCAGCGCGCTCTGGAAATTGCGATAGGCCGTCTGGGCACGCACAAGCGCACGTTCATAGCTCATGACATCGGTGCGTGAGGCGGCGTCGTCGGCGGCGCTGTTCAGGACAGCCTTGGCTTCAACCGAGACGGCAGCGAGGCCGGTGCGGGCCGCTTCACTGTCAGCCGAGATGCGCGACAGGACGATGGCCGGGGCGTTTGTAGCAGCGCCGATGCGGGTGGCATAATCGTCAGGTGAGTCGCTGCGGCCATTGATCAGCATGTCGGCGAAGCCGGCGAGACCACCGGAGGCCTCGACCCAGCCCTCTGCGGCGGCGCTGTCAGAATATTCAGCCGAAACCTTGCGCAAGGCAGACTGGTTGTGCGAGAGGCCGCTTTCCACTGTCGCTTCGCCCGGCATCATCGAGACGGTTGCGCAACCGCCAAGAAGGCATAGGGATAAACTCAGGAATACGCTACGCATCAATCGGCCACCTAAACACCTGTCTGGGTCCCCACCCGTAATAACTTCTACGAATGGTAATTAGCCAAGTCCAGTATTAGTTCCCAGACTTGCTGAGAAATAGTGAAGAACGCATGAATAAGCGCCAGACCCGTCGCACATTGTACCCCAGACACGAATCCAGGCGCAGCGGACGGCTCCGCGTATCGGATATTCACGAAATCTTCTGGGAAGAATCAGGCAATCCGGACGGCATTCCGGTCGTCGCGCTGCATGGCGGTCCCGGTGGCGGCTCAAACCCCGAGATGCGCCGCTTCTTCGATCCGACACGCTATCGCATCTTCCTGTTCGACCAGCGCGGCTGTGGCCGCTCGACCCCGCATTCGGAACTACGCGAGAACACGACGTGGGATCTTGTCGATGACATGGAGACCCTGCGCGAGCATGTCGGCGTCGACCAGTGGGTCGTTTTCGGCGGTTCCTGGGGCTCGACCCTGTCGCTGGCCTATGCCGTGACGCACACTGAGCGGGTTCTGGGCGTGGTTCTGCGCGGCGTGTTTCTCGTGTCGAAGGCGGAAATCAGCTGGTTCTACCAGTCGGGCGCAAGTCGCCTGTTCCCGGATTCCTATGACCGCTATATCGCGCCGATCCCCGAGGATGAGCGCGGCGACCTCTTGAACGCCTTTCACAAGCGCCTGATCGGCAGCGACAAGAATGCCCGTATCGAAGCGGCCCGCGCCTGGGCCCGCTGGGAGGGCGAAACGCTCTCGATCAAGGGCCCGGTGACCACACCGCCGCGCTTCAACGAGGATGATTTCGTTGACGCCTTTGCGCGGATCGAGTGCCACTACTTCGTCAATCGTGGCTTCTTCGCCCATGATTCCTGGCTGCTGGAAGAATGCGAGCGCAAGCTGAAGGACGTTCCCGGCATGATCGTCCACGGGCGCTATGACGTGGTGACGCCGCTATCAACGGCCTGGGCGCTGTCCAAGGCCTGGCCAAAGGCGCAGCTGCACATCATTCCGGATGCCGGCCATTCCTCGATGGAACCCGGCATTGTCGACCACCTCATACAGGCCACGGATGACCTGGCCGAGATGTTCGGGCCGACGAAAAAGGGCTGATGCACCTGCGACGCCTGTAAGGGCGCTTCGGGGAGTGGTTTCCAGTTTTTGAGATTGGATTCCGGGTCAGGTGTCCGGGATTGGCAGCAAGTAAGCGCATGTCCGCTGCGCAGACAGGGGCGCAGGCGTGCGACGGGCCGGGATTCGCCGCCCCTGCCTGCGCAGGGGACACGGGGCTATGGTTTCGCCGGCGAGCGCGCGGGCGAGCCGAGGCGATACCGGTGCACGGAAACTGCCCGAACGATGCACGGATAGGTCGTCCGACAGGAAGACCACGTCGACGCGGCCATGATTGGTAACAGCCCAAAGCATTTGCGAGCCGGGGCCGCCATTGGCCCGGAACCATGCGCGCAGGCGCTGGATGCGCAGGAAGATCAGCGGCCAGATCGGTACCAAGTACCAAGGCAGGCCCTGCATGGGGCGGAAGAGGCTGAAATCCGGCATCCACGCATTATACGCTGGGGTGGATTGGGGTTGGATAAGTGGGCGCGGCACTGCGCGATTGATTCCCGCCCCTGTCCCGTGGCAAAGCTGGCCGTCATGGCTGATACGATCCCTCCCCTTGCCCCGCCTTTGTTTGCCGACGCCCCCAGCTCGGTGAGCTTCAAGAAGCTACGCAAGCGGCTGGTGCGCGGCGCGCTGAAGGCCGTGGACGATTTCGGCATGGTTGACCGCCGGGCCGTGGACGCGGGCGAGAAGCCCCGGCCGAAATGGCTGGTCTGCCTGTCGGGCGGCAAGGATTCCTATGGCCTGCTGGCCGTACTGATGGATTTGCAATGGCAGGGCGCGCTGCCCGTGGACCTCGTGGCCTGCAACCTTGACCAGGGCCAACCGGGCTTTCCGAAACATGTGCTGCCGGAATGGCTGGACACGACAGGCGTCAAATACCGGATCGAGACCGAGGACACCTATTCCATCGTCAAGGAGAAGGTGGAAACGGGCAAGACGTATTGCTCCATGTGTTCGCGCCTGCGCCGGGGCATTCTCTACCGCATCGCGCGGGAGGAAGGCTGCGAGGCGATCGTGCTGGGCCATCACCGCGACGACGCGCTGGAAACGTTCATGATGAACTTCATCCATGGTGGGCGGATGGCCGCGATGCCGCCGAAGCTGCTGAATGATGAAGGCGACTGTTTCGTACTGCGTCCGCTGATCACGGCGGCAGAAGACGACCTTGCGAAGTTTGCCGAGGCCATGAACTTCCCGATCATTCCGTGCAACCTGTGCGGCAGCCAGGACGGGCTGCAGCGCGTGGCGATGAAACAGATGCTGGACGAATGGGAACGCAAGAAGCCCGGCGTGCGGCAGGTGATGGCCCATGCCCTCGCCACGGTTCGGCCAAGCCACCTGCACGACCCGCGCGTGTTCGACTTTGCCGGACTGGAAATCGGCGGCACAGGTGAGACCGACCCGAACGTGCCCTTCTAAAGCCTGCGCGTTCAGGAACAGATTGCAAAATCCCAAAAAAGGAATTTATCTGACTTTCACCGGCACGTTGTGGAAGGGGCGCTCTCATGATCCTGCATCGGTTGGCAGACCATCTCAAGGCACAGAACTGGACCGTGGTGGCGATCGAGTTCCTGATCGTTGTGGCGGGCGTCTATATCGGCGTCTTTCTCGGGGCCGCGCGCGACCATCGTACGCTGCAGGGAGCAACACGGGTCTCGCTGAACAATCTTCTCGATGACCTGATCGAGGACCGGGCCGAAACCGCCTTTGTCGTGGCGCGGCAGGGCGAGCGCGTCGCGGCGGCCGAACGGCTTGATGTAGAACTCGAAAAGCCCGAGCCGGATTTTGGCAAGATGCAGGAAGACCTGATGGTCGTCCTCTATAATAACCGGACCCTGTTTCCGCGCACGACCTATTACGACGCCCTCCTGCGCGACGGAAAACTCGACACAGTACCGATCAGCGTGAGGCGGCAGATCAACCATCTTTATGGATACCGCCTGCCTGCCATCGTCCATTCCGGCGACATGGCCGACCAGAATGACAATCTGGTCTACACGATCTGTATCGGGAGATACTGGGACCTGTCGCATGCCAGGCCTGTCTCGGACGATGCCGGCGACCTGACGCATTTCCGTAACTGCCTGCTGAGCCTGCAGGGCTTTTCGAAATATTATGCCGAAAGGGCGGGTTCGCAGATGCTGCCCGAAATGGACATGCTCATCGCAGACCTGGCAGGCGCGCTGGACAGGAACATTCACGCATCAGGTGTTCCGGGCGCGCCGGCCCCGTTGCACGACATGCCCTGACGGCAAAGGTGCGAAACAGAGGACATTCCTAGCAGGAAAACAGTGCGCAGGACCGATCCAGCCGGGCCGCAGCCTCGTAATCAGCAGGATCAACCTGACCGGGTCGTCCTGACATGCTGTTCGTTGGCCTCTCCCACCTGATCAATGTGATCGTCGTGACGATCATCCCCTACCTGATTTTCCGGAACATGCCGGCCATGACGGCGGTATTCGGGCCGGACAGCCCAGCGCGGCGCATCCTTGCCTGCCTCTATGCGAAGATCGCGGTGGCAAGCGCGTTTGCCCTCATCGCGCAATTCGGCTTCGCGAGGCCGGATCTTTCATGCCAGATCGCGCTCGTGCTTTTCCCCATGCAGATTCTCTACAAGGTGGCGACCCTGTTCGCGGTCGGTCCGCGCAATCCGGTCGTGATCAGTAATGTCGCGATTGCGGCCCTTCATTCAGCTTCGCTGGCGGCACTTTTGCTGACGGCCTGAAGACTGCTGCAAAAAAAAGCGCGGACCCGAGGGCCCGCGCTTTCCTGAAAAGCAATTGGCAATCAGCCTATTTGCGCCAGACGGCAGCCAGGGCCGGATCTTCTTCCTCGCCGGTATACTTGGCGAGTTCGGCGCGGCCGACGACCATGTGGTGCACTTCGTCCGGACCGTCAGCGAGGCGCAGCGTGCGCTGGCTCGTATACATCTGGGCGAGCGGTGTCCATTGCGAGACGCCGGCGGCGCCGTGCATCTGGATGGCCTGGTCGATGATCTGGCAGACGCGTTCCGGCACCATGGCCTTGACCATGGAAATCCAGACGCGGGCTTCGCGGTTGCCCAGCACGTCCATGGCTTTCGCCGCTTTCAGGACCATCATGCGCATGGCTTCGATCTCGATACGGGCACGCGAGATGATCTCGGTGTTGCCGCCGAGCTTGACCAGCGGCTTGCCGAAGGCGGTGCGGGTCATGCCGCGTACGCACATCAGGTCAAGCGCGCGTTCGGCCTGGCCGATGGAGCGCATGCAGTGGTGGATGCGGCCTGGGCCCAGGCGGAGTTGCGAAATCTCGAAACCGCGACCTTCGCCGAGCAGCATGTTGTCCTTCGGAACGCGGACGTTCTCGAAGCGCAGGTGCATGTGGCCGTGTGGCGCATCGGGGTCACCGAAGACGTGCATCGGGCCGACAATCGTGACGCCGGGATGCGGCAGCGGCACCAGGATCTGGCTCTGCTGCTTGTTGGGCTCGGCGTTCGGGCTGGTCTTGACCATGGTGATCATGATCTTGCAGCGCGGGTCGCCGGCGCCGGAGATGTAGAACTTCTCGCCGTTGAGGACCCATTCGTCGCCTTCAAGCTTGGCCGTCATGGAGACGTTCTTGGCATCGGACGATGGCAGGCCTGGCTCGGTCATCGCGAAGGCGGAGCGGATCTTGCCTTCGAGCAGCGGCTTCAGCCACATTTCCTTCTGGGCGGGCGTGCCGACGCGCTCGAGCACTTCCATGTTGCCGGTGTCTGGCGCCGAGCAGTTCATGGATTCTGACGCCATCGGGTTCTTACCGAGTTCGGCCGCGATATAGGCATAGTCGAGGTTCGACAGGCCTTCACCGGTTTCCGCGTCGGGCAGGAAGAAGTTCCAGAGGCCTTGCTTCTTGGCTTCGTCCTTGGCTTTTTCGAGGCATTCCAGCTGGCCGGGCGCGTAAGACCAGATGTCGGTCTTGCCTTCGCCGAGGCGATGGAATTCTTCGCTCATCGGGTTGACGGTTTCCTTGATGAACTTGCGGACGTGGTCGTAGAGCGGGCGCGCCGCTTCGGACATCCGAAGGTCGTTCATGTCCGCACTGGCGTCCATTGTATGTTGGGTGTCTGGCATAATCTGTCTCTCTTCCTCTTTTCTAGTCTTTGATCTGTCTTACCATCCGGGGGCCTGTGCCGTCGACCGGATAAGCGGTTGATGTCCTGGGTTTCATATTCCCGCAGGCTTCTGGCCTTGCGCGGAGAACTGGGATAGGCCGCCCGGCATGAGCCTGATGACTGCCCTGATCATTCTCGTAACCGTGCTGGTCACGACTTTCATCTCGGGCATTTTCGGCATGGCCGGCGGCATCATATTCATGGGCGTGCTGGCGGCGCTGTTGCCGGTTGCGACCGCCATGATCGTGCATGGAACGATCCAGATCTTTTCGAACGGCTATCGCGCCTTCCTGTGGCGCAGGCATATCAACTGGACGATCTTTGGCCGCTATGCGCTGGGCTCGCTGGTCGCTGTCGGCCTGCTGTTCGCGCTGTCCTGGCGACCGGGCCATCAGGTCGTCTACCTTATGCTGGGCCTGACGACGACGCTGGTATGGTTGCCGAAGCGTGTTGTCGATCTCGATATCCAGAAGCGTTTCCAGGCCGAAGGCGCGGGCTTTGTCGTACAGGCGCTGAACACCGTGGCGGGCGTTGCCGGGCCGTTGCTGGACCTGTTCTTCGTGCGCACCGACATGACGCGCCACCAGATCGTCGCGACCAAGGCCGTGACGCAGGTTCTGGCGCATTTCGTGAAGGTCGTGTTCTGGAGCGTTCCGGTCATCATGGCCGCTGGCGCAGGCGCCCTGCCCCCGGCCTGGCTGATCCTTGCGGCCATTCCGCTGTCCATGCTGGGCACGACGCTGGGCGGCAAGGTGCTGGAGCGGATGACCGACGTGAACTTCAAGCGCGGAATGAAATATCTCGTCACCGTGATCGGCGCGGTGATGCTGATGAAGGCCGCAGGCTGGCTCTGAGGCTGCACGCCCTAAAGCGTCTGTCAGCGTCATCGCGGTGCGCATTGGGTAAACTCCACTCATCTGAGTGTGTGTCTGCCGCATTGTGGACTATTCGGCAACTTTATCTTATGAAGCCTAATCATCACTGTTGGTGATATTAGGGCCAGCCGCCATGAACCTGCGCACCATCGACCTGAATCTGCTGCCCGTGCTGGAGGCCGTCTATACTGAGCGCAGCCTGACGCGCGCGAGCGAGACGCTGCGCATCACCCAGCCTGCGGTGAGCAATGCGCTGGCCCGGCTCAGGGTGCATTTCGAAGACCCTTTATTCGTGCGCGAGGGGCGCGGCGTGAAGCCGACCGCCATGGCCGAGGCGCTGATGCCTGCGGTGCGTGACGCGCTGGACAGGCTGCGCGCGGGCCTTGAATCGCGCTCGGTGTTCGAGCCTGCGCATTCGACCCGTGTATTCAATATTTCGGCGCGCGATGCGGGCGCCTTCCTGATGGCCCCGGCGCTGGCCAAGCGGATGGAAACCGAGGCGCCGGGCGTGCGCATCTCGTGGAGCCAGGTGAACCGCACGGCCATCTCGACCGAGCTTGCCTCTGGCCGCCTGGACCTCGCGATCGAGATTGATGGCCTGCGCGGGGCAGACCTTGAGCGCCAGCACCTGCTGGCGACGCCCTATGCCTGCGCCATCGCCAATGACCACCCGCTCGCCGATGAGCCGATGACGCAGGCGCGTTTCCTGCAACTGCGCCATATTGCGGTGTCCAGCCGCCGCGAAGGCCGATCCTATGTCGAGGAGATCGTGCGAGCCGCCGGGCACCGGATCACACCGGTGCTGCGCCTGCCGCATTATATGCCGGCCATCGAGATCGTGCGTCAGACGCATCTCGCCGTTACCGCGCCGCTGCCGCTTGTCGAACATGCGGGCGTCAGGGTGTTTGCCCTGCCCTTCGACTATCGCCCGCTCGACAGCGTGCTCTACTGGCGCCGGGAGAATGCCGAGGACCCGGCCCTGACCTGGTTGAAGGGCCTGCTGACCGAAATCGCCGGAACAGCCGAACAGGCTTGAACGCGCCCGCGCCGTGAGCTAGGGAGCAGGGGTCAATTGGGGAGTAGCCAGCCGGTGCGTGCACCGGGCCTCCATGTCAACATACTCGGCTGAGAGGCCGTGGTGTGGAGGGAGCGGGTCACCGTTCGGGCGAGACCAATGACGTCGCATTCCTGTCCGGGCCGGGCATGGGGTGCAGCGTCATTGTGTCATCAAGTGCCCGGCCCGGAGACAATACAATGGAAGCCCTGTTTACCTCTACTGCTGTCGTCGCGCTGGCCGAAATCGGCGACAAGACGCAGCTGCTCGCGATCCTGCTGGCCACGCGCTTCAAGGCGCCATGGTCCATCGTGGCGGGCATCTTCGTCGCAACAATTGCCAATCATTTCCTTGCCGCGCTGGTCGGCTCGCAGGCCGCCGCCCTGCTGGATGGGCAATGGTTCCGTTACCTGATCGCTGCCTCGTTCATCGCCATGGCGCTGTGGACGCTGGTTCCGGACAAGGTGGACGATCTGGACGACAAACCGGCCCGCTTCGGCGCCTTCGTCACCACGGTCATCGCCTTCTTCCTGGTCGAGATGGGCGACAAGACGCAGATCGCGACCATCGCGCTCGGCGCCCGTTTCGAGAACCTTGTCCTTGTCACCATGGGCACGACGCTCGGCATGATGATCGCCAATGTGCCGGCTGTGTTCCTCGGTCATGAACTGATCAAGCGCGTGCCGATGAACGTGGTGCGCATGATTGCGGCGCTCTTGTTCCTCGTTATCGGGCTCTGGCTGTTGGCACAGACCGTCGGCGTGGTCTGACACGGCGGAGGATCATGGCGCGATATCCTCTTCGAACAGCTTTTTCAGTCCCAATGTCCTTGGCGTCGCTTCAAGGTCATACGTTCTGCCTGACACCTGGGCGTTACGCAGTTTCAGGGCTCTTGCGACCTCGGGGTCGCTCCGAAGGGCCAGAACACCTTCCGCCATCTCGTCCGGGCTGACGGTGAGTGTGCACGGATAGTCCAACGTGAGCAGCCCGACAGCTGAGCCATTGCTGTCATACTCCTTGTCGCCGCAATTCTTGCTGAGGTCATTGTGCAATGACGGCTCAATCGACATTCGGAAAAGGTCACGATAGCGGGACGACTGTCCCTCTGAGAGGATGATGGAAAAGATCGGTGTGTTGTAAATGCCGATAGCGGTTTCGCGCAGACCGACATCGGTAATCAGCGCCAGCGAACCCGATGCCACGATCTCGTCAAAGGCCGCCCGTCGGCGTTCATACCAGTTGTACTGGCTCGCGCGGTAAGCGTTGATCAGAATGGTTTCATCATCCATGACCGCCTGTCCAGACAGCCCCAGATAGGCTGCCTCGCCCGCTCTGGACGCAACAGTATTATATTCGAGAAGAGCGTTTGCGTATTCAAGTTCAGCGTGCAGCTCCGCCTTCAACCTTTCGGTATAGACAGCCGCGCGGGCGCGATCCTGGCGCGCCTCATTCCAGTTGTTCACCTGGAAACCGGCAAAGACACCGAACACAACGATCAGGAAGTCGATCGCGATAGCGGTCCATTCCTGGTTCTTTACGTGAGAAATGACACGGCGGAGGATCATGGCGTTTGCTCCACGTTGGATTGGCTTACAGGTCGTCCGTCTCCGGCATATGTGGCGAGGCTTGCTGCATAGGTGTCGAGCTTTGCCGAGACCTGCCCGACATATACTGTGTAGAGGTGCTGGGTGATCGCGGCATTGGAGGCGAGCGCAATGATTTGCGTATTTCCGCAAATACCTTCCGGTGTCAGAATCCGGTATTGATCCATGCCGCTCACTTCCACCAGGCCGGGACGGAGCTGCAGGCCCTCCTCGCTGGTCAGGCTCAGGCCTGCTGCACCATAGGCGGCCTGTTCGACATCCTGTTTGATCCGGATATAGCGCTCCCACTGGCGATCCACGAAAGTCATCTGGTCGGCCATCTCGCGCACGCCGTCGCGAATCTCAGACGACTTGATCAGGGAGAGCCGGCCTGTCTCCAACGCCTCATTGGCAGAGGCGAGGGAAAACCGGGGCGGCGGAAAGTCACCGACTTCCAGGATCAGGCCCTTCATCTCGTCATCCATCGCGAGACAACCCGCCTTGTCGTTCAGGCGCACCACCAGGCGTTTCACGTCGTGCAGGATGAGGTTGTGGAGAGTGAGATAGTCCGCCATCTCCATGCGCGCGTCTTCGGCCTCGACGATCATGCGAGACAGCAGGTCAGCTTCATCCGCACGCATCACGCGCGCGGCGTTCCAGTTATTGACCTGTAGGCCAAGAAACACGCCAAGCACGACGATAAGGGTCTCCACCGCAACGGTGAACCAGTCCTGTTTGCGGAGGGAGGTGGCGAGGCGCTGGAGGATCATGTGTCGGCCTCCAGTTCCAAGACCAGATTATTGGCCTGATTTTCCATCCAGGACAGAAAGGTCAGGGTCTGCGAAATTTCGCTAATCCGAAGGCGCAGATCATCTGCGAGATGAGGCGCAGCGAGTAGTCTCTCATAGCTGTTCGAGACGCTGCTCATGTCATCCGGCGGGGCGCACGTCGTGAAGTATTCAGAATCGTAGGCATCCGGCGTGCTCGGCTCAGCGAGTTCGAAATCATCGCACTTCTCACCGAAATGAACATGAATGGCTCCGTCGATGAGCCGCCTTGAATTGTCGCGGAAGTCAGAGTCGAACTGGATCGTCACACCGAGCTCGGCGGATGTATCCTCGTAATAATCGCGCAAATCCTTTTGGAGGGACGCGTCCGCGATCAGCCGAAGCTTGCCGGCGTTCTTCAGCTCCCTGTAAACAAGGCCCGACGGCTGCAGGGGCCACATGAAGCCGGTTTCATGCACATCCGCGACGAGCAGCCACTGCGCCTCTACGGCCTCGTTCGGCGGGGCGCCCAGTTGCGATTCCACGTTCAGGGCAGCTGTCAGAACATCGGCATAGAACTCCCGCCGGACGTTGAAGGTGGCGATATCCCTTCGAAGGTCTTCGATGAGTTCCTGGCGCGCCTGATCTGCGCTCGATGTCAGTACCCTGTCATCATTCCAGTTGCCCAACTGAATACCGAGAAAGACGCCGAATACCACGATCAGCGTCTCGATGAGGACGGTGAACCAGTCCTGCTTGCGGAAAGCATTGGTGAGGCGGCGGAGGATCATTCGGGGGCCCCTTCCTGCACTTTGATGCCCCACCTGCTGTCCAGTTCGGCTGCGACAAGGGGAGAGAAGGCAACATAGGCGTCCAGGATCGGGCGATACGCCTCAAGGCGCTCGGCCGTCGCGTAGCTGACAGCCGAGATGGCGTTCGCAAGCCCGGTGTCCTTGCACAATAATTCAATATCGTAGTCCACGCCGCCCCGCTGGTTTGCAACGAACGGGTTATCAATCGTGCGATCCATCCGGTAGCGAATGTGGGGCTCTATCTTTTGCCGATAGCCGTCCATTACCATTATGGTCCGATCGAACCAGGTCGCGCGCCACTCAACAAGTGCGATGATGCCGGCAAGTTCTTCGGCGACTTTGGGGTTGCTGATGATGTCGGTGCTTCCCGACGCGGTGATTTCGTCAATTGTCCGGCGGTAAAGGCGTGGCGGATTGATCCAGCCGAGCGTTGCGATGCCACGCTGGAACGCCATGTCATCCTCCGGTGCGACGGCGCACGCGTCGAGCGATTTTAGGATCAGGGCCTGATCGACAAGTTGCTGTGCCAGGAAGTGGATGTCGCGGCTTTGGCCAGCGATGCTTTCCTCGAAATCCTCATGCAGCCGGATCAATGTCGCGCGCTCGGCGGATCGTGCCATGCGGTCTGAGTTCCAGTTGTTCACCTGCAGGCCGAGGAATACGCCAAGCACGACGATCAGCGTCTCCACCGCGACTGTGAACCAGTCCTGCTTGCGGAAAGCGTCCGAGATACGGCGGAGGATCATTGCGCGACATCCGGCTCTGAGGGCGCGGCTTCAACTGGCGGCTCGATGGGTTGCAGCTTCAGGTTGTCGAGATAGGTGACGAGGAAGTTTTCATCGAGCCCTTCGACAATCGGACCGGCCACTTCCATCATGGGCGTGCCTTCCCAGCCGGGTGCCTGAAGCGACCACCAGTGCTTCGCAAAGCGGCTGCCGAAATAGAAAGGTGCCGTGTTGAACACATGCTGCCGTGCATCGGCCCGGCTTGCCAGTCCCGCTGACTCCATCTGGAAGCGATGGTCCCATTGCAGCGTCAGCGCGACCAGGATGCCGTCCATTGTCCGCATCTCCGATTCAGTCAGGTCTTCCGGATGGCGGATGGACTTGATCCAGATCTCCGAAATTTCCGGCTTGGCGATATAGAATTCGATATCGGCGAGGACATCATTCTTCTGCTGCTCCATCGTGGCGCGCGACAGGGCCGCGTTCTGGCGCACTTCGACGATCAGCATGATCAGGCCGAGCAGGACACCGATATTCGCGCCAAGGGTCAGCCAGCGGTTCAGGCGGTCCAGTCTTCCCAGTGCGGGCGTGCCGGATTTTCCGGCAGGTGCTTCGGCGGGCTGTTCGACAGGGGGCGGCACGTCAATGGCGGGCTTCCTGCGGATTCCGGACAGGAAATCAGGCACCTTCAGACGCATACGAATTGTCCCCCCAGCCTGTTGGCTGAGGTCACTTTAGGGCGTTTTGAAAACCTGACAACATAATGTCAGACGGGCTGTCACTTCTTAACAAGGAAGAATGCGCTTCCTGTAAGACTGAACAACACCAATCGTGAACGGGGCTAGCGCGCCACGGTCGGCGCGATCACGTCCACGAACGGCTTGCGGAGGATTTTCTTGTTTCCTGCAAGCGCCGCGGCAGGCAGGGCCTTGAGGCGTTCGGCCTCGGCCAAGGCTTCGGCCAGCACCTGGTCTGGCGCAACGGCCTTGTCGAGATAGCCGACAGCCACGGCCTCTTCGGGCGTGAACAGCGTGCCCATGATGACGGACTCCGTCATGTAGAGCGGGTTCAGCCGCGCCTTGCACAGCTCCAGTGCGAACACCGGCAGCACCATGCCGATCTGCGTCTCGTTTGCGCCGATCTTGTAAGGGCCGGTCGCGCCAATGCGCTTGTCACAGCCGAGCAGGATGAAACAGCCCATCGCGATGCCGTGGCCTGTACACGCTGCCACGACAGGCATGGGCAGGGTAAACAGGCGCAGCGCCAGCGCGCCGCCGCCATTGACGAGACTGCGCACTTCTTCAGGCGACGAGCCCATGATCGTCTTCAAATCAAAACCCGCGGAGAACCTGTCCTGGCGCCCGGTGATCACAACGGCCTTGGCCTCTTTCTCGGCCTGGTCGAGCGCCGTGTTCAGCGACTCGAGCATGGCCGGGCTGATGGCATTGGCCTTGCCATCATCCATGGTGATGATGGCGATGTCATTCTCGATTTTGATCGTGGCGCTCATGAGGGTCTCCCTGTTTGCGACAGCTTAGGCCCGCCCTGCCCTAGCGGGAAGCAAGCTTGACGCAAGGGTGCCTTTCAAAATTGCCCCTATGCCCGGCGCGCGCGGAAGAAATCCTTCAGCAAGGCGCTCGCCGTCTCACCCGCCGCCTCGTCCTGCGCGACCTCTGGCCGCCAGTGGCAGGTCGGCTGCTCGAAGAAGCGGGCGCCATGGATCACCGCGCCGCCCTTCGGGTCGCACGCCGCAAAGACCAGCTTGCCGATGCGGGCAAGGCTGATCGCCCCGGCGCACATGGCGCACGGCTCGAGCGTCACGTACATGTGCAGGTCGGTCAGCCGGTAATTGCCGAGCTTCGCGGCGGCCGCGCGCAGGGCGACGATTTCCGCATGCGCCGTCGGGTCATGGCCTGCGATGGGGGCATTGGCGCCCTCGGCGACGATCTCGCCGGTGGCCGGGTCCACAATCACCGCGCCCACAGGCACTTCGCCTGCCGCAGCGGCCATCCCGGCCAGCTCCAGCGCACGCGCCATCGGGGAGAGGGTAATTGTCATGGGCGAGAGATCGCCCTACACGCGGCGAAAGTAAAGAGCAGGTGCGTACCCCATGCGGATCATTGCAGGCGAACATAAAGGCCGCGCCATCGCAGCGCCGAAAGGTCAGTCGACCCGTCCCACGGGCGACCGGGCGCGTGAAGCCGTGTTCAATCTCATCGCCCATGCGGCCTGGGCCCCGCCGATTGATGGCGCGCGCGTGATCGACCTTTTTGCCGGGTCCGGCGCGCTCGGCCTTGAGGCCATGTCGCGCGGCGCGGCCTTCTGCGTGTTCGTCGAAACCGATGCCGGCGCGCGCGGCACGATCCGCACCAATTGCGAAACGCTGGGCCTTTTCGGCACCACCGGTATCCAGCGCCGCTCAGCGACCGATCTTGGCCCCATCCCGGCAGGCGTCGGCGAACCCTTCACAATCGCCTTCCTCGACCCGCCCTACAACAAGGGCCTCGCCGAACCGGCACTTGAGCAGCTCGCCAAGGGCGGCTGGCTCACCGAGGATGCCATCGCGATTGTCGAGACAGCCGCAGACGAAATGCTGGCCTTCAATGGCTGGGAAATACTCGACGCGCGCACCTATGGCGCCGCCAAGGTCAGCTTCCTGCGCCGCGCCTAGATTTCGAGGAATTCCTTGCGCAGGTCGATATTCGACGTCTTGCCGCCGACAAGATGCGCGTCATCGGTCAACCATGCGTCAGCAGCGGCCCGGCCAAGATCGCGCAGCTTCGTCAGGAAATCCCAGCTCGTGTCATACTTGCTGCTGAGATCGAGGCCGAGCAGGTCCTTGCCGCCCCGGATGGCATGGATGTTCAGACGGCGGTATTTCTTCATCACCGTTTCGCGCAACATGCCCTCATCAATCAGGCGCTGCACGAACGCGATCGCGCGCAGCTCGCCGATGAGTGACGCATTGAAGCTGATCTCGTTGATGCGTTCGGAAATCTCGCCGGCACGCCGTGGTATGCCCGGCCGCGCCAAAGGATTGAGCATGACGAGCAGAACGTCGCGCGGTGATCCGGAATAGACCAGCGGGAAAAGGCTCGGATTGCCCATATAGCCGCCGTCCCAATAGGGATTGCCGTCGATCTCCACCGCCTGAAACACCTGCGGCAGGCAGGCGGAGGCCAAAACCGTGTCGGCGTTGATCTCCCCCCGCTCGAACACTTTCACGCGGCCGCTCTCGACATTGGTTGCCGAGAGGAAAAGTTTGATCCCGGATTCGTGCAAGGCGTCGAAATCAATCTCGGCATTGATGATCTGGCGCAGCGGATTGAGGTTGAACGGGTTGAAGTCATACGGGCTGGCAAGGCTTTGCAGCGCGCTGGCATAGGCAAAGGCCATCGCGCCCCATGTGCCGAACGGCGCCATGCCGCTGCCGGAGTGCGAGACGCTGCGCCAAACGGCCTCAAGGCTTTTCTTCGCGCCAGCCGCCCCATCCTTTGCGAAGCCCGATCCCCATGCCGCAGCATTGATCGCGCCCGCTGATGTTGCGGATATGGCCGCGATATCGAGATCGTCTTCCTCGGCCAGACGATCCAGCACGCCCCATGTATAGGCGCCGTGCGCACCTCCGCCCTGAAGGGCGAGACTGATGGACCGTCGCTTTGGTGGCTTTGCCATATGGGAATCCTTGCTAAGAGTTCGACCTAGCGCCCAAAGGTATAGGATTGATGACCCCTGACAGCCGTTCCCCCGTCATGCGCCCCGTCCCTGCTGTCGGGACAGCCTGTTTTCGCGGTGATGACGTGCTTTTGATCAGACGCGGCACCAAACCCCTGGCTGGCGACTGGTCGATTCCGGGTGGCAAACTCGAATTCGGCGAAAGCCTGGCCGATGGCGCCCTGCGCGAACTGCATGAGGAAACAGGTGTCACCGCGCGCATCGTGGGGCTGGTTGACGTGGTCGATGCCATTTTCACATCCCGGCGCAGCGGCGAGACCGCCCGGCACTATGTTCTGTTCGACTATGCCGCCGTGTGGGAGGCTGGCGAGCCAGTGGCGGGCGACGATGCCGCCCATGCAGAATGGATCTCACCCGACCGGCTGGAGACGCTGGGCCTGTGGGACGAAACGCGGCGGATCATCGAAGCCGCCCGGGCCCTCGTCGGGCGTGGCTCAATTATCGCTTGACCCTCCGCAGGGTCAGCTATGTGTTGTCGCCAAAACAATCCCTGAGGAGACACCAATGACCTATGCGCCTTTCGACCTGACCGGAAAAACATGCCTTGTGACGGGCGGCAACAGGGGTATCGGGCTTGGCATGGCCGAAGCGCTCGCCGCCTCGAACGCCGATGTCGCCATTTGGGGCCGCAAGGCGGATGCCAACAAGGCCGCTGTGGCCAAGCTTGAAAAGCTTGGCACAGGCCGTATCGCGTCATGGGAAGTGGATGTCGGCGAAGAGGCCGAAGTCGTGAAGGCGATGGCTGATACCGAAGCCCATTTCGGCCGCATCGACACATGCATCGCCAATGCCGGCGTCGGCCGGGGCGCCAGCAGTTTTGAGGAAATGTCGCTGGAGACCTGGCGCTTCAATCACCGAATCAACATGGAAGGCGCCTTCTTCACCCTGCGCGAAGCGGCGAAATCCATGGTCAAGCGCGCCAAGGCAGGCGATCCGGGCGGTTCACTGGTCGGCACGGCGTCGCTGGCTGGCATCGAAGGCGCTGGCCGCAACCAGGCCTATGCGTCCACCAAGGGCGGCCTGATCTCGATGATGAAAGCCATCGCGGTTGACTATGGTCGCTACAATATCCGGAGCAACTCAATCCTGCCGGGCTGGATCGCCACGGACATGACTGAAGCCGCACAGGACAATGACACGTTCACGACCAAGGTCATCTCGCGCGTCCCGATTCGCCGCTGGGGCGAGCCTGAGGATTTCGGCGGCATGGCCGTCTATCTCGCGTCCGACGCGTCCGCCTATCATTCCGGCACGACGCTGATCATCGACGGCGGCTATTCCATCTTCTAGGCTGCAAATCCGGACATGAAAAAAGGGCCGCTCCAGCAATGGAACGGCCCTTATTCATGTCGGCTGATGCCGGAGCCTACTCTTGTGGCTCTTCGGTTGTTGCTTCTTCAGCAGCTTCAGCAACGTCGTCAGCAGCAGCGTCGAGCGATTCAGCAGCGTCGTCGAGAGCTTCGTCAGCAGCTTCCATCGAGTCGGAAGCGACTTCAGCCGTTGCGTCAGCGGCGGCTTCTGTTGCGTCTGCAGCAGCTTCAACAGCTTCCGAAGCGGACTCGACAGCGGCTTCAGCGGCAGGTGCGGCTTCTTCTTTCGGGCTGCAAGCGGCGAGTGCCAGCGCAGCAGCGCCGATGATCATGATGTTCTTCATTGTGTTACCCCTGTTGTTGGTCAGATGACCGGGAAGGCCCATAGCACTTCTCGGTCATTACTAAAAGTTCATTTTATCAGGCAGTCGTGTTGGTCCCGACTGTTCGTTCCTATAACGGAAAAAGCCCTCTCCCGGTAGGGAAAGGGCAAATTCCGGTCGTTATGCCGTTACTCGGCATCCGGTGTGGATACTTCGACGTCCACTTCGGTATCAGCGTGGCCGTCATGAGCAGCTTCTGCTTCTGCATCGGCTTCGTCTTCCACGACAACTTCGCCTTCAGCGTCGCCTTGAGCTTCGACAACCACTTCTGCGTCGTCATCCACCACGACTTCTGCAGTCGTGTCAGCGTCTTCAACGACAGTGACATCAACGTCAGGCGTCACGGTAACTTCTTCTGTTGGGCCCATAGCAAAGGCACCACCAGCGAACAGAGCTGCAACGGCAGCGCTTGCAAAAAGTTTCGTCATAGGAGCTTCCCCTCATTTGACTTATTCACACCGAGTGGACGATTCCCTCGGCTTGAGGTGGTATTTGACTGCAGATCGCGGCGGGAATGGGGCAGACTGTAGGCGATTGTGTCCATGCGGAAGCAGACTTGCCCCTCTTGCGTTGACGCTGGGGCGGCCATTTAGCGTCCACTATACAAAATCCATTACAGAAAGGACGCCTTCCCGATGGCCCTGAAGACCGCACTGACAGAACTGCTGAAAGTTGAACATCCGATCATGCTGGCAGGCATGGGCGGCGTCTCCTATGCCGAAGTCTGCGCTGCCATGTGCAATGCGGGCGGCTATGGCGTCCTGGGCATGGCCGGCACCGGACCAGACTTCATTGCCGGACAGATGAAACGCGTACGCGAGCTGACCGACAAGCCCTTCGGCGTCGATCTCCTGGCCGCAAGCCCCGAAAGCCTTGAGGAATCCGTCGACGTCATCATCAAGGGCGGCGCTGATTCCTTTGTGGCCGGCCTTGGCGTGCCACTGCCGATCATGAAACGGCTGAAGGATGCCGGCGTGAAGGTCATGGTTGTCGGCGGCGCCGTGAAGCACGCCATCAAGGCCGAACAGGCTGGCTGCGACGCGGTGATCCTGCAAGGCGGCGAAGGCGGCGGCCATACCGGCCTCGTCGGCACGATGCCCCTCGTGGCGCAGGCCGTGGAAGCCGTGAACATCCCGGTTATCGCCGCTGGCGGCATCTATGATGGACGTGGCCTTGCGGCCGCCCTCGCGCTCGGCGCCTGCGGTGTCTGGATGGGTACGCGTTTCATCGCGTCGGAAGAAGCCCATGCCGCGCATATGTACAAGCAGGCCGTTGTCGGCGCCGGCGACACGGACACAACCCGCACCCGCTGCTATTCGGGCAAGCCGATGCGCTGCCGCACGAACGATTATATCAATGACTGGGAATCGCGCCCGGAAGACATCCAGCCCTTCCCGCAACAGGCCATCCATTCCACACAGACGGGTGTCATTGGCGGCATCGGCGGCATTGTCGATGAAGCAAAACTCAATCAGGATACGTCCTGTTTCGCCATGGGCCAGTCGGCCGGCGGCGTGCATGAAGTGAAGCCTGTTGCAGCCATCGTCGCCGACATCATGCGTGACGCGGAAGCCGCGATTGACCGTATGTCCGGCATGCGCGTGAAGGCCACCGCCTGATCAAAGGACCGGCCAGCACACCCGTGTCTGGCCGGTCATGATCATTTTGGCCTATTCGGCAGGCGTCAGTCTCAGCAGGCGTCCGCCTTCGCCATCCTCCAGCACGTAGATCGCGCCGTCCGGGCCTTGTTCCGGTTCGCGAATGCGCTTGCCCCATTCATAGCGGGCGGCTTCGGATGCCTCTGGTGCTCCGCCGCCATCGCCTGAAGCAGGCTCAAACGAAACACGCACCAGCGCCTTGGATGAGAGACCACCGATAAAGGCATCGCCCTTCCAGTCTGCGAACGTGTCACCATCATAGAACATCAGGCCAGCAGGGCTGATCGCCGGCACCCAGGCAACGCCCGGGGCTTCAAAAATGGGCATGCTCGCATGGCTCGGAATCTTCGTGCCATTGTAGTGCTCGCCTTCGGAGACAAACGGATAGCCGTAATTCTTTGACCGGATGATCAGGTTAAGCTCGTCGCCGCCCTTCGGCCCCATCTCCTGTTCCCAGAGGCGGCCCTCACTGTCGAAAGCAATGCCGAGCGGATTACGATGGCCCAGCGTCCAGACCTGGTCGGCCGCCGCACCATTGCCAAAGAACGGGTTATCCTCCGGCACGCTGCCATCCTGATTGATACGGATGATCTTGCCGAGACTCATGGCCATGTTCTGGGCCGGATTGAATTTCTGGCGCTCGCCGGAACTGATAAACAAGTGCCCGTCAGGCGAGACAGCGAGCCGGTGACCATAATGGCCATTGCCCTCCACCTTCGGCGCCTGACGCCAGATCACATCGCGGTCAGACAGCGTAGCGCCCGTATCCGACAAGGTCAGCGTGGCGCGTTCCACGACTGCGCCGCTCAGACTGTCATCTCCTGCGTCGCGTTCGACATAGGAAAGGAACACCGTGCCATTTTCGGCGAAATCAGGATGCAGGATGAAGTCACCCATGCCGCCCTGCCCGCGCGGATCGACAGTCGGCGCATTGGAGACCTTGCCAAGCTTCTTGCCCTGAGCGGACAGCAACCAGATGTCGCCCACCTTCTCGGCAACAATGGCGCGGCCATCCGGCACGAAGGTCATCGCCCATGCGCTGGCGAATGTTTCCAGCGGTGTTGCCGCCAACTTCATTCCATCCGTGCCCGTTATGATTTCCGGTGCTGCATTCTGCGTTAGCGCGCTGGTGGCGCTACCCTGCGCAGATGCGCAATGACATAGGACGAGCGTGGAGGCGATGGCGCCAAGCGCGCGCGTGAAATGAAGTGACATTATTTCTCCTTATGAATGGTGGCGCGCACTATACGCGCGTCCTTCGGGAACGGATCGTCTTGGCGACGCGCTTTCCCAATTTGACAGCGTGTCGCATGCGGGAACAAGTCCCGCGCCCGCTGGTTGTTCCGACATAGCCTAATCAAAGGAGACAACCATGCCCAGCCAAAAAGAAATCGAAAAGAAACTCTGGTCCGAACTGAAATCAGACCGAACGATCATGCTCGGTCTTGAGAGTGGCGCCGGCGGCGGCGCCCAACCCATGACTGCCATCCTTGAAGACGATGAGCGCGGACCCGTCTGGATCTTTTCCTCAAGCGACGTGGATCTCGTCAAGGCGCTCGACTTGCGTCCCGTTCCTGCGGTCGCGCAATTCGTTTCGAAGGGCCACGGTCTCTTCGCCTCGATGCAAGGCCAGCTGCAGATCAAGAATGACCCGGCGATGGTCGAGAAGCTGTGGAACCCGTTCATTGCCGCCTGGTATGACGGCAAGGATGATCCCAAGCTCCGCCTAATGCGGCTCGATCTTGACCACGCCCATGTCTGGCTGAACGAGAACAGCGTGTTCGCCGGAATCAAGATGCTCTTCGGCACCGATCCGAAGAAAGACTACAAGGACAAGACGGCCGATCTCGCCCTCTAGATCTCAGGCAAATTCCGACTTGTCGACGAGATGTTTCAGCGGTTCGCCGTTGAAATATCTCTGCAGGTTTTCAATGAACGTATCGTCGGCGCCGATGACTGTCCCATGCGTTTGCGGGCTGTCATGCGGCGTCAGCGTGATTTTGGGATGTGTCCAGAGCGGATTGCCCTTGGGCAATGGCTCTTCGGACGCGACGTCCAGCGCCGCGTGTCCGGGCCGCCCGGCATCAAGCGCCGCCATGAGGTCAGGCTCATTCACCAGGGCCCCGCGCCCCAAATTCATGAACAGCGCATCGGGTTTCATCGCTGCGAAGAATTCCGCATTGGCCATGCCTTCTGTCTCAGGTTTGTGCGGCACGCAGACAAGAACCACATCGGCATCGGGCAACTCGACCATGACAGAATCCGGATGCACAATCCTGTCAGCGCCCTCGACCAGCCCTTGCGACCGCTTGACGCCCGTCACGTGACCGCCAAGCGCCATCACGCGCCGCCCGGTCGACGAACCGATGGAGCCAAAACCCACAATCAGCCATTTCGACCCTCGAATTTCGCGCGAATCGAGCCGATCCCACACGCCAGCCGCCTGCTGCGCCCGGTGTTTCGGCCCGTGCCGGAAATAGTCCAGCGCCTGCCAGAGCGCCCATTCGGACATGGCCTCTGATTGCGTATGATTGGTCGTGTACTTGTTGGCCGCCTTGCCGATCATTACCAGTGCCGGATTCTCGACACCCGCCGCTGCTGACTGGAACCAGTCGAGCCGTCCGCCACCCACGACAGCCATCATAAACGTGCGCACATGCGGCCCCCAGAATGCGTCGGCCGTGCCGAAGGCAATCTCGGGTTTGGGGTCTGTTACAGTCTCCCCAGTGGATGCCTTGGAGAAGACACCATTATCGTCCATGACGATCATATTGAGTTTGTCTTCAAGGCCCTTGAGCCGTGGAGCGATGCGCGCGAAGGTCTTCGCATGAACAAGACAGTCTTTCATGGCGCCCTGCTTAGCGCGCTCCTGCTTGCATGCGCAAGCAATGCCTCGGCACAGTCGGGCATTCCCTTGCGTGGGCCTGACTATTTCCGCGATGCGTCAGAGCTCGCGGCAACGCTCGGATCGGCCCACGCCATTCGCGTGCGCTGCAATGGCCGCGAGGACCAGTACTGGCGCCGCTACATGTCAGACCTGCTGCGCTATGAGGCACCGGACAAGGGCAATTTGCGCTCATCCCTCGTGGAGGGCTTCAACAATGCCTATACCCGCACAAGCGCCCAATACCTCTCATGCGACAACCGCGCCATCGAGGCCGAGGCCCGGTTTGCCCGTGATGGCCAGGACATCTCCGGCCGCATGGCGACACATTATTTTCCCAAGGACACCCGCAAGCGAGGACCGAACTGATGATGAAATGGCTGATGGCAGTCGCAGCAGCGCTGCTGGCAAGTTCATGCACCGCGCTCACCCCTGCCCCGCTGGAGGATGACGCCGCCCCCTTCGATGCTGCCGCCAAGCCCGGCCCCGGCGACCGTATGCCGTCGGGCCGCGCCATGGGCGTGCGTTCGGCTGTGGTTGCGCCGCATGCCGCCGCAGCGACGGCCCACCCGCTCGCCACGCAGACCGCGCTCGATGTCATGAAGGCTGGCGGCAACGCCATGGACGCCGCCATCGCCGCGAACGCCATGCTTGGCCTCGTCGAGCCCACCGCCAACGGCATTGGCGGCGACCTCTTCGCCATCGTCTGGGATCCGCAAACCAAGCAGCTTTACGGCTATGACGGTTCCGGTCGCTCGGCCATGGGCGCCACCCTGGCCGACGTACAGGCGAAGGCCGACAAATACATGGACGGCAAGGAAATCCCGCCCTTCGGCACCACGCCGGTCACCGTACCCGGCACGGTCGATGCTTGGTACGCCCTGCACGAGAAGTTCGGCAGCCGCCCCATGCTGGCAAACCTCGAGCCAGCGATCCGCTATGCCCGCGACGGCGCGCCAATCCCGGAAGTGATCTCCTATTACTGGAGCTTCGGCCCGAAACGGTTCGAGCCTGCGCATGAAAGCGGCATGCTGGAAGAGTATGACAACGCGAAGAAAACCTATTTCTCGCCGCAGCCCCATGAAGGCAGCCTCTTCACCAATCCGGACCTGGCCGACACGCTGGAACGGATCGGCCAGAAGGGCCGCGACGAGTTCTACAAGGGCGAAACCGCCCGGACCATGGATGCCTATTTCAAGCGCATTGGCGGCCCCCTGCGCTATGAAGACTTCGCCAAGCACACCGGCGAATTCGTCGAGCCGGCCTGCGTCACCTATCGCGCCGACTACAAGGTCTGCGAACTGCCACCGGCAACGCAGGGCATCACCGCGCTGCAGATGCTGAAAATGCTCGAGAAATTCGATCTCAAGGCCATGGGCTATGGCTCAGCGGATTCCCTGATGGCGCAGATCGAGGCCAAGCGGATCGCCTTTGCCGACCGCGCCCATTATTTCGCTGACCCGAAATTCTCCCGCATCAAGGAAGATGCCTTCCTCAAGACCAACCGGCTCGACCGGCAGGCCGCAACCATCAAGCTCGACAAGGCCATGGACCGCGTCCCGAGCTTTGCGTTCGGCGATGTCGAAGCCTCGATCACGCCTGAGGCAGCCGCTGCTGCGGATGCCAAGCTGAAACAGGGCGACACGACCTATCTCACCGTCAGCGACAAGGACGGCATGATGGTCTCGCTGATCCAGTCCAACTATCGCGGCATGGGCTCGGGCCTTGTTGCCGACGGGCTCGGCTTCATGTTCCAGGATCGCGGCCAGCTCTTCAGCCTCGACCCGAACCACCCGAACGTCTTCGAACCCGGCAAGCGCCCCTTCCACACGATCATCCCGGCGTTTGCCTTCAAGAAGAACAAGCCCTCCTGCCAGACGCGCGCCATGCCGATCGATCAGGCCTGCCCGTTCGAACCCTGGCTCAGCTTCGGCCTGATGGGCGGCGGCATGCAGCCACAAGGCCACGTCCAGGTGATCCTCAACCTCGTCGATTTCGGCATGGGCCTGCAGGAAGCCGGCGACGCGGCGCGCTGGGAACATGTCGGCGGCTGTGAGCCGACCAATGCTTATAGCGGCGACCCGTGCGAAGCCGACAAGGGCGTTGTCCAGCTTGAAAGCGGGATCCCGCCCGCCACCCGCGCCGAACTCGAACGCCGTGGCCAGACCGTCGAATGCTGCAAGGCGAACGCTGGCGGCTACCAGGCCATCATGCGCGACTTCGACAGTGGCGCCTGGATCGCCGCCACCGAAATGCGCAAGGACGGCGTTGCTGATGGCTACTAAGACGGCCCTGCCGCCACCCGAAGCCCCCCGCAACTGCCCCATCTGCCCGCGTCTGGTCACCTATCGCGAGGCCGTTGCCGCGCGTGAGCCGACCTGGTTCAACGGCGCCGTGCCCAGTTTCGGGGACGAGACGGCCCGTCTTCTGGTCGTCGGCCTCGCCCCCGGCGTGACCGGAGCCAACCGCACAGGCCGCCCCTTCACGGGCGACTGGGCGGGCGATCTCCTCTACGCAACTTTGGAAAAATTCTCATTCTCGTCAGGCACTTACGCAGCAGACCCCGAAGATGGACTGACGCTTAAGAAGGCCATGATCACCAATGCGGTACGCTGCGTACCGCCTGAGAACAAGCCGGTCGGTGCCGAAATCAATGCCTGCCGCCCCTTCCTCCAGTCGCGCATCAAGGCCCTGCCCCATCTCAAGGTTCTGCTCTGCCTCGGCAAGATCAGCCACGACTCCACCGTGCGCACGCTGGGCCTGAAACTTGCCGCCCACCCGTTCGGCCACAATACGCGCTATGAGGTAGAGTTCGAGGGCCGCCCGCTGACCCTGCTGTCGAGCTATCATTGCAGCCGCTACAACACGAATACCGGCCGCCTGACGGCCGAAATGTTCGAGGATGTGTTTGCGGTCGCGAGAAAGATCGTGGGCTAGGGCTGCGCCTCAGCCCCCCTTCAGAAGCCGCGCCTTGTCCCGCGCCCAGTCGCGCTTGGCCTCGACTTCGCGCTTGTCGTGCGCCTTGCGGCCCGTCGCCGTGCCGATCAGCAATTTAGCGATGCCACGGTCGTTGAAATAGAGCTTCAACGGCACGATCGTGCGCCCCGCGCGCTCAACTTCCTGAGACAGCTTCACCAGCTCGCGCTTGGAAACCAGCAGTTTCCGCTTGCGCTTCGGTTCATGATTGAACCGATTGGCGGCATTATAGATCGGGATGTCGCAATTGATCAGGTAGAGCCCGCCATCCTCGACGCTGGCATAGCTCTCGGCGATGTTCGCCTTGCCCTGCCGCAGCGATTTCACCTCGGAGCCGACCAGCATGATGCCGGCCTCAAGCGTGTCCTCCACAGCGTATTCACGCCGGGAACGCCGGTTCTCTGCAACGAGGCCATCGCCCCTGCCCTTGGTCTGCTGTGTCTTGGCCATAGCGTCTATTTAGGCACGGATGCCCGCGAGTGCCATAGCGGCATCAATCGTCTCGCGCGCAGCGGCGTCTGGCTGCGTGATCGGCAGGCGCACATCCGGCTCGCAAAGGCCAAGGCGCGACAGCGCATATTTGGCCGGTCCGGGCGACGGTGCGCAGAACAGCGCCTTGTGCAGCGCGATCAGCTTGCGCTCGATGGCTTGGGCCCCGGCGAGGTCACCCGCATGGAAAGCGGCATGCATGGCGGCGCACATATCCGGCGCCACGTTCGCCGTCACCGAGATGCAGCCCTTGCCGCCCATGGCGAGATAGCCGAGCGCATTCGGGTCTTCGCCCGACAATTGCACGAACTGCGCTGAACCGATCAGCGCGGCATGCTGGCTGACGCGCGCCACGTCGCCCGAGGCATCCTTGATGCCGACGATGTTCGGCAGCTGGGCCAGGCGCGCCACGGTTTCCGGCAGAAGATCAACAACGGTCCGGCTTGGCACATTGTAAAGCAGCACAGGCAGGGCAACGGCGTCATTGATCGCCCTGAAATGGGCCTCAAGCCCTTCCTGGTTCGGCTTGTTGTAATAGGGGCAGACCACCAGCGCCGCATCCGCGCCAACCGCCTTGGCATGCTCGACAAGATCAATGGCCTCGTCGGTGGCATTGGAGCCAGCGCCAGCAATGACAGGCACGCGTCCTGCAACAACCTCTACACAAAGCGTCACGACATCCTTGTGTTCTTCGGTCGTCAGCGTCGAGGTTTCACCGGTTGTGCCGACAGGCACGACTGCACTGGACCCGCCGGCGATCTGGCGCTCGACAAGCGCGGCAAAGGCCTTGCGGTCGACAGCCCCGTTCCTGAAGGGTGTGACCAGTGCTGGGATTGAACCATGAAACATCGTATTGTTGCCGTGATTAGGGAGTTGGTGGGAATTGTAGCGTAATATTTAACAATGCCTTCTCATGCTTTGGCGTAGAAATAAACTCCATGACAGCTCCATTGTACCGCCCTTTCACCGTTTCGATTTTATTGGGCCTCGCTGCCCTCAGCGCGTCCGCGTCGGCCCTGCCCGATGCGCCAAGCCTGAAACCGCAGCGCGTCTATAGCTCGCAGACGACTGACGCGAAGAACGCGGAAATCCTGCACAAGGCGCTCGACGCCGCAGGCCGCTACGACTGGAGCGAAGTCGCAGACCTTCAGAAGCGGGCCAGCGATCCGGCCGTGCGCGACCTGATCATGTGGATGCGCGCCAGCGAAGGCGTGCCGGGCATGAGCTTCGATGAAGTCAAGAATGCCATGGATACGCTGCCGACATGGCCGAAGACCGGCGCCATGCGCAAGCGCGCCGAGGAAATCATCGACCTGTCCTCGCTCAGCCATGGCGACCGCATTCTCTGGCTCACGGAATCCGGTCCGCGAACCGGTGCCGGCAAGATTGCCCTCGCCCGCAGCTACAAGGCCGTCGGCCAACCGGCCAAGGCCGAGGCCCTGGTGCGCGATGCCTGGCACAATAATTCCATGGACCGCGATCTCGAGCGCATCGTCCTGGCCACCTATGGCGGCCTGCTGACCGAGGCAGACCATCGCGCCCGTATCGAATTCCTGCTCTGGACGAACCAGCGCACCGCCGCTTCAAACCTGAAGCCGCTCGTCAGCTCCGACTATCGCAAGCTGGTCGATGCGCGCATCGGGCTCGCCGGGCGTGGCCGTAATGTCGACAAGCTGGTCGAGGCCGTGCCTGCCTCCCTGCAGGACAATCCCGGCCTTCTCTATGATCGCGCCCGCTGGCGCCGCACACGCGGCAATCAGGAAGGCGCAACGCCGCTCCTCGTCAGCATCAATGCCAATGATGTGCCCGAAGCGGGTCGTTCCAAACTGTGGGACGAACGCAATGTCGCCATGCGCGACGATCTCAAGAACCGCAAATGGTCACGCGCCTACCAGCTCGTCGCTCCGCACGGCATGACCGAAGGCTCCGACTATGCCGATGCCGAATGGGCCGCCGGCTGGATTGCGCTTCGCCTTAACAACAATCCCGACCGCAGCCTGAAACACTTCCAGGACATGACCGCCAGCGTCGGCACGCCGATCAGCCTTGCGCGCGGCGAATACTGGGCAGGCCGCGCCGAAGATGCGCTCGGCCAGACGGATGCCGCTGTGGAATCCTATGCAAGCGCCGCGAAATACAATTTCACCTATTACGGCCAGCTTGCCGCCGAGCGCCTTGGCCAGAAGAAACTCTCCCTTGCCGCCTCGACCGACCCCACGCCGGAACAGGTTGCGGCCTTCAATGCACGCCCGATGGTCAAGGCCCTGCGCCTGCTCGGCGAAGCCGGTGAAGAGCGCATGTTCCGCGAGTTCGCCTATCACATTGACGACCAGCTCGAGAACGAGTCCGATTTCCTCCTGCTCTCGCAGCTCGCCACGCAATACCATGTGCCCGATATCGGCGTGCGCGGTGCCAAGGCCGGTCTGGCCAAGGGCATCGTCGCGACGGATGCAGCGTTCCCGGTCGTGAACTATCCGATGCTGCGTGAACCGCAGGTCGAGCGCCCGCTGATGCTCGCCCTCTCGCGCCAGGAAAGCGAAATGAACCCGAATGCCGTCAGCCATGCCGGCGCGCGCGGCCTGATGCAATTCATGCCGGCCACCGCCCAGCGCGAAGCGCGCATGCAGGGCTTGCCCTTCCGCACATCCTGGCTGACCGATGATCCGGGCTACAACATGACCCTTGGCGGCCAGCACCTCGACACGCTGCTTTCCCAGTTCCGGGGGAGCTACATCATGACCGCCGCCGCCTACAATGCGGGGCCTAGCCGACCTAAGCAGTGGATCGAGGACTATGGAGATCCGCGCACCGGCCAGGTCGACCCGATCGACTGGGTGGAGTTCATCCCGTTCGGTGAGACGCGCAACTATGTCCAGCGCGTGCTCGAGAACACACAGGTCTACCGCCAGCGCCTCGCCGGAACGCCTGTGGATATCGAGCTTTCGGAAGATCTGGAACGCGGCAAGAACTAGGCCTTGTGTCCCGCCCGCCACTTGGCAGGGCGTCAAACTCCGTTAGGGTCCGCCTGAACCGTTTCAGGAGTACGCCGCATGTTCCGTCCAGCCGCCTTGACTGCCCTCGCCCTCGTTCTGGTTGCCTGTGGAGGCCCCGGCAAGGACAAGGGTGCAGACGCAAAGGCCGACGGTAACGGCCCGACCGTTCTGACGACGCAAAACGGACAGGGAACGGACTCAGTTTCCCCCGCAAGTGCCCCGTCAACGCCCCTGCCAAGTGCCGATCCGACCCTTGTTGAGCTGTACAAGCGCCTCCATGCCGCCCCCGAACTCTCCTTCGAGGAAGCCAACACATCCGCGATCCTCGCGACCGAACTGCAGGGCCTCGGCTTTGAAGTCACCACCGGCCTCGGCCAGGACTGGGTGGTCGACAAGTCCATGAAAGACAATGGCCGCGTCGTCGATGGCGTCGGCGGCTATGGCGTCGTCGGCGTGTTCCGCAATGGCAACGGCCCCACCGTCCTGATCCGCACCGACATGGACGCGCTGCCCGTGCCGGAACAGACCGGCTTTCCCTTTGCCTCCAAGGTCGAGGCGACCACATGGACCGGCGTCGAAAGCAATGTCATGCACGCCTGCGGCCACGATGTGCACATGACGACATGGGTCGGTACGGCGCGCGACCTGATCGCCAACAAGAAGAAATGGAAGGGCACGCTGGTCATGATCGCCCAGCCTGCCGAAGAGATCGGCCTGGGCGCTGAAGCCATGCTGGCCGACGGCCTCTACACCCGCTTCCCCACGCCTGATTACAATATCGCGCTGCACGTCTCCGCCGGCGCGCCCGCCGGAACGGTCGAATATTCCACCGGCTTCGCCCTCGCCAATGTCGACAGCGTCGACGTCGTCGTCAAAGGCGTCGGCGGCCATGGCGCCTACCCGCACACGACGAAAGACCCGATCCTCGTCGCGTCGAACATCGTCGTCGCGCTGCAGAGCCTCGTCTCCCGCAACACTGATCCGCAGGACAGCGCCGTCGTCACGGTCGGCTCGTTCAAGGCCGGCGCCAAGCACAACATCATCCCGGACGAGGCCACGCTGCTGATCACCGTGCGCTCCTATGACGACAAGACCCGCCAGATGCTCCTCGACGGCATCAAGCGCATCGCCAAGGGCGAAGCAGAGGCTTTCGGCGCGCCGGAACCTGAAGTCACCATCGAGAGCGACTATACGCCAGCCACCTATAACGACCCCGAAATCACGGCCCGCACGATGAAAGCCGTCGGCAAGGCCATCGGCGCGACCAATGTGAAACAGGTCAAACCGGTCATGGGCGGCGAGGATTTCAGCCAGTACGCGCGCACTGCGGAGAAAATCCCGAGCGTCATCTTCTGGCTCGGCGCCGTGGAGCCTGCCAAATATGCCGACTCCAAAAATGGTGGCGCCTCCCTGCCATCGCTGCACTCGTCGGGCTTTGCGCCAGACTATGACCCGACCATTGCGACGGGCGTGGAAGCCATGTCTGCGGCGGCCATTGAGCTCTTCAAGGGCTAGCGCCGCCCGCAACGGCCAAACTTTCAACTTCCCAATGAAGTTAACAAATGGTTAAGGTTCCCCACGTGTGGAGTGGGGACGCCAATGCTGGCTGTATTGAACGTGGAATGGCGGCCGGGCTGGCCGCGATGGAGCGGATTGGTCAAGGAAGACCTCTGGTTGGGCGTCTGGACTCTCGGCTTTGCGGCACTCGGCGCCCTTGCCGTCGCCCTGACCGATCTTGAGAATACCGAGGCTGTCTCTGGCTGGCTCGCCTGGAGCCTCATCATCGCCCTGCCACTGGCGGCCTATGTTGCGCTCAGCCTGCTCATCATCCGCAATCGCTGGGACGCCACCCACAAGGACGACGCCCCCGGCACCGAAGAACAGCCTGCTTTCCACACAGCCTTCCTCTGCCTGTTTGTGCTTCTCTCGGTCCTGGCCTGGATCGCCTTCGGCCCGAACGTGCCCTTCGGCGCGTGGCCGTGGCCGGTTGACCTGACGCATCCCGTTCAGCGCAGCATCTATCTCGGCGCCATTGGCGCAGGTTTCCTGCCGCTCCTCTATGGCTTCCACCTCGTTGCCACCGAAGCGGGCGGCAAGGGCCACCGCAATTACTTCAAACACCCGGAAGGCCCGGTCAGCATGGCCACGCTGCTGGGCGGCGTTGCCCTGATCGGCGCCATTGGCACAGGCGCATGGGCGGCCGGTGAACAGGTCTTCTCGATGGAGCAGAATTTCGGCCTCGTCATCATGGCGCTGGTCGTGATGGGCTTTCTCGCCTTCATCTTCCTGCCCCACCTCTCCAGCCTCATCGGCGAACGCGACGATACCGAGAAGCCCGATGTCGCTCACGCGGGCTTTGCCATGCATCCGGGTTACCTCGTCAGCGGTCTCGACGCGGCGATGGTGCGCTTGCTGGCCCCGCTGTCAGGCGCGACGCAGGGCGGGTTGATGGTGCCGCAGCTGATCCTGCTGCTCATCATGCTGCCGCTCTCGGCCATGGGCTATGCCCTGCCCCACCCGTGGGGCCTCGCACCCATCGCGATTGCCAGCCTCATCATCTTCGGTCTCGGCCGCCGCTGGGCCTGGGTCGAGGATGACCGTGAAAAGGCGCTGCGCATCCAGACCACACGGTCAGACCAGTTCCGCATCGGCTTTGCCAATGACCTGCGCGACGAGGCCCTGATGGGCTATGCGTGGCTGTTCGTTCTGGTGCCGCTGGCCCTGCGCCAGATCCAGATGCATTTCGACCTGTTCGAGCCGGTCGATCCCGTGATCCTGACGGGCGCCGCCCAGTCCACCGGACTTATCGAATGGCTCAAATTCTTTGGCACCGAACTCGCCAAGGGCGTGCCCATTGTCGACTGGGTCGACATCTATGACGTCACGCAGGAGGAGCCTTTCATTCCTAAAGGCGCCGCCGCCCGCCATATCGTGTTCATCTCGCGCCTGCTCGTGGACGTCGTCCTGATCGCCGCCCTGCTGCAGGCCTTCGGCATCATGCAACGCAACAAGGCCCAGAAACGCCTCTTCGAGGCAGGCCAGATCGACTTTTTCGATCCGTTCATGGAGCGCCGCATCCTGCGGGAATCCTATCGCAAGCCCGGCGAAGACGGCATTCCGCTGAAGGCACGAGCCTTGAACTTCTTCAAGGCACACCTTGAAAAGAGCCAGGAACTCGACCGGGGCGACTATTACTACAATACCCGCCGCTTGAACGAACTCTACAACGACAAGGACGAGCGCGTGCGCACCGTGGCGCAATGGCTCGCCCGTGATCTCGTTGTGGGCTCCGTCACCGAGCGGATGGCCAAGCTGGCCCATATGTTCAGCACCACCCCTCAGGAGAAACGTGAGGAGGCTGACTGGGCGCGTAAGTTCTATCGCTATGTCGATGATGTCATCGCAGATGCCCGCGCCTCGCGCGCCTACTGGCAGCAGGAAGATTCAAAACGCCTGTCGCGCCTGTTGAACCTTATCTCCGAGGATCGCGAGTTCGATCATGTCCGCGCCCGGGCTTTTGCCCTGCTGGGCAAGCAGGATTCCCTGCACGCAGCAAAGGCGCTTGCGGCGCGGCTCGTGCGTCCCGAGCACGCCACGAGCCTGCCCGAGATCAGCCCGACCACTGCGCCTGAATGGCATTTCCGGCGGCAGCGGCGGCAGTCCGAGCGCGTGCTGGCCGCAGAACAATTGTTCAAGATCCGCATGAACATCGAGGATCGCCGGAACGGAACCGGAAGCGCCACGCTCGCCTTCATAGACGCCGTGATCACTTACGTCCGCAATGAAGGCGGCAAGGGCGAGCAGTTCGGAGTTTAGCACAGCTGATCTGGCGTTAACGTGCCCCTACTTGCCAGCCGGTCTCCTCGCCTATAGAAACCCTTTTGCTCATAGTGCGTATAACTATCGCAGAAGCTTTGCACTTGAGCCCTGATCCCTGACGTTTGAAGGATGGCCTTGAAACGGAAGCTTTCAGGCCCATATTATACTCACATCGAGCATAAGTGCCCGATGCAAGGAGGAACCCATGGCCCGTTTGATCGATTCCGCTCCCGGCTGCCCGACCCCGACGCCCCTTCGCGGCGCCTCTGCCGCTGAAACGCGCGGCCTGTCCTATGACGCGGCCGTCAAAGCCGAAACCGACCATCTCTACCCGCTGGTCGCCGATTTCGTGACGCCGATGGAATGGCCTGCCGTGGCGCCCCTCGTGGCCGCCATCAACCGCCTCAAGAAACAGAAGAACGCGGTCATCCTGGCGCACAATTACATGACGCCGGATATTTTCAGCCTGGTCGGCGATTTCCGCGGTGACAGCCTCCAGCTCGCCCGCGAAGCCTCTGCCACGAACGCTTACATCATCGTTCAGGCCGGCGTGCACTTCATGGCTGAAACCTCGAAAATCCTCGCGCCGGACAAGACCGTGCTGATCCCGGACATGCGCGCAGGCTGCTCGCTTGCGGCCTCCATCACTGGCGCCGATGTGCGCCTGATCAAGCAGAAATACCCGGACTATCCGATCGTCACCTATGTGAACTGCACCGCCGAAGTGAAGGCCGAGTGCCATATCACCTGCACCAGCTCCAACGCGGCGCAGGTCGTCGAGGCGATTGCGAAAGAATGGAAATCCGACACGGTCATCATGGTGCCGGACCAGTATCTGGCCAAGAACGTGGCGGCCCAGACCGATATCCGTATCCTGACATGGCCGGGCGCCTGCGAAGTGCACGAGCTGTTTTCGGCCGATGATGTGAGCCAGCTGCGCGAGGCCCATCCGGGCGTCGTCATCCTGGCCCACCCGGAATGTCCGCCAGACGTGCTGGAAGCGGCTGATTTCGCCGGCTCCACCTCGGCGCTGGCCAATTACGTGTCTGAAAACAGCCCGAGCAAGGTCGTGCTGCTCACGGAATGTTCGATGAGCGACAATGTCGCCGCCGTGAACCCGAACGTGAACTTCATCCGGCCGTGCAATCTTTGCCCCCATATGAAGCGTATCACGCTCGAAAACATCTATGACTGCCTGGTGACGGGCAAGTATGAGGTAAAAATTCCCGAGGACGTCCGGGTGCGGGCCAAGCAGGCACTCGATGCCATGATGGCCCTGCCGAAGATGGAGCGTCCCCTGGCCTTCGAGACCGGCCTCAAGCCGCTGGACGTCGAAATGGTCATGTAAGGCAGCGGCGCAGTTGTGCGCTGCCGCGGGGTGGGATTATGGTTGCGACGGGCGTTTTGGCAAAGGCACAGAGGATTTCAGCATGTTCCCGGTCAGATTCAGTCTCGCGGCGGCAGCTGCGCTATCCGTGCTTGCGTGCCTCCCGGCTTCGGCCGGAAACGACAAGTCCACTGACAAGACAGATGTCCTCGGCACCTGGAGCTTCCAGACGCGCCCCTATCGCGATGGCGAATGCGTCATGACCGGCACGATGAACCTGTCCCCCCATCCGGATGCCGGCAAGTATACGTGCGAGCTGACGGCAGTTGAGATGTGCACCTTCTGGGGCCGTTCGGTCGTGCGCCAGTCCTGCGAGGCCAGCCGCTTCGGCAACCAGGTCTCCATCCGTTCCCAGATCGAGGAAATGCTGGAGTCAAAGGTCGAAGGCCTGATCTACATGCCCGACAATTTCACGCTGACAATCGAATCCGCTGACCGCATGTTCGGCGCGCTCGTCTCTGCAGTCACGGCGCCGGCCGAATTCCGGCGAGCCAATGACGGGATATCCTGATCCAGTGACCGGGGGGAACATACAAACCATTACCGCGCCACCAGCGGCCGCGAACGACGTGCTGATCGTTGGCGCAGGCCTTGCCGGCCTGTTCCTCGCGCTTGAGCTTGCGCCGCGCCGTTGCCTCGTCATCTCGCCTGCCCCGCTTGGCCAGGCAGCTTCGTCAGCCTGGGCTCAGGGCGGCCTCGCGGCTGCGCTCGACCCGCTCGACAGCGCCGAACAGCATGCCCGCGACACGATCAATGCCGGTGCAGGCCTCGTCGATCCCATCATTGCCCGCCTCATTGCCGAGGAAGGCCCCGCGCGCGTGCGCGACCTCATTTCCCTTGGCGTGCCGTTTGACCGCACACCCGATGGCGCCCTCGCTTTGTCGCTCGAGGCCGCGCACAGCCGCCCCCGCGTCGCCCGCGTGGCCGGCGACCTTGCCGGCAAGGCCATCATGGATGCCCTCGTCGCAGCCGTCGCTGCCTCAACCCACATTACTGTCATTGAAGGCGTGCGCGCTGTCGGCCTGCTGCAGGACGACACCAACCGCGTTGCGGGTGTCGTTCTGCGCGACGCCGCCGGCAACCTCACGACACAGACTGCCCGCCAGACCGTGCTTTGCACAGGCGGCACAGGCGGCCTCTTCCAGGTCACGACCAATCCGCGCGAAGCCCGCGGCGACGCCATTGCCATGGCCTATGAGGCGGGCGCGCTGATCGCCGATGTCGAGTTCGTGCAGTTCCACCCCACCGCCATCGATATCGGCCGCGACCCCGCCCCGCTCGCCACTGAAGCCCTGCGCGGCGAAGGCGCCACCCTGCGCAACCGCGACGGCAAACGCTTCATGGCCAATTATCACACGCTGGAAGAACTGGCCCCGCGCGATGAAGTCGCCCGCGCCATCCATTCCGAACGTGCGGCCGGACGTGGCGCCTTCCTCGACTGCCGCACGGCTGTCGGCACGCATTTCCCGGAACATTTCCCGACCGTCTTTGGTGCCTGCAAGAGCGCCGGCATTGATCCGCGCTTCGACATGATCCCGATTGCGCCTGCTGCGCACTATCACATGGGCGGCATCGTCGCTGATTTCTGGGGCCGCTCCACATTGAACGGATTATCCGTCTGCGGCGAATGCACATCGACCGGCGCGCACGGGGCCAACCGGCTCGCGTCAAATTCCCTGCTCGAAGCGGTGGTCTTTTCCCATCGCATCGCTGCACACCTGCGCGATGCGGAGCTTGACGAGCCGGGCGCCTCGATCTCCACAATTCCCGCCTCCTTGCCGCATGACGCCCTGCAGACCCTGCGCGGCGAAATGTCTGCCAAGTGCGGCGTCGTGCGTGATGCGTCAGGTCTGGGTGATCTTATCGCCACCATCGAGACGCTTCGCGACCAGCATGGCCCCGCCCGCCCGCTCGTTACCGCTGGCCTGATGGCCCGCGCCGCCCTCGCGCGCGAGGAAAGCCGCGGCGGGCATTATCGCAGCGATTTCCCCGATACCGGCGAGCCGGAACGCCAGTTCCTGCTCCGCGAATTCAAAGACACAGCCGAAGAGGTTGCCTGACCCTATGCCCCCAGTCCCCCCGCCCCTGCCTGCCATCATTCTGGACCCGATCGTACGCCTTGCGCTCGCCGAGGACCTTGGACGGGCAGGCGACCTGACCACCGACGCGACAATCTCGCCCGAGACAAAAATGAGCGTGGTTATCGCGGCGCGCCAAAAGGGCGTCATCGCCGGTCTTGATGCCGCCACGCATGCGCTTCACCTGATAGATCCCGCGATGCAGCTTTCAATCGAGAAACCTGACGGCAGCGCCATCGTCCCCGGCGACGTGATCGGTCGGCTGGACGGTACGGCCCGCTCGATCCTCACCGCCGAACGCACGATGCTGAACTTCATTGGACGCCTCTCCGGTGTCGCCACGCTGACGCGCACTTTCGTCGAAGCGGTTGCCCACACAGACACGCGCATCGTCTGCACACGCAAGACAACACCCGGACACCGCGCCCTCGAAAAACGCGCCGTGCGCTGCGGCGGCGGCACGGCCCACCGCTACGGCCTCGATGACGCCATCCTGATCAAGGACAATCACATCGCCGCCTGCGGTTCGGTTGCCGAGGCCATGACGCGCGCCAAGGCCTATGCGGGCCATCTGCGCATGATCGAGATCGAGGTCGATACGCTCGACCAGCTGGAAGAAGCGCTGAAGTTCACCCCTCATGCCGTGCTGCTCGATAATATGGATACGGACATGCTGCGCCGCGCGGTTGCCATGATCGATGGCCGTGTCGTGGCCGAGGCCTCAGGCGGCGTGAACCTCTCCACAGTGGCGGCAATTGCCGAGACCGGCGTTGATTTCATCTCCGTCGGCGCGCTCACCCATTCGGCGCCAAACCTTGACGTGGGGCTGGATGTCGTCTGACACTCTGAGTTGAGGACACAACCTTTCGCATGAAGGACAGGGCATGACCCGATCGGGCGGACGCAAGAGCATATTCATCACCGGCGCAGCCTCCGGCATTGGCGCCGAAACGGCCCGCTACTTCTCCAAGCGCGGCTGGTATTGCGGCCTGTATGACGTGAATTCCGCCAGCCTGGCCCAGGTCGCCGACGAGATCGGCATGAAGAACTGCCATGTCGCCACGCTGGATGTCCGCAAGCGCGCCGACTGGGCTGCCGCTGTGAACGGCTTCGGCGAGGCCACCGAAGGCGCCATGAACGTGCTCTTCAACAATGCGGGCATCGGCCGTCATGGCTGGTTCGAGGATATCTCGGGCGACGACAATGACGCGCTCATAGATGTTAACGTCAAAGGCGTGATCAATGGCGTCCATGCCTGCCTGCCTTTGCTGAAGGCGACACCCGCCTCCCGCATCGTCAACACAGCCTCCACGGCCGGCATTGTCGGTGCGCCGCAGCTGGCTGTCTATTCGGCCAGCAAATTTGCCGTGCGCGGCCTGACAGAGGCCCTGGACGCCGAATTCCGTGATCTCGATATCCGCGTGACGAGCCTGATGCCCTGGTTCGTCGACACGCCCATTCTCGACATGGGCGCCTCCGAGGGTTCGAACGTTAAAATGTCCGACCAGATGCGCGAGAATGGAATGACGGTCTATCCGGTCTCCATGGCCGCCGAACGCGCCTGGGACGCCGCCCATGGCAAGGAAACGCACTATATGGTCGGCAAGGATGCCGAGCAGGCGCGCTTCATGACCCGCTGGTTGCCCGGCGCCATCCGCAAGCGTGTGAAAGCCAGCGTTCCGCCACGCGATTAGGCGCGCTTGCGGGCAACCGCCAGACCGTCATGCCCCTTGCGGCCCACCTGCTGCATCACAATCGACTCAAATTGCGGATGCGATGACAGGCGCCGATTGAACTCGGCCGCCCCGCGCGCCATCACATCGTCCACGGGCGGGTCGATAACGGCCCCTTTGCGGATGACATTGTCGGCCATAAACAGGCCACCGGGGGCCAGCAAACGGGCCGCCTCTTCCAGATAGTCCGGATATTGGTCCTTATTGGCATCAAGGAATACCAGATCTAAGGGGCCCTCCAGCTCCTGCAGGCTTTGCAGCGCGGGTCCTTCGATAACATGACAAACGCTTTCCAGAGTCGCCTGCCTGAAGGTCTCGCGTGCAAAGGCGGCATGTGTTGCGTCCAGTTCGAGCGTTGTCATCTGGCCGCCCTCCGGCAGCGCCCGCGCCATCCAGACGGTCGAATAGCCGCCCAGTGTGCCAACCTCCAGCATGCGGGCCGCGCCTGTCAGCTTGGCCATCAAATAGAGGAACTTGCCCTGCCCGGCTGAAACTTCGATCTCAGGCAGGCCTGCGGCGCGCGCCCGATCGCGAATAGACTCAAGAATCACATCCTCGGATGCAAAAAGACCGTCGATATAAGTATCGACGGTCTCAAAGATCTTGTCCTGCATCAGGCTCGCCTACTGAAGGGCTGAGCCATTCACATCATTGCTGGCAACCGTAATACCGGTCTGCTTGGCCATATAGGCGGCAATCTTGTCAGCATTGCTTGGCGTGTTCAGTTCAGGCTCTACATAGTCGACCGACTTGATCGTGGTCAGGCGCGGCGCGCCGTTCGTGATCGTGCGGTCAGAGGTCGTCACCGTCGCTGGCGCGATGGTCGGAGCTTCAACGGTCTGGATGTAGGAAGTAGCCGCGCCATCAACCGGCGTGATCACTTCATCCGCGCTGAGCGAAGCCATACGCGCTTCGGCCCGCTTGGCTTCATAGCCCTTGCGAACGCTGGCCCATTCCGAGCCGCGCGGGAAACGGTAGAACACGTGCATGCCGATCTTGTCGGTCTTCACGAGGCCTGCGCTCCAGATCGGGTCGACATAAGTGGCGTGGTAGTGGGTCGCGCCGCCTGTATTGTCGACGCTGAGATTCATCATGACGTGCGCCGCGATCGTCTTGGCGCGTTCCCAGTTGCGGCCCATTGGCGGGGTGTCGAGCGCACCGTCGCAAGTGAACGTGAACTGGCAGCCCGTCGTGCGGGTCGCACCCTGGAACACGACGCCACAGGCGGTGTCCGGATAGCGGTGGTCGCGCATGCGGTTGGCGATGACTTCGGCAACGGCCAGCTGGCCATCGAGCGGCTCATGGGCCGATTCATAATACACGGCCTGCGCCATGCACTTCTGTTCCGCGCTGATCGCCTCGGCGCGCTTGATATGTTCGGGGCGGAAGCTGACCAGTGAGCTCAGCGCGGCGCCATCGCGGTCGCGCATGGCAAAGCGGCTCATAGAGGAACCCGTGTCGCGCTCCAGCGTATATTCAACGGTACGCATCCACGGCGTATCGAGCAGAGCTGGCGCATAAGCGGCAGAACGAACGCTCACACCGCCATCTTCCATGCTGGCAAGGCGTACGGCCTGCTCGCGGAAATCGGCGTCAGCCCGCTTCTCGGCCTGGATCTGGCCGACCATGGGCAGTGTGACAGTCGCAGCTACGGCGCAGACAGCAATCGTTGCGCCGCGGACAAAAATATCTCGCTGTTCGTCGTCTGTCATCGTCATCCACCAACGCTTGAGCTTCTCTCGGAGCCCACTCATTGGCGTCAGAGTCGCCCGTCGTGGTTTAAGAACCCTTAACAACATCACCGCTCCCCAATCCCCGGCAGACGATATGACTTCGTCATTTTGACCCGGGCGTATTTGGTTTGACTAAAATTCAGAGACCGTTTCGGCCCCGCTTCAAGGCGGGAAGTAGGCGGCCAGCCCCCTTCCTAGCAAGAACTCAGCCAGTTCCGTCAGTGACATTTCCGAAAGGTAAATTCCGCATGGGTGCATGAAATTCGCGTAATGTACGAAAACACACGCGCACTCTGTTGAATTTCATAAGAATTTATGACCCGCCCCGGCGGGGCAGGTCATTGGCACTCAAAGCACGTGTGACAAAACTACAACACCGTTTTGCCATCGAAACGAGCGGCTTGCTGTCTATTTAAGCGATTCTTTGAGGGCAGCGTGTGCCGCAGCAAGACGCGCAATCGGCACCCGGTAGGGTGAGCAGGACACATAATCGAGACCTGTGCGATGGCAGAACGCCACGGACGCCGGGTCACCACCATGCTCGCCACATATCCCAAGTTTAATGTTCGGGCGGGTCTTGCGGCCCCGTTCAGCAGCGATTTTCACGAGTTCGCCGACGCCAACCTGGTCCAGCGTCACGAAGGGGTCTTTCTCGTAAATGCCCTTGTCCTCATAGATCTTGAGGAATCGGCCGGCATCATCACGGGAAATGCCCAGTGTCGTCTGCGTCAGGTCATTGGTGCCGAACGAGAAGAACTCGGCCGAATTGGCAATGTCTCCGGCCTGCAGCGCAGCGCGCGGCAGCTCGATCATCGTGCCAACCATGTATTCCAGCGTGGTGCCGGTCTCGGCGAATACGGCCTGGGCGGCCTCATCGACCACTTTCTTCAGGATCTGAAGTTCCTTGTGGGTGGCCACAAGCGGGATCATCACTTCAGGAATCGGCTGGCGGCCCGTCTCTTTCGACACGTTAACCGCCGCTTCGAAGATGGCACGCGCCTGCATCTCGTAGATTTCAGGGTATGTAATGCCGAGGCGGCAACCGCGGTGTCCCAGCATGGGATTGCTCTCATGCAGGTCAGCGGCGCGGCGCTTCAGCTCGTCCACCGACACGCCAGACGCCTTGGCCACTTCGTCCATGTCGGCATCGGAATGCGGCAGGAACTCATGCAGTGGCGGATCAAGCAGACGGATCGTCACCGGCATTTCGCCAAGAATACGGAACAATTCCTCGAAATCGCTGCGCTGCATCGGCAGCAGCTTCGCAAGCGACTCGCGGCGGCCCTTCTCGTCATTCGAGAGGATCATCGCGCGCACTTCCGGAATGCGCTCGGCATCAAAGAACATGTGCTCCGTACGGCAAAGGCCAATGCCTTCAGCGCCGAAATCAACCGCCGTGCGGGCATCGAGCGCCGTTTCGGCGTTGGCGCGCACTTTCAGGCGGCGGGCCTTGTCGGCCCATTCCATCAGCGTGCCGAAATCGCCCGACAGGTCAGGCTGCATCATCTCGACAGCGCCCAGCATTACCTGGCCGGCAGCGCCGTCGACGGTGATGATTTCGCCTTTTTTCACTTCGCGGCCCATGATGCGGAACACGCCCTTGGCCGTATCGATCTGCAGGCCACCGGCGCCGCAGACGCAAGGCCGTCCCATGCCGCGCGCCACAACAGCTGCGTGGCTGGTCATGCCGCCGCGCGCCGTCACGATGGCGCGGGCTGCGTGCATGCCCTTGATGTCTTCCGGGCTGGTCTCGACGCGAACGAGGATGACGTCCTCGCCCTTCTCGGCCAGCGCAAACGCTTCCTCGCTGTCGAACACGACCTTGCCCACAGCTGCGCCGGGGCTGGCCGGCAGGCCGGTCACGATCACGTCGCGCACGGCATTGTCGGCAATGGTCGGGTGCAGCAGCTGGTCGAGCTGTGAAGGCTCGAGGCGCAGAACGGCTTCGTTCTCGGTGATCAGGCCTTCGCGGGCCATATCGACCGCGATTTTCAGCGCGGCAGCGGCGGTGCGTTTCCCGTTACGGGTCTGCAGCATGTAGAGGCGATCGTTCTCGACCGTGAACTCCAGGTCCTGCATGTCTTTATAATGGCGTTCCAGCGTGTTCGCGACATCGCGCAGCTGGGCATAGACGGCGGGCATGGCCTCTTCGAGCGGCGCATCGGCCGAGCCGAGCGTATCGGCGCGTTCGCGCGAGATCGGCGCCGGTGTACGGATGCCCGCCACAACGTCTTCGCCCTGCGCATTGATCAGGTATTCGCCATAGAAGATGGCTTCGCCATTCGACGGGTCGCGCGTGAAGGCAACGCCCGTGGCAGATGTTTCGCCAAGGTTGCCGAACACCATCGACTGCACGGTGACAGCGGTGCCCCATTCGGCGGGAATGTCGTTCAGCTTGCGATAGGTGATCGCACGGTCGTTCATCCACGAGCCGAACACGGCCGAGATGGCGCCCCAGAGCTGTTCCTTCGGATCATCCGGGAATGGCTTGCCGAGCGCCTTTTCGACGGCTTCCTTGTAGGAAACGATCACGGCTTTCCAGTCTTCAGCCTGCATCTCGGTGTCGAGTTCAAAGCCCTGACGCTCTTTATAATCGTCAAGAATATGCTCGAACGTGTCATGGCGCAGGCCCAGCACCACGTTGGAATACATCTGGATGAAACGGCGATAGCTGTCATAGGCAAAACGGTCGCCGGCCAGAATCGCAAGGCCCTTCACGGAGGCTTCGTTCAGGCCGAGGTTCAGCACGGTGTCCATCATGCCCGGCATCGAGGCGCGTGCGCCCGAGCGCACGGAGACGAGCAGCGGGTTTTCAGGATCGCCAAAGCCCTTGCCGGATTCCTTCTCCAGCGCGATCAGCGCAGCGTCCACCTGCGGCGCGAGCGTGGAAGGATAATCGCGGCCCAGCTCATAATAAGCAGTGCAAACAGCGGTCGAGATGGTGAAGCCGGGAGGCACAGGCAGGCCAAGCTTGGCCATTTCAGCAAGGTTAGCGCCCTTGCCGCCGAGCAGGTTCTTCATCGACGCATCGCCGTCGGCCGTCCCGCCGCCGAACCCGTAAACCCAGGTCTGTTCTGCGTGTTTCAAAGCCGGTTCACCCATGTACTTCACCTTTTTATCGACCGTGTGGATCAGATTCCTGCCACAAAACCTGCAATTCCTATGCTGCATTGCAACCGGTATTGCCAGACCCTGACGTGCGTGAAATCGCCCATCGCTCTAGTTTTCTGTACGACCCCACCCGGAGTCAAACATGCGTGGCCCATATGCCACGCATTGGTAAACGCCTTGCATCCGCAATCGTTCAGAATTGGGGCAGTCAGCCCTCAATCAGCGAAAAATCTGCAACCTTGTGAAGGTTAGCGCGAACATCGCTGAGAAGGGCCAGGCGGTTTGCCCGCACGGACGCGTCATCATCATTCACCATGACGCCCTCGAAGAAGGCATCGACCGGCGCCCGCAGCCGGGCCAATTCGCCCATCGCCCCGGCAAAATCCTCGGCCTTCAGCGGCGCAACAATCGCCTCGCCGACATTGGACAGCGCCGCATAAAGCGCCTGCTCTTCCTTGGGGCCTTTTTTGATGAGCGCGGCATCGACGGAGAGGTTCTCCGGCAGCGCGCCCTTCTTCTCTTCGGCTTTCAGGATATTCGCCGCCCGCTTGTAACCCGCCAGCAGCGTCGCGCCGTCTTCCGTATCGAGGAAAGCCCCCAGTGCTTCAACGCGGCGCGTGATGAGCACAAGATCATCCTCGCCGAGCGCGAACACGGCGTCGATAAGATCATGCCGCTGGCCTTGATCGCGCAGGACTTGCTTCAAACGATCAGCAAAGAAATCCATTAGCATCGGATCCACTATCGCTTCATTCGCGCGATCTATGGATTGTCCGACCGTGGGCACAGACGCTGATTGCTTAAGCGAAATCGGCACCTGCTGTTTCAATCCCAACCGCGCTTTTCCAATACCTTCGGCCAGCCCCAACCGCACCCCATTTTCCAACATAACCCGCACGACACCCAGCGCCGCACGTCGCAACGCGAACGGGTCCTTCGATCCTGTCGGCTTCTCGTCAATCGCCCAGAATCCCACCAGCGTGTCGAGCTTGTCGGCCAGCGCCACGGCAACGCTGACCGGATCGGTCGGCACGGCGTCTGACGGTCCCTGCGGCTTGTAATGGTCGCGGATCGCATCGGCGACCGACACAGGCTCGCCCGCCTCCAGCGCATAATACCGCCCCATCACGCCCTGCAGTTCCGGGAACTCGCCAACCATTTCGGAGACAAGGTCTGCCTTCGACAGTCGCGCCGCGCGTTCGGCCAGATCGGCATCCGCGCCCACGGCAGGCGCCAGTTCGCGCGCCAGCGCCGCCACGCGCTCCACCTTGTCGCCAAGGCTGCCCAGCTCTTCCTTGAACGCAATCGTCGACAGCTTCTTGGCCATCTCGTCCAGCGGCGTCGCCTTGTCCTTCTCCCAGAAGAAGCGCGCATCGGAGAGGCGCGCCGACAGAACCCGCGCATTGCCCGCCGCGATCTGTTTACCACCATCAGACGCGTCGATATTGGCGACGACGATGAAGTGCGGCGCCAGCTTGCCGGTCTTGGCATCGTTTACGGCAAAGTATTTCTGGTGCGTGCGCATCGACAGCGTGATCACTTCCGGCGGCAGGTCCAGGAAGTCCGGGTCCATGTCGCCCAGCACCACGACCGGCCATTCGGCGAGCCCCGTCACTTCTTCCAGAAGCCCTGCATCTTCCACCCAGGTCAGCCCCGCCTTGGCGCACACGTCCGCAATGCCCTTGGCGATCACATCGCGCCGCGCATCGCGCGTCAGCCGCACATGGCCTTCGCCTTCCAGCTGTTTCGCATAGTCCGCCCAGCCCGTCACCGTGAACGGTCCGCGCCCATGCACGCGGTGGCCCTCGGTCTCGTTGCCGCTCGCCAGCCCGTCCACGTCAAACGGCACAATCGCGCCATCCAGAACGCACAGGATGTGCTGAAGCGGGCGCACCCAGCGCAGCTCGCCTGTGCCCCAGCGCATCGACTTCGGCCAATGGAAGCCGCGAATGATGGCAGGCACAGCCTCGGCCACAACGTCCGCTGTCAGGCGGCCCGGCTTGTCCAGCATGGCGACATAGAAGTTGCCCTTCTTGGGGTCGCTGCGCACTTCAGCCTGATCAATCGAGGTCAGCCCCGCGCCTTTCAGGAAGCCCGCAATCGCCTGCTCCGGCGAACCGACCTTCGGCCCTTTGCGCTCTTCCGCGACATCCGCCGATTTCACCGGCAGGCCCTTAACATACACGCTCAACCGGCGCGGCCCGGAGGCCGTCTCGAGCGCGTCAAAGCCAAGGCCCGCCGCCTTCAGCGCATCGCCCAGCGCCTTGCCAAGGTCAGCCTCGGCCTTGGCCTGCATACGCGCAGGGATTTCCTCAGAGAAGATTTCAAGCAGAAGGTCAGCCATTGGCGCGAGCCTCCTCTTGGTCTGCCCATTGCGCAGCCGCGCCGCGCGCAAGGTCGCGCACGCGGGCTATATAGGCCTGACGCTCGGTCGGGCTGATGGCGCCGCGCGCGTCGATCAGGTTGAATGTGTGGCTGGCTTTCAGCGCATAGTCATAGGCTGGCAGCGGCTTGTCCGCAGCGCGCAGGGCGTTCGACTGGCTCTCGCAATCGGCAAACCAGCGCTTCAGCATCTCGACATCGGAATGTTCGAAATTGAACGCGCTCTGCTGGCGTTCGTTCTCGAGGAACACGTCGCCATATGTCAGCGGCACGGCAGAGTCAGGATCGTTGAACGGCAGGTCGTACACATTGTCGACGCCGAAGACATACATCGCGAGGCGCTCAAGCCCATAGGTCAGCTCGCCCGACACAGGGAACACGTCGAGCCCGCCGACCTGCTGGAAATAGGTGTACTGGCTGACTTCCATCCCGTCGCACCAGACTTCCCAGCCAAGGCCCCATGCGCCGACAGTCGGGTTCTCCCAATCATCTTCCACGAAGCGGATATCGTGCACCATCGGGTCGATGCCGATCTTGTAGAGGCTGGTGAGGTAAAGGTCCTGCAAATTGGCGGGGTTCGGCTTCAGGATCACCTGGAACTGGTAATAATGGCCCAGCCGGTTCGGGTTCTCGCCATAGCGCCCGTCTTTGGGTCGCCGCGACGGCTGCACATAGGCCGCCCGCCAGTTCTTCGGCCCCAGCGCGCGCAGCACGGTGCCCGGGTGCAGCGTACCGGCGCCGACTTCCATGTCATAGGCCTGCAGCGTCAGGATCAGGTCCTGGAAGGATTTCGGTTTCGGTTGGGCTTTGGGCGCTGGCATGGAAACTGTCCGGAAATTGTGTATCGCCCGGACCTACAAGGCAGCGCCGAAGCGCGCAAGCGTCAGAGGCCTTTGGAGTCCGGATGGTCACCCGATCCGGCCTTGCGTCCGGTCAGCGCCCGGTAAATGGCCGGATGACCCAGCATGGCAATGCCGATGCCGAAAAAGACAGATCCGAAGAGCAGAACGCCGAACATGAAGCCACGGGCCTTTCCTGTACGACCCCATCCTCTACCTGAGGTGGGGGAGTAGCAAGCGTTTGCAAGTTGAATTCAGATGGCCGCGCCCCGGGAACGGTCCGGGAATGGACTCAAAATCCGCCCTACCAGGCGATCATCTGCCCCTCAGCCACCCGGCTGCCGGCCTCGGAAGGCCCGCCCGATGCGTCATGCGTATGCAGCGGGGCGAGCAGGCGCACAGGCCCGCGTTTCAGCCCCTTACGCCCGCGCACCAGAACGCGCCGCGCCTCCTCGCCCGGCTTGGCAGCAATGGGCAGGACGGTGATATCCCCCGTCTGGCGGTCGAATCCGGTCAGGATACGGGCCAGCTCGGCCGCGCGGTGGATCATGACGACCGACGCGCGGGGCTTTGCGGCAAATACCATGGCCTTGATCCAGCCACCCAGATCCAGCGATTCCAGGTAAGCGCTCTCCTTGCCCTGCCCCGGCGGCGATATGCGGCCCGGCTCGAAATAGGGTGGATTGGCGAAGACGAGATCAAACCGGTTCTCGTGGGCTTTCACCCAGTCGGACGCCTCGGCAGCCTCGACTGAGACGCGATTCTCAAAACCATTTGCCGAAATACCGGCCTGGGCCAGCGCTGCCATCTGCGGATCAATCTCCACGCCGGTAAAGCGCACGCCCGGCAGCCGGATCGCCGACGGCAGCAAAGCCCCTCCACAGCCGCAACCCAGCTCCAGCGCCTCTCCGCTTGTCCGGTCCTGCAAGGCGGACGCGAGCAGCAACGAATCGCTGCCGGCCCGGAATCCCTTCAATGGCTGAACCAGTTTCACGCGGCCCTGATAGACCGTGTCCTGCGTCGTCGCGATCACCCGCGATCAACTCCGGACAAGGCGTTTTCTGCGGCTTTCAATGCGTCTGACCGCACCATAACGCGACGTGGAAAGGCCCCGATATTGCCTTCCACGGCGGACATATGCTGGTCGGCCACGAAATATTCGATGCCCGCTTCCTGCAGCAAATGCTCAATATACGAGAGTTTCACCAGGTCATTGGTGCGGAAGACTTCCTCCATCAGGGGGCATTGCCCCGGAGGTTGATGTCGACCGACCGGGCATCATAGACCGAGGTACGGTCGGGCTTCTCACCCTTTCCGGTCACGATATCAATGACTGTGGTGACGTCCGAACCGCTTGATCCGAGCGGTATACCAATTCCGACGCCCATGCCGACACCGCTGCCATAAGACCCGCGCGATCCGCCAAGGCTGACAGACGAGCGTGGGCCCGAGCTGCCTGGATCCTGATCGGTGTAGCCACCGGTGATCTCGAACCAGTCGGCCCCTTCCTGAAGGGTGATTTCGGCTGCGCGCAGCAAGGCCATGTCATGCGACCGGGCCGCATCGGCGTCAGTATAGGAGACACGATAGCGCCCCTGTTCGATTTTCTGCGACGCATAGCCCTTTGCGCCATCGGAACGTGCAGGTCCGTAAGGCGTATGAGTTGTACATGCAGCAAGCAGGGCGAGAGCGGAGACGGCCATGAGTGTTTTCATGAGAGATATAAAGCCCAGAACGCGCATGTGTTCCAGCCCCACGCGCACAGCGCCTATGGCGACATGCGCAATCCTGCGCCATATAGCTGCGGCCCGGTGCCGCGTCGTCCTTGGCGCTTGCATCGCATAAGCCTAGATAACAGCTTTGGCTGACCCAACAGGAGTAGCTTCTTGACCCTCGCGCCGAGACCCAGATCCAAGGCGGCTATCGGTTCGATCGTCGAACGCATGCAGGCACTCGTCGCAGACGACCTCGCTGCCGTGGAAGTCCTGCTCGCCGAGCGCGCCTCCAGCCCTGTTGCCGTCATCCCCGATCTTTCAGGCTATATCGTGTCCGCTGGTGGCAAGCGCCTTCGCCCGATGATCACGCTGATCTCAGCCCAGGCCGTCGGCAAGACGAGCCGCGCCACCCATGCGCTCGCAGCCGCCGTAGAATTCATCCACACGGCCACGCTTCTTCACGACGATGTCGTCGACGAAAGCGACCTGCGCCGCGGCAAGCCCGCCGCCAAGGCGATCTGGGGCAACAAGGCTTCGATTCTCGTTGGCGACTTCCTGTTTGCCCGGGCCTTCAACCTGCTGGTCGAAACCAACAGTCTCGAAATCCTGAACCGGCTCGCCACGGCGTCGACCACGATTGCCGAAGGCGAAGTGCGCCAGCTTGCTGCCATGCAGGCACGCGACCTGCCCACGGAAGACTATCTCGCTATCGTGGAAGCCAAGACCGGCGCCCTGTTTGAAGCAGCCGCCGAGACCGGCGCCATGTCAGCGGGCAGCTTTGAGCACGCCGCAGCGCTCGCGACCTATGGTAAGAATCTCGGCCTCGCCTTCCAGATCATTGATGATGTGCTCGACTATGGCGGCACAACGACGGTTATCGGCAAGTCGGTCGGCGACGATTTCCGCGAGTGCAAGATCACGCTTCCGGTCATCATTGCCCGGCGTCGTGGTTCTGATGAAGACCGCGCCTTCTGGGAACGCGCGTTGCATCCGGACACCCAGTCCGAACAGGACCTGGCCCATGCCGTCCACCTGATTCGTGCAACGGGCGCGGCTGAGGCCACGGTGCAGGAAGCGGAAGCCTATGCGGCGCTCGCCAAGGGCGCGCTGCGCAGCCTGCCACAGAGTGTCTACCGCGATGCGCTGGAAGACCTGGCTGATTTCTGCGTGGAACGTGCCTACTAGCGCCCTTCTTCGGCCAGTTTCCGGCCCAGCGTCCGCCGTTGCCAGATCCACAGGCTTATACCTGTGATCCCCAGGAAGATGATGATACGCGCGCCGATAATGGGGCCTAGCCCCAGCAGACCTGCGCCGCATGCAAAGGTCATGAGCGCCCACAGGGCCGAGACCTTCCAGTGCGGCCAACCGGCCCGCAACAACAGCTGATAGGCATGATCGCGGTGCGCCTCGAACAGGTGCTTGCCAGCGCGGGCACGCCAGATCAGCGTCAGGAACACGTCCACCAGGAAGGGCAGGATCAGGGTGACCGGCTCCCACACGGTCATCCGGCAGGCCACCATGAGACCGCCTGCGCCCAGCAAGGCGCCAATCCCGAGCGCGCCTGTATCGCCAGCAAAGAGCTTGCCCGCCATGTTCCACGCAAGGAAGCCGACGATCGCAGCAGCGGCGAGGGCCGCCAGATGACTCATGATCGCTTCGTCAGCCGTATCCGGGTCGGTAATATCCAGCAATTTCAGCAGGATCGCGAAGGACACAAGCATGATGGCCGCGCTGCCCATGGCGAGGCCATTGGCGCCGTCCATGAAGTTCGTGGCATTCATCACAACAAACAGCCAGAGCCCGACGCCCAGTATCGAGAACCAGACCGACAGCTCATACCCTGCACCCGGCCCGAACGGCATGTGGAAATGCCCGAGCCGCGGGCCGAAGGCCGCCGCCAGAAGCGAAATCGCCCCCAGCAGCACCAGCTTCCGCTTCGATTCCAGGCCCCTTATGTCGTCATAAATACCAATGATAACAGCGAGAAGGATGAAAATCAGGAGCGCGGCCAGCTCCATACCGTAGATCGCGATGATGTCGCCCGTCAGGCCAAGGCCGAAGGCGACAGTGGCGAAGATGGCAATGCCGCCGGAGGTCGGCACGGGGGCTGCCTGGGTCTTGCGTCCGCCGTCGGGCGCGTCCGTCACGCCAAGCCGGATCACCAGCCAGCAAAACAGGACCGAGATGATCGGCATGCCCAGAAGCACCAGTGTCATCACAGAACTGCTCCTCCCAGTAGCGTTGCGCGCACCCATGCTTCGGGTTGCTGCGCCCTCAAGGATTCCGCAGATTCCCGGGCGGCATCAAGGGTACCGTACAGGCAGACGAAGGTGGCGCCAGAGCCGCTCATGCGGGTCATCAAGGGACTTTGCGGACCATCCACGGACCATTCCGGGGACTTCAGGGCGGCATGAAGGGTCAGTGCGGGGGCTTCGAGGTCATTTCGCTGACTAGCAAGCCAGTCGATCAACTCGGCCATATCGGCAAACTCCGGCAACGGCCCGCATTCGGCAAAACCTGCCCCGCCACCGGCTGCGTCGAAGGCCGCGAAGACGGGTCCCGTCGGACAGGCTATTCCCGGATTGAACAGGACCGCCGGGATAGGCGCAGGCAGGCGCACCGGCTCGACCCGCTCCCCTTCCCCGCGCATGAAAGCGGGCTGGCCGAGCAGCGCTACCGGCACGTCACCGCCAAGCTGCGGCGCGACGGTGCGGGCATGGCGAGGGTTAATGTCCCAGAGACGGGTCAGCAGACGAAGCGCAGCAGCGGCGTCCGCCGATCCGCCGCCAATGCCAGCCGCGACAGGCAGGGCCTTCTCCAGATGGAGAGTGGCGCCATGCCTGATTCCGGCCTCGGCCTGCAGCGCCCGCGCGGCCTTGAGGACGAGATTGTCACCGCCCGTGCCAGCCTCGGCCGCGCCGGGGCCGGTGACAGAAAGCGTGAGGATGTCGGAGGGCTCGGCCGTCAGCTGGTCGGCGGCTTCCGGCCCGGCGAAGACGACCAATGAATCGAGATCATGGCGCCCATTGGGTTTGACCGGGCCGACATGCAGGAAGAGGTTCACCTTGGCCGGCGCGTATGTGCTGAATGAAGACGGCATCGGCTGAGGTCAGTTCTACCGGGCAACAGCCAGCGCAGAATGTGTTTCGGACTCGGCCTTCTTCAGAAGCAGGGTTTCGGGGCCAGACGTCATCTTGGCCTCGATACGCGCCTTGTCTTCCGGGCTGGGGTCAAGCTTCAGGGCCCGCTGCCACTGGAAGCGCGCTTCGGTCTTGCGGCCCATCTGCCAATAGGCATCGCCGAGATGGTCGTTCAGGAGCGAGGCGCCCGGCGACAGTTCAACGGCCCGTTCGAGGAAGCGCGTGGCCAGTTCATAGCGGCCCATCCGGTAATGCGCCCAGCCGAGACTGTCGATGATATAGCCTGATTGCGGCTCCAGCTCGACGGCGCGGCTGATCATGTTCAGCGCCGCGTCGTAATTGAGGCCCCGGTCAATATAGGCATAGCCGAGATAGTTCAGGATCGATGCATTCTCAGGCTGCAGGGCAAGTGCGGTCTTGAGATCGGATTCCGCTTCCGGCCAGCGATCGGTCTGTTCCAGCGTCGTGCCGCGCGCATAGATGACGCGCCAGTCCTGACGGCCTGCAGCGGCATCTTCGGCGATGATCTCGCTGAGCAGGCGCTCGGCTTCGTCATCCCGGTCGAGCGAGCGGAAGAGATCGGCCAGCTGGATCTTGAGGCCGCGGTCCGGGGAATGGGCGAGCGCTTCGCCCGCGATGGCGAGGGCTTCCTGGTTGCGCCCTTCCCGGCGCAGGGCCCAGGCCATCTGGCCGCGTGCCGTGGCATAGAATTCCGACTTTTCAGGGATGCGCGAGAGAACGGCAACCGCCTCCTGGCGCCGCCCGGCATTGTCCAGCGACTGGCCCCAGAGCGACCGGGCAACCTGCAGGTTGGGGTCGAGCGCGAGGGCGAGCACGAAATAGACGCCGGAGAGATCGTCATCGGTCTGCATCATCAGCGCCGCTGCCGGCACATAGACGGCAAGGGCCGCACCTTCACGCGTGGTCAGGCGCGTCGGCTTGATCTTGCGACCGGCCATGATATCGGCGCGAAGGCGATCAAGGCCGGCATTCTGGCCGATCTCGTCACGAAAGGTCTGCAGGATTTCCAGCGCACGGTCGCGCTGTCCATCGGCGACCAGTAGCTGCGCATGGGCATGCACGCCCACGGCCAGCCGCGCGCCGGACTCCCAGAGTGTTTCAAACGTGGCGAGCGCGGATGCGTCATCCTTCTCGGCCATCTGCAACAGGCCCATCATGTAGAGCGTGGCGCTGTCGAGGTTCGCATCGCCGGACAGGCCGCTGCGCAGATAGGCCTCGGCGGTATCGGCGCCATCCCGGTCAGCGATGCGCCAGGCCGACAGGCCGCGCGCGATCACTTCATTGAAGGGGCCATATTTAGTTTCATCGAGATAGGGCGTCGCTTCGTCTTCCTTGCCGCGCACCATTGCGTCGACGCCGAGCGTGAGGCGCACAAGCGTTGCCTCGCTGCCAACCTGGCTAGCCCGCTGGGCAAGGCCGACGGCGGTGTCATAGTCGCCAGCGAGCAGGGCCGAAAACACGGCCCGCTCGGCAATGCCTGACTTTTCAGGGGCGGTATCGATCGCGGCGGCGTAATATTCCGCCGCCGTTTCCGGATCATTGGTCATCGCGGCGAAGCGGGCGACGAGAAAGTCCCCATAGGCCTGCGCTTCTGCCGGACGGCCATTGGAGAAGAGCGCGTTGCGCAAGTCGCTCTCGGATGGCCCACTGACGCACGACCCGGCCAGCAGGATCGCGGTTAGGGCTGAAAGGGGCCGAAAAACGTTCATGTGCACAATCTCTCAGCAACCGGGCGCTGCCGCAAGGGGTTAGAACAACAACTCAGCCCGCAATTTAGTCAGATGCGACAAGGACTTCCTGCCTGTCGAAGAACTTGTCGATACCGCGTTTGACGGCCTGCATGGATTTTTCGCGCCCCGAAGACGACTGCAGACGCTTTGCGTCATCCGCATTGGTCAGGAAGCCCATCTCAAGCAGGACGGCCGGCACATCCGGCGCGAGCAGGACATAGAAGCCGGCATTGCGGTGCGTACTGCGCAGGACAGGGCCGGCCGCCTTCAGTTCGGGCAGCAAATCCTCGGCAAAAGCGGCCGAATGGCTCTTGGTCTCGCGCTTGACCAGATCTTCCAGGATGCTGCCGACCACTTTGGACCCGCTGGTCTCGATCGGGATTTTCCAGTCGTTCTTGTCGGCTTCCTTGTCGATACGGCGCTCGCCGCGCTCGGAGATCGTGTAAACGGAGGCGCCGGAGACGTCTGCCGAGCCGGCCGCATCGGCATGCAACGAGATGAACAGGTCAGCGCCCCATTTGCGGGCAAGGGTCACGCGGTCTTCCAGTTCAATGAACCGGTCATCATCGCGGGTCAGGCGCACCGTGTAGCGCGGGTCCTTTTCCAGTATTTCCTTCAGGTAGAGTGCCGCCTTGAGGGTCACGTCCCGCTCGAGCAGGCCCTTGGCCGACTGGGTGCCGGGATCCTTGCCGCCATGACCGGCATCAACCACGATCACATATTGCCCGTGGCCCTTGCGATTGCGCGGGCTGAGCGGCTCTGTCGGGGCCACTTCGGCGGAGGCCATGGTGATCGACGCCTTGCGGGCATCGGATTCCGCCCGGGCCAGACGCTGCATGTCGCGCTTGGCGATGCTGGCAAAGCGGGCCGAGGAGACGGTTTCAAGGTCGATAATGATGCGCCAGGACTGTTCCCGGCCCGTTGGCGGCAGGGACAGGACCCGTGAGACCACCAGCGGGCGGTCGAGCAGGAAGCTGAGGCGGCCGCCTGACAGGGCCCAGCTGGCCACGCCGCCCATGCCTTTGCCGGCGCGCGACTGCGTTTCACCCTGAAGCGGCAGGACCAGGCTGCGTTCGCCGCCCGATTCGGCCAGAAACGCCTGTGCATCCTGGGAAATGTCGCTCCAGACCGTAATCCGCGTGGGCGCCCCGTCGCCAATCACCCGCACATCACTGATATCGGCCCCGGCATAAAAACCGAAGACAATACAAGCAAATAGCAGAATGAGAGGGCGGAAAAGGGTCATTTGGTCTGTCTGGCCGGACAAGCCGCTGATAAAGGGGAAGGTTCCTGACTTCCCTAGCAGACCGAAGATTAACCCAGCATTGACTGCACATGCGTCATGTTAATGCCTCTGGCGGATATTCTCCCTTTCAATTCCCCCTGAAATTGGGCAGTATCCTGAAAGTAGCCGCATATCAGGCTACCCAACAAGTTTCCCAATGACGCGTCAGCGATCGCGCTTCACCGAAAAGGCAAGCGGGCGCCGCGCTCCGGAAAGCAGAGCAATATGTGCACGGGTGCCGTGGCCATCGTCAGTTCTACCATGCCGCCTTTGGGTGCATGGGACAGGCATGGCTGGACCCTTTCCCAACAAACACAGACCGGCCTGACCGCTCGCACGAGGCGCCTTGCGCCCATGGCGGCGTCGCCGGATCATAAGGTTATGTTCCATGAGCAAACTCATGCTAATCGACGCCGCCCACCCGGAAGAGACCCGTGTGGCCATCGTCAATGGCGGCCAAGTCGATGATTTCGACTTCGAAACAACCGGTAACGAACAGCTTCGCGGCAATATCTACCTCGCAAAGGTAACCCGCGTAGAGCCCTCGCTGCAGGCAGCTTTCGTTGAATATGGCGGCAATCGCCACGGTTTCCTCGCCTTCAGCGAGATCCACCCCGATTATTACCAGCTTCCGGCCGAAGACCGTGAAGCCCTCCTGAAGGAAGCTGCCGAAGAGGCCGCTGCCCAGATCGAGGATGAAGACGACGACGATATCGACGGCGAAGATGAAGCCCATGCCGACGCTGATGACAGCGACGACGAAGGCGATGAGTCCTCCGAGGATGACGAGGATGATGGCGACGACGAAGGCGAAGACGGCGAGTCCAAGGCTTCGGCCAAGCCCGCCCGTGGCCGCCGCCCGGCCCGCAAGGAATCGCCGCGCTCATCCATCTCCAAGCGCTACAAGATCCAGGAAGTGATCCGGCGCCGGCAGGTGATGCTGGTGCAGGTCGTCAAGGAAGAACGCGGCAACAAGGGTGCTGCCCTGACCACGTTCCTGTCGCTGGCAGGCCGCTATTCGGTTCTGATGCCCAATACGCCACGTGGCGGCGGCATTTCCCGCAAGATCGTCAATGGCGCTGACCGCAAGCGCCTGAAGTCCATCGTTGCCGAGCTGGACGTGCCGGATGGCATGGGCCTGATCGTGCGCACGGCCGGTGCCAAGCGCACCAAGGCCGAAATCAAGCGCGACTATGAATACCTCTCGAAACTCTGGGAAACCATTGTCGAGAAGACGCTGACCTCCGAAGCGCCCATGCTGATCAATGCTGAAGGCGGCCTTGTTCACCGCGCCATGCGCGACATGTTCGACAAGGAGATCGAGGAAGTCTGGGTGCAGGGCGACGAGGCCTATCGCGAGGCGAAAGATCTCGCCAAGCTGATCATGCCGAGCCAGGCCAAGAAGGTTCAGCAGTGGAAGGAAGACGATCCGCTGTTCGTGTCCGAAGCGGTCGAAGACCAGCTGGATTCCATCTATTCGCCGACTGTTCAGCTGAAATCCGGTGGCTATCTGGTGATCAACCAGACCGAAGCGCTGGTTGCCATCGACGTCAACTCCGGCAAGTCCACCAAGGAACGCAATATCGAGCAGACCGCCGTGCGCACCAACCTGGAAGCAGCTGAAGAAGCCTGCCGCCAGATGCGCCTGCGCGACCTGGCCGGCCTTGTCGTGATCGACTTCATCGACATGGACGAGAACAAGAACAATCGCGCCGTCGAAAAGAAGCTGAAGGAATGCCTCAAGGTTGACCGCGCCCGCGTCCAGCACGGCCGCATCTCGCAGTTCGGCCTGATGGAAATCTCGCGCCAGCGTCGCCGTCAGGGCGTGCTGCAGGCGACATCCGACCCATGTGAAGCGTGCAACGGCACGGGGCGTCGCCGCTCCATTCCGTCGGCGGCTCTACAGCTGATCCGGGCCATCGAGGCGCGCGCCTCGACCGGCGGCCTGAAAAGCATTTCGGTGAAGGCACCGACAGATGTTGCGCTCTATATCCTCAACCAGAAACGCGAAGCGCTGATCGAGATCGAACGGATGGCCGGCTTTGCCGTGTCGATCCACTCTTCCGAAGACCTGCTGCCCGGCGACTTCATGATCGAGGCCGAGCGCGACCCGAACTCGAAACCGAAGAAGAAATCGCCGCCACGTTCGCTGTCCAAATCCACCAAGCCCGCTGTCTCCGATGAGGATGATGACGAGGATATCGAGGACGAGGATGACGAGGCCGTCGCCGAAACGGATGACGAAGCCGAGGACAAGGCCGAAGACACGCAAGGCAAGCCGCGCAAGCGTCGCCGTCGCCGGGGTGGCCGCGGCCGCAACCGCGACAGCCGCGACACCGGCCTTGAAGTGATTGATGGCGAGACCCCGCCTGCCGCCGCAGCTTCGGATGAAGACAGCGACGATGACGAGGATGAAGACGGCGAAGCCGGCACGACGCCGGAAGCCCGCTCGGACGATAGCGAAGAAGCCGGCCGCAAGCGCCGTCGTCGCGGTCGCCGGGGTGGACGTCGCCGTCGCCGTTCGGGTGGCGAAGATCGTGCCGAAGGCGCACAGGAAGCCGCGCCAACCGATGGCGGTGCCTATCTTGACGGCCTGTCGGCCAGCGCCCCGGAAATGCTGGACGCCGAAGCGCCAAGCGAAGCCAAGCCTGAAGCGGCCCCTGCCCCCGCGCCTGAGGCCAGCGACGCAGAGCCTGCGAAAGCTGCCGAAGCTGAAGCGGACGAAGCCGTGACGGCCGAGAAGCCGAAACGCGCCCGTCGTTCGCGCGCCAAGCCGAAGCCAGAGGCCGAGGCGCCTGCTGCTGAGGCCGCCCCTGCGCCTGTCGAGACCAAGGCCGCACCTGAACCAAAGGCCGAGCCAAAGTCTGCGCCGGACGTGACGCCCGCGCCTGTGGTCGAAGCGGTCAAGGAAACCGTTGCGGCTGAAGCTGCCCCGGCGCCTGAGCCCAAGCCGGAACCGGCGAAGGCAGAGGCCAAGGATACCGGCGGCAAGCGTAAAGGCTGGTGGGCCCGCGCCCGCGGCGAATAAGGCCCCACCAACAAGCAGAAACAAAAAGGCCGGAGCATCGCTGCTCCGGCCTTTTCTTTATCCGTAGATAAGTCTTAGTCCGCCTGAGCCTTCGAAACGAGCTCCTCGGCGGTCTGCTTTGACGAAGGCGCAAAAGCGTCAACTGGAGGAAGCGCGGCATCCGAGCAGCCTCTCTCGACTTGCGCGGCCTTGATGCTCATTCTCCGCTCGCTCAATGCTTTCGAAGCTTCTGACTTTGCCATCGCGTTGCCAATACCGTAGTCGCCCAGGAATCCGGCGACTGATCGCCAATCTGTTGTCGCGGTATCAGTGATTTTCGCTTCGACTTCATCGGCCTTGGCCAACTCAATTGCCAACTCACGGCAAGTCAGTGCCCTTTGTTCAACCGCCGACAATTCGGTCGCGATAGGATACCGCTTGGTAGCGCAACCGCCAATCCCCAGCGCTGCCGACATGGCAATAAAGAAAGCAATACGTTTCATCCCTAGCCCCTAAGCTTGTTTCAATCGGAACTAGTGCTATGGGGTGTGCCCAGGGTCAAGGCGCACACTTGATCATTTCCAAAAAGAATAGCCACGACAATGAAAAAATTGATTTTTTTTGCCTCTCTCACCACCGCTCTGGCGACTATCTCAGGATGTACAAAACCTGAGCTGTCCAAGAACGAAACGCTCAGCAGGCAAATTTGTGAGCTTAATACATTTGGCGCTCAGAACGCATTGGCTTGCGCGTGCAAAATGGCAATTGTCGGTGATGAGTTCGGGACTGAAAAATTAGATCAATTGCTCCAAAGACTGAAGGCGGAGCATGGCATGAACGCCGAATATTTTCTGATCGAAATGGCTGTCGCAGATCCCGACGCCGCCAAGCAAGCTTCGACACGAAACGCGGAAGAATGCCATCAATCATAAAATTCGGGGCCGTATATGAAAGGCCGCGACACCTCGCAAAACAAAAAGGCCGGAGCATCGCTGCTCCGGCCTTTTCTTTGTAGCGTTTAGCTGGCACCCTTAGGCGGCGGCTTTGGCTTTCTCGCCGCCGGGTGGGAAGCGGTCGTAGAAGCCTTCGCCCTTGGCGGCCATGTCGCGCAGCAGGTCGTTCGGACGGAAGCGTTCGCCATATTTGTCGGCAAGGCGGTCGGCCTCTTCGACGAATGGCTTGATGCCCCAGATCAGGTCCATGTAGCTGGCGCAGCCGCCTGTATACGGTGCAAATCCCCAGGCGAGGATCGAGCCAATGTCGGCATCACGCGCATCGGTGATGACGCCTTCTTCGAAGCAGCGGGCCACTTCAATTGCCTGACGCACGAGGAAGCGATGGGTCAGCTCGGTCTTCAGCGCAGGCGGGCATTCGTCGACCTTGACCTCAATCATCTTGTTGATGTCGGGCCAGAGGCGTTCCGGCTTGCCCTTCTCGTTATAGTCGTAGAAGCCCTTGCCGGCCTTGCGACCAACGCGGCCCTGGTCTTCGACCAGCCAGGCGAGGAACTGCGTGCGCTCGTCGCCCTGGACGTCAGCGCCCATGGCTTCAGCCGTTGCGCGCGTGACCTTGAGAGCCGTGTCGATGCCGACAGAATCGGTGACTTCAAGTGCGCCCATCGGCATGCCGCACTGGCGGCCGACATTCTCGATGATCGCAGGCTTGATGCCTTCGGCCAGCATTTCCATGCCTTCGCGCGTATATGTGCCGAAGCAACGCGAGGTGTAGAAGCCGCGGCTGTCATTGACGACGATCGGCGTCTTGCGAATTGCCAGCACGTAATCGATCGTCTTGGCGAGCGTGGCTTCGCTGGTTTCCTTGCCCGAGATGATCTCGACAAGGCCCATGCGCTCGACCGGCGAGAAGAAGTGGATACCGATGAAGTTGGCAGGGCGCTTGGACGCCTTGGCCAGACCGGTGATCGGCAGCGTCGACGTGTTGGAGCCCATGACGGCTTCCTCGCCAAGCTGCTCCTCGGCCATCTTCGTGATCTTGGCTTTCAGCTCTTCGTTCTCGAACACGGCTTCGACGACGAGGTCGGCGCCTTTGACATGATCATAGGAATCCGTTGGCGTGATCAGCGCGAGCAGGGCATCGCCCTTCTCCTGCGTGAGCTTGCCCCGCGAGACATCCTTCTCGACGAGCTTGCGGGAATAGTCCTTGCCCTTCTCGGCATTTTCCATAGACACATCGACGAGCACGGTGGGGATGCCGGCCTTGGCCTGGACATAGGCAATGCCTGCGCCCATCAGGCCAGCGCCGATGACGGCGACCTTCTTGAGCTCATACTTGGGATAGCCCGCCGGACGGTTGCCACCCTTGGAGAGGGCCTGTGTCGACAGGAAGAGCGAGCGGATCATGGCTTTCGCCTCTGGCCGCTGCTGCGTGTTGATGAAGTAGCGCGTCTCGATGCGCAAGCCCGCATCGATCGGCACCATGATGCCTTCATAGACGCAGGACAGGATGTTCAGCTGGGCCGGGTAATTGCCGTAGGTCTTGGCGTGCAGCATGGCGTTGGCCATGGTCATCACCTGACCGGCGCCGGGGGCACGGTGCGGAACGCCGCCGGGAACCTTGAAGCCTTTTTCATCCCAAGGCGCTTTCGCTTTCGGATTGGCCTTCACCCAGGCCTTGGCCTTGGCAACGGTTTCCGACGAAGGCGCGAGTTCATTGACGACGCCCATGGCGAGCGCCTTCTCGGCATTGAAGCTTTCGCCCTGAAGGATCAGCGGCAGGGCCGTCTGCACACCGACGAGGCGTGGCAGGCGCTGTGTGCCGCCAGCGCCCGGCAGGAGGCCGATCTTGGCTTCCGGCAGGCCGAACTGGAGCTTTGGATTGTCATTGGCCGCAACGCGGTAATGCCCGGCGAGCGCGACTTCGAGACCGCCGCCGAGGGCGAGGCCGTTGAGCGCAACCGCGACAGGCTTGCCGCAGGTTTCCAGCTGGCGAAGTGTCTTGTTCAGCGAGAAGCCCGCGTCGAACTGGGCCTTCTTGATTTCGGCCTCGCTCTTGGGCTCGGACGATCCGCCGCTGCCGGCGCGGTCGCCCATTTCGCCGAGGTCGGCGCCGGCACAGAAGCCGCTGGCCTTGCCCGAGGAAATCACGAGGCCCTTGATCGCGTCATTGGTCGCGACTTCCTGCGTGAAGGCGATGATGTCGGCGACGGCCTTGCCGGTCAGCGTGTTCATGCTGCGGCCGGGCACGTCGAACACGGCATGGGCAATGCCGTCCGAGTCGATGTCGAATGTGAATGTTTCGAGTTTCATGTCTGTCTTCCAGTAATTCGGGTAAGGATTAAACGCGCTCGATGATGGTCGCGGTGCCCATGCCGGCGCCGACGCAGAGCGTGATGAGGGCGGTTTCCTTGCCGCTCCGCTCAAGCTCGTCGATCATCGTGCCCATCAGCATGCCGCCGGTCGCGCCGAGTGGGTGGCCCATTGCGATGGCGCCGCCGTTCACGTTCATCTTGTCGTGCGGAATGTTGAGGTTGTGCATCATCAGCAGAACGACCGAAGCGAAGGCCTCGTTCAGTTCATAGAGATCAATGTCTTCCGGGTTCATGCCGGCCTTTTTCAGGGCCTTGCGCGACACGTCGGTCGGGCCGGTCAGCATGATGCCGGGCTCGGAGCCGATGGAGGCCATGGCGCGGATGCGGGCGCGGGGCTTCATGCCGAAGCGCTCGCCCATTTCCTTCGAGCCGAACAGCACAGCCGAAGCGCCGTCCACGATGCCCGACGAGTTGCCGGCGTGGTGGACGTGGTTGATCTTCTCAAGCTCGGGGTAGCGCTGCTTGATGACTTCATCAAAGCCCATGGCGCCCATGCCGAGGAAGGATGGCTGCAGCGCGGCGAGCGACTGCATGTCGGCATCGGGGCGCATGTGTTCGTCATGGTCGAGGCGGATGCCGCCCATCTGGTCCTTCACGGGAACGATGGACTTGGCAAAGCGGCCCTCTTTCCACGCGCGGGCGGCGCGCTTCTGGCTCTCTACAGCGAAAGCATCAACGTCGTCGCGCGAGAAGCCCCACTTGGTGGCGATCGTGTCGGCACCGACGCCCTGCGGCGAGAAGTATGACTTGATGGCGATCTGCGGGTCAGACGACCAGGCACCGCCAGCGGCGCCCATCGGCACGCGGCTCATGCTTTCAACGCCGCCGCCGATGGCCATGTCGGCCTCGCCGGTCATGACTTTCGAGGCAGCCATGTTGCAGGCTTCAAGGCCCGAAGCGCAGAAACGGTCGACCTGTACGCCGGCCGTCGTGTCGGCATAGTCGGCGTTCAGAACCGCGATGCGGGCAATGTCGCCGCCCTGCTCGCCAACTGGCGAGACGCAGCCGAAGACAACATCGTCGACCATGGCGGTGTCGATATTGTTCCTGTCGCGGATGGCTTGCAGCACTTGCGTGCCGAGGCTCAGCGCGGTGATTTCGTGCAGGGAGCCGGACGACTTCCCCTTGCCGCGCGGGGTGCGGACGGCGTCATAGAGATATGCTTCATTCATGGGAGAGGCTCCTTGTAAACCTTTGGATCATGGGGCCGGTGAGTTCACCGGGTTAAGCGTGAGGCTCGCGGCGCAGCGGGCTGCTTCCTTGCCGCGGGAATCGAAAAGTTCGGCCTCGGCGAAAACCATCGCGCGGCCGATATTGCGCAGGCGTGCGACCACTTCGATAACGCCGACACGCACGGGTCGCAGGAAGTGCGTGTGGAGATCGACGGTCGAAGGCAGGGCGCGCTTGCCCGCCTTCATGCCGGTCAACATACCGATCGTATCATCCATCATGGCGACGAGATACCCGCCCTGGATCACACCTGCGGGATTGGTGAATTCCTGGCGGCCTTCAAAGCGCACACGCGTCTCCCACTTCTTCATGTCGAGCGACAGGAGCTTGAAGCCGAGCGACGTCGAGGACGGGCTCGGCTGGGGGAAGACTTCCGTGATGCGTTTGCTATCGGGCATATGTGGCTAGAGCGTCCTCGCGATGAGCATTTTCATGACTTCGTTGGCGCCGCCATAGATGCGCTGGACGCGGGCGTCGGCATACATCTGGGCGATGGGATATTCGTCCATATAGCCAAAGCCGCCGTGCAGCTGGAGGCACTCGTCGATGATCTTGCACTGGAGATCGGAGATCCAGTATTTCGACATGGAAGCGGTTGCTGCATCAAGTTCGCCCTTCAGCAGCAATTCTGTACAATGATCTGCAAACACTTTTGCGACAGTCGCTTCGGTCTTGGCTTCGGCGAGCTTGAACTGCGTGTTCTGGAAATCGAAGATCGTCTTGCCGAACGCCTTGCGGCCTTTGACATATTCGACGGTCTCGTGGATCGCGCGCTCGATCATGCCAATGCCCTGCAGGCCGATGATGTGGCGCTCCTGCGGCAGTTTCTGCATCAGCTGGATGAAGCCCTTGCCCTCTTCCTCGCTGAGCAGCGCCGATGCCGGCACGCGCACATCATTGAAGAACAGCTCGGACGTGTCAGCCGCATGCTGGCCGACCTTCTCGAGGTTGCGGCCGCGCTCAAAGCCTTCAAGGCCATCGGTCTCGACGCACATGATCGAGATGCCCTTGGCGCCCTGGGTCGGGTCGGTTTTGCAGCAGACGAGGATCAGGTTGGCTGTCTGGCCATTCGAGATGAAGGTCTTCGAGCCATTGATGATGTAGCTGTCGCCGTCTTTCTTCGCCGTGGTCTTCATGCCCTGAAGGTCAGAGCCTGCGCCCGGCTCGGTCATCGCGATGGCGGTGACGAGTTCGCCGGTGCAGATTTTCGGCAGCCAGCGCTGCTTCTGGTCTTCGGTGCCATAGGCGGTGATGTAAGGCGCGATGATCGCGTTGTGCAGCGTGATGCCGAAGCCGTCGACGCCCTTCCACTGCTGCTGCTCGATGATGATGGCCTCGTGGCGGAAGTCACCGCCCGCGCCGCCGTATTCTTCCGGCACAGACGCGCCGAGCAGGCCCATTTCGCCTGCCTTGGTCCAGATCTCGCGCGGCACGATGCCAGCCTTGCGCCAGGCAGGCACGTGCGGCGCACATTCCTTTTCGAAGAACTGGGCGACGGCATCAGAGAAAATGTCCATTTCCTCGTCATTGCGCCAGTTGGATTTCGGCACATTCAATGGACTCTCGCGCATTACTCAGTCTTCCCTTTGATATTTGATGCGGCACTTGCCGCTTACGTTCACGTAAACATGTAAGAAACAGACCGCCGCTTGCACAGTGGTCACGCTGCGTCAGGGATATGCGCGCGAATGCGCACACCCCCAGCGGCGTCAGAACTGGTCGGCCGTCAGCGCCATCATCGACTTGGCGCCGGTTTTCACCTTGGCGAGATGCGCAGCGGCGTCGGGCAGCATCCGGTCGAGGAAGTATTGGCCGGTCAGCAGCTTCTCGGCATAGAAGGGCTCGCCGTCGGCCTTCTTGTCGATCGCCACCTTGGCCATGCGCGCCCACATATAGGCCAGCGCCGTGAGGCCGAAGAGGTGCAGGTAGTCATGGCTGGAAGCGCCGGCATTGTTGAAGTCCGACATGCCGTTCTGCATCAGCCAGGTCGTGCCTTCCTGCAGCTGGGCCCGCGCGGTCGACAGGCCTTCGATGAAGGGCTTCAGCTCGGCATCGTCGCCAGCCGTGCCAATGAAATCGTCGAGTTCGGCGAAGAAGCTGAACACGGCCCGACCGCCATTGCTGGCGAGCTTGCGGCCGACAAGGTCGAGCGCCTGAATGCCGTTCGTGCCTTCATAGATCATGGTGATGCGGCAATCGCGGACATATTGCTCAAGGCCCCACTCGCGGGTGAAGCCCGAACCGCCATGCACCTGCAGGCCGAGATTGGCGCTCTCATAGCCCTTGTGGGTGAGATAGGCTTTCACGACCGGCGTCAGCAGGGCCATATAGTCCCCTGCCCGCTCGCGGACTTTCTCGTCGTTCGACTTGTGCTGCAGGTCGCCCTGGAAAGCGGTCCAGTAGGCAAAGGCGCGGGCGCCCTCGATGAAGGCTTTCTGGTCGAGCAGCATGCGGCGCACATCGGGGTGCACGATGATCGGGTCAGCCACTTTCTCCGGCGCCTTGGCGCCATTGAGCGAGCGGCCCTGAACGCGGTCATTCGCGAAATCGACGGCATTCTGGTAGGCGATCTCGGCTTGCGACAGGCCCTGCAGGCCGACGCCGAGGCGCGCTTCGTTCATCATGACGAACATGGTGCGCATGCCCTTGTGTTCCTCGCCGACGAGCCAGCCGGTCGCGCCGTCATAGTTCATGACGCAGGTCGCGTTGCCGTGGATGCCCATCTTCTCTTCGAGGCCGCCGCAGGAACAGGCATTGCGCTCGCCCAGCGAGCCGTCTTCCTTGACGATGTACTTCGGCACGACGAAGAGCGAGATGCCCTTGATGCCTTCGGGGCCGCCCTCGATCCGGGCAAGCACAAGGTGAATGATGTTTTCGGTGAGGTCCTGCTCGCCGCCGGAAATCCAGATCTTCTGGCCGGTAATCTTGTAGCTGCCATCGGCCTGCGGCGCGGCTTTTGTCTTGATCAGGCCGAGATCCGTGCCGCACTGCGGCTCGGTCAGGTTCATCGTGCCGGCCCATTCCGCCGAAGCCATCTTGGGACCGTACATCTGCTTCTGCTCTTCAGAGCCACCCGCCATCAGCGCCTCATAGGCGCCGCCGGTCAGGCCCGGATACATGCCGAAAGCCATGTTGGCCGAGGAAATCATCTCGCCCCATGCCACACCGACAACCTGCGGCAGGCCCTGACCGCCCATGGCGGGGTCCTTGGTCAGCAGCGGCCAGCCATTCTCGACCAGCAGGTTGAACGCTTCCGGGAAGCCGTCCGGCGTCTTGACGCTGGCATCGTCGGCGCGCTTGCAGCCCTGCACGTCGCCCACATGGTTCAGCGGAAACAGCACTTCCTTTGCAAACTTGCCGCCCTCTTCCAGGATCGCGTCGATCAGGTCGGGTGTCGCATCCTCGAAGCCGGGCAGATTGGAATAGTTCTGGAGCTGGAGCACTTCATGAAGAATGAATTGCATATCGCGAACGGGGGCGTCGTAACGGGGCATAGGAGCTTCCTTGTAAACAAAAATGGCAACTGGCGAACGTTCTAGAGCAATCGTCTAGAAAGGTCGTTCCAGTTGCCAGAACCTCGATAAGGAGGTGGATCAGACTTCGTCGAGTTGGCGACGGGCGACCGCTTCATAGGCCGCGACCTGGCGCTTGCCTTCTTCGTTTGGACCGACCTTCTGGATCAGGTCCTCAAGCCAGAGGATGCCCTTGCGCAGCTCGGTCAAGGCCGTGTCGATGTCTTCGCGCTGGACTTCCAGCTCTTTGACCTGCTTGCGGAACTTGTCGAGCATCATGTATTTCTGAGCCCGTTCGCCGTCGTCCAGCACGTAAAGATCGAGGATTTCACGAATATCCGCCAAGGGCAGACCGAGACGCTTGAGGCGCACGATAATCGTGAGGCGAGCACGGTCCCGGTTCGAATAGACACGGGTCATGCCATCGCGCGCCGGGTGCAACATGTCCTTGTCTTCGTAAAAACGAAGGGCACGTGGCGTCACACCATATTCCCGGGCAAGCTCGGAAATCGTGAAGGTGCGGCTGTCGGCGGCGGAAATATGTGATGTCTTGTGATGCATTCGATCAACTTAGACCACGGGTTACGCGAACGTCAACGTCAACTTTACGCGAACGTACGGGGAAACTTGCCCCTTGGTAAACGGAAACCGCCATCCGTTACCAGATTGCAGGTAAATATTTACCTTTAACCTCGCTTTAAGACCAAGCCTGCCATCACGGTAAACGAGTGTGAACGAATCGGTCTCTAAAGTTAACGTCCGGGGCCGGCTGAGGGAGTATCGGGGATGAACCAGACAGGCCCCTGGAGTGTCAAAGGCATTGACCAACGCGCACGTGATGCGGCGCGCGAAGCCGCAAGTGCGGAAGGGCTCACCCTTGGTGAATACCTCAACCGCCTCCTGATGTCTGACGATTACAGCCTGCCGAACGAGATTTCGTCGCTGTACCGTCCGCAAAGCCGCAATCATTCGGAAATGGCGCCGCCGCCGCAACCCTCGACCGCTTCCTCGACGCTGGACCGCCTGACCCGCCGGATCGAAGCGGCTGAAGCGCGCTCGACCCTTGCGATTACCGGCATGGACCACACCGTGCTCGGCCTCGTTGCCAAGCTGGAACAGGCCGAAGGCAGCAACCAGGCCGTTGTCGGCCATGTCGAAAACCTGATCGAAGAGCTGCGCGGCACGCATGAAGCGCTGCAATCCAAGGTGCGCCGTCTGGAAGAGGACGACTCTGCCCAGCATAATCTGGACGCCCTGAAATCGCTGGAAGACGCGCTCGGCAAGCTGGCCACGCATGTCTACGAAGAAAGCGAAATGACGCAGAACGACACGCAGGCCATCAAGGGCCGTGTCGAATCCGGCTTTGCTGACCTCAATGACCGCGTCGAGGGCATGGAGACGAAAGTCCAGTCGACCCTGTCCGAAGCGGCTGCCCGCGTCGAGAAGGCGGTCCAGGACGCCGAGAAACAGTCCAAGGGCGCCGCCAGGGAAGTGGCCGAGCGCCTGTCAGCCGTCGAGGCCGATGTCTCCGGCGCGCTGGAATCCATGGAAGGCACGCTGCTGCGCATCCAGGACCGGCTGAACCGCGCCGAGACGACGACCGACGCCGCCCTGAAAAGCCTCGAATCCACGTTCACCAGTCTCGACAGCCGTATCGAGGCCGTCGCACAGGCCTCCGACCCGGAACTGGCTGACCGCCTGCGCGCCGAATTCGAAGCCAAGTTCGAAGACCTGACAAAATCGGTCCGCGAAACGGTCGATCAGGCCCGGCTTGAACTCGCCGACGAGATCTCGCGCGCCGCCGAAGGCTATGACGGCACCGCCGTGACCACGCTCAAAACCGACCTGACCGATGTGCAGAAGCGCCTCGCCGCCACCGAAGAGCGCCAGACGCGCGCGATGGAAACCGTGTCGAGCCAGGTCAACCGCATGTCGTCCAGCTTTGACGAGCGTATCCGCGAAGTCGGAGCCCGCGACGATACGGCCGCCACCGAAGCCATGCGTGCCCAGTTCGAACGCCTCGGTGAAACGGTCAGCGCCCGGATCGACACGCTGGCAGAACGCGTAGATCAGCGCGTGACGGAAAGCGAAACCCGCAGCGCCGACGCCATCGAACAGATCGGCGAACAGGTCGCTACCGTCGCCTCACGCCTGCAGAAACGCCAGGACGATGCGGTCAAGGCCATCGCGACGCATATGGAAGAGAACCGCAAGCGCACCGATGCGCGCCTGTCGGATGCCCTGTCCAATGTCTCCGACCGTCTCGAACAGATCCAGAGCCAGTCGACCTCCGCCCTGTCGCCTGTGCAGCGTGCGATTGCTTCACTGGCAACACGGCTTGAGAGCCTCGAGGAATTCACCTCGCCGCCTTATGCCGATCCCGGCGGCGCAGACACGCTGCCCGATGCACCCGATTTCTCGGCGCCGCCCGTCGCTGCGCATGTTCCGCCGCAAGCCCAGGCGGCTGCCTTCATGCCCGGCCTGCCGGATGCGGACGATGAAGACGACGAGGATTTCTTCGCCGCAGCGGATGACCCGTTGGCAGCGGACATGCAGGACGCCTTTACCGATCCGACCGACACATATGCCGACGACGATGATGACGACGACGAGTTCTTCGAAGCCGGCATACAGGGCTGGGATGCCGCGCTGGAAACCGCCCGGAAGGCAGACGAGCCCGGCACGGAGACGGCGGCTGAAGATACACCGCTCTCCAAGGCCGCGATTGGCCCGGAGGCCTATTTCGATCCACTGTCCGAGCTGGACGGCATTGACGGCGTGCATGACAGCCACACGGAAGCGCGCGCTTCGGATATCTTCGACACAGACGATGACGAAGACGACGACTTCCTCGAAGCCCTGATGACAACCGCCCTGCCCGAACTTGAACACCACGAGCTGCTGGCGGACGAACTGGCCCCGATCGCCATTCGCGAAGACGACACGAGCGACTATATCGCTCGCGCCCGCCGCGCTGCGATCAGCGCCGCCGGTAATCCCGCAACCGCTGCGCATCGCCGCGACCGGCGCAGCACGGACACGCCCGCCTACCGGACGCAGGGCAGCGCCAGCAAACTGCCACTCTATGCGGCTGCATCGGCTGTCGTGATCACCGGCGCGGCCGTTGGCGGCTATCTCTATATTCGCGGCAAGCAGGCTGCCCCGGCCGTGGTTGCTTCGGTCGACACCTATGTTGATCCGGGTGCGCCCGAAATCGTGGAAGCGCCGGTTTCGGCTGTTGAAGCTGCCAGCGAAGCGACCGCACTGGCCTCGGCGCCGACCGATGACATGCTCATGCCGGAAGCCCTGCCAGCAGGCGCAACCGATGCTGACCTGTTCGATGCTGAGGAAGCCGCCCCTGCCCCGGCATCGGCCCCTGCACAGGCTGCAGGCGCACCGGTCGAAGCCAAGGCTGCACCAGCGGCCGCCCCCGAACCCAAGCCAGCGGCAAAAGTGATCGCGGCAACGGCCAGCTTCCCGGCCATTTCGCCTTTCGTCTCTGTCGAGAGCGCCGCCGCCTCGGGCAACCATATCGCCCAGTACCAGCTGGCGCAGGACCGTATTGCCGCTGGCGATTACGCCTCCGGCGCGTCGATGATGCGCAAGTCCGCCACCAAGGGCCTGCCGATTGCCCAGTATGGCCTCGCCAAGCTGCACGAAAAGGGCATGGGCGTGCCGAAGGACCTGTTCCTCGCGCGCGACTGGACCCAGAAGGCCGCCGAGGGTGGCAATGTGAAAGCCATGCACGACCTCGCCGTCTACATGGCCGAGGGCGAAGGCGGCACGCAGAGCTATGCCGGCGCCGTCGAGTGGTTCCGCAAGGCCGCCGAGTTCGGCATTGTCGACAGCCAGTACAATCTCGGCATTCTTTACGAGCAGGGCCTCGGCATCAGCCCGAACCTGACCGAAGCCCTCTTCTGGTTTGAAGTGGCCGGCAAGAGCGGCGATCCCGGCGCCCCGGCAAAGGTCAGCGAGCTGAAGGCTCGCGTCTCGCCCGAAGCCGCCGAGCAGGCTCATAACCGCGCCGTTGCCTGGGAAGCCTCACGCGACAATGCGATCAGCAATGGCCGCTTCGGCGCGCAGCCCTGGAACACGGGCAACCCGCTGCAGGTACAGGGCGTGCAGGTTGCGCTGTCCTCGCTCGGCTATCAGATCGGCACACCGGACGGTGTGGTCGGTGGGTCCACGTCGCTTGCGATCCGCACCTATGAAGCGGCGAACGGCCTGCCGGTGACCGGAACGATTACCGGCGACCTGATCGACAGCCTGAATGCCCGCGCGGCAGGCTCGACCAACGGCTGAGTCCGACCGGTTGCGCAAGAGGCGTGACAGGCGCGTTCGTTCTAGATATGTTCCATGAGAATCGTGGCAGGATATCTGAATGACACCTCTTATTACCATTGGCGCGATCGGCCTTGATGCCGTTCATGTTGTTCTCCTGCTGGCCGCCATCGGGCTGGGCGTGTTTGCCTGGACCCTGCGCGGCAGCGCTGACTTGGTGCGCCGCGACCTGAGGCGGGTGGAAGAAGACCTTTCCGACACGAAACAGGCCCTGAAGACGCAGCAGGAAGTCGCCCGTCAGGCCGAGATTGCCCTCGCCGAGGCGCGCGCCCGCAGTGCAGAGGAAGAAACCAAATTCGCCCAGCTGGCGCAGGGCGTGCTGCAACGCGCAAACACTGCATTCCTTGAGCGCGCCGACGAGACGTTCAAGCGCCACCGGGAAGGCGCGCAGGGCGAGCTGAAAGAGCTGATGAAGCCCATCGGCGAGAATTTCGACGCCTTCAAGAAACGCGTCGACGACCTTGAAAAGGTTCGCACCGAAGACAAGTCACTCCTGTCGGAACAGGTCAAATCCATCGGCGAGAGCCTGATCCGAAACACCGCCGAAACCGGCAAGCTGGTCAACGCGCTGACCGCGCCGAAGGGCGGCGGGCGCTGGGGCGAGATGACATTGCGCAATGTGATGGAGCAGGCCGGCCTCTCGGCCCATTGCGACTTCAGCGAGCAGGTGCATGACGAAACCGAGGAAGGCCGCCAGCGCCCGGATGCGATCATCCGCCTGCCCGGCGACCGCCAGATTGTGATCGATTCCAAGGTGTCCCTCGCCTCCTACATGGCCGCCGTGGAAGCCGAAGACCCGGCGCAGAAAATCGTCCACCTGAAGGCGCATGCGACCAGCGTTCAGCGCCACGTCAACACGCTGGCCTCGAAGGACTATCAGTCAAATCTCGGCAACCGGTTCGATTATATCGCCATGTTCATTCCGGGGGAGAACTTCTTCGCCGCTGCGCTGGAGCATTCGCCGGACCTGATCGAAAAGGCCATGTCGCGCCAGGTGATCGTGACGACGCCGACCACGCTGATCGCGCTGGCGCGGACCGTGGCCCACCTCTGGCGCCAGCATCACCAGAACGAGAATGCCATGGCAGCCGCTGAACTCGGCGCCGAACTGCATGGCCGGATGGGCGTGATGCTTGGCCATATCGAGAAGCTGGGCAAGACGCTGAACGGCTCGGTCGACCATTTCAATTCGGCGATGGGATCGTTCGACAAGCGCGTGCTGCCGACGCTGCGCAAGTTCGAGGATATGGAAATCGCCCCGCCGAACAAGCCGCTGGCCGAACCGAAACAGATCGAAAACCGGGCCAATACGCCAGAACCGGTGGGCGAACTGGACTTTGGCACCAAGAAAAAGGCCCTTCCGGCGGAATGAACCCGAACAGTTGACCAAACGCCCTTCCCTTCATATCTGACACTCATGGCCATTCGCGAGATCCTCACCGTACCCGACCCGCGCCTCAAAGAGGTGTCAAAACCCGTTGAAGGCGGCGTCACCGACGACGTTCGCGCGCTCATGGATGACATGCTGGACACCATGTATGACGCGCCGGGCATTGGCCTGGCCGCGATCCAGATTGGCGTGCCGCTGCGCGTGATCGTCATGGACCTGGCCCGTGAGGACGAGGAGCCGAAGCCCCGCTTCTTCGTGAACCCGGAAATCCTCGAAACGGTCGAAGAGACGCAGCCCTATGAAGAGGGCTGTCTCTCCGTGCCGGACATTTTCGACGAGGTGGAACGCCCCCAGCGCTGCCGCATCCGCTACATGGATTATAATGGCAACGAGATCGAGGAATGGGCCGAAGACCTCTATGCGGTCTGCATCCAGCACGAGATGGACCACCTTGAGGGCACCCTGTTCATCGACTATCTCTCGCGCCTGAAGCGCCAGCGGGCCGTGGACAAGGTGAAGAAGGCGAAGCTGCGCAGCCTGCGCGAAGACGCCGCCTGAGCCTTCGGGGCCAATCTTTCCTTTATTGCCTGCGCCGGGCGCGCTAGACCCCCGCACCATGACCACACCCCTCCGCCTTGCCTTCATGGGCAGCCCCCAGATTGCCGTTGATGTGCTCGCCGCGCTGGTCGCTGCGGGCCATGAGATCGCCTGCGTCTATTCCCAGCCGCCGCGCCCCTCCGGCCGGGGCAAGAAGCTGACGCCGACGCCGGTGCAGGCCTGGGCCGAAGAACACGGCCTTGAGGTGCGCACGCCGAAGAGCCTGAAGAAGGCGCCGGAGCAGGAGGCCTTTGCCGCGCTCGGCCTCGATGCGGCCGTGGTGGTCGCCTATGGGCTGATCCTGCCGCAGGCCATTCTGGATGCGCCGCGTCTTGGCTGTCTCAACATGCACGCCTCGATCCTGCCGCGCTGGCGGGGCGCTGCGCCGATCCAGCGGGCGATGATGGCGGGTGACACGGAGACCGGCATTTATGCGATGCTGATGGATGCCGGGCTCGATACAGGGCCCGTGCTAGCCTCTGCGCGCACACCAATCACACCGGCGACGACAGCAGGCAATCTGCACGACCGGCTGGCGGAACTGGCCGCCGAGCTGGCGCCGCGTGCGCTGGCCGGGCTGGCGGATGGATCCCTCGTGCCTGTGGCGCAGCCGGAGGGCGGCGACACGTATGCCAGCAAGCTGAGCGCGGCGGACCAGCCGATAGACTGGTCAAAGCCTGCTGCCGATGTGGACTGCCAGATACGGGGCCTCTCCCCTGCTCCGGGCGCGACCTGCGTGTGGACACCGGAGGACGGCAGCGAGCCTGTGCGGCTGAAACTGCTTATGAGCGAAGCGACCGGAGCCTCCGGCGGGGCGGCGCCGGGCACAGTGCTGGACGACCGGCTGCTGGTGGCCTGCGGCGATGGCGGCGCGGTGCGCATCAGTCAGCTGCAGCGGCCCGGCAAGGGCCCGATGACGGCGGCGGTGTTCCTGAACGGTACGCCGATTGCGCCCGGCACGGTGCTGAGCTGATGAGCGTGTGGATCCGCCCGGCCCATGATGACGAGATTGACGCAATCGCGGCACTGAACACGGCGGCGTTCGGCAAGTCGGCTGAGGGCAAGATCGTGCGCAAGCTGAAGCGGGATGGCGATAGCGTGCTGTCCCTGATTGCGCATGATGACAGCCAGATCGTGGGGCATGTACAGTTCTTCCGCATCGAGATTGACGGCGCGCCGCTGGCCGTGGGCCTTGGGCCGATGTCCGTTCTGCCCGCGCGGCAGAGGCAGGGCGTGGGCAGCGGCCTGGTGCGCACGGGCCTGCTGGCGCTGGAAGGCGCGGGCGAGACGCGCGTGTTCGTTCTGGGGCACCCGGACTATTATCCGCGCTTCGGTTTTTCTGCCGAGATGGCGTGCAACTTTGCGGCGCCGTGGAACGGGCCGGCCTTCATGACGCGCGCGTTGACCGATGCGGCGCCGACATCGGGCACGCTGACCTATCCCGCAGCCTTCGAGACTGTCTGATCATGGCGCGTTACAAGCTTCTCATCGAGTATCATGGCGGGCCCTATCAGGGCTGGATGCGGCTGCCCGGCAAGCCGACGGTTCAGGGCGCGCTGGAAGAGGCCGCTGCGGCGCTGGATGGCGCACCTGTCGAGATATATGGCGCGGGGCGGACAGACAGCGGCGTGCACGCGATGGGACAGGTGGCGCATTGCGACTTTGCGATTGACCGCCCCGGCAAGGTGGCCGACGCGCTGAACGCGCATTTGCGGCCCCACCCGATTGCCGTGCTGAAGGCGGAGAAAGTGGACGAGGACTTCCACGCGCGGTTCAGCGCCAAGGCGCGCCACTATCGCTTTGTGATCATCAACCGGCGCGCGGACCTGACGGTGGAGCGCGGCCTGGCGTGGCGCATTTCGCCGAAGCTGGATGCGAACCGGATGCATGACGCCGCGCAGGTTCTGCTCGGCACACATGATTTCACCACGTTCCGCGATGTGGAATGCCAGGCGCGCAGCCCGGTCAAGACGCTCGATAAATTTGATGTCGCCCGCTATGGCGACCGCATCGAATGTACGCTGTCGGCGCAGAGCTTCCTGCACCGGCAGGTGCGCTCGATGGTCGGCTCGCTGGTGGAAGTGGGGCGCGGCAAGCGCGATGCGCGCTGGATGACGCAGATACTGAACGCGGCAGACCGCAAGGCCTGTGGGCCGGTCTCACCGCCGGACGGGCTGTTCCTCGAGAAAGTGGATTACGACTGAGCCTGCGCGTGCGGCGCCTGTGAGGGCGCTTGGGGGTTGGTTCTGGGTTTTCGGGAATGGATTGCGGGTCAGGTGTCCGGGATGGGGCCCAAGTCTCCGTATTCCCGGCGAAGGCCGGGATCTCCCGCGAGGGCGCGCGGGGACAGGATTGCATGAGACCCCGGCTTTCGCCGGGGATACGTCGTTTCCTGAATTTCAGGCGCAAGCGCTGCCGCGAGGCGCGGCGAGACGGGCACGCTTATGCTGCGCGGCCCCTGTTCCAGCGCGTCGGATATGGCGTTTACATAGATCGTGCCGCAGCGGTCGACGGAGATGAGCAGGCCCTGCCCGCTCTCCTTCATCCAGCGGTTCAGGTTCCACAATTGCAGCCACAGCCATGGCCAGAAGACGACATGGACGTGCACATAAAGATGAGCGTGAGCCGGGTGCATGGCGCGCAGTATACGCCCAGTGGGAAGGGTGGGGAAAAGTGGGGGGATTTCCTACAATTTGGGGCCCAGTGCGACGCAGGCCCCTACCGCAAGGTCATTCAAGTTTAGCCCCGCTAAACCAACACGATATGTTGCCATTGGCGGGGGCGGGCCCATTTGGGTTGGGTCGGCGCTAAAGCGCGCGGCGTTCGCAAATGATCTGACCCTGCACGAGGCCCATGATGACAACCGCTCCCCTGTTTGAAACAATGACCCTTCCCCATGGGCCCGCGTGGAAGAACCGCTTCATGCTGGCGCCGCTGACCAATACGCAGAGCCATCCCGACGGAACGCTGTCGGACGAGGAATACCACTGGCTGACCATGCGGGCGACAGGCGGCTTTGGCCTGGTGATGACGGCGGCAGCACATGTGCAGGCCGTGGGTCAGGGCTTTCCCGGCCAGATCGGCGCGTTTGATGACAAGCATATCGCGGGCCTGACGCGGCTGGCCGCCGGGCTGAAGGCCAAGGGCGCGGTCTCGTCGCTGCAGCTGCACCATGCGGGCGACCGTTCGCCGGCCGATCTTGTGGGCGTGCCGGTGGGCCCGTCGGACGAGGCGGACAAGGGCGTGCGCGGCCTGACGCTGGCCGAAGTGGAACAGCTGCGCGATGATTTCATTGCGGCGGCTGTGCGCGCGAAAAAGGCCGGGTTTGACGGCGTGGAAGTGCACGGCGCGCATGGCTATATCATCGCGCAATTCCTCTCGGCGGAGATCAACAAGCGCGACGACAAATATGGCGGCAGCCTGGAGAACCGGGCGCGCCTGCTGTTCGAGATTGTAAACGGCATTCGCGCCGCAACGGGGCCGGACTTCCAGCTGGGCCTGCGTCTGTCGCCAGAACGCTTTGGCCTTGATCTGGGCGAGATGCTGACCGTGACAAAGCGCGTGTTTGCCGAGCAGGTGATCGACTTTTTCGACCTGTCGGCCTGGGACGTGAACAAGGAGCCCGCCGACGAGGCCTTCAAAGGCCAGACGCTGGTGTCGCTTTTCACCGCACTGGACCGGGGCCGGATACGCCTTGGCGCGGCGGGCAAGATCATGGATGCGGCAACGGCGGTGAGCGTGCTGGAAGCGGGATGCGATTTCGTGGTGATCGGGCGCGGGGCGATCCTGCGGCATGACTTCCCCGAGCGCGTGCGCCGCGATGCGGCCTATACGTCGCCGCCTTTGCCCGTACCGGAAGCCTGGCTGAACGCACAGGGCCTCAGCACGGCGTTCGTGGACTATATGCGCGCCTGGCCGAACTATGTTGCCAAGGAGGGCGACGATACGCGCGCGTATGATGACCTTCAGGTGAAGCTGGAGCCTGACACCGTCAGCTGATGCGAGACGGCGCTTGTACTGGCGGCCTCACTGGTCTCTTTTGGGGCAAGCCCGAGGAGAGACAGGCATGAGCGAAGCAAGCCCTTCAGCCGTGGACCAGAAGACATTGTGGAACGGCGCGGCAGGCGAGGCCTGGGTGCGCGGTCAGGACGTGCTGGACGCAATGTTCCGGCCCTTTGAGGCGATGCTGGCCGATGCGGCAGCCGGTTGCCGGGGGCGTGTGCTGGATGTTGGCTGTGGCACGGGGGCGACGACGCTGGCCGTGGCCGCCGCCGCGCCGGATGCCGAGTGCGCGGGCGTCGATATATCCGAGCCGATGATTGCCGCCGCCGTGGCGAAGGCCGCAGCGGCCGGATCAAGCGCGCAGTTCTTCTGCGCCGACGCGCAGGACCATGGCTTTGCCGATGCGAGCATCGAGGTGATCGTGTCGCGCTTTGGCGTGATGTTCTTCCGCGACCCGGTGGCGGCGTTTGCCAACCTGCGCCGGGCCGCAACGGCGGGCGGTCGGCTGAACGTGATCGCGTGGCGCAGCGCGGCGGACAACCCCTTCATGACGACGGCCGAACGGGCAGCCGTGAAACTGATCCCCGACTTCCCGGTGCGCAAGGCCGAGGGCCCGGGCCAGTTCGCCTTTGCCGATGAGGCCCATGTGCGCGGGATTCTGGAAGCGGCCGGCTGGCGCGATGTGAGCCTGATGCCGGTGGATGTGGCCTGCGAGATGCCGGAGCCTGCCTTGCGCAATTACCTGATGCAGATGGGGCCGCTGGGCGTGGTGCTGAACAGGGCCGACGCCGAGACGCGCGAACGGCTGAGCACGGCTGTGCGCGCCGCGTTCAACCGTTATGTCGACGGTGACACGGTGCGCTTTGACGCCGCCTGCTGGACGATCACGGCGCGGGCCTAGAGGCCGAAGCGGGCCTTGTCGCCGGCGATCAGGGCTTCGAGCTTGGGCATGCCGGACTTGAGGCCGCCTGCGAGCTGTTTGGTGACGAGAAAGCCGAGCGGGAAGATCGCGCTGGCGCGGCCTGCCCAGCGCAGCTCGCAACCGCCGAGCACGTCGACGATCTCATAATCCTCGACACCGGCGGAGATGGGCAGGCTCGACTTGTCGAAGCGGAAGGCCATGCGGCGGCCTTCTTCCCAGAGGAAGAAATATTCCTCAATCACCATGTCGCCGACTTCGACGGTGCGGGTCGTGCCATCCCGGAAGGGCTGGGGGCTGGTCCAGGTGACCTTGGTGATGGGCAACCATTCGGTCCAGGCTTGGGCGTCGAGCAGGGCGGCCCAGACGGCGCTGGCCGGGAACGGGAACTTGTGCGCGACGGTGACCTTGGCGCCTTCGAGATAATGCTCGGCGACCGGTTTGTGCTGTTTCAATGCCTTGGCCACAAATGTGCCCTCCCCTGCTGTAATGGCGTCGGAAAACTATGCTGGTGGAGCGGCGCGCTTGTCAAAGCCCCGGGCGCGATGCCGTGGCGTCAGCGGGCGGGAATGCCCATTTCGTCGCAATGGGCCTGGTGCTCGGCGCGGATCCGGTCGAGCGCGCGGTGGATGATGTCGCGGGCGGGATCATACATCAGCTCGATCGTGATGCCGCGCAGGCTGAGGATCAGGATGCGGGCGTGGACGATGCAGGCGGTCACGTCCTTCGCGCCGGCGGCAGCGGCGATGTCGGCAATGTCCCGGTCGATCGCGATCTCGATGCGCTGCGCGATGGGCCTGAGCTCGGCGGCGAGGGCCGCATCCCAGCGCGCGGCGAGCAGGACTTCCGTGATGGCAGCCGATTCCGGAATGTTTTGCGTGTCCCAGAACAGATCGCACATGGCGCGATATTTGACGGCCGGGTCGCTGATCGATGCGTAGCGCGCCTGCGTGTCGGCCACCATGGCGCGCATGGCGGCATCGGCGGCGGCCGACATGAGCGCGAGCCGCGTGGGAAAGAGGTTGAGCACGGAACCACGGCTGACGCCGGCAGCGGCCATGACGGCTTCCACCGATGTGGCGGCATAGCCGGTGCGGCTGAGGCAATCGACAGCGGCGGTTATCAACGCGCGGCGCGTCTCCTCGCCCCGGCGGGTGCGGCGGCGGCGTTCCGGCTTGGCCGGTGAAAGCGTCTTTTTTGTCTGCGTGTCCATGCGCCACCTTAACCGGGTGAGCACAGGGGGCGTCAACCGCGAATAGACCTCATATTAGTCAATATTGACTATTTAGTGGTTTCCGCTAGCGTGGCGGCAAGATGGCACCCGGCCCCGGCCGGATATGCCCGTCACACAGGCCGGGAAACGGTCGACACGGAGGAAACAGCTTTGACCCAGACAGTCGCGCAAGCGCAGGCCAGCACCGCAAGCGGTGGCGGATTCCAGATATTCAGGACGGCCAGCGCGCCCTCGCTTGACGAGACGGCGCACATGGACGTAGCCGACATGACGCCCGAACTGGAGGCCGGCATCGGCGTCGCGCTGGAAGCGGGCTTTGCCGAGGGCAATGTGGTGAAGACGCTGTTCTCGCAACCCGGTTTCAGCCTGACCTATGCCTGGTTCAAGAGCGGCTTCCCGCTTCCTCTGCACACGCATGATGTTGATTGCCTCTATTATGTCGTCGCCGGCAGCCTGCAGCTCGGCATGGAAACGCTGAACGCGGGTGACGGCTTTTTCGTCGGCGCGAACAAGGCCTATCGCTACACGCCCGGCCCGCAAGGCGCCGAAGTGCTGGAGTTTCGTGGGCAGGAAAATTTCGACATCAGGTTTCTCGCGAAAACCGTGCCCGCCTGGCAGAAGATTGCCAGCGCCGTGGCCGACCGCTGCCCCGATTGGGCCAATGAGTCTCCTCCCAGCGCCGCACAGGCCTGAGCGGGGCAGCGGGACAAATGACAATGAAAAGATTCGAGAACAAGGTCGCCGTCATCACTGGCGCGGCCTCCGGTATTGGCGCGGCAACGGCCCGCCTGATGGCCCGTGAAGGTGCGCATGTCGTGCTGGCAGATATTGGCGACGAGGGCGGACGCTCGCTGGCGCGCGACCTGGGGCCGACGGCGCTGGCTGTGAAATGCGATGTGTCGAAACAGGCAGACGTGGACGCGCTGATCCGGACGGCCGTGGAGAACCATGGCCGGATCGACATCCTGTTCAACAATGCGGGCATTGGCAGCTATGGCACCAGCGTGGAGATGGATGCGGCGACATGGGAGAACGTGATCGCGGTGGACCTGCACTCGGTGTTCTATGCCTGCCACGCTGCCATCCCGCACATGCCGCAGGGCAGCGCCATCGTGAACACGGCGTCGATCTCGGGCCTTGGCGGCGACTATCGGTTTGCCGCGTATAATGCGGCCAAGGGCGCGGTGGTGAATTATACGCGGGCGCTGGCCGTGGACCATGCGCGCGACGGCATTCGCGTTAACGCGCTCTGCCCCGGCCTTGTCGACACGCCGATCACGGCGGGCGTGCACCAGATACCGGGCCTGAAGGAAGACTGGACACAGCGCATACCGATGCAGCGCGCCGCGCAGCCGGAAGAGATGGCCAATGTCGTTGCCTTCCTGGCCTCGGATGCGGCGTCCTATGTGACCGGCTCGATCATCGTGGCCGATGGCGGGGCCACGGCGCATACGGGCCAGCCGGAGATTGCCCGCTTTGCCGAATTGCCAGTGGGCTGAGCCATGCGCGCAGCAACCCTCCAGGGGCACCATTTTTCAGTCCGCGAGATTGCTAACCCGACACCGGCAAAAGGCCAGCTGCTGGTGCGTCCCCTCTTCACCGGCATCTGTGGCAGCGACCTGAGCCTCCGCAAGCAGATGGCGGCCGCCGCCGACGCAACACCGCCCGAAGCGCAGGGCCAGTTGCCGGTGATCATTCCCGGACATGAATTTTCAGCGGAACTGGTCGGCATTGCGCCCGGGACGGAGACGGCGATGAAGATTGGCCAGATCGTTACCGCCCTTCCCTTCACGCATGGCCATGACGCGCCGCAGGCGATCGGCCTGTCGCCGGACCATAGCGGCGGGCTGGCTACGCTGAGCTGCGTGGATGCCGTGCGGGCCTTTGCCATTCCCGGCGATGTGCCGGCGGACCTTGGCGCGCTGACAGAGCCGGTCTCGGTGGGCCTGCACGCGGCCAACCTTGCAAGCCGCAATGCGGGGCCGAACATGGTGATCGGTTGTGGGCCGGTCGGCCTGTCGGTAATCCTGGCTTTGCGCCTGCAGGGGCGTGGGCCGATCCTCGCGGCGGATTTCTCGCCGGAGCGGCGGGCGGTAGCGGCCTCGCTCGGCGCCGATATCGTGCTGGACCCGGCCACGGATTCGCCCTTCGGCCGCTGGACTGATTTCGCGTTCACCCCGCAACCCATGTCGCCGCTGCTGGAGCGGGAGTTCCGCGGCCTGCCGCCGGGCATCAACATTTTCGAGTGCACGGGCGCGCCCGGCGTGATCGACCAGATCGTGAAGGCCGCCCCCGCGCACAGCCATATCATCGTGGTGGGCGTCTGCCCGCATGAGGAAAAGCTGACGCCGCTGGAAGGCATCGTGCGCGAGCTGACGCTGGAATTCAGCTTTGCCTACCGGCCGGAGGAGTTTGCGGCAGCCCTGGCCATGATCCGCGCGCATCCGGACGAGGCGGCCCGCCTGATCACCAGCCGCCAGCCGCTGGACCGCACGGAAGCGGCCTTTGACAGCCTTGCGAAGAACCCGAGCGAGATAAAGATCCTGATTGATCCGCAAGCCTGAGGCGAAAGGTTCAGATCGACAGGCCTGAAAGCCCCGACTAGGTTAATCCCATGATCAAGCTCACGTTTTGCCTTCGCCGCCTGCCGCACCTCAGCCGCGAGCAGTTCCAGACCTATTGGCGCGAACAGCATGCGCCGCTTGTCGCCAAGCATGCCAAGACGCTGGGCGTGCTGCGCTATGTGCAGCTGCACACAGGCCATGACGCGCTGAACGCCGGGATTGCAGGCTCTCGCGGGGCGCCGGAGGAATATGACGGCGTGGCCGAGCTTTGGTTCGAAAGCGAGGAAGCCATGGCGGCCAATTCGAGCGAGGCGGCCGCCGCTGCGGGGCGCGAGCTGCTGGAAGACGAGCAGAAGTTCATCGACCTCGCCAACTCGCCACTCTGGTTCGGCAACGAGCATGTGATTGTGGGCTGAGGCGCTGCCGGGCTGAGTTACCATATTTGAAACCCGTTTGGCCTAGAGCCATATTGGGCAAGGGTCCGCACGCCCCTGATCGCGGAAATGTGGCCATGGTCGGCAGCGCCGGAGCTGCTATAGGATAGCGCATGAACGTTACGTCGAACCCAGCAAGCACCGGCCCCAGCCTTGTCGATACCCGCAATTCGGCGCTGCGCCGGCCCGGCCGCTGGCGAATCTCCAACATCATTGACGGGCGCGCGCTGCGGGTGAAGCTGACGGCCGCTGCCCAGCACAATCAGGGCGACCCGCAAGCTGCGCGCAAAGTGGTGATCGACCACCTGCACGCCGCCCTCTTCCGCGGCCGCATGATTGCGCAGGAGCGCCTGCAACAGGGCGCTGACGGGCTCGATACGGCCCGCCTGCTCTGCGCCGTGCAGGATGAAGTGATCAGCGCGCTTTACGATTACACGACGACGCACGTTATCCGCGCCCGCAACCCCACAGAGGCCGAGCGGATCGCGATTGTCGCCACAGGCGGATACGGACGCGGCGTGATGGCGCCCTCGTCCGACACGGACCTCCTGTTCCTGCGCGCTTACAAGGTGAGCCCGCATACCGAGAGCGTGATCGAGTACATGCTCTATGCAATGTGGGACATGGGCCTGAAAGTCGGCCACGCGTTCCGCACGCCGCAGGATTGCGTGAAGCTGGGCGCCGAAGACGTGACGATCAAGACATCGATGCTGGACGCGCGCTTCATCTGTGGGGACGAGGCGCTGGCGACCGACATGTTCGAGCTGTTCCAGCGCGAGGCCGTGAAGGGCAAGGATGCCCAGTTCATCGCCGACAAGCTGGCCGAGCGCGATGCGCGCCATGCCCGCCACGGCGACGCGCGCTATGTGGTCGAGCCGAACCTCAAGGAGGGCAAGGGCGGCCTGCGCGACCTGCAGACCCTCTACTGGATCACCAAGCACATGTATGGCGGCCGCACGCTGGAAGACGTGATGCAGAATGGCCCGTTCACGCCGCACGAATATGCGATCTTCATCCGCGCCGCGAAATTCCTCTGGACCGTTCGCTGCCATCTTCACTTCGTGACAGGGCGGCCGGAAGAACGGCTGGGCTTTGACCTGCAGCCGGAAATTGCGTCGCGCATGGGCTATCGCGACCGGGGCGAGCAGCAGGGCGTGGAGCGCTTCATGAAGCGCTACTTCCTGATCGCCAAGGATGTCGGCAGCCTGACGCGTATCCTGGCGGCGAAACTGGAAGCCGACCACAAGAAGAAGCCCGAAGGCCTGCGCCGCTTCCTGCCGATCCGCGCGCCACAGGTGCTGAAGGAAACCGGCTTCATCATCGACAATGGCCGCATCAATACGGTGGACGAAGACGTGATGGCGTCCGATCCGCTGAACATGCTGCGCCTGTTCACGATTGCCCGGCGCGAAGGCAAGGATATCCACCCCGATGCCCTGACCGCGCTGACCCGCAACCTGCGCGCCATGAATGACAAGGTGCGCGAGACGCCAGAGGCGCGCCAGCTGGTGCTGGAATCCATCATGGGCGGTGACCGTCCGGGCCAGGTGCTGCGCTGGATGAACGAATCCGGCCTGCTGGGGCGTGTGATGCCCGAGTTTGGCGGCATCGTCGCGCAGACCCAGTTCAACATGTACCATCACTATACGGTGGACGAGCACACGATCCGCGCCGTCGAGTACATTTCCGACATGGAGCATGGGCGCGGCGAGACGATCAAGCTGGTCAGCGAACTGTTCCCGATGCTAGAGAACCGCCGGGCGCTCTACATGGCGATGCTGTTGCACGACACCGGCAAGGGCAAGGGCGACCAGCAGATCGAGGGCATGAAGACGTCCCTGCGCGCCTGCCAGCGCCTTGGCCTGCCGGAGGCCGAGAGTGAACTCGTTGCCTGGCTGGTCGGGCACCATCTGGAAATGAGCGAGACGGCGCAGAAGCGCGATATTTCCGATCCGCGGACAGTGGCGAAATTCGCTGACCTTGTGGGCTCGCTGGAGCGGCTGCGCCTGCTCTACATTCTCACCGTCGCCGACATCAAGGCCGTTGGCCCGGCCGTATGGAACGCGTGGAAGGGCCAGTTGCTGGCCGACCTTTACAACAATACCGCGGCTGCGCTGCGCGGCGGACGCACCGACGAAGCCGGCGTGCTCGCCGAACTGGAAGCGCGCGCCGAGCGCCGCCGCGAAGCCCTGATCGACCGGGTTGGCAAAGTGCCGGCGCTGATGCTGGAAATGGAAACGGCCTACTGGACGGGTTTCGACCTCGACGATCTCGCCTGGCAGGCCCGCGTGCTGAATGACGGACAGGATGTTGTCGCGCACCGCTATCTCGCCGACGGCGGCGCGGTGGCGATGATCGTGTCGGGCGCTGATCGGACCGGCCTGTTCGCGGACCTCGCTGGTACGCTGGCCCGACTTGGCGCCAACGTGGTCTCCGCGCAGGTGTTCACCAGCAACCGGGGCCGTATCGTCGATATCTTCATGCTGCAGGACGCGAGCAAGGGCGCCTTTGCTGCTGGCGACGCGCCGCGGATGGAGCGGCTGGAAAAAGCCATGCGGGACGCGCTCGCCGACAATGCCATCAAGGGCGAAGTGAATGCGCGGGCCGGACGGCGCGAGGCGGCCTTCCTGGTGCAGCCTTCGGTGCAGATCCGCGACGACCTTTCAGCGGACTATACGGTGATCGACATTGCCGGGCGCAACCGGCCGGGCCTGTTGCATGAAGTGGCCGATGTGCTGGCTGACATGAAACTGTCGATCCACTCGGCCCACGTCGGCTCTTACGGGGAGCGCGTGTTCGACGCGTTCTACGTGCAGAATGCCCGTGGCCAGAAAATGGGTACAAAAGCCCGCAAAGATACACTCAAGGAACGTCTTCTTGCCGTATTGGGGCGCGAAGAACCGGATGCACCGCAAACCCCGGCCCGGAAACTGAAACGCTCCCGCGCCGTGGACAGCTTCTGAGAATTCACTGAAGGGTCATCCGCATGAGCGTCGCGCGCAACACTCTCGTGCAATCATCCCTGACGCTGGCCAGCCGCGTGCTGGGCATGGTGCGCGATATCCTTCTGGTCGCCACGATTGGCGCCGGGCCGGTGGGCGATGCCTGGGCGACTGCGCAGCAATTCCCGAACCTGTTCCGCCGCATCTTTGCCGAGGGCGCCTTTGCGTCTGCTTTCGTGCCGACCTATGCGCGCACGCTGGAGGCCGAGGGGCCCGAGGCGGCCCGCGCCGTGGCGCAGGAAGCCATGCGCGTTCTGTTTGCGGCGACAGCGGCGCTGACAATCCTGGCGCAGATCTTCATGCCCTGGGTGCTCCTGCTGATCCATGGCGGGCAGGCCGACGACGCCGAGCACTATAACCTCGCCGTGCTGCTGACGCGCGTGACGATGCCGTACCTGACCTTCATGGCGCTGGCGGCGCTGCTATCCGGCGTGCTGAACTCATCCGAGCGGTTCATCCTGTCGGCGGGCGTGCCGACGCTGCTGAACCTCTGCCTCATTCCAGCGGCGCTGATCAGCGACGACCCGGTAACCACGGCCAAGGCCGCGTCCATTGCGTATTTCATCGCGGGCGTGCTGCAGGCCGGGGCGCTCTGGTGGGGCGTCAGCCGCCAGAAAGTGCATCTCAGCCTGCTTGGCCTGCCGCGCCTGACCCCGGCGGTGAAGAAGGTGATGATGCTCGCCCTGCCCGGCACGTTTGCGGCCAGCGGCACGCAGATCAACATCATTGTCAGCCAGTCGCTCGCGAGTTTCGAAGTGGGCGCCAAGAGCTGGCTCTATGCGGCGGACCGGCTTTACCAGCTGCCGCTCGGCCTTGTTGGCGTGGCGGTAGGCGTTGCAATCCTGCCGCGCCTGTCGCGGGCTGCGCGGGCGCTGGACGATGATTCCAGCCGGGCGACGATGGATGAGGGCATTGGCCTCGCCATGGCGCTGACCCTGCCAGCGGCAGCCTCGCTTCTGATCGCGCCGGTCTTCCTGATCGATGCCTTCTTCGCGCGGGGCGAGTTTACCACGTTCGATGCCCTGCAATCGGGCAATGCCCTCTTCCACTTCGCGTGGGGCGTGCCAGCCTTCGTGCTGATCAAGGTTCTGGCGCCGGCTTTCTTCGCCCGCGAGGACACGAAAACGCCAATGCGCTATGCGCTCGTCTCAGTCTTCATAAACACGGTGCTGGGCGCGGGCCTGTTCTTCTGGATGAAGTCCAACGGGATGCAGGGCTTTGTCGGGCTCGCGATTGCGACCAGTGTTGCTGCCTGGGTCAATGTTACCCTGCTGTGGACGACGCTGGTGAAGCGTGACTGGTACAGGCCGGGGCCAAAGCTGGCCTCTGGCGTGATCCGCGCGCTGCTCGCCACGGCGGCCATGTCGGCGGTCGTCCTTTACCTGCTGCACATCCTGCCGACGGTGGAAGCGTATCTCTATGGCAGCAAGGCGCTTTCGGCTGGCGTGATCGTGCTGGCGGGCGGCGTGACCTATGCCGTGGCGGCCCTGATCACGGGCGCGGTGCGGATCAGCGACATCCGCCGCACTATGCGACGTTGATCAAACGCGCTATTGGCCCTGCCCATGACTGATACGACCCCTGCCTATACCGGCCCCGAGCGCGTTTTCTCCGGCATCCAGCCAACGGGAAACCTGCACCTTGGCAACTATCTTGGTGCCCTGAAAAAGTTCGTCGACCTTCAGGAAGCAGGCCACGACTGCATCTTTTCGGTCGTGAACATGCACGCGATCACCCTGCCCGTGGCCCGCGAGGCGCTGCTGGACCAGACGCGCCAGATCGCGGCAGCCTTCCTTGCGTGTGGCATCGACCCCGACAAATCCATCGTCTTCGCGCAATCGGCCGTGCCTGCGCATGCCGAACTCGCCTGGGTGTTCAACTGTGTCGCACGCATGGGCTGGGTCGAGCGGATGACCCAGTTCAAGGACAAGGCCGGCAAGGATTCCGAGCGCGCCTCCGTCGGCCTGTTCACCTATCCCGTGCTGCAGGCAGCTGACATCCTCGCCTACAAGGCCACGCACGTGCCCGTCGGTGAGGACCAGAAACAGCACCTTGAGCTGAGCCGCGATATCGCCGACCGGTTCAACCGCGAATATGACGCGCCGGGTTTCTTCCCGCTGCCCGAACCCATGATCAAGGGCCCCGGTGCCCGGATCATGAGCCTGAAGGATGGCACGAAGAAGATGTCCAAGTCCGACCCGTCGGACCTGTCGCGCATCAACCTGGTCGATACGTCCGACGAGATCGCGAAGAAGATCAAGAAGGCCAAGACCGACCTTGAAGGCGACATGCCGAGCGAGGTCGAGGGCCTGAAGGGCCGTCCGGAAGTCGAAAACCTTGTTGGCATCTACAGCGCCCTGTCGGGGGAAAGCGTCGAGGCCGTGCTTCGCCAGTTTGGCGGACAGGGCTTTGGCACGTTCAAGCCGGCACTGGCGGATGTGACCGTGGCGCACCTTGCGCCCATCACCGCGCGCTATCGCGAAATCCTCGCCGATCCGGCGGGCATCGACCGGGCGCTGGCCAAGGGCGCCGAGAAGGCCCGCGCGATTACAGCGCCGATCATGGACGAAGTCCGCGACATTGTCGGTTTCTGGCGCGGCTAGGCCGTCCCTGCGGCGGCATGCACCCTTCCCCAAAGGCAGTATCAGGCATAGCGTGAGACCTGAATAATTCCCTCGGAAGGATATCTCATGAAACGCCTCTCCCTTGCCGCGACACTGATTGGCTTTGGCCTGCTTGCCGCCTGCTCGAATCCTGTGCCTGAAGGCGAAAGCGCGCTCGAGGTGACAGACGCCTATATCGTCATGCCAGCCGGTGGGCAGGGCATTGCCAGCGGTGGCATGGTGGTGAAGGTGCGCGGCGCCGACGAGATGCTGGTCGCGGCCACCACGGATGCGGCCGAAAGTGTCGAGATTCATACCATGTCCATGGAAGGTGGCGTGATGCGGATGCGTCAGGTGGAATCGCTCCCTGTCACCGAAGAAGAGCCCCTCGTGCTGCAACGCGGCGGCAACCACCTCATGTTCTTCGGCTTCGACAAGAGTCTCGCCGTGGGCGACTCAGCTGACGTGGTGCTGACGTTCAGCAATGGTCAGGGCAAAGAACAAATGCTGGTCACAACGGCCGAAATCATTGGCCAGGCAGACTGACTGCCATTTTTTTGAGCACGCGCAGGGCAAAAAAACCAAAGCACACCAAGGGCTTTGGCAACTGACTTGCAATCAAAATTACGGGTTGCCTAGATTTAACTGTTAAGGGACTGTTAATAGGCTTTAATTGCCCGCATAGTGTCGTAGGGGCAACAGTTTCAGCGTTTGGATGTAGAGTATGGCATTTGATAGTCGCCTGCCAGCGGCCTACCAGGAGGAAGGGCCCGTCGTGACCCGGATTGGTACCGATCATCTCGTGACTTTCGACTATGCCGAACCCAGTCCGATCATGTTGTTCTTCCAGCGCTGGTGGCGCCGCTCCATCCTGATGCTGAAGGTCGGCACAGTTGTTGGCGCCGTGCTCGCATATCCGGTCATGACCGTGATGTCGCACAAGATCGACGACAGCGACGTGGTGCTCTCCTCGACGCAGGCCTGGTCCTCGCCGGAAGCTGGCGTCGCGATCAACAAGATTGCCCGCGAACTGGAAGGTACCGGCTGGGCCGGCGACCGCGCCAGCTGGCACCCGCAGGCCCGCCTCACCGCTATGCCCGCCTGGCAGAAGGCGACCGCCGATGCGCTGGCCGAACATGCCCGCCTTCTGGCCGTGATGAGCCCGGTCAATGGCGAGCCTGACGCCGATCTCACGGCGGCTGCCCGCCTGCTGCATGGCATGCCGGGCGACGACATGCGCCCGCGCCTGACGTCTGCTGCAGAAGCCCTGAACCGTTTTGACACACGCTCTGCCCGCGGCCTGGCCACCCAGCCGGACCGGATGGAGCTGCTCAAGGCCGAATCCCGCCTCTTTGCAGGCTGGGCCGAGACCGACCTCGCGGACCTTTCCGCCCAGATCAACGCGGAAACGGTCGAATGGCCTGCCAGCCGCCAGGACATCATTGCCTTCTATGGCGCCAAGGCCCGTGCCCATGTCGCCCGCGAAATGCTGCTGGCATCCGAACGCGCCGATCCGCGCTTCAGCCGCATGGCCACCGTTCAGGCCGCCATGACGAAAGCAAAGGACGCCTGGGGCCACGCTGCGCACATGAAACCGCTGATCGTGTCCAACCAGCCCGGCGACGGCATGCTGATGGCCAATCACCTGGCCGGGATGGGATTCTACCTGTCCGAAGCCAAGGCGGCGACGCTGGAACTAGCCGATGCGATTGAGGCCCTGCCGGCAGAAGACGTGGAATCCGTCGCCTCGCTGGACGCTGGCCGTGGCGTTGCGGCCCCCTGAAGGCGGCTTTCCCCTTGAACACATAGCATCTTCGGGCCATCTGGCACTTAGATAGCCATGTGAGAGGGGCCTGACGCCCATGTTCATCCAGACCGAACCGACCCCGAACCCGGATACCGTGAAATTCCTGCCCGGATTGCCCGTTGCGGGCGATCTCGGCCCGTTCGACTTCCCAGATATCGGCAGCGCCCGCATGAGCCTGCTTGCGCGCGCCCTGTTCCAGGTGGACGGCGTGGACCGCGTGTTCCTTGGCAGCGATTTCGTGTCGATCAACAAGGACCCGGCCCGCGACTGGAAACACGTGAAACCGATGGTGCTGGCGACGATCATGGACCATTTCATGGCCGGCCTGCCAGTTGTCGAGGATGGCGCAGTCGCCTCCGGCGGCGACACGGGTGACGGCACCGTCTACGAGGGCGAAGCGGCCGAAATCGTCGAGGAAATCAAGGAATTGATCGAGACGCGCGTTCGCCCGGCTGTTGCCCAGGATGGCGGCGATATCATCTTCCACCGCTTCGAACCGGAGACAGGGATTGTGCACCTTTCGATGCGCGGCGCCTGTGCCGGGTGCCCCTCCTCGACAATGACGTTGAAGCAGGGCATCGAAAACATGCTCAAGACTTATGTGCCGGAAGTCACAGCCGTCGAAGCCGTCCTTTAGGACACTTACGAAACTATAGAAGGACACCTCGCCATGGCTCACCCGGTCAACGACCACGCCCTTGACGTCATCTTCCGCGATGCGCGCAGCCAGAACGGTTTCATCGACAAGTCGGTGCCAGAAGTTCTCGTCCGCGCCGTTTATGACCTCGCCAAGATGGGCCCGACCAGCGCCAATTGCTCGCCTGCCCGCTTCCTCTGGATCACAAGCGATGAGGCCAAGGCCCGCCTGAAGCCCCACATGGGTGGCAACAATGCCGACAAGACGATGGCCGCGCCCTATGTATGCGTCATTGCCTATGACCTGAAATTCCAGGAAAAAATCCCCAAACTCTTCCCCCATGCGCCGGAAGCAAAAGACTGGTTCAATTCCAATCGCGACGAGACAGCCTTCCGCAATGGTACGCTGCAGGGGGCCTATCTGCTGATCGCCGCGCGCGCGCTTGGCCTCGATTGCGGCCCGATGTCCGGCTTCAACGCCGATGGCGTGAACAAGGAATTCTTCGAGAGCCAGGACGGCGAGATGCAGCATTGGCGCGCCAATTTTATCTGCAATATCGGCCATGGCGACAAGTCCAAACTGTTCGACCGCAGCCCGCGCCTCGACTTTGAAGAAGCCTGCCGGGTTCTCTGACCCCCCACCCATATGCTGGTTCTCGCTCTCAACACCGCCTCTGCCGCTCTCGAAGCGGCACTGGTGCGCGACGGTGATATTCTCGCCGACGCGCGCGAGGACATGGCGCGTGGGCAGGACCGGCAGCTTCCGGGCTTCGTTGAGCGCCTGCTGGATGAGGCAGGTGTCACGCTGCAGGATGTTGGCCGTATCGCGGTCGTGACCGGACCGGGCAGTTTTACCGGCATCCGCATCGGTGTCGCCTATGCGCGCGGCCTCGCGCTGGTGACAGGCGCACCCTGCATTGGCGTAACCAGTCTCGAAGCGGCCATCCCGGCCGGCATGGAAGGCAACACGCTCGGCGCCCTGCAGGCCCAGAAACGCCCGCCGGACCAGACATGGTGGGTACAGGGCCTTGAGGGCGACGAAGGCATATCGACGCCTGTGGAAGTGGGCCTGGACGCGCTGAAAGCCATGCTGGAGGGCTTCAAGGTGCCGATCTTCATGGATGGCGCCGAAGCCCTCGGCACGCTGGCAGATGGCCTCGACATGCGCCCGATGCGGCCCTCCGCGATTACGGCCGCGCTGAAAGCGCCCGGCTTTGACGCCGCAGCGCATCCCCCTGCCCCCGTTTATGCCCGCGAACCGGACGCTACCCTGCCAGGGAAAAAGTCATGACCCAGCCCGTCGTGGTCCTGCGCCCCGACGATGCCGGACGGGTGGCCATGTTGCACGCCAGCGGCTTTTCAGACCCGTGGAGCCCGGCGGCCTTTCGCGACCTCCTGTCGGAGAGCACGACATTGGGCCTCGGCGCAGAACGCTCGGGCAAGCTCGCAGGCTTCGTGCTGGTGCAGACCATCCTGGGCGAAGCCGACATCCTGACAGTGGCCACGGCGCCTGACTTCAAGCGCATGGGGATCGCAGCCCACTTGCTGAAAAACCTGATGTCCCGGCTGGGCGAGCGCGGCATTTCCCGCATCATGCTGGATGTGGCGGAGGATAATCTGCCCGCCCGTAGCCTGTATGAGGGACTCGGCTTCAGTGTGGATGGGCGCCGCCCCGGCTATTACACGACCGGGCGCGACATTCCGGTTGCCGCTGTCCTGATGTCGCGGTCGCTTGCGTTATAGGCGCTACCATCTGGACTTCCCGCGCCACTGGGGGCAGATAAGTAAAATGGACAGACTAGAACAACTCTGCGCTGACAAAGGCCTCCGCATGACGGAGCCGCGACGCGTGATCGCGCGCATCCTGTCGATGTCGGATGACCATCCCGATGCCGAAGAGCTGCACCGCCGCGCCAATTCGATGGATTCCTCGATTTCACTGGCAACCGTCTACCGGACCGTGAAACTGTTCGAGGATGCCGGCATCATCGAACGCCATGATTTCCGTGACGGGCGCGCCCGCTACGAGGAAGTGCCCGACGAGCACCATGACCACCTGATCGACATCAAGACCGGCGGCGTCGTGGAATTCCATTCGGAAGAGATTGAAGCCCTTCAGATCGAGATCGCCCGCAAGCTCGGCTACAAGCTGGTCGACCACCGGCTGGAACTCTACGGAATTCCGCTGAAAGAGGGCGAGTAGCCAGGCCACCTCCCCCGCACTGGGGAGAGAGGCAGCCCGGCAATTGACGTCTAGGCGTTCAGGAAGCCGCTGAGGCGCTTGTTGATGATCTCTTCGGCCTCGGCCATGATCCGGTCGATCAGTTCCTTACAGGTCGGGATGTCATGGATGAGGCCGGCAACCATACCGCAGCTCCATGCGCCGGCATCCATTTCGCCGTCCATCATGATGCGCGGATAGACGCCTGCCACTTCCTCGGCAATGTCCTTGAACTCGAGCTTCGAGCCGAGTTCCTTTTCCTTCTGCAGAAGGCGCTCAACCGCCACATTGGTCAGCACGCGCTCGGTATTGCGCAGCGGGCGCATGACGAGGCGCGTGTCGAGTTCGCTGGCCGCAACGATGGCGTCCTTCACGTTCTGGTGTACGGGCGCTTCTTTCGTCGCGATGAAGCGCGTTCCCATGTTCATGCCTTCGGCGCCCATGGCGAGCGAGGCAACGAGGCTGCGCCCGTCGGCCTGACCACCGGAAGCGACGAACGGAATGTCCAGTTCGTCAGCCGCGCGTGGCAGCAGGATCATGTTCGGGATGTCGTCTTCGCCCGGGTGGCCGCCGCACTCGAAGCCATCGACGCTGACCGCGTCACAGCCGATCGACTGGGCCTTCAGCGCGTGGCGCACGGCTGTACATTTGTGGATGACCTTGATGCCGTGTTCCTTGAGGATCGGCAGGACCTGGACCGGGTTGTTACCGGCGGTCTCGACGGCCTTCACGCCGCCATCAATGATGGCTTTCACATAGCCCGGATAGTCCGGTGCGTTGACAACCGGCAGGAAGGTGAGGTTCACGCCAATTGGCTTGTCCGTCATGTCGCGGCAGCGGGCGATTTCGTTGGCGAGATCTGCCGGGGTACGCTGCGTCAGCGCCGTGATGATGCCAAGACCGCCAGCGTTTGATACTGCCGCAGCCATCTCAGCAAAGCCGACAAAGTGCATGCCGCCCTGGATGATAGGGTGCTGGATGCCGAACATTTCGGTGATACGGGTTTTCATGGGTCGCCTCCAAAAACGATTTTGCGCCATCCTTGAACAAGGACGGCGCAAGTCGCAAGGCTTACGATGGGTAAAGGGCGGGCAGCCCCCTAAGCTTCCCTAGCTGGACGCAGGCGACCAGGAACCGCGGCTGCGCGCAGCTGCTGGTGTTGCGCCGCCGCCATTGCCGGAACGCTGGCCACCGGGCTTGCCGCCCTGTTTGCGGCCACCATTGGCGCCGCCGCCGGAATTCGGCTTGCCGCCTTGACCGTGGGCACGCGGTTTGCCGCCACCACCGCCGCTGCGGGCATGGCTACGACCACCGCCGCCACCGCCGCCCGGACGGCTGCGGCCGCCATTGCGTTGCTGCTTGTGTGGGCCTTCTTCTTCCGGCTGCGACAGGTCAAGCGCCGTGCCGGCTGGCGGATCAAGGCGCGCAATGGACTTGCCTGTGAGCTTTTCGATGTCGCGCAGGTAGGCGCGCTCATCATTGCCGACGAGCGAGATGGCGATACCGGTCTTGCCTGCACGGGCCGTACGGCCGATGCGGTGGACATAGGATTCCGAAATGTTCGGCATGTCGAAATTGATGACATGGCTGACGCCGTCAACGTCAATGCCGCGTGCGGCGATATCGGTTGCGACCAGGATCGGTGCCTTGCCGCTCTTGAAGGCGTCGAGCGCACGGATGCGCTGGTTCTGGCTCTTGTTGCCATGGATGGCTTCTGCATAGAGGCCGTCATTGGCGAGGTGTTTCACGACCTTGTCGGCGCCATGCTTGGTGCGTGTGAAGACAATTGCGCGGTCCATGTCGTCGGCTGAGAGCAGCTCGGACAGGAAGGCGGGCTTCGCATTGCCCTTGATCATGTAGACGGCCTGTTCGATGCGCTCGACAGGCTTTGATTCCGGCGTGACGGCAATCTCGACCGGGTCACGGAGGAAATCGTCAGCAAGCGCGCGGATCGGCTTTGGCATCGTGGCCGAGAAGAGCAGTGTCTGGCGCTTCATTGGCACGGCAGCCATGACCTTGCGGATGGCCGGCATGAAGCCGAGGTCCATCATCTGGTCGGCTTCGTCGAGCACAACAGCGGTCGTGTCAGCGAGGCTGATCGCCTTCGTGTCCATGTGGTCGAGCAGGCGGCCTGGCGTGGCGATCAAGAAATCGACGCCGCGCGACATGGCCTTGATCTGTGCGCCGGGCTTCACGCCGCCGACAACAACCGCAACGCTCGGGCGCATGTGGCTGCCATAGGCGCGCACGCTGTCAGCAATCTGGGCGGCGAGTTCGCGGGTTGGCGCGAGAATGAGGACGCGGGCCGTGCGAGGCGCAGGGCGCGATGGCTTGGTGGCCAGCAGGCTCAGCAGCGGCAGCACGAAAGCAGCGGTCTTGCCCGTGCCGGTCTGGGCGATGCCGACAACATCCTGGCCCTTGAGCAGGACGGGAATGGCTTGCGCCTGAATTGGGGTCGGCGTGGTGTAGCCCTCAGCTGTAATGGCTTTGAGGACGGGCTCGGCGAGGCCGAGTTCGGTAAATTGGGTCAAAATGACTCTTTCATGTTCGTGCGCACAAAACAGGACACAATGCCCCGGCGCGCGGATGGCTCTAATTGTATAGGAAGCCTTTGGTGATCGGCATCCCGGTTCGTTTGCGCACTCGACGCGAAACCGGAAAGGTCTACGATCAATGCGAGAGCAGCGGCACGCCTTTATGGGGCGCTGTCCCTGCTGAGGCAGCCTATTGCACGCTTTGCTGCGCCGCACAAACGAATTTGTGAGTGAAAGGGTTAACGCGCGATGAGACACAACTGGATATGCAGGCTCGTTCCGGCACTGGCCCTGCTCGCCGCCGCGTGCAGCGTGACGCCGCTAAAGGCGGGCGAGAGGCCTTCAGATAGCGCCCCGCCCTCTATCCTTTTCGGCGATCTTTATAGTGATGCCGCCAAGGCCCGCATCCATCCGGATACCAAGACGCTGGCCGATGCCGTGCCCCTGAATGCGCCGGCGGACATCGTGGCGGACTATGACAAGCAGAAGCCACTGTCGGAAACGGCGCTGCGCAATTTCTTCGACGCCAATTTTCGCGTGGACCCGCCGGTCGAAACCGTGGCGCCGCCTGAGGGCCTGTCCCTGCGCGACCATATCGCCGCGCTCTGGCCGCTGCTGACACGCACAACCACCGAGGCCGAGCCCGGCAGCTCCCGCCTGCCATTGCCGGAGCCTTACGTGGTGCCGGGTGGGCGCTTCACCGAGATTTATTACTGGGATTCCTATTTCACCATGCTGGGCCTTGGGCCCGATCAGGCGGGCCTGCGCCGCAGCATGGTCGACGATTTCGCCTATATGATCCGCACCTATGGCCATGTGCCGAACGGCAGCCGGACCTATTATCTCAGCCGCTCGCAACCGCCCTTCTTCTATCTCATGGTCTCGCTGCTCTCGCCGGACGATCCGGCAAAGGCTTGGGCCGAGTACCTGCCAGAGCTGAAAGCCGAGCATGATTTCTGGATGGCGGGCGAGACGGATGCAGCACCGGGTGTGCCATCGCTGCGCGTGGTGAAGCTGGCCGATGGCAGTGTGTTGAACCGCTATTATGATGGCCGCGATGTGCCGCGCGATGAATCCTATGGCGAAGACCTGGCCGTTGCCGCAGGGACAGACCGCCCTGCCCCTGAAGTCTACCGCGACATCAGAGCGGCTGCCGAGAGCGGTTGGGATTTCTCGTCACGATGGTTCGTGGACGGTAAATCGCTTGCAACAATCCATACGACGGATGTGGTGCCACCGGACCTGAACAGTCTGCTCTATGGCCTTGAAAAGGCAATCGCTGCTGGCTGTGTGGCGGCGGATGATCCGGCCTGCGCCATTGCCTATGCAGCCAGGGCCGACAAGCGCCGCGCCGCGATCAATGCCTTGCTCTGGAATACGGACACCGGCCTCTATGACGATATCGACTGGAAGAACGGCAAGCTGCTGGGGCATGTCACGGCCGCAGGGCTCTATCCGCTTTTCACGGGCGCGGCCGACGAAGCGAAGGCGACCGAGGCTGCATCGGCCACCCGTGCGCACCTCCTGCAACAGGGCGGTATCGTCACCTCCACGATCGACACGGGCCAGCAATGGGATGCGCCGAATGGCTGGGCGCCGTTGCAATGGGTGTCGGTGACCGGCCTATGCCGCTACGGTGACAGTGCGCTTGCCGGTGAAGTTACCAAGCGCTGGGTCTCCACCGTCTCGCGTGTTTATGACGATACGGGGCGTCTCCTGGAGAAATACAATGTCATGGACGCCGTGCCGGGCGGCGGCGGGGAATATGCCCTGCAGGACGGGTTCGGCTGGACCAATGGCGTCACAATCGCCCTGATGGACACGTTGAATGAGCCGGATGGCGGGAGCGCGGCCTTCACTTGCCCTGTCGTGACTGGCCCCTGACGCAGCGGCAGTGCGACGTCTTCGTCCTTAGGGGATTTTCCGGAGTGTACAGCCGCGCCTGGATGCGCTTCCATGCAGGGAAGAGAGCGGGCCTCACGCAAGGCACCGCACCACAGGGACGGAAACGAAGACAATGGCAGACACACAGACACTCGAAAACCGCTCAAGCAGCACAGACACCGAGCATTTCGATGTCCTGATCGCGGGCGCCGGCATTTCCGGAATCGGCGCGGCCTATCACCTGAAGACACAGACGCCGGGCAAGAGCTTCGTCATCCTCGAAGCGCAGGAAAGTTTCGGCGGCACATGGCTGACGCACAAATATCCCGGCATCCGGTCCGACAGCGACCTTTACACGTTCGGCTATCGCTTCAAGCCCTGGACCGGCCAGCCGATCGCTGCGGCTGACAAGATCCTGACCTATATGAATGAAGTGATCGACGAGAACGATATCACGCCGCACATCCGCTACAGCCACAAGATCCTGTCGGCGAGCTGGTCGTCGCAGGACAAGCAATGGACCCTTGAGGCCAAGCGCTCCGACACAGGCGAGATCGTGCGCGTCACAGCGAACTTCCTCTGGATGTGCCAGGGTTATTACGACCATTCCAAAGGCTTCACGCCGGAATGGGAGGGCATGGACGATTTTAAGGGCCAGATCGTTCACCCGCAGACCTGGACGGAAGACCTCGACTATAAAGGCAAGCGCGTCATCGTGATCGGGTCCGGCGCCACAGCCGCGACCGTCGTGCCCGCCATCGCTGCTGACTGCAAGCACGTCACCCTGCTGCAGCGCTCACCGACCTATTTCATTCCCGGCCGCAACGAGAACGAGCTGGCCGACGAGCTGCGCAAGCTGCAGATCGACGAAACATGGATCCACGAGATCGTGCGCCGCAAGGTGCTGTTCGACCAGAACGAGTTCACGCGCCGCGCAACCGAGGAGTCCGATGTCGTGAAGGAAGAACTGCTCGCCGGCGTGCGCGAATTCCTCGGGCCGGACTTTGACGTGGAAAAGCATTTCACGCCCGCCTACCGCCCGTGGCAGCAGCGCATTGCCTTCGTGCCGGACGGCGACCTCTTCCAGGGCATTGCCAGCGGCAAGGCGAGCGTCGTGACGGACCATATCGAACGGTTTACGGAAAAAGGCATCCTGCTGAAATCCGGCGAGGAACTGGAAGCGGACATCATCATCACCGCGACAGGCTTCAACCTCTCCGTCCTCGGCGGCATTCCGTTCACGGTCGATAACAAGCCGGTCGATTTTGCCGAAACGGTTACCTATCGCGGCATGATGTTCACCGGCGTGCCGAACATGGCCTGGGTGTTCGGCTATTTCCGCGCCAGCTGGACCCTGCGCGTGGACCTGATGGGCGACTTCATCGCCCGCCTGTTGAACCATATGGACGAAAAACATGTCCATCAGGTCGAAGTGGCCCTGCCGCCCGAAGATGAGGACATGGAGCGCAGGCCGTGGATCGACGCCAGCAACTTCAATCCGAATTACCTGATGCGCTCAATGCACCTGATGCCGAAACGGGGCACCAAACCCCAATGGCAGCATAATCAGGACTATTGGTCGGAGAAGGACGAATTCCCGAAGATCGACCTTGAAGCTCCGGAATTCATCTATTCCTGAGGCCGCCGCGCCGCCGGCCTAGAGGTCATGCGGCGCCTGGATGCTCTCGATATAGGTCAGCAGCGAGTCGATATGCTCCGGCTCGAACTCGAAGATCGGCATGTCCGGATGCCCGACCATGATGCCTTCGGCCAGTGGCTCAGCAAGGTCCTCGATCGGATAATGCTTCGACAAGTCGCGGAACGGGATGGCGTCGGCATGCGGGCTGTCGCCTTCCGTGCCAACCGCGTGGCAGGTCGCGCAGATGGTCTCGGCAATCTCGCGCCCCTGCCCGAGCTTTTCCTCCTGCGTATTGGCAAAGGACGCGTCGGGGCGCTCCACCGGCTCAGGCACAGGCAGCGATGGCTCAATCGGTTCAACGGCCTCGCGCTCTGGTGCGGGTGTGGGTTCAGGCGCAGGCGCCTTGTTGCAGGCGGCAAGCAGGCAGGCCGCGGCCAATGCCGACGCGAGGAATGTTTGTCTGCGAATCATTATGGGGTCTCCTGCATTCTCAGAAGACCCTAGACTGCCCAGCCCGCAAGGGACAGGGCGTCAAGCCGCGGCTGTGCCTTTGGACTCATCCTGGCGCACGGCACGCTTCAGCACGTCGAGATAGCCATGCGAAATACAGTCATGGTCGCGGTAATAGCCACGTGACGAGAGCAGCTTGTGCAGGCGTGGCAGATTATAGCCCGGCACAGCGGCAAAATGGTGGTGTTCGAGATGGTAGTTCACCTGGTTCGGCGCGATCAGCAGCCGCTCCCACCATGAGGCGAGCGTCGTGCTCGTATTGTCGCGCGGGTCGAGACTATCACGGTTGATGGCAACGCCATGCTCGCCGATCTGGCGCACGCGGGTCAGCACGGGATAGACGAAAATCTCCGCCGCCCACCACATCAGATAGGCCCAAGGCGCGCCAACAGCCGTCAGCACGGCCAGCAGGCCGATATGGAACGCGAGCCAGGGATAATGCTTCTTCAGCTTGAAATTCTTGAGCTTCATCATCGTGTCGCGAAAGCCAGTGCGGCCCGTCACATCGCGGATCAGCTTGCGCTTCAGACTGTCTTTAGAGACCGGATAGTTCTTCACGAAAATCTTGTCCGGGTCCTGGTCGGTGCCAGCAAACTTGTGATGCTTCAGATGATAGGTGCGATAGGCATAGACCGAGATATTCATCGGCGCACCGCACAGCCAGTGGCCAATAAAGTCATTGCCTTTCTTGCTGCTGACAAAGGCATGGTGGGCACAGTCATGGTTAAGGATGCCGAGTCCCAGCTGGCGCCCGCCGAGGAAGATGATCGCTGCGAAAATCGTCAGCGGATTGGTCCAGACGATCGGCACGGCAAAGGCTGCCACGATCAGCGCCCAATTGAATGCGAGCGAGACGATTGCCTTCACGTCCGAAGGCGTTGACAGGTCGCGCAATTCTTCCTTCGTCAGGGCCTCTGACAGGCGTACAGCTTCGGTCATGGTTGGGTCTCTTCCCTTCGACTTCTTTATCTTTTTGTCTTTGTAACACAAATATGCACAATACGTCAAATGCCGTTACTTTTTAAACTTACTAAAGCTGAAGACGTCTCCGCGCGCACGCTGGTCCTGTCGCTGATGAGCGTGCCGGGACGGCGGCCGCAGACGCTGGCCTATCTCAGCCGCGCGGGCGGCCTGTTCGGCATGGAACCGACCGCGATCCGCATGGCGGTGACGCGTCTCGTGAAGGAAGGCCTGCTCGAAAGCGTCGAACGAGGTGTCTATGCGACCGGGCCGAAGGCCGCCGCCTTTACCGCCGAGATCAGCGATTGGCGTAATGCCCCTGCCCGCACCCGGGCCTGGAATGGCGGCTGGATCGGCGTGCTTACCAACCATCTTGGCCGCACAGACCGTAAAGACCTGCGGGCCCGCATGCGCGCGCTTCGTCTTTATGGGTTTGCGCAGGCGGAAGCCGGCCTCTGGGTGCGGCCTGACAATTTGCGCCTGTCACTCGACAAGTTGCGCGCAGCGCTGACGGGTATCGGCCTGCAGGAAGATGCGCTCCTGCTCACGATCAGCGAGACGGCCCTGCCCGCGGGCACGGAATGGCAGGGCCTCTGGTCCACAGACGACCTCAAAGCGACCTATGAAGGGGCCATCGCTGCCATGCAGGGGAGCCGCAAGGCGGCCGCCAAACTGCCCGCCGATGACGCCGCCCGCGAGACCTTGCTGATCGGTCAGTCAGTTATCCGGACCATAAATCTGGACCCGCTCCTGCCGGAAGATATTGGCGACGCCGCCCTCTTCCGCCAGATGGTGTCAGAAATGGATGCGTATGACCGCTTCGGGCGCACCTGCTGGGACAAGATCGGTTAGGTCGCGGCGCATCCGCCCGCAGAAGCGTCGCTTCTAGTCTGCACACGCCACCAGAGCGCGAAATACTTGCGCGCGGTGGCAGGTTGTGGCTCACTCCTGAGAGGAACAGTCAACCGGGCTCGGGGGAGCAAGACACATGATCCTGTTCGTGCATGGCGTGCCAGACACGCCCTTTCTCTGGCAGCCCCTGATCAAGGCGCTCGCCCTCAAACCTGACCAATGGATCGCGCCGGCCCTGCCTGGCTTTGGCTGCCCCGTGCCGGACGGGTTCAAGTGCACGAAAGAGGCCTACGCTGACTGGCTCGTCGCACAGATGGAAGCCGTCGGCGAACCGGTCAATATTGTCGGCCATGACTGGGGCGCCCTTCTCACACTGCGCGCCTGTTCCATGCGACCAGATCTCGTGGAGAGCTGGTGCGTCACCAATGCCGTGATCGACAGCCAGTATTCGGGCCACCGCATGGCCCGCATGTGGGCAACGCCGCTGCTGGGCGAGCTGGTGATGCGCGGCATGCGCGACTCTGCACGTCTATCCGCGGCCCTGATCGAGAGTGGCCTGCCTGCCGCAATTGCAGCGCATGAGGCGCCACTGGTCGACAAGACGATGCGCCAGTCGATCCTGAAACTCTACCGCTCGGCAAGGGGCCTGCGTTTCTCGGGAGATTGGGAAGCGGATCTCGCGAACCTGCCCTCGAAGGGCCAGCTCTATTGGGGCGAAAACGATCCGTACGTGAACCTGTCCGTCGCCCAGCGCTTTGCCCAGAACTGGAAAGTGCCGCTGCATGTGGAGCCTGATGCCGGCCACTGGGCCTGCGCCGAACACCCCGGCAGTTTCGCCCTCGTCCTAAAGGAATTCTGGGCAACGAAACGGATGATGTGAGCGCGCAAAGCGCGCTCAGGATCAGGCCGCTTCGGCTTTCGGATTACCCAGTTCCATCTTCACGCGCTCGGCCAGCTGGCGGGACGTGAACGGCTTGGCCAGGAACGAGACCGCGCGGTCATCGTCCAGCTGCTTGGCAAGGTCGCGCTCGGCATAGCCCGAGATAAAGATGACGCGGGCGTGGCCCAGCAATTCCTTCGCCTCGCGGATCAGGGTCGGGCCGTCCATGCCGGGCATGACGACGTCCGAGATGACGAGGTCGAAGGCGCCCGGATTGTCTTCCAGCACTTCCATCGCCTCTTCGCCGTCGCAGGCCTCGGACACTTCATAGCCGCGCTTGCGCAGCTGTGTCGCCGTGATGGCGCGTACGCCGTCTTCGTCCTCGATCAGCAGGATGCGGCCACGACCGGAAATGTCGACCGGACGGCTGGCCTGGCGTTCAGCCTGGGTCATTTCGACCGGCGCCGGAATGTCTTCGGCCTTCAGGGCCGGCAGGTAGATCTGGAACGTGGTGCCCTTGCCGACGGTGGACAGTGGGCAGATATAGCCGCCCGACTGCTTGATGATGCCGTAAACCGTGGCGAGACCGAGGCCCGTGCCAACGCCGGCTTCCTTCGTCGTGAAGAAGGGTTGGAAAATCTTGTCCATCACTTCGCGCGGCATGCCGTGGCCGGTATCTTCCATCTCGATCAGCATATAATCGCCGTCTTCGACATAGGCGAAACCCTTGGCCTGTGCGTCCTTGCCGGTCGCCCGCGCCGTGCGAATCGTGAGCTTGCCACCATTATTGTGGCTGATCATGGCATCGCGTGCATTGGTGGCGAGGTTGATGATCGCGGTTTCGAGCTGGTTCTTGTCGGCCTTGATGTGCGGCACGTCGCGGCCGTGCTTCACGTCGATCTCGACGCGCTCGTCGAGGATCTGGCGCAGCAGGATGGAGAATTCCGACAGGAAGTCCGTGACGTTGAATATCTCGCGCTTGAACGTCTGCTGGCGTGCATAGGCAAGCAGCATGCGGACGAGGTCTTTCGCACGGATCGAGAATTCGTGGATGGATTTCAGATTGTTATACGATGGATCGCCAACAGGATGGCTGGTCATCAGGTCCTCATTGTTGAGGATGATGCCCTGCAGCACATTGTTGAAATCGTGCGCAACGCCGCCGGCGAGCTGGCCGATGGCCTGCATCTTTTCGCCATGCGCAAGGCGCAGTTCCAGCTCGCGCTGTTCGGTAATGTCGATGACATAGGCAACCGACGGACGGCCATTATTGTCGAGCGTGACGAACACGTTGACGTGGCGCGGCTCACGGCCGGCCAGCTTCAGGCCGACCGGCTTGTCGATGGCATCAATCAGCGAGCCATTGAGCGCTTCCTGGCCGTCTTCGGCAACGAAGAGGTTCGAGAAGCGGCCACCGGGGGTGGCTTCGCCGCCGGTCATTTCCATCAGTGCGCGGTTGGCATCAAGGATGATGGCCCCGTCCACGCCGTCGCCCTGCAGGCGGACAGCACCGAAGGGCGCATCGTCAAACATCGGGTCGCCATCAAGGCGCGGCGGGCGCGACGAGGAGGCAAAGTTGAGGCGCTCCTCCTGCCCGTTCAATACCTGCTGGTTGGCCAGGATGATCGTGCGGCCAGCCGCTTCCGAGCCACGACCCGCCCAGGTCGTGATCGCCTGCACCGGCACTTCAACGCCGTCACGGGCGCGCAGCTGGATATCGGCGCGGCCCGGCGCGCCGGACTTGCGGTCACGCGCCAGCATTTTCACGAATTCCGGACGCATGATGTCGTCGATGCGGATGTTCTTGGCGGATTCCGGCAGGCCCAGCATTTCGCGCAGCCAGCTGTTGGCATAGGTGATCGTGCCGTCCGGGCGGGCAGCGAAGAAGCCCATCGGCGCGTCTTCGACGTAAAGGGATTTGAGATCTGACGCGCCGGTCGCTTCCTGCTGGCCGGCGATGCGGCGGATGCGCCACAGAACGCGCTGGCGTGGCAGCGGAGAGACACCAATCTCGAACTGGGCTGGCACCTGCTCTGCGCCAATCGTGATTGGCGGCAGGACTTCGCGGCGGGCCTGACCGGCCTTCGCGGCCTTGGAGAGGCGGTAGACAGGGGCAGCGAGGCCCGGATTGGCGCCGAACAGGCGATCAACCGTCACGGCCGCGCCATCAGGCTGGCCGACCATCAGCGCGAGCTGGCTAAGCTCGGTATAGGATTCATTTGCGGCCACAGGCGCGCCGCCCTGATCGGTGATCAGAACGGATTCGTCGAGCGCCTCGATCCAGCCGAAACGGGGAATATTGGTCTGAACGGCACGTGCCGCCGATCCGCGTTCCGGGAAGAGGCCGAGGAACCGCCCTGCCCCGCGCACGCTCCACAGGAGGAAGACGAGGCCGCCGGACGCCATGGAGATCAACAGGATCGGGCCGGGCGCGCCGGACGCCTTCGGCCATGCCAGCGCAACACTGGCCGCCGCGATCGAAATCAGCAGGCAGCCCCAGAACAGGAGCTGCATGATGTCGAAGCGTCCACCCATGGAAGCGAAGCCTTCGCCGCCTGTGGTTTCGCCATCATCGCCAGAATTGGTCGCCTGCGTCAGTTCCAGGGAATCCATCGTGTTACGTCTCCTGCACCGGCAGCATAAATCACATACCGGATCACTCTACACTGATTCCACGGCGAGGGGCCGACTCAGCCGAAGCGGAATCCTAGTCCACATACTTTGACACCGCAAAGGTTAACGAAAGCGAAAAAAGCGTTAAGACTCACTGCGGAAATTGCATAAACCTCATCAGATTCCGGAGTTTCACATGATGCGTACTGCCACCGCCATCGCAGCTGTTTTGCTGCTCACAGCGTGCACCAGCCCGACCCCACCGGGGGCGCAACAATCGGAGGTGCTGACGGTAACCGATGTCACCGTCGACGAGAGCGCGCGCCTGAACGATTGGTTTGAAGTCAAATTTCAGGAAATGGTCGCGCGCAGCCCGATGACGCAGACTTATCTGGGCATCAAGGACAATTATGGCCAATGGGATGACGCCAGCGATGCGCATGCGCTGGGCGACCTTGAGCTGCAACGCGCCACGGTTGCCGAAATGAATAAGTCCTTTGACTTCCAAAAACTTGATCCCCAGGCAAAACTGTCCTGGCGCCTGGCGGAATACGAACTGGCCGATGCCGAGGCCCAGTTCCCCTTCCGCGACCATGAATACCTCTTCAACCAGATGCATGGCGTGCAATCAGGCATTCCGGCCTTACTGGTTAACCAGCACAAGGTGACCAGCCTTTCCGATGCCGAGGCCTATGTCTCGCGCCTGAATGGCATTCCGGAATACCTTGGCCAGAATGTCGCCAATTCGCGCGACGCCGCCGCCAAGGGCATCATGCCTCCGCGCTTTGTCTACGACTATGTGGTCTCCGATTCCCGCAGCATCATCACGGGCTATCCCTTCACGTCGGACGTGGCCGATGGGGCAGAGGACAGTCCCCTGATGAAGGATTTCCGCGGCAAGGTCGGCGCGCTGGTCGAGGACAGCACGATCACGCAGGCCGAGGCCGACACACTGCTCGCCAACGCGGCGACGGCGCTAGTTGAGAAAGTCGGCCCCGCCTACGAAGGCGCGATCACCGAAATGCAGGCGCAAGCTGAAGTCGCCACAACAGATGATGGCGTCTGGAAACTGCCCGATGCGGATGCGTTTTATGCCATGCGCCTGAAGCATATCACCACGACCGACATGAGCGCCGACGAGATCCATAATCTCGGCCTCGCCGAAGTCTCCCGCATTCAGGACGAGATGCGCGGCATCATGGCCAAGGTCGGCTTTGAAGGCACGCTGAAGGAATTCTTTGAGTTCACCCGCACCGATCCGCAATTTTTCAAACCCAATACAGCTGAAGGCAAAGCCGAATACCTCGCCGAAGCCACCGCAGCGATCGACCAGATGCGCGGCGACCTGCCCATGGTGTTCAAGACCTTCCCGAAGGCCGAGCTGATCGTGAAGGCCGTTGAGCCGTTCCGGGAAAAGTCGGCCGGCAAGGCCTTCTATTCCCGCCCTGCCCCGGATGGCAGCCGCCCCGGCACCTATTACGCCAACCTCTATCGCATGCAGGACATGCCGACCTACCAGATGCAGGCGCTTGCCTTCCATGAGGGCATTCCGGGCCATCACATGCAGATCGCCCTCGCGCAGGAGCTGGAAGGCATTCCGAGCTTCCGCAAGTTCGGCGGCTACACCGCCTATACCGAAGGCTGGGGGCTCTATTCAGAGCTGCTGCCGAAAGAAATGGGCTACTACTCTGATCCGTATGATGATTTTGGCCGTCTTGCGATGGAGATCTGGCGCGCGGCCCGCCTTGTGGTCGATACCGGTATCCATGACAAGCACTGGACCCGCGAACAGGCGATCCAGTACCTACTGGACAATACGCCAAACCCCGAAGGCGACTGCAAGAAAGCCATCGAGCGCTATATCGTGATGCCGGGACAGGCCACGGCCTACAAGATCGGCATGCTGAAAATCGTCGAACTGCGCGAGAAGGCAAAGGCGGAACTTGGCGACCGTTTCGATATCCGCGACTTCCACGATGTTATCCTGCGCGACGGCGCCGTGCCGCTGGCCGTGCTCGAGCAAAATGTCGACGCATGGATCGCGGAAACCCGTCAGGCCCAATAAGCAAGCGGCGGCCCCGGCAGGGTGTTTCCTGTTCGCAGGGAACCCTGCCGGAGCCGATGCGCTGTCTAAGCTGATACGACCAGGAGTTCAGTAACAGGGGGCGCGGCCATGCTCGGCGACATCATCCATGAAGTATTCTCGACATCGGGGCTGTTCACGCTGCTGATGCTCCTGCTGCTGCAAGCCGTCCTCGGTTTCGACAACCTGCTCTACATCTCGATCGAATCGAAGCGCGTCGGCGAGGAGAAAGCTCCTATGGTCCGGCGCTGGGGTATCGGGCTCGCCGTCCTCTTCCGCGTGGTGTTGCTGTTCATCATTGTCGGCCTGTTCGATGCCATCGCCGAGCCCCTGTTCGGCGTGCACCTCTCCAAATTCGTGAGCGGCGAATTCACCTTCCAGGCGCTTGTGACAATGGCAGGCGGCGCCTTCATCATCTACACGGCGATCAAGGAAATTTCGCACCTCCTGACCGTTGAATTCATTGAACATACAGAGGGTGGCCACCCGAAATCCGTCGTGCAGGCGATCGTGAAGATCGTGGCGATGAACCTGGTCTTCTCGTTTGACTCCATCCTCTCGGCCATGGCGATTGCCAATATCAAGACGATGGACCTGAGCGGCCATCCGGTGATCCACTACCAGATGTCACTGATGGTCATTGCGATCATTGTGTCGGGCATTGCGATGGTGCTGATGGCCGATCCGGTGGCCAATTTCCTCAAGAAAAACAGGATGTACGAGGTTCTCGGCCTGTTCATCCTCTTCCTGGTCGGCGTGCTGCTTGTCACCGAAGGCGCGCACCTTGGGCACCTCACACTGTTCACCTACGCCATCGAGGCGATGAGCAAGTCTAGCTTCTATCTCGTGATCTTCGTTCTGGTGGTCAGCGATATCATCTCGACCAATTACCAGAAGCGCCTCTGGGCGCAGAAGGAGGCCGAACTGCGGGGCGATGGGTCAGAGAAGGCCTCACGCGACGGCGCTGATGCGCACATCAATCGCAAGCGAAGCCCCGCCTAGCGCAGGGCCGGACCGCGCTTGGTGATACGCAGGGCCATGTGAGCGCCCTTGCGGCCAATCTGGGCTTCAGCAGCAACCGGGCCGTTTCGTCCGCCTGAGAGCAGCTCGACCGGCTGGTCCGCCGGCAGGCCGAGAAGCAGGGTCGAACCCGCTTTCAGGTCCGTCAGACGCGAGAGCGGCACCGAGAGGCTGGCAATGCGCGCGGTCAGCACAGCGGTCACAGGTGTCGCAGACGGGGTATGGACGGGTGCAGCAATGACCGTTCCGTGTCCCTTCGCGGGCGCAGCGACGGTATCGAACAGGTCGTCGCTCGCCAGTATCAGGCGCGCCGGCATGCGCGATTGTTCGAAACGGACATCAAGATCAATGACATCCACAGCGCCGGGCCGCGCCAGGGCTGCCGCGAACTCGGCATCGGTCTCGATGCGGGCGAAGCTGAGCGATGAGGATATGCCCGCGCCCAGCGGCCGCACGAGGCCTTCAAGCAGGGCCGCATCAATCGGTGTCAGCTCGCGCGGCGTGAAGGCGCCCGGCTTGCCGCCACAGGCGCTCTCGATGAGGGCGTTGGTCAGTTCGGCACTGAGGCTGAGCATAGCGACGATTTCACCATTGGGCGCTGCGAAGCAGGCAATCGCCTGCCCTGTCTCGGCTGTAGTCAGCGCAGAAGCGAACGTGCCATCGGACACCGCCTTGACGGTGGCCGCCGCGCGCAGGCCGCAGCCCTGGCGCATGGCCAGCGAAAGGCGGGCCGCAACGCGCAAGGCATCTTCCGGCACATCGGTGCGCCGTGTCAGCGCTGCAGGCGTATCGAGATCCGGTATCACCCGGTCAACCACTTTGGCGGGTGGCGGGGGCGCAGGCTCAGGCGCCATGTCCGACAGGTCCGGCCGCAGCAGGGCCTCGATCTCGGCGGAGCTGAGCTTTTCGCGCAGGATAGGCTTCTCCTTCACCGCATCGAATGTTTCGAAACTGGTCGGCATTTCGAGCACGACGGCGCTTTCACGCCTTGGAGACATGTCCCATCCGTCATCGGCGGTGGATGGCAAAGGCCTGCTCATGGGGGCGATCAGTTATCCCGTCCGTTAAACATACACTGTGCCTCAAATAGAGTTAACGGGTGGTTAGGACTTTCGCCGCGCGCCGCCGGTTCGCACAAGCGAACACAGTGGACTCACCTCTGACATTAACCGAATCGGATGTCACGTTAAGCAAGCAGACCTTGCCTTAAGCCCATGGTTACATTCAAGTAACCCTGTGTTTGGACCTTGATGCGATCATACCCTTAACGCACGAGGCAAACGCAGATTCGCCATGGCGTTGGGTTGATGGACTAAAAAAGGCGGCGGCACTTCCGAAAACCGGGAGGCCGCCGTTCTTTATTCCGGACGTGAATTCTGAACCTTGCGGGATCAGTCGTCGCGCAGTGTGCGCTCTTTGCGCTCGTGACGCTCCTGCGCCTCAAGGCTCAGCGTGGCGGTTGGACGGGCTTCGAGGCGGCGCAGGCCGATCGGCTCACCCGTCGCTTCGCAAAACCCGTAGGTTCCGTCATTGATGCGGCGAATTGCGCTGTCTATCTTCGAGATCAGCTTGCGCTGACGGTCGCGTGTGCGCAGCTCGAGCGCCTTGTCGCTTTCGGCAGAAGCCCTGTCGACAATGTCAGGGAGCGAACCAGATTCATCCTGCAAATTGTGGATGGTCTGTTTTGCGCCGTCGAGAATGTCCGCCTTCCAGTTCTCGAGCAACCGGCGGAAGAAAGCCAGCTGACGCTCGTTCATGAACTCCTCGTCATCAGAGGGGCGGTAATCGTCTGATAGTTCAATACTCATAGCAGACACCTTCATTCAGGTTTGGCTCGATATAGAGCGGCTAGCGATTCACCGCAATCGGGAAAGCTGAGTTAATTTTCCCAATCTTTTCATGGAATTGCGCCAATTTAGCGTATATTTCATGTTATTGTGAGCACCGGAAACCGCCTCCGGACCGCCAAAGGCGGTGCAATTTGCAGGCCAAGGCTTGATCTTTAGGCCAACGCCGCGCTCTATGATCCTTCGTACAAAGTGCAGCTTTCGCAACGGTTCAAGCCCATGGCCCGCCGACGGAAAAGATCGATCCGCTCCTCAGGTTGGATGCAGGCTGTGATGTTCAACTCATTGCTGATCCTCATGCCTGTGATCGCCGCCCAGATCCTGGGGGCGGCCTTTTCTGGTGCAACTTTCTCGGATGCGCCCACCGTCGAGGCGATCGACCAGACACGTCACAATATGGACGAATCCTTTGCCGCAATGGCGCCGCGCAATGCGGGCGACAAGTACAAGTTCTGGCACGATATCGTCTCGCGTGAGCTGACGGCGCGCGACGTCACCGCCGCACGCGGCTTCCTGCTGACAGCCCCGCAGATGCTGAGCCGCGAAGAGGTGAAGGAACTGATGGCCGCCGCTGACGCGGAAGTGACGGGTACGGAAGACGAGCGCATTGCGCTGGTTGCCCTGCGCAAGCTGCCAGTTGAAGTGAGCCAGCGGTTCGCCGAAGCAAGTGGCGCTGCGCGCAACATGAATACGCTGACCGTGCCAGCTGAGGATGTCATCGCCGAAACGCCCGCCGAAGCCCCTGCGCCGGCGCCCGCCGAAGACGTCGCCCCTGAGGAAGACACCTCCCCTGTCGCCGAGGCCCGCTTTGCCATGCTCGGCACGCATGCCGATCTCGCAAACCATTCCGAACGCTGGCTCGCAGGCGACCGCGTGGACGAACTGGTGCTGAAGATTACCGGCATCGGCCTCGCCGAATCCGGCGAGCAGGACGCTGCGTCCGAAGCCAACATCCGCGCGCTGTCGATCCTGAAATCCGCCCGCCGGTCGCGCCGCATGACACCGGAATTCAACGATTACATCACAGCGCGTATTGACGCCGCCCTGCCCGATTCCGCGCTGAAGCCTGCGCTGGAGGAAGCAATGGGCGAACTCGCCACCACGAAGGTGCGCGTGGAACGGGTGCGCGCGGCCTATGCCGGTGCCATAAACGCGAAAGGCCTCGCCCGGCTTGAATCCGATCTCACCCAGATCAACCGTATCGGCACGCTCACCGATCCGGCCGCCGCCGTGACTCTGATCGAGCAGGTCAAGGATAGCGCGGACCTGCGCCGGGTGCGCCTGATTGCCGAAGCCGGCGGCGACCGCTCGGTCGCACTGGTCAAGCAAATGGGACCATCAGCCATGCGCATTGCCGATACCGGCGTGCGCTGGACACGCGAGCTGGTGCTGCAGTTCATGGGGCTGACGGCCGCCGGGCTGGTCATGTTCTGGGTGACGCTGTCGACACTCCGCCGGACGCTTATGCGCCGTCGCCCCCGCCTGGAAGCGCCGCAATAGGCCTCAACCGAGGCCGAACGCGCCCTTGATGCCGTCGATCAGCAACTGCACGGAAAGCGCCGCCAGGATCACGCCGAGAATACGCGTCAGCGCCCCGGCCACGCTGGCGCCCATGAGGCGCACAAGCGGTGTTGCGATCAGGAAGATGGCCAGCGTCAGCAACAGGTTCAGACCGATGGCGGACAGCACGACAGCTTTCTCGGTCCACACAGTGGCCTGTGACATGTAGAACATGGCCGTCGCGATGGAGCCCGGCCCTGCAATCATCGGGATGCCGATGGGGAACACGGAAATATCGTCCGGCTCTGCCGTGTCGTCGTGGCCTTCGAGCAATTCCTCTGCGCGGTGTTCGCGCCGTTCGGTGCGCTTCTCGAACACCATGTCGAGCGCGATGAGGAAGAGGAGCGCGCCGCCAGCAGCCCGGAACGCATCAATCGAAATGTGCATGGCGCCGAGCAACCAGGCCCCGCCAAACGCAAACAGGAACATGATGATCGACGCCACGAAGGTCGACTTGAACGCCATGCGCCGCCGGTAGGCTGCATCGCCCTGCGCCGTCAGCGTCGCGAACACGGGCGCCACGCCGGGCGCATCGATCAGCACGAAGAAAGTGACGAAAGTGGCGGTAAATAGGGAGATCAGTTCTGGGCTCATGCGCGAGGCCCCTAATCCCTATGACCTGCGGCGTCGAGTATTTCCTGCACCAATGGCGCGACTTTCAGCACACCGGAATGGGCCGAAAACTGGGACAGGTCAGCCGCGCCGGAAGCCAGTGCCACCATCATGCGGTGCCCCCGCAGGCGCTGCAGCAGGCCTTCCTCACCGCGATGTCCGCTGGCCGTGGCCGTGCGTCCCTCGCCAAGGTCGACGACAAGGCCTTCGCCCTTGCCCGCTTCCAGTCGCGCAATCGCCTCTTCGAGACCAAGCCGGGCATCTGCAGATCGTGCGCGCGCTGCCATGAGACTACCGTCCGGCATCAGGCTGCCTCTGCCGTCTCGCGCGCCATGAGCTTGCGGCAGCGACTGAGGGCCCGGTAGAGATCGGCGGCGGCCACATCGGCCGAGATTTCGAGCACGTCGGCCCGGTCTTCATCCTGTGCAGCATTGGCCAGCAGGGCAGCAATCGATTCAGCCGCCTGCGTATAGGCCGGCCCATCGACCTCGCCGAGCAGGTACATCTGCATCACGGAAAAATAGACACGGCGCACAGGCGTGGTGGCATCAGCCGGGTGAAGGATATCCTTCTCGCGCAGGACACGGGCCTGGTTTTCCAGCAGCAGCACGCCACGACGGTCGCCATTGCGCACGACAGCGCCATTGACGACGAACGTCTCGCCGGGCTTCAGGGAAAGCTTCAAGGGCATCGCGCAAACATCCGATTCGGCTTGATTCACTTGAATTTTGCAGAAAGGCGTTAACGCTTGATTGCCACGCGTTAATCAAGGCGCGGCAGGTCGACACGGTGAAGCGGGGTAATAGTGCCATGCGCCCGTTATCATCGGGCAGTTTGGATCATACGGCCTGCACCTGTCCTGAAACGCCCTTCCTGCATGGGAATGGCAGACCACAAACAGGCGCGACACTTAGCTGAAGCTGGTGCTCCGCGGCGGCGCGCATGGCATATTCCTTATACCACACCCGCCGCCGGCAGCGAAGATGTTTCCGCTAGGGAATGGCCGGATTACCACTTTTTCACGGAATGTCAGGCTTCCCGCCACGTCAAAGCTTGCTCCGACGGGCGCTGAGCCTATTGTGAGCCTAACGAGTTATAAGAGGATAGAGCCCCATGCGTTTTGAAGGCACCAAGGACTACGTCGCCACCGAAGACCTGAAAGTGGCCGTCAATGCTGCCATTGCGCTGGAGCGCCCCCTGCTGATCAAGGGCGAACCGGGCACCGGCAAGACCGTGCTGGCCATTGAAGTGGCCAAGTCGCTCGGCTGCGAGCTGATCGAATGGCACATCAAATCCACCACCAAGGCCAACCAGGGCCTCTATGAATATGACGCCGTCAGCCGTCTGCGCGATGGCCAGATGGGCGAAGAGCGCGCCAAGGACGTCAAGAACTACATCAAGAAGGGCAAGCTCTGGGAGGCATTCACTGCCAAGAAGCGCCCTGTCCTGCTGATCGACGAGATCGACAAGGCCGACATCGAATTCCCGAACGACCTTCTGCAGGAACTCGATCGCATGGAATTCTTCGTCTATGAGACGAACGAAGTCGTGAAGGCGAAAGTGCGCCCGATCGTGATCATCACGTCGAACAATGAGAAAGAACTGCCGGACGCCTTCCTGCGCCGCTGCTTCTTCCACTTCATCAAGTTCCCTGACGAAGAAACGATGCGCGAAATCATCGACGTGCACTTCCCGGACATCAAGAAGAAGCTGGTCGGCGACGCCCTCACCACGTTCTACGCCATGCGCGAACTGCCGGGCGTCAAGAAGAAGCCATCGACCAGCGAACTGCTCGACTGGCTGAAGCTCCTGATGAACGAGGATGTCGACCTCGAGACGCTGCGCGAGCAGAACCCGGACAAGCTGACGCCGCCACTGCACGGTGCGCTGCTGAAGAACGAGCAGGACGTCGCCCTCTTCGAACGTCTTGCCTTCCTCTCGCGCCGCCAGGACGGCCCAGGCGGCGGGCGTCGCGGCCCGGCGGGCTGAGTCCGAACTGCTTCGCAAAACAAAAAGGGCGGGTCCTCATGGGATCCGCCCTTTTTCTTTGCCATTTAAGTTCAGCAGGAAGGGCTACCGCCCGAGAATATCCATCTTCGTGTGGGCTTCTTCGCGGTCCAGCGTATTGGCATTTGTGTTGACGTCCTGACGGCTTTTCAGGAAGTCGGCCATCTTGGACTTGTCATAGCGCTCGTCGAGCCAGGTTTTCACGGCAACGCCAATCCAGATCGCATGGAAGGTCAGCCCGCCCGCAATCGCCACAAGGCCCGGGATCGGCCCGATATGTGCGCGGCGGATGAATTGCGACCATGTCTCCACATCGGTCGGATGGATCGCGATCTTGGCGAAATAGGCCGCGCCGAGAATGGCGAACAGCCAGCCATAGTTGCGTCGCAGACGGCGCCCGATCGCGCGGATCATCGAGATTCGGTATTGCGGTTTTTCGTAATCGTCTGACAGGGCCGTGCCCCTATCGAGCGGGATGCGTGCCCCCTCCCCGCGCAGCATGGGCACGTAGAAGGCAATCTCCAGCACCCGCGCCCGGAAGCGCCAGACATAGAAGAAACGATAGCGCCGCGATTCCAGCGTCAGGAACACAATGCAGAGCGCGCCAACCAGAACGATGGGAAAAGGCGAGGCCTGTGCGCTGGCAAAGGCGACCGACAGGCCAATACCTGTCGAGATCACGGCCCAGTTCGTCGTCTGGTCCAGTCGCTGGCGCCAAACGGTGGAGCGATACACTTCAGCGCGGTAGAGGTGCGCAATCGCGCCCACTTCCTTGCTGCCGCAAATGGCTTCAGGCGAGTCGCCGTCCGGATCGGCCAGGTCATTGTCGAATTCGGTCATCGGTGCCCTTTATGGACTTGTTCAATGGCGACGCAAGGCCTTGCCGGTGCGGCCGCGACGTTAGCCGACCTTCGTGTCGCCGGACTCAGGCGAATCTGTGTCCGACTTGCCGGAATCTTGCAGCCGCAGCGGCATGGCTTCCGGACGGAAAGACAGGGTCGATTGCGGGAACGGGATGGTGATGCCGGCATCGTCCAGCGCCTGCTTCACGGCGAAGGCCACTTCGTCATAGGATCCGCGCTGGTCGGCCGGTTGGCTCTTGGTCCACCAGAGGAGGCGGAAATCGATCGATGAACCACCAAACGACACGCACTGGACCTCGGCTTCGCGCTCGCTGCTGACGCTTTCGCACGCCTCCAGCGCGCCCCTCAGGGCATCACGGGCCTCGGGCATGTTCGTGTCATAGTCGACACCCACCACAAGTTCCTGCCGCTTCAGGGCATGGTCCGTCTCGATGGTCACCGGGTTCTTGAACAGGAAGGAATTGGGCACGATCACCAGTTCGCCATCCGTCTCGCGCACATGCGTCTCGCGGATGAGGATGTTCTCGACGCGGCCGTAAACGTCCTCGCATTCGATCATGTCGCCGATCCGCATCTTCTCGCGGCTGAGGATGATGACGCCGGCGAGGAAATTCTCGAACACGTCCTTGAACGCAAAACCGATGGCAACCGATGTGAGCCCCAGCCCGGCAATGATGTCAGCTGGCGAGATCGAGGGCAGCAGAACGGTCAGCGCAATCGCCACCCCGATGATCCAGGCCGCAATGCCGATCAGGTTCTGGGCCAGCGTGCGGAGCGCCTCACGCACATTCGCCTTTTTCATCGCTGCAGACAGAATGGCGCGGATAATACGCGCCGCCAGCATGATGGCGACCAGCACGACAATGGCGAGGACGAGGTTTGGAAGGCTCTTGAAAAATCCGGTCGCCATACCGTCAAGAGATTCGCGAAGATCGGTCAGGGGGGTAAGTTCCATGCGCGCTTTACGCATGAGCCTTGGATTTGTTCAGTCTACCGCGCGCAATAGCCCAAGGATGCCACGGGCGCATAGCCTTCCAGCGCCCCGCGCACATGACGCGTATCATCCGCTGACGCCTCTTTGCGGATGCGTGATGCCAGTGCACCGGCATGCCCGGTGATCCGCGTACGCCACAGCGCATAGCGCAGGCTGTCAGGGGCCGCCGTCATCGCCACGGCGCGGTCAAATCCATTCAGGTCACAGGCCAGCATCGACAGCTCGGCCAGCGCATGGCCGAAATCGGCTTTCTCGAAATCGTCGCCCATGCCGCCGCGTGTATGCTTTGTCTGGGCCAGATCGAACATGGCCCGCGTCAGCCGTTGCCTGGTGGCGGCATCCGGCGCGAGGCGAACGCCAGCGGCCATGATTTCCGGGCGCCCCGTATTGAACGGCACAGCGCCGGTCCGGGCGCGCTGCTCGAACCCGTCCCAGCCGCTCTCATTCACAACGGCGCGCGCCTGATCGGCGGTGTAATCAATCGCCGGGCTGCGATGGATGGCGGGCGCGCCGAGACGGACCTGCCAATGCTGCAGCAAGGCCGCATCACCAGCCTGCCCGACGGTTTCGAGGAAAAAGGGCTGGATCCGCGCCTTTTTCTCTGGCGGCAGGGGCGCAGCCGCCTCCCAGATCGCCTCGAACATGCAGGATTGCTCGCCAAGTCCGGCGCAGACAGGCGTATCCGCACGCGCCGTCATGCCCAGCGAAAAACCGGCACACAGGATCAGGAAAGCCCTCAGCATGGCTCATCTTCTAGGGCATCGGGGGTGAACCGGACATGACCGGACGCCCTTTTCGCTGCGTCAGCTTGGACATGGGGCCCAAGGCGGGTTATCTTTTGCCAAAGACGACAGGAAAGACGCCCATATGTTCCTCAACTTCTTCAATGAATTGCGCGAAGCCAAGGTACCGGTGACGCTGAAGGAATACCTGATGCTCATGGAAGCCATGGACAAGCAGGTCATCGATTCGAATGTCGAGGATTTCTACTACCTGTCCCGCGCGGCCCTGGTGAAGGACGAGCGCAATATCGACAAGTTCGACAAGGTGTTCGGCCACGTCTTCAAGGGCCTCGACAGCATGGCAGACGCCGTCGATGTGACCGACATTCCCGAGGAATGGCTGCGCAAGATGTCCGAGAAATTTCTGTCGAAGGAAGAAATGGACGAGATCGAGGCCATGGGCGGCTTCGAAAAACTGATGGAAACGCTGCAGAAGCGCCTCGAGGAGCAGAAAAAGCGCCACGAAGGCGGCAACAAATGGATCGGCACGGGCGGCACCTCGCCCTTTGGCGCAAATGGCTACAATCCGGAAGGCGTGCGCATCGGGCAGGAGAAATCCCGTCACCGCCGCGCCGTGAAGGTCTGGGATAAGCGCGAATTCAAGAATTACGACGACAGTGTCGAGCTCGGCACACGCAACATCAAGGTCGCCATGAAGCGCCTGCGCAAATGGGCCCGCAAGGGCGCGCCGGACGAGCTGGATCTCGACCAGACCATCCGCAACACGGCCCGCAAAGGCTATCTCGACATCGAGATGCGCCCGGAAAAGCGCAACGCGGTTTCCGTCCTGCTGCTACTCGATGTCGGCGGCTCGATGGATCCCTATGTGCGGATCATGGAAGAGCTGTTCTCGGCGGCCAAGTCCGAGATCAAGAACCTCGAATACTATTACTTCCACAACTGCCCCTATGAGGGCCTGTGGAAGGACAATCGCCGCCGCATGAACAACCGCATCCCGACCTGGGACGTGCTGAACAAGTTCCCGTCGGACTACAAGGTCATTGTTGTCGGCGATGCCACGATGAGCCCTTATGAAATCACCTATGCCGGCGGCTCGGTCGAGCACTGGAACGAGGAAGCCGGCGGCATCTGGATCCAGCGCTTCGTACAGCGCTTCCCGAACATGGTGTGGCTGAACCCGGTCAAGGAAGGCGCGTGGGACTATACCGGTTCCATCAAGCTGATCCGCGAACTGATCGGCGAACACCGCATGTTCGAGCTGACCCTCTCAGGCCTCGACGAGGCGATGAAGGAACTCGGGCGCTAAGGCACGTCATGCGCCTTGAACCGGTCGACGAAGATATCTGGATCGCCGAAGGACCCCTCGTCGATTTCTACGGCTTCCCCTACCCGACCCGCGCCGTGATCGTGCGCCTGCCTGACGGGACTCTCTGGGTCTGGTCGCCAATCGCGCTGGACGGTGACCTGCAGCAGGAGGTAACCGCCCTGGGATCGGTTGCCCATCTAGTCAGCCCCAACAAGATCCATCACCTTAATCTCAGTCAGTGGCATGCGGCCTATCCTGAGGCGAAACTCTGGGGCCCTGCCTCAACCATCGCCAAGCGCGCCGACCTGCCCTTCCAGAAGCCACTGGAAGATCAGGCACCCGACGACTGGCAGGGCGTCTTCGTGCAGGCCTGGTTTCGCGGATCACCCGTGCTCGACGAGATTGTCTTCGTGCACACGGCATCGGCCACCGCGATCATGGCTGACCTCTCCGAACACTTCAGCGAGGGCTTCCTGAAGACAAACTGGAAAGCCTGGCAACGCCCGATCGCGCGGCTATGGGGCATTGTTGAAGGCAAAGGCTACGCGCCGCTCGAGTGGCGACTGAGCTGGTTCAACCGCAAACCGGCTCGCAAGGCGCTCACACGAATCCTGAACGCATCGCCGGAGCGCGTGATCATGGCGCATGGCGAATGGATACGCTCGGGCGGTCGCGCTTTTCTTGAACGCGCACTCGCATGGCTTTGAAGAAAGAAACCCGATGAAGACACACGCTGCAGGCATCCTCACTGAAACGCGCGGCAATGTTTTCATCGTCGCGCTAAACCGCCCCGCCCGGCGCAATGCCGTCGACCGGGAGACCGCGGAAGCACTGTATGATGCATTCAAATCGTTCGACGCGGATGACAGCCTGTCCGTCGCCATCCTGACAGGCGCCGAAGGTAATTTCTGCGCCGGCGCTGACCTTCAGGCCGTCGCCGCCGGCAAGGGCAATCCTGTGCGGCCCGATGGCGACATGGGCCCGATGGGGCCAACACGTCTTGAACTTTCAAAGCCCGTCATTGCCGCCATCGAGGGCTATGCCGTGGCCGGCGGGCTGGAACTCGCCCTCTGGTGCGACCTGCGCGTCGTGTCTGATACCGCCCGCTTCGGCGTCTTCTGTCGCCGCTTCGGTGTGCCCCTGATCGATGGCGGCACGATCCGCCTGCCCCGCCTGATCGGCGCCTCACGCGCCACGGACCTTATCCTGACAGGCCGCGAGGTCGGGCCCGACGAAGCCATGGCCATCGGTCTTGCAAACTATGCCGCCCCCGCAGGGCAGGCCCTCGACCGCGCCGTCCAGCTCGCCAAAGACATCGCCGTCTTCCCGCAAACCTGTATGCGGGCCGACCGCCTGTCATCCCTGCGCCAGTGGAGCCTCGACATGGACACGGCCCTGAAGGCGGAAGTCGCAGGCGGTCTTGACGTACTGAAATCCGGCGAGACCCTGCAGGGCGCGACCGCCTTCACCAAAGGCAAGGGCCGCCACGGCGCCTTCTAGGCGTCAGCCCGGAAAACGGCTGAACCACTCGTCCCGTGTCATTTCCCACACCAGCGATGCGCGCGTCGTGCCGTCGGGCCGCATGCTCGTCACGTCGCCTTTGCGGGCAAATCCGAAACCGTCGAGCATACGCTGCGTGGGCACGTTCTCATGACTGGCCGTTTCACAGATCAGGTCCAGATGCAGCGCCGTAAACATCCAGGCAAAGCTCGCCTGCGCTCCGCGAGCGCCCCTGCCCTGATTGTGAAGCGAGGGATGCAGCGCGCCGCCGAGTTCTCCGGCCGCCCAATGCGGCCAGACCTGGATATCGCTGTAACCAAGGATCGTGCCCTCTGCATCGTCGCGTACGAAGAGAAGCCCCTCGCCTGCGGCCCGCTCGGCCAGATGGTCTTCGATGAAGGCGAGAACGCTGGCCTCGGTCAGCGGGCGAGGCAGCGTGTAGATCGGCGCATGCACGGCGGGGTCCGACAGGAAGGCCAGCAGCGCAGGCGCGTCCCCGACATCGGCAAGGCGCGAGGCGTCCGGCCCGTCGCCTAGATGCGTCACGCTGCGAACCGCGTCCCGGATCGCATTGATCCGGCTCATCGCAACCTCGATACGGGTGACGGGGATGCTGTCTGCCATGGCCTATTCGCTACCATACCTTGCGCTGAGACAGGCCTGACGCGCGCCATACGTGGCGGCCTTGTCGAGGCAGGCCTGATAATGGCCGGGTCCGCGCTCGTAGAAGAACTGGTCGGCAGCCGTCCACTCGCGCCGCAGTGTATTGGGCGCGCGATAGGTCGGCACCACTTCCCGGCGCGGCTGGAGGGCCGGTGCGTCAGCGGCCGCATCTGCCGCCCGCGCAGCGTGTTCGGCAGCGTCGCGCGCGCGCAATGCCTGCTCCCGGCGCAGGATCTGGCCGCCATAGGCAATCATCAGCTGGCGGTCGGAATCATAACGGCCACGCTCGGCCCGGATCCGCCTGTCCATCATTGCGCCCACCCAATGCTCCATCGTGTCAGGCGCGGCTGAATCATAGGTCGCGTGCCATTCAGCCGCCTGCGCACCATAGCCCGCAAGCATGTCATCCCGGCAATTCATCCAGGCGAACACTTTCTCGAATGCCGCCCCCGTCTGCCGCAATGCATCCCACCCCATCGTTTCGATCATCTTGGACTGGCTCATGGCTGGCTGGTAGGCGGGGCTAGGTCCGCAGGGCGTCGCAAAGTCGAGAAGGGTGTAATAATCGGCCCAGCCGCGCGCGATGCCCACGCCCTTTTCCGCCGCATCGGCATAGGGCTTCATCGTCACCGTGTTGACTGAAAGGAAGGGAAATGCCGCCTCGCCCCGATCAGTCAGCGCGTCCCAGGCTTCATCGCCCGAACGGCAAATGCCTTCCTCGCCCGGCTGCTCGAACGCGACGACCTGCGACTGCTGCGAAGATGTCACGGCGATCCCCAGGATTTTCGCGGGCTTGTACCCCGCCGACCGGATGGCCGCCACAGCTGCATCCCTGAAAATCGGCATGGTGCATTTGGCCGAGATATCCCTGATCTTGCCCGAGCGGCCGACCTTGAACTGCGTATGGCAACACCCGCTGACCCCCTCGCGCGCCATCGCATCCGGCATGACCGGCACGATCACCCCGTCCAGTTCGGGCGGCGACATCTGCGCCTGTCCCGGCTGCGCCCAGGCCGCGCATGCGACAAGGACGGCGGCGGCGAATGCCGTTGCGTTCCACTTCATCAGCGCGTCTCCGTTGGTCTCCCATCCAGTTAGTCTGATTTTCCGCGCGCGTCCGTTTCATAAAAGTCACGGGCTGCGAAATAGGACAGGCCGCCGAGGCAACGAGCCCTGCCCGCACGGGATTTGGATGCGCTGATTATTCTGGTAAAGCCACCTCCGGCCCAGGCGCTCATGCTGCGCGACCTGGTCTCATCCCACAGCGATTGACCTTTGGGTCATTCCCGCCCAAAGCGTGAACATGACCGACTCTCCCGCCTCCCGCAAACATGGCAAGAACGCGTTCTTCTTCGTCCTCGTGACCGTCGCCATCGACATGCTGGGCTTCGGCCTCATCATCCCGGTTGTGCCCAGCCTTGTGCAGGAGATGCTACATATACCGCCCGAGGACGCCACGCTTTGGCTTGGCACGCTGGCGGCCACCTATGCCCTGATGAATTTCATCTTCGGGCCCATCGTCGGCGCCCTGTCAGACCGTTTCGGCCGACGCCTTGTCCTGCTCGTCTCGATTGGCACGCTGGTCGTGGATTTCCTGATCATGGGCATTGCCGGGTCGATCTGGCTGCTCTTCATCGGGCGGGCCCTGTCGGGCATTTCCGGCGCCACATATTCCACAGCCAACGCCTATATTGCCGACGTCACCGAACCGGAAAATCGCGGCAAGGCCTTCGGCATGATTGGTGCCGCATTTGGTTTCGGCTTTGTGTTCGGCCCGGTCATTGGCGGCTTCCTCGGCGAGATCAGCCCGCGCGCCCCCTTCTTTGCCGCAGCGGGCCTTGCAGCCCTCAACTTCTGCTACGGCCTCTTCGTGCTGCCGGAATCGCTGGCCCCTGAAGACCGCCGCCCGTTTGACATCAAGCGCGCCAATCCGTTCGGCGCGGTAAAGCATTTCTCGAAACTGCCCCAGATTTCCTGGTTCCTCGTGGCCGCCGGCATGTTCTTCCTCGCGCATACCGTGTTTCCAGGCACGTGGTCGGTGCATGGCGAGATCCGCTATGACTGGAGCCCGAAGCAGATCGGCTTCTCGCTCGGCCTTGTCGGCATTGGCGCCGCCGTGGTGCAGGCCGGCCTGATGGGCATGATCCTGAAACGGCTGGGCACAGTGCGCACGGCGCTGCTCGGCATGGGCACCAGCATTGTCTCCCTGTCTGCCTTCGCTTTCGCGGAACAGGGCTGGATGGTCTATGCCATCATTCCCCTCGGCGCCCTTGGCGGGCTCACCGGACCGGCCATCAATTCGCTTATGTCGACGCTGACACCCCGCAATGCGCAGGGCGAGCTGCAAGGCGCCAGTTCCAGCCTGAACTCGCTCGCCATGATCATCGGCCCACTCACCATGAATGGCGCGCTGTATTATTTCACCCGCGAGAGTGCGCCGATCCATTTCGGCGGCGCGGCCTTCCTGCTGGCCGCGGTGCTCACCGTCATAGCGATCGTGCCATTCCTGCGCGGCGTGCGCGCGAACCGCTCCGCGATCCCGGCCGCGGCGGAATAAAAAAGGCGACCCGGCCGCGCCGGATCGCCTGTTCTTCATAGGTAGGTTCCAGCAAGCGCGGGCGTTCAAGCCTTGCGCTTGAGCAGCATGCCGCCGATCACGCCGAAAACCCCGCCGCCCACGCCGCCTTCCAGCACATAGTCGAGGATATTCTTCAGCGCCGTCGGGCCCTGTGCCGGGACTCCGAACAGATGCAGGTTCGCAGCCTCAAGGCCGTAATAGGTACCAATGCCGCCGAGCAGTCCGCCAATGATGCCGCCGACGCCACTGCCGCCCGTCAGCTTCGATGTCAGAGGCCCCATCACGATGCCGCTGACAGCGCTCAGGATAAGTGGAAGATATTGTTCCATTGGTTTTGCCCTCCCATGGATATTGCGTGCAGGCCCTTGCCGACCCTCAGGCTGAAACAACTTCTTTTCGGAAGTCAGGTCCAGTCGTTTCACCATTGCGACAAGTGTTGCAACTTGTGCGGCGGGCAGGCAAACAACGCCTAGATGACCTCCCAGCGCCCTGCCCTCTTCCTCGACCGTGACGGCGTGATCAACGTCGACAAGGGCTATGTCAGCCAGGTCGCCGACTTTGAGTGGATCGAAGGCGCTGCCGAGACAATCGCAGCCTTCAAGGCGCGCGGCTGGTTCGTGTTCGTGGTCACCAACCAGTCCGGAATCGCCCGTGACTATTACTCCGAGCATGACATGCACACGCTGCATGAATGGATGCAGGAACGCCTCGCCGAGCAGGGCGCCGAGATCGACCGGATCTATTATTGCCCCTATCACGACGAGGGCGAGAACCCGCGCTACCGGCGCGACAGTTTCGACCGCAAGCCCAAGCCCGGCATGCTGCTGAAGGCCATGGCGGACTTCCCGGTGAAGCGCGAATCCTCCTTCCTGATCGGCGACAAGCAGACCGACATCGACGCCGCGCGCGCCGCTGGCGTGGCAGGCTTCCTCTTCACGGGCGGCGATCTCTTCCGCTTTGCCGAATGGACGCTTGCCGGCTTCGAGGAAGGCAATCGCGGATGAAGACGATTGGCATCATCGGCGGCATGGGCCCGGCCTCGACCGTCATCTATTATGAAACCCTCTGCCAGCTTTCCCGCGAGCGCTTCGGCGGCAATGCCAGTGCGCGCGTGATGATCGATGCGCTCGACTTTGGCGAGATTCAGGCCCTGCAACAGTCAGGCGAATGGGACGAAGCAGGCCGCCAGCTCGCCGCCTCAGGCAAACGCCTCGAACAGGCAGGCGCGGGCCTTATCCTCCTCGCCACCAACACGATGCACAAGGTCGCCGCACCGCTTGAGGCCGCCCTCAGCGTGCCCTTCGTGCATATCGTGGACGCGACATCCGCCCGCCTCACAGCCGACGGACACACCGCCCCCGCCCTGCTCGGCACGCGCTACACGATGGAACAACCCTTCTACCCGAACCATTTCGCCGGGGCCTTCGGCGCGCCACCTCTCATCCCTGAGACGGCCGAGCGCGACGACATCCACCGCATCATCTTCGACGATCTCGTCAAGGGCATCGTGACGCCGGAAACGACGCGCCGCTATATCGAGATTGTTGAGGCATTGGCCACGCGCGGCGCCGACAGCGTCATCCTCGGCTGCACCGAGATCGGCCTTGTCCTCAATGCCGCCAACAGCCCCCTGCCCGTCTATGACAGCGCCCGCATCCATTGCGAGGCCGCGATGGAACTGGCCTGCGCCTAGACCGGCTTCAGCGTCTTCGGATCAATCCCGCCCATCCGGCACACTTCCTTCCACTCAGACGCCAGCACCGGCTGGACTGACAGGCGGAAGGATTTCACGAGACTCATCTCTTCGAGTTTCGGGTTCGCCTTCACATCCTTCAGCGTGACCGGCTTCGGCATGTCGGCCAGCGCGCGGATATGCACGCAGTCCCAGCGCTCGTCATCGGTGGTTGTGTCCGGCGCGCTGAGCGCGCACACTTCGGCAATGCCGACGACTTCCAGCCCCTTGTTGGAATGATAGAAGAGAACCTGGTCGCCCAGCTTCATGTCGCGCATGAAATTGCGCGCTGTATAGTTGCGGATGCCGGACCATTCCTCCCCCGCCTTGCCTTTCGCTTTCTGCTGCTCCCAGCTCCAGGCGTCGGGTTCGGACTTCATCAGCCAATAGTTCATTTCTGTCTCCGGTATTGCCGTGCCAGCCTGATCTAGGCGGCAGCGTGCTTCACGTCCACCCATTGGCCGTCAGGCAAGCTGTGCCAGTGCCGCCCGCACGAGGCGGTCATGGTCCGGCCAGCCCTTGTACTCCGCCAGTGCCGGGTCGATGCCGTTCCACGCATTCTCAAAGGCCTGCCTGTGGGCGGCGTTCGGCAGGGCCGCGCGCAGCGGATCGATACAGACGCGGATCGTGAACACGACCGCCCCCGTCTCCGGCAGTTTCGAGATCGTCTGCCGCTCGACCCGCAGGTGCAGCAGTTCCAGCGCCGCATCGTCAGGCGCCGTGCGGGCCATGGCCTTCAGCGGCTCGCTGCTCGGCGTAAAGCGCGAAGACCCCGCCTGCACCGTCCAGTTAAACCGCTCCAGCACATGGCCCGGCCGCAGGGCGTCAAACATGCGCGCAATGCGGTTCACAAGGCCCGGATTGGCATTCGGCACCGGTCCATGCAGGCCCGTCAGCGGCTGTCCGATCTTCTCCGCCAGCGACCAGAATGTTGGCGCAACAAGGCTCGCCGCGCGCAGGGTCCACAAGCCATCGGCATTGGGCATCAGCAGGCAAAGATCGTCAGACACACGCGCCGCCGCCATCTCAAGCGGGCTTTCCCAGATATCCTCGCCCATGCCGGTGACAGCCAGAACGGCGCCCGCCAGCTCCTCGATCACGGCCGGAATGCCCGTATCGGCAAAGACGAGATCACGGTGCGTGCGCATCAGCACGGTCTTGCCGGGCAACCAGGCAGCCGCCTCCGTGTCAGGCACCAGCCAGCGCTCCGTGTCTATGGGGGCAAGGCCCGGCGCGAGGCTGGGCGGCCCTGCAAGATAGGGCAAGTAGGGCGGGATACGCATGGCTGGTCTCAGGCTGCGCGGGCAGCGCCCCAGCTGACAAAGCCTGCCACTTTCGGCGTGGATGGCAGGTACATAGTCTCTGCCTCCTCCAGCCGGAAACCGGATTCGGTAAACAGCGCAGCGACATCGCGCGTCAGGTGGCAACCGCCTGCCAGGGGCTTCCAGACCGGCTCGATCCGGCGCTGCCACTTGGCGACATCTTCATCGGGCGCAAGCCCATGCTCGGAAAACAGGATTCGGCCCTCGGGCTTCAGTACACGGCGCGTCTCCGCCAGCGCAGCGCGCCAGTCAGGGATCGTGCACAGCACGAACGTGATGACGGCCGTATCGATGGAATTGTCTTCCAGCGGAATGGCTTCCGCGCCCGTCTCGAGGAATTCGATATTGTTGCCAAATCCGAGTGCGCCCGCTTCACGGCGCGCCTTGACCAGCATGCCAGGCGATGGCTCGAGCGCATAGAGACGCTCGACCTTGCTGGCATCATACATCGCGAAATTCGTGCCGGACCCGCAGCCGAGTTCGAGCACGCGGCCCTCCGCCTTCGGAACGACTTTCTCGCGCTGCTTCATGATCGGCTTGGTCCCACAGGCACAGGCGATCAGGTTCGGGACAACATAGCGCTCCCAGGGGTTCATTGCGTGCTGCCTCCGGTCGACTGGAAGCCCGGATAGGCGCCCTTCTGGATCAGCGTCTTGGTGGACTCGGTCGGGCGCGCCACCAGCGCGTCCTGCGTGATGTTCACATTGTATTCGAACCCGTCACCCATCGGCTGGTAGGTCGCCGAACCGTATTGCGCATCAATGCCGAAACGCGGGCCTTCCTTTTCAGCCAGCGCATGCACGTCAAGGCCGGGGTTCTGTGTGAGGGCGATCCCGTTGGTCTGCGCGTCTGTCACCACGTCAGACGAAAAGCGCTTGGCTTCGCGTCCTTCGATATAGTCGAGCCGGTAGATGGAATCATAGCCGAGCATGTTCGCCACAGGCTGGAACTTGATGACCTGTGCGCCAATCTCGAACTGGTTGCCTTTCAGGATCGGCTGGGCGCCCGTTATCTCAAGAAGCTTCTGGCCATCGGAAAAGGTGACATCCACCTTGTACGTGTCCGGCGCGCCCTGAACGGCGGCAAACTTGATATTGGCGACATCGCGCTCATAGGTCAGGCGCTTGTAGGTCTGAAGGTTGAGGCCCGCAAAGGCCACTACACCGGCAATGCCAAGGAAGCCGACGCCGAAGAACAGCCGACCGCCGCCCGCCATGGGTTTCAGTTGCGCGAGTTTCCCGAAGCCTGCGAACAGCAGCATCAGGCCAATGACACCTGCCACGGCAGGCAAAATCCACCAGATCAATCCCATTCAGCATCTCCCTTCGCGGTTCCTGGCCCGCATCCCTCAGCCAGCCGCATCAACCCACACCTATATCATCTTCATGGTACGTGTTTAGCAAGCCGGTGCATACGCGATGCAGCGGTTCTTGTCAGGGTTAAACGGTCATTGCGCCCCATGCGTTCCACGCAACATAGGCTGCAACGACAAGGATCATGACCGCAAAGGCCGACCGGGCCGTCCGTACGCGCGACTTCAGCAGGCGGGAAATCCCTATGCCTACAAGGCCGCCCACGGCCCCGCCCAATAGCAGCAGCAGCACAAGGCGCCCATCGACCAGACCTGACAGGGCATAATTCGCCGACGTTGCCGCCCCGAACAGGGCCACCGACACAAGCGAGGAAGCTGTCGCATTTGTCATCGTCATGCCCGCCGCCAGCATCAGGCCGGGCACGATCAGGAACCCACCGCCAATGCCGAAGAACCCCGCCGCCATGCCGACAATCAGGCCAAGGGGCGCCAGCCGCAGCATGATGGAGCGCGTCAGGTGCACGTCCGGATTGCCCGCAAAGGCCGGCTTGCGGAACATCGACAGCGCAATCACCGCCATCGCGACCGAAAAGGCCAGCAACAGCTGCGTCCCGTCCACCTGCTTGGCGATACTCGAACCGATAATCGACCCGGCAAAACCTGACAGCGCAAACACGGTTGCGCAGGGCCATTTCACATTGCCCCCGCGCCAGTGTCCGAACAGGCTGAACAGCGCAATCGCCGCCACCGCCGCAGCAGACGTGCCGATGGCCACATGCGGATCACTGACCCCCACGACATAGAGCAATAGCGGCGCTGCCAGCACCGAGCCCCCTCCCCCGAACGTGCCGAGGAACACGCCGATGATCAGCCCGCTCACGATGGCGGCGACAATTATCATGGGCGTGAGGGCAATCATTTGCGGGCGCGCCGCCATGTCTCGGCCCTTGCGGCGCTGTCATCCAGCGCATGCGGGCAGGTGATGAAACAATCCGGCGACACGGCCTTGCCGCGCACATCGAAAAGAAGTTCCGGGCAATAGATCGTCACCAGCGCCGCAATCACGCGGATCGCAGCCGGATCGGCAATCGAATAGAAAACCGACTGGCCCTGACGGCGCGTTTTGACCAGCGCCTCCTGTCGCAGGACACCCAGGTGCTGGGACAGCGCCGATTGCGACAGGTCCGTGCCTGCCAGCAATTCGCCAACAGACAGTTCCCGTTCGCCGAGACGGCACAGGATCATCAGGCGGTGCGGATTGGCCATGCTTTTCAACAGGCCAGCGGCTTCGCTGGCCTTGTCGCTGAAAGTGGCGGGATCAAGAAGGGATGCGAACATGCGACCAATATATTATGTATTGCTAATTTAGCAACATCTAATATATAAATGGGGAAAGGAATTTCTCATGGCCAGTATCAAAGCTTTCTTCGACCCGCACACCAACACCGTGACCTACCTGGTCTGGGATCCGGCGACACGGGACGCAGCCATCATCGACCCCGTTCTCGACTATGAACCCCACGCAGCGCGCCTCACGACCAAATCTGTCGACTCCGTGCTGGAGGCTGCCCGCACGCTGGATCTCAATCTCGTCTGGGCGCTGGACACCCATGCCCACGCCGACCACCTCTCCGCCGCCCACCATGTGCGTGAGGTGACGGGCGCCAAGGTCGGCATCGGCGCGCGTATCACCGAAGTGCAGCGCGTCTTCTCATCCATGTTTCATGCCCCGGACGTCTGCCAGGATGGCGGCGCCTTTGACGCCTTGTTCAATGACGGCGACACGTTCCCGCTCGGTGAGCTGACAGTTGAGGTGCTTCACACGCCCGGCCACACGCCAGCCTGCGTCACCTACGTGATCAATGACGCCGCCTTCGTCGGCGACACGCTCTTCATGCCTGACTATGGCACCGCGCGGGCTGACTTTCCGGGCGGTGACGCGGCCACGCTCTACCGGTCGATCCAGCGCATCCTGAGCCTGCCGCCGGAAACCCGCATCCTTGTCGGTCACGACTACCTGCCCGCAAGCCGCGAAACGCCGGCCTGGGAAACCAGTGTGGCGGAGCAGCGCGCTGCCAATGTGCACGTCCATGACGGTGTCGATCAGGCCGCCTTCGTCGCCATGCGTCAGGCGCGCGATGCGACGCTTGGCGCCCCGCGCCTGATCCTGCCCTCGCTGCAGGTGAACATCCGCGGCGGCGCGATGCCCCCCGCAGAGGATGACGGTCAGGTCTATCTGAAAATCCCGGTCAACCGATTGGGCGTCTGATATGCATTCGGGCAGGGCAAAAGGCCCTGCCCTTCGCCCCCAAAGCCTGTTATCGGGCGCTCATGGCTTTTCGTGACTTCGTCCTTCTCTTCGCCGTCTGCCTCGTCTGGGGCTTCAACATCGTGCTCAGCCGCTGGGTCGTGGCCGATGTCGGCGTGCCGCCCCTCTTCTTCGCGGCCGTGCGCTTTACGGGCGTTGCGCTCTTTCTCATCCCGTTCCTGCGGCCGATCCCGAAAGACCTGAAGACGCTGTTCGTCATCGCCATGTTGATCGGCTCTGTAAACTTCGCCCTGCTCTTCATGGGCCTCACGACCGCCGAGGCTTCGGCCGCTGCCGTTACCGGCCAGCTCGGCGTGCCAATATCGACCCTTCTTTCCATGGCCTTTCTCGGCGAGACGATCGGCTGGCGGCGCGGGCTCGGCATCATGCTTGCCTTTGCCGGCGTCGTGCTGATCGCCTTTGATCCCGGCAGCTTCGGCGTTTCCGTGGGCCTACTCTACATTGTCGCCTCGGCCTTTATCGGCTCTGCCGGTGGCATCCTGATGAAGCGCATGGCGCCCATCACGGGGCTGCAATTGCAGGCCTGGGTCGGCCTGTTCAGCTTCCTGCCGCTCTTCCTCTTCTCCTATTTATTCGAGTCGAACCAGATCGGCAGCTATATCGGCGCTGGTTGGCCAGTCTGGCTCGCGAGCCTCTTCGCTGTCGTCGGCGTCTCGATATTCGGCCACGCCGCCTTCTATACGCTGCTCAAGAAATACGACGTCTCGATGATCTCGCCGCTGACCCTGATGACACCCATCTGGGGCGTCATCTTCGGCATCGTGCTGCTCAACGAGCCGATCACCGCGCGCCTCATTCTCGGCGCGGCCATTTCGCTCTCCGGCGTCTTCGTCATCGCCATCCGGCCCAACCGCCGCATGCCCGAAGCCGCCCTCGGTCAGAATGTCGGCACCGGGGAAAGCTGATGCAGGTTGAACAAGTCCCCAGCCCCAATTTCAACGCCCGCAAGCACAAGGTCGACATGCTGGTCCTGCACTATACGGGCATGGAGAGCGGCGAAGCGGCCCTCACCCGCATGTGTGATCCGTCTGCCGAAGTCTCGGCCCATTACATGGTCTGGGAAGATGGCCGCATCACGCAGCTCGTCGCCGAGGACCAACGCGCCTGGCATGCCGGCGTCTCCCTCTGGCAGGGCGACACGGATCTGAACTCGCGCTCCATCGGCATCGAGATCGTCAATGGCGGCCATGACGTGCCCCTGTCAGACGGCACGCTACCGCCCTATCCCGACGCCCAGATCGAGGCCCTGATCGCCCTTTGCACTGGCATCCTGTCGCGCCACGACATCCCCGCCAGCCGCGTCGTCGCCCATTCCGACATCGCCCCGGCCCGCAAGACAGATCCCGGCGAGCATTTCCCCTGGGCGCGGCTTGCAGCGGCCGGCATCGGCCTATGGCCATCTTCTGCCCCGCTCAGCCTCGACGAATCCTCCCTGATGCCGGGCGACAACGGCCCGGCCGTCAGCGACCTGCAGAACATGCTCCGCGCCATTGGCTATGGGCTGGAGGCCAACGGCGCCTATGACGAGGTCACCCGCCTTGTGATCAGCGCCTTCCAGCGCCGCTACGTGCCCGACCAGATAACAGGCGCCGCCGATCCGGAAACGCTGGAGCGTATCGCAAATGTCTACGGGCTCATCGCCGTCGCAGCCTGATCTGCTGGATCAGATCGTAATCGCCCCGTCAGCGCCCGCTTCGTCTTCCTCGGCAATCAGGCCTTCGCGCGGCAGGCGGCTTGCCCATTCCACGGCCAGCGCAGCGCCCAGCAGCAAGGCCGACACCGAGAATGACAGCCAGATGAAGCCAAGGATCACCGAGGCAAGCGCCCCGTAGAACGAATCCAGCGCCGAGAATTTCAGGTAGATATGGAATGCCCATGTCGCGGCTAGCCAGGCCAGCGAGCCTGCGGCCGCGCCAGCCGCCTTGGCCCGGTTACCCTTGATCCGCCCGTGCAGCGACAGCGCAATAATCATGTAGAAGATTGCAAAGCACGCGAGCCCCTTGCCGAGCCAAAGGCGCGAAGCAATGTCCGACAGCCCCTGCGCCAGGTCGAACGCGATATAACCTTCATTCTCGGTGATGAATGAGGCCATCAGCTGCAGCGCGCCAAGGATCCACACCGCCAGGATGAGCAGCGCCGTCATCAGGATCGACACACCCTGAAAGCGGATGATCTTGGTCGCCCGTTCGCTGCCCGTCACCATGCGGATGCCGGTGATCGCGGCCTTGGCCCCGGAACTCGCCGTGTAGAACACGACAATGATCGCCCCCAGCGCCTGCAGGGTCAGCGTCCGCGCGGTCATGCTTCGGATCGTGTCGAGATCTGCTTTCGAGAGCGGCGCCACGGCCGAGACCAGCACTTGGTCAATCGTGTCAGACAATTGGCGGCTGAGATCGGCCGGCAGCAGCGTGAACAGCAAGGTCACCGTCAGGTAGATCAGCGGGAAGATCGAGAACAGGGCGTAGAAGCTGATCCCGCCCGTCACAATGCGGATTTCGGGCTTCGATAGCCGCACAATGGCGCACCAGAGCGGCATCAGCAGCCAGTGCTTCACCACCTCGGGCACGGGCATTCGGTCTATCAGCTTGCGCATTCGGCCTCCGGGAGGAATCGATCAGGCTTTGTGCCAGGCTCAATGTGAACCGATCCGGCCCTTAAGGCCATGCTTGATCCTGACTTGAGCAACAAGCCTGTTTCGTCTATTTTCTGGAGATCAACCTCTATTGCCGCGGCTGCTGACCCGACAATATGAGGAATGAAACATGTCACACCCCGTCTCCAGGGCGGCGCGGCGCGCGCTTGCCCGCAAACATGGCGACCGCAAGGTTGCGCCTACCTATCGCGGATTCGCCGAGAAAAACTGGAAACTCGTCTATTTACGCCATAACAAGCTGCACCGCGCCCGCCAGCTCGGGAAGATCTGGCCGCATAAGGAGTGGAAGAAGCTGATGGCCGATAGCGCGCCCGTAAAAGTCCTGTTCGTCTGCAGCCGCAACCAGTGGCGCAGCCCGACCGGGGAAGCCATCTTCGCGCGCGTTGATGGGGTGTCGGCTCGGTCGGCCGGCACCGCCAGCAATGCCCGCCGGAAAATCTCGGTCACCGACATCCGCTGGGCAGATCTGATCCTTGTCATGGAAGACAAGCACAAGTCCCGCCTGCAGGCCGAGTTCCGGCAGGAAGTCACCTACAAGCCCGTGCACGTCCTCGATATCCCGGACGACTATAAATACATGGATGCGGACCTGGTCGAGCTGATCCGCGCCAAGGCCGAGCCCCTGATCTTTGATCAGGGGTGAACGCCCGGCGGGACTCGAACTCCGGCACATTACCCGCTATATGCGCCGGATGACCAGACGGCCGGGCAGCCGCTGGTGGTGGGGTAACCTGCCATTGGAGGAAAGTCCGGGCTCCAGGGAGACAAGGCGGCGGATAACTTCCGCCCGGCGCGAGCCGAGGGAAAGTGCCACAGAGAGCAGACCGCCTGCCGCTTCGGTGGCAGGTAAGGGTGAAAGGGTGGGGTAAGAGCCCACCGCGGGCCTGGTAACAGGACTGGCAAGGTAAACCCCGCCTGGAGCAAGACCAAGTAGGGGGCGCATATGGGATGTCTTCAGCCCGCGCCCCGGGTGTGTCGCGAGAGGCAGGCTGTGAGGCCTGTCGCAGAGGAATGGTTGCCGAACCGATGTCCCGAGAGGGCGCGGGGAACAGAACCCGGCTTACAGGCCGTCTGGTCATATTTACACCCTCACGTGCAACCGCCGGGGGAAGCTGAATGCGTTTATTTTGCCCCTCTTTGGCTGTTTCGTGCATTAGGTCCTTATCGGCTGCCCTTTAAAGGCGTTCAGCTGACTGAGAGATGCTCGCGCTCCCGCCTATTTGCAGGAGACGCAATGTTCAATAATAACTCCCAACCTGGCAATCGCCTGCTCGCAAGCCTTCCGCTTGGAGAATACGCACTGGTAACTGCAGCCGTAGAGCGCGTGTCGCTTGAAATTGGTCAGACACTGCATCGCTCTGGCGAAATGATCGACCATGTCTATCTGGTCGAGAGCGGTTTCATCTCGGCCATGGCTGTCCTGTCTGATGGACAACCACTCGAAGTGGGGCTCATCGGCTCAGAAGGCGCCGCTGGCGCGCCCGTTCTGCTCGGCGCGCAGACGTCCTATTGTGAGACAATGTGCCAGACAGGCGGAGACGCTCTGAGGATCCGGACTGGCAAGTTCCTGTCCCTTATGGAGACCTGTCCCGTTTTTCGTTCCGTGACGCTCAAATACCTCCATATTTTCCATGCGCAGGTCATCCAGACCGCCGCCTGCAATGCGCACCACGACCTTTCGCAGCGACTGGCCCGCTGGCTCCTCGCCGCGCATGACCGAAGCGGCACGCCGGAACTGTCCCTCACGCAGGACCTGATATCGATCATGCTGGGCGTAAGGCGCTCAACCGTCAGCGTGGCCGCCGCCACCCTGCAGCGGGCAGGCATAATCCGCTACCAGCACGGCAAGATAACGGTCGTCGATCGCGTCGGCCTCGAGAACGCAGCCTGCGAATGCTATGAGGCCATATCAGGCGAATACCGGCGCCTGTTCGGCGAACATCCGAAGGACATTGTCCGGCCACATCGCTTCACAACCTGACGAAACCGACCTCGTTGTGCATGAAAAGTGTGCATGGGGAGGGCGGACAGAATCGACAATAGCTAGAGTCGCCTAGCGTACAGACCATTTCCGAAAACGATGCGTAAAAGTTAATTCGGAGGTGACACCATGAACTTGTCGTGCGCGAATTGTCAGGTAGGAGTTTCCGTCAGAAGTGTCGCCCCGCTGAAGCCGTGGGCGAGACGTATCGAGAAATCGGAAGTGTTCCGCCTCAGAATGCTTCTGGAAAACACCCAGGAGCGCGTGAACGAGCTGACCGTACTCCTCCACGAGGCGGATCACCGGATCAAGAATAGCCTGCAAATCGCATCCAGCCTCATGCAGGCCGAGGCCCGGCGAAGCGGCGATGACGACTTGCGTGACGCACTAGTCTCTGCCGCATCAAGAATCCAGGCGATCAGCATGGTTCACGACGCACTCCAGGCAAGCGCCGGAGAAAGCCAGGTAGATGTTCGCAACCTGATGGAAATGATGTGCGAGCAGATGCAGGGCCTTTGCGAAGGCAAGGCCGAAATGCATTTGCATTTTGGCGACACGCCGCTGAACCTGCCCATTACATTTGCACGCCCCCTCATGCTTCTCGTCAACGAGATCATCGTGAATGCGCTACGTCATGCCTTCCCGGCGGACCAGCTGGGCCAGATCTGCGTAAGCATCGGACGCGCCGGCGATGACATCATTGTCGCCATAAAGGATGACGGTGTCGGACTGACAGTGACAGAGTCCGGTCATACCGGTTTCGGCACCGAACTCATGAAGATGATGACCCGGCAGATCGGCGGCAAGCTGTCCACCGACAGCACGTCCGGAACCTGCTTTACACTGATGGCTCCACTCCCTCTGAGCATTGACCATGTACAGGCTGCCAGAGCCTAGCCCGTAACGAGGCGCCGGCTAGGCCTCCTTCCCCGCATACTTGTCCGTTGCGCGGATCAGCTGGTCGAGGACACCGGGTTCGGAATAGGCATGGCCTGCGCCTTCGATCAGGTGGAAGTCCGCCTTTGGCCAGGCCTTGTGCAACGCCCACGCAAAGCGCGCCGGGCAAGGCATGTCATAGCGGCCATGAACAATCGTACCCGGAATATCCTTCAGTTTGCCTGCATCACGCAGCAGCTGGCCCTCGTCCAGCCATCCGCCATGCGTGAAATAATGGTTCTCGATGCGCGCGAAGGCGAGCGCGAATTCATCCTCGCCGAACACATCACTGGTCGAGGGCTCGGGCAGCAGCGTGATCGTCTGGCCTTCCCACTGGCTCCACGCCAGCGCCGCCGCGATCTGCGCCGCCTTGTCGTCACCCGTCAGGCGCTTGCGATAGGCGGCCATCATGTTGCCGCGCTCGGCCTCGGGGATCGGTGCGAGGAAACGCTCCCACTTGTCGGGAAACATCTCCGACACGCCGAACTGGTAATACCAGTCCATCTCCGCCTTGGTCAGCAGGTAGATGCCGCGCAGCACCAGCTCGCTCACGCGCTCCGGGTGAGTCTCGGCATAGGCCAGCGCCAGCGTCGAGCCCCATGAGCCGCCAAACACCTGCCACGTCTCCACGCCCATCATCTCGCGCAAGCGCTCAATGTCCGCCACCAGGTGCCATGTCGTGTTCGCCTCCAGCGAAGCATGCGGCGTGGACTTGCCGCACCCGCGCTGGTCGAACAGCATCACGTCATAAAGCGCCGGATCAAACAACCGCCGATGGCTGCCGGAAAACCCGCCGCCCGGCCCGCCATGCAGGAACACGGCAGGCTTCGCGCCCTTGGTGCCCGACCGCTCCCAATAGATCACATGCCCATCGCCAACATCGAGATGGCCGGACGCATAGGGTTCGATTTCAGGATAGAACGTACGAAGGTCAGGCATGGAGGCCCCTTAAAGGTCGAGGTGGAAGAACTGGTTGAAGTCGCTCTTCTCATAGTCCCCAAATGCCTCGCCCTCAACGAAGCCGTTGCGGCGATAGAGCGTCAGCGCCGGATCAAACGCCGCCCCGCTCCCCGTCTCGAGGCTGAGGCGGCGATAATCCCTCGCCTTCGCCTCGCCGATAATGTGCGCCAGCAGCCGCGCCGCGACGCCCTTCCTGAGGTGCGCCTCATAGGTCCGCATCGATTTGATCTCGCCCGTGCCGTCGCCCAGCGCCTTCAGCGCGCCCATGGCAAGCAGCGTCTCGTCCTCCCAAGCCGTATAGAAGCTGATTTCAGGCGCCTTCAGGCCCGTCAGGTCGAGTGCGAACACATTCCCGGCCGGCGAATTGGCATGCATGCCCGCAAGGTGGACCCGCAGAAGGTCCAGCACCCGCGCATCCTCGAAATCACCGGGCCGAATATCCATTCTGCAAAGCTCACACGCCGGGGCGCATCTCCGCAATGAACGCATCGGCATCCGCGATCGAGCGTTCCATGTCCGCGATCAGGCTCTCGACATTCGACTGCAGGCCCGCGGTCTCCGGCTCCAGCGCCGCAATCGCCCGCGCATTCAGGTTGTGCTTCAGGTAAAGCACGCGGTCGTGGAACATCACCAGCACCGGATCCATCGAGGCCGCCGCCGCATCCATCTTCATCACCAGCGTGTCATAGCGCGCTTCGGTTTCGGCCAGCTGCTGCGCCGCCTTCTGGCGCAGGCCCGGATCGGAATATTCGGTCAGCTCGCCATTCCATTCCTTGAACAGGTCACGGGCCACCGATTTCACGTCCTTGATCCGCGAGCGAACCTTGTCCGCCTTGTCGACCGACCGGTCATAGGATTTCGACAGGCTGTCATAGCTGCTTTCAAGTGCGCCCGGCTCGACATAAACCACCGCGCGGAAGGCCTCGAGCGCATTGGCAAACTCGGTCTTGGCCGCTTCCTGACTGCGCGCGGTTTCAGAGACGCGCTGCACCAGCAGGTCGCGCTTCTCGTAGCCGATCTTTTCCATCGCGCCATAATAGGTGGACGCACAGCCTGCGAGCGTCGATGTGGCCAGTAGCGCGCCGATCAGGCCCGCACGAAGAATCGTTTTCATGGTCGAATCCCCTCCAATCTGCCTTTTCTTGCCGTGATCCGGCCCATGGGTCCAGACTTTACAGACCAAAGCCCGCGAAGCTTTCATGAACCCGCCGTAATCTGAGCGCATTTGGTGTATGATGTGAGTCGAATGGACGCAGCGGCTCGCCTTCCTCTCGCGCTCTTCCGCACGATCGATGCGGACCCTCGCCATTGGCAAATCATCGCCCTGGCCGGTCTTTTCCTGTTCTCCTACAGCACCAGCAGCTTCGGCGCCGAGCCGTTCGCCCTCCTCTTCGCCTTCTCCGGCGCCATGCTCGCACAAGGCCTCGGCTCGGCGGTCCTTAACCTGCGCGCCGGGCGACCCCTGCTCGACGGCTTCGAGGGTAAATCGGCGCTCATCACCACACTTGGCGTGACCATCCTGCTACGCGCCGCCGCCCCGTGGATCTGGTTTGCCGCCGCTTTCACCGGCATCGCGCTGAAATTCCTTGTGCGCATCAAGGGCAAGCATGTGTTCAATCCGGGCTGCATCGGCATTGTCGCGATGATGCTGCTGCTCGGGCGCGACGCCTGGGTGTCGCCCGGCCAATGGGGCCAGATGCCCCTCATTGCCGGCTATGCCCTCGCCCTCGCCGCACTCACCCTCTCCAGCGCCAAACGGCTCGACATCGCCCTCGGCTTCCTTGGCACGTTCGCCGCCATCCTCTTTGCCCGCGCCGCATGGCTGGGCGACCCCATGGCCATTCCGCTGCACCAGCTCTCGTCCGGCTCGCTGCTGATCTTCGCCTTCTTCATGATCACCGATCCGCGGTCGACACCCGACAGCCGCGCCGGCCGCATCCTGTTCGCCATGGCCGTCGCCGGCCTCGCCGCTTGGTTCATCATCGGGCCCAACCAGCGCGGCGCGCCCTTGATGGCGCTTGCCGCGCTCGGCCTGCTGACGCCGCTCCTCGACCGCGCCCTGCCTGCCCGCCGGTTCGAATGGCCACACGGCACGCCCGTGCCCGATGGCCGCCGCCCCGTTTTCACGCCTGCAACGATAAGTCCTTGGGGGACAAAGGAGACACCAAGACCATGAAACTGAAGCACCTGATTGCCAGCCTCGCGCTGCCGCTCGCAGGCCTGGCCTTTGCGGCGCCCGCCAGCGCCTTTTGCGGCTTCTATGTCGCCAAGGCCGACACGGACCTCTTCAACGACGCCTCAAAGGTCGTCCTCGCCCGCGATGGCGACCGCACCGTCATCACCATGGCATCGGACTTCCGCGGCGACGTCTCGGAATTCGCCATGGTCGTGCCGGTGGTCGCGGTGCCGGAGCGTGAACAGATCAACGTCGCCAATCCGGCCCTGATCGAACATCTCGACGCCTACACCGCCCCGCGCCTCGTCGAATATTACGATGAAAACCCCTGCGAACTCCAAATGCAGTACCGCAAAATGCAGGAGACGGCCGCCATGGCTGCGCCAGAGGCCGACATGTTGATGGAAGACGCCCAGTCCCTCGGCGTCACCATCGAAGCCGAATACGAGGTTGGCGAATATGACATCCTCATCCTCTCGGCCGAGGAATCCGATGGCCTGATCAAATGGCTGAACCAGAACGGCTACAAAATTCCAGATGGCGCCGAGGAAACCGTCGGCGCCTATCTCAAACGCGGCATGAAATTCTTCGTCGCCAAGGTCAGCCTCGAACGCCATGACGGCTCTTCCATGCTGAGGCCCATCCAGGTCGCCTACGAGGATGAAGACTTCATGCTCCCCATCCGCCTCGGCACGGTCAATGCCGAAGGCAAGCAGGAACTCTTCGTCTTCGCCCTCACCAGCAAGGGCCGCGTCGAGACCACCAATTACCGGACGGTGAAACTGCCCTCCGACATGGATGTCCCAATCTATGTGAAGGACGAATTCGCCGACTTCTACAAAGCCATGTTCTCCCACCAAGTGGAGAAGGAGAATGGCAAGGCCGTGTTCATGGAATATGCCTGGGACATGTCATGGTGCGACCCCTGCGCCGCAGAACCGCTTCAAAATTCCGAGCTGCGCGAGCTTGGGGTGATGTGGCTAGATGACGCACCCCAGGGGCCCACACCGCGCGGAATGGCCCCCTCCCCGGTCGATGTTTTCGTCACGCGGCTCCATCTTCGCTATGACGCCAAGACCTTTCCGGAGGACCTCACATTCGAAATTACGGGCGACCGGGAGAACTATCAGGGGCGCTATGTCCTGCGCCATCCCTGGCGTGGTGACTACACATCGTGCAGCGCTGCCAGTGAATACGCCAGTTCACTGGTAGAACGCTGGGATGCCGAAGCCGTGGCCTTGGCAAAGCTGACAGGATGGGATGTGAATGACATTCGCGACAAGATGGCTGATGGCGGATACTCCGCTGCCGCGATCCAAGGCGTGGATGTAGAGAAACCCGTCAACAAGAAATCATGGTGGAAACGCCTCTGGGGTAATGGCTAAACTGCAATAAATATTGTAGGTTGCGCCGGTGGGGAATTCCCTTATGAATGCGCTGCGAATGCTTCTTATTTGCGAGGAGCATACTTTCTGCCTTTGAGGAATTGCATATGCCGCGTCCGGTGGGTGCACGTAACCATGACTTCAAGGAGAAGCGCGCCGCTCTGGTCGATGCCCTGACCGACTTTGCGCTGGAGGCAGACCTGCGCCGTCCATCGCTGCGCCAGTTTGCGATTGCCGCCGAGGCATCCGAGCCAACCCTGCGGCACTATTTCGACGATCGCTCGGGCGTCGTCGTTGCCGTGCTGGAGAATATCGGCCGCCGTGGTGCCCCGATCTGGAATACGATTTCCGTTCCGGCCAACAACCCGATGGAGGCTGTCGAGCAATATTACCGGGTCGCCGATGCCGGCATGCGCTTCGCAAACTTCACGCGCGCCCACGCCTTCGGCCTCATCGAAGGCATCGCCGACGAAAAGGCCGGCAAGGCCTATCTGCAGAACATGCTTGAACCGGCGCTGACCTCGATCATGGACAAACTGCGCGGCACACCCGGCAGCCCCCTGAGCGACAAGGCCCTTCGCGCCGCCGCCATGGCCATCATGTCGCCCCTCCTGATCATGTCGATCCACCAGGGCCTGCTGGGCGGCGATACAGAAGCCCCGATCGATGCAGAGGCGACAATCGGCTTCCTGCAATCATGGCTGGGCACTGCCCTCTCCGCCTAGACGCCTCAGCCCATTGCGGTCGCGACGGCACTGATCTCGTCATTCTGGGTGGCCCAGGAACAGACGAACCGGTGGCTGCCATCCGGCCAGGGATAGAAAACCGCGCCCGCCGCTGTCAGTCGCTCGGCCACCTCTTCGGGAAGGCGCGCAAACACTTCATTGCCGCCGGGCTTGGTCACCAGGTGCACGCCCGGCTGGGCCATCAGCGTTGCCGCCAGTTTCAGCGCCGCCTTGTTGGCCCGCCCTGCGAGATCCAGCCACAAGCCGCCATCCAGCATCGCCTCGGCCTGCGCCGCGAGATAGCGCATCTTCGGCGGCATATGGCCGGAGCGCTTGGCCCGCGCCCGTAGCTCGCCCCACTTCTCGCGTGCCTTGCCGAACAGCATGATGATCTCGCAGCCCATTGCGCCTGTCTTGGTCAGGCCGAAAGTCAGCACGTCGACGCCCGCTTTCCAGCTCATCTCCCCCGGGCTCGCCCCGGTCGCGACCAGCGCATTGCCAAACCGCGCACCATCCAGATGCACCACGAGGCCCGCCGCGCGCGCTTTCCCGGCCAGATCGCTGATCTCGGCGACGCTATAGGCTGTGCCGCTTTCGGTCAGGTTGGTCAGCGACAGGACATGGGCGGGCGTCTGGTGCACGAAACCATGATCGATCTGCGCCAGCGCCGCCGCCAGCGTGTCTGCACCGATCTTGCCGCCGGGCCCGGCCAGCAGCTGCAGCTTGCCGCCACCCGAAAAGAATTCCGGCGCGCCGCGCTCATCAATCGCGATATGGGCGGCGTCATGACAGAGCACAGCGCCCGTCGCCGGACAGAAGCACGACAGGGCCAGCGCATTGGACGCCGTGCCCGACGCGGTCATCCAGAAATCGAAATCCTCGGTCTCGAACAGGTCGGCCAGCAGGCCGCGCAGGCGCGCCGTCACGCTGTCGCCGCCATAGCTCGCCTCATTGCCCGTATTCACGCGGGCAAGCGCCGCCAGGACATTGGGATGAGCCGGAGCAGACGTGTCGGATGAAAAGTTCATGGGGCCTCGATGGGTTTCATATGGGCTTGAAAGGGTTCTGGACGGGCTGCCTGCCCCTCAATACACACTAGATCTGCGTATCAGGCGTCTGCCACATCAGGTGCTGGCCGCCATCAGCCGCGATCATCTGGCCAGTCACACTGGTCGCTGAAATCAGGTAGCGCAGCGCCCGCACGATCTCATCCGGGCTGGAACCCTCCTGAGTCAGCGTCGCCTGCTTTTCAGCCTCAAATTCCGCTTCGCTCTGGTGCACGCTTTTCAGCGTCGGCCCCGGCCCGATCCCGTTCACCCGCACATGTGGCGCCAGCGCCTGCGCCAGTGTCTGCGTCACCTGCCACAGCGCCGCCTTCGATAAGGTATAGGTGAAGAATTGCGGGTTCAGCTTCCACACGCGCTGGTCGATCAGGTTGACCACGAGGCCCTTCACACCCGGTGCAAGACCCGCCGCCATCTGCTGCGCCAGGTGCACAGGCGCGCGAAGGTTCGTGTCCATGTGCGCGTCCCAGTCCGCTCGGCTGTGGCTCGCCGCACTGTCATCGGTAAACACGGACGCCGAATTGACCAGCAGGCTCACCGGCTGGCCGAGTTCCGCCCCTGCCCGTCCGACAAGACTGGCAACCTGGGATTCATCTGCGAGGTCAGCCTGAACCAGTGTTGCCCGTCCGCCAGCTGCCGTGATCGCAGCATGCGTTTCCCGCGCGCCATCCTTGGAAGAGCGATAGTGAATGGCAACCGCCCAGCCATCCTGCCCCAGCGCTTCGGCCATGGCCTTGCCAACCCGCGCACCCGCGCCTGTCACAAGGGCCGCGCCGGGCCTCATGCGCCTGCCGGCTGGAACAGGCCGAGTATATTGAACCCGTTGATCAGCCCGTAAATATAGATCGCATAGATCAGCAGCAGCAGGATCCCGACGAGCCGGCCGACCTTGGCCTTGGTCATGATCAGCAGCGCGATGATCGCCGCCGCGAGCCCCATGGCCCAATGGTCATACTGCCTGAACGTCGGCGCCACATCGAGCGGTCCGAAGAAGGAAATGATCCCGCCCGCGCCCAGAATGTTGAACACGTTGGAGCCGAGAATGTTGCCGATGGCCACATCGCCCCGTTTGCGCAGCGCAGCCGCAACGCTGGCGCCGATCTCCGGCATCGACGTGCCGATCGCCAGCAGCGTCAGCCCGATCCATTCCTGCGGCACGCCATAGAACTCGGCCATGCCGACGCCGCCGGCAATGATCAGCTGCGCGCCGAGGATCAGCCCGGCAATGCCCAGCGGGATATAGGCCAGCGCCCGCGCCATGCCGATATGCGGATCGTCTTCCACCGCCACGCCGGGGTCGACGCCAGCGGCCACCGCCTTGCGCGCCGAGATCAGCGTGAAGCCGCAATAGCCGAGCAGGATCAGGATGAAGAAGAAGCCGATACCGGCCGTCAGCGGCATGATCGCCGTCAGGCCGATCCACAGCGCTGTTGCCAGAAGCATGGCGACAAGCGCCCGGCCCTCGCCCTGCCCGCCCGCAAAGAAAGGCGAGATCAGCGCAGGAAAGCCCAGCACAAGACAGACATTGGCAATGTTGGAACCGACAATATTGCCCAGCGCGAGCCCGGGCTGTCCGCCCATTGCAGCGTCGAGCGATACGACCATTTCAGGCGCGGACGTGCCGAACCCGACAATGAAAATACCGGCAATAAGCGGCGAGACGCCAAACTTTCGCGCCAGCGCCACCGCGCCATTGACCAGGAAATCCCCGGCAAAGGCCATGATGGCGAGCCCCCCCAGAAGGGCGGCAATCAGCGTCAGGTCCGGCATGCTGCCTGAGCGTCCCTAGTCGAGACGCTTGAATTCGATGAGATTCAGGATGCCGAATACAAGCACGATCGTGCCGATGGCAATCAGTGAGGGATGGATCATTGCACCGTCTCGCTTTTATCTGTTTTTGCAGCTGTTATCGTTGGTTGCCCCGTCCTTACAGCGCGTTGCCCCCCTTGGCGAGCCTCATTCGACACCAAAAGCGCCCGATTCCGCTGCGTCACGACCAAATCCGTGCGTCTGCTTCGACTTCCCGTCCGGTCGGCGCTAGGCTCGCAAATCAGCTCCCGGAGACCCTGCCTTGGCCACGCTTCGCACCCGCCTCTTCCACACCTATGCGCGCCTGCGCCGCCCGATGACGCTGGGCGTGCGCGCGGCGGTCGAGAATGAAGCGGGCCGTGTCTTCCTCGTGCGCCACACCTATGTGAAGGGCTGGTACATGCCGGGCGGCGGCGTGGAGCGCGGTGAACCGGCGATCGAGGCCCTGTCGCGCGAACTGGTCGAGGAGGCTGGCGTCAAGCTGACCGGCCAGCCGCAGCTCGTCGGTTTCTATTCCAACCACCACGTCTTCAAGAACGATCATGTCCTGCTCTACCGCGTCCCGCATGGCAGCTGGCAGGAAACGCCCGCCACTTCCTTCGGCGAAATCGCGGAAACCGTCTGGGCCGATCCGCTTGAGCCCCCGGAGGGCGCAACGCCCGGCACCGTGAAACGCCTTGCTGAAATCTATGGGAATGAAGGCGCCAGCCCCTATTGGGCAGGACCGAAGTTCTAGGCCCCGGCAAAGGCCAGGAGGGCCGGCACGCACAGGAACAGGAGCGCCGCCAGGATGAAAGCGAGGAATTTGATCTCGGGGGCGACGCGCTTTTTCATGCGTCCAGAATTTGCCTGTGATTGAGGCCGATCACGGGCAGAATGCAGACCGTGTTGCGAAATCTCCGCCTCATTCCCGCCTTGGGTCTTAACGCGACATTAAGGAAATTCGCCGAGGATTAGAACGTGATCAGGATGCTTCCCCGTCCTGTCGCGCATTTGACCCCTCGCGAGCCCGGTTCTTCCCCTTGCCGGCGCGCCGCATCGAACAAGAACGCCGGCCTCCGTCCACGTGAGGTCGGCGTTTTGCGTTTCGCGAGGCTCAGCGCCGAGTCGCGCGGATGTAACGCCAGCCCGTGATCAGCGACAGGGCAGCAGCGACCCACAGAAGGCCAACCAGTATGTACGAGCCGATCACGAACACGAGCGGCGTCGCCCCGCTGGCATCCGCCGCCATGTCGCCCGGCGCAAAGGCCAGCGGCAGCATCAGGCCAATAATGGCCGCCATCTCGAAACCGGTCTTCCACTTGGCAAGATTGGATGGATCGACCACCGCCTTGCCCGCAGGCGTTGTGCGCAGCCAGGTCATGAACACGTCGCGGCCGATAATGGCCGCTGCCGGCAGGTAGATCAGCCAGCTTTTAAGCACCATCGCGAGGCCCAGCAGCGCCGCGCCAACCAGCAGCTTGTCGGCAATCGGGTCCAGCCAGACACCAAACCGGCTCTGCGCCTTCAGCTTGCGGGCAAGGTAGCCATCAAGGAAGTCGGTCAGCGCGCCGGAGAGAAAGCCAAGCAGCGCGAACTGGTACCAGAGCTGTTGCATCACCGTGTGCCGCAACAGGTCTTCCGGCGGCATGTCCGGTGTCACCGCCCCGGCGGCCACGCCCGAAAGCTCGGCGTTCCATATTCCCCATATGACAAGGCCCGCAAACGCACAGCGGGCAATCGTCAACGCATTCGGTATCCATTTGAAATCCATGCCACTGCATTGCCAGCGCTTGGCATGCGGGGCAATGGGCCGGTTGCGCTTCCTGCGTCCCGCCTGCCCGTGAAAAAGCCGAAAATAGCGCTCTGCGCTCACTTGGCTTTCCGGCAATTCAGGTGATAGGTTAAATGGTATATCATTTAAAAGCCCTCCCGGAGCGTGCCGCATGACCCTTCCCATCTCCCCCAGCGCAGGCCCCAGGGTCATCCGGCAATTCATCGACGGGCCCTTCGGCCAGATCCACGTCCGCACGGCGACACCGGAAACACAAAGCCATCGCCCCCTCGCCTGCCTGCACATGAGCCCCAAGTCGGGGCGCATCTTTGCCGGCTTCATGAAGGCCGCCGCCACAGACCGCACCGTGATCGCGCACGATTATCCGGGCTTTGGCGAGTCCGAGGCGCCGCCGGAAGAACCGCACGTCACCATCGAGGACTATGCCGCCAGCCTCTGGACCGTCGTTGACACGCTGGGCCTCGGCCAGATCGACCTCTTCGGCTACCACACCGGCTCTGAAGTGGCCGTTGAAGCGGCCCGTCAGCGCCCCGAAAGCGTCGGCAGCATTGTCCTCATCTCGACACCGATCTTCACGGACGCCGAATTGCAGGAAGTGACCGACACCTATCACCATATCCCGCTCGACCTTGAAGGCACGCGGTTCCAGAAGATGTGGAAAGCCGTCGTCGCGCATCGCGGGCCCGGCATGACGCTCGAAATGATGGCCGACACGTTCGCGGAAAACCTGCGCGCCGGTGAAAAATACGAATGGGGCCACCGCGCCGCCTTCGCCTATGCCAAACGCTATCCGGAGGTCCTGCGCAGCCTGCCGCACAGGATCACGGTCATAAATCCGAACGACGACCTCAACACCCAGACCCTGCGCGCGCCAGCCTACCTCACCAATGGCGTCGTCGAAGACCACCCCGAATGGGGCCACGGCTTCCTCGACGCGCACACGGCCGATGCTGTCCGCGCCGTCAAGGCGGCCGTCGCCTGACGTTCAGTCAGCGTACCAACGGCTTCGCTTGCGGCGTGCTGAAGGCCTAACCCAGCATCTCGAACACGAGGAAGATCGCCGCCGAGAGGCCGCCGGCGGCTGGCACGGTAATCACCCAGGCCGCGATGATCGTCATGAAATGATGGCGACGCACGAGGCGGCGATAGCGCGGCTGGTCGCCGCCCGCCGGTTCGTCGCGGTCCGGGTTGCGCGGATTGCGGGCAATATAGTCGCGCCGCCGCTTCGAGTTGGCGGTATACCATTCGCGGAAGAAGCCGACGCCGAACACCGCGCCAACCGCAATATGCGTCGAGCTGACCGGCAGGCCGAGCGCCGAAGCCACGATCACCGTGATCGCCGCAGACAGGGCCACACAGAAAGCCCGCATCGGGTTCAGCTTGGTAATCTGGTCGCCCACCATGCGGATCAGTTTCGGGCCGAACATGATCAGGCCGAACGAGATGCCCAGTGCGCCGATCGCCATCACCCAGAGCGGAATGCCGACCTTGGCCGCCACCGCGCCCGACTGCGCCGTCGACACGATGGCCGCCAGCGGGCCGATCGCATTGGCCACGTCATTGGCGCCGTGTGCAAACGAGAGCAGTGCCGCCGAGAAGATCAGCGGCAGCTTGAACAATTCCCGCAATGCCTTGTTGCGATTTTCCATGCCGCGCGACTGGCGCTTGATCAGTGGCCGGGCGACCAGCCATGTCAGCACGGTCATGCCGACACCAATCATGCTGGCCGTCGCAAGGTTGATTTCGATCAGGTGCTTCAGGCCTTTCGTGGCCAGATAGGTCGAAAAGGCACCAACCATCACGGCCACCAGCAGGGGCACCCAGCGCCGCGCCGCTGCAATCTTGTCGTCCTGGTAGATGATCGCCGTCTTGATGAAGGCGAGGAAGCCAGCCGCAATGATGCCGCCGAGCAGTGGCGAGATCACCCAGCTGGCCGCGATCTGCCCCATGGTCGGCCAGTTCACCGCCGCCACACCAGCCGCCGCGATCCCGGCCCCGGCCACACCGCCGACAATCGAGTGCGTCGTCGATACCGGCGCGCCGAACACGGTCGCGATATTGATCCACAGCGCCGCCGCGATCAGGGCCGACATCATCAGCAGGATGAACGTGTTCGCGTCCGCAAGGCCGGCCGGGTCGATAATGCCCTTGGACACAGTGCCGACGACATCGCCGCCCGCAATCAGCGCGCCCGCGCTTTCGCAGATCGCCGCAATGGCCAGCGCGCCCATCATCGACAGCGCTTTTGACCCCACCGCCGGGCCGACATTGTTGGCCACGTCATTGGCGCCGATGTTCAGCGCCATATAGGCACCAATCGCGGCCGCGATGACGATGATCAGGGATCCCGGCGTGTCATGGATGATGCTGCTGACCACAAGGGCGCAGAGCGCGATGAACACCAGCGCAAGGCCCGGCATAAGGAGCGAGCGTGAGACCGAATGCGAGGCCTGCTCGATCTGTCCGACCTTTGAAAGGTCCTTGTCGAGGGTCGGCTTCATTCCGTTCGATTGGGGCATTTTGGCTCTTGTTTCCGTCTTGCTTGGCCGCGCGTTAGCACGCCTTTTAAGCCGGATACAGGATTCGCGTTCAGATTTCAGAACGAATTTCGGAGACTGTGGCCCCTGCCCTCAGGGCGCAAACTGCGTCAGCAGCGTGCTCAGCTCCGGACAGTCCACTCTCGCCGCTGCCTCGCCGGGCGAGAACCAGGCGATCTCGCGCTGCCCGGCTTCCGGGAACTTCGTCACCTGCTCGCTCACTTCCAGCGTATAGACGGTCGCCTCGCACTCCATCACGGTTCCGGCGCCGATCCGCTTGTCGTAATGGAAGCTACCTATGGGAGAAGGGTCCAGCGCGCCGCGCACACCGGCTTCCTCATAGGCTTCGACCGCCGCCATCTCGGCGTCAGGCTTGCTCTCTTTCGGCCAGCCCTTGGGCAGCATCCACTGGCCGCGTCCGCGCGTCGTCACCAGCAGCACTTCATGGCCCGCACCGGCCCGCCGCCAGCATAGCGCAGCCACCTGCTGGGCCACGGGCGGGCGCAGCCACGCCCCCGTCACCAGGGCGGTCAATTCGCGCTTCAGACTGAACTCAGTAGGTTTCATGACACTAATGTGACGGTATTTGCTTCAACCTGCAATGGCGCACATGCAAAAGCGCCGTCACGCCCTCCGGCATGCCTATACACCGACCATTATTAAGAATCCCTGCTGAATCAGGGAGCAAGCATCAGCGCGGCGCGTCCGCATCCATCTCCGCGACGGAAATCGCGTGGATCCGCCAGCCACCGTCAACTTTACGATAGATCAAGTCAAACCTGATCGCACTCGGCCGGTATTCGAAGGCGCCCCGCAGGCGCAGATCGCCAGATGAATCCAGGCCCGGTTCAAGATAATAGGTCGGCGTGATCAGGATCGCCCGGCCGACATCCACGCGCCGGTTGCGCAGCGGTGCGAACGCGCCCGCCAGGGCTTTCGGACTATTGGCTTTCTGGAACTCGGTTGAGCCCAGCTGCTGCAGCACATCGTAATTGCCGGTGCGGTTGGCATTGTCGAGCGTCACCATGGTCGACCAGACAAGCCGCGCGAGGCCCGTCTCGTCCGGCACGGTATCCGCGCGCGCCAGCGTCATGCCTGCGGTCAGGATCACCGCAGCAAACAGGCCTAAGGCCCGCAAAACCACGCCCCGCCAAAAGGCAGGGCGTGGTACCTGGAGGGAACGCAAGGTGGACACAAAATCCCCTTACCAGGCAGCCGAGAAGCCGACACGTCCGCCCGTGCCGCCATTATTCATGCCCGAGGCAACACCGGCATCAATCTGCCAGGCATCGTTCAGGCGATAACCCGCAGAGGCGCCAATCGCGCTCTCGCTGTCATAGAAGCCGTAGCCGCCATTGATCGCGAACTTCTTGCCAACCGGCACATAGGCCGTGTCGAGCGCGAAGGCCGCTGCAATGCCCGCCCGGTTATCCTGAATGTCCTGCTGGTTGCGGGCGATCAGGTTGGCATTCGCGCTGAGACCGGACGACAGCGAATAGTCCGCTGCGATATTGCCGTTCTGGTCGGTCGTGACGAAGCCGACCGGGCCGCTCTGCGCCGCCGTGCTCGCTGCCGAGTTCACACCGGCCAGCGTGTACGTATTGTCAGCCGTGCCCAGCGCAACCTGATTGGCCCGCGTGGTCGTGGCGCCATTGCCGATCGCCACCGAGTTGGCAAAGCCTGCGCTCGCCTGGTTGCCAAGGGCGGTGGCAAAATCAGCTGAAGCAGTCGCGGCTTCACCAATCGCCGTCGAGCGGACGCCCGATGCCTTGGCCAGATGGCCGAACGCCTGTGCGCGCTCCGCTGTTGCCCCGGACTGCCAGCCAAAGGCCGTTGCGCCTGCGCCAGTCGCGACCGCTTCGCCGCCGACAGCGGTTGTCGAGTTGCCATTGGCCACGGTCGTCGTACCGATGGCTACCGCGTCGATACCGGTTGCGGATGCCAGGTTGCCCTGCGCGATGCTTTCTAGGCCGTCAGCGACAGCCCCTTCACCGACCGCAAGTGACCGGATGCCATTCGCCTTGGCGAGATGGCCAAAGGCCTGTGCGCGTTCGGCTGTTGCACCGGACTGCCAGCCGAAGGCCGTTGCGCCAGGGCCGGTCGCCACAGACTCGCCGCCAACAGCGGTTGTCGAGTTGCCATTGGCCGTGGCCGTCGTGCCGATAGCCACCGCATCAATGCCCATTGCCGACGCGAGATTGCCCTGCGCGATGCTCTCGAGGCCGTCAGCGACAGCCCCTTCACCGACCGCCAGCGAACGGATGCCGTTCGCCTTGGCCAGATGACCAAAGGCCTGTGCGCGCTCTGCATTGGCGCCAGACTGCCAGCCGATCGCGGTCGCGCCGGGTCCGGTCGCAACCGACTCGCCGCCAACAGCGGTTGTCGAATTGCCATTGGCCGTGGCCGTCGTACCGATGGCCACCGCGTCAATGCCGGTTGCCGACGCCAGATTACCTTGGGCGATGCTCTCGAGGCCGTCTGCAACAGCCCCTTCACCAACCGCCAGCGAGCGGACGCCGTTCGCCTTGGCCAGATGACCGAAGGCCTGTGCGCGCTCTGCATTGGCGCCAGACTGCCAGCCGATCGCTGTTGCACCGGGTCCGGTCGCAACAGACTCGCCGCCCACGGCCGTGGTCGAGTTGCCCGTCGCGGTCGCATCCGTCCCCACGGCCATCGCGTCAACGCCCGTCGCCGCCGCGTTCACGCCGCACTCCAGTGCCGTCGCTTCGCCCGCATTGGCGTTGCAGTCAGGCGTCGCGTCGGCAAAAGCCGGCAGCGCAGGCACAAGGAAAGCCCCCAGCACCATCGCCGTCAGGAGGCCGCTCGACTTCATCAGATTTTGTTTTCTCATCACCCGTTTCCCATTCCATTGACGCGGGGCGGTATGCCCAGCCGCTCTCTCTCGCCATAAAATATAGCGTGTACAATAATTTACGGGTGGCGCTGGAAACTGGATCAGTGGTTTTGAAATATTTTGTTAAAGAATTCGTCATCTGCAGCAAACACTGCAGATATGAGGGATCAAACGATGAGGGAGTGGGTCAATCGACCCGGGAACGGGCAAGCGGGACTGGGAGTGAGACCAGTCCCGCCGCCCCCGCAAGAGCCTGTCGGACCGTAAGGGGGCGGTCCGGCAAGCCCGTCAGTGACTGTGCGCAGCCGATGCCGGGGTCGCAGGCCGATATGCCCCCGCATCCGTCGTGAACTCGGCATGGCCATAGCGCGCCAGCAACTTGCGTATCTTGCCCGTCAGCCGCCGGTCGGCGAGCCCCTTCAGGCCCGGAGTCGCCAGCGCCAGCTTGTAGGCCGCCATCTTCAGCGCAATCCCGGTGCCCATCACGGCCGCGACCGCATAGTCCAGGTTGCTCACCGGCACGCCCATGTCGGCGGCTGCCTTGCGGTCCCCGCCCATGAACTGCTGGATGAACACGATGCGCGAAAAGCGCTTCTCGATGGCATCGAACACGCGGCTGCCGAAAGACTTGTCCGGCGGCATATAGGCCGCCAGCGTCGCCCGCACGAGTGCCCCGCAGGTCGCGTCGTCAAACCCGTCGCGGATCGATCCGCCCCGCGCATTCATGATGTCGATAATCCCCTGCGGCGTATCCATCAGCAGGTCTTCCGGCAGGCCCAGCAGGTAGCAGCGATAGCGGCTGAACTCGAGCCGCGCGCGTTCTTCGGCGGTAAATTCCGTTCGCCCCTCGGCCACCATCTGGTAGGCTAACAGGAACACGTCGATCAGGCCCGCTGGCATCTGGTCCACCTGCGGGATCGGGATGCCGTACACGGACACATCCCAGCCCTTCACCCGCCGCAGCACATTGAACCGCACCATCGAGTGCATCAGGCGCACCATGGCGGCCGCCTTGAAGCCCTCGCCATGCGGCTCCATCGCCCCCGGCAAGGTCGTCACGGTAAAGAAGGTCGCCGTCTCGTTGACGCGCCGCGCTGCCGTCGTGCCGCTCAGCGTACCGGTCAGCGCCATTGGCAGCGCCGTATACTTGTTCAGGAAGGTCGCCAGGAAAGAGCCGCGGATCATCCACGGCGCCGCCACAGCCATCGGCAACCGGTTCAGCCGCGCGCCTTCGCGCACGAGCTCCATGTTCAGCCAGTCCGGCTTTGTCTCCATTTCCGCGATCAGCGCGACCAGTTCGGCCGGTGCATCCGGCACCGCCGCGATGCCCTTGTCACAGGCGGTCTGCAGCATGTCGACCAGCTTCTTGAAGCCGTATTCGCCCATCAGCGCCGCATAGGCATCGGCCGTCACATCGCCCAGCATCGTATAGGCGCGCACGCGCTCCACCATGTCGGCCGGCGGCGTCGGAAACTTGTCCGCATAGGAGGCGATTGAGCTTACAGAGACATCCTCCGTATAGCGCTCGGGCAGGACCGAGAAATCGACATCACCATACATGGCGGGTAAGGTAGCCCTCTGCTTGGCGATGCGCGCATGGATGGACGCTGGAACATCAGGCATGTTTCGACCCCTCTAACTGCTCTATTGGCAGGCTGCCCTGTATATGTGAGTATTTCTCATGTTTTCTACTCGCTTAGGGCAAAGCGAACGCGATAGCGCGGGAGAGGTAATTACATGCCTGAAAAGAAAAGAAGAAATCCGAAGCAGGCCCGCTCGCAGGCCACCGTGGACGCGATTCTTGAAGCGACGTTTCACATTCTGGAAACACAAGGCCAAGCCAAACTGACCACAAACCTGATCTCGGAACGCGCTGGCGTCAGCATTGGCACACTCTACCAGTATTTCAGCGACCGGGATGCGATCCTCGCCGCCATGGGCCAGCGCCAGGCCGAAGCCATCCGTGAGGAAATAACGCGCATCATGCTTGAAGAGCCGGAGGGCGGTGTCCGCCCGATTATCCAGGCTCTGATGCACGGCCTTCAGGGATCAGCGGAAACGCGCATCATCCTGGGCGATGCGCTCATTCGCGCGCGCGGAGAGCGGGTGGTCAGTGATCATCACAATGCCTTTCTCGAGTCGCTGAAAGAACGAGAGGAACTGGGTTTCGCCTTTGGACGCGAAGCATCCTTCGTGCTGACCCATACGGTCGTCTGCCTGCTGCGCGCCGCCGCCGCCGAACCGGAACTCGGCCTTGAACCAGGTCCGCTTGAGGATGAACTCGTGCTGCTGATTGAAAGCTATCTTGCCGGGCTGACGGCCCGCGCCCAGAAACAGGCCGCTACCTAGGCCTCAGCCACTATGGAAGTGCCCATAGATCCGCTCGGCCAGCGCCTCATTGACGCCCTCGACCGCCATCAGGTCGGCCACCTTGGCCCGTGACACGCCGCGCGCCGAGCCGAAATACTGCAACAGCGCCTTCTTGCGTGCCGGGCCGATGCCCTCGATTTCGTCGAGCGGCGAGCGGGCAATGTCCGCCGACCGTTTTGCCCGGTGCGCGCCGATAGCCCAGCGGTGCGCCTCATCGCGCAGCCGCTGCAGGTAATAGAGCACCGGCGCCGTCTCCGGCAGCTTGAACGGTGCCCGCCCCGGCCGGAAGAACTGTTCGCGCCCGGCATTGCGGTCCACGCCCTTGGCAATCGACACAAGGTTCACGTCATCGGGCCCAAGGCCCAGCCCGGCCAGCGCCTCCAGCACGGCGTTCAGCTGCCCGAGCCCGCCATCGATCAGCACAAGGTCCGGCCAGTTGCGGTCATTGCCAACGGCCTTCTCCTTCAGGCCCCGCGCAAAGCGCCGCCGCATCACTTCGCGCATCATGCCATAATCATCGCCCGGCTCGATCTCGGTGTCCTTGATATTGAACTTGCGATAGGCGGTCTTCATGAACCCGTCCGGCCCGGCAACAACCATGCCGCCCACGGCATTCGTGCCCTGGATGTGCGAGTTATCGTAAATCTCGATCCGCTGCGGCAGCGTCTCCAGCTCGAACAGTTTCTGCACCTCGTCTAGCAGCCGCGCCTGGCTCGCCGTCTCGGCCAGCTTGCGCGTCACCGCCTCGGTCGCATTGCGCGTCGCCTGCTCGACAAGGTCCCGCTTCGAGCCACGCTCCGGCCGGCGGATCTCGATCTTCCGGTCCACCTTCAGTTCCAGCGCCTCGCCGATCAGGCTCGCCTGTTCCGGCATCTCGTTGACCAGGATCAGTTTCGGCGGCGGGCGCTTGTCATAGAATTGCACAAGGAAGGCCGCGAGCACTTCCTCCACGCTCTCGCCGCCATCATGGCGCGGATAGTGCGCGGTCGCGCCCCAGTTCTGCCCGGCGCGGATGAAGAAGACTTGCACGCACGAAACGCCGCCCTCCATCGCAATGGCAAAGATGTCGGCCTCTTCCAGCCCGTCGGGGTTCACGTCCTGCGTCGCGCGCACATGCGCCAGCGCCCGGATACGGTCGCGCAGGCGCGCGGCCGTCTCGAACTCCATCGCCTCGGCCGCAGCATCCATTTCCCCGGCCAGCCGCTTCTGCAGGCCGGCCCCCTTCCCGCGCAAGAAGTCTGCCGCCTCATCGGCCAGCTCGGTATAATCCTCTTTCGAGATCAGCCCCACGCAGGGCGCCGAACAGCGCTTGATCTGGTGCAGCATGCAGGGCCGCGTGCGGGCATTGAACACGCTGTCCTCGCAGGTGCGCAACAGGAAGGCCTTCTGCAGCGTGTCCAGCGTCTGCATCACCGCCCCGGCGCTCGCGAACGGCCCGAAATAGTCGCCCTCATTATGCTTGGTGCCGCGATACTTCTTGATCTGCGGCGCCTCATGATTGCGCCGGATCAGGATATAGGGAAACGACTTGTCGTCGCGCAGCAGCACATTGAAGCGCGGCTTCAGGCTCTTGATCAGGCTCGCTTCCAGCAGCAGCGCCTCGGTCTCGCTCTCGGTGACAACGAATTCCATCCGCCGTGTCAGCAGGATCATCCGCGCAATCCGCTGCGTATGCCCGCCAAGGCGCGCATAGTTCGACACGCGCGCCTTCAGGTCGCGCGCCTTGCCCACATACAGGACCTCGCCCCCATCGCCGAACATGCGATAGACACCGGGCCGTCCGGGCAGCCGTTTCAGATTGTCCTTGATGACGTCGACGCCGCGTAGCGTGGTTGCGTCATTCTCCTGCGATTCCATGGCTCCCTAGATAGCGCCTGCGGGCGCTGCTTGCGAGGCCTAGAACAGCTTGGCCATCAGTTGGCCGAAATCGACGCCGCCATCCATGCCCCAGCCAATACCGAAGGCGAAGATCATCACGATCACAAGGGCGAAGAAAAACTCGCTGCCCTGCTTCTTCTCGCGCTTCTTGTCCCGCTTGGCCAATTGCTGCGGACGAAAGGCCAGGACCAGCAGGATCAGCACGAACACGCAGAGGCCGATCACACGCTGCGTATCGCTCAGGCGCTCCAGCCAGATGGCAAGATCCGTCGCGGCCTGCCGCGCCTCATGCACGATCAGATCCCACATCTCCTCGAAGGGAATGATGCTGTTTGATGAGACCATGGCCTCGGCAGTCCTCCACCGACACGGCCAGTTTGCCGCGTCCTGATCTCGCACAATCGCAGCTATGGTTGAAAACCCGATAAATAAATCCGATGAAATTCAGTCAAATGGCATAATAAATCGCCAGACCCGCCTTGCGCGGCACAGGCCTGCGTCCCGCAGCCGCATGGCCGGAATTTCGGGAAAAGCTTGCCGCAAACGCCCATGCGTCCTAAGGCACAGACCATTCGCCCCACCCCCAATCCGCACCTCGGGATTTCATATAATGTCCGCTGACATCCGCCTCGCCGACGCCCTCGAACGCGTCAAGCCGTCCGCCACGATCGCCGTCACCACCAAGGCCGCTGAACTCAAGCGCGCCGGCCATGACGTCATTGGCCTTGGCGCCGGAGAGCCCGATTTCGACACGCCGGACAATATCAAGGAAGCCGCCATCAAGGCGATCCGCGAAGGCAAGACCAAGTACACGCCTGCCGACGGCCTGCCCGAGCTGAAAGAAGCCATCTGCGGCAAGTTCCTCCGCGAGAACGGCCTGACCTACAAACCGTCGCAGGTGCATGTCGCACCGGGCGGCAAGCCCGTCATCTATAACGCCCTCGTTGCCACGCTGAACCCCGGCGACGAAGTCATCGTGCCCGCCCCTTACTGGGTCTCCTATCCTGAAATGGTGCTGATGGCCGGCGGCGAACCCGTCATCGCGCCCTGCGGCCCGAACACCCAGTACAAGCTGACGCCCGACGCGCTCGAAGCCGCGATCACCCCGCGTACCCGCTGGATCATCCTCAACTCGCCATCGAACCCCACCGGCGCCGCCTATACCAAGGCCGAGCTGCGCGGCCTCGCCGACGTGCTCCTGCGCCATCCGCAGGTCTGGGTCCTCACCGACGACATGTACGAACACCTCGTCTATGACGGCTTCGAATACTGGACCATCGCCCAGGTCGAGCCTGCCCTCTACGACCGCACGCTGACCATGAACGGCGTCTCCAAGGCCTATGCCATGACCGGCTGGCGCATCGGCTATGCCGCAGGCCCCGAAAAACTGATCAAGGCCATGGGCAAGGTCATCAGCCAGACCACGTCCAACCCGACTTCGATCAGCCAGTACGCCGCCATCGAAGCCCTCAACGGCACGCAGGACTTCCTCGAACCGCGCCGCAAGGTCTATCAGGAGCGCCGCGATCTCGTCGTCGCCGGCCTCAACAAGTGCAAAGGCCTGCACTGCCCGACGCCCGAAGGCGCCTTCTATGTCTATCCGTCCTGCGCGGGCGTGATCGGCAAGACGGCCCCGTCCGGCAAGGTCATCGAGAATGACGAGGATTTCGCGACGGAGCTTCTGGAAACCGAAAAGGTCGCCGTCGTCTTCGGCGCAGCCTTCGGCATGTCGCCGGCCTTCCGCGTCTCCTACGCCACGTCGACCGAAGCGCTGACCGAAGCCCTGATCCGTATCGAACGCTTCTGCGCGGCCCTGAAATAGACTGCGTCTATAGCTCGGACGACGGTTATCGATTGGCATTATGAGGATCGAATGCCCATCTCTTGCGTACAAGCTGCAACATATACAGGAGTCAGACCATGCCCATCGATATCGGAATGAACGACAAGGCCCGCGAATCCTCTGCCCAGGCGCTCCGCGTCCTGCTCGGAGAAACCTATGCGCTCTACGTGAAGACGCATGGCTACCACTGGAACGTCACCGGGCCGCGCTTCAACTCGCTGCACACCATGTTCATGACCCAGTATACCGAGCTCTGGACCGCCCTCGACGAGATCGCCGAACGCATCCGCGCCCTCGGCCATTTCGCCCCCGGCTCGTCCTCGGAAATGCTGGAAGAAGCCACGATCAAGCCGGACAATGGCGTGCCCGATGCCGAAGCGATGATCTCGAACCTGGTCAAAGGCCACGAAGCGATCAGCCGCGCCGCCAAGATCGGCCTCAAGGTTGCCGAGGATAACAATGACATCGTGACGGTCGACCTGATGACCCGGCGCGCCGACATTTCCGAGAAAACCGCCTGGATGCTGCGCGCCAACCTCTAGGTACGCGAGCAGGTTTCAAGAAATCTGACTTCGAAGGGGCTCCCGCGCGGGGCCCCTTTTTCGTGGCGCGGCAAGGGTGGGAAAGGCGCACCTCTCTCCGCCCCCTGCAAAACCATGCCTACAATGCTCGCATGTTTCCGCTCGATGAACAGGACATGGAGATCGTGGCGCCCGAAGGCTGGGCCCGGCTTGACCGCGTGGTCCTCATCGCCGCGGACCTGCTCGGCCCCGTCGCCGACGCGATCCTGCCCAAAGGCATCGCCGCGAAAATCCTCGCCATCCTCAAACCCGCCGAAGCCCTCGCAAGACGCCTCCTCTACCTCCTCGCGCCCACCATCACCCTCAAACCCGCGCCCCCGGCGAAAGCCGGGGCCTCATCAAGTTCGGCCCCACGCCCCGCCACACCGAAACCCCGCGACCACACACCTGTCTTCCGCCTCACGGAAGCCCCCACACGCGGCCCCAAACCCACTGGCCCCCGCATCCGCTACCTCGACGGCCCGCCCGCGCCGCCCAAGCCGCCTGCACGCCCCAGCGCCCCGCAGACCGCCGCCAAACTTCGGGCCCGCCTCATCGCGCTCTCGATGGTCCTCGGTGACCCGGACCATCACGCCAGACGCCTCGCGCGCTTCCTCGCCCGCCGCGCCACCAAAGCCGTCCCGCGCCCCATCCCCCTTAATTTCGACAATGTCCCCGGCCTCGGCCGCAAGCGTCTCGACGAAGACCTGCGCGATGCCCTGGAATTCACCAATGCTGCGGCGCACTACAAGGCCACCGCGCCGCCGGGTTAAGGTTTTTCAGGCCGTTCGCGCAGTTCCCACTCAGGTAGAGTGAAAACAATCGAATGTATTTTCCCTGTCGGGGAGCCTGTCGCGCCGCGATGGGCGCCCTTGCCGTACGCGAAACAAAAAAAAGCCCGGCAGCGAATGAACGCGCCGGGCTGATGAGTATTGGGCCCCGAAGGGGGGAGGAAACGCCCCAATCGGAGGAGATTGGGTAAATGCCCGAGGCCCAAGGCATGAGTGATAGATAACGCTTCGCAGCTGCAGCACAACCCGCATGACAGCAGGTCACCCATGCACAAATGCATTTCATCAAACGTTCAAACTAGTTCTGGTGCATGGAGGGACGGCGCAGGGCCTCCGTCTCCGCCGTCACGAAGTCGCGGAAGGCCGCCACACGCTTCGACCGGCGCAAATCGCTCGGATAGACGAAATAGAGGTCGAAGATCGGCCCGACATGGTCCGGCAACACCTTGATAAGACGCGGCATTGTGCTGGCCATATAGTCCGGCACATCGGCAATGCCGAGGCCGGCATCGACCGCCCGCAGCATGGCGAACACATTGTTCAGCTTCAGCGAGGCGGGGCGCGGCGGGCTGTCATCGCGGCCAACCCGGCAGGCAAAACTCATCACATTCAGCAGCGAACTCTCGTCGCCATAGGCAATGATACGGTGATTATCGAGGTCCTGCGGCGTGCGCGGCATGCCGTTCTGCTTCAGGTATTCCGGCGATGCATAGAGGTTCGTGGCCACCGTTCCGAGCTTGCGCTGGATCAGGTCCGCCTTGTCCGCCGCCCACAGCCGGATGGCGCATTCCGCCTCCAGTTTCAGCAGGTCATAGTCATTATCGTCGAGCCGAAGGTCGAGATGCAGGTCCGGATGCTTGCGCGTGAACCCGCCAAGCCGTGGCACCAGCCAGGTCGATCCGAACGCCACCGGCGCCGACACGATCAGCTCGCCCTGCGGCGTATCCTGCTGGTCCTTCAGCGCGGCATTGGCCGATGTGGCCGCTGCCGCCATCTCCATCGTCGAGCGATAGAGCGTATGGCCTGAATCCGTCATCACCAGCCCGCGCGCATGCCGCTGGAACAGCGAAACGCCCAGCGCCTCTTCCAGCGCCGCAATCTGGCGCGAGACAGCCGACTGCGATATCCCGAGCCGCTCGCCCGCTGATGTCAGGCTGCCCGCTTCGGCCGCCGCGTGAAAAGATCTGAGTTTGCCCCAATCCATGGGGACGGTTTGTGGCGCCAGTTTAACTTTAGGGCAAGCAGAGAATGCGCCGCATGTGCGAAATCGCTTTTTCTCACTGAATGTGTATTTTCAGGTCTTCAGACAGGAGACGCCGACATGTCAGACCCCTTTCTCATGCGTCCCGTCGGTCATGTCCGCTGCGACCGGGCTGAGGCAATCGACGATGACTGGGACAGCGTTCCCGCCCGGATTGAACTCGACACGACCGTTTTTGATGGCACGGCCCTGGTGGGCCTCGACACCTTCTCCCATGCCGAAGTGATCTTCCTGTTCGACCAGGTGCCCGATGCCAAGATCGTCACCGGCGCGCGCCATCCGCGTGGGCGCACGGACTGGCCGAAAATCGGCATCTTCGCCCAGCGCGGCAAGAACCGCCCCAACCGGCTCGGCGCCACGATCTGCGAGATACTGTCCGTCGACGGCACGGTGCTCCACCTCAAGGGCCTCGACGCCATCGACGGCACGCCGGTCATCGACATCAAACCCGTCATGTCCGGCTTCCAGCCCAGGGGCACATTGCGCGAACCCGGCTGGTCAAAAGAGATCATGGAGACGTACTGGTAGCTCCCCCCCTCTCCCCCGGGAGAGGGGCCGGGGGTGAGGGGTCACCGGATCACCCTCAAACACAAGCGCCCGCAGCGCCGCCGCGACCCCTCATCCCCAACCCTTCTCCCAAGGGAGAAGGGAGCAGCCCTACTGGCTCGCCCACAATATCCGCGCGATCCAGGCAATCTCGTTCGGCTTGAAGCTGCGCACCGGATAATCCGGGTTCAGGGAGGCGAGATCCACGACGCGCGCATTGCGCCGCTCCAGCACTTTGGCCATCACTTCGCCGCCGGTCGTCTTGGCCACCACGCGGTCACCCGGTTTCACCTCGGCGCCCGGCGCAACGATGATCCGGTCGCCCGCGCGATAGGCCGGCTCCATCGAATCCCCGCTGATCTGCAGCGCATAGACCGCCTCGTCGCCGAGGCCCGGAAACCGCACCTCTTCCCAGCCGCCGCCGACCGGAAACCCGCCATCGTCAAAGAAGCCGTCCCGCCCCGCCTGCGCAAAGCCGATCAGCGGCGCGAGCCCCCCGCGTCGCCCTTCCACCATGGCGGCGAAATCATCAAACCCGCTGCCGACCGCCTCCAGCACGCGCGCAAGGCTCTCGGTCGAGGGCCAGCGCGGGCGGCCATCGGCGCCTTCGCGTTTCGAGGGGTTGAACGCTGTCGGGTCCAGCCCCGCCCGCTTGGCAAGGCCCGAGGCCGACAGGCCGTGATGCGCCGCCAGCTGGTCGATTCCCCGCCAGATATCCCGGTGCTGCATGGCAAATGGCCCTGTTCTGTCCGAAGCCCTGTATAATGGGTATATAATCCTATCGTCAAGCCCGCCCGGCCTGCAATGAACCAAAGCCGTTCCGGCACGTTACGGCAAAATGAAATCCCTTTCCGGCCTCAGTTCGCTTGAGCGGACGGCATTCTATATCTGCGCCGCGCTGCTCACGCTCGCCGTGCTCGTCCTGGCCTTCCTACTGGCCATGACGCAGCCGCGCTTTGCGACCCCACTGGTCAACCGGGCCCTCAATGCCTGGGGGCCAGACGGCGCCAAGGTCGCCTCCGCGCACCTGCGCTTCCCCGCCCTCGGCACGCTCGCCGTCTCCGGCGCCGATGTGCCCCAGCTTGCCGATATCGAATCCGGCGCCCTCTCGGCCAACGTGTTCGGCTTCCTGCCCGGCATTCCGTGGCTCTCCAGGGTCAGCGCCCGCGATGGCCGCATCAGCCTTGCAGGATCAGACGACAAGGACTCCGCGCGGCCCGATGTGCGCAAATGGGTCGACCATATCGACATCGCCAATATCGCCCTCGCCTTCAATCCGGACAAGCCCGAGCGCACGCTGAAGCTCGTCTCCGCCACGGGCTCGGTCCAGAACGGCACCGTCGCGCTCCACGCCACCGGCGCCGATTCCGAAGTTCGCTTCGAAGGCACCGCCAAGGCATCCAAGAACGACACGCTCGGCGGTCGCGTCCGCATCAAGGGCGACAACATGGCCGACCTTGCCCGCCTCGTCGGCCTCGCTGCGCCGGATACGCCGCCTTACAACCTCACGGCCCAACTCTCCATCGAGCCCGGCGCCTATGACCTTGACGACATTGCCGGCACCGTCGGCGACAGCGATCTGGCCGGCTCGATCCTCGTCGACCTTGATCAGGACACGCCCTATATCACCGCCGACATCAAGTCCCACCAGCTCGACTTTGACGATCTCGGAATCATCTTCGCCCTGCCCTTCGGCACGGGCAATGGCGAGACGGTCGGCAAGGCCCAGCGCGAGGCCAAGGAGGCCTATAATCGCGACAGCCGCCTCATCCCCAATATCGAGATCGACTTTGCCCGCCTCGATGCCGTTGACGGCGAGGTCCACTATGTCGCCGACACGGTGATCAATTCCACGCTCGATCTCACCGGCGTCGAACTCGATTTCGATATCACAGGCCGTGTCGTCAAGGCCAAGCTCGCCCGCTTCGCCTTCAACGAGGGCACGATCACCGCCTATGCCACGATCGACGGGACGCAGCAGCCCGCCCAGACCAATGTGCTCGGCACGCTCGACCATGTCGCCCTTGCCAGCCTCTCGCTCGACAAGATCGCGCGCGGCAATGTCGACGGCCAGTTCAAGGCCGACATGTCCGGCAACCGCCTGCGCGACGCCTTCGGCCGGGCCAATGGCAGCCTGTCTATCTGGTCGACGGATACGAAAGTCCTCGCCCTCGGCAGCGAGGCGCTGGGGCTGGACATCGGCGAAGCGCTCGTCCTCCTCGCCTCTGAAGACAGGGCCGATCCCGTCTTCACGCCCGCCCGCTGCCTCGCCGTCGTCATGGATATCAACAAGGGCATCGGCACGCTGAACCCGGCCGTGCTCGACACCGAAGACAGCCTCATCCTCATGAAGGGTGATGTCGATTTCGAGACCGAAGCCCTCGACATCAAGATCCGCTCCGACGCCAAGGATGCCTCATGGGGCACGCTGGTCGGCAATATCTCGCTCGGCGGCACGCTGCGTCATCCAAGTGCCAATCCGGTGAATGGCAAGGCCGTGCTACAGGTCGGCCTCGCGGTTGTCCTCGCGCAAGTCGCCGGCCCGCTCGCCGCCCTCCCCTTCATCGAAACCGGCAGCGGCCAGGACGCCCCCTGCGGCGCCCTCCTCTCCCGTGCGAAGAATTCGCAAAACGAAGGCTAGAGCCGCCAGCGGGCTGCGGCCACATCCGGCACCAGGCTCTTGGCTGAAACGGCAAACACGCGCTCGCCGCCCAGCGCGAAGGCCATCAGGCCTTCCGGGAAGAGCGGCGCAAAGGCCGCGTCCAGCACATTCAGCCCGCCGGTAAACGTGCCCATGGCCGGCATCACCAGCCGCGCCCCGTCGCTGGCAAAACAGCGCCGCCGCACCATGCGCCCGCGCCCCTTCACCTTCGCCGCCGGATGCAGGTGGCCGGCAATCTCGCCAACCTCGCCCGTCGGTTCATGCCGGAACACGAGGCTCCCGATGCGCAGCACTTTCGCCGCGCGCCCGCCAAGGTGCGCCGGCGGGTCGGGGTCATGGTTGCCCTCCACCCAGACCCAGTCATGCGCCCCGGTCAGCGCCTGTATCCGCGCCGCGTAAGGAGCCGGCAGGCGCAGCTCGGCCGCCCGGTCATGGAAACTGTCACCCAGCGAAATCACGGTCCGCGGTTTCAGCGCTGCACACAGCCGCTCCACCAGATTCAAGGTCGCGCCGGTATCATAAGGCGGCAGCATCTGCCCGCGCGCCGCATAGGCACTGCCCTTTTCCAAATGCAGGTCCGACACGACCAGCACGCGTTCCGCCGCCCACCACAGCGCGCCTTCCGGCAGCGGCAATAGCAGCTCGCCGGCAAGGTGCAGCATCGTATCCGAGGGGCGCGCAGCAACAGCAGTCATGGCGGCGAAAGTGGCCCGCATCGCGAACCGGGTCAAACGCTTGTTCCACAAGGCCGCAACGCCCGGAAAATCGCCTGTCTTTACACGGCTTTAAACATGTTTCCCTAGAACCGCCTGAGGCAACAGACAAAAATGATGTGCCGAGGTCGTTGGTGATGGTCGAATCCGCAGTCTCCCTGAGCGATGCCATGAGCATCGCGCAGCGCGTGGGGCACTGGCTGTTTGGCCTCCTCCCCTTCGGCGTGGGTGACCGCACGCACTGGACCGGCCTTGCCGCCTTCCTGCTGATCGGCAGCGTGATCTGGCTGGTCAACCGCAAGGCCATCCGCGAAGAAGGCTTCACCGGCCTTGTCAATTTCCTCGTCCCCTCGCAAATCTATCTGTCGCGCTCGTCCCTCGTTGACGCCAAGGTCTTCCTCGCCAATCACATGTTCGATCCGCTGCGCATCCTGCTCACGCGCGGGCTTCAGCTCCTGATCGTCGCCTTCGTCGCCCGCCAGGTCGGCACGGGCCTGCACGGCGAGGCAACCGACGGCACGCTCTCGTTTCCGATGCTCATGCTCGCAGCCTTCCTCGCCGCGCTCGCCGCCGACTTTGCCTATTACGTAAACCACCGCCTGCATCACGAGAACCCGGTCCTCTGGCCCTTCCACAAGCTGCACCATAGCGCCGAGCACCTCACGCTGCTCACCGCCAAGCGCAACCATCCGCTGTTTGATCTCCTGCTCGCCCTGATGAGCGCGCTCTGCATCGGCCCGGTCGTCGGCGTCATTTACGGCCTCTTCGGCATGTATGACGTCGCCACCCTGTTCGGCCTCAGTGTCGTGTTCGCCGCCTTCAACTTTGCGGGCGGGGCCCTCCGCCATTCGCACATCTGGCTCGATTTCGGGCCCGTGCTCGACCACATCTTCATCAGCCCCGCACAGCACCAGATCCACCATTCCATGGCGCCGCGCCATCACGACAAGAACTATGGCCTCGTCTTCGCCATCTGGGACTGGGCCTTTGGCACGCTCTACATTCCGCAGGGCCGCGAGGCGCTTCAGTTCGGCGTCGCCGATGCCAATGGCGTGCCCGAGCCACAGGTGCACACATCGCTTGTCACCGCCTATGCCGTGCCCTTCACCGAGGCTGCCAAGGCCCTCCGTGCCCGGCGCGCCGCCCAGCAGGTGGCCGCCGAATGACCCGCGGCTTTTCCATCTATCTTGATGCGCTGCGCTTCCTCGCCGCCCTCATCGTGTTCGCCTCGCACATGGGCTATGACCGCTTCACCAATGGCAGCATGGCCTGGATCCGCGAGCTCAATCTCGGCAGCGACGCCGTCGTTGTCTTCTTCGTCCTCTCTGGCTTCGTCATCGCCTTCACCACGTTCGCGCGCGATCGCGGCCCGGCCGCCTATGCCGAGGCCCGCTTTGCCCGGCTCTATTCCGTCATCATCCCGGCGCTGATCTTCACCTTCGCCCTCGATACGCTCGGCACGCTCACCGTTCCCGGCGCCTATCAGGGCTGGTGGTACAATGGCGAAGACCGTATCGCCCAACTCCTTCAGGGCCTCACCTTCACCACGCAGATGTGGACCGACAACACACGCGTCGGCTCGAACGGCCCATTCTGGTCGGTCGCCTATGAGGCCTGGTATTATGCCGGCTTCGGTGTCGCCGTCTTCTGCAAAGGCCGCACGCGCATCCTTCTCCTCGCGCTGATGGCGCTGGTCGTCGGCCCCCGCGTGCTGCTGCTTGGGCCGTGCTGGCTGCTGGGTGTCGGTCTGCAACAGCTGGTCGCGCGCGGCCACGCCGCTTCCCTCTCCCGCATGACCGGCTGGCTGCTCGCCATCGCGCCCTGGGCCATCTATGCCTTCGCCCTCGCCCTGAACATGCCCCAGCGCCTGACCTGGTATACCTACAAGCTGCTCGGCGCGCAGATCACGCCCAACGCGCTCTTCGGCTTCTCCGACGAGTTCATCTGGAACTTCGGCATCGCCGTCCTGATGGCGCTGCACTTCCTCGGCGTCTACAGTCTCGCCCGCAATGCCGACTGGCTGGGCGCCCGCGCCGAGACGGCCATCCGCTGGTGCGCCGGGGCGACCTTCTCGCTCTACCTCTTCCACTATCCGATCCTGACCTTCCTGCACGGCCTGCCCGCCTATGACAGCGCCAACCCGCTGCACGCCGCGCTGATGGCCGCCGTCACGCTCGTCACCTGCTTCCTGCTGGCTGAAGTGTCAGAGCGCCGCCTCGGCTTCTGGAAGCGTCTCGTGCATGGCCTGTTTGAGCGGCTCGCGGCGCTGACTCCGTCACCTGCCGTGCCCAAGCGCTCATCCTGAGACGGGCCCATCCCTAATCCCGCATCGCGTCGCGCACGAGGTCTGCCTCCGCCTCTCCCAGCACCGCGTCCTGCACAGAGGCCCCGAACACCGGCTCGCGCCCCATCTCCAGCATCACCGGCACGGCAAACGGGCTGATATGGTCCAGCACATTATGGTCGATCTTGCCGCGTATCCGTACCAGCATGTCAGACAGGCGCCGCACATCGAGCAGGCCCGTCGCCGCGTCCTGCCGCGCTGCCTGCAGCAAGATATGGTCCGGCTCGTGGCTGCGCAGCACGTCATAGATCAGGTCACTGGAAAAGCTCACCTGCCGCGAGTTCTTCTCCTTGCCCGGAAGGTTGCGCGCGATCAGGCCGGAGATCTGCGCGCAGTGCGCAAAGGTCCGCTTCATCAGCGCGCTCTCGTCCAGCCATTCCTCAAGGTCGTCGCCCATCATGTCCGGGTGGAACAGGTCGCCCATGTCGAGCCCTGACATGTCCTCCATCGCCCAGACCGACATGGCATATTCGCTCGCCACGAAGCCGAGCGGTTTTGCCCCCATCCGCTCCAGCCGCCGCGTCAGCAGCATGCCCAGCGTCTGGTGCGCAAGCCGCCCCTCGAACGGATAGCATACCATGTAATGCCGCTCGCCGCGCGGAAAGGTCTCCACCAGCAAATGGTCCGGCGGCGGAATACTGGAGCGCCGCACCTGAACCTCGAACCATTCGCGCACCGGCGCGGGCAGCCCGTCCCACTGCGCCGGATCATGAATCATCTGGCGCACACGTTCGGCAAGAAATGTCGTCAGCGGAAATTTCCCGCCATTATAACTCGGTATGGCCGGCTTCTCGCCCACCGCCCGAACCACAAGCGCATCCAGCCCCTCCACGCCGATCAGCCGCAGCACTTCCCCGCCAAACAGGAACGTGTCGCCCGGCACCAGCGTCGAGATGAAATATTCCTCCACCTCGCCCAGCTTGTGGCCCGCCCGCATCGTCCGCTTGGAATCGCCCGCCTGCCCCTTCCCCACATAACTTGCCAGCCGCACCGACAATTGCACCGCCTCGACAATCGCGCCGACATTCATCCTGTGTTGCTGTGCGTCCTGCCGCGTGCGCGCCACCCAGCGCCCGTCCGGCCGCCGCACGATCCGGTGGAACCGGTCATAGGTCTTCAGCGCATAGCCGCCGCTCGCCACGAAATCGACAATCCGCTCGAACGTCTCCCAGTCGAGCCACGCATAGGGCGCCGCCCGGATGATCTCATCGTAGAGTGGCGCGAGTTCAAACCCGTCGCCGCAGGCCCGCCCCATCACATGCTGCGCCAGCACGTCGAGTGATCCTTGGCGCAAGCCCTCGCCATCAATCTCCCCCGCCTCGACGGCCGCCTCCGCCGCGCGACATTCCAGCACCTCGAACCGGTTCGTCGGCACCAGCACGGCCCGGCTCGCCTCGTCCATCCTGTGGTTCGCCCGGCCGATGCGCTGGATCAGCCGCGCGGCCCCCTTCGGCGCCCCCATCTGGATCACGAGGTCCACCTCGCCCCAGTCAATGCCGAGATCGAGCGTCGAGGTACACACAACGGCTTTGAGCTGGCCCGCCGCCATCGCCGCCTCGACGCGCACGCGCTGTTCCTTGGCCAGCGAGCCATGGTGCAGCGCAATCGGCAGGCCGTCCTCATTCGCCCGCCACAGTTCCTGGAACATGAACTCGGCCTGGCTGCGCGTATTCACGAACACCAGCGCCATCTTCGCGCCCTTGATGGCCTCATACACTTCCGGCACGGCAAACCGCCCCGAATGCCCCGACCACGGAATCCGCTCACGCGACACGAGGATATCCACCTCCGCCGACATCCCGCCTTCAGCGCGTATGATGTGCGCCTTCGGCGACAGCCACCGCGCCAGTTCTTCCGGCTCCTTCACCGTCGCCGAGAGTCCAATGAACCGGCAGGCCGGGGCCCATTCCGCCAGCGTCGCCAGGCCGAGCGACAACAGGTCCCCCCGCTTCGACGCGGCCATTGCGTGCACCTCGTCAATGATCACGCATTTGAGGTCGGCAAAGAAGTCCTTCGCATGGTCCGAGGCAACGAACAACGCCAGCTGCTCCGGTGTCGTCAGCAGCACGTCTGGCGGACTGCGCCGCTGCCTCTGGCGCACATGCGCTGGCGTATCGCCCGTGCGTGTCTCGATCCGGATCGGCAGGTCCATCTCCCCCACCGGCGCCATAAGGTTGCGCTGCACATCCACGGCCAGCGCCTTCAGCGGCGAGATATACAGCGTGTGCAGCGCCGGGATGCCGGTATTCGACCGGCGCCCCTTGTCAGCCAGTTCGATCAGGCTTGCGAGAAAGCCCGCCAGCGTCTTGCCCCCGCCCGTCGGCGCAATCAGCAGCGCGCTCTCGCCCGCCAGCGCCGCCTCCGTCAGCGCCAGCTGGTGCGCCCGCGCCTGCCAGCCACGCGCAGCAAACCAGCCCGCAAAGGGCTCCGGCAAGCTATATGTCAGGGCGGCGCTATCGGGCATGTCGTATTAAACTAACGCAAGACGGGGATGTTGCCTCTTTATTTTCAGGCCCGGTTCAGGTGAAGGCTGTTCTCACACAACCTCACGCCGAACCGAAGGACAGATCATGCGCCACGCTTCCCTCCCGCTCGCCGTGCTGGCGCTGCTGCCTCTATCGGCCCATGCGGGCACACCGCTGGAAGACGCCCTCGCGGCCAAGGCCGACGGCCCGCTCTACATGTTCGACGTCGTGGTCCAGAACAGCGACACCGAAGCCATGATCCGCGTCGACCCGTCCAAACCGGAAGGCGAGCGCCTGAACGTCATCTCGCCGCCCCAAAAGGACTGGACCGACGATTTCCGCAAACTGGTCAAGAAGATGGACGCTGACACGGATGGCGACATCTGGTGCCAGAACTTCGGCGAGAACATCCCCGCCGACGCGGCGCTGGTTGCAGAATCACCGATAACGGCGACCTATACGTTCAAGCCCCACAAAGGCACCAAACCCGACGATCTCGACGACATCTACAAATACCTCACGGGCACGGTCGTCGTCGCCAAGGACGATCCCGCCATCCTCTCGGTCGAGCTGGTATCGGACAAGCCGTTCCGCCCCCTGCCCATCGCGAAGATCAAGACCTTCAAGCTGAATTTCGACTGCGCCCGCGCGCCGGACGGCCGCACGCACATCGCCCGCGTCGATGTTGCCATCAACGGCTCGGCCATGATGAAGGAATTCAACGAGGCCGAACACCAGACGATCAGCAATCTGAAGCCCCTGCCCGATTCAGGCATGGGCACGAAATAGGCCCCTTCGGGCCTAGTTCGGCTGGGCCTGCAGGGCCTGCTGCTCGGCGAGGAATTTCGCGCGTTCCTTCGGCGTCATGTTTTCCATCTGGGCGTCAAGCTCGGCCTGGGTCCGCTGGGCGGCACGCTCATTGTCAGCCGCCTGCAGCGCCAGAAGCACGTCGCGCGTGAAGTCATTGATCTCGAACTTCGCCCCGCCATTGGCATCATAGCCACGCCGCACGATCACGGCATTCATGCTCGGCGCGATGACGACATACTGCCCCCGGTTGCCAGCCATGTAATACACGTCAGACGGCACGCCCGGCGCATCCGTCATCAGCCAGAATTGCGCGCCATAGCCGGGGCCGGTCGCAGGCTGAGCTGGCGCCGGTGTGCGCACGAATTTCGCCCAGCCTTCCGGCAGCAGGCGCTCATTGCCCCACATGCCGTCCTGCAGGTAGAGCTGGCCCACGCGGGCCAAGTCCCGCGCCGTTGACCAGACCTGGCTCGACGCAATGAAGTCGCCGTTCCAGTCAATCTCCATCGTCGTATGCGCCGCGCCGATCTTGTTCAGCACTTTCTCATACGGGAAGCGGTGGTAGGCATCATCATCCTTCATCGCCTCGCGCAGGGCGCGCATCGCGATCAGCGTGTCATCATTGGCATATTTGAACCGCGTGCCTGGCGCCGCTTCCAGAACCTTGGTTGCGGCCTGGTCGACCACGCGTCCGCCGCCAAAATAGATCCGGTCGGTGCGCGAGCCGCTCTCGCCGCTGTCGAGGCCGCTGGCCATATGCATCAGGTTGCGGATCGTGATGTTGCGGCGCGGGTCGGCGCCATTGTTCCAGGCGTCGATCACCGCCGGATAGTCGATATCGATCAGCCCGTTGCGCCGCGCGGCGCCCAGCACGGTGGCCGCGATGGACTTGCCGGCAGACCATGTCCGCTGCGGTGTCTCATGGTCGACGCCGAGGGCATAGCGCTCGGCCACGACCTGCCCGTCGCGCACGACCAGGACGGCGCTGGTGCGCGTGCCATTGCCATAGGTGCGCTCGTCAAAGGCCGACGAGACCGGCAGTTCCAGCCGTTCGGCCTCTTCCGTGCGCAGCTGGATCTTCACGTTCGAGCCGATGGCGCTGCCCCGGTCAGCCGCGGGCGCCGCCGGCCAGCTGGCGAAATGCGGCAGGAAGCCGATCTGGCTCGCATCGGCGCCAATCGGCAGCTGCGTACAGCCAAAGCCCGGGCGCCAGGCCGCAATGCGCGGCGGCATCGTGGCCGAATAGGTCACCGACACGGTCTTCTGCATCGTGTTCACCTGCGCGCCGGGCAGCTTGTCATAGGCGCGCTGGTAATCGGGATAGATGCCCGAGAGATCGTTCTGCTCGATTTCCGCCATGGACTGGCCGGCATTGAACAGGTCAGAGCAGATGAAGCTGGCTTTCCAGCCGGCGGCGAGCGCGGCATCCATTTCGTCTGTATTGCCGCCCTCCTGCGCAAGGGCAGGCATGGCAGACACTGCAAGCGCAGCAAGGGACACGATCACGGCTCTGGCGGGACGCATGGGCAAATCTCTCCTGTTGAGTGCGCAAGTCTATGCACATCGCTTCATGTCGCAAGTATGGCGGGGCAGTTAAGATTTCCGCAACCCCGTGTGCAGGCTGACCCGTTTGCGCCCCTTATGACGCCTCTAATCCTGAATACCAAAAAGGGGAGGCATTCCGCCAATGACGCGCACTCGGATATTGATACATACGGCCCTGCTCAGTGCAGGCCTGCTACTGGTCGCCTGCGGCAAGCAGGCGCCGACGCCACCACTGCCGGACGGCCAGGCGCAACTAGACCAAGCCAGCACGGAAACAGCCTCCGACAGCCAGGCCGAACTGAAGGCGATCATCATCCCCGGTCTCGAGGACGCTGCGGCCAATGGCCAGATGGATGCAGCGCTGTTCCTCGCCCTCTTCCGGATGCGTCCGGAAGCGGAGCCCCTCTTCCTCGAGACCGCGGCAAGGGCCCGCAGCGAGGGCGCCACCTATAAAGAGGCCGGGCGCGCTGGCGGTGACGCCATCCGGCCGATGCTGATCGAGGAATCCAACAAGGCCATGCTGCGCGCCACCGACCAGCAGGCCTCAGACTTTGCCGAAGTGACGCTCAAGGAGTTCCGCGAGTTCGAGACAACTGACGCCCAGGATTGCGCCCGCACCGCGATGGGCCTCGCGCCCCGGATCGCCTCCGACCGGATGGCTGAACTGCGAAATGCTGAAAGCGCCATCATGGTCGACATCCTGAATGCGCCTGCCCAGGGCGGTTTCCGCGTGACGCCCATAGAGGATGTCCAGACATGGATGGGCGACGTCTTCAGGGACAAGCCGGCAGCCGGCACCGGTGCCACCTATATCGGCACGCCCGAGCCGACCGATGAACAGGCCAAGGCCATCTGCAACACAATGATCACGATCTACGAGGAGCTTGGCAAACTGCCGCTCGCCCGCCGCGCCGCCTATATGCGCGGCATGTCCGCAGGCTGAAGCGCTGGCCGCGCCGCGTCCCACCCGGATCGACCATGACGTCCGCATCACACTTGCGGTCCGCTTTATGCTGGCGCTGGCAGGGCTTGCCACGCTGGTGATCCCGGCCTGGCTCCTGCAACACGGCCTGTGGCCACCCAGTGCTGTCTCGCCCGTGATTGTCCTCATCGTGCTCGCCACCTGGCTCATCGGGACATTCTTTCTCGGCGCAGCCATGATCGTCGCTTCATCCCGGTGGATCATCTCGCCCGGCCATCTCAGCATCACGGTCCACCGCCCGTTCCGCCCGGCTGAGATGCATGCCTTCACGCCGCGCGATCAGGTCCGCTTCTCGGTCAAGCAACTCGACTGGGTGGAAACGCTGGATACGTGGAAAGTCATGCTCACCGCGCCGGATGGCAGGACATTCGCCTCCCGCCCCTTCCCCAGCGCCGAAGACGCCGAGGCCTTTCGCAACGCAGCCGAAACGCTCTTCCGGTCCAAGCGCTGATCAGGCCTTCGCCGCGATGTGCCCTTCACGGACGACGAGCAGGGCACCCATCTCGTCTGCATCCTAGGTAAGGGCTGTAAGGGCAGATACTGCTGGCGCAGCAAGGGACACGATCACTCTGGCAGAGCCATAGGATCAAAAGAGGCCATATGGAAGCGTGCCTAAAATCCCACCTACAAGAAAGCAAACGGCACCAGCAAGGGTCATTTGAATGCCGTCAGTGGCATGAGATGTGAGCGTCCTACGAACTTCGTTGACCTCATCTTGCCTGATTTTTCGCTCTTTATTGATCTCTGTCTGTACGAAGGCGTGATTCGAACGTATCAGTTCGTCTCGACTAACGTTCGATTTCCTCAGCTCCTCTATGGCAGAGCGGATTTGTTTCAATTGAACATCTACCGGTTGGTCGTCTTGTATTTTCGTTGTGACATAACCAGCTCCAGCTACCCCAACCGCTTCCAGGGTTGCATCCAGAGAAATCTTCCTAGGACGAGGAAATAGGACTGGCATCTGTCGCACCCACTTTAGGATAGTTGGTCCGATACCAACCAACCCGAACTGAGAGCGGGTCTTAAGCACGCCCCAGAATACACCCAGCCAACCCAAAAGTTGTAGGAGAACAGCAACGATTCGGACATCGTCTTCGTGTCCACAATACTCCGGCCAGTACCAAGCAAATACGATTGCATAACCATTGACAATAAGTGCAAGTATCGACCACCGTGCTACAGCTAACCATGCTGTGAAACGCTTTGGATAACTGACAATTTGCCGCCACTTTACCCTCATAACCCTCCCCCTTTTTTGTCTACTTATTCTACTGTGTAGAACATACGATTACGACCACCTGCATTCACCCCATCGCCGCCCCATGCACGGCAAGGCCCTTGGCCACGGCGCCGAAGCGATCATTCGCTGACAGCGTCGCATTGCCGAACCGGGCGGCCAGCCTCTCCTCCACCAGCGGAATGAAGGTCGAACCGCCCACCATGACAATATCGGTGATCTGTTCGGGCTTGGCCCCTGCCCGCGCGAGGCATTCGACCGCCACCGCGTCCATCTTGGAAATCGCCTCATTGATCAGGCCCTCGAAGGCCGCCCGCGTGACAAGCTTTTCGAGGTGCGCGTCCGGCGTGTCATAGGCGAAGACCTGCTCATCGGCGCTGCTGAGGCCGATCTTGATCTGCTCGGTGCGCTTGGCATAGGCATGGGCCTCGTGATGGCGCACCAGATAGTCGAAGGCGAGGATGCCAGCGCTCTGCGGGCTGTTCATCTTCATCCAGGTGATCTGCTTCTGCACATCGCGCGTGTAGAGCTTGTTGAGGCTCTTCCAGTCCGACAGGATCGAATAGGGCGCCGACGGCACCGGCAATCCGTTGAGCGACAGCGTCTCCATATGGCCGAACAGTTTCGACAGGTCATGGAAGCTCAGCATATGGTCGAAATCATTGCCGCCAACGTAAAGCCCGGCGCTGCCCAGCACATCAAAGCCCGCATTGTCGGGGGAAATGCGCACGACTGAAAAGTCCGACGTACCGCCGCCGATATCGACCACGAAGACCAGCTTTTCCCGGCCCGCCTGAAAGCTGACCGACCGCGCCGCTGCCACCGGCTCGTCAAGGAATTCCACTTGGTCCACGCCCGCCACATTGAGGCACGCCTCAAGGATCGTCTGCGCGCGCGCATCGAGTTCCGGATGCCTGTCATTGAACGAGACCGGACGCCCCTGGATCACCGAGTCGACGCGCTCGCCCGTCTCCGCCTCGGCGCGCGCAATCACCCGCGTCAGGAAATGCGCGATCACATCGCGAAACGGCAGGCGCCGCCGGCCCACTTCCGTCGTCTCGTCAATCAGCGACGAGCCGAGCACAGACTTGATCGACCGCATCAACCGGCCTTCCTCGCCGGACTCGTACGCGCTCACCGCCTCCGCGCCGATGGCATATTCGCCCGAGGTCGAACCATAGAACACCGCCGTCGGGATCGACGTCGCGTCCGGCTCCAGCGCGATCAGCTGAGTGCCGCCCGCGCTGCGAAACGCAATGGATGTATTCGACGTGCCGAAATCGATGCCGACTTGCATGGGAGGTGCCCTCGGTGCGGGGAATGCGGCTGAACCGCCTACCCCACTTGAGCCCAAAGCGGAAGGCACGGCAGCCAGCCCCTTCCCCGCTTTGTGCAATCGCCTACATTCAAGGCATGCTCCGCCCTGATCTCCTGCTGCAGCCCACGCCGAAGGGCCTCTATTGCCCGCCGGGGGATTTCTATCTCGATCCGGTGCGCGGCGCCGTCGAGCGCGCCGTCATCAGCCATGGCCATTCCGACCATGCACGCGGCGGCCACGGCAAGGTGCTGAGCCACCCCGACACGCTCGCCATCATGGCCTGCCGCTATGGCACCAATTTCGCCAAGTCCACGCAGGCCCTGGAATATGGCGAGACCATCGAGATCAATGGCGTCACGGTCTGGCTCGCGCCCGCCGGCCATATCCTCGGCTCGGCCCAGGTCGTGGTCGAGCACAAGGGCCTGCGCATGACCTTTACCGGCGACTACAAGCGCCGCTTCGACCCGACCTGCGCCAGTTTCGAGCCGGTCGAGAACACCCACGTCTTCATCTCCGAGGCGACCTTCGCCCTGCCCGTCTTCCGCCACCCGGACACCGGCCACGAGATCAACCGCCTGCTGCAAAGCGTGAAGGACTTCCCCGAACGCGCCCATTGCATCGGCGCCTATTCGCTCGGCAAGGCCCAGCGCGTCATCCGCCACCTGCGGCTCGCCGGCTATGACGAGCCCATCTTCATCCATGGCAGCCTCGAAAAGCTCTGCGCGCATTACCAGTCCGTCGGCATCGACCTTGGCACCCTCATCCTCGCCACAAGTGACGACACATCCAGGGCCGCCCGCGAGGCCTTTCGCGGCAAGATCATCATCGCCCCGCCCGGCGCCTTCGAGGGCAAATGGGCCCAGCGCTTCCCCGACCCGATCCTCGGCTTTGCCTCCGGCTGGATGAGTATCAAACAGCGGGCGAAACAGCGCGGCGTCGAGCTGCCACTGGTGATCTCCGACCATGCCGACTGGGACGAGCTGACCCAGACCGTGCGCGACGTGAACCCGGAAGAATTATGGGTCACCTATGGCCGCGAAGACGCCCTTGTCCGCTGGGCAGAGCTTGAAGGCCGCCGCGCCCGGCCCCTGCGCATGGTCGCCTATGACGACGAGGCAGGTTGACCCCGCCGTGCCTTGACCCCTTTAGTAAGGGCCAACGGTGCTTTCAAAGGGGACGACATGAAACACCCAGCCCTCCTCGCGGCCACAGCCGCCTTATTCGCTCTCGCGGCCTGCGACGCCATCCGCCTGCCGGGTGGCCCGGCTGAGACTGCCGCCGAGAAAGCGGACGACGCGTCCGGCACGCTCGACCAGCTGCCAAGCGACCTCTTCGACGATAACGTCACGAGTTCCGTCGAAGTGGTGCCCGAAACCCCTGCGAGTACCACCACAACGGACTCGGAAGTACCCGCGAACGCCCCCGGAACGGACACGGAAGTCCCGGAAATTACCCCTGAAACGACCGATGAAGCCGCCCTGCAGCCCGAATCCGTGGGCGGTGTGGCGCTTGCCCTGCAGGTGCCTGAAATCACCCTCGCCACGCTCAATGCCGCCAGCTGCGGCCGCCCCGTCGGCAGCCCGCCAACCCCAACGATTGCTGCAGTTTCCGGCGCCAGGGAACAGGCCGAAAGCCTCGCCGGGACCGAAGCCGTCAACGGCCTCGCCGCCAGTCTCGCCAGCTTCCCCGGCATCGTGAAGCTCGAACCCCGCGCGCCCCAGCCAGATGGCACAATCACCAGTGGCCATTGCAGCGCCACGCGCATTGCCCATAACTGGTTCGTCACCGCCGCCCACTGTGTCGATGATGATTACCAGGAACTCCGCCTAATCGGTGACGCGGCCAACATCCGCAGCCCACTCGCCAAGGTGACCAGCGCCACCGTCGCCGTCTGCCATGCCGGCTATCTCGGCACGTCCAATGGCTATGCCAATGACCTCGCCCTGATCCGCCTCGACGACGCCCAGATCGCGCCCATCGCGGATGTACCCGTTGCCCGCTACGGCGCCACGCAGAAGCCGCTCGCTCCTGCCAATTACCCCATGGCCGACATGGCCGGCTGGGGCCTCACGCATTATGGCGGCAACCTGTCAAACGACCTGATGTCCACGCAGCTGAAGATCACCGCTGACGGCCCGTCGCTGATCAACGTGGCCAGCGCTGGCGGCGCAGGCCCCTGCGTCGGCGACAGCGGCGGCCCGCTCTATGTGAGCGAAGCCGATGGCACCAAGACCGTTGTTGGCGTGCTTTCCGTCGTCGAACAGAACCGCGCCACCGGCGAGTTCTGCGCCGGCGACTATAATGGCCGCTACACGAACCTGCAGGGCTACACGAGCTGGATCAGCTCGGTCATGGCGCTCTGCGATGCCAATCCGGACGTGTGCAAATAGGCCGAGCCTAGATGCCCACTTCCAGCATCTTCTGATAGGCAGGGCGCGCGTTCATCTTCTCGAACCAGGCCTTGGTTGCAGGCCGGTTTTCGAGGCCGCCCTGCGCATCGGACATCAGGATCTGGAAGCCCATCAGGCAGTCGGCTGCCGTGAAGCGCTCACCCGCAAAGTACGGGTACTTGGCGAGGTGCGCCTCGATCGTGCTGGCTGCCTTCTCGCGCTCTGCCGCCATCATTTCCTTGGCCGGATTGCCCGTCATGTCGACGCGGGCAAAATAGACCTGCAGCAGGCCCGGCAGGAAAATGGCGCCCTCGGCGGCGTGCAGCCATTCCAGATAGCGCGGGAATTCCGGCGAGCTTGGGCGCGGGTGCAGGTGGAAGTCGGTGTCATACTTGCCCATCAGGTATTCCGCGATGGCGCCCGTCTCGGCGATCACGACATCGCCATCTTCCAGCAGCGGCGACTTACCCATCGGGTGGATCTTGAGCAGCTCCGGCGGCGCGAGGTTTGTCACGGCATTGCGCTTGTAGTGGACAATCTCGTGCGGCACGCCGAGTTCGGCCAGCAGCCAGACAATGCGCTGCGAACGGGAGGCGTTGAGATGGTGGAGCGTGAGCGTCATGAACGAAATTCCCTTTGAGACGTATGGGCCATTATCGGCTGCGCGCCTGTTTCCGACGCTGTCATGAACCCTGTTTGGCCTTATGTAAGTCTGCATGCAAGCCTTTGCCGATCTCCTTGACCGACTGGTCCTGACGCCTTCCCGCAACGGCAAGCTGCGCCTGATGGCGACCTATTTCGCCACCGCGCCCGACCCTGACCGCGGCTATGCCCTTGGCGCCATCACCGGTGATCTCGACATTCCGAACGCCAAGCCCGCCATGATCCGCTCGCTCATGGACGGGCGGATGGATGCCGAACTCTTCGCGCTCTCCTATGACTATGTCGGCGACCTGGCCGAGACGGTGAGCCTCGTCTGGCCGGATACGCGCGGGGCCAACCGCACCCCGCCGCTGTCTGATATTGTCGAGACGCTGAACGCGGCGACGCGGGCCGAGACACCGCGCCTTGTCGCCGGGTGGCTCGATGGCCTCGACGCGACGGGCCGCTGGGCTTTCCTCAAACTGCTGACCGGCGGCCTGCGCATCGGCGTCTCCGCGCGACTGGCGAAACTGGCGCTCGCGGAGTTCGGCAACAAGGACGTGACCGAGATCGAAGAGATCTGGCACGGCCTCGCGCCACCCTACGAATCGCTTTTCGCCTGGCTGGAAGACCGCGCCGAGAGGCCGAGCCCGGATATTGCCGCGCCCTTCCGGCCCGTCATGCTGGCCCACCCGCTGGTGCCCAAGGCCGACCGTGACAATCCCGATGCCGTAGACCCGGCGCTCATCACGGCTGAAGCCTTCGCCGCCGAATGGAAATATGACGGCATCCGCGTACAGGCTTCCGCCGAACGTGGCACACGTCGCATCTATACGCGCACGGGCGATGATATTTCGCACGCCTTCCCGGATGTGGTGGCCGCGATGGATTATGAGGGCACGCTCGACGGCGAACTGCTGGTGCGCAATCCCGATGGCACGGTCGCGCCGTTCAACGCGCTGCAGCAACGCCTCAACCGCAAGACCGTCTCGAAAAAGCAAATGGAGACGCACCCCGCCTTCATCCGCGCCTATGACCTTCTGGTCGATGGGCAACGCGATGTACGAAGCCTGACCTTCCGTGAGCGCCGGGAACGGCTGGAGGATTTCATCCTGACGATCGAGAGCGACCGGTTCGACCTGTCGCCGCTCGTGCCGATCACGACGCTGGCAAAGCTGGACGATGCGCGGCTCGATCCCCCTGCCCCGGAAATCGAAGGCGTGATGCTGAAGCGCTGGGACAGTGCGTACATGGCCGGGCGACCGAAGGGTCTGTGGTACAAATGGAAGCGCGATCCCTATCTCGTCGACGCCGTGCTGATGTATGCCCAGCGTGGGCATGGCAAACGCTCCAGCTTCTATTCCGATTTCACGTTCGGCGTCTGGCGCGAGAATGTTGGTGCAGACGAATTGACCCCGGTGGGCAAGGCCTATTTCGGTTTTACCGACGAGGAACTGAAACAGCTTGATGCCTTCGTGCGCGCCAATACGATCGACCGGTTCGGGCCGGTGCGCTCGGTCACGGCGAACAAGGAGAAGGGCATTGTGCTGGAAGTGGCCTTTGAAGGCCTGCAGCGCTCGCCGCGTCACAAGTCCGGCGTCGCGATGCGCTTCCCGCGCATCAACCGCATCCGCTGGGACAAGCCGACAGCCGAAGCTGACCGGATTGAAACGCTGGAAGCGCTGCTGCAAGAGCAGGGTCAATAGACGAGGGCCAATACAAGCAAGGCGCAGGCGCAGGTGCCGCCGCGCGAGCGGCGAACAGCCTCGCGCAAATAAAAAAAGGGCCAGCCCCTGCGGGCCGGCCCTTTCAAATCAGTTCAAAAAAGAAATCCGTTATCAGACGGTCTCTTTCAGTTCCTTCGCAACGCGGAAGGCGACTTTTTTCGAAGCCTTGATCTTGATGGCTTCGCCCGTTGCCGGGTTGCGGCCCATGCGTGCCGGGCGCTTGCGCACTTCCAGTGTGCCGAGACCGTTGATACGGATACGCTCGCCTTTTTTCAGGCGTTTCGTGATCTGTGTCGCCATGTCGTCGAAGATTTCCTGCGACTGTTTCTTGGTGAGACCGTGGGTCTCAGCCATGTCGACAGACATCTGACGCAGCGTGACGGTTGTTGCCGTTTTCGTTGCAGCCTTGGCCGGTGCAGCAGCTGGTTTAGCAGCGGCTTTTGCTGCTGGTTTTGCAGCAGCAGCTGGCTTGGCTTTCGCAGCAGGCTTTGCAGCCACCTTGGTCGCTGCAGGTTTTTTAGCGGCAGCCGTCTTGGTGGCTGCAGGTTTCGCAGCGGCCTTCTTGGCCGCAGGTTTGATTGCCATGAGCAAATTCCTTTGTTGAATCTCCGCAGAGGCGTCGGCGTATAACGCCAATTCGCCTTCCTGCATCAAACTTTTTTCAGTAGAGCCGCTTTGCCGTGACGTTTTTGGGATACATATCAAATCCATGCAGAGACACCGGCCCCTGATCCTGATTCTCCTTGCGCTGCTGCAACCCCTGTCCGGGGCACTGGCGCCGCTACTGGATATCGGCACACCGATCGGAAATGCGACGCGCGACAGTGGCGCGCCGGAACAGCCCCTGCCGGTCTTCTTTTCCATCTGGAGCCTTATTTTTCTGGCCTATTTCGGATTCGCCCTGTTTGCCACGTTCCGCCGCGAACCATGGATGGAACGAATCACGATCCCACTCGTCCTAGCCGGCATGTTCAATGTGGTCTGGATGCTGAGTGCGCAGCTTATTGTTTCGCAGCCGCTGGATTTCGTCCTCCTCTTTCCGATTGCCGCCGCCGCCTGGATTGCCGCCTGGCGGTTTGATCGCATGCGCGGGATGGGTGGCAGTATCGCCAAGCTTACGGCGGATGCGGCGACCGGCCTGCTCTCCGGCTGGATCACGGTTGCGGCTGCCATCTCCATCCCGCTCACCATCCGCCACTTCTCGGACCTCGGCCCGACCGACCAGCCATGGCTCATGCTGTGGGCCACGCTTGTGCCGGCAGCGCTTGCGACATGGGCCTTTACCCGTTTTGTCAGCCGCAGCCTCTGGTTCTACGTCGCTCTCGGCTGGGGCCTTCTGGGCATCCTTCTCAACAACTGGACGATCACGGACATGAACTGGCTCGCCATCATGACTGGCGTGGTTACTGTCATCGTTCTCTACCTGCGGCTGACGCGCAGCGCCCATGGCGCTGTGCAGGCCGCCTGACACTGGAGTAATTCATGGACTTTTTGAACAATATCGACTGGCAAGCCCAGTTCGAGGACCATTGGCCGACACTCGCCAGCTATGGCCTGAAAGCGCTTGGCGCCTTCCTCGTCCTGATCATCGGCCTGCGCATTTCCGGCGCCATGGCGAGCTTCGTGCGCAAGCAGGCCATCAAGCGTCCGAACATAGACGAGACACTGGGCAGCTTCTTTGCCTCGCTCGTCCGCTGGTTCATGACAGCCGCCACTCTGATTGCGGCGCTGCAGCTCTTCGGCGTCCAGGCGACCAGCTTCGTCGCCATCCTCGGTGCTATGACACTGGCCATCGGCCTGTCATTGCAGGGCGCGCTTGGCAATATCGCGTCCGGCATCATGATCATGCTGTTCCGCCCTTACGGCGTCGGCCAGTATATCGAAGTGGCCAGCGTCGGCGGCACGGTGAAGGAGATCAATCTCTTCCAGACCATCCTCGCGACGCCTGACAATGTGCAGGTCATCGTGCCCAACAGCCAGGCCATAGATGGCATCATCAAGAACTATGCCGGCTACCCGACGCGCCGCATCGATCTCGTCTTCGGCATCGATTATGGCGACGGCATGGAGAACGCGATGAACGTGATCGAAAGCGTCATCAAGGCCGACAAGCGCGTGCTGGCAGACCCTGCCCCGGTGGTGCGCGTCAGCGAGCTGAATTCAAGCTCGGTCGACATCATTGCGCGGCCATGGGTCAAGACGCCGGACTATTGGGAAGTCCGGTGGTCGCTGATCCAGAACGTCAAGAATGCCCTGGACGAAGCCGGCATCTCGATCCCGTATCCGCACCAGGTCAACGTCAACAAGGAATAGCGCTCAGCAGCACCCGCCTACGGGGGCCGCTGTGGCGGGCACCGTGTCGACGGCCGCAAACACGTCCGGCGCGGCGCAGCCCGGGAAGAGGCCGAAATGCCTGTCGCCGGTGCCGACCACGTCGAAGTGGGATGCGAATCGCGTCTCCATCAGCATGGCCAGCGTGTTACCGCAGACCGGGAACACGCGGCCCTGCTCGATGGCGTGTTCGGCATCGAGGATGAAAACCTCCTCCATGCCTTCGACGCCGCCGCGATAGATCACCGCCTGTCCGTAATCCTCACAGGCGGGCTCAAGGCCCTCCAGCTTGAACAGGCGCGCGGTGACAGAGGCAAAGCGGATCTGACCGACCTTGGACTTCAGTTCAGGATCGAGGATTGCCAGCGGGCGATGATCCACCACGCGCGGGTCACCAAAGCCTGCCGCCATCGCCACAGCCTGATAGTCGCCCCAGTAAAGCGCGCCCGACAGGCATTCGCCGTAGAGCACCGGGTCTTTGACAAGGTCTGCTGGAATGCGCCGGTCGGCATAGACGTCCGAGAAATAAAGCTCGCCGCCCGGCTTCAGCAGGCGGTGCGCGGCGCGGAACACGGCTGGCTTGTCGGAGCAGAGATTGATCACGCAATTGGAGATGATGAGATCGAAGCTGCCCGCTTCCAGATCCAGCTCGTCCAGCTTTTCAAGCTCGCCCTCGATAAAGGTCGTGTTCGGTGTGTCATAGCCAAACGCCTCGGCATGCCAGGCCTCATGTTCGCGGGCGACAGCGAGCTGTTCCGGCGTCATGTCGACGCCCGTGATATGGCCGGTCGGGCCGACAAGGCTGGCCAGCGCATAGACATCCCGCCCTGCCCCGCAGCCAAGGTCCAGCACGCGCAAGCCTTCAAGCTGCGCCGGAATGGCCAGTCCGCAGCCGTAATAGCGCGCCGAAACCGCGTCATGCACACGGCCCAGTGCCTTGCGCACATGCAGCGGCGGCGCTGCATCGGTGGTGCAGGCATCTGTGCGCAGGTCCGAAGAGGATTGCAGGATGTCTCCGTAATATTGCTGGACGACCTGTTTGTTCATGCGATGGCTCCTGCGCTCTGTTGCCTCCCACCTGCCGCAAGTGCGGCTGTTTCACCAGTCACCTATGCGTGAAAGTTCAGTTGAAGCCCGCCCCGGCGCGTGACATGAGTGCGACCATGATGCCCGAGATCGACATGACTGGCTGGCCCGCCTGGGCCCAGGCCGCTGAACCACAGGTCCTGAAATGGGCGCTTGTGCTGGCCGCCGTGGTGGCAATCTGGATTGTTGCGATTGGCGTGAAGTGGCTGGTCTCGCTGGTCGGCAAGATCATGACGCCGAAGGATCATGATTTCGAAGGATCCAGTTGGGACCTTGGCGCCTCTGTTGCGCGCATGTTCGCCCTGATCCTGATGTCGCCGCTGCCGCTTGGCCTGGCGGGCTATGACTGGCGCAGCATGATCGAAGAGCGTGGCGCCGGCGCCGTTGCGGCCGTGGCAATCCTTGTGGTCGCCATCCTCTTTGCCAACTGGATCGCGCGTTCGCTGCGCAATTTCGGCGGCAAGGCCCACCGTCGCACGGGTGCAGACGACACGCTGTTCGCCTTTGCCGGCTCGATGGTGAAATACCTGATCTTCGCCATCGCGATCGTTACGGCGCTCACGCAGCTCGGCTTCCCGACCACGTCCCTCGCCGCCGTGCTTGGCGCCATGGGTCTCGCCATCGGCCTCGGCCTGCAGGACACGATGAAATCCGTTGCAGCGGGCGTCATGCTGGCCATCCTCCGCCCCTTCCGGATCGGCGACTATGTCAGCCTTGCCAATCTCGAAGGCGAAGTGACCGATATTTCGCCCTTCACAACGTCGCTGAAACAGATCGACAACAAGGTCGTCATCGTCACCAATGACAAGGTGTGGGCCGATCCCCTGATCAACCACACGCGCCAGACGCGGCGCCGTTTCGACCTCTATTTCGACATCTCCTATGACGACAACATGGACCACGCGCTGAAAGTGCTGCTGGACCTCGCCAATGAGCACCCGCGCATCCTGTCCAAGGCGGATACATGGGTCGGCGTGCATGCGCTGGCCGACTGGAGCGTCAAGCTGCGCCTGCGCGCCTGGGTGGCCACCCCCGAGTTCGTGCAGGTGCGCGCAGACCTCACCAAGGCCGTCAAGGAAGCGTTCGACCGTGAAGGCATCACCATCCCCTACCCGCACCAGGTCAATGTCGCCTACAAGGGCAATCCTGTGCTAAACCCGCCGGAAGATGAATGAGAGCGAACCGCCTGTCGTAGAGCCACTACCGCCGCCAGCCGAACCGGCGGCGCCCCCGAAGCCCGTCAAGGAACCGCCGCGCCCCATCCTGAAGCGCTTGTTCGGCATTGGCGTCTGGGGCTGGATCAAGCTGGTCGCGCTCTGCATCCTTGTCGGCTTTGTCGTGCTCGCCTCGAATTTCGACCCGTCCTCGCCGGACGTGGATATTCCCGCCGCCATTGGCGCCATCGTGCGCCAGACGCTCGCCGCGGCTGGCTGGGCCCTGCAGAATTTCTGGAAGCCCGCCCTTGCCGGGGCCGGCATCGTTCTGCCCGTCTGGATACTCTGGCGGCTGGTCAGCCTGCCTTTCCGGAAGTAGCGCGCCTCAGCCCACCGGTTTCCAGTTCTGCGTCTTGCAGAGGAAGCCGATACAGCCCTTCACTTCCAGAATGCCGCTATCCAGCAGCTTCATCTTGGAGCTGTAGGTCTTGCCTTCCTTCGGATTGTAGATCGTCCCGTCGGTCCAGCCCTTGGCGGTCTTCGTGAAACCTTCCAGCATGGTCAGGCCGAGAATTTTCTTGCCGTCTGCATCTGTGGCCGTTTCAGGCGTCTTGCCCTCCGTGACGCTCGCCGGATCGATCCAGACGATCGTGCCGCAAGGCGTGCCATCGCCGCAATCGGCAATCTGGATATGCGAGTTCTCTTCCTCGGTCGCGTAGGTGCCGTACACATCGAGAGGATCAGCGGCAGCATATCCTGCCGCGAGGGCAAGGGAGACAAATGCAAAAATGACGGGTTTCATGGGCGTTCCTCCAGCTCCATTCGAGCTATGGTCATAACAGAATTCAACCAGGGAGAACACTGATGGATACGTCACAATTGATGTTCCGCGATGGCCTGATGAAGGGTGAACGCATCCTCGTCACGGGCGGCGGCACGGGCCTCGGCAAGGAAATGGCCGAAGGTTTCCTCAAGCTCGGCGCCGAAGTCCACATCTGCGGCCGGCGCGGCGGCGTGTGCGAAGAGACCGCCAAGGAACTGATGGAGAAACATGGCGGCAAGGTCGTGCCGCACGCATGCGATATCCGCGTGGCTGAAGCCATTACCGACATGAATGATGAGATCTGGTCCAAGCATGGGCCGCTGACCGGCCTGGTGAACAATGCGGCTGGCAACTTCATCAGCCGCACCGAAGACCTCTCGATCCGCGGCTTTGATGCGATCTCGAACATCGTTTTCCGTGGCACGTTCTACATGACGCAGGATATCGGCAAGCGGTGGATCAAGGGCGGCAACCGGGGCAATGTCATCTCCATCCTGACGACATGGGTGTGGAATGGCGGACCGTTCGTTGTCCCTTCCGCCATGTCCAAGGCCGCCGTCAACACGATGACGCAAAGCCTCGCCGTCGAGTGGGGCCGCTATGGCCTGCGTTTCAATGCCATCGCGCCCGGCCCCTTCCCCACCGAAGGCATGTCGAAACGCCTTTCACCGGATGCCGAAGGCGCCAAGCGCATGGATAGCGGCGCATCCAACCCGATGGGCCGCGTTGGCGAGATGCACGAACTGGTCAACCTGGCCGTGCTGCTGATGGGCCCCGGCGCGGAATACATCAACGGCCAGACCATCGCCATTGACGGCGCCATGTACAACGCGTCCGGCGGCAACTTCTCCCAGCTTACCGCCTGGGGCGACACCGAATGGCAAGCCGCCAAGGACGCCATCACCGCAACCAACGACGCCGACAAAGCCAAGCGCACGGTGTAGGCACGCGGAACCTTCCGTTCGCAGGGCCGTTGGCTTCTGCGAACGGGAAACGCGCGCTCAACCAGCAAGAATGCGGCCTCCCGACAGTCCATCAAAGGGAAACGCCGCCATGAAACTCTCGACCCTCCTCGCTTCCGTCGCGCTCGGCACAATGGCCGTCGCGTGCGCCGCAACGCCGACCCAATATCCCGCACAGGCCCAGATCACCGAACACGTCGTCACCGGCGAACTGACCTATCGCGAACGCATCGCCCTGCCCGTCGGCAGCACGGCCACCGTCACGATCAGCGACACGTCGCGCATGGATGTGCCTGCGACGGTGGTGGCTGAATCCATGATGAACCTCGGCACAATGCAGGTGCCCGTCCCCTTCAACATCACGGTCGACGACCGCGATCTTGACCCGAACGGCATCTACACGCTGCGCGCCACGATCCGCAGCCCCGCCGGCGAACTGTTCTGGACGACAGATACGGTCTATCCGGTCGATCTCTACGGCCCCTATAGAGACATGGGCACGCTGTTCCTTGTCAGCGGCAATCCCGGCACCGCCTATCCGGCGCCCTATCCTGACGCGAGCCCCTATCCGGCCAATCCTGGCTACGGCGCGATGCTGAGCGGGCCTGAATGGGTCGTCGAAGACATTTCGCGCCAAGGCGTGATCGACTTCTCGCGCGCCTCGATCAATTTTGACTCCAATGGCCGCGTGACCGGCAATGCCAGCTGCAACACGTTCAGCGCAGGCTATGCCGCCACCGGCCAGGACCTGCGCTTCACCGAGATGGTGATGACCCGCAAGGCCTGCCCGCCTGCCCTGATGAACCAGGAGCGCGCCTTTACCGACATCCTTGGCAGCGCGCGCCAGTACACGATCACGCAGGACGGCGCCCTCGTCATCTATGCCCCGAACGGCGACACGATCACCGCCCGCCGCTAGGCAGGGCTGTGCGGGCGGCGGAACCAATCCGCTGCCCGCCCGCTCTTACCCGGAAGAACAAAAGAACCGGAGACACGCCATGAAACGCGCCTGCACATTCGCCGCCCTCACGCTCGCCGCCACCGCGGCCGCCTGCGCCGTGACACCGCCATCCGCCTCGCAGCAAGGCGACACGCGTATGGCGAACGATCCAGCTTATGCAGCGCCGTATAGCTCGGATGTCATCTCGCCCTATTACGAATGCGGCGCGCTACAGCTTGAAGTGAGTGTCACCGGCACGACCGCCACCGTCATGTTCAATGGCGAAGTGCATCAGCTGCAACAGGTCGAGGCAGACAAGGGCATGCGCTACCAATCGGGCATCGGCCCATCGCGCGTCGTCTTCTGGGACCAGGGCCGCTACGCCGTGCTGCAACAGGGCACCACAACCTTCCCGCAATGCACACGGGTGCGCTAAACGCGGCCTGAACCAGCTTTGACAAATCCATCGGGCTGCTGTCCAAGCGCCCGATGGAACTCTGGATCCTTTTAACGATCGCTGCAGCCTTCTTGCAGAACCTGCGGTCTGCGCTGCAAAAGAAATTGCGCGCCACGCTTTCGACATGGGGCGCGACCGCGGCGCGCTTTGTCTATGCCGCGCCACTGGCGCTGGCGCTTCTTGGCGGCCTCCTGCTGAGCACGGGTGCCAAGGCCCCTCCCCTGAACATGACCTTCATCCTGAGCGGCATGGCTGGCGGCCTCGCGCAAATCCTTGCGACGGGGATGCTGATCCATCTCTTCTCGCACAAGAATTTCACGGTCGCGACAGCCTTCACCAAGACAGAGCCGATCCAGACAGCCTTGTTCGGCATTGTCCTTTTGGGCGATCATGTTTCGCTGGCCGTTGCCCTTGCCATCCTCATCAGCCTTGTCGGCGTCATCCTGATCTCGATCCCGGCAGATGCGGAGGGCCGGCGCAATTTCCTTGATCGCAAGGCGATGATAGGCATTGCGGCGGGCGGCCTGTTCGGCCTCTCCGCAGTGGCCTATCGCGGCGCCTCGCTATCGCTGGCTGATGGCAGCGTGTTCCTGCGCGCGACCATGACGCTCGCCTTCGTGACCAGTTTCCAGGCCGTCGCCATCCTCGCCTTCCTGCGCCTGCGCGAACCGGGAGAGGCCCTTCGCCTGCTCGCCAGCTGGCGCAGCGCCGCCTGGGTCGGCCTTGTCGGGATGCTGGGCTCGCTGGGTTGGTTCACGGCCTTCACGCTGCAGAACGCCGCGCTCGTGCGGGCGCTCGGGCAGGTGGAGGTCTTCTTCATGATCGGCGCGTCGATCTTCGTGTTCAGGGAACGAGTCACTGCCCGCGAGATAGTCGGCGTGCTTCTTGTGGCCGCCGGGATTGTCGGCCTTGTGCTCTGGTCCGCCTAGGGCGTCACGACGACCTTGCCGACAACCTTGCGATCCCACAGCATGGCGAAGGCATCCATCGCCTGCTCCAGCGGCACTTCGGCATGCACGCGCGGGTTCACCTTGCCGTCGCGCGCCCATTTCCAGATCGTGTTGACATTCTCGCGGCCTTTTTCGGGGAACTGGCGGCCATATTCGCCTGCCCGCACACCGACCACGGAAAAGCCCTTGATGAGGGGCATATTGGTCGAGACCGTCGCAATCCGGCCTGACGTGAATCCGATCACCAGGAGGCGTCCGTCAAAGGCGATGCATCGCACGCTTTCATCGAACACATCGCCGCCAACCGGATCGAAAATGACATCCGCGCCGCGCCCGTGCGTCAGCGTCTTCACCTTCTCGCGAAAGCCCTGATTCACATTGATCGCATAGTCCGCGCCATGCGCCACGACCATATCGAGCTTCTCGTCAGACCCGCCCGTCGCGATTACCGTGGCGCCCAGCAGCTTGCCGACATCCACCGCCGCAAGGCCGACGCCCCCGCTTGCGCCATGCACCAGCAGTGTCTCGCCCGCCTGCAGGTTCGCCCGGCGCACCAGCGCGACATAGGCCGTCAGATAGGCCGCAGAATAGGATGCAGCCGACGCAAAGCTCATCGCGGGCGGCTTCTTCTGCAGCCCTTCCACCGGCACGCAAATGAATTCCGCAAACGCCCCTGCCCGCACGCCGCCGGCCACATCGGTGCCTTCGCGCAAGGGACCGGTCACGCCGGGGCCGAGCTTGTCGATAATGCCGGAGAAATCCATGCCGGGCGTGAAGGGCGGCTCAAGCTTCAGCTGATACTTGCCCTGCGTCAGCAGCAGGTCCGGGAAGTTGACGCTGGCCGCCTTGACCCGCACGCGCACTTCGCCGGGGCCCGGTTCAGGCATCGGCACATCGCGCACCTCGGTCCCGGAAAAATCATCCGTGATCTTATGACAAACAAGCGCCCTCATAGGCGGCCATACATTTCGCGCACCATTTCCGCGATTTCGACGCAGGCCTTGCGCGATCCCGGCGAGAAATCCGTGAACGCGGTGAAGGCATGCGGAAGACTGTCATAGCGCTTGTGCTTCACGTAAACGCCTGCGCGGCCAAGGCGCAGGGCATAATCGTCGCCCTCGTCAACCAGCGGGTCGTGCCCGGCCGTAATGACAATGGCCGGTGGCAGGTCCGTCAGGTCGCCGGTCTGGCCGGGCGAGAGAAGCCGGTCGCTCATGTCGAAGCCTTCGGGCAGGTATTGCTCCATGAACCAGTTCATCGTGTCGGTGGACAGCGAGAACGTGTTGCCGAAATCCTTGCGCGACGGGAATTCCTCGACCAGGTCGACGGCAGGATAGATCAACAGCTGCACGGCCGGCATCGGCTTGTCCTGCCGCTTCATTTCCTGCGCGACGATGGCGGAGAAATTGCCGCCCATGCTGTCGCCGCCAACGGCTGCCACGCCTTCCGGCGCGCCATACTTGCCGGCATTGCGCAGCGCCCATTCATAGGCCGTCAGCGCATCATCGATGCCTGCCGGAAATTTGTGCGGCGGGGCAAGGCGATAGTCGACCGACAGGACCGGGCATTTCGCCACCGAGGCAATGATCGAGCAGAACGCGTTGCATGTGTCGAGATCGCCGATCACGCCGCCGCCCATATGATAATAGACCATCAGCGGATGCGCCGGTTCCTGATCGTCAGGCCGGTAGAGCCGCACCGGGATCAGGTTCTTGTCAGGGCCCGGAATGGTGAAGTCCTCGATGGCCACGCCCGGCTCGGGCTTGGCCGCCAGCATGTTCAGCTGCTCGCGCGTCGCGGCCTGCACCACGTCCGCCGGCAGCGAGGAGAGCGGCGGCGCGTTGCGCCCGTTCCAGGCCACCATCTGCAGCTGCGGCTCAAGAGTCCGGCCATTGATCACAACCGGCTTGCCGCCTGCCATACGCACCAGCATGCTGTTTGGCAGTTTGAAGATCAGTTTGGTAATTGTCTGCTGAAGGCTCATGGCCGGGCTCCCACCTGCTGTTTTCACACCAGCTTACCGCCCTTACCCAAGGTCCGCCAAGCGGTTCCTCAAAGCGGCTTGCCGGAGACCTCACGCACACCGCCAAGCAACAAGGCCGTGGCGAACTTTGTGGCGGCCACCGCGTCCACCGGGCGGCGCTGCAACATGTGATCGCCCATTTCCCGCGCAATGCCGATGGCGGCGGCTGTAAGATAGTCGATATCCGTCACCGGAGCGCCCGCCGCTGACAGGACATGGTCGAGGTCGGAGCGGATCTCGTCGGCAATGGCCAGCATTTCCGGCGTATCAACGCGCACGCCAATCAGCGCCATATGCGGGGCGCCCATGCGGATCGCCTCTTCATTCTCGGCGGCAACGAAGCTGAAATAGGCGTGAAGGGCCTGCTGGATATAGTCCTCGAACGTGGTCGCCCGCGCCCGCACATCGCTAAGGCGCGTGCGGAAGCGATAGGTCGAATCCTCGGCGATCGCCTCGAACACTTCTTCCTTGGACTTGAAGTAATTGTAGAATGTCCCGGCAGCGAGGTCGGTCTCGCGGATAATGTCGCGCACGGTGGTCGCATCGAATCCGATGCGCGCAAACACCCGGCGCCCGGCGCTCAGGATGGCCCGGCGATTGGCCGCCTTGGAACGGGCGCGCTTGCCGGATGCGGCGAGTGATTCAGCTGAATTGGACATGTACTTCCCTTTTGCCGCCATGGGGACGGCTGAACCGGGCGATCATGCGCCTATCCGTCACCATGCGTCAACTTTCTACACGGGCTGCGCGAATTTTCCAGCCAGTTTGCCCAGTCCTCCCTCCAGCTTCATACGCCTGAGTAGCGACAGCACGATCCCGAAAATGACGCGGATCGCGATCAGGATCAGGACGCCCAACAGCCGCTGGTCTGTGGCGATCGCGATAAAGGCGCCGAGAATGATGGCCACATGCAGCGTTACGATCCGGCCATAGGGCGCAAACATCTCCGCCGGCGGGTCGGCGCGACGGAATTCGCCCCGGCCGATATAGTCGACAAGGAAGAATATGGCATTGGTGACGATGATCAGGCCGACAAACCAGAACATGCCATCGCCGCTGCCAAGCGCCCAGGTCACGAGGTCCATCGGTGCAGCGCCGCCCCCGTTCCCCTCCCCGCCGGCAAAGCTGCGGATGAACAGGCCATGGCCGTAGCAGAACATGCCATAGTGAAATGTGAAAAACGGGATCATGAAGAGCGCCGTCGCCAAATTGATGAAACTCACCACCGCCGCCCCGCCAAGCCGCAGGATCGTGTAGGCCCCTATGATGAGGTTCTCCAGCCAGTAGAGCGCCACCAGCGGCGTCGGCCCCCAGCTGAAAACCAGGATCGCCACAATGGGCACAAGGTCCGTCGCGAGGCTCAGCCAGGCCAGCGGGTCGCGATAGGTGCGCGCAATGAGGGATGGATCAAGGAATCGCCCGGCAAACCGGGCGCTGCCAGTCTCGCTCATACCGTCCCCCTATATCCCTCTAAGACCCCGCGAAGAGATAATCATAGGCAGGAAAACTGAACGGGTCACGCACTTGCAGGCCCTTTGACCCCTTGGGGTTGTGATAATTGCCTGTCAGGATTTCGTAATGGAGGTGGATCGCCTGCGCATTGCCGGTCTGGCCCATCATTCCCACAGGGCGCCCATAGTTGATCTGCTGCCCGACAGCGACACCAGGGTCGAGATAAGCCAGGTGCGCGTAACGGGTATAGACGCCGTTGCCATGGTCGATCAGCACCTGAAGCCCGTAGCCGCTCGACATGCGCGCCTCGATGATGCGGCCCGGCGCGGCGGCATAGACAGGCCCTGCAGGCCGGTGCGTCAGGTCGATGCCCTCATGGAACGTGCCACCACGAATGCCGAACCCTGACGACAGGCAAGCATCATTCGTCGGCACCGTCACCAGCACGACGCCATTCACGACAATGATCGGCCTGAAATCCTCCACCCAGCCGCCCGGATAGGCGACAGGCGAATTACTGACCGTCATGCCCCCGCAGACCTGCAAATAGGCGTTCGGTTGCAGCGTGCCCGGCACCGGCATGGCCGGCGATGGCGGCGGCTCTTCAAAGCGCGGATTATAGACGCCCACCCGTGTCGGCGCCGGCGACGAGGCGCAGGCGGCTGCCATGAACAGCATGAGCAAGGCGGGGATCAGGCGCGTCATCTGCCCGACTATGCCCACACGCATGTTAACATCAGGCAACCGCGTGCGCGCGTTTCTCCCCGCGTTTGATTTCCTTCAGCAAATCCGCGACGTAGACACCGAAATCCACCTGCATCCGGTGGCGCGGGCTGTCATAGAAGTGGCCAAGGTGCAGCTGCTCGTCGGCCTCGGTCACCCGGTCCATCTCCGCGGCATCCGGGAACGCGTACTCCCCCGTCAGCGCCGCAGCGACCAGTTTCGACTGCTGCTCGGCAAAGTTCACCAGCGTCGGCAGTGGCTGGGCCAACCCGAGGAAGAACAGGGTCTCGAAGCCCGGCTTCACCATGCGCTTGTACAGCGGGAACGTGTTTTCCTGCGGCATCAGCTCTTTCTGCTTCAGGAACGGGAAGGTCACATTGTAGCCCGTCGCCCAGACAATCGCGTCGACCTGCTCGCGCGTTCCGTCGGTGAACACGACGCTGTCGCCATCGAGGCTCTGGATGCCCGGCTTCGGCTTGATGTCGCCGCAGCCAACCCGTGTCAGGAACTCGCCGGACACGGACGGGTGTCCGTCCAGCGGCTCGTGGTCCGGCTTGGGCAGGCCATAATCCTCCATCATGCCAATGGTCTTCTTGATCTTCGCGCGCGCCAGCTTGCGGCCGAGCTTCGATGGCAACCATGGCGGCAGCGCCGCCTTGTCGGCCGGCGAGCCGTCCATGTATTTCGGCAGCACCCAGACGCCGCGCCGCATCGAGATGAACAGGTTCTTCGCGATCGGCCGCTGCGACAGTTCCGAGGAAATATCCATCGCCGAATTGCCCGCACCGACAATCATCACGTTCTTGCCGCGGAAGTCATAGGGCTCGAACGGGTCGCGGTAATGGTGGGAGTGGACCTGGTAACCATCGAAATGCCCGGGATAGGTCGGCATCCGCGCATCCCAATGGTGGCCATTAGCCACCGCGACGGCGTCGTATTCCCGCGCTTCGCCGGTCGACAGCGTCACTTTCCAGCGCCCGCCCGGCAGCGTCTCCACATTCGTCACCGCCGTGTTGAACGTGATCGTCTCGCGCAGGCCAAAGTGGTCCACGTAATCGTGGAAGTATTGCAGCAGCTGGGCATGGTGCGGGAAATCCGGCCAGTCGTCAGGCACGGGATAATCCTCGAAGGCGAGGCGCCATTTCGACGTATCGATATGCAGGCTCTGGTAACACGACGAGGTGCCGTTCGGATTCTTGTAATACCAGTTGCCGCCAATATTGTCCGACATCTCGAAACAGTCGTAGGGCAGGCCCTTGTCCTTCAGGCGCTTGGCCATGGTGAAACCTGAACACCCGGCGCCAATGATGCATGTTTTCGGTTTGCTGCTGCCGTCAAATGCCATAGGCCCTGTCCTCCCAGTGCGTGAACTGTTTCCACGTCATGCACCAAATGTTATCCGGGGCGACTGGAACGTCAAATGAAGAGGCCTGCACATGAGCGATGACGCGACGTCAGTTCCCCATAGGGGCCCATTGCCGCTCCGTCGGATGCCGGAAAACCGCGACAGGAACTTTCACTAATGTCTCCCGACCCCTCAGATCTCGAACAACGCCTGGCGCTCATGCGGGAAAACATGAAAATGATGACCAAGGCCGTGCCATGGGCGCGCGACCTCGGCTTCGAAGTCACGCGTATCGAGAAAGGCCGTGTCTGGGGCAGCCAGCCCTGGGATGACTCGCTGGTCGGCGACCCGGACACAGGCGTTATCCATGGCGGGGTGATCACCACGCTGCTCGACAATCTGTGCGGCATGTCCTGCAGCGCCATCCTGCCGGATTTCCGCTTCGTGGCCACGCTCGACCTGCGCATCGATTACATGCGCCCGGCCGACAAGGGCCGCGCCATTATTGGCGAGGCCGAATGCTACCATGTCACTCGCACGGTCTGCTTCACGCGCGCCTGGGCCTATCATGAGACCCGCGACAAGGTGATCGCCACTGCCGCAGGGGCCTTTGCCATCAACCAGCCGCGCCCAGCGGACAAGCTGGAGTCGCTCGCATGACCCCCTTTGAAGCCAATCCCCGCGCTGCCGAGGTCGAAGCTTTCCTCGCCCGCACGCCCTTCGCCCAGAAACTCGGCATGCGCTGCGACATACGCGGCGACGAGATGACCGCCATCCTGCCCTTCTCCAAGAAGCTGATCGGCAATTTTACCATCAAGGCCCTGCATGGCGGAGCGATTTCATCTTTCCTTGAGCTGACGGCCATGGCGCAGGTCTTCCTCGTGACCGACCTCGCCCGACCACCCAAGACGATCAACCTGACCATAGACTATCTGCGCCAGGGGCATGCCAAGGACCTCTATGCCCGCGCCCACATCACCAAGATGGGCCGCCGCATGGCTTCGGTCCGCGCAGAGGCCTGGCAGGAAGAAAAGTCCAAGCCCGTCACCGCCCTGATGGCCCATTTCATGGTGGGCGGGGACTAGGCGCCGCACGTGCAGCCTAGTCCGCTCCCACGTCCGGAAAGGCCCCCGCAATCGTCTGGTTCCAGCGGAACAGGTCCGGCCAGTTCTCGCCCGCATTATCCATCAGGCCCAGACGCACGATCACGAGGTCGCGCGACGGCACGATAAAGATTGTCTGCCCCTCATGGCCCTCTGCCGCGAAACTGTCCCAGGGCGGCGCATCGCGGCGCTGGTTGGATGGCACCGGATCGGCCCCGCCCGTCGTCAGCCAGAAGCCCGCGCCATAGACGTTCTCCTTCGGTCCCTCCGGATGCGTCCGCGAGAAATCGACCCAGCCGTCCGGCAGCAGGCGCTGCCCGTCCCACATGCCATCGCGCAAATAGAGATAGCCAAACTTCGCAAAATCCCGCGCCGACGCCCAGACGAGAGAGCCCCCGAGATAATTTTCCGAAGCATCAAATTCGATCAGCGCATTCATGCCGATAGGATTGCTCAGCTCCCGGCTGAACCAGCTTGAGAAGGACGCCGCCGACGGCTCATCTGTCACCAGTCCCTGAAGCGCATGCCCGATCAGGTGAAACGCCGCCGTCGAATAGTTCCAGACCGTCCCCGGCTCATGCAATGCCGGCACGTCAGCCTTGATATATTCCAGCACATCGAACCGCCCCGGTCCGTACATCATCTGGATGACATCATTGTCCGCCATCCCCGTCGCGCCGATCTCGGTATAGTCGAGCCCGTCCGTCATAGTCAGCCACTGGCGCCAGGTGATCTCAGCCCGCGGATCGCCCGCATCGAACGGCGTCGGCATCGGCGCGTCGATATCGTCAATGAGCCCAAGCTCCACCGCCCGCCCGGCCAGCGCCGAGGTTACTGATTTGGCCATGCTCCACGAGACCTGTTTCGTCTCCGGCCCGAACCCGTCGCGATAAGCCTCCGCCACCAGCTTGCCGTGATGGATGATGACAACGGCCCGCGTCTCCCCCATCGGCCCGGCCTTCTCACCAGCAATCGCCGTGTCGATCATCGGCTGGACAGTCGCGGCAACGTCCGGCGCCATCTCCCCTGTCTCCCAGCCTTGCGTCGGCCAGGCCAGCCCCTCAGGCTGAGGCGGCAACGCCACCAGCTCCTGCGCGGAGGCCGTAAAACCTGCAAGACACATCAGGCCGAGAAGACCTTTCACGAAACGGTTGCCCATGGCGGCATTTCTCCCCTAACCTTTGCGCCAGCTTAGGGGCATCACATGAAACTCGTCAAAGTCCTTCTGATCACACTCGCTGTCTTGCTGGTCATTTCAGGCCTCGGCTGGCAGTTCTGGCTGAAGGATCAGGTCGCCTATGCGAAGATCGCGACCGCCTATGGCGCCAAACAGGTCTGCTCCTGCCTGCATGTCGGCGAACGCCCGATGGAGAGTTGCATGGATGATTTCACCGTCGATATCAGCGCCGTAACCGTCACCGATGACGGCGCGGTTACAACGGCCAGCGTGCTCGGCGGCCTTGTGAAGTCCGAGGCAAGCTACACGCCCGCTCTCGGCTGCACACTGGTGAAGCAATGAAGCGGCTTGCTGCCCTGCTCCTCATCGCCGGTTGCGCATCGGCCCCATCATCCGCGCGCGAGGCATCGCTCGACTGGCTCACCGGCTGCTGGGAGAACGCGGATGGCAGCTATCGCGAAGTCTGGTCGCCCTCCGAGCAGGGCTATTATTTCGGATATGCCGTGAGCCTGCAAGACGGCGCGGTCAGCTTCTTCGAGCAGACCCGTATCGATCCCGGCCCGCCCGCGGTAATGAATGCCTATCCCGCCGGAAAAGGCCCCTCGGCCTTCCCCGAGATCGCGCGCTCGGACATTTCGATTAGTTTCGCCGAGCCTGCGCACGACTATCCGCAGCTTATCGTCTACCGGAAGACAGAGGCCGGACTGTCCGCGCGGATTTCGCTGGAAGATGGCTCAAGCACGCAGGATTTCGACTTCGCCCCCTGCCCTATTCCTCGATAACGGGCTCGCCCGCAAAGAGGCCTTCATATTGCGGCTTCAGGAATCTGTGGAACACGGTCTGGGGCACTACGACCTTGTAGGCGCCTTCCGCGTAAGAGGCGATTTCATAGGGTGCAAAATGCACGACGAAGCCGCCAAATGCATTGGCATCCGTCGAGGCCACGAGGCCGATCTCGCCTCCGATCAGACTGTCAGCGGAAACGGCGTCCGCCGCCTCACCCCTGAACACGTCTTCTGAACCGCCACCGCCCGCCTTTTCTGATCGCAGGCGCGCAATCTCGCTGAGCACGACTGGCAGGGCATCCTGCATGGCAGCATCAGGGTCTGACAGGAGGTCACGCAGGAAAACCTCCTTGCCGCTCTTCAGATCATAGATGCGGGCATCGGTACCGTAATTGCCATGTGCCCCGCCCGTATAGGCCGAAGTGAAGCCTTCAAGGCTGATGAGATCGCCCGCCTTGGCCGCAAGCGTCCATTCGATCGACAGGCTGTAGGCGTTAAAATATTCCGGGTCAGCTTCCTTGTAGGTCTCGGCATCGGCCTGCATGGCCTCCATCCGGCCCTTGCCATCCTTCATCAGCTCAGCCGCCAGCGCGGGTGCGACCTCGAACAGGCTGTCGCCAACCGTGACCGAGCCCACGAAGGCCTCATTGGAGACCTCGGCCTTGTGAGGCACATTCGCGAGAGAGCCAGGTTCAGCCACGGGTTCGCTGGCCGGCTGGGCCTCTCCCGAAATACCTGTCGCAGGCGTCGGCTCGGCATCCGGTGCTTCGGCCTTCTTGCCGCATCCCGTCAGGATCAGCACGCTCAGGGCGGCAGAGAAGGCAAGTTTCAGCATCGGTCCGGTATCCTCTTAAAGGCTCAGCAGCTCCGCATCGCCGCCCTGCGCCGTGATATTCACTGTTACCACGCGTTCATTGGCGAAACGATGGAGATAATGTGGCCCGCCCGCCTTGGGGCCGGTGCCGGAAAGGCCTTCGCCGCCAAATGGCTGCACACCTACGACTGCACCGGTCATCGAGCGGTTCACATAGGTATTCCCCACCGGGCACGCGGCTTTCACTTCATTGTGGAAGCTTTCAAGACGCGAATGGATACCGAGCGTAAGGCCATAGCCCTTGGCTTTCAGCTTCGCACCGACCTTGTCGATATCATCCGGATCATAGCGGATGACATGCAGGATGGGGCCGAACTTCTCTTCCGTGATCTGGTCAAGCGAGGTGAGTTCGACCAAAGCCGGGCCGAAGCCAAAACCGCGCTCGCCAATCTTGCCAGCATCGACCCGGTGGAGGACTTTCGCCTCCTTGCTCATTACTTCGAGGTGCTTTTCGAGTATCTCGCGCGACTCCGCATCAATCACCGGGCCGACATCGGTGTCGGCCTCGGCAGGGTCACCGAGCTTCAACTCATTCATCGCGCCGATAATGCCCTCGATGAGGCTCTTGGCGGTCGACTTCGGCAGGAAAGCAACCCGCAGCGCCGAACAGCGCTGACCGGCAGACCCGAAGGCCGAGACGATAATATCGTCAATCACCTGTTCGCGCAGGGCTGTCGTATCGACGAACAGGCCGTTCAGGCCGCCCGTTTCGGCGATCAGCGGAATGATCGGGCCATCGCGATCAGCAATGGCGCGGTTGATCAAGCGGGCCGTCGACGTGCCGCCGGTGAAGCAGACACCTGAGACACGCAGGTCGCTGGTCAGGGCCGCACCGACGCTCTCGCCCTTGCCGGGCAGGAGGTGAAGCGCATCGACCGGCAGGCCAGCCTTCTGGAACAGGCGGACGGTTTCGAATGCGACAAGCGGCGTCTGCTCGGCTGGCTTGGCAACGACTGTGTTGCCAGCTGCCAGCGCGGCCACGATCTGGCCGGTAAAGATGGCGAGTGGGAAGTTCCACGGGCTGATGCAGCAGAAGACGCCGCGTCCATGCAGGCTGATATGATTGGTCTCGCCCGTTGGCCCCGGAAGGCGCACCGCGCCTTCAAATTCATGCTCGGCCTGGGCGGCGTAATAGCGGCAGAAGTCCACCGCTTCACGCACTTCGGCCACGCCATCGGCGAGCGTCTTGCCGCCTTCGCGTGACATCAGCGCGATCAGGCGTGACGCATTTTCTTCCAGGATGTCCGACATGGCGCGCAGGTGTTCGGCGCGTTTGGCGCCGCCGAGCGCATCCCATGAAGGTTGGAATTTCACCGCGGCCTTGAGGGCCTTGTCGATGGCTTCCGGGCTCGCTTCCTTGCAGGCGCCAAGAATATGCTCGGTATCGAACGGCACACGGACCATATCGCCGCCACCTGTGTCGGCCTTGCCGGAGACAATGGCACCCGCCGAAATGGCCGGGCTGTCGCGGAAGGATTTGAGCGCGCTGTCCATCGAGTCACGCACAGCTTTCTGGCTGAGATCGAGACCGGTCGAATTGCGACGCTCCGGCCCGTAAAGGCGCGGCGGTGTCGGAATACCCGGGTGACGGCGCGGGCCGATCTCGATGCGCGTGATCGGGTCATCGACCACGTCTTCCACCGGCACGTCCGGGTCAAGGAAGGAGTGAACGAAGCTGGCATTGGCGCCGTTCTCAAGCAGGCGGCGAACAAGGTAAGGCAGCAGGTCCTTGTGAGCCCCGACGGGCGCATAGACGCGCACCCGCTTACCGGCTTCGGCTGCGTCGTAAAGCGCCTCGCCCATGCCGTGCAGGCGCTGGAATTCGTAATGCGTTACACCGGCTGCTTCAGCCAGCAGGTCGATCGCCGCCAGCGAGTGGGCGTTGTGCGTCGCAAATTGCGGATAGAGGCTGGGCGCCGCCTCAAGCATGGCCTTGGCGCAGGCGAGATAATGCACATCCGTGCCCGGCTTGGTCGTGAAGACAGGGAAGTTCGGGTAGCCCTCGATCTGGGAATGCTTGATCTCACTATCCCAGTAGGCGCCCTTCACGAGGCGCACCATGAAGCGCTGGCCAGTCTCCTGGGCAAGCCGCGCCAGCTTGTCGATGACCAGAAGCGCACGCTTCTGGTAGGCCTGCACGGCCAATCCAAGGCCGGTCCATTCCTTCAGGGACGGCTCCCGCGCCAGCCGCTCGAACAGTTTCAGGCTGAGCACTAGACGGTCAGCTTCCTCAGCATCAAGACAAAGGTGGATATTCGCGGCGGCTGCCTTTTCGCACAGCGCCAGAAGCGAAGGATACATCTCGTCCATCACGCGATTTTCGTTCACAGCCTCGAAGCGGGGGTGCAGGGCCGAAAGCTTTACGGATACGCCGCTGGCTTTCTCAGGCATCACCGACTTGTCCTTCTCGGCAGCCACAGCATCAACTGCCAGCTCATAAGCCTTGAGATAGCGCGCGGCATCCTCGGCCGTGCGGGCGCCCTCGCCCAGCATGTCGAAGCTGAAATGCGCCGCCTCGTTGGCCTTTACCATGCGCTTGCCACGCTTGAGGGCTTCCTTGACGTTCCGGCCAAGGACAAATTGTTCGCCCATGATCCGCATGGCCTGCATCATCGCGGCGCGGATAACGGGTTCGCCGCTTTCACGGATCAGGCCCTGCACGAAAGCGCCGGGGCCTTTCTGCAGCGCCTTGGGTACGCCGATCACGGACCCGGTCATCATCAGGCCCCAGGTCGAGGCATTGACCAGCCAGCTTTCCGACTGACCAAGATGGGAGGCCCAGTCACCGGACCGGATCTTCTCGGCGATCAGGTCGTCGCGCGTTTCAGCGTCCGGCACACGCAGCAGCGCTTCGGCAAGGCACATCAGCGCCAGACCTTCAGAGTTCGACAGGCCGAACTCTTCAAGGAAGCTTTCCATCATGCCCTTCTTGCGGCCACGGCTGCGGGCGATCTCGACCAGTTCCCGGCCACGACGCACAGCGGCAAGGCGCGCGCCATCATCCAGTGGGGCCGGTTTTACCAGTCCCTCAAGCAGCCCCTCCTCATCGTCGAATTTGTGCTCATCGAGGATGTCCCAATCGAGGGAGGCGGCGGGCAGAGAATCAGGCATATAGGTTTCCACATATCAGGGGGTTCAAGAGAGTGCTGTACCGCGCGGCAAAAGCCTGCGCAAAATTCGGGTTTACGGGCACAGCTATATCGTCACATAGAAGGGAACGCGAGCCTTAGGGCTGTAGTTCCACCTCTTTACGTATGAAACCAACCCCGCCACATTGCCGCCGACCGTCAAACGGCCTCGAGGAGACCCGATGCGCATCATGTTGATCACCGACGCCTGGGACCCCCAGGTCAATGGCGTCGTGCGGACGATGAAGCGCGTCATCGCTGAATCCGAGGCGATGGGGCATATCTGGGAAATCGTGCACCCGGGCGACGGATTTCACACGGTTCCGCTGCCGACCTATCCCGAAATCAAGCTGGCGCTGTTCGCGCGCCGCAAGATCGAGGAACGGTTCCACGAGTTCGAGCCCGACGCGATCCATATTGCCACCGAGGGCACACTTGGCATGGCCGGGCGCACGATGTGCCTGACCGTGAAACACCCCTTCTCGACCGCCTACCACACGCGATTCCCGGAATATGTTTCGGCGCGCCTGCCTGTTCCAGTGTCGTGGGGCTATTCCTTCGTGCATTGGTTCCACAAGTATTCCGGCAAGGTGATGGTCCCTACCCCCTCGATGGTGGAGGAACTCAAGGCCCGCAAGTTCATCAATCTGGTCGCCTGGACGCGTGGCGTCGATACCGAATTGTTCAATCCGGCGCGCCGCATCCCGGAAGGCGCCGAGAATGACCCGTTCAAGGGCCTGCCGCGCCCGATCTTCCTGAACGTCGGCCGTGTGGCCGTCGAAAAGAATATCGAATCCTTTGCCGAACTCGATCTTCCCGGCTCGAAAGTAATCGTTGGCGCTGGCCCGCAGCTTGAGGAACTCAAGCGCAACTATCCGAATGTCACCTTCCTGGGCGGACGGTTCGGAGAAGACCTGGCCGCCGTCTATGCCAGTGCGGATGTGTTCGTTTTCCCGAGCCTGACAGACACGTTCGGCCTTGTCGTGCTGGAGGCCATGGCATCCGGCATTCCGGTCGCGGCGTTCGATGCAACCGGTCCACGTGATGTGATCCCCGGCTCTGGCGCGGGCACCATTACGCCGGTCGGCGGTGACTTGCGCCAGGGCGCGCTCGACTGCCTGGAACTGGACCGCAAGACCTGCCGCAGCTTTGCCGAGACCTATAGCTGGAAAGCGTGCGCCGAAGCCTTTATCGAGAACCTTCAGCCCCTGCCCGCCCCGGCCCGGCGTCGCTTCTGGCAGAAGATCCGCCTGCGGCGTCGCAAGAAGCCGCCCATCGAAGGCCTGTAGGCGCGGAAACCTTCCTCCTCACACGGCGTTGATCGTGTGACAGATACAAGGAGGATTTACGTCCATGCATGCCAAGTCAAAAGCCCAGCAAAAGGCCGCCGGAGCGGCGCTCGCCGCCAAGCGCGGGGAGCAAGACAAGTCCGATCTCGTCGGCGCGTCAAAGGACATGTACGAGTCGATGACAGAAGACGAGCTGGAGGAACTTGCGTCCACGAAACGCAAATCCCTCCCGGAAAAAGCCAGCAAGTCCTAGTTCAGTTTGGCTTTGAGGCCTTCAACGATCACGCGCTGGGCTGCACGATCTTCATCGCTGAGCGGAATAAGACCTTTCTCGACGAGATAGCCGTCAGGACCGAACGCGTTGTCTGATGTAAAGGCTTCCACGTAATCGATCAGCCCGGGCACCAGCGTCAGGTTCTGGTCCTTCACGTAGAAGAACATCACACGCGACAGGCCATATTCACCAGAGTTGATCATCTCGAATGTGGCTGGCACGCCGGAGAGCTGTGCACCCTTCACGCGGTCAGCGTTCTGCTCGAGATAGGAGAAGCCGAGCACGCCCATGGCCGTCGGTGTCTTGACCAGCGACTGGATGATGGCCGTATCATTCTCGCCGAAGTCGATCCAGGCGCCATCGGTGCGGATCGTGTGGGCGCGCTCAGCGAAGGCTTTTGGATCGCTCGCTTTCAGCGCAGCCATGGCCGGAACGGTTTCGGCGCCGTGCTCCATGCCCAGCTCCACGAACGCATCGCGTGTACCGGATGTTGGCGGCGGACCGAACACCATGATTGGCTCGTCCGGCAGGTTGGCGTCGACATCATGCCAGGACTTGTAAGGGTTCGGCTCAAACTCCCCTGCTTCGTTTGGTACGTCCTGCGCAAGCGCGAGATAGAGCTGCGTCTTGGTGACGTCGAAATCCGGGCCTTCCTTGGAGTTGGCAATGACAATGCCATCATAGCCGATCTCGACCGGTGTGATCTCGGTGACGCCATTGCTGGCGCAAAGTGCGGTTTCGCTATCCTTGATCGGGCGCGAGGCGTCCGAGATCGATGGCTGGTCCGGGCCAACGCCCTGACAGAAGGCCTTGAAGCCGCCGCCCGTGCCCGTTGTTTCGACAATCGGGGTCGGGAAGCCGGACGTTGCGCCAAAACGCTCAGCCACTGTGGTGGCGAAAGGTGAGACCGTGGACGAGCCCACGACCTTGATTTTCTCGCTCGAGCCAGACAGTTCCGGACGATCCGGAGCGGCTTCAGACGCATCAAGCGTCGAAAGGTCTGTCTTGCCGCAGGCGACGAGCGCCAGGGCCATTAGGCTGATGGCGCCAAAAGTCATGCCAGATTTCATTGCAGGTCTCCTGAAGAATCGTATCCCGGATCGGGCTTTCGGTCGCCGGAATACGCCGCAGACATGACAATCACGTCGAAGTTTCATGACGTTTTTGCGACATCACTGCAAACTTTCAAAATTTTTACTTGCACCCCCGACCATCATCGCATATCTCACAGCCCGAATACGGATGTGGCGGACATCTGGGCCAACCCTTAAACTGGGGGCCCCCTGCACTAACGCCCGAAGCTGGTTAAAAGCCCTTTGGAGGTTAGGTGTCATGCACTCCTATGCTACCCCCTATAATATTGTGCGCTCGCAAGAGCCCGATGTTCCTGTTTACTGCTTCCGCCCTGAGCGGGTGACAGCGGCTGCGAAATGGTTCCGGGAAAGCTTCCCGGCCCAGCCATTCTACGCTGTGAAGGCCAACCCTGGCGTTCACGTGCTCGACGCCCTCTGGGCCGCCGGCATCAACAGCTTTGATGTTGCCTCGGAAAACGAGATCGAACTGATCTACAATCGTTTCCCCGGTGCCCGCATGGCGTTCCTTCACCCCGTGAAGAACCGCCGCGCTGTTTCGCGCGCCTACCACCAGTATGGCGTTCGCATCTTCGTGACCGACACGCAGGCAGAACTGCAGAAGATCCTCGAAGAAACGAACTATGCGAAGGATCTGACGATCATCGTGCGCATCGGTGTGTCGAATGACGGCGCGACTCTGCCGCTGACCGGCAAGTTCGGTGCAACCGAGGAAGATGCCGCCGCGATCCTGCGCGAAGCTCGCCGCTATGCGGACGAGCTGGGCGTGTCCTTCCATGTCGGCAGCCAGGCGATGAAACCCACCGCCTGGGCCACAGCCATGGCAGACGTTTCGCGCATCATCATCTCGGCTGGCGTGACCGTGGACATCGTTGATGTCGGCGGCGGCTTCCCGTCGATCTATGCCGATACGCCTCCGCCTTCGCTGGAAGCCTATGCGTCCATGGTGGAATCCTCGTTCGAGAACATGTTCGTTCTGGAAAACGCCGAGCTTTGGTGTGAGCCAGGCCGCGCGCTCGTCGCCGAAGCCGAAAGCCTGCTCGTGCGTGTCGAACTGGCAAAGCCCGGCGCGCTCTACATCAATGACGGCTCCTACGGGTCGCTCTACGATGCCGTGCACGAGCGCTGGCAGTTCCCTGTCCGCGCCATCACGGGCAATGGCCGCAAGCTGCGCGGAATGGCCGAGTATACGGTCTATGGCCCGACCTGCGATTCGACCGACAAGTTCCCCGACAAGGTCTGGCTGCCAGCCGGCCTGGTCGAAGGCGACTATCTCGAGTTCGGGAATATCGGTGCCTATGGCCGTGCCATGGCGAGCCGCTTCAACGGTTTCGGCGAAACAGATGTGGCCATCGTTCACGATGCGCCATGGCCGAGCCTTTACAACGCGGTCGGCGCAGAAGTCATCGCCATCGGGTCCAAAGCCACGAAGTGAGCGTCCGGGAAGCCGTAACGCCGGAGCACGAGCGCCAGATCCGGCGCCTCTTCCGGCGGGCTTGTCAGGTAAGCTGAGCCACCGATACCGCGTGCTTCCGTTTCATGCGGGAGTACGCGGATCGTCTGGCGGGCAATCGCCGCACCTGAATCCACATAGCTGATACCGCGCGGCGCGCTGGCAATGAGTTGCCCGCGCACGAGCGGGAAATGCGTACAGGCCAGCACGATCGTATCGATCTGGTCTCCGCCGGGCGCATCGAAAAGCGGCGCCTGAGCTGCCGCAATCGCCTCGATGGGCACGTCTTCGCCGCGCGCATGGGCCTCGGCAAGGCGCACCAGCTCGATACTGCCATGCATGATGACTTTGTGGCCGCCCGCGAATTCATTGATCAGCCGCGCCGTATAGGCCCGCCGAATCGTACCCGGCGTCGCCAGCAGGCCAATCGTGCCGGTCTGGCTGAAGGCCGCGGCCGGCTTGATGGCCGGAACAGTACCGACAACGGGAATATCGAGTACGGCGCGCACTTCCTGCAGCGCCAGTGTGCTTGCCGTATTGCAGGCGATGACGAACACATCCGGCTTTACATGATCGCACAGCATCCTGGCGACACGTGGGATGCGCTCGATCAGCTCCTCGTCACTCTTGTCACCATAGGGAAAGAATCCACTATCGGCCGCGTAGTGAACGCCCAGCGCAGGCGCAAGCGCCCGTATCTCCTCTGCGACGGTCAACCCGCCGACCCCGGAATCGAACACAAGAACCCGCCCGCGAGCGGGCGAAGGCGTGAAATGACTGGAGAGAAAGTCGGGCATGATTCGACACTATTGGCATTCGCTCGCGGCGAAAACGGGGCAGCGAACGGAGTTTTGGCACGAGATTTGTTGTGCAGTGCACCATAACGTGTCTACTATCCTGTTTGGAAACAAGGAAATTCCCGATGATGGACCTCTGGCTCGCGCCGTGGCGCGCTTCCCTCTCCCTCACAGCATCAACCCTCGAGATGATGCTGACGGCCCAGAAAAGCTTCGCAAGCACCCAGGCCGTGCCTGATTTCCAGCCCATGGACGAGATCAAGATGCGCGAAGCCTTCCACAAGGCAGCCGATTCAAACCTCCGCCGCTGGGGTGATACGGCCGACGCGATCAACAAACTGCCGGATTGGTACAGGGATCTCTCCCGCGTTCCAGGCGGCGTGATGACCGACTGGTTCGACAAAGCCCGCCGCGTGACGCAGGACTAGACCAGCTTACCGTATAGGTCTGGCCGCCGGTCGCGGAAAAAGCCCCAGGCGGCCCGCTCGCGGTCAACTTCATCCAGATCGAATGTCGCGAGGATCACACCCTCCTCGGTTCGGCCAAGATCGGTGATGACCTCGCCGGTCTGGTCCGCGATGAAGCTCGTGCCGTAGAAGACCTGCCCGCCCTCGTCGCCCATGCGATTGGCCGCGCAGACCGGAATGACGTTCGATACCGCATGGCCGAGCATCGCCCGCCGCCAGCGCCCGGCGGTGTCGAGCGTTGAATCCTGCGGCTCAGCGCCTATTGCCGTAGGATATAGCAGCACGTCCGCCCCCATCAGGGCCATTGCGCGGGCGGCCTCAGGAAACCACTGGTCCCAGCAGATGCCGACGCCGATACGGCCTTTCTGCGTATCCCAGACACGGAAGCCCGTATCACCGGGGCGAAAATAGAATTTTTCCTGATAGCCGGGGCCGTCCGGTATGTGGCTCTTGCGGTAGACACCCATGGCGCTGCCGTCTGCATCGAGCATGACAAGGGAATTGTAATAGGCCGGGCCATCCTTCTCATAGATCGAGACGGGAATGACGACGCCGAATTTCTTGGCAATTTCAGAGAGTTGAACGACAGCGGGATGGGTTTCCCATGGCAGGGCCCGGGCGAAATGTTCCTCTTCCTGCGTCTTGCAGAAATAGGATCCGCAGAAGAGTTCCGGCGGCAGCACGACGTCGGCGCCGCGACCGGCGGCCTCTTCAATGAAACCAGCAACGCGGTCGATATTGTCCTGCACGTCGTCGGACGGTGAGAACTGGATGGCGGCGAGCGTGATTGAGCGGGTCATGGGCGGTTTCCGTTAGGGGCGCAGCAGAATCTTGCTTGGGTATTCGCAGACCGTTCTTGGGGCGTTGCGTGTCTATTGGGCGGGAATTTCGCGGGTCATGCAGTGGAAACTGCCGCCCCCGCGCAGAATGTTCAATGCCGGAAGACCGATCACCTTGCGACCGGGGAAGAGCGGACGCAGCTCAGCAAGCGCGACCAGACTGAAGCGCTCATCATAGGTCGGCACGAAAACGGCGCCATTGGTGATCGTGAAATTCATGTGGCTGGCAGGCACAGGCTCTCCGTCACCGAAATCGACCGGGCCAGGTGAGGATATGGTCGAGACCATCAGGCCGGCAGTCCGCAGGCGGTCCTCGATGGCGAGCAGCACATCGGCGTTCGGATCCATCGGTCCGGTCGGGTGCTGGCAGAGGACATGGCCCGGCGCGATGAAGCGGGCGATATTGTCAACATGGCCATCGGTATGGTCGTTGAGCAGGCCATCGCCGAGCCAGATGACTTCATTCACGCCGAACGCGCGCGCGAGGGCCGCCTCAGCGTCAGCCTCGGTCCAGGTGCCATTGCGGTTTGGATTGAGCAGGCACTGGCGGGTGGTGAGCAAACGCCCTTCCCCGTCGACATCAATGGCGCCGCCTTCGAGCACGGTATCATGAGCGCGCACAGAGACGCCCTCAACATCAGCGATTGCCGCAGCCGTTTCAGTGTCACCCGGCATGAGATATTTGCCGCCCCAACCGTTGAAGCGGAAGGTTTCGGCCTGAGAGCCGCCAGCGCCCCGTGTGATGATCGGACCGGTATCGCGCAGCCAGATATCACCGGTCGGCACTTCGACAATTTGCGCCACATCGCCAATAGCGGCCTGGGCCGAGCGGGCCGCCTCTTCGGAACCGGCCGCAACTCTTACCGGCACGAAAGCGGCGGCAGCACGGATCAGCGCAGCGATTTCAGCGCGCGCGCCTTCGTAATTGCCGCCCCATTCCTCGGCGAGGCGGGGCCAACCGCACCAGAGGGCGGATTGCGGGGCCCATTCGGGCGGGAGGGAGAAAGCTGCTTCGGTCATGATCGCTGGCATTGCCACACCTTTGAAACAAGGAAAAGGGCGGCCCACATAGCAGGCCGCCCTTCCCAATCCATATTCCGGATCGCAGTGCGATCTAGAATTCGTATTTCACACCGATCTGAACCTGCCAGAAGGACTGGTTCAGGGTCTCGAGGTTCAGGCTCGTGTCGAGATTGTTGTAAACGTACTGGTTGTTCACAATCACAGCATTTGCGACCTGCTGCTTGTACTCGTAACGAACGCGTTCGACCCGGCCGGCATTGCTGTCGAGCAGGTTGCCCAGGTTCTCGATGTCCAGGAACAGTTTCGTGCGGTGGTTTTTCATCGCACCCGGCAGATCCTGCTGGAGGCGAAGATCGACCAGGGTCGACCAGCGCGAGTTGTTGCCGTTACGTGGAGCGATCTTGCCCTTGTAATCGTTGAGTTCGGACGTTGCGATATACGTGAAGAAGGCCTGTTGCTGGTCTATGTTTCCACCAAACGAGTCAGGCGAGAAAAGCGGATCGTCAAAGCCGGTTGGCACGTAGAACGTGGCACCTGCATCGTCGGCGCTGCTTTCGTTGATGCCGAACACATCCGCACTGCCAGTCGTGTTGAACGTGTAGGTGTATGGCTGGCCCGAACGACGGGTTGCGAAGAGCGAGGCCTGCGTGGCGTAGCCGCGGAAGAATTCCTTCTGCCAGTTGAGGCGCAGCTTGAACTGGTGCTCGACTTCGAAGTTCGACGTACCGGTACGCGGGTTCTGGTAGCTGTAACGTGCTGTGTCCGAATAGTTGGACGTGGCGGTGGACGAGGTGCCCATGCCGATGTCGTTGACGTCAGCGTGCGTATAGCTGCCAAAGAGGTCGAAGTCGCCAATCGGCGTTTCCCAGTCATTGCTGGCGGAAACAGCCCAGAGGAGCGAATTGCCCTTGTCGACGCTGCCCACAATGATGGCCTGAGGCGGGTTCGGCGAGCGACCATTGGTACAGGCGTAAACAGGACGACCGTCTGGCGAAGCTGAAACGGCATCGCCGCAGGTCGCGTCATACCAGTAAGGTGCGTTCTCGAGTTTGTTATAGAGAACGTCGGCAGTGACGAGCCAGTCGCCGGGCATGTTCACAGCCACGCCGAGATTGGCTTTCCAGGTCGACGGGATTTCGAACGTGTCGTCGATCGCGTTGACCGAACCATCCGGAGATGTGTTGGCCAACTGGTCCAGAAGGTCCTGAGGGATGTAGTTGCCCGAAGTTGCATCTGGTGTGCTCGGCACGGAAATCGGGCCATCGCCAAACACTTCGCCGTTGATCACGCCGTCGTTGGAATAGCTGTTCGAGATCCACACGCCTGGCGAACCACCGGAGAAGCGACCAAGGCCACCACGCACTGTGATGTCGTCGTTCGCGTTCCATTTGAAGGCAAATCGCGGCAGGATAACGTCCAGGCCGTCAATGTCGTTGGTGTTGTAATAGCCGTAGCGATCGAAGAAGTTCTGGTTGGGGCGGATCGAGCCTTCCGACTGGTAGTAGTCGTAACGGACGCCGAACATCAGGTTCAGGTCGTCACGGATATCCCAGCTGTCCTGAACATAAGCGGAGTTATAGTTGTAACCCCAGATCGCGCGCAGGTCGTTCTCGTCATTGGTGATCGCGTTGGCATAGGAAACGCGCGTTGCGATCTGGTTGCGCAGGTCGTCGATCGACGCGAACGCATAGGTGCCTTCCGAGTTCTGCGCGAACAGGTTGTCCACATCGACTTCTTCACGCTCAATACCGGCCTTGAACGTATGGTCGCCCATACGGTATTCAGCCTTCAGCTTGTACTGGAGGAATTCCTGGTCGAGTTCGTTACCATGACGGAAACGGTCCGGACCGAACGCGATGATCGTGCCTGTGGACGTGACAACTGAACCGAGGAAGAATTCAGCACCGTTCAGGCTGTCTGCGCCCGTTGCCTGGGTTGTTTTGGCGATCTTGAGTTCGGTCGAGAAATTCGGCGTCCAGTCGGAATAGAGGTGGCCGATGAAGGATTCCACTTTCTCCGAGTTGTTGTACCAGGACGACGGGAAGGCAAGATCGGCACCCTGCAGGAAGTTGTTGCCGTTCTGCTCGATGATGGTCGCGCCTTCGGTCTTGATATAGGTGAACTTGGCGCGGTGATCGTTGGTGATGTTCCAGTCGATGCTGCCGAGGATTTTCTCGTCTTCGACCGGTGGCACGCCGGCACCGAAATCGCCCACGTCAAAGCCGTAGACGCTCTGCATGATGTCCTGGATTTCGGAGATGTCCGACGGGGTCACGTCTTCGATGTTGACGGCGCCCGAACCGGTTGGGCCGCGCTGGAGGGCAGCCGCTTCTTCATACTTGTCGTACGAGAGGAAGAAGAAGAGCTTGTCCTTGATGATGGGGCCGCCGAACGTGCCGCCATAGGTTTTCTCTTCGAAGCTACGGCTGACAGTGTCGTCGGCGGAACGGTTTCCTGCCATTGAATCGTCGGTCTTGAAGTAGAACGCCGAACCGTGGAATTCGTTCGTGCCCGACTTGGTGACGGCGTTGATCGTGCCGCCCGTGAAGCCGTTATACTCTGTGTCGAAAGGTGCCGACTCAACCGACAGCGACTGGATCGCGTCGAAGGAGATTGGCGAACGCTGGGTGGGGTAGCCGTTGGCGTTCAGGCCGAAGCGGTCGTTGAGGGCAACACCGTCGATGGTCAGCGTGTTGAAGCGGCTGTTGGCGCCGGCAATCGAGAGTTCCTTTGCGCCGCCCGACTGGACGTTGACGCTGGCGAAAGGATCAAGCTCTGCAGCATCCGTGATGTCGCGGTCGATCGAGACGACTTCGTTGAGAGCTGCAAGACCAAGGGTGGTCGTCAGGCCTTCGCTGGAGAAACCGGTCTGCAGCTGGTTGGCTGTGACAACGACGGTTTCAAGCTTGCGCTCGCCCGAAACCGTGAGGTTCAGAGGGTAGGTCTGGTCGAGATCGATATAGATGTCGGTGACGGTGACCGGCGTGAAATCGCCGCCCGAGACTTCGACTGTGTATGGGCCGCCGACGCGAAGGCCACGAGCCGAGAAATCACCGTTCGCGCTGGTAACAGCGGCGGACATCGTGCCCGAAGGCGTGTGCGTGATGACGACAGTGGCGTTTGGCACCGCGGTGCCTTCTGCATCAGTCACCTGACCGCGCATGCTGGAGGTAGTAACCTGTGCCGAGGCAATGCCGGCGACGCTGAGCGCGATGGCGGAAACCGCCATGCCGCGACCGAATGTGTTCCAATTCATGACCATTTTCCCCTGATCCGTATGAGTTCCCGCCTGATCTCTCACATTCAGGCCGGTTATCGGTCGCTTACGCGTCCTGCATGACGGATTAGTGACAAGTTTTTGAAGGTTCAACGTACCTCGCAGCGAATCCGGTCATTGGTTTTTGTGCGATGCAAAAAAGCCACGCTTTGGGCACTGAGAGGGCATCCCTTGCCTGAATTTGGGGCTGTATTAGACGGACCACGCACGGCATAAGCAGAGAATGTATCAAGGTGAGACCACATGGCAGGGCTGAGTCGCGAATCGGATTCCACTTACCGGCGCGCTGTGGCCCTTGGCCTTGGATTGCTCCTTGTGCTGCGTGTCGGCTTCCTGCTCGTCTCGCCGCTGAACCTTTACGCCGATGAAGCACAGTACTGGCGCTGGGGCGAAACGCTGGACTGGGGCTATTATTCCAAGCCGCCGATGATTGCCTGGGTGATCCATGGCGTGACGGCGCTGATGGGCAATGATGAATGGGCAGTCCGACTGGCGGCGCCCTTTCTGCACACCGCGGGCGCCATCTTCCTGTTCCTGTTGGGCCGCGCCGTTTATGACGCGCGCGCCGGCATGTACGCCGCCTTCCTTTATGCGCTGATGCCGGCGGTGATCCTCTCCTCCGCTGTGATATCGACGGATGGCGTGCTGATGCCGTTCTGGTGCGTGGCGCTCTTTGCGCTGTGGCGTCTGCGCAGCGGCGAGGGACGCTGGGCGAGCGCGGTGGGCCTCGGCGTGGCCGTAGGCGCAGGCTTCCTGTCAAAATATGCGATGCTCTACTTTATCATAGGGATCGCGCTGACTCTGGCGCTGGACCGTGAGACACGCCGGGCAATGCTGTCGTGGCGGGGCCTCGTGGCGCTGCTGGTCGCCTGCGCGATCTTTGCGCCCCACATGGCCTGGAACGCGGCGAACGATTTCAAGACAGTCAGCCACACGGTTGATAATGCCAATCTCGGCGGCGAGCTGTTCCACCCCGAGCACGCGCTGACTTTCCTGGCCGACCAGATGGGCGTGTTCGGCCCGATCAGCCTGATCGCCTTTGTCATCGGCCTGTGGGCCATGCGCAAAGCGGGCGATGGGATGAAGCAGCGTGACCGCTGGCTGCTCTGCTTCGTTATTCCTGTGCTCGTTATCATTCTGGTGCAGGCCGTGTTGTCGCGGGCGAATGCCAATTGGGCCGCAACAGCCTGGCCGGCGGCGAGCGTGCTTGTCGCGGCGTGGCTGATCCGGATGGCCCCAGCGGGTGTGCGCTGGTTGTGGGCGAGCCTTGCGCTGCATGCGGCCCTTGGCGTGATGTTCGTGACGGTTCCCCTGCTGCCTGCCTCGGCAGCCTCAGAGGCCGGCTTCGACAATGAGCTGAAGCGCACGCGGGGATGGGACACGGCGTCCAGGGCCGTGTTCGCCAAGGCAGCAGAGATTGGCGCAACATCCGTGCTGGTCGACGAGCGCGAGGTCTGGCACGGGCTGGACTATTATGCCCGGGACCGCACGCTGCCGCTGATCTCGTGGCGCCGCTACGGCATACCGAAAAGCTTTTCCGAGGCCGTCGCCATGGCGCCGCCCTTCGATGAGAAAGTGCTGGTTGTGTCGCTGCATCCCTATATGCGGCCGATGATACGCAGCGATTTCAAGACGTTCGAGGATGTCGGACAAATCATCATACCCCTCGGACAGCGCCGAAATGGCTGCGCGCTCGAGCGGCGCTTCCATCTCTATATTGCTTCAGGCTTTGCGCCGGAGCGTCACGATGATGCCTGGGAAGCCCGGCATGACGGGCTGACGGAGTTCAATACCCCGCCTTGCCCTGCTCCGAAGGATCAGTGACCGGTGGCTTCTTCGCCCCAGAGTTCCTTCACCCGCGCATCGCGGCCACAGGCGGCGCGGTAATAGCGGTATTTGAGCGGGTTCTTCTGGTAATAATCCTGATGATAGTCTTCGGCTGGCCAGAACGTGTCGGCATTGATCACCTTGGTCGCGACCGGGGACGGCAGCGTGGCTGAGACATCAGCAAGATCGGCTTCGGCAGTTGCGCGCTCGTCTGGCGTCGAGACGAAGATGGCGCTGCGATAGCTCTCGCCCTTGTCGCAGAACTGGCCACTCGCATCCGTCGGATCGATATGGTGCAGGAAATAGGTCACGAGCTGGTTATAGCTCACCACGTCCGGGTCATAAGTGACTTTCACCGACTCATAATGGCCCGTGTCTTCGTGGCTGACCTGTTTGTAGGACGGGTTGGCAACGTGGCCGCCCGTGTAGCCTGAAACGGTCTCGATCACGCCGTCGACCTTGTCGAAATCGGATTCAACGCACCAGAAGCATCCGCCAGCAAAAACGGCCGAGGACATATGCTTGGCGGATTCGGCTGCGGGCTTGTCTTCGGCGCCTGCGCTCGAGAAGAACGCAAGGCTCGTGGCGGCAAGGCCGGCAACGATGGCGACGACAGGGGCTGAACGGGTACGCATGGCAAACTCTTGAATTCTACGGACGGCGGACAAATGCTCCGTCTGCAACGACATATGGGATGAGCGCCGCCGTCGGAAAGACAGTAATCGCAGACCTAACGGATTTGTGTTGCCGCCGTGTTGTCGCGGCGTGTCGAAAATGGGGCAATGCCGTGTTTTTAGGCAGGCCCGGTTAACACTCTCACGCGCACGCGGCTGGCGCGTCCTGCAGCATCCACTGCAGTAACAGTGTAAAAACCCTCCCGTGTGGGTGACCAGACCGGGGCACCGGCGTCGTCAATGTCGCAAGGCGCGCCATCGACATACCAGGAGAGCTGCCCCTCGCCTCGCCCCGCCAGCACAAAACCGCGGGCCTGCTTGCCATCGACCGTACCGGCCCACAGCTCGGCTTCGCTTGGCGGGAACAGGATCTGCGGTGGCGCAGCGGCGGCAAAATCGCGGATGGCGCCCTTGGATTTAAGGCGTTTCTCGCTGGTCAGCCGTCCGCGTGCCTCACCCGTGTCGCGCAGGTGATGCGCGGCGCGATCAGCGATTTCGAACAGGATTGGCAGCGCGGCGTCGCCGCCCGTCACGCCCGGCCGGGGGGCACCGTCGGCCCGTCCCATCCAGACAATGATGGCGAGATCGCCCGCCACACCGGCCGCCCAGGCATCGCGGTAGCCATAGGATGTACCCGTCTTGAAAGCGATCTGCGGTGCGTTCTCGGTCAGGCGGCCCGGCACGCGGCCCGCTGGCGTCGGCCCATTTTGCAGGATGCGGAGGATCTCGTCCGCACTCGCTTCGCCGATCAGGCGTTGGCCCGGTTGTTCGCGTACGGCGGCTTCCTCATCAGCCCGCCAGACCAGCGGCTTGGCAATGCCCTTGTCGCCCAGCGCAGAATAAAGAACGGCTAGCTCGCGCGCCGTGAGGCCAGCCCCGCCAAGCGCAATGGCAAGTCCCGCCTGATGGCTGGCCGATCCGGCAATGCGCGGGCTCGCCCCCGCCAGCGTCAATTGCGAGACAAAGCGATCAGGCCCAACCTTGTCGAGCATCATGACGGCGGGCACATTCAGCGAGTGCTGCAGGGCATCAGACACGCGCACATCGCCGCGGAACATGCGGTCGAAGTTTTCCGGCTGGTAGGCTGCAAAGCGGCGCGGCAGGTCCGAGATCAGCGTATCGGGCGCGGCAGAGCCATCATCGAACGCCATCCCATATATAAAGGGCTTCAGTGTCGAGCCTGGCGAGCGCGCCTGCGCCGTCAGGTCGAGCCAGCCACCCGGCCGCTCGCGCGACGCGGAGCCGGCAATCGCCCGAACGGCGCGTGTGGGAATATGTATGACCAGCGCCGCGACCTGCACGTCGGCGCCTGCCGCCTCGGCCTGCGTCAGCGCGATGCGCTCGACTTCCGCCTGCAGGCCCGCATCGAGTGTCGAGCGGACATCGCCGCGCGGCCCGCTGGCGAGGGCCTTGGCTGTGCCATGCCACGCACGGTCCGGAAAATCGCGGCGGCGGCCCGGCACGCCAGAGGCGGCCACATCCGCCACATCATCGGCGGAGAAGACGCCATACATGGCGAGCTTTTTCGCCACCCAGTCGCGGGCTTTTGCGGCCTGTTCGGGGCGCCGATCAGGCCGACGCGCCTCGGGTGACTGCGGCAGCGCGATGAGCAAGGCAATCTCGTCATCGGTCAGCCGGTCAGCCTCATGCCCGAAATAGCTCCAGCTGGCCGCGCGGACGCCTTCGAGGTTGCCGCCATAAGGCGTCAGCGTCAGGTAAAGCGCGAGGATCTCGTCCTTCGAGAGGCGCCGCTCGATCTGGTGCGCGCGGACAATCTCGATCAGCTTCGAACCGATATTGCGCTTGCGCGGCTCCAGCATGCGCGCCGTCTGCATCGTGATCGTCGACCCGCCAGACACGACCCTGCCTGACAGCGCCGAGTCCACCGCCGCCCGGACCATGCCGGTCCAGTCCGTGCCATGGTGCTGGCGGAAACGCTTGTCTTCGACGCGGATCAGCGCCTCGATGAATTCCGGATCGATCTTGTCGAGATCGCCATGAAAGCGCCAGCGACCGTCATTGGTCGGAAAGGCGCGCAGGGGTTTCCCGGCCCGGTCTGTGACCAAGGCCGAGATCTCCCCTGCCCGCTCCAGCGGTGGCGGCAGCAGGGCATCCAGCGCGAAGGCCGCGCCGACCAGCAGGGCAAAACCGGCAAGAAGGCGCCTGCCTGGCCCCATCAGCCTACTTGCCTCCCGCCGTCGTTCCAGTGCCACCCGTGATGGTCACACGGCCAGGGGCCGAGCGGGCAAAGACGGTGGGCCGATACATGTCCTCGACCACAACACCTGGCATTGCAAAGTCGCCCGGCGTCACCGCCCGCACGACATAGGCCACCGTCAACGGCTCGCCATAGACATCCATCGCCGCAACATAGCGGTCATCCTGCGCCTGTTGCGTCTGGGCATAGGCAATATCGCCGAGGAAGGCGAACGCACCGGATGTTTCGCCCTCGCGGCGGCCATCGGCCGGACGCAGCACGGTCTCGATCTCGAAACCGGCTGGCAGGAGGTCTGCCACGATCACCGGGTTGAGCCGGTTTTCCTGAGGCGTGACCGATATGCGCACGACCAGCTGGTCGCCCTGTTTGAGGCGGGAGAGGTCAACCTTGCCACCGGTCATGGTGTAGAAGGTCTTGTCCGTCTTCAGCTTCGACGAAGCCGCAGGCGGGGCCTTTTCAGGGGCGCCGGTGACCAGCACCGTGCGGAACATGGGTGCCTTGCCTTCCAGCTTGAACTTCACGCCGGAGGCGACCTGGGCTTCCGAGACGAGGTATTGGCGTTCGTCATCATTGCCGCGGCCGAGGCCTTCGACCATCAGGCGAAACGCGTTCTCGCCCTTGTTGAAGTCATTGACGGCCAGCAGCGTGAACGCCTTTTCCTGCGTGGTCATGGCATCGGCTTCCGGCACATCCTTGCCGAGACGTTCGGCGAGGCGGGCCACAAGCTCTGTCATGTCGGCCTCACTGGCGAGGGCCATGACACCGGCAAGATCGCGCAGCGGCGTCTGGTAATAGTCGCCGGTGTTCTGATAGCCGAGCGCTTTCTCGGCTGATTCAAAGGCCGACGTTGCGCGGGACCGGTCGCCCATGAAGGCAAGTCCGGCACCGATCTGGGCGCGTGCGAGCGGGCTGTCGATATTCGACAATTCGCGGTCATGCAGGTAGCGCAGGCGAGAGATATCCGCCTCCCCTGCCTTGGCCAGAACATAGAGCGAGTAGGCCGCCGAGCGGAACATCATCTGCTCGTTCGTGTCGTTGGAATAACGGCTCTCATAGACGTCCGTGTCATAGCCATAGACGCGCCATTGATCACCGGTCGAGATGGCGCGCAGGGCGCCATAGGCCCGGTCGAGCGACTCGTCCGGCACATTATATCCAGCGGCTTTTGCCCGATAGATAAAGTCCGTCGCATAGGCCCCGAGCCATGGCGAAGCATAGCCATCGCCTTCGCGCCAGAGACCGAACGCGCCTTCAGCACCCTGACGGTTGAGGATCGTGTTGACGGCGGTCTGCACGCGGTCACGCGCATTGTCGCGCGCACCCTTGGCCCCCATTGCGACCAGCTGCTCGGAATAGAGCAAAGGCATCGCCCGGCTGACCGTCTGTTCGGTACAGCCATAGGGATAGCGGCCGAGCGAGGCGTAGAGTGTCGCCGGATCGACCGGGATGCTCGAGAAGCCAACCGTGACGTCCGCCGATCCTGGCACATAGCCAGCGAGCAGTTTCGGATCGATCGAATATTGCTGGCCCGGTTGCATGAGCGCGCTCGTGGAGCGTGTCTCGGGCAGATAGGGCGAGCGGGTCTGGATGTCATAGGTGTGCTGGACGGAATACTTGTCCGGACCAGTCACCGCGATGCGCACCTGCGAAATGCCTTCGCTCTTGGCTTCCACGCGGACAGGGGCGTCGGAACGCTTGCCCGTCTGCAGTGTGCGGGTGAGGCGGCTTTCGGCCACTTCGATCGGACCCGCACTGGATATCTCGGCCGTGAACTCACCGGCTGGCAATTCGACATTGTCGATGCTGGCGGTGAGATAGGCTTCATCACCGGGCGCCATAAAGCGCGGCAGGATAAGATCTGATGGTGCCGCATCGCGGACAGTCATCTTCGCTTCGCCCTGGCCAAGGCCGGTCTTCGACCATGCCACGGCCATGATGCGCAGCTCGCCATTGAAGTCCGGCAAGTCAAAGCGAACTTTCGCCTTGCCTGAGCGGCCAACCTCGACGAGGCCCGAGAAGAGCGCGACGGACTTGGTCGGCACAACGGTCAGGCCTTCGCCGCCGAGTTGGTCACCACCGGTGCGCACTTCAGCTGGCAGGCCCATGTTCGGATCAAGCAGGCGACCATAATCGTCATACTGTTCCACGCCGAGCGCCTTCTGGCCGTAATAATAGGCGACCGGATCCGGGCTCTTGAACTTGGTGAGCTGGAGGATGCCTTCGTCGACAGCTGCGAGTGTCAGGTAGACAGGCTCACGCGGGCCACCGCCGAAATCGACCTCGATGACCTGCTCGCCGCGTGGACGGGCCACTTTCGGGGCATTCACGGTCAGCTTGAAGGTGCGCGCATCCATGTTGACAGGCACATGCGCCACGCCGACGGCGCGGCGGGGCTTGGCCTGCAGCACAGGGTCACGCTCGGTATAGACGTTGACCATGACATAGGCGCCTTCGCCCCATTCCTCGGTCACAGGCAGGGACACGCGTGTGCCGCCCGCCGTCACGTTGAGGTTCTGGACTGAAAGGACGCGGTCTGTCGCGACCACGATCTGGGCCTGGCCGTCATAGGGCGGGATGATTGTGATCTCGGCCGTCTGACCGGGCGTCGGCGAGCGTTCCGGGCCCATGACGCGGACACGGTCAGGCGCTTCGACGCCATCGTCGGAGACACGGCCACCCCAGCCGACATAGAAGTCGTCGCTGGCGGCGGCGCCGACATTGACGCCCTCGGCCTCGACGACGAGTTCATGGCTGCCCCACTCAAGGCCGCTCACCTTGATTTCGGCCGTTCCGCCAGTCGACGTGGAGACGACGCCTTCATTCACCTTGGTCACGGTGCGCGACCGGCGCCAGCGCCACTCGTCGCCATCGCGATACCAGTCATAATGATAGTCGATCGCCAGCATTTTCCAGGCGAGACGCTGGGCAACGGCGGCGCCATCGGAATTGACGGCGACGACCTGATAGACCGTGTCGCCGCCCTCTTCGACGGATTCATCGAAGCCGGGCTTGAGACCGATATAAAGGCTTTCCGGGCGATACGGGATGCGCACGCTGTCGGTCACCGCGCGGCCACCGGGCTCCAGAACGCTCACGACCGTGTTGATACGCAGCGGACGGCCTGCATTGCTGCCGGCATTGCCCGGCGCGAGACGGACAATGGCGGCCCCTGCCCCATCGGTTGTCTGGTCAGGCAGTTCGATGATGCGCTCTTCAAAGGTCGCGTCATAGCGACCGAAGGCAAAGCCATCAAAGGCGGGGAACGGGTTTGGCTGTGGCTCGAGCCGGGCTTCGGCCTTCACCGTCAGGCCAGCGCCGGGCGCGCCATAGAGGAAGCGGGAAGCCACGCTGATTTCGCGCGTTCCGCCAAGTTTCATCGCCGTCTTGTCGTCGGCCTTCAGGTCGACCGCGATACGCTGGGGCACGAAGTCTTCCACTGCGAAAGTTGCGGCGCCGGAGTTTTCCGCCAGGCCATCAATCTCGATGGATGCGCGCCACTGGCCACGCGAGGCGCCCTTGGGCAGCTCGAAACTGTCGAGGACAGCGCCGGAATCAGGCGCATCAAAGCGTACCTTCTCCGCGACCAGCCCGTTCGGGCGATAGATCACCAGATTGCCAGCCCGCTTTTCGACCTGCCGTCCCGCGCGGTCGCGCAGCAGGGCAGAAATCTTCACTGTCTCGCCGGGGCGATAGATGCCCCGCTCGGTATAGACATAGGCGTCGACAAGGCCCGGCGTGCGACGTCCACCGGCAACATGTTCGGACAGGTCGACCGGGGCGCGCGTCAGGTCCAGCGCGGCCAGTTCGCCCTTGGCGCTATAGGCCAGGATCATTTTGGGTGCGAGGTTGCCCGCCCCGTTGATCAATGGACCATCGAACGCGACACGGCCCTGCTCATTGGAGCGCGTCTCGGCGAGGATTTCATTGTTCATCGCCACAAGCTGGACAGTCGTGTCCGGCACGGGCTTGCCATCCTGCAGCGAGCGAAGCGTGACATCGAGGCCGCTCTCGCCCTGATAGGCGGTGATCGCGAGGTCGGTCAGCATGATCCAGCGGCTGGACGAGGCTGGCGGGCCTTCCTGCGGGTCGAGCTTGGCGGCGTCCTCAATGCGCACGTAATAGGCGCCGGGCTCCATCGTGCCGATCACGTCCTGCAGCGGGAAGACCGAGATCACCGGCGCATTCTGCTCGGCCGCAATCTCCATTGTACCGGACCAAAGCTCGGTTTCGACTTCGCTCGGGCTGTCTTCGCCCCAGGAATAGGTATAGCGGCCCTGCGCCGTGGTTTCGCCTTGCGTGATGCTCTTGAAGGCCAGCGCGCGATCATTGATGCGCGAGACCTTGATGGTGACCTTGTCTACATTGACGGTTTCGATTGGCAGGCCGTCAGCATCCTCGCGCGGCAGGATCACGCCTGCGCCCTTGAAGCCGACATAAGGCGGCCGGTCGGCGAAATCGATCGGCACGGTCTCTTCACGCTTCAGGGTGCGCCCGTCAGCCGAAGGCAGCCCGGACAGGATGGTGGCCGTACGGCTGGTGCCGAAGGTCAGGCCGCCAATGCAAAGCTCACGTCCTTCGACGCTCAGCGCTGGCCGGAAGGCCGGGCGGAATTCGACATAGGGCGAATAGTCGGCTTTGGGATCGAGCGCGGCGGAGAAGACGAGACAGGCGAGCGGCTGCTCACCCGAGGTGTCGATGCGGTAGCGGAAATAGGAAAATTCCTGCTCCTGCGCGGCGAGGGCCTTCTGGCGGCGCTGCTCACGCTGGCGCGCGGCGACCTGGTCCTTGGGTGAGCGCTGGACGACTTCGCCGGCCATGCTGGCATCATCTGCCGGCTTGTCCTTGCCACCGCCCCCGCACGCCGCAACCAGACCGAAGAGCAAAGCCGCGATGACGGCCTTGTACCTGCCTTGAGTGCCCGTTCCGAACTGCGCCATGAACCTCTCCTGCATTTTCTGTTGGTATCCATACACCGCTTGGGCGCGGCGCCAACAGGGCGCGATTGGGTCAATTCAAAGGAATATTGCGATATTGTCAGGTAACTGCCCCGACGGCGCGGCCTTTATCTGCCTTGCCAGCCGCCCCATTGCGCCCGATGTATGCCAGCATGTGGGCCTGGCGCATCCTCGGAATGTTCGCTTTCGCGCTGGGGGCGATTGGCATCGTGCTGCCTGTCATGCCGACGACCATTTTCTGGATCGTCGCGGCCTTCGCCTTTGTCCGGTCAGACCCGCGCTGGGCGGCTTGGATTTACGCCCGCCCCGGCATCGGCATTCATATCCAGACATTCGTTGAGACAGGCCGGATCGGCATGCGCAGCAAGGCGGCCGCGCTCGCCGGCATGGCACTCGCCGCCGCCGGCACGATCTTCCTGTTCTGGAACCACCCCTGGCCCATGGCAGGCAGCCTCGGCTTCCTCGCCATCGGCGCCGCCTTCGTTATCAGCCGCAAGGCCCCGCTGGCCGCCGCGCCACAACCGCTTCATGATACACAAACAGAAAAACAGGGAGAATAAGTCATGGATCTCGGTCTGAAGGACAAGGTCATCTTCGTCGCTGGCGCCAGCCGGGGCATCGGTCTCGGCATTGTCGAGGCCTGCCTCGCTGAGGGCGCCAAGGTCGCCATCGCCGCGCGCGGCGCCGAAGCGCTGGAAGAACAGCGTGCCCGGCTTGCAGCGCAATATGGCGACGACAAGCTCTGGGCCCGCGCCGGAGACCTGCGCGATTCCAAGACCATCGACTCCATGATCGACGCCATCGAGACCGAATTCGGACCGCTCTGGGGCGCCGTGGCCAATGTCGGCCTCCACCCCTGCCCTCCCGGATTTGAAGTTGATGACGAGACCTGGGATGGCGGCATCAGCCAGAATCTGGATTCCGCCTTCAAGCTGGCGCGCTCGGCCCTGCGTCGCATGACCCCGCGCGAGGAAGGCTCAGTCCTCATGATCACGTCCATCGCAGGCCTCGGCGCGCTTGGCACGCCGGTCACCTACGGCACGTCGAAAGCCGCCATGAACCATCTCGCCAAGGAACTCGCCCGTGTGGCAGGTCCTTCCGGCGTCCGCGTCAACGCCATTGCACCGGGCAATATCATCTTCCCGGGCGGCGACTGGGAAACCCGCTCCGAAGGCGAGCGCGGAGACTCCTGGAAGAAATGGATCCGCCGCGAAGTGCCGCTGCGCCGTTTCGGCAAACCGGATGAAATCGGCTCGGCCGCTGCCTACCTGCTCAGCCCGCTTGCGAGCTTTGTCACCGGGGCCGTCTTGCCGGTCGATGGCGGCCAGACGAAATAACGTCTGTCTACGCACGTCTTGCGCATTACCCAAGTGTAACAGTTTCACCTGCAACCATTACAGGTTCCAGGCATTGATTAGGCACAGGGATATTCCTGAAGCGGCGCAGACCTCTCGCGTGGTCTGCCGACGCACCAGAACACTAGAAGCAAGGAGACATACTTATGACTCAACGCGCTCAAGGACGAAAACTCGCTATCCTCGCCACCGACGGATTTGAACAGATCGAGCTGACCTCACCGAAGGAAGCCATCGAAAATGCCGGCGGCGAGACAACAATCGTTTCGCTGAAACACGGCACGATCCAGGCAAACAAGCACCGCGAACACGGCGACACATTCAAGGTCGACATGACGCTGGACGATGCAAAGGCCGAAGACTTCGACGCCCTGCTCATTCCCGGCGGCCTGTTCAGCCCGGATGCTTTGCGCACCAATCAGAAAGCCAAGGATTTCACCTCGGCCTTCTTCAAGCAGATGAAGCCTGTCTTCGCGATCTGCCACGGTCCGCAGCTTCTGATCTCGGCCAACCTCGTGAATGGTCGTGAGATGACCGGATTCCCGGCCATCCAGCAGGACCTGAAAAACGCAGGTGCCCGCGTGCTCGATCAGTCTGTCGTCGTCGATTCCGGCCTCGTGACCTCACGTTCGCCAGACGACCTCGGAGACTTCAACGCCAAGATCGTTGAGGAAATCTGCGAAGGCAAACACGCCGAACAGCGCCAGTCCGTCACCGCATAAGACGAACGGCGTCACTCCAAAGCGAGTGAAACGTAGACAACAAATCAGCGCGCTCCTCCGGGAACGCGCTTTTTTTGGGATCAGGTGCCGATTAGCGTCGTCACACGGCGGGGGCCTTTTTCCATTTCGGCATGGCCGGCCGCTTCAAGGCCCATCGCGCTCATCAGCGCGCTGTCCTCATCGGCATCTGGATTGTCTGTGGTCAGGAGTCGGTCGCCAACAAAGATGGAGTTCGCGCCGGCCAGCAGGCACATGGCCTGGCCTTCTTCCGTCATGCCTTCGCGGCCCGCAGACAGCCGGACCCAGCTTTTCGGGAACACAATGCGGCAGACGGCAATCGCGCGCGCCATTTCCAGAACGCTGACCGCCGGGCTGGTGCCCAGCGGGGTGCCTTTGATCGGCACCAGCATGTTGATAGGCACGCTTTCAGGGTGGGGAGTCAGCTTCGAGAGTTCATGGATGAGCCCGATCCGGTCGGTCCGGCTTTCGCCCATGCCAAGAATGCCGCCGCAGCATAGCTTCAGCCCGGCGCCGCGGGCCCGGCCCAGTGTTTCCAGCCTGTCATCATAGGTGCGCGTCGACACGACCGTGCCGTAATATTCGGGGGATGTATCGAGATTGTGATTGTAATAGTCGAGGCCTGCTGCCGCAAGCGCTTCGGCCTGGCCCGCTTCCAGCATGCCGAGCGTGACGCAGGTTTCGAGGCCCTCGGCCTTCACCGCCTCGATCATGGCGGCCACCTTGGGCAGGTCGCGATCCTTGAGGCTGCGCCAGGCGGCGCCCATGCAGAACCGATCGGCGCCGTTTTCCTTCGCGCGGCGGGCCGCATCAACCACTTCGCCCAGCGGCATCAACTTGGAAGCATCCAGGCCGGTATCAAAATGCGCCGACTGGCTGCAATAGCCGCAATCCTCGGCGCAGCCGCCGGTCTTGATGGACAGCAGCTGCGACTTCTGCACCTTCCCGTCGGGCCAGTTCTGCCGCTTCACATCCAGCGCCTTGCCGATCAGCGTATCGAGCGGGCTTTCATAGAGCGCTTCGATCTCGGCGCGGGTCCAGTCATTGCGTGGAGTCAGATCGGTCATGGGTCATTCCTCGGGAGGGGGCAAACAGTGTCCGGCACTGCTAGCGGCCCCGACGCGAGCGATCAAGCTTGCGTCCGGGGCCTCGCCTGCGGCATAGGCCAGTCATGATCGTTCCCCCCTCGCCTTATGATGCCATTATTCTGGGTGCCGGCGCGGCAGGACTTTTTTGTGCCGGGCGAATGGGACAGATGGGGCTTAAGGCCCTTGTGCTCGACCATGCCGCGAAGCCCGCCGAAAAGGTGCGCATCTCCGGCGGCGGGCGCTGCAATTTCACCAATACCCATACCGCAGCAGACCGTTTCATTTCGCAGAACCCGCATTTCGCCAAGTCAGCCCTGGCGCGCTACACGCCGACCGACTTTATCGATCTTCTCGCGCGCCACGGCATCACCTGGCATGAGAAGACGCTCGGACAGCTCTTCTGCGACCAGAAATCCGGCGCCATCATCCAGATGCTGCTGGATGAGATGGAGATTGGCGGCGGTGAATTGCGCCTCAACACAGAGATAAAGTCGGTCACCCATGCCGATGGCCTGTTCACGGTGGAAACGTCGGGCGGCGTGCTGACGGCGCCGAAACTAGTCGTCGCCACGGGCGGGCTCTCCATTCCCAAGATGGGCGCAACCAGCCTTGCCTATGATATCGCCCGCCAGTTCGGGCACGACATCATTGCCACGCGTCCGGCCCTTGTGCCTTTCGTCTTCACCGGCGCGGACCAGGAAGACTTCGCCTCCATTTCCGGCGTTGCCTGCGATGTGCGCGCGCAGGCAGGCGGGACCAGTTTTGACGAGGCCATGCTGTTCACCCATCGCGGTCTGTCGGGACCTGCGATCCTTCAGGTCTCCTCCTACTGGTCACCGGGCGATCCGGTGACGCTATCCCTCCTCCCCGGCACTGACATTGCCGAAGTCCTCAAAACGGCCAAGCGCGACAAGCCGATGCAGACGCTCGCTTCCGCGCTTGAGACGCTTTTTTCCAAGCGGCTGGCAGGAATGGTCCAAGAACGGTCCGGGAATACCCACGCTTTACGCCTGGCTGACACATCACATGCCACATTGGAGGCCCTTGCGGTCACACTGAAGGAATGGATTGTCCGGCCAGCCGGGACGGAAGGCTGGCGCACGGCCGAGGTAACGGCAGGTGGGATAGATACGGCAAGCCTGTCGTCGCGAACCATGGAAAGCCGACATCTTGCCGGACTCTATTTCATCGGCGAATGCGTCGACGTCACGGGCTGGCTAGGCGGCTACAATTTCCAATGGGCCTGGGCCAGCGCCGCCGCCGCAGCGGAAAGCGCTGGCTGAACTTGTACTTCACCGGCAGGCTGTCATGCCGCTCAATGAAGGTCCCCTTCGGTCGCGGCGCTGTAGGCTGGCTGGGAAGACGCAGGCTGTTTCTCCGGGCGCTTGCCGAACATGTTCAGCGGGTAGAAGGCTTCTTCGGCCCAGTGGACCTGTCCGCCCGGCACGCGGTAGCGGGACGGCTGGCCGTCTGGCAGGAAGAGCGTGCCGAACATCCAGTCGAAGACGGAGAGGCAAAGGCCGTAATTGCAGTACATCTTGCCGTTCTTCCCATAGCCGTGATGGGCGTGGTGCATGGTCGGCATGATGAAGACATGTGACAGGGCGCGGAAGGCGGGGTTCGACAGGACGCGAGCATCAGCGCGCCAGTGCATGTGGGTGAACGTGTTCCAGAGGTAGAAGGGGACCAGGTAGATGGCGACCCCCTGGCCCATGCCGGCATAGATGAACAGCGCAATCATCCAGATGTGCGGCGTGAATACGGCCCAGAAGATGTTCTGGCGCTGCACGATGGACGAATTCATGGTTGTCGCGGAATGGTGCGTGCGGTGGATCTTCCAGAGCCAGGCCAGCTTGTGGCCTTTCTTCTGGCCGACATGCCCCCAGCGGTGGATCCAGTAGAAAGCGAACTCCACGGTGAAGAAAACGATCAGCGCCGCTTGCCAGACCGGGAGGGAGGCGGCGAAGCCCGCGCCCGCAGGGACCAGCCATGCGGCCAGGTACCCGACGGCCAGCGCCATCAGGGGCCGCGTCGTGACCGAATTTGTCAGGAAGGTCAGCATCGTCAGACCGAAGTCGCGCCTGGTATAGGTGCGCAGTCGGCCTGTCACGGCCTCCAGAATGAAGATGATCAGCGTCGCCAGATAGACCCAGAGCGCGTCCGAGGGTGTGAAAGAGTGGTCCAGCATCATGTTGGGTCCTCGTCTGTTTCCTTTGGGTTTCCGTCGTGTGGAGACGTGCGCGTGGCCGCCTCTTTGCCTGTTGTGAGACTATATTTAATGTATATGCATTAATTGGGCAACTGTCATGATGACCGGGATCGCGGCATAGAGGGGCGGAGACCCGAAATGGCAGGCAAGGAACGCGCGCAATTGACCCGGCAGAGCGAAACAAGGAACGGCCGGACGGCAATCATCGAGGCGGCAGAGGCCCTCTTCGCCGAATACGGCCTGCACGGCGCTTCATTCCGCCAGATCAGCGAGGCGGCGAAACAGAAGAACGCCTCCGCCATCCAGTACCATTTCGGATCGCGCGACCAGCTGGTGGAAGCCGTTTTCGAAAACCGGATGCGCAATGTGAACCCGAAGCGCCTGGCTCTGCTGGATGCGGTTCAGCCGACCGGCGGGACTGAGGAAGCCCGTGCGCTGGTCAGCACCTGGGTCTGGCCGCTGGCCGAGGAGCTGCGGCCGAGAGAGGAGGGCAATCACTATGTCCAGTTCATGGCGCGGGCGACGCGGGAAAAACAACTGGTGATCCAGCTCGCCCCGGCAGGTTTGATGACCGGCTGGTTCCTTGCGGCCGACCGGCTGAAGCAGCTGATGACCCATTTGCCGGAACAGGTCATTCGCACACGGCTGCTGGCAGCGAGCGACCAGTGCGTGAACTGCCTCGCCGCTTTCGAAGCGGAGCAGGCGGGCGCCTCACCCGATTTCGAACTTCAGGTCGAAACCCTGATCGACATGATCACCGCCGGCCTGATGACGCCGATGTCCGAAGCCAGCGAGCGGGCGATGAAAAAACGGGGCGAGCGGCGTAAGCAATCCTGATTGCAGGGGCTGCCTCAATCCGGACACCAGTTTTGCGGATCGTTGTCGCTTGACGCACGGGCGCACTGGTTCCATTCGATGCCCCCATGAGTGAAATGGACAAGACCGCCAGCCAGCCAGCCCGCAGGACACTCCTCCTCGGGGGCGGCCTGCTTGTGGGTGTCATCGTCCTCTTTGCCCTCGGCAAACTCGGCGTCATGCCGAGCGAGAAAGCGCTCAACACCTGGATGGAAACAGTTGCCGGCAGCCCATGGGGCCTTCCCGCCATCATTCTCGTCTTCTGCGTCGCGGCCTTTCTGGGCGTTCCGCAATTCGCCCTGATTGCAGCCGCCGTCGCCGTGTTTGGCCCCTGGCTGGGCTTTGCCTACGCGTGGATTGCCAACATGTTTTCCGGCTCATTCGCCTTCTGGCTCGGCCGTCTGGCAGGCGAGCAAATGTTCCGTCGCTACGCGGGTGCGACCGCCAACCGCCTGTCGGGCTTTGTCGGCCGGAATGCCTTTGCCACCAGCGCGCTGATCCGCAATGTCCCGACCGGGCCAGCCGTGATGGTGAACATGGCATTCGGCGTCAGTTCGGCAAAATACAGTAACTTTGCGCTGGGCATGGCGCTGGGTATCCTACCCAAAATCGCGCTGATCGCCTTTGCCGGGCAGAGCCTGTTTGCAGCCATGAAGGGCAATCCCGGCCTAGCCATTCTGGCCGCCATCATCGCCGCCGCCATCTATGCCGCCATCGCGCTTTATGCCCGGACACGCATGGGCCCGAAGGGGCAATCTGTCCCTTTGATCGGAGACAACCCAGTTGACACGGGGCCGAAACAAGATGATTAAACCCGTCATGTGCAAAATTTTGCCCCTTTGCCTCCTGCTTACCGGCCCCTGGCCGGAGCCGACCGCCTAGGTAACAGGCAGTTGCGCGGCCAGGGGAATGCTTCCAGCCCCCCTTTTTCTCATTAAGCAGAGCCGCAAACATCATGACTGCCAATCCACACATCCGTATTTTCGACACCACTTTGCGTGACGGCGAGCAATCGCCGGGCGCCTCCATGACCCATACAGAAAAGCTCGAACTCGCGAGCCTGATGGAAGACATGGGCGTCGATGTCATCGAAGCCGGTTTCCCCGCTGCCTCGGATGGCGACTTCGCCGCTGTCAGCGCCATCGCCGCTCAGTCCAAAAGCGCCATCATCTGCGGCCTCGCCCGCTCCACGCCCGGCGACATCGAACGATGCGCCGAAGCGGTGAAACATGCAGCCCGCCCGCGTATCCACACATTCATCTCCACCAGCCCCGTGCACATGAAGCACAAACTGAAGATGGGCCCGAATGCCGTGCTCGAAGCCGTCGGCCGTTCCGTCGCCCAGGCGCGCAACCATACCGACGACGTCGAGTGGAGCGCCGAAGACGCGACCCGCACCGATTTCGACTTCCTCTGCAAATGCATCGACGTCGCCATCGCATCCGGCGCCACGACGATCAATGTGCCCGACACGGTCGGCTATTCGCACCCCGATGAATATGGCGCCCTCTTCCGCCGCCTGATCGAGAATGTACCGAATTCCGACAAGGCGATCTGGTCGGCCCACTGTCACAATGACCTCGGCCTCGCCGTCGCCAACTCGATCTCCGCTGTCGCCAATGGCGCCCGCCAGATCGAATGCGCCATCAACGGCCTCGGCGAGCGCGCCGGCAATGCCGCGCTGGAAGAAGTCGTCATGGCGATGAAGGTCCGTGAGGATACGCTGCCCTATGCGACCGGCATCAATCCGATCTACCTGTCCCGCGCCTCCGCCATGGTCAGCCGCATCACCGGCTTTCCCGTGCAGTACAACAAGGCCATCGTCGGCAAGAACGCCTTCGCGCATGAAAGCGGCATCCATCAGGATGGCATGCTGAAAAATGCCGAAACCTATGAGATCATGAAGCCGGAAGATGTCGGCGTCGCAAAGACCTCGCTGGTCATGGGCAAGCATTCCGGCCGCCACGCCTTCCGCGACAAGCTGGAAAGCATGGGCTATTTCCTGGAAGGCGAGCCCCTGAACGACGCGTTCAAGCGCTTCAAGACACTGGCCGACAAGAAAAAGCATGTGTTCGACGACGACATCGCCGTGCTTGTGGACGACCAACTGGCCGCCGAAGGCGAGCGCATCGTGTTCAAGCGCCTGCGCGTCGTCTGCGGCACCGATGGCCCGCAAACGGCCGAGATCGACCTGACGGTTGAAGGCGAAGAGAAATACGCCATCGCGCGCGGCAACGGGCCCGTGGATGCCGTCTTCAACGCCATCCGCCAGATCGTGCCGCATGACAGCGTGCTGGATCTTTATCAGGTTCATGCCGTCACGGGCGGCACGGACGCACAGGCCACCGTTTCGGTGCGCCTGAATGGCGAAGGCATCATGGCCACGGGCCGGTCGTCCGACCCGGACACGCTGGTCGCCAGCGCCAAGGCCTATCTCCACGCGGTCAACAAGCTTGAAGCCCGCAAGGCCAAGCGCAAGGCCGCCTAGGCAACCATCCCACCCCTGACGCGATTCATATGTGCAGACACATCGGATCGCGTTAGGAAGCGGGCATGGCCAAGGTAAACAACCTGGAATCGCTCCTTGCGAGCCTGAGCGAGCAAACGGCTGGCGATGACGTCAGCGTGCGCGAAATGCTGAACGCGGTCGGCAGGCGGTCCTATGGGCCGATCCTGCTGCTGCTGGGCTTTATCGCGATCTCACCTTTGACGATCATTCCGGGCACGAGCTGGCTAGTCGCTCTGGTGATCCTGCTGATTGCCGGACAGATCGTCCTGGGCCGTGCATTTCCGTGGGTGCCCAAGCGCATTCTCGACTTCTCGTTCCCCCGATCGGCGCTTGTGACGGGCGTGGACAATGCGCGCCGATACGCGCGCCCTGTGGACAAGGTGCTGAAACCGCGTCTCGCCTTCCTGTCGCGCCCGCCTTTCGTGGGCCTTTCGGCGCTTGTTTGTATTGCTGCAGCACTGGTGACGTTCCCCCTTGGCCTTATTCCGTTCGGCCCTGTATTGCCGGGCCTGACGGTGCTCTTGTTCGGCCTCGGCCTGACGGCGCGCGATGGTTTTGTACTGATCGCGGCGGGCGCAGGCCTGGCCGGGGCGATTTATGTGCTCCTGCGGGTCTGGTCCGCCCTGCCCTTCGGCTGATCACAACGAATTCCCGTATCAGGACACTCGGCTTGCACGGCTTTGCCGCACACTGTTACATGGCGCAGCGCAGAAAGCGCCGGGATCGGGATAATGGCCAGTTTCAGCCTCTTGGAAAAGCGAACCGAGTCGCGACGTGTCCGCTACCGGTCGGCCCGGCGCTTGCCCTTCATGCCCTATGGTTTCGTGCCCGCCTTCGGCCTGCTTGTGCTCTTGTGGATCGGCATGGGCCCCTTTGCGAAATACGTGATTGAACAGTCGGTCATTCGCTCGACCGAGCAGGTGCTTGCCACCAATGACGCGGAATGGGCGCAGGCCGTGGTTTCCGGGCAGCAGGTCTGGTTGGAAGGCCAGCCATCGACGGCGATGGAAGGCGAGCAGCTTGTCTCACTGGTGCGCGCAGCGCGCATGCCCGCCCTGTTTGGCGACGAGCGGCCCGTGACCCGTGTACGCGCACGCTATGGCGCGCCCATCACGTCACCCACTGCGACCCGCAAGCCCGAATGGACCTTCAGGGTGTCTGCCGGCGTCATGAAACTCGAAGGCACCGTGCCGGATGAGGTCACCCGCAGCTCGCTCGCTGCCGCTGCAGAAGGCCTTGTCGATGGCCAGCATATCATGCGCGTTGAGGACTTTCTGACCGTCACACATGTCGCCGAGGATACGGCCTATACCGAAGTCGCCCTGAAAGGCATCGCGGCGGTCGGCCAGTGCGACCAGGGCGTTGCAACCTTCCTCAATGAAGAATTTTCACTCCGCTGCGAGTTGCCGAATGACGGCGTGCCCCGCATTCAACAGCTCATCGCCCAGCCGCTGCCGGTCGGGCGTCTCGGCAATGTCGACATATTGCCGAATGAGGCCGTCGCGACGTGCGACAGTTCGCTGGCGGACCTGCTGGGCACCACGCATATCGAATTTGCGCTCGCCAGCGCCGAGATCGATCCGTCGAGCAATGAATTGCTGCAGTCGGTAGCCGATGCCGCAGCGAACTGTCCCGGGACTCTGCGCATCGAAGGCCACACCGACAGCATGGGTAGCGCGAATGCCAACGAGCTGCTCGGCGATGCCCGTGCCGAGGCTGTTCGCGAAGCCCTTATCGATCGGGGCATCCCGGCTGAACGCCTGATCGCCGAAGGCTTCGGCGCCCGCCGCCCGATTGATGACAACACTACGGCCGAAGGCCGCGCCCATAACCGCCGGATCGAAATTCGCGTCGTCCGTGCATCTGATTGACCCAAGCGGCCCGATCGGGCCTTCTGGAATCCCGAGTTCAAAACCATGTTCTTTCTTCTTGCCCAGATTTTCCCTCTCCTGCTCCTGGCCGCCGTGCTGGGGGCTGTGCTTGCCTATTGGTGGCTGAAGAACCGGCAGATGGACGTCACAGAGTCCTATGAGCTGATTACCGAGCGCCTTGCGGCGATCGAGGCCCGCCCGGAACCTGCTGCACGCGAAGATTATGAAGCCGGCATGGCGCTGATCTCGTCGGCAGTCCGCTCGCTGCGCATGCCGGACATGGAGCCGGTCAACCAGCGCCTGTCCGCGCTCGAAGCCTCCGTCTCCGGCTTTACCGTGCCGGAAACCGATTTGGCGCCGCTTCATGGCAAGTTCGACGGCGTCGATGCAAACCTCTCGGGCATCGCCTCACGCCTCGCAGACATCGAAGGCCGCATGACGGCGCAAGACCCGCGCCTGACGGCTCTGGATGAGCGCCTGTCCGGCCTGGGAACACGGTTCGCCGATGTCGATCCGCGTTTCACGAAACTGGATGAACGCCTTGCGGCGCTCGACGCGGCCGCCGCCTCCATTGCCAGCGCTGTCGGCGAGCTGCGCAATACAGACCTCCAGCCGGTCGATGCCCGCTTCGGAAAGATCGAGGATACGCTCGCAGCGTTCAAGATTCCGGAAGTCGATCTCGGCCCCCTTCACAGCGGACTGGCCCGCCTTGACCTGACAATTGCCGGCCTTGACCGCCCCGCGACCGATCTTGGCCCGGTCCAGACCCGGCTATCCGAGTTCGAAAGCCGCCTCAGCCTCCTCGGCGACCGGCTCGAAGCGGCCCAGAAGCGCGATATGGACAGGCTGTCTGCGGACATCACGGCCGTGGCCTCCGGCGTATCAGGTATCGAGATGCCGGACATGGGCGCGGTCTACCAGCGGCTCGTCAGCGTCGAACATGCCATTGCGACCTTTACCATCCCCGAGCCAAACCTGGCGCCGATGTATGAACGCCTCACCGCGCTGGAAGAAACCGTATCGGCCATCCGCACCGCAATGCCGCGTACGCCTGACTTCGCGCCTGTCGAACGCCGCATTGCCAGCCTGCAGGAAGCCTTCCTGACACAGACGCCGACCGACTTCACGCCGGTGCTGGATGCTGTTCAGGCCATTGAAGGCAATCTCGACCTTGAAGCCATGGAGAACCGGCTCAACGCGATCGAGTATGGCCTCGCGGCCATCCATCACACACTCCGCGCACGCCCTGAACCGGCTGCCCCCAAGACGGAGCGTGCCGCAAGAACGCGGACAGCCCCCGCTGCGGTTTCGCCCTCACCTGCGGTTTCGGCGACACCCTTGGCGCCCCCTCCCCCGCCGCCGCGCGAACTCGACCCGATCAATGAAGCGCGGCGCGAAGACGATGAGGCTAACCTGCTCGTCGAGGCCGCCTTCGGTGATGCCGACGATCTTGAACGCATCAACGGCGTCGGCCCGATGCTGTGCGAACTGCTGCATGAAGTGGGTGTGTTCTATTTCTGGCAGGTGGCCGAATGGAGCCCGCAGGATGTCGAATGGGTCGACGGAAAGCTGCAACACTTCAAGGGCCGCATCACCCGCGACAAATGGGTCGATCAGGCACGCGACCTGGCCATGCTGCCGGATTCGGCACGCCGCCCTGGCTCATAGGTCGTTACGCGGGTCCTTGCCGGTCATCAGGGCCGCGTCGGCAAACTGTGCCTCGGCCCGCACACGCGGCAGCGCTTCGGGATATTCCTTCTGCAGCCAGTCGATCATTTCTTCACGGATGTAACAGCGCAGGTCCCAGGCCTGCGGTGAATTGCGTGCGCTGGCGAGCGCCCGGATCGTCAGCGTGGCATTGTCCTTGGTCTCCGACACTTGCAGGTTCACGACATCGCCATCCCAGAGCGGCGTGGACTTGCATATCTCGGTCAGCTTCTCGCGCATTTCCTTCACAGGGGCGCGATAGTCGACATACCAGAACACGCTGCCGATGATGGACGCAGACTGGCGTGTCCAGTTCTGGAAAGGCTTCTCGATGAAATAGGACACCGGCACGACGAGGCGCCGCCAGTCCCATATCTTGATCACAACATAGAAGAGGCCAATCTCCTCGATCCAGCCCCATTCGCCTTCGACCACGACTGCATCCTTGATGCGGATCGGCTGTGTAAACGCGATCTGCAAACCGGCAATGAGGTTGCTGAGCACGGGGCGCGCCGCGAGACCGATGGCCAGGCCGGCAATACCCGCTGATGCAAACAGGCTGACACCGAATTGTCTGACGCCCGGAATAACTGTCAGAGCAGCAGCGACTGAGACAATGGCACCTATGACCACCCACACCCGCCGCGTAACGTCGAGCCGCGTCGCCAGCTTGCGCGCCGTCAGGTCATCCGGTTGGTCCATTTTCAGCATAGAAAGGCGGCGCTTTATCAGCGCATCCACCGTTGTGGTTATCGCCCAGCCAATGGCGCCGACGATGAAGACGCTTGAGAGCACGGACAGCGTGCTGACGATGACAGGCGGAAGGGCAATGTCTTCTGGCAGGAAGTGAGGGCCCGCGCCGCATGCGACTGCCAACAGCGCAAACACGACCGGCGGCCGGAAGCGTTTAATCCAGCGGGTCTTATGCTTGAATGTCTCTTGTGGTGCGATCTGGCTAGCCTTCTCTGTCTTCGATCTACGGTTACGGTCCCAATCGAGTTCCAACAGGTCAACAAGGGTAGGGCAATTAAGGCGCCATGACGGGGTTTCAGCGCAGTAGCGCCCAAGCCTTGGGCACAGCAAAGCCAGCGCCTGCTTGACAGGCGGCCAAGTTCCGGCGACGCCATCCGCCGTGAATAGTGACGTTTCCCTCCCCCCTGTCCGTGGCAAGCTGATCGCGCAGGCGAGCCTTGCCCCCTATACATGGTTCCGTGTCGGCGGCCCGGCAGACTGGCTGTTCCTGCCCGCCGATACCGATGACCTCGCTGATTTCCTGAAGCAGCTGGACCCCTCGATACCCGTTACTGTGCTGGGCGTCGGCTCGAACGTGATTGTGCGCGATGGAGGCGTTGAAGGCGTGGTCGTGCGCCTGATGGGCAAGGCCTGGGGCAAGGTTGAAGCCGAAGATGGCATTACGGTCTCGGCAGGCGCAGGCGCGCTGGATCTCGCTGTCGCAAAGACCGCCGCCGAGAATGGCATAAAGGGACTGGAATTCCTGTCAGGCATACCCGGTTCGCTAGGCGGTGCCACGCGGACCAATGCCGGCTGCTATGGCAAGGAATTGCGGGACGTTCTCGTCAGCCTGCAAGGCATCCGGCGCGATGGTAGCCGCGTCGTCTATCGCGGTCCGGGCCGCGAGGGCGCTCAACCGGAAGCCCATTTCTCCTATCGCCACACAGACCTGCCGGATGACCTGATCGTCACCCGCCTGCTGCTCGAAGGCAATGACACGGGCGCCCCGGCTGACATTCTGGATGATATCGAAGCCCTGCAGAAACGCCGGGGAGAGACCCAGCCGATCCGCGAAAAGACATCCGGCTCGACCTTCGCCAATCCCGATCCGCCCGGCACGCCAAACCAGCGCTCAGCCTGGAAACTGATCGACGCAGCAGGCTGCCGCGGGCTGCGCGTCGGCGGCGCACAGGTTTCCGAGCTGCACTGCAACTTCCTGATCAATACCGGCGATGCGACCGCCGCCGATCTCGAGACGCTCGGCGAGACCGTTCGCGCCCGCGTGCTGGACCACAGCGGCGTCCAGCTGCGCTGGGAAGTGCGCCGCATCGGGCGGCTTGTGTCGCCGCGGTGACTTTTTCGTAACTTGAGCCGGAGCATGATCCGGTTTCGCCTGACTCATGCCGCTTTCGTGGGGCATAGGCGGTGGCAAGCGGCAGAAAACCCGCACTCAACTTGCAAGAAGGACAGGCCATGAAGCGCGTTGCAGTCATTTACGGGGGCTGGTCCTCCGAACGTGAGGTCTCTCTCTCCTCTGGCGGACAGATGGCAAAGGCGGCGCGTGCAGCGGGATATGATGTCGTCGAGATTGATGCCGGGCGCGATCTGGCCGCACAGCTCAGCGAAGCGCAACCGGATGTCGTGCTGAACGGCCTGCATGGCCCCTGGGGCGAGGATGGTTGCGTGCAGGGCCTGCTCGAAGTCATGGGCCTGCCCTATTCCCATTCCGGCGTGCTGGCCTCGGCCCTCGCCATGGACAAGCTGAAATCCAAGGCGGTCTACCGCGATGCGGGCCTGCCAATCGCTGCCGACAAGCGCGTAACGCGCGCAGAAGCCGCCGCCAGCCACCCCCTGAAGCCCCCCTATGTCGTCAAACCGGTCGCGGAAGGGTCCAGTTTTGGCGTGCTGATCGTGCGCGAAGGGGCCAATACGCCACCACAGGAGTTGCTGGGCTCCAGCTGGCACTATGGCGACAATCTCATGGCCGAGGAATTCATCCCCGGCCGCGAATTGACGGTTGGCGTGTTGGGCGACCGGGCCCTCGCTGTCACCGAGATCACGACCTTAAGGGACTATTACGATTTTGATGCGAAATATCAGGCTGGAGGATCGCAGCATGTGATCCCGGCAAACCTGCCTGCTCACGTGACCGAAGCCGCGATGGACGCAGCTCTCAGGGCACATCAGGCGCTCGGTTGCCGGGGAGCCACGCGGTCCGATTTTCGCTATGATGACAAGAGAGACCGCCTCGTGATCCTGGAAACAAATACACAGCCCGGCATGACGCCCACCTCGCTTGTCCCCGAACAGGCCGCTTTCGTAGGCATGTCCTTCGAAGCGCTTGTCGCATGGATGATCGAGGATGCTTCATGCCAAAGGTAAGCCGTAACCAGTCTGTCCCTTCCCGTTCGCGCCGCCGCCCCGCCACCATCGTCGATGAGTCGACGGGCGAGGAAATCCGCGTTTCGTCGATCCTGTTCGGACTTGTCATGCTGATCGCCATCATCGTGGCCACGGCCGCATGGATGGGAGGATCGCTGTCGCAGATCGAAACGCGCTTTGGTAGCTTCATGGATGATACGGCCCGCATGGCTGGCGTGTCGGTCAATGATGTCTCCGTACTGGGCCTTGAGCAGAACCCGGCGCTGGCCGACGATGTGCGCGCCGCTGCCATGATCGAGCCCGGCGAGAACATGTTCCGCGCCGACCCGAGCCTGATCCGCCGCCGCGTCGAAGCCACCCGCAAGGTGCTGAACGTGCGCGTCCATCGCCTGTGGCCGGGCCAGATCGTGATCATCGCAGACGCCGCAGAGCCCGTTGCCCTATGGCACGATGGCAAGGAATGGACAGTCGTTGATGGCCTTGGCCGCATCCTCCCTGATGCAAATGCCGATGACCACAAGACCCTCGTTCGCCTGGCAGGCCGTGGCGCGCCGCTCGCTGCCCCGGCCCTCGTCAAGGCCCTCAAGGACGCGCCGGATGTTTCTGCCCGCCTCGCCATCGCCACGCGCGTTGCTGATCGTCGCTGGGACGTGCGGCTCGTAAATGGCGCCACGGTTCGCTTGCCGGAAGACGCCGGCATGGAAAGCGCCCTCGCCCGCCTCACAAAGCTGCAGACGCGCACTGCCCTGTTGCAGCGCCCGGTCACCATGATCGACCTGCGCAACAAGGGCCGCGTCTACCTGTCGCCTGCGCTTGAAAGCGGCGCGATCAAAGTTGCAGAGGCAGCCCGTTCCTGATGGCAAATGTACAGTCCAGACGCATCGCCCTGAATGGGTCCCGCAGCACCGGCACAGTGGCCGCGCTGGACATAGGCTGTTCCAAGATCACCTGCCTGATCGGCCGCAATGATGGCAGTGGCCCGCGCCGCTTCCAGATTCTCGGCGGCGGACGCCAGCAATCGCGCGGCTTCAATGGCGGCGCCATCACCGATATGGAAGGCCTTGAGCGCTCCATCCGCCTCGCCGTGGAAGATGCCGAGCGTGAAGCCGGCGAGCAGATCAGCGAAGTCATCCTCGGCATTACCGGTCCGAAACTCGCCTGCACACTGGTGACAGCCGCCATCGAGATTGGCGGCCGCTCCATCACGCACAAGGAAATCAAGCGCCTGCAGGCGCTGGCCCTTTCCAAAGCGCCATCCAAGGGCGTCGATGTTCTGGCCGCATGGCCTGTCGCTTATCGCGTCGACCAACAGGAAGGTGTGCGCCAGCCCGCCGGCATGTATGCCGAACAGCTAGGCATCCTGCTGTCTGTTGTCACAGCCCCGCGCCCGATCATCAAGAACCTCGTCGAATGCGTTGGCCGCGCCCATCTTGGCGTCTCGGCCCTTGTCCCCTCTTCCATCGCCAGCGGCGCAGGCACGCTGATCGATGATGAGATAGAGAATGGCGCCATCTGTATCGACATGGGCGCCGGCGTTACTGCGGTCTCGGTCTACTTAAACGGCTCACCCGCCTGGCTTGGCCTGGTGCCGACAGGCGGCACCCATGTCACCAGCGATATCGCGCAAGGTATCGGTACGACATTCGCAGCCGCCGAGCGGCTCAAGTCCGTCTACGGCACGGCCAATCTTGAAGGCCCGGGCCTTGCTGAACGCATCGAGGCGCCTCGCCTTGGCGATGACGGCCGCCTTCACGGAATGCGCATGGAAAAAGGCGCGATTGCCGAAATCATTGCCCCACGCATCGAAGAGACTTTCGAGCTGGTGCAGAAAACGCTCAATGCCAGCGGCGTGCGTTCCGTGCTGCCCCGCCGCATTGTTCTGACCGGTGGCGCGAGCCAGCTGTCGGGCGTGCGCGACGTCGCCTCCCGCATCCTCAATGCACCTGTCCGGCTCGGCCGCCCGACAATCGCCGAATTTCTGGGCGAAACACTGGGGACGCCTGCTTTTTCCACAGCCTCGGGTCTGCTACTGTATTCGGAGTTGGGATTCGTGGACGCAGCTGGGGCAGGCGTCGCAGTGAAGGAATATGGAGCCGAAACGGGCAGCGGAGCAGTGAACAAGGCATTCCATTGGCTGAAAGAAAATTTCTGACGCCTTTTGTCTTCACTTAACTGTCTTTTAGCCGTGAGGGGCCAAGGTGGCTTCAACCCGGTTCCGGAATGTTGATTGAGGTACGCGAATGACACATGAACTCACGCCCAGGATTCTCGTCTTCGGTGTTGGCGGCGCAGGCGGAAACGCTGTCGACAACATGATCGAGGCCAACCTGCAGGGCGTCGAATTCATCGTCGCCAATACGGACGCTCAGGCGCTCAACCGCTCCAAGACAGAGCAGCGCATCCAGCTCGGCCCGGAAACGACTTCCGGCCTCGGCGCAGGCGCTCGCCCGGAAGTGGGCGCGAAAGCCGCCGAAGAGTCGATCGCCGAGATCAAGGAATACCTGACCGACGCGCACATGGTATTCATCGCCGCTGGCATGGGCGGCGGCACAGGCACGGGCGCCGCGCCCGTCATCGCGCGCACCGCGCAGGAAATGGGCATCCTCACGGTTGCTGTCGTCACCAAGCCCTTCGGCTTTGAAGGCGCCCGCCGGATGGCGCTGGCTAATCAAGGCCTCATCGACATTCGCAAGCATGTCGACACGATGATCGTGGTGCCGAACCAGAACCTCTTCCGCATTGCCAATGACCGCACCACATTCGCCGAAGCCTTCCGCATGGCCGACGACGTGCTCTATTCCGGCGTTCGCGGCATCACCGACCTGATGGTCATGCCCGGCCTCATCAACCTCGACTTTGCCGATGTCGGCTCGATCATGCGCGGTATGGGCACAGCCATGATGGGCATGGGCGAAGCTGAAGGTGAAGGTCGCGCGCTTGAGGCCGCCCGTTCGGCCATCGACAACCCGCTGCTTGATGAAGTCAGCCTCAAAGGCGCCAAGGGTGTTCTGATCAACATCACCGGCGGCTATGACATGACGCTGTTCGAACTGGACGAAGCCGCCAACGAGATCCGTCGCGAGATCGATCCGAACGCCAACATCATTCTCGGCTCGGCCTTCGACCCAGAGCTTGAAGGCAAGATCCGCGTATCGGTCGTCGCCGCAGGCATTGAGGCCGGCGAGGACATCAAAGCCGAATCCCAGCCGGTTCGCGAAACGGTTCGCCAGCCCATCGCTGCGCCGATCGCGGAAGAAGTCGAAACAAAGTCCGAAGCCGCAGAGGCCGACGAGCGTCCCCTGGTCATCACCGGCCACACATCGCCGATGCGCTCCGAAGAGAGCGACCCCCGTTCCGACTTCAAGGGTCAGCCGCTGCCGGCCGATCATTATGAAGGCGCCGAGGGCGAAGATGAAGTGACCGCAGACGCCGTCTTCGGATCGCGCAAGGAAGCCCCTGCCCCGGACAAGGCTCGCCCTGAGCAAGGTGCATCCGGCTTCTCCCATCTCTTCGGCTGGCGCCGCAATCCGCAGGGCGAGAATGACGACGCTCCGGACACACGCGTTCCGGCCCAGATCATCTCTTCCCCGGACGACCATCCCGAAGCAGCCCCGTTCGATGACGCCGACCTCGAAATCCCGGCCTTCCTGCGCCGCTCGGCCAACCACTGATCAGGCCAGAAAACACAGGCCTTCGCGGCCGATTTGCTTCAGAATAAGTACAATGAATACAGGGCCGTGATGCAGATCACGGCCCTTTTTGTAACACGACGAAACAAGGCGTGTTTTGTACTTGCGGCCAAGCCCCTCCAGATTGCAGCCTGAAGTGTTGAATCGATAAGGTTGAGTGGCATGCAGATGCAGCAGACAATTGAACGTCCGGCGGTTTGTGCCGGCATCGGCGTTCATAGCGGCGAAAAAGCCCGGCTTGTCCTGAAACCTGCCCCTGTCGGCACCGGTGTCGTATTCCGGCGGACAGACCTTGATGCCAGCGACATCACCGTCCATGCGCATGCTGATGCTGTGTCTGATACGCGCCTCGGCACGACACTGACAAATGAGGCAGGCGTCTCCGTTGCAGTGGTCGAACACCTCATGGCCGCGCTCGCTGGCATGGGTATCGACAACCTGATCATCGACATTGATGGCCCCGAAGTGCCGATCATGGATGGCTCCTCGGCCGTTTTCTGCGAACTGTTGCTGCAGGCTGGCCTGAAAAAACAGTCTGCGCCGCGCCGCCGCATCCGCATTCTTGAGCCTGTCGAGATCGTCGATGGCCCGAAACGCGCCACGCTGTCACCATCTGATGATTCCGTGCTGACACTTCGCGCACGTATCGAATACGACGATTCAGTCATCGGCATTCAGCAGATGGCCCTGCGCCTGGCTCCGGGCATGTTCGCCCGTGATCTCGCCTTTGCCCGCACGTATGGCTTTGCCCGCGACGTTGAAATGCTACGCGCCAATGGGCTCGCCCGTGGTGGCTCGCTGGATAATGCGGTCGTTGTCGAAGATGGCGCCGTGATGAACCCTGAAGGCCTGCGCGCCGAAGACGAGTTCGTGCGCCACAAGATGCTGGATGCCGTCGGCGACCTCATGCTGGCCGGTGCGCCGATTGCCGGCAGCTATGACGCTGTCCAGCCCGGCCATGCGCTAAACAATGCCCTTGTGCGCAAGCTTTTGACCACACCGGCTGCCTGGTGCTGGGAAACGGATGCCGATATCGAGGCACAAATGCCGGCTCGCGCCCGCGTTTCGGTATAAAGCCGTCACTCGCGCCGAGGCTTCATTACGGGCACTTAACATGCCGCATGACAATGATCCTTGGAAATCCGGTCCAGTTCAGGCTAATCAAGCTGAAGACATTCACAGCTGAAAGTTCCCGACAGGCATGTCCCTTCCGAAACTCCGCCCAAGCCTTCTGATCCTGGCCACAGTCGTCGCTATTTCAGGCTGCCAGTCCGGCAGCAAGCGCAAGCAGGAACTCGCCTATGTCGAGCGTCCGGTCGAGCAGCTCTACAACGCCGCCGCCGTCCAGCTGGACAAGCGCAACTATCCCCGCGCCATTCTCCTGTTCAACGAAGTCGAGCGCCAGCACCCCTATTCCGAGTGGGCGCGCAAATCCATGGTTATGACGGCCTATGCCAACTACCAGGCGCGCGACTATGACGAGGCCATCTCGTCGGCCCAGTCCTATCTCAGCCTGCATCCGGGCGGGTCTGAGGCCGATTACGCCTATTACCTTATCGCCTGTTCCTATTTTGACCAGATCGTCGATATCGGCCGCGACCAGCGCACCACCGAACTGGCACTGGCTGCCCTTCAGGACGTGACACGCCGGTATCCTGAAACGTCCTATGCGCGCGATGCCAGCCTGAAGATCGACATGGTCAACGACCAGCTCGCGGGCAAGGAAATGGAGATTGGCCGCTGGTACCTGCGCTCAAACCAGACCCTGGCAGCTGTGAACCGCTTCAAGACCGTGGTGACGACCTATGACACCACATCCCACACGCCAGAGGCCCTGCACCGCCTTGTCGAATCCTATCTGACGCTGGGCCTCCGCGACCAGGCGCTCGCAGCCGGTGCAACGCTTGGCTACAACTATCCAACAAGCGACTGGTACAAGATGAGCTACCGCCTGCTCACCAAGGAAGGCCTTGATCCCGAGGCTGTCGTTCCACAACGCACCCTGATCCAGAAAATCCTTCCGGGCGGCAAATAGGCCTTACGCCCCTTCGATCAGGGCCAGCCATTCGTCTTCCGTGAGCGTTTTGACGCCCAGAGCTTCGGCCTTGGCAAGCTTTGATCCTGCGCCCGGCCCCGCGACGAGAATATCCGTCTTCGCCGAGACTGATCCGGAGACTTTCGCGCCGAGGGAGCTGGCCCGGGCCTTGGCTTCGTCGCGCGTCATGCGCTCAAGTGTGCCGGTGAAAACGACCGTCTTGCCGGCCACGGGGCTGTCGCTCGCCGCGGCCGTCTCGTCCTCGACCGTAACTTCGGACAGGAGCGCTGAGAGCATCTCGGCATTATGTGGCTCGTTGACGAAGGCGCGGAGGGAGCCAACGGCTGCGCCGCCGATGCCATCAATCCCCATCAGTTCAGCCGTTGCCTCGCCATCCGGGCCCTGCTGGGCTGACGCTTCGACAAGCGTCCAGAAAACGGTCCAGGACAGGAAGTGGCGGGCAAACTGGTTGGCCGTTGTCTGCCCGACATGGCGGATTCCCAGACCGTTCAGGAACCGTGCGAAGGGGACCTTCCGCCGGGCATCGATGGCGGCGAGAAGTTTCTTTGCAGACTGGGCGCCAAACCCATCCCATTCGGCCAGTGGCGGCAGGTCCAGCTCCGCAATGCGTTGCTCAATGCGGAAGATATCCTGCGGCGCCCGAACGACACCCTTTTCGTAGAAGAGCTGAACTTGTTTCGCGCCGAGCCCGTCAATATCGAGCGACTTGCGTGACACGAAATGCTTCAGCCGCTCGACGGCCTGTGCGGGGCAAACCAAGCCGCCTGTGCACCGGCGGCGCACATCCGACTCGCCCTTCTCGTCCACATCCCTGACCGCTGCTGAGCCGCAGACGGGACATTCATGGGGCATTTCGAAGGGCTTCCCGGACCCTTCTGTGACCACTCTCAGGACTTGCGGGATGACATCCCCGGCGCGCTGGATCTCGACCGTGTCGCCAACCTTGACGCCAAGACGCGCGATTTCGTCTTCATTGTGGAGCGTGGCATTCGACACAACCACGCCGCCGACGGTCACGGGCGTAAGGCGTGCGACCGGCGTCAGCGAACCCGTACGCCCGACCTGGATTGTGATGTCTTCGAGAAGCGTTGTCGCCTTCTCGGCGGGGAACTTGTGTGCAATGGCCCAGCGCGGCGCTCGGCTGACAAAGCCAAGCCGCTGCTGCCAGTCGAGCCGGTCAACCTTGTAGACGACGCCATCAATGTCATAGCCGAGGCTCGCCCGCTGGCGCTCGAAATCCCGGTAGGCCGAGATCAGTCCATCGACGCTGTCCGCGCGCGTCATCAGCGTGTTCACGTCGAAACCCCATTTTGCAAAAAGGGCGATGGCATCGGTCTGGGTTTCGGCAAAAGGCGCGCTCGCAGCGGCCCAGGCATAGGCGAAGAATTTCAGCGGGCGCGATTTGGTGATCTCGATATCCAGCTGACGCAGGCTGCCTGCGGCTGCATTCCGCGGATTGGCAAAAACCTTGCGGCCTGCTTCGGCCTCCCGGGCGTTGAGCGACGCAAAATCAGCGTGGGACATGTAGACCTCGCCGCGGATCTCGACGCTGTCCGGCCAGCCTTTCCCGGCCAAGGCTTCCGGCACATCATCCAGCGTGCGGGCATTGGCGGTGACATCCTCGCCGACCTGCCCGTCGCCGCGTGTGGCGGCGCGTACCAGCTTGCCCTTCTCATAGGTCAGGCTGAGGGAAAGACCATCGATCTTTGGCTCGGCCGTAATCGCGACCGACTCGTCTTCCGAAAGCCCGAGGAAACGCCGGATACGGCCCACGAATTCGGCCACGTCCTCGTCAGAAAACGCATTGTCGAGCGACAGCATGGGCGCGCCATGGGCCGCCTTGGAAAACCCGTCACCGACACTGGCGCCGACCCGCTCAGCCGGGCTGTCAGCGCGCTTGAGTTCAGGAAAACGGGCTTCGATTGCGAGGTTGCGCTGGCGCAGCGCATCATATTCCGCATCGGTCAGGCTGGGCGCATCGTTCTGGTAATAGGCTTCGTCGGCTTCGCGGATCGCATCGGCCAGACGTGCGAGTTCTTCTTCAGCTTCCTGAGGCGTCAGCGCTTCGACGGGGACGGGTTGGCTCATACATCCTCCAGCAACCTCCCTGCGGCAGCCCGGGCCTCTTCGGTGACCTCGGCGCCAGAGAGCATTCGGGCAATTTCTTCCTGCCTAGCGCTGTCATCTAGCCCGCGAACGCGCGTCCCGCCAGCACGATCGGTGTCTTTTTCAACAAGCCACTGTGCTGCAGCCGAAGCGGCAACCTGCGGGCTGTGGGTCACGGCAAAGACCTGCCGCGCACCCGCCAGTCGCACGAGGCGCTCGCCGATGGCGGCGGCTACAGACCCGCCGACGCCTTGGTCGACTTCATCGAAGATGAGGGTCTGGGCCGAGCCTGCCTCGGCCAGCGCGCATTTAAGCGCCAGCGAGAAACGGGCGAGTTCACCGCCCGAGGCAATCTTGCGCAGGGGGCCGAACCCGGCGCCGGGATTGGTCTCGGCTTCGAATTCCACACGGTCGGCGCCATTTGCACTGCCCTCCCCTTCGGGCAGGGCTTCGACACAGATGCCAATGGTCGCCCGGCCAAGCTTCAGCGGCGCCAACTCTTTCGCGATGGCCTTTTCAAGCTGGCCGGCAGCCGCCTTGCGGGCGACAGTCAGCTTCTCGGCCACCTGATGGTAGCGCGCCTGCGTCGCTGTCTCTGCCTTGCGCGCCGCAATCAGGGCATCCTCGCCCGCTTCAGCCAGGTCGAGCTGACCGCGAAATTTCGCGAGCAGGTCCGGCAGGGCTTCAGGCTCTGTCATGTGTTTGCGGGCGAGCGCACGCAGCGCAAAAAGGCGTGCTTCGGCGCTTTCGAGCGCATCCGTATCGTGAGAGATCAGGCGTTCCAGACCGAACACGGCCGCACCGGCTTCACGCGTTTCGATGATCGCGCGCTCAATGGCTTCTGCCGCCGCCCGCGCGGCAACTGGCAGCGTCTCATCCGATCCCTCAAAGCCCGGCAGGCGACAGATGCGTTCGACGGCCCGCGCAGCGCGGGAGAGTGCCGTCTCCATATCGGCGCCATCCATGGCCGTTTCAGCTTCGCTGACCGCTTCAGTCACCCGCTCGGACTGCATCAGGCGCATGCGGCGGGTGGTCAGCTCTTCAGCCTCGCCCGAAACCGGCGCCAGCCGCTCAAGTTCGTCAACGGCCTGTCCGAGCCATTCGCGCGCGGCAATGGCCTCGGCCTGCTCCGCCTCAAGCCGCGCCCGCGTCTCGCGGGCCTCATGCAGGGCATCGAAAGCCGTCGAACAGGCTGAGAGGAGCGCCTCATTGCCCGCAAACTGGTCCAGCAAGCGGCGATGCATGGAGGGCCGCATCAGGGCCGAAGCCGCATGCTGACCGTGAATCTCGACAAGCATTTCGCCAATCTCGGCGAGCAGTGCGGCGCTCACGGCCTGATCGTTCACAAAGGCCCGCGCCGGGCCGCTTGTGCGGATAACGCGCTTCAGCGTCAGCGCTTCGTCCATCGAGGCCTCGATCCCCTGCTCCTGCAGCAGGGCCCAGACCGGGTGGCGGGAAGGCGGGCCGAACTCGACCGCCACGCTCGCCTGCTGCGTGCCATTCCGGATAAAGGACCGGTCAGCAGACGCGCCCATGGCGAGCGACAAGGCATCAAGGATGATCGACTTACCAGCCCCTGTTTCGCCCGTAAGCGCGGTGAAGCCAGCGCCGGGCTCAATGTCCAGGCGGTCAATCAGAACGAAATCGCGGATCGAAATGGACAGGATCATGCTTGTTCCAATACCATTGGAACAAAGCAAGAACAATACGCTTTTTCGTTAACGCGATCAGATCACTGCGCATGCCTGTTCAAGCCATGCCTTCACATCGCCCTCAAGCTGGCCTGCCAGGATGTCCTGCACGCGCGCGTGATAGGCGTTGACCCAGTCCCGCTCGGCTTTGGACAGCAGGTCGACCACGATCAGATCCCGCGCGAGGGGCGCCCAAGTCAGGCATTCGAAGCCCATCATGTCGATCTCTCCGCCCGGAATGGCGGCTGGTGGCGTGACATATTGCAGGTTCTCGATGCGGATGCCGTAATAGCCTTCGCGGTAATAGCCAGGTTCGTTCGATACGATCATGCCGGGCGCCAGTGGCACGGCGTTCCAGGGCTTCGCGATGCGGTGCGGGCCCTCATGGACGCCGAGATAGACGCCGACGCCATGGCCGGTGCCATGCTGGTAATCCAGCCCGGCCTGCCAGAGCGCGTGGCGCGCCAGCACATCAAGGTGGGTGCCTGTCGTCCCTTTCGGGAAGCGCACGGCGGCGAGCGCGATGTGGCCTTTGAGAACGAGCGTGTAGTGCTTGCACATGTCATCGCTCGCCTTGCCGATGGGCACGGTGCGCGTGACGTCCGTTGTTCCGTCGAGATACTGACCGCCGGAATCCACGAGGAAGAGGGAATCTTTTTCCAGAACCATATTCGACGCGGTCGATACGCGGTAGTGCGGGAGCGCGCCATGCGGGCCTGCGCCTGAAATGGTCGGGAAAGAGAGGTCGTTCAGGCCGGAATATTCCTCGCGGAAGGCTTCCAGCTTCATGGCCGCTTCAATCTCGGTGACCTTGCCGCTCTGGGCTTCGGTATCGAGCCAGTGCAGGAACTTGGTCAGGGCCACGCCGTCGCGATTGTGCGCGGCCGTGGTGCCGGCGATTTCTGCGGCGTTCTTGCAGGCTTTCGGCAGGGCGACCGGGTCGCGTTGCTTCAGCACTTTGGCCCCCGCCGCTTCCAGCGTGTCGAAGAACCAGGCCGAGGCAACGTCCGGGTCGACGCTGACAGTCTTGCCCTTCAGGTCTTGCAGGCCCGCTTCGAGTTCGGACAGCGGGCGCAGCGTGATGCCATTGCCAAGATGCGTGCGGAGGGCGTCGCTGACCTTTACTTCATCAAGGAACAGCTCGGCGGATCCGTCAGCGCGCACGATGGCGCGGCCAAGCGGCAGCGGCGTGCAGCTGACATCGCCGCCGCGAATATTGAACGCCCAGGCAACCGACGCCGGGGACGTGATGACAGTCGCATCAGCCTTGTCGGCCTTCAGCGCCTTGCCGAGGCTTGCGCGCTTTTCGGCATGTTCAACGCCCGCGTAGGCGACATCATGCGGCACGACCGGCGCAGTTGGCTGCTCGGGACGGCCTTCCCAGGCGCGGTCGATAGGGTTCTCGGCGACGGCGACCAGATTGGCGCCGGCAGAAGCGGCGGCCGCTTTGAGCTGGGCGACTTCGTTCGGGCTGATCAGGCGTGGGTCATAACCGATGGTCTTGCCGGCCATGTCCTGCTGCGCGAGCCAGCCAAAGGCGCCGGGCTCGGGAATGCCCTGGACCTCGAACAGGTTCGGGTCGGTCTGGTCGGCGGCCTGCAATGTGTAGCGACCATCGGCGAACAGGATGGCGCGGTCTGTGAACACGAACGCATTCCCGAACGAGCCGGTAAAGCCGCTGACCCATGCGAGACGCTCATTGGCGTCCGGCAGGTATTCGTTCTGGTATTCATCATCATGCGGCACATAAAGGCCGTCAAGATTCATGGCGGAAAGCTCCTTGCGAAGGAGCGGCAAGTGGGCGCGGCCGTCTTGCGGCCCACCCTTGATGTCAAATGTCTGTTTCATGCATGCTGTCTTAACGCTGCACAGGCGCCTTGGAAAGGCGTTGGCCGCTGACAGGCCGCATCTCAGCCAGGCTTGCGGAAGACCAGCGTAGACCAGCCATCTTTCTTGATGCGGTGCTGGAAGTTGAGGCCGCGCGCGGCAAAAGCACTGCGCACAGGCCCTGCCTGATGGTGCAGCAGGCCGGACAGGATGATCGTGCCCCCCGGCGCCGTCAGCGGTGCAATGGTGGGCGCGAGGCCGATCAGCGGCTTCATCAGGATGTTCGCGAAGACCGTGTCATACGGCCCGCCTTGCCGGATACGCGGTGTATTTGCGCCGGTAATGTGCAGGGCCGTGAAGCCGGACACATGGTTCTTTTCGGCATTCTCATTGGCGACGCGCACGCTGTCGAAATCGATGTCTGTGCCGATGGCGGATCGCCCGCCGGCTTTCATCGCTGCGATGGCCAGCACACCCGAACCGGTGCCGAGATCCAGCACCTTGCCGATGGCGCGGTTACGGCGCACTTCATCCAGCGCCAGAAGGCAGCCAAGCGTTGTGCCGTGGTGGCCGGTGCCAAAGGCAGGGCCTGCTTCGATCAGGACAGCAATCTTGCCAGGCGATGTGCGCGCCAGGGCATGGCTGCCCGCGACGATGAAAGGACCGGCTTCGACGGGTGGCAGGCCTTCGAGTGACAGTGTGACCCAGTCGCGGTCCTGCAGCTCTTCAATGCGTGCGGTTAGCTCAGGCGAGGCCTCGATGATGATCTCGACGCATTCCTCGGCCTCTTCAAGCGTCTCGCAAAAGGCATCGAGGCGCCAGGCCAGCCGGCCGTCTTCCTTGGCATCCACGGCACCTGCAGGCGAGGGATCGGCCCAGGCGAGCGCGTCCCATGCAGTTTCGATTGGCGCGCGGGCGCCTTTAGCGGTTATCTGGTACATGGGGCAGGCGCTTAGCAGCGAAGCGGCATCTGCGCCAGAGGTCTGATTGAAAGGGTATGCAGCACATGCGGTGGATCGGTGTAGTCGGAGCAGCGTGGACCTTGATGGGCTGCGCAATGGCACAGACAGGCAGCGTGGACGCGCCAGCTGCTGAATGGCGCCGTGTTGATCCTGAAAACCTGGTCCTCCTCGAAACCACGACAGGGACTGTCGCGATTGAACTCGCCCCTGAAGCCGCCCCGAGCCACGTCGCCGAGTTCAGGCAAGCCGTGCGGGCGGGGACCTATGACGGCGAATATTTCTATCGCGTCATTGAAGGCCATGTCGCACAGGCTGGCCTCGAATTCGAACAACGGGTAGGCGACTGGCCACTCCTGCCGCTGGAGGCGGAGCGCACCGTTCCTGCCGAGGGCTTCGCACCCCTCGGCAATGCAGACCTGTTTGCCGAAACAGCTGGCCACCGCGACGGCTTCGCGGCCGGGCGTGAAGGCGACCAGGAATGGCTGATGAACTGCCCCGGTGCACTCGGCATGGCACGGGATACAGGCCCGGATACGGCCTCCATTGAATTCTTCATTCCGCTGGCGCCGCGCCGCTATCTTGACCGGAACTATACCGTTTTCGGCCGCGTGATTGACGGCGTGGACAATGTTCACCGTCTGAAACGGGTCGATCCCGTCGATGAAGCAGACATTCCTGATTTCTTCGACAAGGGCGACGACGCCGCGAAAGCCGCCTTTGCGGCGCGCGCTGAGCGCCTCGCCGGAAATGAAATCCTCAGGGCCTCGGTGGCGGCGGACCTGCCTGAAGCGGCACGTCCGGTTTATGAGGTGATGGTGACGCCCAGCCCGGCATGGGAGGCGCTGAAACAATCCAAGCGTGACTATTCCGGCATACCCGCCGTGGTGCATGTGCCGCCAAAGGTGCTTGATGTGTGCAGCCTGGCCGTACCGGCCCGACGCGTTGAAGCCGAGCCAGCCCGATGAGCGCCGGCATCCCGTTCACGACAAGCGAGGCGCTTTCGGCCCTGCCCCGGATCACGCATGGATTCTTCGGCCGCCAGGGCGGCGTCTCGACCGGCCTCTATGACAGTCTCAATGTCGGCGAAGGCTCAGGCGACAAGCCGGACAATGTCGCTCGCAACCGCACGCTGGTCGCTGCGACGCTCGGCGCGCGGCAACTGCTCTCCTGCTACCAGGTGCATTCGGCCAGCGTCGTGCCGGTTGAAACGCCCTGGACAGAACGACCGCAGGCAGATGCCATGGTGACCGACAGGCCCGGGATCGGCCTCTGCATCCTGACGGCTGACTGCACACCTGTCCTGTTTGCTGATGCCGAAGCCGGCATTATCGGCGCCGCTCATGCTGGCTGGAAAGGCGCCCTTGGCGGTGTGCTCGAGGCAACCACCTCAGCCATGATGCGCATGGGCGCCGAACGTGCGCGCATTCATGCAGCCATCGGCCCAACCATCGGACAGGCAAGCTATGAAGTCGGCCCGGAATTCCGCGACACTTTCATCACCGGATCGCCCGGTAGCGAAGTCCTGTTCCGCCCGGGCGTCGGCGACCGTCTGCAGTTCGACCTGCCCGGCTTTGTTCGCCAGCGGCTCGACGCGGTTGGCATCGGCAGTGTCACCGATATTGGTCACGATACGTGCGCGTTGGAAGACATGTACTTTTCAAACAGGCGCCGGAATCATCGCGGCGAAGCTGACTATGGTCGCAACGGTTCGGTGATCATGCTCGCCGGGTAAGGCGCAACCTGGAAGGGTTTCGGTTTCATCCCAGGCTGAGTTTCTTGTCACTCATTACAAAATCAACCGCGTTTGCCGGTTGCGACTCGCGGGGCTTTGTTACAAAAGCGACACGGGTGGCGGGTAATCAAGGCTGATCAATAGATGAAACTACTGTCGTGCAATGCAAACCGCCCTTTGGCTGAGGCCATCGCCGACTATCTGGACATGCGCCTGACGCGTTCCGAAGTGAAATCCTTCGCCGACCAGGAAATTTTCGTCCGCATCGACGAGAATGTCCGCGGCGAGGATGTCTTCGTGATCCAGTCGACCTCCTACCCTGCCAATGACAACCTGATGCAGCTCCTGATCTGCATGGACGCCCTGAAGCGCGCCTCGGCTCGCCGCATCACGGCCGTCATCCCCTACTTTGGTTATGCCCGCCAGGACCGCAAAACCGACGGCCGCACGCCCATCTCGGCGAAGCTTGTGGCCAACCTCATCTGCTCGGCCGGCGCTGACCGGGTGCTGACGGTGGACCTGCACGCGGGCCAGATTCAGGGCTTCTTCGATATCCCGACCGACAACCTGTTCGGCGGACCGGTCATGGTCGATGACATCAAGGAACGCTTCCACAAGGACAAGATCATTGTCGTGTCGCCCGACGTCGGCGGCGTGGTACGCGCACGCTCGCTCGCCAAGCGGATCGATGCCGACCTTGCCATCGTCGACAAGCGCCGCCCCGAAGCCGGCAAGTCGGAAGTGATGAACATTATCGGTGAAGTCAAAGGCGCCCGTTGTATCATGCTCGATGACATGTGCGACTCGGGCGGGACCCTCGCAAATGCTGCAGCGGCGCTGAAGGAACACGGCGCCGTTTCCGTTTCCGCCTATGTCACGCATGGCGTGCTGTCGGGCGAAGCTGTCAAGCGGATCGAAGGCTCTGTGCTCGACGAACTGGTCATGACCGACACGATCCAGCCTTCGCCATCGGCCCTGAAATCCAAGTCGATCCGCGTTCTCCCGATCGCCCCCCTGCTCGGCGAGGCCATCCGCCGTATCGCCAACGAGGAAAGCGTCTCGAAACTCTTCGACCGCTAGGGACGCAATGGCGGACGTTTTCGACGCCGCAAGAGCCGTCAAACTTCCCGTATCAAAGCCGCAGACCAGTCATGCCAGAAGCGTGCTGGCAGGCTAAAACCCTATTGGTCGAAATGAATTGCCGGAAAGGCGTCTATTCGACGGTCCAGCCGCGCGGCGTCCGGCGGGCTTCAAGCGTCACTGGCTCGGTGCCCGAGCGGGGACGCATCGTGGGCGTGTTGCGCGCGCCGGCAAAGCGCATGACCAAGGCAGCGCCGGCGAGGATGAGGCCTGCGAAGGCGGTCATCACGGCAAACATGCCGGCAGCGGCCAAAAGGACCATGCCGATCATCACCTGGATGAAAAGGGATATCCCGCCGCGCGCGGCGCCAGCGAGCGTGAAGGGAAACAGGCCTGATGCATTTTGTGTCATGACAGATCCTTTTATCAACTACCAAGATGGCGGCATCATGGCACCGCGTCAATCACGCTTGCTGCGACCGATGGGTCAATAAGGTGACCTGCCTAGTCCGGACGCACGAGGAGGCCTCGTTCCGTGCGGATCTGGGCATAGGCTGCGGTAATCGAAGCGGCCTTGGCATGAGCGGCATCCTCGAATTCGCGCGGGGCACCGATGTGGACGACGCGGTCTGGGTGGTTATCGGACATTAACTGACGATAGGCCGCGCGGATGGATTTGAACTCCGCATCATGGGGCACGCCGAGAATATGGTAGGGATCGTCCCGGTCCGGGCCAAGATGGCTCGCCTTGATACGGCGGAACGTTGCATCGCTGAAACCGAACGCCTCAGCCACTGTGGCGAGGAACTGCATCTCGGCATCGGTGACGACGCCGTCGGCGCCGGCTATCTGGAACAGGCCATCCAGCACCCCTTCGAGCAGGCAGGGCCGGTTCTTGTATTTCCGGCCGATGCGGCGCGCATAACTTTCATAGCCCCGCACGGTCTGGCGGGCGATATTGAATACGCGGCGGACATTGTCTGCATCTTCAGGCGCGGCGCGGAAGACGCGCGAGAAAACCATGATTTCCTGGTCCGTCACGGCGCCATCTGCCATCGCCAGTTTGGCCCCCAACCCCACCACGGCGGCCGTGAAGCCGACATCATTGGGATCCGGTGCGCAATCATTACCCTCGGGTTCGGGATCGGACGAATCCGGTTCAAATGGGCGGTTTCCGCCCTCCAGCAGTCGAGACCATAGATTCATCCTGCTTACTTATAGCAGGAATTCCGCAGAATGTGAGTGAGCAGGACTGACATATGCGTGAAGCAAATGCGCGCAACTTGACGGAGGGTTAACGTTAGCGCGATTCAACGGCCTGTTTCAGCTCTGCAATCTCGGCGCGAAGGTCCTTCAGAAGCTTAACGATTTCGCCGCGCTGGTCTTCGGCCTCATCAAATTCCTCTTCGATTTCCTCCTCGATATCGTGAATGCCTTCCTCCAGCAGGGCTTTCTGCTCCGATGCGAGCGCGTCTACGACCAAGGCGATGAACAGGTTCAGGATGGCAAAACTGGCGATGAAAATGAAAATGAGGAAGAAAATCCACGCATAGGGATTGCCGTCATCAATCACTTTCTGAGCCACTTCGAACCGCCAACCATCCATCGTCATGACCTGAAAAAGGGAATAGGCGGATTTCGGCAAGTCACCGAAGAGTTGGGCAACTTCGGGATCATCTGTCTCGCCGAACATGTTGGTGGCCATGACCGCGCCGACATAGGTGACCAGCGCCAGGACCGCGAAAATGGCCCCCATGCCGGGCAGTGCCTTCATCAGCGCCTCGGTAATGCGCTTCATGACCGGCACGATGTGTAGCAGGCGCAGGATACGCAGCACCCGCATGGCCCGCAGCACGCTGAAGGCGGCGCCACCGGGCGCCATGGACACGCCAACAACGATGAAGTCGAACCAGTTCCAGCCGGACTTGAAGAATTGCGTGCGATAGACGACCAGTTTCAAGCCGATCTCCACCACGAAGATCCATGTGACCGCATGGTCGAAGACTTCCATGGCCAACACAGCGCCGCGCGGCAACTCTGCATGATAGGTCAGGACGCCGAGAACGACTGCGTTGATAACAATGAGCACGGTGATGAGATGACGGAACCATGGCCGCTCTATCTCGTGTTCGAGCTGGAAGTTGCTGGTCTCGTGATCAAGTGTTGCGCGCGGCATGCGTGTCTCTCCGTCCCCGACAGGCGTTTTTGCCTGCATTGACGCGCCATGCAAATGCGGAATTTATTTTTAGTTTGCAGACGTCGTCGTGTCGGAGACGATCAGCCACTCGCCGCCTATCTTGCGCATGACCAGTGTATACAGGCCGGATGGTCGGTCGCCGTCGCGCTCCAGCATCCAGGCACCATGGGCAATCGCCGCGTCGGGCGACAGCATGACAATCTCATAATCGGTCGTGGTCAGCATGCCCATCAGCTCAGGCGTGCCATAGACGCGGTGGTAGCGGGCATTGGTCTCGTCCCAGCCACGCGTCACGTTGCCACCGGAGGCAAAGCGCAGCTCGGGGGAGCGCCAGTAGCCATCCATGAAGGCGTCGATATCACCCCGGTTCCAGGCCGTGTCCTGCGCGTTGAGCACAGAAATGATGGCAGCGGTCTCGGAGGCAGCGTCTACGGGCTGCACGACAGGCGCCGTCGGCGACGGCGCCGTAGCGCAAGCCGCCATCGGCAGTGACAGGGCCAGTGCGGCCAGCAGGTGTTTCATGACAATCAGCCCTCATGCAGCAGGATTTGCTGGCCCCACCTTAGTCATGTTCCCCAAACGTGAAAGGCCCGACACGCCACGAAATGGACATGCCGGGCTACTCACGGCGAACCGGCGGGGTGAGACACGGCTCGCCAAGAGGACGGGCGGGCCTATTGGCCCCCGATCTTCAGGTCGAGCTGGGAACGAATGTCGATATCAGGCTCGGGTTCGAACTCGTTGCCGATCTGCGTGTCGTTTTCGGAATCAACATCGAGATCAGCATCGCCCTGCGCTTCGACGTCAGCGCCTGCCTCGGCATTCGCCTCGACTTCGGAGATGGCCATTCCGGCCTCTTCGCGCGCTTCAATGTCCATGACGTCATCAGGATAAGGCTGGCCGTCTGCCATGATGTCAGCGCCGGTTTCCATGGCGGGCGGCTCGATATCGATCGAGGCGTCGGTTGACGGTGTCGTGGTCGTGTCGATGCCGGAGACCTGCGCATAGGCAGGCATGGAAAGGAGGGCCAGAATGGCGGCGGTAGCGGTGAGTGTGCGTTTCATGACGAGGCTCCGTTGCTTGTCCTGAGCAACTGACGCCCGACAGACCGCTACGGTTCCTGCCGCCCGGAAAATGCCTCGAAAGTGTCGCGTTTCGCCCCCAAGGGGATCAGTGCAGCTCTGCCTCGGTCGTCGCCGCCCCGCCATTCGTGGCAGCAACCTCTTCGACGTCATCATCGTCGATGACCTCTTCCTCCACGTCCTTGGCCGCCTTGCGCCGCCCGAGCGGGCCGCGGATATCGGCATGCCGGTCATACTGCATGTTGTAATATTCATGCGCTGTATGGGTCAGCGGTTGCGGCGTCAGGTGCAGGCCATAAGTGCGCAGGCGTTCAACAACTTCGTCGCGCAGGTACATGCCCGGCAAAGCATCCTGGGTGAACCCATGGCTCTTCATCCAGTCGCGGACATGCCAGCTGCGCACGGTTCCAGCATCCGATGGGCGAGCGCCGTCATGCACTTCCCACATGTAGAGCGTGGCAATGCCGTTGATCACGGCGTCCATCGCATCATCGAGCGCCGCCGCAGGATCGCGCCCTTGGGCAAGGACTGCGCGCAGGCTCATCTTGCGCGCTTCGAGCTCCTGATAGGTCGCGCCGACAACGGCGATCGCGTTGCGATTGGCGCGGATCATGGTGGAATTGACGCCGTCGAGCTGGGGATGCCGGATGGGCAGCAGCGCGTCAGGGCCGGCCTCGTGATTGGCGGCGAGCTGGGCCACTTCCGTCACCATGCGCTGCAGGTTGATACGCAATTCATGGCTGACACCCTCGAGCGCAGACTTGGCGCCATCGCGTTCATCATCGCGCACACGCCAGAGCTGCCAGGCGATCAGCAGCGCGGCCGCGATGAGCAGGCCAAGGCCCCCGGTGAAGAATGTATAGAAATCCGACTCGCTCATTCTGAGGTCCCCTTCAATCGTCCCGCCGCCTCCCAAGGCCAGCCTTTGGTCAATTGAAAGAAAACCTTAACCTTGCAAAGCGCGCCCTGCAATCACCTGAAGTTTCGACAGCAATTCAGGGTCCCGCGCCGACGGCGCGGTGATCAGCGCATAATCGAGACAGGTATCGATACCGTCAGGAGACGGGGTACGCTCCGTTCCGCTAAGTGTTTCGGCGAGTTTTACGACGGCCTGCCCGGCCAGAGCACTGTTCTGGCCCATGATTTCCAGCACATTGGTCACGCTGACGGCCTCTTCCTCTTCGCGCCAGCAATCATAGTCGGTGACCATGGCGAGCGTGGCATAGGGCAGCTCAGCCTCGCGCGCGAGCTTGGCTTCCGGCATGGCCGTCATGCCGATCACGTCACATCCCCACTGGCGATAGAGCTTTGACTCCGCCAGTGACGAGAATTGCGGGCCTTCCATGGCGAGATAGGTGCCGCCCCGGTGCATCTCGGCGCCCACGGCTGCAGCGGCATCGGCCGCGAGCGCGGACAGTCGGGAACAGACCGGACGCGCCATGGAGACATGTGCGACCATTCCCGGACCAAAGAAGGTGGATTCACGGGCGACTGTCCGGTCTATGAACTGGTCCACGGCGACGAAATGGCCCGGAACATATTGTTCCTTCAGGCTGCCGCAGGCTGAAATGGACAGCACGTCCGTCACCCCTGCCGCCTTCAGCGCAGCGATATTGGCGCGGTAGGGCACGCCTGTCGGTGTCAGCCGGTGGCCCTTGCCATGGCGTGGCAGGAAAACCAGCTCGACATCGCCTATACGGCCGCGCACCAGCGTATCTGAGGGCAGGCCCCAGGGCGTTTCGACCGTTTCTTCGCGGCGATCTTCAAGGCCTTCGATCTCGTAGAGGCCGGAGCCACCGATTATGCCGAGTGTCCATTGGGTCATATATCAGTCCTGAATATCTTGCGCATGCCGAAAGGCGGCGGGGAAAGCGGGTTGGGTGTGGTCAGCTCAACATCATCTGCCCGCACATAATCAAGGGCCTCGTAGAACACGATCAGGCGAGGCTGATCCGTTCGTATAGCCAGTTGCGCGCCCCCTGCCCCGCGCGCGATACCCATCGCCTCCAACGCGCGGAGAATGACGGCTCCAAATCCGCGCTTCTGGAAGCCCGGCAACACGCCGATACGCTTGATCTCGATCCAGTCGCCCTGCCCGCCGGGCCCCGGAACGGGCACATAACGGCCGGAGCCGATCGGTTCACCGTCCAGTTCAAGGATGACGCCGCCGCCCTTGGCAAGCTGGGCGGCAACGCTCTCGGGCGTTTCGCGAAAGACAGTGGATTCGGCGCTGACCCGGCCCGTCCAGATGCGGCGCGTCAGGGCTTCAATCAAAAAGCCGTCCGCCACGGTTGCGTGGCGGACGGCTGGATCTTTTGCCTTGTCAGGCAAGACGCCTAGTGCTCGACCTTGCGCCAGATGCGCTTGTACGAGAACCAGAGCAGGATCGACAGAATGCCGAGATAGATCATGACCGGCAGGCCAAGCGACTTGCGCGTGATCTGCTTCGGCTCGCTTGCCCAGGCCAGGAACTGCGCCACATCATGGGCCATCTGTTCCGTGGTCGATTCGGTGCCATCCGCGAAAGTAACGCGTCCGGGGGTCAGTTGCGGACCCATGGCGAGGAAGCCGCCAGGAGGGGACTCGCGTGGATCACCAATATATTGCGGGGTCGTGTCGCCCGCCATGTAGGGATTGTAGTACTGACCAGCGGGCTGGATCAGAACGCCGGCATCGCCGTGCTCGCCTTCAGCCGCTTCATGACCTGCAATGTGGACCTTCGACATGTCGATAACGGTCTGCATCTCGGCAGGCGTCGACACTTCGGCCACGTCGTCGGTTGGATCATCCGGCGTGCCATTGTCCGACGCAGGGGTCGTCACGACGGCCGGTGTCACTTCGCGCGTGCTGATCGCATCTTCATGCGGGTAGCCGGAGAGAAGGCTGTAAACGTAGCTGGCGCCGCCATGACGGGCCTTCACGATGACAGACAGATCCGGAGGTGCTGCACCATTGTTCGCGGCGCGGGCAGCGTTCACGTTGGCGTAAGGCGAGCGGAACTGGTCAGCCGGCATGGCCGGGCGGAAATCATAGTCACCAACTTCGTTCGGAGTCGGGCTCTGGATTTCAACATCGGCAGCAAGCGCTTTGACGAACGGGTTGTCGTTCGGATTCGGGAATTCCGGATCATAGAACGGGCCGCCGGGCTCGCCGAGGTTACGGTAGCTCAACAGCTTCATCGAGTGGCAGGACGAGCAGACTTCCCGGTACACCTGATAGCCGCGCTGAAGCGATGGCATGTCGAACTGGCCGGTGATGCCGTCGAATGGCCAGCCGCCTTCAGGCTCATGCGGGTGGGCTGCGGCGCCGCCTTCGGCGTGCGCCATGGCTGCGAGGCTAAGACCGGCAAGACCGGCAGCGAGGATGCGGAACGCTTTCATGGAATTCCCTCGAGGCTCCCTATTCGGCCGGAACGGCAGTGGCTGTCGACGCCTTGTGGCGCTTGAGCACGGATTTGTTGATGGATTCCGGCAGTTCCTTCGGCTTCTCGGTCAGACCGATGAAGAAGAGCATGAAGAAATAGCCGAAGTAGCAGATCGTCAGGATCAGTGAGAGCTGGGCGAACTGGAAGGTCGGTGCGGCAACCGCGGACAGCGATGGATTGGCACCTTCCGGCAGGCTCGCCATGAAGCGCTTGGCGTCAAGGTAGGCTTCACCGCCGCCCTTGTATTCGCTGGTCGCTTCCTGATCGTTCTCCGTATAGCTGACAACGAGGACCTTATCGCCCTGGAGCGCCGGGATCACAGCAGCGTCAGGCGCTTTCGCACCGCACCAGCCGAGCAGCAGGCAGACAACGACAAAGCCGAAGAAGAACTGACGGGCGACCGGACGGTAGCGCATCGATTTCACTTTCGACGTATCGAGCCATGGCAGCACGAACAGGATGGCGATGGCTGCGAACATGAAGATCACGCCGAGCAGTTTGGCCGGGATTGGGCCGAGGTCGAACGTGATGGCGCGCAGGATGGCGTAGAATGGCAGCATGTACCATTCGGGCACGATGTGCGCCGGCGTGACCAGCGGGTTCGCCTCGATGGCCTGGTCGGCATGGCCGAGGGCGTTCGGAGCGTAGAACACGAAGGCCGCAAACAGGAGCAGGTAGAGCGCGATCGCGAAGCCGTCCTTGATCGTGTAGTAGGGGTGGAACGGAACGGTGTCCTTTTCCACGTCCTGCACTTCAACGCCGGTCGGGTTGTTGTTGCCTGGCACGTGAAGCGCCCAGATGTGCAGGATCACGACAGCGGCGATCATGAATGGCAGCAGGTAGTGCAGCGAGAAGAAGCGCTGGAGCGTCTGGTTGCCGATCGATGGTCCGCCAAGGATCCAGGTCTGAAGGCTTTCACCGATCAGCGGGATGGCGCCGAAGAGCGACGTGATCACGTTGGCGCCGTGATAGGACATCTGGCCCCATGGCAGCATGTAGCCGAGGAAGGCCGTAGCGATCATGAGAAGGAAGATGACGCAGCCGAGGATCCAGAGGACTTCGCGCGGGGCCTTGTACGACCCGTAATAGAGACCGCGGAACATGTGGATATAGACGGCGAAGAAGAACATCGAGGCGCCGTTGGAGTGAATATAGCGCAGCAGCCAGCCAAATGGCACGTCGCGCATGATGCGCTCGACCGAGGCAAAGGCGCCGTTGACGTTCGGCTCGTAGTGCATCGCCAGGATGACACCCGTCAGGATCTGCACCACGAGGCAGATCGCGAGGATGCCGCCGAACGTGTACCAGTAGTTCAGGTTTTTCGGCGTCGGGAAGGTGATCGCCGTATCATTCGCAAAGCGGATGATGGGCAGGCGCTTGTCGAGCCATTTTTCGAAGCCGGTATTGGGCGTGTAGGATGATTCATGTCCGCTCATCAGAGGTATCCTTCCTTAGAGGGAAATGTTGACTACGGTTGCCGACACATACGTGTAGTTCGGAACCGGGAGATTCGACGGGGCCGGGCCTTTGCGGATGCGGCCGGATGTATCGTATTGCGAGCCGTGGCACGGGCAATACCAGCCGCCATATTCGCCTGTATTGCCTTGCGCAGGACCGACAGGCACGCAGCCAAGGTGGGTACAGGAGCCCGACACGATCAGGATCGCCGGGTTCAGCTTGCCATCCTGTTCGGGGCGCAGGCGCTCGTCATCGGTTTGCGGGTCGCGCAGGGTTGAGATGTTCACGCTCTCGGCGGCGGAAATCTCGGCTGGCGTGCGGTGACGGATAAAGAATGGCTTGCCGCCAATCAGGACCCGGATTTCGCTGCCCAGCGGCACTTTGGAGATATCGACATCCAGAGCCGACGCGGCACGCGTATCGGCAGCGGGGTTCCACTGGTCGACAGCTGCGATCGCGAAGCAGGCGGCGCCGCCGAAAGCCACAGCGCCCGTGGCGATGTGGATAAAATTGCGGCGATCTTCGTCGACGGTATCGTCATGGGAATGTGCAGTTTGATCAGTCACGCTGTACCCGTCCTTCAAGGCAGAATCTTGGCCCCGTATTACACAAGCCTCCCTCCCCTGCCCATTGCGGCAAGGCGACACGGGAAGCCCGGTAAAACACTTATCCGACGCGCGTTATCCTGACTTGTGGCCTGTGACAACAGCGCGCTTGTCGCAGGAGCGCCAACAGCGCATCAAAAGCACCATGACTGATCCTGATCTGAATGCCCGCAAGACCCGCGCAAGCGCATGGTTCAAATCCCTCCAGGAAGACATCTGCGCCCGCTTTGAAGCGCTCGAAGATGCAGCCTCCCCGCCCCTGTACAAAGGCCCTGCAGGTCGGTTCGAGCTGACTGACTGGTCCCGTGGAGACGGCACCGAAGACCTCGGCGGCGGCCGTATGGGCCTGATGCGTGGCCGGGTGTTCGAGAAGGTCGGCGTCCATTTTTCCCTTGTACACGGGACTTTTTCGGAAGCTTTCGCTGCCCAGATACCCGGCGCCGACCAATCCGACGGACACTTCTGGGCCAGCGGCGTCAGCCTGATCGCCCACCCCCGCAATCCGCATGTGCCCGCTGCGCACATGAACACGCGCATGCTGGTCACCAGTGACAGCTGGTTTGGCGGCGGCGGCGACCTCAATCCCCTGCTCGATTACCAGCGCGACCAGGCGTTTGAAGATTCTGTGGATTTCCACGCCGCGATGAAGGCGGCGTGCGATTCTTATGACGGCGCAGACTTTTCAGCCATGCGCGATCATTGCGACTCATACTTCCATCTTGCCCACCGCAACGAACCGCGCGGCACTGGCGGTATTTTCTACGACCGTTTCAATACCGGCGACTGGGAGGGCGATTTCGCTTTCACCCAGAAAGTTGGCCGCCAGTTTGCCGCTATCTATCCGACACTGGTTGCCCGGCGCATGAATCGGCCCTGGAGCGAAGCCGAGCGGGAGGAACAACTGATCCAGCGCGGCCGCTATGTGGAATTCAACCTGCTCTATGACCGGGGCACCACATTCGGGCTGAAAACCGGGGGCAATGTCACCAGCATTCTCTCAAGCATGCCGCCCGTGGTGAAGTGGCCCTAGGCCCATCCTGCCCTGCGCAGTGCAGCATGGCGAAATAATCCCTGTTTTCAACGATCTGTCATGACGGATTGCCATTAGGCGCGTACAATCACCCCATGGTGGTGGTGCGCGAATATCCTTTTCCGTGGGCGAGCGGGGTTCTGGTCGTGGCCAGCGCCATGGTGGCGTGCAGCCTTGGGCTGATGGTGGTCAGCGGCGGGTCGCTGGACTGGTATGCGAGCCTCGCAAAGCCGCCTTTGGTACCGTCGGGAACGGCTGTGATGACCGCCTGGCCTGTCGCATTGATTACGGTGGTGGCTGGCGCGCTGATGGTTTCGAAATCGGCGGGAAGCTTCCGGGCCGCGAGCAGTGCGCTCGGCCTCTATTTCATGCTTCTCGGCGTGGGGATGATCTGGAATCTCGCGTTTTTCGGTCTTGAAGACACCGGCCTCGCCTTCTGCATCATGGCCGGCCTTCTGCTGCTGGCCTTTGCCATGGTGCGCGAGTTTGACCGCCATTCGCGGACAGCGGCCCTGATCCAGCTGCCTTATCTGGGCTGGCTCTTGTTCGCATCCTACATGACCGCGTCGCTCTGGGGCGCTAATCCGGGCGCTTGAGCAGGCCAAGCAGGCCCTCACGCCCCAGAGAGAAATCACTGTCGATCCATGCCGCCTCTGCCGCCCGCAGGGCCTGACCAATCTCGGGACCGGTGAGCCCGGCCGCCAAAGCGTCATCGCCGCCGACCGGAAAGACAGGCCGCTTCCAGTTGTCAATCGTCGCAAGGCGTGCGGCGAGATCATCCGTCCGCTCGGTCTGGGCTGCTTCCAGCACGGCCCGATCGGCCACAGCTTCGGGGCCATAGGCATAGATGGCCGCGTGCAGGTCCTGCGGCGCGAGGCCTTCGACATGATCCATGCCGGCGCTGGCCCAGGCCGAGAGGCGCCGGTGTTCCTCATTCGAAAGCTTCAGGCGCGCAGCCATTGCATCCACTTCCCGTCCCCGCCGGGGCAACAGCGCCATGACGCGGCGCATCGGATCGACGCTGAGGCCGGCCCGCTTCTCTGCCTCGCACAGTGCGACAAGCCCGCCAGCCCCAGTGCCCGGCAACACCTGTTCCAGTACGCCCGATTCCTCCATGGCCAGCACGGCCGCAGACGGATCAGGCGCGGTGAGCAGCTTTTTCAGCTCTTTCCAGATGCGCTCGGCCGCAATCTTCTCGAGGCCCTGCATCTGGCGTGCGCAGGCCGCGAGCCCTTCAGGATCAATCGTCTCGCCATACCAGGCATTGAAACGGAAGAAGCGCAGGATACGAAGATAGTCCTCGCGCAGGCGCTCATCGGCATCCCCAATGAAGATTACACGGCCCGACAGCGCATCAGACACGCCTTGGGCAATCGGTTCAAAAACCTTGCCATTCAGATCAGCATAAAGGGCGTTCAGCCGAAAATCGCGGCGGGCGGCATCTTCTGCCCAGTCTTCCGTGAAAGCGACGACCGCACGGCGTCCATCCGTCTCGACATCGCGGCGCAGCGTGGTGATCTCGAACGGGCGGCCCTTGAAGATGGCCGTGATCGTGCCGTGATCGATGCCCGTGGGCAGCGCGCGAATGCCTGCGGCCTCCAGCGCCGCTATCGTGGCCGGTGGCTCCAGCTGGGTGGCAATATCAATATCGTCGTCATCCTGCGTCGTGCCGCGAAACACATTGCGCACGCAGCCACCGACAAAGCGCGAGCCGCCGGGGCGCGCAGCTTCGAGCGCCGCCATGACAGCCTGCGTCCCCTCCCCGCTCAGCCAGGATGGCGAAATAGGGTCAATTGGGGTCATCGGGGTTGTCGGATTCTACGGTTTCCGGATAGCGCGCCTGTATATCCGACGCGTCTCGGGAGTCCGAAGGGCCGTCAGCGCCCTGAGGCACGACGCCCGGATCACGATTCAACGGGACACCGACATCGCGCACATTCTGCTCGCACGGATAGTCGCGCGCAGGGATAATCTCGCCATTCTCGAACCGGGCCGGTTCATGGCAGACATCACGCTCCTTCTTCTCCAGCAGGATCAGGATGAACCAGACAGCCGTCGCAAGGACCAGGCCCATCAGGAACAGGATCTGGATCGGCCATTTGCGCCGCCCCTCGACTTCCGCATTGGTCGTAACCAGCACGTAAAGCCCGAACACGAGGAACGGGATCGAAAAGATAAAGAGCTCAAAAACGAGTCTGCCGGCCAAAAGTCCCCTCCAATTCAGGTCTCTATCTAGATAAGCCCCCAAGAGCCCAATCCAAACCCCTAATCGCCCCCTTCATAAAGCGTCTGGTAAAGGCGGCGGATAATACCGGCCGTGACACCCCATATGCGATAGCCATTATGTGGCATCTCGTAATAGTCGCGCTTCTTTCCCTTGTAGATGGCATGGCCCGTCTTGTGGTTGGCCGTGTTCATCAGGAAATCGAGCGGGGTTTCGAACACATCCGCCACTTCGGTCGGGTCCGGCACGGGGATGAAATCGGCCGGAAGCACGCCCAGAACCGGCGTGATTCGAAAGCGCGTGCCTGTCACGTAAGGCGCCGCCTTGCCGATCACTTCCACGTCCTCGGGTACGACCCCGACCTCTTCTTCTGCTTCACGCAGGGCGGCAGCGACCTCGTCGACGTCAATCGGGTCGACCTTGCCCCCCGGAAAGGCGACCTGCCCCGGATGGGAAGCCATGGTTGTCGGGCGCACAGTGAGCAGGGCCGTGGCGCCACTCTTTCGCGGGATGATGCCGATCAATACGGCCGCAGGGCGGATGATGGCGACTTCTTCCGGCGTCAGGAAATCCAGGTCGCCGGTTTCTGCCTGCGTCATTTCATCCATGGGCGGCGTCAGCCGGGCAGCAGCGCGCGTAAGGAAATCGTCGAGATTGGTATAGGGCATGCGGCTCAGGCTGCCGCGCCAATGGGAAAGAAAACGCCCTGGCTCCAGACACCGAGAACCGTTTCGTCTTTCGGATCCGTCTCTGCCATATCGACTAGTTCATAGAAGGCCGGACGGGCGATCTTGGCCTCCAGCCGTCCGCGCACCAGGACATAGGGTGCCGGTTCGCCCGTTTCTGCGTCCGTTTCGACGCGGATGGGATTTTCGGGCCCGGCGACGGCGACATCGCCAACATTGGTGAGGAAGGCGAGCGCCTGCTGCGGACCTGCCGCGCCGGCGCGGTCAACGCGCACGGCAATAAAGGGCGCATCCTCGACGTCCACGACGACTTTCTCATAGGGCGTGACGAGATAGGTCTTCCCGTCTTCATCCTTGCGCAGGATGCGCGAGAACATTTTCACCATGCGCTCGCGATTCATGCGGCCGCCTTCGTGCCACCAGCTACCATCGGCGCGGATGGACATATCAATATCGCCACAATTTTGCGGATTCCACGAATCCACAGGCGGCAGCTTCCCGGACAGCTTGCCATCCGGCAGGATAGCCTTAAGCGTTTCCTCTAGGCTCAATGTGTTGTCGGGACTGGATTTCACGTCTCACTCCGCCATGATGAGGCCTTAGACATAGGTTTGTTTACCAGATACGTGAAGCCGGAGGCGCTCTTTATATGGCCGATACTGCAGTCGATACGAATGACATAGTTGCCGAGGCCGAGGCCGCCACCGAGACCCTGCGTCTGGTCAAGGCGGAAATCGGCAAGGCTGTCTTCGGGCAGGAGCGGGTCATCGAGCTGGCTTTGGCTGCTGTTCTCGCAGGTGGTCACGCGCTGTTGATCGGCGCACCGGGCCTTGCCAAGACGCGCCTCGTCGAGGCGATGGGCACCGCGCTCGGACTGTACAACCAGCGCATCCAGTTCACACCTGACCTTATGCCATCCGATATCCTCGGCTCGGAAGTCATGGACGAGACCGCTGAAGGCCAGCGCAGCTTCCGCTTCCTGCGCGGCCCGATCTTCACCCAACTGCTGATGGCCGACGAGATCAACCGCGCCTCGCCGCGTACGCAGTCTGCCCTGCTTCAGGCCATGCAGGAGCGTCATGTGACCGTCGCCGGTGTGCGCCATGACTTGCCAGCGCCCTTCCATGTGCTGGCGACGCAGAACCCCATCGAGCAGGAAGGCACCTATCCCCTGCCCGAAGCCCAGCTCGACCGTTTCCTCTTGAAAGTGGATGTCGCCTATCCGGACCTCGACACCGAGCGGCGTATCCTCATCGAGACAACTGGCGGCGCCGAAGGCACCGTGCGCGCAGCGCTCGATGCAGACCATCTCATGGCGATCCAGGCACTAGTGCGCCGCATGCCCGTCGGCGAGAAAATCGTCTCGGCCATCCTCAGCCTGATCCGCGAAGCGCGGCCCGAGCAGACCAGCGATGCCCGCGTGCAGCGCCTCGTCGACTGGGGCCCCTCGCCCCGCGCAGGGCAGGCCCTTATGCTGGCGGCACGCTCGCGCGCACTTCTGCGCGGACGCCTCGCACCGTCGATTGAAGACGTGGAAGCCCTCGCTGAACCGTGTCTCGGCCACCGCATGGCCATGCGCTATGACCCGACCGGCGAAGCGCCAAGCCTGACCGACCTTATTAACGACCTCGCGCGGAAGGTGGGGTGACTATGCGGACGGCCGTGCTGGCCCTCGCGTTCTTCACAGCCGCCTGCGCCTCGCCCGGAACGGAACCGGGGCGCAAGGAAGCGGGCGCGTGCGCGAACAGCGTCCATGCGGCGATGCAGTCCTCTCGCGAATTCGCCTTCCAGCGCAAGGAACGCATGAAAGTGATGCGCTTCGGCTCCGAGGCGGCCATGAATGCCTATCTTGCAGAGACCGACCGTCTGACCGCTAAGGCTGATCGCCTGGAGGCCCGCCTTACGTTGCTCCGCGATCAATATAACGCCGTTCCGGATCGCAGCCCTGTCCCGATGGATCAACTGACGGCCGACGACGTGGAGGCCCTGATCGTCTCCGCCGACACTTGCGCGGCAGGGTTTGTTCAATGACGCCCTCCTCCGATCTTCGCGCAGAAGCCGAGGCACTGGCTCGCCAGCTGCCGAACCTGAACTTCAAGGCCGAGGCCTCTGAAGCGGCCCATATCGGCAGTGCCGGGCGCCGCCGCGCGGGCACGGGCGAACAGTTCTGGCAATATCGCCGCCATACGCAGGAAGACGCCGCCGACCGGGTCGACTGGCGCCGTTCGGCCAAGGGCAGCGAATTGTTCGTGCGCGAGACCGAACTGGAAACCGCCCGCACGGTGCTGTTCTGGTGCGACCCGCATCCGGGCTTCAACTGGAAGGGCGACGGAGACATCCGCACCAAGGCGGACGAAGCGCGCCTCCTGATGCTGGCCCTCGGCCTGATGATGTCCAAGGATGGCGAGCGCATCGGCGCGCTGGGCGCAGGCCGAACGCCGAGCTTCGGCAAGCGGGCGGTTGATCGACTGGCTGAGGATATTTCCAATGGCGCGGACCGCCCCTTCCCGCCTCCGCCGCGCGCCTCGGCCACGCTCGTCATCGCGTCGGACTTCTATGATCCGATCCCGGAATGGCAGGCGCGCCTGAAGCCGCTCGCTGCCAAATGTCCTGAAGGTGTTCTGCTGGCTGTGGCCGCGCCCATCGAACTCGATTTCCCCTTCCATGGCCGCGTCAAGCTGCACCGGCCCGGCGCCATGGTTGACCGTATCCTCGGACGCGCCGAGACGATGCGCGATGAATACAAGCGTAAGTTCGCCGAACAGCGCGACGCCCTGCAGACACTCACGACCCAGATCGGCTGGCGCCTTGTCACCCATACAACCGCAACGCCCAGCCTGCATGGCGCCGCCCGTTTGAAAATGGCGCTTGAGAGTTTTGGGGCGCGCGGATGACAGCGCTTGGCCCATTCCTCTTCGGTGCGCCGCTGGCGCTGTTCGCGCTCCTGTCGTTGCCGATCATCTGGTGGGTGCTGCGGGCAACGCCGCCTGCGCCGAAAGATGTCGAACTGCCGTCACTGCGCCTGCTCGAAGGCGTTGAGCCGAAGGAAGAAACACCTGCCCGTACGCCCTGGTGGGTCTGGCTGATCCGTACACTGGCCGCAGCCGCCGCCATCGCCGGCCTCTCCCAGCCCGTCTACGCGCCAGGCGCGAAGAATGCAGCGCCGGATGCTGGCGGCGCTTTGCTGGTCGTCGTCGATAATGGCTGGCCCTCGGCGCCGCGCTGGAGCGAGCTGATCGACGCGGCCACCGCCACGCTCGACACGGGCGGGCGTGACGCTCCGGCGCATCTCTTGCTCACGGCACCGCAGACACTGAACGCCGATCCTGCCACGCGCCTGTCGCGCGCCGACATGGCCAAGCGCCTCAATTCCCTGCGTCCGCAGGCCTGGGGCACAGACCGCACCGAAGCACTGAAGCGCCTGAAAGATTCCGGCCTGAAACCGGACCGCATCTTCTGGGCAAGCGACGGCGTGGAAGATGAAGGCGGGCGCGCCTTTGCCGCTGCCCTGACCGTGATGGCACCGCTCTCGGTCTATGCGGCGCCGCCCACCGGCCCGGCCGCGATCACCGGCATCGCCTCGCAAACGGACTCGGTGTCGGTCACGCTGCGCCGCGTGCAGCCGCGCGGCGAGGAGCGCAGCTTTGTGTCCGCGCTGACGCTCGACGGATCGGCCCTCGCCACATCGGAAGTCGTGTTCACAGACGGCGAACGCGAAGCGACGGCCAGCTTCTCCATTCCCGCTGCAGCCCTGTCGCGCGTGGCACGCTTTACCGCTACCGGTCGTCAGGGCGCCGGAACCGTCTGGCTCTGGGATTCGTCTGACCGGTCACGCCGCGTGGGTCTCGTGGATGCGGGAGCCGCCGCGCAGCCGCTGCTCTCCGACATGCACTATGTGCGCAAGGCGCTCGAACCCTTTGCCTCGATCACCGAAGGCACCATTGAATCGCTCGTCGCCACCTCGCCCGACGCGATCATCCTGACCGACATTGGCCAGATCCAGCCCGACGATGCGAAGCGCCTGACCGACTGGGTCGAACAGGGCGGCGCATTGATCCGCTTTGCCGGGCCACACCTCGCCTCACAGGGCGACGACCTTCTACCCGTCGCACTGCGCCGATCCTCCCGCGCGCTGGGCGGCGCCCTCGCCTGGGATGAACCGCAAGCCATGGCGCCCTTCCCCGCGGCATCGCCCTTTGCCGGCCTGCCGATCCCATCTGACGTGCGCATTCGCCAGCAGGTGCTCGCCAAGCCCGCGCCGGATCTTGCCCGCAAGACGTGGGCCCGCCTCGCCGATGGCAGCCCGCTGGTCACGGCCGACTCGCGCGGGTCTGGCACACTGATCCTGTTCCACATCACTGCCGGGCCGGACTGGTCGAACCTGCCCTATTCGGCGACGTTCGAGCAAATGCTGCGTCGCTCGATCGCCGCCGGGCGCGGTGAAGCGGTCAGCGACGCCGAAGGCGCCTACACGCCGCAGCTCGTGCTCGACGGCTATGGCCGTCTCGCTGCAGCAGGCGCCAGCGCCGCGCCCCTGAAGGCTGGCGATTTCGGCACGGTGAAACCATCCGAAGCCCATCCGCCAGGCCTCTACCAGGGTCCCTCAGGCACGCTCGCCCTCAATGCCGGGGCCGGGGCCAAACCGAACCTGATTGAGACGTGGCCTGTGTCTGCGCGCCTGCTCGGCGATGCAGAGGCCCGCTCGCTGCGCCTTGCCGGACCACTGCTCTCACTCGCCGCCATCCTGCTCGTCATTGATCTGTTTGTGGCCCTCCTTGTGGCGGGCCACCTGCCCCGGCTAGGCCGCAAGGCAAAGGGCGCCGCCGCATTGCTGCTGATCTGCGCCATGACCACCGCCCTGCCCCACAGCGCAGAGGCCCAGTCCTATCGCTACCAGCAAATGCCGGACGGTTCCTTCAAGCGCGTCTCGACAGCGCCGCAGGTTGAGGCGCTTCCCCGCACCGGCAATGCTACCCAGAAGGAAATCGACGCCGCGCTGACAATGCGCTTCGGCTATGTCGAGACAGGCAACCGGGCGCTGGACGAGCGCACCCGCGCAGGCCTGTCCGGAATCTCATCCGTGTTGAGCCTGCGCACATCGGTCGAGCCGGCCGAGCCGGATTCCCTGAACCTCGAAACCGATGCGCTGGAGCTTTACCCGCTGATCTATTTCAGCGTGCCAGAAGGCGCCCCGCCCCTCTCTGAAACAGCTATCGCCCACCTCAACACCTATCTCCGCTCCGGCGGCGCGCTGGTGATCGACACACGGGCGGGCGGCACGGTCGGAACGGACACCGATGTTGCACCGCTTGAAAAGCTGCTCGAAGGCCTTGATGCCCCGCCGCTGCAACCCGTGCCGGCCAATCATGTTCTCGCGCGCAGTTTCTACCTGCTTGATGACTTTCCCGGCCGCTTTGCCAATCGCCGCCTCTGGATCGAGAAGACCGGCGGGCCGAATGCCCCACGCGGTGACGGCGTCTCGCGCCTCTTCATTGGCGATGCTGACTGGATATCGGCCTGGGCCGTGGATGATCGTGGACGCGATCTTTATTCCGTCGACGGCGGGCCACAGCAGCGCGAAATGGCGCGGCGCTTTGGCGTCAATCTCGTGATGTATGTCCTGACCGGCAACTACAAGGATGACCAGGTGCACCTGCCGGCACTTCTCGAACGCCTCGGTGAGGGCGAAGGCGAAATCGGCGACGAGGGCACGGGCGATGGCGGTTCCATCGCGCCGGACGATTTAAGGGGCACCGCTCCCGGGAGTGAGCCGCAATGATCGACGCCACCCGCCTAAGCTTTGAGCCCTTCCTCGGCTGGCCTGTCTTCTGGCTGGTCGTCGCCGTCGCCGCGCTGGCCTGGATCGCTTATGTCGTCCTGCGGGGCCGCGCAGCGCTGACACGCGGATTGGCTTTGACAGTGCTTGCTGCCGCCCTCTCAAATCCGTCCCTCGTGGAAGAGGAGCGTGAGCCCCTGCCCTCCGTGGCCGCGCTCATCCTTGACCGATCCGAGAGTATGCAGTTCGGCGACCGGGCGAGCGCCGCCAATGCCGCGTTCACGGCGCTGAAGTCAAAGCTTGAAGCCGATACATCGCTGGAAGTGCGCGTGCTGGAATCCGATCCGCATGATGATGGCACGCATCTTTATGGCGCGCTCGAAGGCCTTATGGCGGATGTGCCACGCGACCGGATTGCTGGCGCGATTTTCGTGACCGATGGTCAGGTCCATGACTCGCCGACCGGCTCAGACCAAGGCAGCGCCATTGGCCCTGTACACGGGCTGGTCGTGGGCGACCCCGACCGCGGCGACCGGCGTGTCCAGATCGTCGATGCCCCCAATTTCGGCATTGTTGGCGAAACGGCGAATCTTGTCGTGCGCGTCGATGATCCTGATGGCGGCGAAGTTGAACTCAGCGTATCGCTGAACGGCGGACAAGCCGAGCGCGTCAAGGTGAAGACCGGCGAAGACACGCCTCTGCCCATCGAGATCGAACGGCGCGGCGAAAATGTGATCGTGGTCGAAGTTCCGCCCGGTCGCGAGGAACTGACGCTGGCGAACAACCGCACCGCCTCGACGCTGGCAGGCGTGCGCGACAGGCTGCGCGTGCTGCTGGTGACGGGCAAGCCAAACCAGGCGGGCCGTGTCTGGCGCGACCTTTTGAAATCCGATCCTTCCGTGGACCTTGTCCACTTCACCATCCTTCGCCCGCCCTACAAGACAGACTACACGCCGACTGACGAACTCGCCCTCATCGCCTTCCCGACCGAGGAATTGTTCGAAGACAAGCTGAAGGATTTCGATCTCATCATCTTCGACCAGTATGAGCGGCGCGGTGTCATCACGCAGTCATACCTCGCAAACATGGCCCGCTATGTGACCGATGGCGGCGCGCTGCTGATCGCGGCAGGCGAACCTTTCGCCGGTCCGGGCAGCCTCGCCCGCTCTCCCCTCGCGGCTGTCCTGCCCGCCTCCCCGACCGGGCGTATCCGCACGGGCGAGTTCATCCCGAAGCTCACCGAAGTCGGCAAGCGCCATGCCGTGACGGCGCCGCTCGATGGCCAGAAATGGGGCGGCTGGATGCGCTATATCGAGGCCACCGCGCAGGCAGGCGACGTGCTGATGAGCGGACCAGACGACAAGCCGCTCCTGATTGTCGACCGCGTCGACAAGGGCCGCGTGGGCATGCTGATGTCTGACCAGATCTGGCTGTGGGCACGCGGCCATGATGGCGGCGGCCCCTTCTCGGAACTCATCCGGCGCGCCGTGCACTGGATGATGAAAGAGCCTGAACTGGAAGAGCGCCGGCTCAGCCTCACCGCCGAGGGCGACACTGCGAAGATGGAACTACGCACATTACTCGACACGGCGCCGCCGCTACAGCTCGAAACACCGGAAGGCCGCATCCTCGAACCGATCTGGCGACAGAAGGCGCCTGGCATCTTCACCGCCGAAGCGCCCATCGATCAGCTTGGCCTCTACCGGGCCGAAGCCGGCGGACTGGAGGCGGTTGCCCTCAATGGCCCGGCCAACCCGAAGGAATATGCTGATCTCCAGTCCAGCACCGAGATCATGGCGCCCTTCGCGAAACAGACCGGCGGCGGCATGTTCCGGCTGAATGCGGCGGGCACGGATCTTCCGGATATCCGCCGCGTCAGCGCGCGCGGCTCGGCAGCCGGCAGCAATTGGCTGGGATTGCGTGAACGCGGCGCCTACGCGGTGCGGTCTTCGACCAGCCAGCCCTTGCTGCCGGGTATCCTGGCGGCAGGCCTGCTCGTCATCATGCTGATCCTGGCATGGCGGCGTGAGGGCCGATAGGGACCCATGCCGACCGGCAACAAACAATCGATTGTGTTTCTTATGGTTGTCTAAAACGGCAAATGCCAGGCAGCGGGGATACGCTGCCTGGCAAAGTGCCTTTTAGCCGTGATGTGGTACTGGGTGGGGGACGCGCCACATCACAAAGACGCCTTTGGACTACGACAGCATACCCATGACTACAATTGAGTAATTGTTGCTAATTTGTGCGATTTGATCACAAATTAACCCCTCAGTGAAAATCAGGTAATCAATTTCAACGGTTGGGCATTCGACCGCTCCAGCGTGCGCGCCACGGAGTCCGCACAGGACAGAAAGTCGCGAATATGCGGCTCCTGTTCGGCCTCTCGCCGGAAACCGATACCCACACGATAGTCCGGAATTCCCGGGAGGCGCTTGCCCCAGAGCCGTCCGCTTTCAAGACCGACCTTCGCAAGCGACACCGGAACGATCGTGAGCACATCCGACATCATGGACAGGTTCATGCAGGCTGAGGGACTGTAGAGCGTGAATTGCGGCGCATCTGCGCTGGCCAGGGCTTCGGCCATGCCCTCCGGGAGCTGACCATCGAGATAGTCGAGATAGCCTGGAAACGCCCAGGGAAAAGCGAGCAGCGACTCAAACCGGTTGTCCATGTCCATGATGGGATGGTTAGGCCTGAACACCATGATGTAGGGCTCTGTCATGACCTGATGAAATTGCAACTTCCCGGAATGCGGCATGGCCTGCAACGTTGACATGTTGAACATGAACACGTCCGCGCGCCTTTGCATCAGTTCTTCAACGGCAGCATGAGGGGCCATGACGTCAGCACGTACCCGCATCCGCGGGGCGATCTGGCGATAGGCATTGATGACCGTCGGCAGGAGAATATCATAGGCAATAGGACCACCGATGATCTTGAATTCCCGGTCGCCGGACACCGTTTCCCGCATCACTTTCGCTGAAAACGCCAACAGCTCCACTGCCCTCGGATAGAGCCGTTCGCCCGCTTTGGTCGGTTCGACTGAGCGCGTGGTGCGATAGAAGAGCGGCGTATCCCACGCCTCTTCGAGCGTCTTGATCGCGCGGGTGACCGCCGAGTGGGTAAGGTGCAGTTCTTCGGCGGCCTTGGTGAAGCTCAGCAGCCTGTAAACGGCCTCAAAATACTGGATCAGGCGAAGATCCGTCATTTGTCACCCCCATGCACAAGACGCCCTGATCGCTCACTAATGCCCGCAGGCCGGATTGGCAATCAGGCCTTCCGGCAGGCATGTCGCACACAGGCAGGCTGTGATAGACTGAATAGCCATGACAAGGAGGCCGCCATGCCAGAGTCCCGAACGACGCTAGCCAGCCTGATTGCGATCATCTGTGTCGCCTGCGGGCCACAAGCCCCTACGCCGCAGGATCCCGTCGCGCCGGTGCCGGAATCAGACGGCGCTGCCCTTCCTGAAGCCCCTAGCCCGGACGCACTTGCAGCGCGCACCGCTGAAGCCAAGGCACTGGAAGTCGCCGCAAACTATGCGCCGATCGAGCAATATGCCGATGACATCTATGAAGGCCCTGCACTGATGGCGAGCTATCAGGGTGAGACCAGGGATGGCGTGTATGAAGGCTATGGCGTGTTGACGCTTCCCGATAGCGGGACAGTGATGGCCGGGCTGTTCGCGAACGGCTTACTGAATGGCCCCGGCACAGCGCGCGACATGCAGGGTGAACTGTTCCACGAAGGCATGTATCTTGACGGCGCGCCGGCGGAATACGCCCTGCCTTTGGATCAACGCCCGAACGGGGGCTGAGTCCGGAATGCCTGCGCCCTTAGAGGGCCGTGACCAGGCCTGACAGCTGGCTCGCATCGCCTGCCAAGCTTTTCACCATGACGCGGCCTTGGTCCTGTGGACCGGGGAAAACAAGTTGGCCGCGCGGTGTCACTTCAAACCCGATCTCACAGAAATACGCCGGCGCGCCGATGAGCACGGCCGCAGGCCAGCCTTCAGCTTCACCCGCCTCAAGGGCGGCGACCGTCACGGCCTGTCCAAGCCGACTGCCGCGCTGTTCCGGTGTCACAGCGACCGGTCCGTAGAACAGGGCCCGCGTGCGGGTCTCCCCTACCACAAGTGGCCACACGCGGCAGACAGCGACAATCTCACCATCAAGCACGGCCACGCGGCTGATCTCCGGCAAGGAACGGGAAAATTCGCGCAGGCGCTCGGCCGTCTTGGCAAAGTGGCCCGGACCGAACGTGACATCGAACAGCGACTCGATGGCAACGGCGTGGAGAGCGGGTGTTTCAGGAATGATTTCAAGCATGGCGAGCGCGTCTAGAGCGCATCGCTGGCAAGTTCAAGTGAAGCTTGCCGCCAGCGCTACTGCGTCAGGGCGTAAAGACGGCATCGGGGTTGGTGAGAAGGTCATAGGCGACATGATGCTTCAGTTTTTCCGTAAGAACGCCCGCGTCACCCTCCAGCAAGGACGGGTCAATTGGCTGGCCGAAAGTCATGCTGAATTTCGAACCGCGCTTGTTCAGCAATTCATGGAAGAGCGTGATGTCGCGCAGCTCGTCATTGAGGTCACAGAAGAGATAGTACAGCGCCGAATTTCGCGCATCGAGATTGAGTGGCAGGATCGGCGCCTTCTGCTTGCGGGCCAGACCGATGACCGTGGAAAACCAGTCCTTCTCCTGAAGCGCGCCATCAACGCGTCGGGCGAGCCGGCCGGAGGGAAAGATGACGACGCATTTCTCGTTCGTGAAGGCCTCGGCTGCCCGCTTCAGTGTCTCGCGTGTCTTGGCGGGCGTGCGCTTGGCGGCGACCCATTCGACCGGGATGATGACGTCCTCGAATTTCGGGTTCACGCGCACCGCGTCCGCATTGGCAAAGAAGATGATGTCGTCGCGCACCTGTTTCAGCAGGTCCCAGACGGCGACCCCATCTGCCAGGCCTGTCGGGTGGTTGGCAGCAATGATGAGACGGCCGGTTTTCGGCATGCGCTGGATGCCATCTATCGTGAGATCGAAGGAAAGCTGCTCTGACAGGAGATCAAAGGACTGCCGCCCGTTCAGCTGGACAATCTCGTCGGCCATCCGGCGCGCCTTGCCATAGCCGAGCACCTTGTAGAGGGCCGGGCGCACCAGCGGCCATGACCAGTGTTCCCGGATACGCGGGCAGCGCTCCTCGATCAGCACGTCGACGATATGCTTGTCCGCCTGACTGTCATCGACATGGAAGGCCGATACGGGCGGCACCTTGGTGGCTGGCGGCAGGATTTCGTCTGTCATGTATTTTTTTTGCTTTTTTCTTCGCGTGCGCTTCCCTGCCACTCAGCATACATGAACTCCCCTTACGGGAAAGCGGATGCGGCAGGGTTGGAGGCCTCAAAAAACTTTCCCGAAAGGGCCGATCTGTTGAGATTTCAACACTTCGGAAAGTTCTGCTTTACCAAGCTGTAAGGCCCGGGTGGCAAGGTCCTCTCCAGACGGGCGCAGACAGACACAGACGCTCAGGCAGCAATAACCTTATCGGGGTAGAGTAGTATGAAAGTTCTTTGGGTAGAAGATCACGAGCCGGTCCGCGACATGTTGGCGATTGCCGCCGACAAGGCCGCCCGCTCGCGCATCCAGGTGGATCTCGTGATGGCGCCGACTTTGATGGCTGCCGAAGCACGCCTTCGCCTCGAGCGCTTCGATCTCGTTGTCCTCGACCTCGGCCTGCCTGACAGTGTTGACCCCGACATGACGATCGCGCGCGTCGCCAATATGGGCAAATATCGCATCGCCGTCGTCTCCTCGATGGATACCCGCGATCAGGTTGTTGAAGCTGCTCTGCGTTGCGGCGCCAATATTGCGCCCAAAGCCGTGTTCAAGGCCACGCTGCCCTTCAATCGCTTTATCCAGCGCCCGGATACGTTCGAGGACTTCCTGCTTGAGCAAATGCCTGCTGCTGCTGCCCCAGCCCGTGCTGCGTAAGCGAATACGCCTCACGGGAGCTTGTGCTTGCAGACTCCCCAATGACCTTGCTAAGCCGCCCGGGTTAACCCCTCGGGCGGCTTAGCCCATTTGATGGACCCGAACGTCATGGACGCCCTGCTCGTCTACCCTGCCACACTTGTGCTGATCGCCCTGAATGTGATCGCCAGCGTACTGGCGTTCAACAATCGCGACCTGTTCGACCGGTACTGCTTCTGGATCAAGCCGATCCGGGAGGGCGAGGAATGGTTCCGCTTCGTCACGTCGGCCTTCCTGCACGTCAATGGCATGCACCTCTTCATCAACATGTACGTACTCTACACGTTCGGGAAGATTCTCGAAGCCTATGTCGGGTCTGGCGGCTTCCTGATCCTGTATGCCGCGTCGATGCTGGGTGGGAACATCTGGGAATATGCCGACAAGCATAACCAACCGAACTACCGCGCCGTCGGCGCCTCGGGCGCAACATCCGGCGTGATCACGGGCTTCTGCCTCTTCTATCCCTTTGCCATGCTCTACCTCTTCTTCGCGATCCCCATGTGGGCCATCGTCTTCGGCGTCGGCTTCATCGTGGTCAGCTTCATCCTCTCCCAGCGCGACCAGACCATGGTGGCGCACGGCGCCCACCTCGGCGGCGCCCTTTCAGGCCTCGTGATTGCGATGCTCCTGCGTCCAGCCGCCTGGCGCGAACTGATCGAGCAAGTGGCGAACCGCATTGGCTGATGATGGCATGATCTCGGTGCTCGAACGGTACGAGGCCCGGATCGCCGAAGGCTTGATCGATGCCGACAGCGCGCAGGCCCGCGCCGCCGCGCGCCTCGACGATCTCGCCCGCCGACTGGCCAACAAGGGAAAGGGCGGCTGGTTCTCGAAACCCACGCCCGTCCATGGTCTCTACATGTGGGGCGGCGTCGGGCGCGGCAAATCCATGCTGATGGACCTGTTCTTCGAAGCCGCACCCGTCACCCCCAAGCGGCGGGTCCACTTCCACGAATTCATGGGCAGCGTGCACGACATGTTGGGCGAATGGCGCAAGCTTGATGCAAGCGAGCGCAAGCGGTCGCAATGGCGCGTCAAGGGAGCTGGCGACGATCCGATCGCGCCAGCCGCGAAACGCATCGCCTCAGGCGCGAGCCTCCTTTGCTTTGATGAATTCCAGGTGACGCAGATTGCCGACGCGATGATCCTGTCGCGCCTGTTCGAAGCCCTTTTCAACGAGGGCGTCACCGTCGTGGCGACTTCAAACCGCCATCCGGACGACCTCTATACCGACGGGATCAACCGCCCCCTCTTCCTGCCCTTCGTCGATATCCTGAAGGCCAATTGCGACGTGTTCGAGCTGACGTCCGATCGTGATTACCGCCTTGATCGGCTGAGCGAGGCGCCGGTCTGGTATGCGCCGCTAGGGGCGCAAGCAGACGCCGCACTGGACAAGGCCTGGCACCGTCTGACGCTAGGCGCCACGCCGCAGCACTGCACGCTCAACGTCAAAGGCCGCAAGCTTGAGGTTTCACGCGAGGCAGCAGGCACTGCCCGTTTTACCTTTGAGGAATTATGCGCCCGCCCCCTCGGCGCCCGCGACTATCACACCATCGGCGCCCATTTCCACACGGTGTTTCTTGAAGGCATCCCCCTGCTCTCGCCGGAGAACCGCAACGAGGCCGCACGCTTCGTGATGCTGATCGATGAGCTTTACGAGGCGAAGGTGAAGCTCGTCGCGAGTGCCGCCGCCGAACCGGATGCCCTCTACCCGTCAGGCGATGGCAGTTTTGAATTTGAGCGCACGGCCAGCCGCCTGCATGAGATGCGTTCGACCAACTATTTCGCCGAAGCGCACAAACAGGTCACCGACGTTTGAGCGGCCGGTCGGCAGGCCGTAGCGCCTCTGAATCCAGAATATCCATGGCCACGTCGCGGAAGACGAGTCCAAGCGCTTCAATGTCCCGGCCGAGCGGCGAACCTGTGCGCCAGATCAGGCTGACATCGCGTGTGGCGAGCGGGTGGCGCAGCGGCCGCACGACCTGGCCGGGGTCGCGCTGGGCTTCTACCACCGCATAGAGATTGGGCAGGATGGCAACGCCTGCCCCCATGGCCGACATCTGCCGCACGGCGTCGAGCGACGTCCCCTCATATTCGGTACTGACATGCGCGCCTGCCGCATCGGCCAGCATCTGGATCACGACGCTGAGGCGGTGACCGAAACCGAGGCTGAGCAATTCCCTGCCTTTCAGTACGTCGATATCTACGGGGCCTTCGCCATGGGAGAGTTCGTCATCCGGCGCGGCGCATATGTAGAGTGTCTCCCTGTAGAGCGGCATGCTCTCGCTGCCGACATGATCCTCAGCCGTCGAGATGATCATGTCGAGGCGCCCGTCATTGAGTTTCTCCTCAAGGTCGATCGTGCGCTCCTCACGCACACTCATGCGCAGGTCAGGGAACAGGCGGTGCAGTTCCCTCACCGCACTGGGCAGAAGGTAGGGGCCAATCGTGGGAACAGTGCCAAGACGGTAGCGGCCGGCGACGCGGCCTTCTGACTGCCGCGCGACGGTTTTCAGGTCTTCCACCTGCGTGAGGATCGCCCGCGCGCGGCGCACCACCTCCTCGCCCGTTGGCGTCATGATCGCGCCATTGCGGCCACGCTCGATGAGCACAGTGCCGAGCTGTTCCTCTGCCGCGGCAATCTGGGCCGAGAGGCTCGGCTGCGAGACATTCAGCAGTTTCGCCGCCTCGTGGAATTTTCCGGTCTCGGCCACGGCGACGAGATACTGCAATTGCCGGAGGGTTGGGCGCATCAGATATCCTTTGGATTGCAGATTCCACTTTGATAGCCTTTGACTATCAAAACAAGAGCATATTCGTATTGGCGCTATGTATAGGAAGCCCCGAAATACGGCATGTGCGAATGAACCGGAGTGCCCCTTAGTGCCAGCGACAAACCTCAAAAGCCGAAGTGCTTGCCGCTGCTACAGTGAGGTGACCCGGTCAGCTGTGGATCCACCGCGCGCCCCCTGAGACGCCCACCGCGTCACACCTGACATCCTATCCAGCTTTCCTCCCACGCATCGAAAAGGAGTTTCGCATGCCACGCTTTGCTGCGGGCGTCGTCCGCTTCCAGAATAACGTCTATCCCGGCAAACAGGACCTGTTTGAAGAACTCAGCCAGGGCCAGTCGCCCGAGGCCCTGTTCATTACCTGCTCTGACAGCCGTATCGAAACGGCCATGATCACCCAGACAGAACCCGGCCAATTGTTCCACGCACGAAACGCCGGAAATATCGTTCCGCCGCACACAGAGCATACCGGCGGTATGACGGCCGCTATTGAATACGCCGTCGCCGTTCTGCAAGTCCCACATATTGTCGTGTGCGGACACACAGGCTGCGGTGCCATGAATGGCGCGATGCATCCGGACGGCCTTGAAGGGCTGGATCATGTGCGCAAATGGCTCGCCTATTCCAAGTCTGCCGTCGACATCGTCGACGAGCTGGCGCCCAACGGCACACCGGAAGACCGGATGCAGATGCTTATCGAGCAGAACGTCCTCGTCCAACTTCAGCACCTGCGCACACACCCAAGCGTTGCCCGCCGCCTCGCCAAGGGCGATCTCGAACTGCACGGATGGGTCTACGACATCCGCACAGGCGACGTGTCCGCCTTCGACGCCGACCAAAATACATTCATCCGGGTAGATGCGCATTATGCCAGCCAGATTGCCGAGCTTGCCGGTGATCATGACTGCGCGGCCTGACCTCCAGACAACGGAAACCTTATATGACCACACCCCAGACAGGGGCGCAGCCCAAAGGCGCGCCCTATTTTGACCTTTCGAATCTGAAGGGCGACCTGTTCGGCGGCTTGACCGCCGGCATCGTCGCTCTTCCCCTCGCGCTTGCCTTCGGTGAAGCCTCAGGCGCCGGCCCCATTGCCGGCCTCTGGGGCGCAATCTTTGTCGGCTTCTTTGCTGCCTTGTTTGGCGGCACCGGATCACAGGTCTCAGGCCCCACCGGCCCCATGGTCGTCGTCTTTGCCGGCCTCTATGCCGCGCTCGGCGGCAACCCGGCGCTGGTGTTTGGCGCCGTCATCCTTGCGGGCGTCATGCAGATCCTGCTCGGCGTCATGCGGTTCGGCCAATATGTGAAATTGGTGCCCTACCCGGTTATCTCGGGCTTCATGAGCGGCATTGGTGTCATCATCATCGCCCTCCAGCTCGCCCGACTGTTCGGCCATGAACCGGACGGCGGCGGCACGATCCCGGCCTTTACCGCCGTGCCGGGCGCCGTGATGGATCCTAACTTCATTGCCGTCGGCATCGCGATCCTGACGCTTGGTATCGTGTTCAGCTGGCCGAAGAAGTTTGCAGCTTACGTGCCCGGGCCCCTCGCCGCGCTCGTGATCGGCACGCTGGTCAGCATCGCTATCCCAGGCGCACCACTTCTCGGTGACATCCCGACAGGCTTCCCGAGCTTCGTGCTGCCAGCCGTGAATGTGGACTCCGCGCTCATCGTCATCGAAGCGGCCTTCATTCTTGCCGTGCTCGGCTCCATCGACAGCTTGCTGACGTCACTTGTCGCCGACAACATGACCCGCACGCGCCACCAGTCGAACAAGGAACTGGTCGGTCAGGGTATTGGTAACGCGCTTGGTGGCTTCTTCGGTGCCATTCCCGGCGCCGGCGCGACCATGCGCACCGTGATCAACATCCGGTCTGGCGGGCGCACGCGCATTTCGGGCATGACCCACGCGCTTGTGCTGCTCGCAATCGTGATCAGTCTTGGCCCGCTTGCCGCGAAGATTCCGCATGCGGTTCTGGCCGGCATCCTGGTAAAGGTCGGCGTCGACACGATCGACTTCTCCTACCTGAAGCGCGCCCATAAGGGACCCCGCTGGGACCTGGGCCTCATGGTGCTCGTGCTTGGCCTCACCGTGTTTGTCGACCTGATCACGGCTGTGGCGGTTGGCGTGGTGCTCGCAGCCCTCGCCTTCATCAAGAACCTTGCCGATGACCAGATCAAGGCCGTTCAGGAAGACGAGCCGCGCCTCTCGACCGAAGAAGAGACGCAGATTCTCTCTCGTTCGGGCGGCAGGGTCATGATGTTCGACTTTGGCGGTCCGCTCAGCTTCGGCGCGGCGGCTGACCTTGGCCACCATGTCCGCAGCAAGGCGAGTGACAAGGTGGAGATCATCATTCTCGACTTTTCCCGCGTGCCCTTCATCGATGTCTCGGCCGTCAGGGCCGTGGAAACCATCGTCGAGGACGCAGCAGACTCCGGCAAGCAGGTCTATGTCACCGGCATGAACGAGACTGTCGGACGTGTTCTGGAGCAATTCGCCACCGGCCTGCCCGGTAGCGAGGAGAAGCAGTTCAGCACACGACTGGATGCGCTGAAAGCCGCGCTCACGAAGTTGGAACCAAGTCGGGCATAGAGTTCCGATACGTTAACCAACGCCCCGTAACTGCCCCGCTCTTCCCCCCCGGAGCGGGGCATTTTTTTGGCCGCCCCACCTTCACAGGAAGGCCGTATTTCCTATTTATGCTGCAGCGCGATGACATACATGCGCATTTCCGGGGAATACGTCGCCGCAAAGCGGGGCTAAGAACACACTCGGAACACCGAAACGGGAACCATTGCCGCAGTTACGGGATAGGTTCCAATAGGAGAAGACATCATGGCAAACCCAGTTTCTGCACGCAGTTCGGTCGCCCTCAGCCCCGAACAGGGCCTCAGCCGGTATCTCAGCGAGATCCGCAAGTTTCCCATGCTCGAGAAGAACGAGGAATTCATGCTCGCCCGCAAGTGGCTCGAGAATGATGACACGGAAGCCGCCGAAAAGATGGTGACCTCCCATCTCCGCCTCGTGGCGAAGATCGCGATGGGCTATCGCGGCTATGGCCTGCCGATGGCTGAGGTCATTTCCGAGGGCAATGTCGGCCTCATGCAGGCCGTCAAGAAATTCGACCCTGAAAAGGGCTTCCGTCTGGCAACTTACGCCATGTGGTGGATCCGCGCCGCGATCCAGGAATACATCCTGCGCTCGTGGAGCCTGGTGAAACTCGGCACGACAGCCGCGCAGAAGAAACTATTCTTCAACCTGCGCCGCCTGAAAGGCGAGATGAAAGCCCTCGACGAGGGCGACCTTCGCCCTGAACAGGCGCGTCTGATCGCCGAAAAGCTGAACGTGACCGAGGCCGAAGTGTTCTCGATGAACGGTCGCATGTCCGGCTCCGACGCCTCGCTCAACGTGCCGATGGGCACCGATGGCGACATGGAATGGCAGGACTGGCTGGCCGATGATGACCAGGGACAGGCCGAGGATTTCGCCGACCGCCAGGAATATGATGCCCGCATGGACCTGCTCAGCAATGCCATGACAGACCTCAACGAACGCGAGCGGCACATCCTCACCGAGCGGCGCCTCTCGGAAGAGCCCAAGACGCTCGAGGAACTGTCCGAAACCTACAATGTCAGCCGCGAGCGTATCCGGCAGATCGAGGTGCGGGCATTCGAGAAACTGCAAAAGGCCATGAAGCGCATGGCCAAGGAACAGGGCATGCCGACAGCCGCAGGTGCTGTCGCCAACTAGAACCTACTCTTCGGCAGCCGGGTCCGTCTGGTCTTCGGCTGCCGCTTCAGGCGTGTCAGGCAGAATCTTGTCGGCCTGCTCCGCCTTGTCGAGCAGAACGGACTGGTCGCTATAGGTCACATTGAAGCCGATAATCTTCCAGGCGTCGTCCTCCCTCACCCACTGAACCGTGACGCGGCCCGGCGACTCTTCCGAGACGACCGACATGGCACAGTCGGCGAAAGTGCCCGACTTCGCCGCGTCCGTATTGGCCGCACTCCTGATCGTACAATTGGGGGACGAAAATTCCGTAACAGCACCGTACTGGCGAATATAGCGGTCCGTATCATCTACGGCCTTTTGGGTGATCTCGATACGGCGCGAGTAAATCGGGTCGCTTGCGGGCGGCAAACCGTCAGCCATGAATTGCCTGACAATCTCATCCGTTGCCGCACTGCGAGCACTGACCGCCTTGAACGCCTTGATGCCTCCGTTGACGCAGGTGCCCAGCACAACGGCCGCCAGGATGAGCGAGCCGACAATCCAGTACACCTTGCGGGACTTGCGCGGTTCCGGCGATTGCTCATAAGGCTTCGGTCCAGCCGTATCGGTCATGCAAGTGCCCCCGTTTTCCCATCTACAGGACAGAACCAACCAGATGTTACCAGATCAGGCAATACGCATTCTGGTTGCAAACGACCCTCGGGTCGCGCCCTACACGTCCATCCGAGAAAAAGACCTGACGTCCGGCCATGGCGGGCGGTTCATCGTCGAAGGCAAGGTCACACTCGAAACGTTGCTCCGGCGCGGGCGTTTTGCGGTCGAAAGCCTGTTCCTGTGCGAAACACGACTGGAGCCACTGGCCGATATCCTCACGCATGTACCCGCCAACGTGCCGATCTATGTCGCACCGCAGGACGTGATGGACGAAGTGGCGGGCTTCCCGATGCACCGTGGCGTGCTGGCCTGCGGAATAAAAGGCGACACGGCGGCAGATGCAGCCCTCGTCCTGAGCGAAGTCGCGCAGCAATCCCCCCTCCCCTCAACCTTGCTGATGCTGTCCGACCTTTCCAACCACGACAATGTCGGTGCCTGTTTTCGCAATGCCGCCGCCTTTGAGGTGGATGCCGTCCTGCTGGACGGGCAATGCTGCGACCCGCTCTATCGCAAGGCGATCCGTGTCTCTTCAGGATCCACGTTGTGGCTGCCCTTCGGCCATGGCGGCAGCGGCGCGGAGATGATGCAGGCTGCGCGGGATGCGGGCTATACGGTCTGGGCAATGACACCGCGTGCCGATGCCGCGCCGCTCGCCTCCCTGCCCGTCCCTGAGAAGCTCGGCATCCTGCTCGGCGCCGAGGGACCGGGCTTGCCGGACGACCTGATCGCGTCAGCCGTGCCTGTGCGTATCCCCATGTCGGCGGGCTTTGACAGCATTAACGTGGCCACGGCCGGCGCGGTCGCGCTGGCGCATGTCTTTGCTGCTAGGGCCTGACAAGAAAACGCCCCCTCCATACCGGAGAGGGCGCCGCGGGAATGCGTGGTGTGACGCCCCACCCGTAGTGTTGTTTAGAATACCCGAGGGCGTTCGTTCTTGTCGACATGCAGACCGCACTCGGTCTTCTGTTGGCCGGCCCAACGGCCTGCTCGCACATCTTCACCTTCAGCGACCGGCTTGGTGCACGGCCAGCAACCAATCGACGGATAGCCCTGCGAGACCAGCGGGTGACGCGGCAGGTTGCGCTGCTGGATCATCAGCTCAACGTCTTCCGGCGTCCAGTTTGCCAGCGGGTTCACCTTGTAGCGGCCATTGGCGAATTCAAAGACCGGCAGCGACATGCGTGCGCCGCCATGGAACCGCTTGCGGCCCGTGATCCATGCGGAAAAGCCTTCAAGGGCGGGCTCCAGCGGACGCACCTTGCGCAGGGCGCAGCAGGCATCTGTATCGGTCTTCCAGAGATCGTTCTTGGGGTCGAGCACCTTGCGCTCTGTCTCCGACGGCGGGATCGAGCGCACACCGGTCAGGCCGAGGCGTTCAATCACTTCATCGCGGTGATCGAGCGTTTGTGGAAAATGCATGCCGGTATCGAGGAACACGATCGGCAGCGACGGGTCGACATCAGCAATCAGGGCCAGCATGGCAACACTTTCCGCACCGAAGCTCGACACATAGGTCAGGCGTTCGGGCCATTCGCGGATCATCGCCACGCGCAGGACCGTCTGGGCCGAGGCATCGCGCAGCTCGGCATTCAGGCGTTCGAGGCGGATCTCGGGCGCTTCAGCGTTCCGAGCGATGATGTCACCATAAGGCATGTGGATCTAGTTTCCGTGTCTCTTGCGGAACACCGGCACCCGACCGCCCGCAGCGGGCTGGTAGACTTCGGAATATTCCTTCAATGCGTCTATCACTTCAGATAGGGCAGCACGGGACGTCTCGTAAGCATCGATGCCTGAACGGTTCATATAGAATAACTGATCCCGCAAGACGTGGCCGACGGCGCGTAGCTCGCCTTCATAGCCAAAGCGGCGCCGCAGGAGCTGGGCCTGGCTGAAGCCGCGCCCATCCGTATATTTCGGGAAAGCGATCTCGATCAGCTGTATTTTCTGCAGATAGGGCTCCAGCAGCGCAGCGTCGTCATCGGGCGCAAGGCGCACACCGACCTGCGTATTGCGCTCAGCCAGGGTCGACGCTTCAGCAAGGAAACGCGCGAGCGGAACCGTGAAGCAACCGCCTTCGGATAGCTCTGCTTCACCGTCAACATAGGCCCATATATCGTCGATTTCGGCGCCATTCTTAATCAGCGGCATAGAGGGCTTCCTTGAATGGGTCATGGCCGAGACGGCCCAGTGTGTCGATGAACAGCTCGTCCTTGCCGCTGCGCAGCTCGCGGTAGCGGTCGACGACGCGCTTGAGGGCGCCAGGAACGTCTTCGGATTTGAGGCCGGGGCCGGCAATGTCGCCAATCGCAGCCTTCTCGTCGGCGCGGCCGCCAAAGGTGATCTGATAGAATTCCTCACCTTTCTTGTCGACGCCAAGGATGCCGATATGGCCAACATGGTGGTGGCCACAGGCATTGATGCAGCCTGAGATGTTGATGTGCAGGCGGCCGATATCTTCCTGATAGTCAGGATCGGCAAAGACCTGCTGCACCGCCTGCCCGACCGGAATCGAGCGGGCATTGGCAAGGTTGCAATAGTCGAGGCCCGGGCAGACGATCAGATCGGTGATCAGGCTTTCGTTTGGCGTCGCGAGACCCGCCGCGTCCAGCTCTGCATGCAGGGTCGGCAGGTCGTCGAGGGCGACATGCGCGAGGATGATGTTCTGTGCGTGGCTGACGCGGATATCATCCTGACCATAGGTCTCGGCCAGATTGGCGATGATCTCCATCTGCGCATCTGTCGCGTCGCCAGCCAACCCACCAATGGGCTTCAGGCTGACCGTCACGGATGTGTAGCCGGGCGTGACATGCGGATGCAGGTTGGTGCGGGCCCAGCGGGCAAACACCTTGTCGCTCGCCTTGGCGGCCTCGAACACGTCAGACGTCTCAGGCTTGTTCGCCAGTTCCGGCGGCGCGAAATAAGCATGGATCCGGTCGATCTCTGCCTGCGGCAGGTCGATCTTCTCGTGGCTGCGCTGAGCGGCGAACTCGGCTTCGACCTGACGCGTGAACTCTTCCTCGCCAAGCTCATTCACGAGGATCTTGATCCGCGCCTTGTACTTGTTGTCCCGCCGTCCGTGCAGGTTGTACACGCGCATGACGGCCTCGAGATAATCGAGCAGGCGCGTTTCAGGCACGAAGTCATTGACCAGCGCGGCAATGTGCGGCGTACGCCCCTGCCCCCCGCCGACATGAACTTCAAAGCCCCGCACGCCATCACGCTCGCGCATGTGCAGACCGATATCGTGCACGCGGATCGCAGCCCGATCATGCTCGGCGCCGGTCACGGCAATCTTGAACTTGCGCGGCAGGAAGGCGAATTCCGGGTGGAATGTGCTCCATTGGCGAATGATCTCGCACCAGGGGCGCGGGTCCATGATCTCGTCACGCGCAGCGCCCGCATAATGATCCGACGTCGTATTGCGGATACAGTTGCCGCTGGTCTGGATGGCGTGCATCTCGACCTCGGCCAGCAGGGCCAGAACGTCCGGAATGTCTTTCAGGGCGACCCAGTTGAACTGAATGTTCTGGCGCGTGGTGAAGTGGCCGTAATTGCGATCATACTCGCGGGCGATACGCGCCAGCATGAGCATCTGGCGGGCATTCAGCTGGCCATAGGGAATGGCAATGCGCAGCATGTAGGCATGGAGTTGCAGGTAGACGCCGTTCTGCAGGCGCAGCGGCTTGAACTCGTCTTCCAGCAGCTCGCCCGACAGGCGGCGTTCGACCTGGCCGCGGAACTGGGCGACGCGTTCCTTGACGATCTGCGCGTCGAATTCGTCATATCTATACATGGGTGACCTCGTGAAGGTGTGGCAGGCCGAGTTCAAGCTCGCAGCGGGCGACCCAGGCTTGCACGGCAGGAAATTCGTTCAGGTCAAAACCGCCTTCATGCGCAAGGCGCGTGTAGGCGAGCAGGGAAATATCGGCGAGCGTCAGGGCCTCTCCCCCGGCGATCCAGTCGCTGGAGATGAGCGCCATTTCCATGCGGCCAAGCGCACGGCGGCCCTTGGCCATCAGGTCGGCGTCGATCTCGTCGTCGGATTTATTCAGGTAGAGCTTCTGAAAGCGGCGCACGGCAATCGTCGGCTCGTGCGAATACTGCTCCCAGAACATCCACTCAAACATCTTGGCCCGCTCGAATGCGTCGACCGGTATCAGGTCAGAGCCTTCGGCAAGATGCAGGATGATGGCGTTGGACTGGGCGAGCGTGCGACCATTGTCGAACTGGACGACCGGCACTTGGCCGAACGGGTTCAGCGCCAGGAATTCATCCGTCCGGCTCTCGCCTTTCAGGATGTCGATCTCGATCCATTCATGCGGAATGGACAGCTGCGTCGCCACCCATTTCACTTTCAGGCAGTTGCCCGAAATGGAGTCTCCGAAAATGCGGATCATGCCTTGTCTCCATAAGATACGGTCGGCCCGTTGGCGCGGATGGATTCGCGCAGGGTTTCGCGGCCCGTGATACCGCCCGTCTCGGTGACTTCCATGAAATAGGGATCGGTAATCACCTTTTCCTGCTTCTGGGCGGCAGCGAGGCGTTCTTCGGCCTCATCGCCTGTAAAGGCTGCGATCTTGGCTGTATCCGTCGTCCAGCCGCCATCTGCCTTCAGCCAGACAGTGCGTCCGGTTGCGGTTTCCCAGGCGGTGATGGATTTTGGCGTTTCGGGCTTCAGCTTGGGGCGGACGGAGCTCATGCGACATGTTCCTTGAAAGCTTGGGCAATGGCCTCTTCAGGCAGGCCAGCCACTTCGCCGATAACGAGCAGCGCGGGGCCCTTGATGCCGGCGCGCTGGATGAGGTGAGGGAGTTCAGCGAGCGTGCCGAACACACGGATTTCATTGTCGCGCGTGCCGTTCTCGATGACCGCAACAGGGGTTGATGGGGCACGCCCTGCCGCGATGATCTTCTCGGCAATCGTCGCTGACATGCCGACGCCCATGAACACGACAACCGTCTGCGCCGGGCGCGCGAGCGAGACCCAGTCAAGGTCAGGCACGCCGCCCGCCTTGGCATGACCTGTCACGAAGGTGAGGCTCTGGGCATGGTCCCGGTGCGTCAGCGGCAGACCGGCGGCAGCAGCGCAACCGAGTGCAGAAGAGATGCCGGGAACAACCGTCGCCGCGACACCGGCGGCGCGGACGGCTTCCAGCTCTTCCCCACCACGCCCGAAGATAAACGGGTCGCCGCCCTTGAGGCGGACAACGCGCTTGCCGTCCTGCGCCGAGGCAATCAGCAGCTCGTGGATCGTCTCCTGCGGCACCGAATGATCGCCCTTGGACTTGCCGACCGGCACGCGGTCTGCGTCGCGGCGGATGAGAGCGAGGATATCGTCGCTGACGAGGCGGTCATAATATACGATGTCGGCTTCCTGGATCAGGCGAAGGGCCTTGAGCGTCAAAAGTTCAGGATCGCCGGGACCTGCGCCGACAATATGGACGATGCCTTCGGCGGGGGCAGTCGATTGCATTTGAGCCCGCATGGCGGCTTCGGCGCCATCAATGTCGCCCGCATAAGCCATGTCGGCGGCCGATCCCGTGAGTGCACGTTCCCAGAAACGGCGGCGCGCCTTTGAATCCGGTATCGCGGCCTTCACGTCCGGGCGGAGGCGGCTCGCCAGCGCGGCCAGATCGCCGATACGTTTCGGCAGCAGGGCCTCCAGCTTTTCGCGGATAGCCTTTGCCAGCACGGGCGCCGTGCCATTGGTGCCGATTGCAGCTACGATATCCCCGCGATCGATAATCGACGGCACGGTGAAATCGCAAAGTTCCGGATGGTCGACTACGTTTAGCGGCACGCCATACTGGCGCGCCATGGTGATCGCCTTTTCCGCGTTGGCATCAAGCCGGTTGGCGACAATGGCAAAGCGGGCCACATCCAGCGCCGGACCGGCATGCTCAGGCGGCGCAATGGTAACGCGGCCTGCAAACTCCTCGGCAAAGCCGGCATCAATTTTCGAGACAATGACGGTAATTCGGGCTGGCGTCGCGGCCAAAAGGCGGACCTTGCGACGGGCTTCTTCCCCGCCTCCGAAAACAACAACGGATGCATTATCAAGGTTGAAGAAGGCCGGAAACTGGCGCATGCGAAGGCCACTCTTGTTTAGTATTGCTGATCGATCAAAGGTCAAATTGGCTATTGACGGCTCAGGCGCAACCGTGAACCCCTACAGCGAGCCTTTAGAGTTACTATTCATGTCTGATCCGAACGACCGACTGCCGCCCCTGAACGCCCTGCGCGCCTTTGAAGCGGCCGCCAGACGCCTGTCTTTCACACAGGCGGCCGACGAACTCAATGTCACGCCGGGGGCGATTTCACAACAGATCCGCCAGCTGGAAGACTATGCCGGCACGCCCCTTTTCAAGCGTACGGGTCGTTCCGTCCTGTTGACCGACGCCGCGCAGGCCAGCCTGCCGCTGGTACGCGAAGCGTTCGAGCGCATTTCCGAAGCCGGGCGCATCATGCAGGCCCCTGCCCGCAAGGGCCGGGTCATGGTCTCCTGTGCGCCAAGCTTTGCGGCCAAATGGCTGGCCCCGAAACTTGACGGCTTCCACCGTGAACACCCCGATACAGAAGCCTGGATCTCGGCTGACATGGGCCTTACCGACTTCACCATGGCGGATGCCGATTTTGCCATCCGCTATGGGCGCGGCGTCTATGACGGCCTGAAATCGGAGAAACTGCTGGATGAAACCGTCCTGCCGGTCTGCTCCCCCGCCCTGCTTGAGGGCCCGGACGCGATCCGGCGCCCGGAAGACCTGCGCCACCACACCCTGCTGCACGATGAAAGCAGCGAGAACGATCCGTCCTGTCCCGATTGGGCCAGCTGGCTGCGCGCGCGCCGCGTAGAAGGCGTCGATGGCGCACGGGGCCCACGCTTCAACCAGGCCATTCTCGTTATTGAATCGGCGGCCGCAGGCCGTGGCGTCGCGCTCGCCAAGCAGGCCATCGCGGCGGCAGACCTGGCTTCAGGCCGACTGGTCGCGCCCTTTGCTGACGGGTCGACGCTGATCGATTTCGGCTACTGGCTGGTCTGGCCAAAAGGGCGCCACCTGTCGCCAGACGTGCGTGACTTCATGAAATGGGTGAAGACCGAAGCCACCAAGGGCGAGATCGTCGGCGTCTAGGAGGCGTTGGCGCCTGCAGCAGCGTCCAGCAGCAGGTAGGCGGCAAGACGCGGGCTCGCATTGCGGCTCGTCTTCTGCGTCTGCTCCAAGGCGTTGAGAGCGTCTTCCTCTTCCAGCGAGATGAATTCGCGGGCGAGCTGGAGCAGTTCACGGTCGCTGCGCAGGCGTTGGGTCACGCGCTCCACCTGACGGCCTGCATTGTCCATGATCGCAGCGCGGCGCTCGCGGTCACCATGACGGGCCGCTTCGGCAATCTTGCGCTTGGCTTTCGGGCGGAAAGCTTCGGGCAGGAGGATGCCGGATGTCTGCAGGCGCTGGATCATCTCGTCGGCAATCTCCTCGCGGTCAGTCGGGCTTTGCGCAGGCTCATCACGGCTCATGTCGGAAATGATGTCACGCCAGCCCATGTCGCTGCTCGACTGCAATGACCGGCCGGAAGACGGCACAAGCGCGCCGCCACTGGCCTGGCTCGGCGCAATATCGGTCGCCCGGCGCGCAGGCGTCGCGGGCTTTGCCGGTTCGCCATCATCGAAGCGGCGCCGCAGCATCGGCGGGCTGGACTCGGTCGGGCCGGCATCCTGCATAAGCCCATCAGGCGCCTTGATATCCTTGTCTTTTTCCTTCTCGACCTCCGCACCGAGGCTGGCTGAGGCCAGCAGGTCAGCGGCGGCGTCAAAGAGTTCGTCTTCCATGCTCGGCCGCGGCGCCGAACGCGTCGGCGCCGGGCGCGATGGCGGTGTGCCAGTCGTTCCGGAAAGATCGGCAGCAATATGCCCGTGGCCATTCTTATAGCCATTGGCGGCGCCATTGCCATTGGCATGGCCGTTCATGCGCGGTGGTTCAACGGGCGCGGCTGGTGGCTCGACGGGTTGGCTTGCGGCCACTGCTGGGGGAACTTCGGACCGTTCCCGGACCGTTTCGGGGGCTTTTACCGGACTTGCAGGCAGACTCGGCGCCGTTGACGTCGCTCCGAGGCGCCGGTTCATCATGTCCGTCTCGGCGCGCGCAGCATTGCCGGCGGCGCGCACGGCCACGGCGGCCTGCTCCCCCGCTTCGCGCAGGCGGGCCAGCGCACTGGCGGCTTCCTCGGCGGCGGCGCGGGTGGACTGGTTGATCTCGCGATTGGCAAAACGGGCGCCATCAAGCGCGGAGGATACGGCATCCTTCAGCGCGTCGCCCGTGGTTGAGGCGGCGGCGGCCGCGATCTCCCCTGCCCTGACGGCGGCATCGACCAGTTTGCGGGACTGTTCGAGTTTCTCTTCGACACGGCTGACGGCGAAGGTGAGCGTTTCGGTGCGGATCGAGGCATCACGCGCCAAGCCATCAAGATCGATCAGCTTGGCCGCCAGCGACTCGCCGGCCACGGTCATGCCATGCAGGCGCGCGTCGAGCGCTTCATCGGCGCGGGCGACTTCATCGCCGGCCATACGGGCCGCATTGACCATCTGCTGGGCCTGACGCGGGATGGCTTCGTTCATGGACTCGATCTGCGCGCGCAAGTCCCGGGCGAGGCCTTCAAGGGCCGTCCGCTCGGCGGCAAGGCGCTGGGCCAGGTCGCGCGCATTGTCGGCGCTGGCATAGGCGACCGATTCAAGCCGCATCCGCTCATCGCCGATCTCGCCGGACATGGCCTTCATGGCCGAGATCGCATGCGCCATGGCGCGGTCGACTTCGGAGGCGGACTGTTTCATCTGCTCCGCAATCGTGATGCCTTCGGTGCCCGCTTCGCGCGCCGGCGAGAGCAGGCGAATAGCCGCTTCCATCACAAGGGCATTGGACGCAGACGCGCGGCGATTGGTGCGCGCCATGAAGCCGGCCATGATGATGATCATGCCCGGAATGAGCGCGGCGAGGCCACCGGCCAGCAGGATTGCGGGAGGCTGTGCCAGCAGCGCATCAAGGCCGACAAAGCCAAGCACGCCTGCCGCAACAGCAACGAACCAGAGCACACCGATCAGGAATCCAGTGACCACCATCCAGCCGCCACCATGCCGGGCGTACTCGAAGTTTTCCGACGCCTCTTGCCTGGCCAGGAGATCCCGGCCGGACGGGCGAGCTGAAGGCGTATCCGTCATTGTGAGACTATACCGCGACAACAAGGCTGCGGCGAGGCCGGAATACAGGCTTTTTCGAGGCCCGGCAGGCCGTCGCCCTAACCCAGCATACTGACAACAACAGGCTCTGCCTGCGATGTGTCAGCGCTTTCATCAGGCTCTGCCGGCGCGAATTCGAGACCCAGCCAGGCCAAAATGCCTGCAAGGACAAGGTTTCGGATGAATACCGCGATCGCGATCATGACAGTCCCCATTGCCTCCGGGGCATCTCTCAGGCCGCGGATCAAGGCTGGATATTACCGCAATCGGGCGTTTTCGCCAATCGATAAATCTTCGTAAGGGTTCGTGAACAGATGGATGGATCGCGTTAACCCTTGGGGAAAGATGATCGTGAGAGAGTGCGCCAGAACTTCCGGAGTCGACCCATGACCGATACTGCCCCTGCCCCGCTTGCGCTGCTCGACCGGGACCATCTGAATGCCATGACAGGCGGCGACCAGTCATTGGCGATCGAAGTGATCGAGATCTTCCGCCACCAGGCCGAAATCTGGTCGCGCCTGCTCGACCCTATGGCCGACGCCTCGCAATGGGCCGATGCCGCCCATACGCTCAAGGGCGCAAGCCTTGGCATCGGCGCCCTGCGCCTTGCCTCCATTTGCGAGAAGGCCGAGCGGCTCGGCCGGGGCGAGGCCACGCCCAGCCGCACGGCAGCTGCCGTGATGCTCGGCGATGTGAAGGATATATTGGGCGACACGCTGGAAGTGGTCGCGCGGGCCGCTTACGAACTGGCGTCGCCGGGCCCGAAGCGGGCATCATAGCTGCCAAATTCATAGGCGATGCACCGGTCGATCAGCGTGCGCCAGACAGGCTCCGCGATGGCCGGTGACAGGCCGGCCTCGGCGCTGGCTGCCAGCACCTTTGCCACCACATCCTCGATGCGGGGACGGTCATGCACAATCTTGCGGTCGCCCTTGATACGGGCTGCAGCGTCCATGAAGGACTGGCGCTCAGCCAGGATTTCCACAAGCAGGCGGTCGATACGGTCGATCTCGTAGCGGACCTGTTCCATGGTCTCGCTTGTCTCGGCCGTGTGGTGGCGCTGGTCGGATGTGTAGGTCGTCATGGGCTTGGGCCCCGCTTTGCTGAGTTGTGCCCGTTACATGGGGATGGGACGGGCGGCAAGGGAGACAGGTGCGACAGGCAAGCGCGGGCACGCCTGCGTCTTGAAAATCAGCCCGCCGCTGGTATTGAAGGCACATGCACACGACCAACACCTTCAAGCTGCAACAGCAGGTCCGGATTTCCGGACGGAGCGGGCGCGTGCGTGCCGGAAGAACTCCTGACTGAACAGTCGGTCAGGACAGTTCCGGAACCCCAACCCCGCCATCCCTGGCGGGGTTTTGTTTTCGGGCATCCCGCCGGCCAGCCAGAAGGAAGATGTATCATGGCTTTCACATCCGATACCGAGATCGAACGCACCACGCGCGGCATGATCGACCGCACCCTGCCGAAGGAGGCCTGGACACACGAGGCGCATTTCGCGGGTGCCCTTTGGCTGGTTGTCGCCGACTTTGAGGCTGCGCAACGCGACATGCCCGGCATGATCCGCGCCTATAATGAATCCGTCGGAGGCGTGAATTCCGATACGGAAGGCTATCATGAGACAATCACGCAGGCCTCGCTGCGCGCGGCGCGGCACGTGCTCGACGGCGCCGCACCGGGCACGCCGCTGCATCATGTATTGCGGGACCTGATGGCAGGTGCGTTCGGAAAGTCTGACTGGCTGCTGACCTATTGGTCCAAGCCGGTCCTGTTCTCGGTGGAGGCACGGCGCAGTTGGGTGGAGCCCGACCTGCAGCCCCTGCCCTTCTAGGCGTCTAAACCGGCGGCGCGCGCCGCAGGGACCGCACGGCCTTGACCAGCCCGTAAAGGCTGATCAGGGCCCAGCAGCCCTCCATGAGGGCCGCCGAGAGATTGAAGTCGAAAGCCAGCGACACGAGGATCGCGATGGAGCCGAACAGGTTCAGCGCCGAATAGAGGCGCGAGCGCGATTCGATCCGCTCTGCCTGCAGCAACAGGTAGCCGAGAAGGGTCAGTACGACGCCAACAATGCCGATGGCGTCGAACAGGCTGACCATCAGGGACTAGACTTCGAGCAGCATGCGTTCCGGATCTTCCAGCGCTTCCTTGACGCGGACGAGGAAGGTCACTGCTTCCTTGCCGTCAACGATGCGGTGGTCATAGGAGAGCGCAAGATACATCATCGGACGGATCACGACCTGGCCATTCACGGCAACCGGGCGGTTCTCGATCCGGTGCATGCCGAGCACGCCGGACTGCGGAGGGTTCAGGATCGGTGTCGACATCAGCGAGCCATAGATGCCGCCGTTCGAGATCGTGAACGTGCCGCCCTGCATGTCGCCGATCGTCAGATCGCCGTCACGGGCGCGCTTGCCGAGGTCGGCAATGTATTTCTCGATACCGGCCAGCGACAGGTCATCACTGTCACGCACGACCGGCACGACGAGGCCCTTGTCGGTGCCGACGGCAACGCCAATGTCATAATAGTTCTTGTAGATGATGTCGGTGCCGTCGATCTCGGCATTGACCGCCGGAACTTCCTTCAGCGCGTTGACGCAGGCCTTCACGAAGAAGCTCATGAAGCCGAGCTTGATGCCATGCTTGGCAACAAAGCTGTCCTGATGCTTCTTCCGCAGGTCCATGATGGCGCCCATGTCCACGTCATTGAACGTGGTCAGCATGGCGGCGCTGTCCTGGGCTTCTTTCAGGCGGCGGGCGATGGTCTGGCGCAGGCGCGTCATGCGCACGCGCTCTTCGCGGGGACCAATGTCGCGCGGGGCGCGCGACTCGGTCACGGCCGTGGAGGACGAGGCCTTCGACGCCGCATTGTTCACATAGTCCAGCGCGTCGGCCTTGGTGGCGCGGCCGTCACGGCCCGAACCCGGGATATTCGACGGGTCAACTCCGGCTTCGGTCGAGATGCGGCGCACGGACGGCGACACAGGCGCACCTTCAGCGGCGGCCTTGGCGGCTGGCGGTGGCGGCGAAGCGGGGCTGGCGGAAGGCGCAGACGCAGCGCCACCGGCGCTGATGCGCGCGATGACGGAGCCCGGCGTCACGCCGTCGCCTTCGCTGGCGACGAGTTCAGCGATGACACCATCAGCAGGTGACGGCACTTCGAGCGCAACCTTGTCGGTTTCGATCTCGGCAATCGTCTCGTCTTTCTTGACGCTGTCACCGACCTTTTTGAGGAAGGTCGAGAGCGTGCCCTCGGCAACGCTTTCGCCCATGGCAGGCACGACAACGTCGGTCATCTTGCCGCCGGAAGATGCTGGTGCAGCCTCTTCCTTTGCAGCGGGCTTGGATTCCTTGGCAGGTGCAGAGGCCTCAGCCTTGGCAGGCGCAGCCTTGCCCGCGCTGCCACCGGCATTCACGCGGCCGAGCAGCGCGCCGATTTCCACCGTGTCACCCTCTTTGGCGACGATTTCGGAGAGCACGCCGTCTTCGGGCGCGGAGACTTCGACAGAAACCTTGTCGGTTTCCAGTTCGACGAGTACGTCGTCGCGCTTGACGGTGTCACCGGCCGATTTGAGCCATTGGCCGACGGTGGCTTCGGTAACGCTTTCGCCGAGTGTAGGGACTGAAATGTCGGTCATGTTTTAAGATCCGTATTGGAATATCTGGAAAGGGCGATCAGATGGCGACGATCTTGTCGTCGACCGGATCGGGGCCGAGAGCCGCGTTGATGAAGGCGGCCATTTCGGCCTTGTGCTTGGACATGAGGCCCGTCGCTGTCGCTGCCGAAGGCGGACGACCCGCATAGCGCGGACGGGGGTTCTTGGAGCCGATCTGCAGGGCGCACCATTCGATCTCGTCACGGATGAAGGTCCAGCCGCCCATGTTGCGCGGCTCTTCCTGGCACCAGACCAGTTCGGCACCGGGGAAGCGCTTCAGCTCGTTCATGATCGAGCGGCGCGGGACCGGATAGAACTGTTCGATACGCATCAGGTAGACATCGTCCATGCCGGCTTCTTCGCGCGCCTCGAACAGGTCGTAATAGACCTTGCCCGAACACATCACGACGCGGCGGATCTTGTTGTCCTTCGCCAGCTTCACCTTGCCTTCGCGGCCCGGTGTTTCGGCATCGTCCCACAGGATGCGGTGGAACGAGGACTTCGTTGTCATGTCGTCCAGCGCCGATGTCGCCAGCTTGTGACGCAGCAGCGATTTCGGCGTCATGATGATCAGCGGCTTGCGGAAGTCGCGGTGGATCTGGCGACGGATGGCGTGGAAATAGTTAGCCGGGGTCGTCAGGTTGCAGACCTGCATATTGTCTTCCGCACACATCTGGAGGAAGCGCTCGAGGCGGGCGGAGGAGTGCTCCGGCCCCTGCCCTTCATAGCCATGCGGCAGGAGGCAGACGAGGCCCGACATGCGCAGCCATTTGCGCTCGGCCGACGAGATGAACTGGTCGAAGAAGACCTGCGCGCCGTTCGCGAAGTCGCCGAACTGGGCTTCCCAAAGGGTCAGCGTGTTCGGGTCGGCCAGCGAATAGCCATACTCATAGCCAAGCACGGCCTCTTCCGAGAGCAGCGAGTCGATGACTTCGTAATGGGCCTGCTTCTCGCTGATATGGTTCAGCGGCGTGTAGCGCTCGCCCGACGTCTGGTCGACAAAATGGCTGTGGCGCTGGGAGAACGTGCCGCGGCCGACATCCTGGCCCGACAGGCGGACCGGGAAGCCTTCATCCAGCAGCGTGCCGAAAGCGAGATGCTCGGCGGTCGCCCAGTCGAGACCTTCGCCCTTGGAAATGGCGGTGGCACGGCCTTCGATGACGCGTGTGAGCGTCTTGTGGACCTCGATATTGTCCGGCACCGTGGTGATCGTCTTGCCGAGTTCCTGCAAGCGCTTCTTGGCGACGCCGGTCTTGCCGCGACGCTCGTCGTCTTCCGGCAGGCCGAGGCCTTTCCATTCGCCGTCGAGCCAGTCAGCCTTCTTGGCCTTGAATTTCTTGCTCTTGTCGAACTCGGCGTCGAGATAGTTCTCGAAATCCATGACCTGCTTGTCGAGCTCTTCGGCCGACAGGATGCCTTCGCTGACGAGGCGCTGACCATAGATCTCGCGGGTCGAGGCATGACCCTTGATCTGGTTGTACATGACCGGCTGGGTGAACATGGGCTCGTCGCCCTCGTTGTGCCCGAAACGGCGGTAGCAGAACATGTCGATGACAACGTCCTTGGCAAATTTCTGCCGGAACTCGGTCGCCACCTTGGCGGCGTAGACCACAGCTTCCGGATCGTCGCCATTGACGTGGAAGATCGGCGCCTGGACCATCAGCGCAACGTCTGACGGATACGGCGAGGAGCGCGAATACATCGGGCTGGTCGTAAAGCCAATCTGGTTGTTCACGATGAAGTGGATGGTGCCGCCGGTGCGATAGCCGGTCAGGCCAGACAGCGCGAAACACTCGGCCACAACGCCCTGCCCCGCAAAGGCCGCATCGCCGTGCAGCAGCAGCGGCAGCACCTTGGTGCGCACAAGCTCGCCGGTTTCGCGATGGAGCATTTCCTGCTTGGAGCGCGACTTGCCGAGCACGACCGGATCAACCGCTTCGAGGTGCGATGGGTTGGCGTTCATCGACAGGTGAACATGATTGTCGTCGAAGGTGCGGTCTGAGGAGGCACCGAGGTGGTATTTCACGTCGCCGGAGCCGAACTGTTCAGCGCCTTGCGTGTTGCCGCCCTGGAATTCGAAGAAGATCTGCTCGTAAGGCTTGCCCATGACGGCCGCCAGCATGTTGAGGCGGCCCCGGTGGGGCATGCCGACAACGATTTCTTCAACGCCAAGGGCGCCGCCGCGCTTGATGATCTGTTCCAGCGCCGGGACAGCCGCTTCGCCGCCATCAAGGCCGAAACGCTTGGTGCCGGGATAGCGCTTATGAAGGAAGCGCTCGAATGTTTCCGCTTCGATCAGCTTGGCGAGGATCGCCTTCTTGCCTTCCTTGGTGAAGGCAACGCCCTTGTCCGGGCCTTCGATACGTTCCTGCAGCCAGGATTTCTCGGCCGGATCGGAAATGTGCATGAACTCGATGCCGAGCGTCGAGCAATAGGTGCGGCGCAGGATGTCGAGCATCTCGCGCACGGTTGCGTATTCGATGCCGAGATAGAAATCGATGAAGATGCGGCGACCCATGTCGGCTTCGGTGAACCCATAGGTCTCGGGATTGAGTTCCGGCTGGGCGCCGAAATCCTCAAGACCGAGCGGATCGAGCTTGGCGGCCAGGTGGCCGCGCATCCGGTAGGCGCGGATCATCATGATCGCGCGGATGGAATCCTTGACCGACTGGGCGATGTCGGCTTCCGACGCCGTGGGCTTGTCGGCCTTGATCTTCTTCTCGATACGCGGATCGAGCACGGCCCAGTTGCCGTCAAAAGCGGCGACGTCGTCACCCTTCTTCTGCAGCGGCCAGTCAGCGCGTTTCCAGCTGGCGCCGGCGGCGTTCAGCTCTGAATTGCTTGGATTGTCATCCAGCTCTTCAAAGAATGCGCGCCAGCTTTCCGGCACCGACGACGGGTCGCGCGAATAAGCTGCCTGCATCTGCTCAAGCCACTGGGCCGAACCCCCATAAAGGAAAGCCGTGTCGAGCATCGCCGCATTGCCTTTGCTGCGCGCGCCATTCACCGGGCTGCCGTCGTCTGCCATGTCTTCCGTCCTCTGGACCAAATCGTTCCCCATCATATAGGAACGAAACCTTGCTGTGTTCCTGTCGCCAGGAACTTTTTGCAGGACGGCCGACGCGGTCAGAACCTGGCCTCGCCAGACGGGCCAACCGGCCGCCCTGGCTCATACAATTCAGGGCGACTTAGCCCTTCAGCACCTCGATCATGGTCGTGCCAAGACGTGCAGGTGACGGCGACACGCGGATACCCGCAGCCTCCATCGCAGCAATCTTGCTTTCTGCATCACCCTTGCCACCGGACACGATGGCACCAGCGTGGCCCATCGTGCGGCCTTTTGGCGCCGTTCGACCGGCGATGAAGCCGACCATCGGTTTCTTGCGGCCTTTCTTGGCCTCGTCGATGAGGAACTGGGCTGCGTCTTCTTCTGCGCTGCCGCCAATTTCACCGATCATGATGATGGACTTTGTTTCGTCATCGGCAAGGAACATTTCCAGCATGTCGATGAATTCGGTGCCTTTGACCGGATCGCCGCCAATGCCGACAGCCGTTGTCTGGCCAAGGCCAACCTGGGTGGTCTGGAACACGGCTTCATAGGTCAGCGTGCCGGAGCGCGAAACGACGCCGACAGAGCCCTTCTTGAAGATGGAGCCCGGCATGATGCCGATCTTGCACTCATTGGCCGTGATGATGCCGGGGCAGTTCGGGCCGATCAGGCGCGATTTGGACTTCGCAAGCTTCGCCTTGACGCGAACCATGTCGAGGACCGGTACGCCTTCGGTGATGCAGACGATCAGCGGGATTTCCGCGTCGATGGCTTCTTCAATTGCCGCTGCAGCGCCTGCTGGCGGGACGTAGACGACAGACGCCGTGGCGCCGGTCTTTGCCTTGCCTTCAGCAACGGTCGAGAAGATCGGCAGTTCGGTGCCATTATCGGCTTTCCACATTTCGCCACCCTTTTTCGGGTGAATGCCGCCAACCATCTTGGTGCCGTAATAAGCGAGGCCCTGATTGGTGTGGAACGAGCCGGTATTGCCGGTCATGCCCTGCGTCAGGATCTTGGTATTGTTATCGATAAGAATGGACATGAGTATTCCTTAGCCGCGAACCGCGTTGACAATTTTCTGGGCCGCGTCGTCGAGATCGTCAGCGGAGATGACGTTGAGACCGGAGTCGGCAATGATTTTCTTGCCGAGTTCCACGTTCGTGCCTTCGAGGCGAACGACCAGCGGAACAGCAAGGTTCGTTTCCTTCACCGCCGCGATCACGCCTTCGGCAATGACGTCACATTTCATGATGCCGCCGAAGATGTTCACGAGGATGCCCTTCACGTTCGGGTCCTTCATGATGATCTTGAACGCTGCAGCCACTTTCTCTTTGCCGGCGCCGCCGCCGACGTCACAGAAGTTCGCTGGCTCTTCACCGTAGAGCTTGATGATGTCCATTGTTGCCATGGCCAGGCCAGCGCCGTTGACCATGCAGCCAATCGTGCCGTCGAGGGCGATATAGGCGAGGTCCCATTCGGACGCCTCGATTTCCTTCTCGTCTTCTTCGGTCTTGTCGCGCAGCTCGATGATGTCCGGGTGACGGAACAGGGCGTTGCCGTCGAACGACACTTTCGCGTCGAGCACGCGCAGGTGGCCGTTCTCCATGACGATCAGAGGGTTCACCTCCAGCATCGCCATGTCCTTTTCGGTGAAGGCTTTGTAGAGGATCGGGAAGAGTTTCATGCCGTCGGTGCGGGCTGTGCCCTCCAGCTTCAGCGCATCGCAGAGTTTCGAGGCATCGGCTTCGGTGACGCCGCCATCAACTGGCAGGGTCATGATTTTCTCAGGCGTATCGTGGGCAACCGCTTCGATATCCATGCCGCCTTCGGTCGAGACGACGAAAGCCACCTTGCCGGATTCGCGGTCAACGAGGATCGAAAGATAGAGTTCGCGGTCAATGTCGGCGCCGTCTTCGATGTAGAGGCGGTTGACCTGCTTGCCGCTTGCGCTCGTCTGAGCGGTCACGAGGTGATGGCCGAGCATCTGCTTGGCATTGGCCAGGACGTCTTCTTTTGTGAAGGCCAGGCGCACGCCGCCTTTTTCACCGGCTTCCGCTTCCACGAACTTGCCCTTGCCGCGTCCGCCTGCATGGATCTGGCTTTTCACCACCCAGAGCGGTCCTGGCAGCGTATCGACCGCCTTCTGGACGTCGTCGAGGGAGAGGACCGGTACGCCTTCGGCAACGGGGGCGCCGAAGGATTTCAGCACCGCTTTTGCCTGGTATTCGTGAATATTCATATGGAATGCCCTGATGGTTGCGTCGCGTGCGAGAAGGCCGCGTGCCGCCCCGCTATTGGTTGGGGCTGTATAACAGGCTTATTCGCGGCGACAACTGGCTGGGTACGCGTATCTGGATGCAGCCTCAGGGCTCAAGTTCCGGATTGCGCGGATCGAGCTCTACCGAGGCGAGCGATGTTGGCGTTATCGGGCTCCACTCTTCCTGCTGGGCTTCCGTCGGTGCCGCCCGCTGGCGCACGCGCAGCACCATCAGCCCGGCCAGTACCAGCAACAGCACACCCGCCAGTCCAAACAAGCCAACCCGGTCAGCCATGCGCATTGCGGTGCCCGACATCAGCGGCCCGACAATCGATCCCGCCGCCCAGACGAAGAGCAGCCCGGACATGACCTGCGGCACCCGGCCGCGCGGCGTGCGATCAATCGCATGCGCCACGCACAAGCCATAGAAAGACAGGGCCCCTGCCCCCCAGATAGTGAGCACGGCAATCACGCCAATCTCGCCAAGCGCGACCCCGAAAATGGCAATCATCAATGCCGCGATCCCGGACATGGTGCACATGCCCGCAATCACCAGCCGCCGTTCGATCCTGTCGGACAGAACACCCGCCGGCCATTGCAGCACGAGCCCGCCGAGCCAGGCCGCAGCGCCAGCGATGGCCGCTGCCGCCGTGCCGCCACCCGCGAGCTTGAATCCCTCGAAATAAATCGGCAGCAGGGCCAGCGTACCGGTATTGATAACCCCCGCCAGAAACACGCCAATCACAGCCGCCGGCGCGATTCCGAACAGCTCGGATACCGGCATGGATTTGCGATCGGGCGGCGAGGGCTCCTTCTGCCGGGTCAGGCAGACCGGCACCAGCGCCAGCGTCAGGAACAGCGCAGCCCAGACATAGGCCCGGCTGTCGAGCGGCGACATGCCGGCCACGAAGAACGGCCCGATCATGAGCGAGAGCTTGGCGCCTGTATGGTAGATGCCCATGACATTGCCGCGCGACTTGTCGGGCACAGCCTCGCCCATCCAGCTTTCGATACTGGTGAACATGTAGGCAAAGCTGATGCCCTGCACCAGGCGGGCAACCGCCCAGAAACCGGCATCGTGCCAGAGCGACAGTGACAGGACGGCCACCGCATTCAGGGCAGACGCCGCAGCGAAAAGGCGGATATTGCCGATCTGGCCCAGCATGCGCGGCGCCGACCAGGCCCCGATCATGTAACCGCCAGCGTTGAAGCCCGCGATGACACCGATCGTCTGTGGCCCCGTTCCCATCGCTTCCAGGCCGAGCGGCGTGAGCATGCTCAGCAAGCCTCCCGCGATCTGCACGATCATGACGGAAAGGATCAGGACGAATACGTTACGGGTGTCAGACATCGACTTCCTGGTGGCGGGCGGGTTTGTCCCGCGCCTTGATTATTTAAATTTGACCGTGGTCTCCCCAACGGTCGCGCCATCGTCGGCCTTGATCGACAATGCAGCCGTGCCGGCCTCCCAATCAATATCAATGGCCCCGAAATTTTCGGGAGAATAGCCAGCGCCTGTCTGGGCGCTGTCCATCTCCGACGTCGTGTCGGAAAATGAGGCATTGAGTGAGGAAGCCGTCAGTTCATAGGCCGGATAGTCCAGAATCCCCTCCTTGCGATAGAGGAAAGCTGCATGTCGGTCGCCTGATACGAACACGACGCCCTTGGCGCCCGTCTCGCCGATCAGGCCATAAAGGCGCGACTGTTCGAGCGGCAGGCGCGACCAGGACTCATAGCCCTGCCCGTCCGTTGGCACGACCTGCACCGACGACACAATCAGGCGCAGGTCAGCTGGCTGCTGCAGCTGGTTTTCCAGCCAGGTCCACTGGTCGGTGCCCAGCATGTCCTGATGCGCATCTGCCGACGGCACATAGCGTTCCTTGCCCTTCGCGCCATATTCGTCGGTCCGGGTCAGCGGTGTGCGGAAGAAGCGCGTGTCCAGCATGATGATCTGGGTGCGCTTGCCCTCCGGCCCGAACGTGCGGGCATAATAAGTGCCCGGCCAGGCACCGACATCCTGCTTTTCGAGTCCCCAGAAGCGCTCATGAATACGCTCGGAGAGGCGCCGGAACGGAAAATCCTTGCCGCCATCATTGGCGCCGAAATCATGATCGTCCCAGGCCACCATCATCGGATGGGCGGCGCGCACGGCCTGAAAATCCGGCCGCGCAGCGAGATCGCGGAAACTCTCGCGCAATTCGTCCAGGTCGGCCTGATTGCTCAGCGACTGCTTGCCGTCCATGTCGCCATAGACATTGTCGCCCATCATCAGGAAGAGATCGGCTTTCTCTTTCGCGATTTCCTCAAGCGCCGGCGCCTCTGCTGTCTCTTCGTTCAGGCACGACGCGACCAGCACGCGCGTGATCGGCTGGTCAGCGGCGGGCAGCGGAAGGCCTTTTGGCGCACGCGGAAAGAAATCGTCCGGCAGCGTCCGGTAATAGGCCTCAAGGGCTTCCTCGGCGCTGGCAGGTGGGCGGGTAATTCCGGGGATCGAAATCGGCCCCGGTGCCTGACATGCGCCAAGGCCGATCAAGCCAGCTAGGACAATTGCGCGCTTCATGTCTGCCTCCCGCCTTCTGACGTCTGGCTACCTGTGTAGCGGGCTTCTGCTGCTGCAGTAAGGCAAGAATAGGTCAAACACCGAAGAAAATTGACCACATCATCCGGCCGGGCAGGAAGGTGAAGAGGCCCGCAACCACCATGCCGCCAAGAAACATGTTGGTCATGTGCCTGCGATGCGCCTTGATGTCATGCCGCCGCGCGGCCGCCACGCCCATCGGCAGGACGATCACCGCCCATGCGGAAATCGCGTGGATGAAGCTGAAATGATCGCCATTGAGCCCAGTGAGGAAAAACGAGCTCACGGCGGTAACGGCCATGGTCGCAACCCAAGTATAGCCAAGCACCCGGTGCAGGCGCTTGCCCTTCCTGTAAGCCAGCAGGAATGCGCCAATTGCGAACGAAGCCAGCGCGCCGCCGACATGCGCCTTGAGCACCCAGGAAGACTGCATCAGGGGCGAGGCATCGAGACGGAAACGGATGGGCGGATTACCGGAGGCCTCGAGGATCGCGCGGCTGATGAGGCCATAGGCTACGAGGGCGCCGATCATCACGATCCAGTTCTTGTTGCGCCGGATCTGGTTGCGGAAGGGACGCTGAACGGTCGGGGATTGGGCGGTCTGTGTCATGGGAAACTCCTCGGTGCGGGTTGTTGCCCACACCTCGCCCCTCTCCCGCCGCGCCGCCACCGGGTTTGCATGGAGTGACTGGAATCCTGCGTGAAATGCAGCCAGAACGGTTCACGAAGCGCGAAATGCAGGAGGAATCTTCAAGTCAATGACGGGCCGTTTGATCCCCTTCCTGAGAACGGCCGCCATAATCGCCGGCCTGTCCTTCGCCTTCACATGGTTCGGCGTCTACAGTACAGGCGGCTCTTTCCTGCTCCGGCTGTTGATGTGGCTGATCACCATGGGCGTCGGCGGCGCGACGGCCATCTGGGCCATTCCGGCTGTTTTCGAGCGCTACCTTGCCGACCAGCATGTGGCGCTCAGGGTCGCGGCAGCTGCCGCCCTGATCGCCATCCCCGTTACAGCATCGCTGATCATCTTCTTCCTCGCATTGGGCGGGCGCTTCAGTCCGTTCGGTTTGCTGATCCAATACCTCTACGCCTACGCCATCTGTCTCGTCATGGTGACGGGCGGCGTTGTCTTGGCTCAGGCAAGACGCGCCCCGCCGCTCGGTGCTGCCGAGGCATCCGACGCCCGCGCGACGTTCCTTGAACGCCTGCCGGTGAAATATCGCGGCGCGGCGATCTGGGCGATTTCCTCCGAAGACCATTACCTGCGCATCCACACGAGCAAGGGCGAGGAACTGATCCTGATGCGTCTTGCCGATGCGATGCGGGAACTCGCCGGCGCCGGCGGCCTGCAGGTCCACCGGTCATGGTGGGTGGCAACCGATGGCGTGGCCGACACGCGCCGCGAAGGCGGCAAGCTGTTCCTGGTGCTGAAATCCGGCAAGGAAGCGCCCGTGTCGCGCACGTTCCTGTCAGCTGTAAAAGAAGCGAACCTCGCCTAGATACCCAGGCCCGGCGTCGGCCGCGTGTTCATCACGAGATGCTTCACGAACTCGACATGGTTGCGCAGGCGGTAGAGGTCATCGGTATAGGAGAGCGGCACGTCCATCTCGCCGATCTCGACCTGCAGGTCTTCCAGCGCATCGGTGATCTCCACGCGCTCTTCCTTGTTCGGCATCGAGCGGCCGCGCGCCTCAAGGTCGCGCAGGTCCTTGTACCAGATGTAGATCTTGCGGCGCACGCGCCAGCGATAGATCGGCGGCGCCACCCGTACGAGCGGGAAGAGAAGCGTCAGCAGCGGGATCGCAAGGATCCAGGCCCGGTCGAGAAAGTTCGCCACATCGAACGAGAAATAGCGCCGCAGGAAAGATGGCCCGTTCTCATAATAGCGCTCGGCCTGACGGCTCACCGGCAGGTCGGTCCAGTTCGCGTCCGGGAAGGCGCCATCGGCGGCCAGAAGGCTGCCATCCTGGTGAATGGCATTGGCGGAATCGATCAGCAGGGCCTCAATGGCGGGGTGCAGCGATTTCGCCACCACCAGCTGCGCCACAGGGGCCACCAGCGGCACGTCACGCCCCGGAATATCGGCCCCAATATCGACAACGCCGCGCAAAAGGGTCACCGCCGCAAGGGCTGGCTGGCGCCGCGACAGCGCCTCCGCCCGCTCGAACGGCAGCAGTGAAATTCCGGGCGCCCGCAGCAGGGTCTGCACATAGGGCGCGTCCGGCGAGGCAGCAAAACCCGCCGCATCGAGCTGTCCGGCGATCAGGGCCTCGGCCGCTGCCGTGCCCGACAGTGTGTTGCGCGAGGCCTCCGGCCATGTGCCGTCAAACTCGTCCTGCAGCTCGACACCCAGGATGCGCGTGCCGGAACCGAGCGGGCCGATGGCGAAGCGCTTCGATCTCAGGTCGCCAAATTCAGTAACGCCCGCCTCGTCGCGCACGAACACCCAGAAAGGCTCATGGAAGAGGCCGCCTAGCGAGCGCAGCGTCGCCGCATCGGCGGGCTTGGCAAGCCCCCCCTGCACCAGCGCAACATCGACCTGCCCCTCATCCAGCAGGCGCAAGTTCTCCACCGAACCGGCCGTCTGGATCAGTTCGACCTCGATCCCCTGTTCATCCAACAGGCGCTGGTAGCGTTCGGCGAAGGCATAATAGGCCCCGCCCTGCGCGCCGGCTGCAAAACGGATATGTTTCGGAGGCGCCGGGTCCATCAGCATGAGCGTGACGATGACGCCGAGCACGGCGACCAGCACGAACGGCCAGTAAACCTTCAGGAAGTCCTTTGCGGCCGTGACCATTCAGCGTCCCATTTTCTGTCAGAAATGTCCCGTCAAAAGGTCTAGGGCGACATGCACGCCGGATCAATCTCGCACACGGGCCTGCCTTTAAAATGCCCCATACACGCCTCGCATGGAACCTATTCCGTTTAGAATGTGTTCATCAGGCAGACACGTCCCCATTTGGGACTCAGACGAGATGCAAGGGTGATGCAAATGGGTCAGGCAAATGTGATTGCGAAGGTCGTATCTGTAGCGACTCTTGGGATTCTCGCCACCGCGCTTCTGATGATGGCGCTGGCCCCGAATCCATCGCTCTACGCCGGCTGATTTTTTTCAAACTATTTTGGAACCATATTGCCGGTTCGTACGTACCTCTGTCAGATAGCTGGATAAGTCCCTCCCGACTGAACCCTCCCAAGCGCTGGCTATCTATAAAGAGACCTTGAAGCTGCGTCCCCCCACCTTTCAGCTTCGAGGTCTCTTTTACTCTTTTCCCAAAACCGAGCTTCAGGCCTTGTGATACGGCATGCCCGCCAGGATCGACATGGCGCGGTAGATCTGTTCGGCCAGCATCGCCTTGACCAGTCGATGCGGCCAGGTCTGCGCCCCGAAAGCCATGATGTCAGGCACAGCGCGCCGTACGGCGTCGCCATAGCCCTCTGCCCCGCCAATCAGGAACACGAGATCCGGCACCCCCTGATCGCGCAGGCGGGCCAGCTGCGCCGAAAAATCCTGTGATGTCATGTTGCGGCCAAATTCATCGAGACGAATGACATTTGCACCGGCCGGGATCTTGGCGAGGATGCGCTCGGCCTCGGCATCCAGCCCGCCGCCGCTCGCCACTTCAATCTCCTCGATGCCACGAAAGCCAAGACTGCGCGCAATCGGCAGGGCCCGTTTGACATATTCATCGAACAGGTCGCGTTCGGCGCCTGATTTCAGGCGGCCGACGGACAGGAGCGTCAGGCGCACGGGCGCCTAGTGCTGTGTGGCGCGATGGGCACTCGTGTCGGACGCCCAGATCTTCTCGAGATTGTAGAATTCGCGCACTTCAGGCCGGAAGAGGTGAACGATCACGTCACCGGTATCGATCAGCACCCAGTCAGCATTGGGCATGCCTTCGACATTGGCCGGGCGGCCGGTCAGCTTTTTCACCGTATGGGAAAGATGGTCTGCAAGCGCGGCGACATGCCGGCCGGAACGGCCTGACGCAATGATCATGAAATCGGCGAGGGAAGATTTACCGTCCAGGTCAATGAACAGGAGGTCTTCGGCCTTGTCATCCTCAAGGGCCTTGGCAAGAGCCTCGGCAACCAAGCGGATGTCGTCAATCGTGGCACTCTTTGCGGGCAGTGTCCGCGGGGCGCTGGAAGTCAGGGTCTCAATTCCTTCTAATATCTATAATGTGACTTTAACATGCCTGCCGAGTCACAGCCAGCCCAAACACTCAGGGCCGCTTCACATGCGCCAAACCTAATGTGAACTGCAATTTACTTGGAGACTGCCAGAATTTCGCCGTAAGTCTGGAACAGTGTCATTCCGACGTCCCCGGACCGCCAGCCACTGGAGTATGTAGAATGAAACTGCGACTTGCCGCCGCCGCCCTTGCCCTTGTCCTGCCGCTGGGAGGATGCGCCGTTGCAGCCGTCGGTGCTGCGGGTGCTGTTGGCCTCGCCGCCGCGAAAGACAAGACGCTCGGCGAGTCCGTTGATGACACGACCGCCTCCACCGAAATCAAGACCAAGCTGCTGGCTGAAAGCCTCAACCGCTTCGGCGAGGTCGATGTCGAAGTGAATAACGGCCTCGTTCTGCTCTCCGGTCGGGTCGACGACCCGACTGACCGCGTGCAGGCCGAAGGCATCGCCTGGACCTCGTCGCGTGTCCAGGATGTCGCCAACGAGATCAAGATCGAGCCTGCGGGCGGCTTCATGGCCAACATGTCCGACGAGCTGATCTCCAGCCGCGTGCGCGCCCGCCTGATCGGGTCGAGCACGGTGAAAAGCCTCAATTACAATATCGAGACATATGATGGCGTGGTCTACCTGATGGGCACGGCCCGCTCGGCCGACGAGCTGAAACGCGCCGCCGAAGAGGCCAGCGTGGTCGGCGGCGTGCGCCAGGTCGTCTCCTATGTGCGCATCCGTGAACAGTTCCAGCGCCCGGCCGCGCCGACAACGCAGGCCGCCCCCTCTTACAATCCGACGCCGAGCCCTACATATGGAACCGAGAGCGATGCCGAATTGCTCGGAGTGAGTTACTGACAGGGCCGGTGCGCCACTAAAGCCGCCGCCCGCATGAAATGGGAGCGGGCGCCACATGGCATTGCGTGTCGGGATCCAGATGGATCCACTGGAAAACGTCAAGATCGACGGTGATACGAGCTTTGCGCTGGCCGAAGTGGCCCAGGCGCGCGGGGCGGAACTCTTTGTCTACGGGCCGGACCAGATGTCCTACGAGCAGGGCCGGGTCACCGCCTGGGCCCGACCGGCAAAGGTGCAGCGGGTGCGCGAGACGCCGGGCGTGTTTGGCGAAGCGGTCAAGCTGGACCTCGCAAAGGACCTCGATGTCATCCTGATGCGTCAGGACCCGCCATTTGATCTCAACTATATTACGGCCTGCCACCTTCTGGAGCTGATCTCGGGCGAGACCCTCGTCGTCAACGATCCGGAAGGCGTGCGCTCCAGCCCCGAGAAAATCTTCCCCCTCCTCCACCCCGAAATCATGCCGCCGACACTGGTCACGCGGGAGATGCGGGACATCCTCGACTTCCGGGCCCAGCACAAGGACATCATCGTCAAGCCGATCTACGGCCATGGCGGCGCAGGTGTGTTCCGCCTGAAGCCCGACGATTCAAACCTGGATTCCCTGCTCGAAGTCTTCTTCACGCGCTCGCGCGAACCCGTCATGGTGCAGGCCTTCCTGCCGGCCGTGAGCGAGGGCGACAAGCGAATCATCCTGATCGACGGCGAGCCTGTCGGCGCGATCAACCGGCGCCCGCAAAGCGGGCAGGTCCGGTCAAATCTCGTCGTCGGCGGCACAGCCGAGAAATCCGACCTCAGCGATGCCGACATGCGGATCTGCGAAATCATCGGGCCGGAACTCAAGCGGCGCGGGCTGATCCTGACGGGCATCGACGTCATTGGCGGACGCCTCACCGAAGTGAATGTCACCTCCCCGACAGGCGTACAGGCCATCAAGGCCCTCTCCGGCATTGATAGTGCCGCCATTTTCTGGGACGTTGTGCAACAGAAGCTTGCGGACCGCTGATGGCCGCTGCAAGATCAGGTGCATGAACATGAAATCGATCACTGCTTTCGCCCTCGCCTCCCTTGTTCTCGCTGGCACTGCGTGCTCGCAGGGCTCTGACAGCGGCGGCGCCGATGTGCAGACGGTTTCAGCGGATGAAAGCGCGTCCGGCTCGTTCAACCTGAACCTTCCCAGCCCGACGACAGGCGAAACGACATCCTCCGGCGGCTCGATGAACCTCAATCTCGGCGGCAGCAGCGAAACCCGCCTGATCGGCTCCGGCACATTCGGCGGCGGTGATTTTGGCGGCGATCCGGCCCTGGATCTCAACCTGAACCTTGATTCCGAGGCGGCTGCGCTCGACGCTCAAGCAGCCGAATCCAGCTCGCAGGATGACGGCATCATCCGTCTTGATCCCAAGAAATAGGCAAAATCGACTTTTTTCGTCGATTTCCCGCTCGCGTTGACTGGAATTACAGTTGCAGCCGACGGAAACACGTGCGCCAGCCGTTTATCTGGCAGGCGCGTGCAACGCTCCGATTAATATTCTCATGCGCCCTTCCTGCTTCGGCTAGGCCGGACGTACGAGGCCATGACCCTGATGCGAGAGCGAGTGCAGTCCATTGATCCGCAAGATTAACCCGAAACTTCTGTATGGCCTCGGCGCCCTCATTGCCCTTGTCCTTGTCTGGGCCCTGTTCCTGCGCGGACCGGGCGAGGCCGCCAAAGGCGACTTCACAGTGGAAACGGCTGCCGTCGACAAGGGCGATGTCGCCCGCTTGGTGACCGCCTCCGGCGCTGTGCGCGCGCTCACCACGGTCGAAGTCGGCTCGCAGGTTTCCGGTCAGATCATCGAACTCGACGCCGACTTCAATTCCGAGGTCAAGGAAGGCGAGATTATCGCCCGGATCGACCCGCAGACGTTCGAAAGCAAGGTCGCCTCGGCCAAGGCCGACATTGCCAGCGCCCGCGCCAGCCTCGACGTGCAGAACGCCAATATCGCCTCCGCCGAAGCCAGCTACGCCCAGTCCGAAAGGGACTATCAACGCGTCAAGGCGCTCTACGACCAGGACGCAATCGCGCGCTCCTCGCTTGAGGATGCCGAACGCGCCCTCGCTGTGGCCAAGGCTTCGCTCGATGTCTCGCGCGCCCAGCTGCGCTCATCACAGGCCACACTCACCCAACGCCAGGCGTCGCTGCAATCAGCCCAGCTCGATCTTGATCGCACCATCATCCGCTCGCCCATCGACGGTGTCGTCATTGAGCGCTCGGTTGATGTCGGCCAGACCGTCGCGGCCTCGTTCTCTGCCCCCATCCTGTTCCAGATCGCGCAGGATCTCGGTGACATCCGCATCGACGCAGCGGTCGTTGAATCCGACATTGGCGGCATTGATGCCGGCGACCCGGCCACGTTCAAGGTCGACGCCTACCCGACTGAAACCTTCAAGGGCACCGTCGAGCAGGTCCGCCTCGCCTCCGAAACCCTCTCCAATGTCGTCACCTATACCGTCGTCATCGCCGCCGAGAACCGCTCCGGCCGCCTCCTGCCGGGCATGACCGCGAACGTCGAAATCACCGCTGAAAAGCGTGAAGGCGTGCTGCGCATTCCCGAAGCGGCTGTCCGCTTCCGCCCGCCGAGCGATGGCGTGACCGTCATCTCGTCTGAAACCGGCACTGAACAGGCCCCCCGCAGCGGCGCTGGACGCCCCGGTGGCCCGGGTGGAAACCCGGCTGATGCCATCCTCGCCGGGCTCGACCTTGAGCCTGCCCGCAAGGAAAAGATCCAGACCGAAATGAAAGCCGAGTTCGAAAAGGTTCGCGCCAGCATGGGCGAAGCCGGCGCCACGTTCGACCGGGCCGGCATGCGCGACAAGATCCAGTCACGCATGGACAAGGTTCTGCGCGACAATCTCAGCCGCGAAGAACTGGCTGAGGTCCAGAAAAAGATCAATGAGCGCACGACGCAAACCCGCGTCGACCTCTACCAGCCTGTTGGCGACGGCACGCTGAAAACCGCGCCGGTCGTCATCGGCCTGTCGGATGGCCAATATGCCGAGATCACACGCGGCGCCGAGGAAGGCGACGTCTTCATTACGCGCCTGACCGTCACGGCGGCAGGCAACTGATCATGGCCGACGAGGCGACACCCCTCATTTCATGCCGCGACCTGACCAAGGTCTATCGCATGGGGACACAGGACGTTTTCGCCCTGCGCGGCGTCAATGTCGATTTCGTCCAGGGCGAGATGACCGCGATCATGGGCCCGTCGGGCTCGGGCAAGTCGACGCTGATGAACCTGATCGGCGCACTCGACGTGCCGACCAGCGGCGAACTGCTGATCAAGGGCCGTCCCCTCTCGAAGCTCAGCCGTGACGAGCTGGCGGACCTGCGCAACGAGACCATCGGCTTCGTCTTCCAGCAGTTCAACCTGCTGAACCGCGCGACCGCCCTCGCCAATGTGAAACTCCCTCTCATGTATGCCCGCACGCCGGTGGCAGACCCCGTCGCCCGCGCCCGCGAATGCCTCGAAATGGTCGGCCTCGGCGAGCGTATGGATCACCGCCCGATGCAATTGTCCGGCGGCCAGCAACAGCGCGTCGCGATTGCCCGCGCCCTCGCCGGACGCCCATCCATCCTGCTGGCCGACGAACCCACCGGCGCGCTCGACACGAAAACCTCCGAGGAAATCATGGACCTGCTCACCGGGCTTTCCAGCGAAGGCATCACGGTTGTCCTGGTTACGCACGAGCCTGAAGTGGCCGCCTATGCGAAACGCCAGATCCATTTCCGCGATGGCCAGATCGAACGGGATGAGAGGCGCGCATCATGAAGGTCGGTGTCGCCTTCCAGTCAGCCCTTGAAGCGCTGATCTCAAACCCCCTGCGCAGCTTCCTTACGATGCTGGGCATCATGATCGGCGTCGCTTCGGTCATGGCCATGATGGCGATCAGCGAGGGCGCGGCCAAGCAGGTCGACGCCCAGATCGCCCAGCTGGGCGCCAGCAACCTGACCATCTTCCCCGGCGCATCACGCGGCGGCCCACGTTCTGGCGGCGGCGCCTCGGACCAGCCCTTTACCGAATCCGATGTCGACCAGATCAAGCAGGAGCCTTTTGTAACGGCCGTTGCGGCGCGTATCTCCGGCTCCGTCATGGTCGTCTCCGGCGAAGATAACTGGTCGACCAGCCTGCAGGGCACCAATACCGACTATTTCGTCACCCAGTCCCTGAGCACACGCGAGGGCCGCCTGTTCGACGCCCGTGAAGTCAGCTCCGGCGCCGCCGTGGCGGTCATCGGCAAGACGGTCTCCGACGCCCTGTTCGAGGGCACCAACCCTGTCGGGCAGACAATCCGGGTCAACAATGTGCCGGTCGAAGTCATCGGTGTGCTCGTCACGCGGGGCCAGTCGTCCGGCCCGGGCGGCGACCGCGACGATATCGTCATCGTGCCGATCAGCACGGCCCGCAATCGCATCCTCGGTGGCAATGCCACGGTCGCGCGCTATGTCGGCAGCATGGAAGTCGGCATTGCAGACGGATACGATATGACCACCGCTCAGGAACAGTTGGAAACCCGCATGCGCGAGATCCGCCGCATCTCGCCCGGCGGCACGGATGATTTCCGCGTGTTCAACATTGCAGACTTCGTCCGCGCGCGGTCCAGCACGCAGGCAACCTTCGGCGTTCTGCTGGCCTTCACCGCAGCAGTCTCGCTCATCGTCGGCGGCGTCGGCGTGATGAACATCATGCTCGTCTCGGTCACTGAGCGCACCCGCGAGATCGGCCTGCGCATGGCCATTGGCGCGCGCGGTATCGACATTCTCGGGCAATTCCTGGCCGAAGCCCTCGCGCTCTGTTTGCTTGGCGGCCTGATCGGATCTGCCTTAGGCGTGGGCGCTGCGAAACTAGCAGCCAAAGTGGGAGAGTTCCCTGTTGAGATTTCCCCGCGTATTGCCATCATAGCCATTGGCGCATCAGCTCTGATTGGCCTGTTTTTCGGATTCTTCCCTGCCCGGCAGGCGGCGCGGCTCAACCCAATCGAGGCCCTACGACATGAATAAGCTCTCCCCTGCCCTGGCGCTGGTGCTTCTGGCGACGGCCATACCGTCCTGCGCCTCCAACCGATCCCAGACAGCGGCCCAGCCGCTGATCGCGCAGGAAGCCGCGGCCCTGAACGCGCCCGAGCGCTGGGCCTTCGGGCCGGAGACAGATGGCGACGTGGCAGCCGGCTGGTCCGAGATCATCAAGGATGATGCCCTCCTCGCGCTGATGGACGAGGCGCTCGCCGCCAATCCGAGCCTGCGGGCCAGCGCCGAAAGCGTACGCCGCTCCGAGGCCTTCCTGCGCCAGTCGCGCTCAGGTCTCCTGCCAAGCCTGACCGCGAGCGCCGGAGCCTCGGGGTCTTCGCCCTTTGAGGATGCAGACCTCTCTGAAAGCTACAGCCTCGGCCTGAGTGCGAGCTGGGAAGCCGATCTCTGGGGCGCCATCCGGTCCGGCATCCTCGCCTCCGAATATGATCTCGTCAGCACCGAGGCCGTCTACCGTTCAAGCCGCGAAGCCGTGGCGGCCGCAGTCGCCCGCGCCTATGTGGTGGCCATTGATGCCGGCAATGCCGTTGCCCTCTCGCGCGCAACGCTCACGGCGCAGGAAGAAACGCTGCGTATCGTCAATGTCCGTTACGATCTGGGCGCAGCCGAACGGCGCGAACAGGTACTGGCCGAATCCGACATCGCCAGTGCGCGCGATTCCCTCGAACAGGCGCTCGCCGCGCAACGCAGCGCCGTGCGCGCGCTTGAAGTCCTGCTGGGGCGCTATCCGAGCGGCACGCTTGCCATGCCAGACACATTGCCGGCCGTGACCGATGTGGTCATCGCTGGCCAGCCAGCGGACCTTCTGCGCCGACGGCCAGACATCATTGCCGCTGAATCTTCTGTCCGCTCGGCCTTTGCGAGCACAGCCATTGCGCGCACCGGGCGCTGGCCCAGCCTGTCTCTATCGGGCGGCGTTTCCAGCGCGACGGCTGACCTGGGCGACCTCATCGATCCCGCGGCGCTCGCCCTCTCGCTCGGCATCCGTCTGGCCGGAACGCTGTTTGATGGCGGACTGACGACGGCGCGCATTGATGCGGCCGAATCCAACGGCCGGATCGCCCTCGCCAATTACGGCGCGACCGTGCTGGACGCCTATGCCGATGTCGAAGGCCGTCTCGATGATGTGCAGACGCTGCGCAACCGCGCAGGCTATGTCGAGACCGCCGCCGAGAACGCCCGCGAGACATTGCGCCTTGCTGAGATCCAGTATCGCGAAGGGGCGATCGACTTGCTTGACGTACTGACATTCCGTCAACGCAGCTTCCAGGCTGACCGCACACTGCTGTCGCTGCGCCGCGCGCAAATCGAATCCCGTATCACGCTCTATCTCGCCCTCGGAGGGGCTATTTAAAACATGAGCACTCGTTCAACATCTGTATGAATTTACATTGCGAGATCGCGCTTCAGGGGCAAAGACGCGGCGTATTGCCGCTAAAGACGATTTTCTGAAACAAAAGCTGCCGAACGCGCTTGTCCTCCATAACATATGCTAGATAGTGGGTTTTATAATGTTGAAATCAGTCAATAATTCCGGCCACGATGCCCGAAAGCCAACCGATGCGGACCGCTTCGTTGGCCAGCAATTGCGTCAGGGACGTCGCGAAATGGGCCTCACCCAGGACGGGTTGGCCCAGCTCCTCGGCGTGACCTTCCAGCAAATCCAAAAATATGAGGCTGGCCACAGCCGCATGTCAGCAGGTCGCCTCCGGGAGGTGGCGATCGCGCTAAAAAAGCCGATTAGTTTCTTCTACGAGCCCTTCGAATCGACCGGGCGCAAATCGCATGCCGCCGAGACCCGCCTGCGGGTCAAGGATCTCCGGCGCGACGCCAAGAAGCTGCTCGACCAGATATCGGACGCCGACGACCTCCAGGTCGCCGTGCGTCTGCTCTCGGCCCTCGATCCAAATTAATCCGATAAGCGACGGATCCCGTCAGGCCGGCGCAATGCCCACACCGGCGGCCATCAGGCGGGATTCGAGCAGCCACCTGTAAGCGGCGGCATGGGCCGCGCCGAGACAGGTTTCCAGCTCGCGAGACGTATTCGGATCTGTCACACCTGCATCACCCACAATGCGAATCACGCTCGCAAGGCGGTCCACGGTCTGTCGGGCACTCTCCAGCTCAATGCGGATCTGCGCGGTGCAGACGGCTATTTGCGTTGAACTTGCTGACTTGTTGGTCATCGTGACACCTCCGATTTGACTGGCAATTCCCAGATGGGGGCACCCCTCCCGGGAACCCCTGCCGACGACCCGATAGTCGCCGACTGAAGATTACACTACTGTCATCATTGCCCGCGTCCAACAGATTCAAAGACTGCTCAGGGTTTTTTTGTTTCCGCTATCAATCGATATACGATATCGAGCGCGTCCCGAGGCGTCAGCGCATCCGGATCGATATCTGCAAGGATACGGAGCAATTCAGGCTCTGGCGGCGGTGGATCAAAAGATTCTGCAGGCGGACTATTTTCAGCAAAAGCAGCAAAAAGCGGCAGGCTTTCGGTTGCACCGGGGTCTGCTTCAAGCCGCTTGAGTATCTGCGCCGCGCGCGCCACAGCCCGCTTTGGCAGGCCGGCAAGGCGGGCCACCTGCACGCCATAGGACCGGTCAGCCGGGCCGGACTGCACTTCGTGCAGGAAGACGAGATCATTCTTCCATTCGCGCGCCCTGAGCGAGGCATTCGCCGCGCCGGGCAGGTCTTCGGCGAGTTGCGTCAGTTCATGATAGTGCGTTGCGAACAGGGCGCGGCAGCCATTCACGCCGTGCAAATGCTCCACCGCTGCCCAGGCAATGGCCAGGCCATCATAGGTCGACGTGCCCCGGCCGACTTCGTCCAGGATGACAAAACTGTCGGGCGTCGCCTGCGTCAGGATGGCCGCCGTCTCCACCATCTCGACCATGAAGGTCGACCTGCCCCGCGCGAGATCGTCCGACGCACCGACGCGCGAGAACACCCTGTCAGCAAGGCCCAGCGTGATCGACCGCGCTGGCACAAAACAGCCTGCCTGCGCGAGGATCACCGCCAGCGCGGCCTGGCGCAGATAGGTCGACTTGCCCGCCATGTTCGGGCCCGTCACCAGCAGGAGGCGCGGCGCCCCCTCCCGGCCCGCATCGAGCGAGAGGTCATTGGCGGTAAATCCCTTGCCCTCCCGCCTGAGCGCTGCTTCGACCACCGGATGGCGCAGGCCCACGGCGGCAAATTCCGGCGCATCGGCAATCACTGGTCGCACCGCATCGCACTCGACCGCCCAGGCCGCATTGGCCGCCGCCACGTCAAGATCGGCTAACGCACCAGCGGATACGGCCAGCGCTTCATTGAGGTCATCAACACGGCCACAGAATTCATCGAACAGCGCCGTCTCGCGCCCCTTGGATTCTTCCTCGGCACGCGAAATGCGCCCTGCAAGGTCTGACAGTTCTCGGGTGGAGAAACGCACATTGCCGGCCAGCGTCTGGCGATGGATGAATGTGTCCGACAAGGGCGGCGCCAGAAGCGCCTCGCCATGCCGTGCCGGCACATCAATGAAATAGCCGAGCACATTGTTGAACTTGATCTTCAGCGCCGAAATGCCGGTTTCGCCCGCGTAGCGTGCCTGCAGTTCCGCAATGATCCGTCGGCTGTCATCCCGCAAGCCGCGCGCTTCATCCAGCGCCGCATCCCAGCCCGGCGCAATGAAGCCGCCGTCACGCGCCAGCATGGGCAGGCTCTCGTTCAGCGCGCGCGCTAGGTCTTCCGCAAAGGTCCGCAGTGCCGGCGCATTGTCCAGCAGCAGCCTGTCCGCAGCCGCGGCGAGCCGGGCTGGCAATCCCCCGGCGACCTCCGACAGGCCACGCGCAGCGGCATCACCGGCCGCAAGGGCCCGGCCCAGGGCCTGCAGGTCACGCGGGCCGCCCCGGCCAAGGCGCAGCCTCAGGCGTGCGCGCTCAATATCCGGCGCCGCTTTCAGCCGGGCGCGCAAGCGGTCCAGCGTGTCGGCATCATCAACCAGCCAGGCCACCGCCTCCAGCCGTGATTCGATCTCGGAACGGTCCAAGGACGGACGCGAAAGGTGGGTCGCGAGCAGGCGCGCCCCGGGTGCAGTCATCGTCCGGTCGATCGTGCCCAGCAGAGACCCGTCGCGACCGCCGCCCATTGACCGGTCGATCTCAAGGCTGGCGCGGGTTGCCGGGTCAATCGCGACATGGCCCCTGACCGGCGGCCTTTGTGGCGCATCAAGCCGGATATCCGCCCCGGCCTGCGTGAGCTTCACATAATCAAGCAACAGCCCGATGGCCGAGAGCTCTGCCTTGCTGAAATCGCCAAAGGCTTCCAGCGCGGCCACGTCGAATGTTTCCTTCAGCAGCGCCTCGCCCGACTTGGGCGTCGCCGCGCGGGCCGGGCGCTCGGTCAGCGGCGCACGTGACGCCTCTGCCGCTGCCGCGATCGCCGGACGGTCCATGTCGCCGCTGCTGACAAGCAATTCATTCAGCGGCCAGCCAAGCAGCATGTCCGCCAGCGCGCCCGGCAGCACGGGCGCCACGTCAAACCGGCCTGTCGACACGTCGCAGACGGCAATCGCCGCTTCCGTGCCGCCCTTGGCCAGCGCAATGGCTGCCAGTGCCTGTCCCTGCCGCGCGGGAAGCAGGGAATCCTCGGTCAGCGTGCCGGGTGTGACAATGCGGACAATGTCGCGATTGACGATGGATTTCGAGCCGCGCTTCTTGGCCTCTGCCGGGCTTTCGGTCTGCTCGCACACGGCGACCCGCGCACCCGACTTTATCAGCCGCGCCAGATAGCCTTCGGCGGCGTGATAGGGCACGCCGGCCATCGGAATCGGCTTGCCGTCATATTCGCCTCGGGCGGTCAGCGTAATGTCGAGGATACGGGCTGCTTCGACCGCGTCATCGAAGAAAAGCTCGTAGAAATCGCCCATCCGGAAGAACAGCAGCGCCTCGGGATGGCGCGCCTTAATGCCGAGATATTGCACCATAAAAGGTGTCGGCTCGCTGCCCTTGGCAGCGGCCTGTTGCGAGGGGGGAGCAGTGTCAGCCATGGTGGCGAACGCTAGCGCCTCGCCAGCAGATTCGCAAAGCGTTCGCACTGCGATTGGCCATCAAATCGCCCGATTACGTGGTCACATGGCCCACATTTGCGGTTGGCACGCTCGGCAGCGAGGCCTAGGGTCAGCCGCTAGCGTTCATTCTCACTCGTTAGCATCGGACTACCCCTCTCCATGACCTCCAAGCGTCCTAGCTTCACTGATCAGGAAGCACTCGATTTCCATTCCAAACCGACACCCGGCAAAATCTCCATGGCGCCAACAAAGCCCATGGGAACGCAGCGCGACCTGTCGCTGGCCTACAGCCCCGGCGTTGCGATTCCGGTACTGGCGATCGCGGAAGATGCCGACAAGGCGTATGACTATACGTCCAAGGGCAACATGGTGGCGGTGATTTCCAATGGCACGGCGATCCTCGGCCTCGGCAACCTGGGTCCGATGGCTTCGAAGCCGGTCATGGAAGGCAAGTGCGTCCTGTTCAAGCGCTTTGCCGATATCGACAGTGTCGACATCGAAGTGAACACGACCGACGCCGAAGACTTCATCCGCACGGTCCGCAACATTGGCGACACTTGGGGTGGCATCAACCTCGAGGATATCGGTTCGCCCGACTGTTTCATTATCGAGAGCCGCCTGCGCGAAGAACTCGATATTCCCGTCTTCCATGACGACCAGCACGGCACGGCCATCATCGCCGCAGCCGGCATCATCAATGCCTGCCACATCACTGGCCGCGAACTGAAGGACCTGAAGGTTGCCGTCTCCGGCGCTGGCGCTGCCGGCCTGTCGGTCGCGGGCCTGATCCGGCACCTCGGCGTCAAGGCCGAGAATATCCTGATGTGCGACTCGACCGGCGTGGTCTATGAAGGCCGCACCGACAAGATGGACCAGTTCAAGTCCGCCTTTGCGGTGAAAACCTCCAAGCGCACACTGGCCGAAGCCGTCGAAGGCGCCGATTGCCTCCTCGGCCTCTCGGCCAAGGGCGCCGTCTCCAAGGCCATGGTCAAATCCATGGCCAAGAACCCGATCATCTTCGCCATGGCGAACCCCGATCCAGAGATCACGCCCGAAGAGATCAAGTCGGTGCGCGACGACGCGATCATCGCGACCGGTCGCTCGGACTATCCGAACCAGGTCAACAACGTCCTCGGTTTCCCCTACATCTTCCGCGGCGCGCTCGACGTTCGCGCCAGAAGTATCAATGAGGAAATGAAGGTTGCCGCGGCCCGCGCGCTGGCTGAACTGGCCCGTGAAGACGTGCCGGACGAAGTGGCCGCCGCCTATCATGGCGCCCGGCCGACCTTTGGCCGCGAATATATCATTCCTACCCCGTTCGATCCGCGCCTGATCAGCTTCATTCCGCCTTTCGTGGCGCAGGCTGCCATGGACACGGGCGTTGCCCGCAAGCCGATTGCCGACATGGACGCCTATCGCGCCTCGCTGGCCCAGCGCGCCGATCCGGCCGCTGCCTTTATCCAGGGCGTGCAGGCCCGCGCCCGCGACGTGCAGCGCCGCATCGTGTTTGCAGAGGGTGAAGAGCCCGCCGTTGTGCGCGCCGCCTTCAGCTTCAAGAACCAGGGCCTCGGCCATCCGATCCTGATCGGCCGCGAAGCCCAGGTCGAGCGCACGATGGAACAGATGGGTGTGCCGGCCGGTACGCTGGAAATCATCAACGCCCGCCTGTCCGACAACAATCCCGTCTACACGGACTTCCTCTATTCCCGCCTGCAGCGCGACGGCTACCTGAAGCGCGACGTTCAGCGCCTCGTGAACCAGGACCGGAACATCTTCGGTTGCTGCATGCTGAAGAATGGCGATGCCGATGGCATGGTCACCGGCGTGACGCGCAACTATGACGTGGCGCTCAGCGATTCCCGCCTCGTACTCGACGCACTGCCGGGCCAGGCCCTGATCGGCATGTCCATGGTCATCAACCGCGGGCGTACCGTGTTCATCGCCGACACGAGCGTAACCGAGCTGCCGCAGGGCGAAGATCTCGCCAATATCGCACTTGAAGCCGCTGCCGCCGTGCGCGCCATGGGCTTCATTCCGCGCGTTGCCTTCCTCTCCTACTCGACCTTCGGCAACCCGATGGGCGAGCGCGGCGAGAAAGTGCGTGAGGCCGTCGCCATTCTCGATGAGATGGGCGATGTCGACTTTGAATACGAAGGCGACATGAACGCCGATATCGCGCTGAACCCGAGCCACTCCCTGCTCTACCCGTTCTCGCGCCTGAAAGGGCCGGCCAACGTGCTGGTGATGCCGGCGATCCACGCCGCATCGATCTCGACCAAGCTGCTGGAATCGATGAGCCGCGCGACCGTGATCGGGCCCATGTTGCTCGGCCTCGAAAAGCCGGTGCAGATTGCCTCACTCGGGGCAACGGTTGGCGATATCGTCAATCTCGCGACGATTGCCGCCTATGACGTGGACCGCGTCCACGGCGACAAGGCCTAATCGTCCTGATCCAGAACCAGGCTCGTGGCATGACTCGTGTCACGGGCCTGACGGATCCACTCGAAGATGGACAGGACGACGGCCACGCCGCCCAGCCAGAACGTGATCATGAAGACTGAATAATAGCCCTGCCGCTCGATGATCTCGCCGAGCCAGGGACGCCCGAGCGTGCCGATCAGCATGGTGAGTGACGCCAGCAGCGCATATTGCACGGCGGCAAAGCGCGGGTTCACCACCGATGTCAGATAGGCCGTGATCGCCACCAGCGCGAAACCGCCGGCAAGGTTTTCGGCAAAAATCGTGACCATCAGGCGCGCCATGCGCTGGCCCTGATCTGCGGCGACAACATCGGGTGAAAGCTTCGCCGCCCAGTCCGCCAGCGCGCTGAGCGGCGGGCCGAGATGGGATACTTCCAGAAAACCATCGAGCACCGTGGCGCCTGCGGCCAGGTCTGCATAGAGCAAGTTCGTCGCCGCCGCGACGATGCCGCCGACGAAGAAGACCGGCATGCGGCCCATGACGGCAATCAGAACCGCCCCAAGCAACGACCCGAGAATGGTCGCGATGACACCAAAGAATTTCGAGGCGATGGCCACATCATCCAGCGAATGGCCGAGCGCGCCGAACTGGTCGCCCAGGTAGAACGGATAGGCGAAAGCGCCCCAGACCGCATCGGTAAAGCGATAGGTCAGTGCCAGAAGCAGAACCAGCACGGCGCCCCATTTGAGGCGCGAGATCAGCTCCATCAGCGGGTCGAAAATCGCGCGAAAAAGGTTACGCAGCACGGAATCGGCGCGTGTCTCATTGGCGATACGCACCGGTGTTTCCGCTGCGCGCGCGCCAAAGCGGAAGACGAGTACGGCCGACACGATGGCCGGCACAAGCACGGTCAACCCGACAATCCACGGGCCTTCCGTGCGTACGAATGTGCCGCCGGATGGCGGCGTGGCCGAGAACAGGGCCTGCATCACGAAGGTGAGGATCATGGCGAAGCCGATGAGCCAGCCGATCGAAACGACCGTCACGGCAGGCACGGATACGCCGCGCGGCAGGCTGGGCAGGAAGGATAGCCGGTCGGCATTAGGCTTTTTCGAACTGGCAGGTTCCGGCGCAATAATGCTGCCGATCATCGACAAGGCGAGCACGAAGGCGACCATCAGGAACGTGACCGTCCAGCCCGCACGGGCCGCCACAAGCAGCGCGATGAAACCCGAGATGAAGCCTGCCGACTTGTAGCCGAACTGGTAGAGGGCGGACATCAGGTCCTTGTCCTCATCGGAACGGGCAACCTCGATACGCCAGGCATCGAGCACGATATCATGCGTCGGCGAGATCAGCGCGATGGCCAGGGCGATCAGCGCAACAAGGCCGATATTGGCGGCCGGGTTCGTGAAGGCGAAAATGGCGATCAGGATCACCATGATGCCCTGCAGGAGCAGCAGCCATGACCGCCGCCCGCCAAGGAAACCGGTCAGCGGCGCGGGGTGTGCCGTCTGGAAAATCGGCGCCCAGAGATATTTGAACGAATAGCCGAGCGTCAGCAGCGATAGCGTGCCGATCGTGGACGGCGTGATGCCGAGCTTGGTGAGCCAGGCATTGAGCAGGCCCAGCGTGACGCCCATGGGCAGGCCCGCCGCGAACGCAAACAGGGCCATGGCGGCCATGCGCCTGTCGCGCAGCGCCTTGAGCGCACGCACGACGCGGGGTGGTTTTGGTAGCGGCTGTGGAGGTATCGCCGCCTCGCTCATGCGGCGCCTGCGGCCTGGCGCTTGGGGCTGGTCCAGCGGATGGCAAGCATGCGCAGGGCTTCGGCGTCGAGTGGCTTGGCCACGACACTGTCAGCGCCCGCCGCAACGGCCCGGCGCTCGATTTCGGGGTTCACTTCTGCGGAAACAGCAATGATCGGCACGCGCGAGCCCCCTGCCCTCAGTTGGCGCATGGCCTCGAACCCGTCCATGACGGGCATGCGCAGATCCATCAGGATGAGAGCTGGGTTCATGTCGCCTGCGGCCTCCAGTGCTTCACTGCCTGTGGAAGCGACTGTGACGGTAAATCCCGCCGATTCCAAGGCGCGGCGTGCAATCAGCGCGTTGACCGGGTTGTCGTCGGCAATCAGGACGCGGCCAGCGCCAGTCGTTGCCTCTTCCTCGTCCGGGGTCTCGCCGCCTGACCGAACGATGAATATCCGCTCGGCGAGCGATGAGGTGCGCAGCGGGCGCACGAGCCAGCCGACACAGCCCAGCAGGCGGAAACGGGGCAGCGCGCCGCGATCTTCCGGGCGCAGCACAACCAGGGACGGCGCCATCTTGGCATAGGCGCGCACGGTGGCTTCCGGCAGGTCCGCACCGATCAGCAGCACATCAACGCCTTCAGGCAGCTTGCCACGCGACGGATCGACAAAGATGGCCGTGGCCTTCACGTCTTGCAGCGCAGCGACAATCGAGAGGCAGGTGACCGGTGGCAGCCCGACAAGGCCGACACGTCCGCCGAGGTTCATGCTGACCGCACCGGGCTCCATGCCCGTACGCGCCAGCGGCAGGAAGACCGAAAAGATACTGCCGACACCCGGCAGACTATCAATATTGATCGTGCCGCCGAGCAGGTCTGTCAGGCGCTTGGTGATGGCAAGGCCGAGGCCGACGCCGCCATCCTTGTAGGCATCGGCGCGGCCTGCCTGATGGAAGGCCTCGAACAGGTGCGCAAGGTCTTCCTTGGCGATGCCGGGGCCGGTGTCGATGATGCGGAACTCAAGCCCGTCATCCCGCGCCGAAATATCCAGCAGGACGCCGCCCTTTTCCGTGAACTTCAGCGCATTGCCGACCAGATTGAACAGGATCTGGCGGATGCGGCCAGCATCGCCGGAATAGGTCGGCATGGGCAGCTGCGATGTGCGGGCGGCCAGGTCGAGCGCGGCGGCGTGGGCGCGCGGGCTGAGCAGTTCGATCACTTCCCGGCCGAGCTGGGCCGGGCAGAAGCTTTCCGCCTCGATCTCGACAGCGGAAGCATCCAAGCGGGCATAATCGAGCACATTGTTCAGCAATTCGAGCAGGCGGGCGCCGCTCTGCTTGATGACTTCCGCATATTCGCGCTGGGAGGGTTGGAGGTCGGTTTCCAGCAGCAGCGACACCGTGCCGAGAATGCCATTGAGGGGCGTCCGAATCTCATGGCTTGCCGTGGCGAGAAAGGTTTCCTCGGGCGAAGGGGACGATGGCTGGGGTTTGGGCGCGTCGGTCATAGGGACAAACCCTAGGTTCAAGGCTTTAGCATTCGTTTAATGCGGTCTAGCGGGCGAGGGCCCCCGCCTGGACGCCTTCGGCCTGCCCCGGCGCGCGGCGGCGATAGGTCAGCGCCTCGGCAATGTGGAGGCGGCGCACGCCCGTCGCGCCGTCGAGATCAGCAATGGTGCGGGCCACTTTCAGGACACGGTGATAGCCGCGCGCGGTGAGCTGGAGCTTCACGGCGGCATCGGCGAGCAGGGCCGCACCGGCAGCATCAGGCGCGGCGAGGCGTTCGATGTCGCCGGTTGGCGCGTCAGCATTGACGGGGCGGCGCTTGTCGCTGGTGATCTCACCGAACCGTTCGGTCTGGATGTCGCGGGCCTTCAGGACGCGGGCCTTGACCTCTGCCGTGCCCTCTGCAGCGGGCGGCAGGGCAAGGTCCACTGCGGTGACGGGGGGCGTGTCATAGTAGAGGTCGATGCGGTCGAGGAAGGGGCCGGAGAGGCGCGCCTGGTAGCCTTGCGCGCATTTGGGCCCTTTCGTGCAGGCGGCTGCGCCGGGGCCGCCCCCGCAGCGGCAGGGGTTCATCGCGGCCACGAGCTGGAACCGGGCGGGATAGCGCACATGGCGGTTGGCGCGGGCGACGACAGCTTCGCCCTCCTCCAGCGGCTGTCGGAGGCTGTCGAGCACATGGCCGGGGAATTCGGGCAGCTCGTCGAGGAAGAGGATACCGTGATGCGCGAGCGACACCTCGCCGGGCTTGGCCTTGATGCCGCCGCCGACAAGGGCCGCCATGGAGGCCGAATGATGCGGCGCGCGGAAGGGCCGTGTACGCGAGAGGCGCCCGCGTTCGAGGAGGCCCGCGATGGACTGGATCTGCGAGACTTCCAGCAGTTCGCGCGCCGAGAGCGGCGGCAGCAGGCCCGGCAGGCGCTGGGCGAGCATGGACTTCCCGGACCCCGGCGGGCCGCAGAAGAGGAGGTTGTGGCCCCCCGCAGCGGCAATTTCGAGGACGCGTTTGGCCCCTTCCTGGCCCTTTACGTCCCGCAGGTCGGGCCCCATCGGCGGCTCGGCCAGCACGCCGGCGGCGGGCGGGCCGATGACGGCGCGGCCGGTGAAATGATTGATCAGGGCGATGAGGCTCGGCGCGGCGAGCACGCTGCCGCCGGCCCAGGCGGCTTCCCCGCCGCAGGGGGCCGGGCAGATCAGTTTCAGGTCCAGCGCCTCGGCGGCCATGGCGGCGGGCAGCACGCCGAGCGTTTCGCCGAGGCGGCCATCGAGCGAGAGTTCACCAATGGCCGCGTGGCCTTCGAGCATGTCGGGCGGGATAACACCCATGATGGCCAGTATGGAAAGCGCGATGGCGAGATCGTAATGGCTGCCCTCCTTGGGCAGGTCTGCCGGGGCGAGGTTCACGATCACGCGCTTCGGCGGCATGGCGAGGCCGAGCGCGGCCAGCGCCGCGCGCACCCGCTCGCGGCTCTCGGTCACCGCCTTGTCACCAAGGCCGACAATGTTGAAGGCAGGCTGGCCGCCGGTGAGCTGCACCTGCACATCCACCGGCTGCGCCTCAACGCCCTCGAACGCGAATGTCGTAATGCGGCAAACCATGTGCGCCTTTCCCCGTCAGCGGGAAAAGCGTTAACACAGGTTAACGAACAAAGGAAGAACAGATTCGCGGGTAAATTGCGCCCGCTTGCCCAAGGGGACATGGCGGCCACAAAGCTTGGTAATTGGGGAAATGCCGTTACAACGGGTTCATCAGTTTCGCTGCTGCAAGCAGACAAGAGGAAATTCAAATGATCAAAACCGCACTTGTATCGGTGAGCGCAAGCCTGTTGCTGCTCGCGTGCGCCCACACCCCGACGACGGCAAGCGATGCATCCCCCATCAACACCGAGAACATGTCCGAGACGGCGAAAACCCTTGCATCCGATGAGTTCATGGGCCGCGCGCCCGGCACCGAGGGAGAAACGAAGACGGTTGATTACCTGATCAAGCGCTTCACCGAACTCGGCCTGGAGCCCGGCGGGCGCGATGGTGCGTGGACCGACACCGTGACCCTGAAGCATTCCGTCGTGACTGACGTGCGCGCGCTGAACGTGAGCAAGGATGGCACGCTCATCAACATGGAACAGGGCCGTGATATCGAGATCAGTTCCGCCAATCCGCGCGATGTCATCAAGGTGGAGGATGCGCCGGTCGTGTTCGTCGGCTTTGGCGTCACCGCGCCGGAACGCGACTGGGATGATTTCGGCGATGTCGATCTGAAGGGAAAAGTGGCGCTGTTCCTGGTCAATGACCCTGACTTCGGCGTGGCGGATGATCATCCGGTCAGCGGCCTGTTTGGTGGCCGGCGCATGACCTATTATGGCCGCTGGGCCTACAAGTTCGAAGAAGCCGCTCGTCGCGGCGCCGTGGCCGCCCTTGTGATCCACGAGACCAAGGCAGCTGGCTATGGCTGGAACGTTGCCTCGTCGTCGCCGGGTGAAAACTATGCCGTGGCCGGAAAGGGTTCGGCGAAAGCATCCGTCGACCTTCAGGGCTGGTTGCATGAAGACATGGCCAAGCAATGGGTCAAGCAAGCCGGTTATGATCTGGACGCCCTGCGCATGGCGGCACGCCAACGCGATTTCAAGGCCATCCCCCTGGACGATCTTCGCTTCAACGCGGAACTGGCGCTGACAGTGGAAACGGTCGAAAGCCAGAATGTCCTCGGCAAGATCACCGGCACGACCCGGCCTGATGAAACGATCATGCTGTCAGGCCATTGGGATGCTTATGGCATCGGCGCGCCCGATGAACAGGGACGCGTTGTCAGGCCCGGCGCCAATGATGATGCATTGGGACTGGCCGGCATCATGGAGATCGCCCGCAACCTGAAAGCAGGGCCCGCGCCGGAACGTACGGTCGTGTTCGCCGCATGGACGGGCGAGGAGAGCGGCCTGCTGGGCTCGGAAGCCTATGCGCAGGATCCGATCTATCCACTCGAGACAACCGTCGCCAATTTCACGCTGGACATCCTGCAGACGGCAGGGCCCGCGCTTGACGTGATTCAGGTCGGCGAAGGCCAGAGCGATCTGGAAGAGTTGATGGCAGAGACGGCCGCGACACAGGGCCGGACGGTTTCACCGGAAGGCCTGCCCGAGAACGGCCTGTTCTACCGCGCTGATCATTTCTCGCTCGCGCGCCGCGGCGTGCCTGTGCTGCTGATCATGGGAATCGCTGGCGGCTCTGATCTTGTCGACGGTGGTCGTGAAGCCGGGGACGCCTGGGTCAAAGGCTATATCGACACCCAGTACCACAATCAGAACGACGCATGGGATCCCGATTGGGACCTGCGCGGCGCAGCGCAGGATGTCGAGCTGTTCCTGGACATGACGCAGGACCTGGCGAATTCGACAGCCTGGCCGGAGTTGAAGGCGACATCCGAGTTCAAGGGCTTGCGGGATGCGAGTGCGGCCTCGCGCGAGTAAGCGGGCGAGCCTTTGGACTTTGTCAGCTGGAGAGCCTGGCGTGCGCGCTGGGCGCCTGCTCGAACCATCCTGAAAACAGTCGGCCTTGTTTTCGGGCAAGGTGGCCTCATAGTGAGTCAGGCCTTGGGAGGGGCAGGAAATGATGCGTTCGTGGCGATTGTTCTTTTTCGGTTGGCTGATCATCGCGGTCGGCGTTCTGGCAGCGCACCTTGTTCAGACATCTGGCGGCGTGTCGGTCAAAGAGGTGCAATACGCGACCGCCGAGGGCCGCACGATCAGCGCCTTGCTGTACACGCCCGCGACGGCCAGCGCGGCATCGCCGGCGCCGGGCATTCTGGGTGTGCACGGCTATATCAACTCGCGTGAAGTCCAGTCCGGTTTTGCGATCGAGTTCGCACGCCGCGGCTATGTCGTGCTGACGCCCGACCAGACCGGCCACGGCTATTCCGACGCCCCGGCCTTCGCGGAGGGGTTCGGCGGACCCGCCAGCCTCGCCTATCTGCGCAGCCTCGAGACTGTTGACCCGAACAATATTGGCCTTGAGGGGCATTCCATGGGCGGGTGGACCGTGCTGGCAGCGGCGGCGGCGATGCCAGACGGCTACAAGAGCCTGGTGCTTGAAGGCTCAAGCACCGGGGCGCCGTTTGCGATGGATGGCACGCCGGACTGGCCGCGCAATACGGCCGTCGTCTTTTCGAAGTTTGACGAGTTTGCAGCGCTTATGTGGGGCGTCGATCGCGGAAGCGACGTTACTGCGAGCCGGAAGCTGCAGGCCCTGTTCAACACTTCTGATACGATCAAGGCGGGCGAGATCTATGGCGACAGGGCCGATGGAACCGCGCGGGTGCTGTATCAGCCGGCCGTCACCCATCCCGGCGATCATATCTCTCCGGTGGCAATCGGGCATGCGATTGACTGGTTTGCGCAGACGCTGGAGGGCGGCACGGCGCTGCCGAGCGGCAATCAGGTCTGGGTGTGGAAAGAAGTTGGTACGCTGACAGCGCTGATCGGCTTTGTGGTCCTGCTGATGGGCACGTTCCAGCTGGTGCTGGAGATACCTTACTTCAGTCGCCTGAAGACCGAGGCAGTTTCGGGCGCGTTTGAGAGGCGGACGGCGCGCTGGTGGGCCATGGCGGCGATCAGCATGATCGTGCCGGTCGCGACCTTCTACCTGTTCTTCAAATGGGCGGAGGTGCTGCTGCCCGCATCGGCCCTGCTGCCGCAGACGGTGACGACCCAGATTGTGGTGTGGGCGGTGCTGAACGGCGTCATTGCCGCATTGATTGGCCTGACCGCCAAGCGGCCTGCCGGGACGGGGAACCCGGATGTTCTCGCAGCGATGCTTGTCGCTGTCCCGACGATTGCCGTCGGTTACTTTGCGGTGTGGCTTGCCGGCGCGCTGTTCCATCTGGATTTTCGCTTCTGGTTTGTCGGCGTCAAACTGCTGAGCGTCGCGCAGGCGCAGATTGCGCTCGTCTATCTCCTGCCGCTGGGAATCTATTTTGTTCTGGCGTCGCGGGCGCTTCATCAGGGCCTGTCGGTCATGGGAGACGGGCGCTGGGCACAGTACGGCGCCAATGCGGCGATCATGGCGGGCGGCTTCGCGATCTTCCTCGCCGCGCAATATCTCGCGCTGTTCACGACGGGGAAGCTGCTGACGCCGAGCGAACCGCTCAACACGATCATCATGCTGCAATTCGTGCCGCTCATGCTGATCGTGTCATTGCTCGGCACGTTCACCTATCGGCGGACGGGTAGCTATATTCCCGGCGCGGTGCTCAACACGCTGTTCGTGACCTGGTACGTGGTTGCCGGACAGGCCACACAGTTCGCCGGAGCATAGTTCCGTCGTCTCTTGCGGCGTACATCGCAGCACCGAAAGCCGGACAGGGCGCCTCCCCTTCCGGTTTTGCTTTGCTTGCAAGGTCCTTGCGGATGGGCGGCGGGGCCGCCTGGGGCAAGGCTTTTAGTTCAATTATTATTGGATAGTGTTGCGCCCTGCCGTGCACAGCTGGCCGCCGTCCCATCCGCGCGGGGCAGGCAAAATGCCCCGGACCCTGTCGCCAGGGGGATCCGGCGACGGATGAAAGTATAGGCGCATTGCGGCGGGGGCGGAGAGACGCGGGCGCTTTTGCCCGAGCCGCTGCAGGTTGCGGCGCGGCCCGTGTGGGAAAAACCACTCAGACTTCGGCGATATTGACCGTGTGCCCCGTGATCGCCTCGACGGCGGCGTCGAGGACTTCGAGCCCCGCGCCGGGCTTGGGCGCGCGCTCTGACAGGACACGGCGCCAGGCGCGGGCGCCGGGCTGGCCATTGAACAGGCCCAGCATGTGGCGCGTCATGGCGTGGAGGCCGGTGCCGCGTTCCAGCTGGTCTGCCATATAGGGCATGTAGGCGATGATGGCCTCATGGGCCGAGACGCGCGGGGCGCCTGCCCAGCCGAATTCCGCGTCGACCTCGCCCAGCAGGGACGGGTTCTGGTAGGCCGCGCGGCCGAGCATGACGCCGTCGAAGACCTTCAGGTGCTCGCGGCATTCCTCGATCGTGGTGATGCCGCCATTCAGCGTGATGGAAAGGTGCGGCCGCTCGTCTTTGAGGTCTGCCACGAGGCCATAGTCGAGCGGGGGGATGTCGCGATTTTCCTTGGGGCTGAGGCCTTTCAGCCAGGCCTTGCGGGCGTGGACGGTGAAATGGTTGCAGCCGGCGGCGGAGACCTTGTCGATGAAGGTGAAGAGGGTTTCGCGGGCGGGCATGTCGTCGATGGCGATGCGGCACTTCACGGTTATGGGAAGGTCAGGCTCGGCCTCAGCCATGGCGGCGACACATTCGGCCACGAGGTCAGGCTCGGCCATCAGGCAGGCGCCGAAGCTGCCGGACTGGACGCGCGACGAGGGGCAGCCGCAATTGAGGTTGATCTCCTCATAGCCCCAGCTGGCGCCGATGCTGGTGGCCTTGGCGAGTTTGGCGGGATCGGAGCCGCCGAGTTGCAGCGCGGTCGGGTGGTTGTTGGGGTCCTGGCGCAGCAGGCGGTCCGGGTCGCCGTGGATGACCGCGTCGGCGGTGACCATTTCGCTGTAAAGGAGCGCGCTTTTCGTCAGGCAGCGATGGAAGGCGCGGCAATGCGCGTCGGTCCAGTCCATCATGGGGGCCACGGAGAAGCGGTAGTCGGTCATGCGGCTCCGTTTAGTGCGGGGGATGGGGGCGCGTCCAGCGTCTTTGCCGTGATCAATGTATTTGCAGGCGGGGCGCGCGGCAGGCTATGAGCAGGGAATGACAGATACAGCCCGCATCGACACGCTCGAAATCCGCATCGCCCATCAGGACGAGGTGATCGACGACCTGAACAAGACCGTGATCGCCCAGTGGAAAGAGATCGACCGGCTGACGCGGCAAATGGCGCGGCTGACCGAGCAGTTTGCGAACATGGGACAGGCCGAGCGGCCCACGCAGGGCGACGAGCCGCCCCCGCCGCACTGGTGACGCAATGAGCCGCATCTTCGGGAAGGTCTGCCAGAACGGCTATGTCGTGCGCGACATCGAAGCCGCGATGAAACACTGGATCGAGGTGATGGGCGTTGGCCCCTGGTTCTATATCGCGGAGGTGAAGACCGACTGGTTCACCTATCGGGGCGTGGCCTCCGACGTGAAGATGAGCATTGCGCTCGCCAATTCCGGTGACCTGCAGATCGAACTGATCCAGCAGCGCAATGACGCGCCCTCGATGTACAAGGACTTTCTCGATGCGGGCCGCGAAGGCCTGCAGCACATGTCCTACTGGACCGAGGATTATCAGGGCCTCTATGACAAGGCGCTGGGGCTTGGCTATACGGTGGGACATGAGGGGCAGATCGGCGGGGAAAAAGGCCGGTTTGCCTATTTCGATACCGAGGCCCATCCCGGCACCGTGGTCGAGATTTCCGACATCAGCGGCGCCAAGGGCAAAACCTTTGCCTATATCCGCAAGCAGGCCGAAGGCTGGGACGGGACGAACCCGATCCGGACGTTCAGCTGATCCGGTCTTCCGCGATTTCGACGGTGTGGTCGCGCGCCTTGTGCACGACAATATCGGCGTGGGCTTTGAGCGGCAGGATGTGGTCGCGCAGATTCGGCAGGTTGACGCCGTCCCACACTGTCTTTGCGAAGGCGCGCAGCTCTGTCTCGCTCATGTGCAGCCATTGAGCATAGAATGAGCTTGGGTCGGTTCGGGCCGCATTCCAGAAGCCGACGAATCGTTCGACATACCAGTATTCCAGATCGGCCTCGGAGGCATCAAGGTAGACCAGCACGTCCGGCTCGCCGTCCGGGCGCTTTGGCCGGGTCGGCGGCTGGAAGCCGAGGCCTTCGAGGATGAGCATGTCGGGCAGCTGAACTTTGCGCGTCAGGGCGGGGTCGATGTCATAGATGTCGTGACTGTGGGCGGGAAAGTCGGCCGCGCCGTGCCGGATACCGACAAGCGCGCGGTTAAAGCCATCGCGGTCATAGGTTTCGGGGAAGCCCTTGCGCATGAGGAGGCCTTGCGGCTCCAGCACGGCGTTCGGGAAGAGGAAGCCATCGGTCGAGACGGTTTCGACGCTGAGGGGCGGGTTCAGCGCGTCAGCCACGTCTCGGGCGAGCGTGGTCTTGCCGGCGGCGACAGAGCCTGTGAGGCCGACGATGCGGGCGGCAGCGCTGGACCGTAGCTCGGCGAGGCGTTCGGCCAGCGCGGCAATGCCGGCGCCTTGATGGATGATCACGTCGCGATTCATGCAGTCAGTCCCTCTGGCTTGCGCGCATAGCTTAGCGGTGGAGCGCCAAGGAACCAACGGGAAAACGGCCCGGACACGCCGCTTGGTGGCGCCGCCTCACCCTGTTAGATTGAACAGCTACCGGACGCGCGAAGGACAGCCTACGATGCTGGGCATGAAAACATATCTCGGTTGGAAGGTGGATTTCCTGCAGCCTGCAGGCGAGCCCGCCTATGCGGGGCCGGACTCCGTGTCGTGGCGCGTGTTCAAGAACCCGATTGCGCTGGGCGTGGGCGGCATTGCGGCCGTGCTGCTGGAATTTGCCGATGCACGCATAAGGTCGGGCGTTTGGGACCATTCCACGTTCAAGACAGACCCGGTTGGGCGTTCGAAACGGACCGGCATGGCGGCCATGGTGGGCGTTTACGGACCGCAGAGCGCGGCCCGCCGGGTGATCCAGGGCGTCACCAACATGCACAGGCAGGTGTCGGGCGAAACGCCGTCTGGCGAGGCCTATTCGGCGCTGGATGTTGAGCTGCTCGACTGGGTGAGCGCGACGGCAACCTATGGCTTCCTGACAGCCTATGACCGCTTTGTTGCGCCCCTCTCCGATGCGGACAAGACGCGGTTCTATGAAGAGGGCGAGGCGGTTGCGCGGCTCTATGGGGTGCAGAACCCTCTGCGCAGTGAGGCAGACTTTCACGGGATGCTGGCCAAGCTGATGCCGCGTTTCGAACCGCATCCAATCAATACGGAATTCCTCGACATCATGAAGTCAGGCCGGGCTGCCAAGGGCGTGCCGAAAGGGCTGCAAAGCGCGGTCGTAAATGCGGCCGTTTCCATCCTGCCTGTCGCGGTTCGCGAGCGGCTGGAACTCGGCGCCGACTATGATTTGCGCCCCAAGGGCGTCGTGACCGTGAAGGCCATGGGTGCCCTTGCGGAACGTCTGCCTTTGCCCGCGAGTCCCGCGGGTCAAGCTTGCGTCAGGCTGGGTCTTCCTGCCACTTTTCTATGGAAGAGCCCTGAGAAACAGGCAAGTATACGCCACACAATACAAGAGGGACGAGCGGCTTCACTGGCGCACTGATCCCCGGAGGAGCGCAAAAGTGAACCTGGAATTCCTTCCCGAAGAAGAAGCCTTTCGTGACGAGGTGCGCGCGTTTCTCGACCGCGAGCTGACGGCAGACCTGCGCGCCTATGCAGCGCGGATGACGAGCGTCTATTCCGACAAGGAAACGGCGCTCGCCTGGCAGGCCATTCTGGTGAAACAGGGCTGGGCCGCGCCTGGCTGGCCCGTGGAATATGGCGGCTGCGACTGGACCGTGGCGCAGAAATATATCTTTGACATAGAGATGGCCCGCGCGGGCGCCCCGCCCCTCTCGCCCATGGGCATCGCGATGTGCGGGCCAGCGCTGATCGGCCATGGCACCAAGGAGCAGAAAGACTACTACCTGCCGCGCATCCTGTCGGGCGAGGACTTCTGGTGCCAAGGCTATTCCGAGCCGCATGCAGGCTCTGACCTCGCCTCGCTGACCATGTCGGCGAAGGATGATGGCGACGCGTTCATCTGCAATGGCTCGAAAATCTGGACCACGCATGCCCACGAGTCGAACATGTGTTTCTGCCTCGTACGCACGGATGCCAGCGGCAAGCCGCAACAGGGCATCACTTTCCTGCTGATCGACATGACGACGCCGGGCGTGCGTGTTGACCCGATCATCATGACCTCCGGCGAGCATATCCAGAATGCGATCTTCTTCGATGACGTGCGCGTGCCGAAGGCCAATGTGATCGGCAAGATCAACGAGGGCTGGACGGTCGCGAAATACCTGCTCGAGTTCGAGCGCGGCGGATCGAGCTATGGCCCGCGCCTGAAGGCGCGTGTCGGGTCGCTGCGCAGGCATGCGGCCGAGGCTGGCATGGGAGCGGACATGTCCGCCAAGCTCTCGCAGGCAGAAGCCGATGCCTCTGCGCTGGAAGCAGCCGAGCTGATGATGATGTCGGAACTCTCCACGGGCGGGACGCCGGGGCTGAAGGCCTCGATGATGAAGATAAAGGGCACGGAGCTGAGCCAGCGCCTGACCGAACTCGCGCTCGAGATCGCTGGCAACTGGGTCGAGCCATTCCAGCCGCACCACACCAATCCCGGCGGCGAAGTGGTCAACGCGCCATCGAACTCTGCCGCGCTTGTCGGGCCGGAGAGCGCCGTGACTGTTTCAGCGAAATACCTGAACGACCGGGCAGGCTCGATCTATGCCGGTTCGAATGAAATCCAGCGCAACATCCTTGCCAAGGCCCAGCTCGGACTTTGATCAAGTAACGGAGCAATAAAATCCATGCTCGTCCTCTATGAACATCCACTCTCGCCCTATGCCCAGAAGGTAAAAATTGCGCTCCGGGAAAAGGGTCTCGAGTTTGAAGTGCGCATGCCGGAAGGCATTGGCGCGGGGCATACGAAGGGCGAATTTGCCGACGCCAACCCACGCCGCGAAGTGCCTGCCCTGATTGACGATGAAGTGGCGATCTTCGATTCCACCGTGATCCTCGAATATATCGACGACAAATGGCCCGAACCCTCGCTGATGCCGAACGCGCCGGAAGACCGCGCGCGCATGCGCCAGATCGAGGACGTGATGGACACGCATTTCGAGGCGATCACATGGGGCCTCGGCGAGCTGCATTTCTTCAAGCGCGGTGATGACGCCCTGCGCAAGACAATCGAAGCCCATGCCGGGCGCCAGATTGCCGGCTTCATGGCCTGGCTGGAAACTGAACTGGGCGAACATGACTGGTTCAGCGGGCATGACTTCGGACGCGGTGACCTCAGCGTCATCCCTTATCTCAATGCCACTGATGGCTTTGGTTACAAGCCTGCAGCAGGCTCGCCGCTCGCCGCGTGGATTGCCCGCGCCAATGCGCGCGACAGCGTCAGCCAGACCGACGCGGAATCACGCGCCTCGATCACCGGCATGCAGATGGTCAGCGCGGCGGTCGAATCCGGCCTGTTCAAGCGCCAGTACCGCGACCACCGGCTCGAATGGATGATCAAGTCCGGCGGCATGGAAATCGTGCGCGACGGCATCGAAAAGCAGACCATCCGCTTCACCGATCATTGGGATACCTGAGACATTAACGTACCGCCCAAGGCGGCAAAGGGAGACAAGACAAATGCATATCAAGACACGCTTCACCGAAATGTTCGGTATCGAGCACCCGATCGTGCAAGGCGGCATGCAATGGGTCGGTTATGCCGAAATGGTTGCGCCTGTGGCTGAGGCTGGCGCGCTTGGCTTCCTGACGGCGCTGACGCAGCCGACGCCGGAACTGCTCGCCAAGGAAATCCAGCGCACCAAGGACATGACCGACAAGCCGTTCGGCGTGAACCTGACCATCCTGCCCGCCATCACACCGCCGCCCTATGCCGAGTATCGCCAGGCGATCATCGAAGGCGGCATCAAGATTGTCGAAACTGCTGGCTACAAGCCGCAGGAACATATTGATCACTTCAAGCAGCACGGCATCAAGGTGATCCACAAGTGCACCGCCGTGCGCCACGCGCTTTCGGCTGAACGCATGGGCGCCGATGCGATCTCGATTGATGGCTTTGAGTGCGCTGGCCACCCGGGCGAAGATGACATTCCGGGCCTGATCCTGATCCCGGCAGCGGCCAACAAGGTGAAGGTGCCGATGCTGGCTTCGGGCGGCTTTGCAGACGGACGCGGCCTCGTGGCGGCGCTGGCGCTGGGCGCAGACGGCATCAACATGGGCACGCGTTTCTGCGTGACCAAGGAAGCGCCGATCCATGACAGCTTCAAGGCCCAGATGGTGGCCAATAATGAGCGCGACACGAACCTGATTTTCCGCACGCTGCACAATACGGCGCGCGTGATGAAGAATGCCGTCAGCGATGAAGTGGTTGCCATCGAGCGCAAGGGTGGCGCGAAATTCGAGGATGTCGTGCACCTCGTGGCGGGAACGCGGGGCCGCAAGGCGATGGCTGATGGCGACGCGGATGGCGGCATCTGGTCGGCCGGCATGGTGCAGGGCCTGATCGACGATATCCCGACCGTGAAAGAGCTGATCGACAGCATCATCGCCGACGCCAATGCGATTATCAATTCGCGCCTCGCCGCGACGACGAGATAGAAGTCAGGAGCATATGTGATGGCCTACGAGCAGATCCTTTTGGAAAAGGATGGCCCGGCGGCCATCATTACCCTCAACCGTCCGGAAAAACTGAACGCGTTCACCGCGCAATTGGGCCAGGAACTGGCCGATGCGGTGAATGCGTGCGACGCCGACGATGAGGTGCGCGGCATCATCCTGACGGGTGCGGGTAGGCACTTCTGTGCGGGCGCCGACATTTCCGATGGCGCCGATGCCTTCGACACGAAGAGCGGCACGGGCGCGAAGAATTTCGGCACATCTGAGCCCGGCAAGAAGCGCGATGGGGCTGGCTTCATTGGCGCGCTCTACAATTGCCGCAAGCCCGTGATCGCCGCGTTCAATGGCGCAGCTGTCGGCGTTGGCCTGACGCTGGCCTTGCCGACCGATATCAAGATCGCTTCGGAGAAGGCCAAGTTCGGCTTCGTGTTTGCCCAGCGCGGCCTACCGCCGGAAGCCGGTAGCGCGTGGTTCCTGCCCCAGCTTGTGGGACTGCCACAGGCCTTGCGCTGGTGCATGACGGGGCGCGTGTTTGGCGCAGAGGAAGCGCTGGCGGGCGGACTGATCAGTGAGATCCATCCGCCGGAAGAATTGCTGCCCGCCGCCAAACGCATCGTCGACGAGATCGCGCAAAATACGGCGCCGGTATCGGTGGCGCTGGTGCGCCAGCTGCTCTGGCGGTTCGGGCCGACAGGTGATCCGTTCGACTTGCTGAAAGTGGATGGCCAGTTCGCGCTGACACTTGGGTCATCGCCCGACGTGAAGGAAGGCGTCAGCTCGTTCCTCGAAAAACGCGCGCCTAATTTTCCCGGCAAGGTCTCCACCGACATGCCGGAAGGCTATCCGTGGTGGGAGCGCGCCTGACCCCTTCCCTGCCCTAAAAAAAAACGGCCGCGATCTGGAAGGATCGCGGCCGCGGTGCCCAAGGGAGGAAACACTTTTCGGTTCTAGAACCGGTACGTGAGGGAGGCACCATAAGTCCGTGGCATGCCTGCAAAGCGCATGACGACGTTCGCGTTCGTCGTGATCTGCTGCCAGTAATACTCATCCGTCAGGTTCTTGCCCCAGACCGAAAGTTCCCAGTTCTGATTGGTCGAATAAACGCCGATCGACCCGTTGAGCAGACCATAGGAGTCGATGTCATAGAGCGGGTCATCTGGCTGACCGGCTGTCGACTCGCTCTGCCAGCGGCCGCTGAGCGAGGCACGCAGGCCCAGATCGGTCGTGACCGGACGGTCATAGAGCAGCGCTAGGCTGAAAACGGATTCAGGGCTGTAGAGGAAAGGATCGCCCTGACGGTTGGTCGGCAGGCCGAAGCTGTCGACCGTGTCGAAATCACCGATCTCGGTGTGCAGAAGCGTGAGGCCGCCCATCGCGGTCAGCTCTTCGCTGATCAGGTAGGTGACTTCTGCATCGAGACCGTAGGCTTCTGCGGTCGGCACGTTCTGGAGGCGGGCAAGCGCCTTGTAGATCGGGTCGGCAAAGAAGGCCGAAATCTGCTTGTCTTCATAGTCATAGTAGAAGAGCGCCGCGTTGGCCTGCATGCGCTGGTCGAGCAAGCTGGCCTTGAAGCCCACTTCATAGGCGAGCAGGCCTTCCTGCGTTGCAGGGGCGTTCTGTTCCGACTTGGAAGCCGCGTTCACAGGCGTGGAGGCCGACTTGTAGCCCTGCGTGGCAGACGCAAAGAGGACCAGGTTGTCGGTCGGTGTCCAGTTGCCGACGATGCGCCAGGAGACGTTGTCTTCTTTGGTGGAAGACGAGACGGGACCGAAGGAGTTGGTTGCGACGTCGAACGTGTTGCAGCCGTTTTCGAGCAGTGGCGCGGCAGGAGCCGTCCCGTAGATCAGCGCGAAATAGGTGCGGTTGAAGACGTTGACGTTTGGCTGCATGGAGCCGTTCACGTCGCCCGAACAGCCGACATAATCCTGCGTGTCTTCGGTGTAGCGGATGCCCGTGGTGAGCGTGAACTCGGGTGTCAGCTCCCAGTCGGCATTGGCGAAGATGCTCCAGGTTTTGGTCTCGAATTCGCCGGTGTCGCGATAGGTCTGGAACGAGTTCAGAAGTTCAGCCACCGTGTAGGGCAACCCGGTTTCCGGATCCACGTTCAGGGGCGAGGCCGCAAGCGTGGCAGCGATGGTTGCGACATAGCTGGAGTTCGCATTGTCGAGCAGCAGCGTGCGGTTTGTATCCGTGGTTTCGTCCTTGCCGTAATAGGCCCCGACGAGCCAGTTGGCCTTGCCGGTTTGGCCTTCAAGGCGCAGTTCCTGGCTGAAGGATTTGATCTCGGCATCGACATCCTGAAGCAGGACGGCAAATGGGGAAGACGAGAAGTCCAGCACCGCTTCACGGTCCAGCTTGTTATAGCCGGTCAGCGAAACGAGATTGAGCCCATTGTCGAAACCATAGCGGACGCCGAGCTTGAGGGCGTCGAACTTGGAGTTTTCTTCGAGCGGGCCATCGATGCCGTTGACGCCGATGCCGTCTGTTGTGCGAGCGTAATTAGGGGCCCAGTCGGTTTGTTCCGCACTGGTCGGGAAGTTGTTGTTGACGAAGTCAACCAGGCTGAGACCTGTAACCGGATCGACCGCATTGAAGAAAGACGTGTTCGACGGTGCGCCGGTGCCCGGAACGATAAAGGTCGGATCTGTGTTCGGCGTCAGCGCGATGGCCTGACCGCCAACCGTGTCGGACTTGTTGCGCCAGCCATTATAGGAAATGTCGACATCGAGGCTGTCGGTTGGCTGGAGGGCCAGCGCGGCGCGGAAGCCGAGCTTGTCTTTCGTGCCGCGATCTTCGCCGCGCGTAATCGACTTCTGCCAGCCTTCGTCGCTGTTCTCGCTGCGGATGGCAAAGCGGGCCTGTGCGCGCTGGGACAGCGGCACGTTGACCATGCCTTCGATATTCCAGGTGTCATAATTGCCGACATCGGCACTGACCGAACCCTCGAACTCGTCGGAGGGCTTGTTGGTGACCATGTTGATCAGGCCGGCCGTCGTGTTGCGGCCAAACAGGGTGCCTTGCGGACCCTTCAGCACTTCAACGCGCTGAATGTCGAACACTGGGCCCGAGTTCATGAACGGATAGGGATAGGCGACTTCGTCAACATAGGTACCGACCGTGGACGTGGCCGAGACGTTGATCGTGTTGAAGCCGATGCCGCGCAGCGTATAGGTCGGAACGCCCTGATAGCTCTGCGACACCGAGAAGCTCGGCACGACATTCTGGAGGTCGTCGACGCTGTCGACGCGCAGGGCGTCCAGTGTGTCTTCGCCGAAAGCCTGAATGCTCATCGGCACGTCATTGATTGATTCTTCGCGGCGCTGCGCGGTCACGACGATGGAGCCAAGCTTGAGCGAACTGTCAGCTGGCGCCTCGGCCGGCGCAGCATCGGTTTCCTGCGCCATGGCCGGCATCTGCGAAGCCAGCGCGAAAAGCGAGGCTCCCAACAGGGCATAACGGCGGATTCGGGGTGTCTGTGTCATCTGATTTTCTCCTCCCGGCAGCGTCCTCTTGGCGGGACCTGTCCATTAGGAGCGACAGTCAGTAATTATTGGACACCCAACAAGCTATCGGAAGTGACAGGGTAGGCTCAGAGGCCGAGCACCATCTTGGCCATGATGTTGCGCTGGACCTCGTTCGAGCCGCCATAGATCGAAGCCGCCCGGTTATTGAGGTAGCGCGGCACAAGTGTCACGCGGTCAGACGGGCCGACAGGCTCGATATTGCTGCCGGGCTGGCGCGCATTCAATTGCTCGACACAGGCATAGGTGCCGCCCGCCTCGACCCCGAGCGTGTCGATCCGCTGCATCATCTCGGTGCGCTGCACCTTGAGCATGGAGGCCGCTGGGCCGGGATTGTCGCCACTGGAAAGCGCGGAGGAAACCCGCTGCTCGGTGATCTTGATGGCTTCGAGGCCAATCTCGGCGGCGCTGAGACGGCTGGTAAAGCCGGGATCGGACGCCAGCAGGCCATCGCGCTCGGCCAGCGCGCGGATGCGGCCTACGCTGGCTTCAAGACCTGCGGACGAGCCGCCTCCCCGCTCGAACTCAAGCAGGTATTTGGCGACGGTCCAGCCATCATTCTCAGCGCCGAGGCGCCCGGCCTTGGGCACGCGCACATCATCAAAGAAGACCTGGTTGACCTCATGTTCGCCAGCAAGCGTGATGATCGGGTCGACCTTGATGCCCGGCAGGGTCATATCGAGCAGGACGAAGGTGATGCCCTCCTGCGGCTTGCCATCGAACCTTGTGCGCACGAGGCAGAACATCTTGTTCGCGTGGTGCGCATGTGTGGTCCAGATCTTGGTGCCGTTGAGGATATAGTCGTCGCCATCAGACGTCGCTTTGAGGCTGAGGCTGGCAAGATCCGAGCCCGAGCCGGGCTCGGAATAGCCCTGGCACCAATAGTCTTCTCCGGCGAGGATTCGCGGCAGGTAATAGGCTTTCTGCTCGGGCGTGCCGTGGCCGATGATACAGGGCCCGACCATGGCGAGCCCCATGGGCGAGAGCGACGGTGCCCCTGCCCGCGCGCATTCAGAGGCAAAGATGTAGCGCTGCATCTCGGTCCAGCCCGGGCCACCATATTCGACAGGCCAGGCGGGAGCTGCCCATCCGCGCGCATGAAGGATTTTCTGCCATGGCAGGCTGAACTGCGGCTCGATGAACACACTCGTGACCAATCGACCAGCATCGGCAAGCTCTTCGGTCAGGTTGTCGCGAAGGAATGCTCGCACTTGCGAGCGAAATTCACTATCCTCAGTTGTGAGATCGAGGTTCATTACGGGCCTCCAGGCTTGCACGACTCCGATGCCGCGTCTGCTTATCGGTCAAGCTGACAGTATACGGCCAGATCATGCAACCTGCTCTATTTGATAGGGTATAGATTATTGACGGATATTGCCGATACGCAGGACGCTCCGGGAGACGCCGGCACGCAGGCCATGCGCCTCGCCGGCGAGGTTGCCGCGCTCGGTGAAGCGATGGGTCTGCCCTATATCGCCGTCAGTGCAGATATCGGCAGTCCGGAACCCATGTGCGACCTGTCGGGCCGACCACTCGCTGAAACGCTTTTCCGCTGGATTGACCCGCAGCTCGCCTACTGGAAGGACCGCGCCTTTGCGCTCCGGTCAGGGTATGTGCGCGGGCGCGTACCTGCGCTGAACCTTTCTTCCACGCAGACAAGCAGATCGGCAGCTGGCGCCAGATCGCAGCGCTGGACGGATTGGCACAGACAATGTCGGCCGAGGACTACAGTGTCGGGGCGGCAATCATTTCGCCCTGCCACCTGCCATCCGGCGTGATCGGGGCGATCGTGTGGGCAACACCCGACAAGGATTTCCCGATCCGAAAGGTGTTCGATGCGCGCGCTGCGGAAATCCACGCCCTGACGCTGAAATTCATCGCCACCTATCATGAGTTCAGGGGCGCCGGGCCCACTGACCTTGCCGTGGCCCTCACCCGCCGCGAAATCCAGTGCCTGAAATGGGCTGCCGCCGGCAAGACCGACCATGAGATTGCGACCATCATCGGCATCTCGCAGCCGACCGTGCGGTTCCACATTACCAATTCGAGCCGCAAGCTCGGCGTGTCCGGCCGGTCGCAGGCTGTGCATCGGGCCACAACGCTTGGCTATATTGGCGCCAACGCGAACTGAAACACAATTTGCGGCGCGGGGTTTCCCAGCCAGGATTGCGGCCTATCATCGCCCGTGAACCCGACAAGAGGAAACGCACCATGACCCGACTGCCGAACAACCAGCCTGTGCCGCAAGGCGTGCTCGACCTTTATGATGGCTATTGCCATGGTGCCATGTCGCGGCGGGACTTCTTCGACAGGCTCGGCAAGTATGCCGTCGGCGGGCTCAGCGTGTCGATGCTGGCCGCCTGCGTCATGCCGGATTACGAAGGCACCCTGCAGACGGCGGCAGATGATGCGCGCCTGAACATCGAGATTTTCCAGTATAACTCGCCCAATGGCGCGGGCGACATGGCGGGCGATCTGGTGCGCCTTAAGAAAGGCCCGGCCAAGCGCCCGGGCGTGGTGGTCGTGCACGAGAACCGCGGCCTCAACCCCTATATCAAGGATGTGGCACGGCGCACGGCGCTTGAAGGCTATATCGCGCTTGCACCTGACGCACTCTACCCGCTCGGCGGCTATCCCGGAAACGATGATGACGGCCGCGAAATGCAGGCGACGCGCGACCGCGACGCAATGATTGCCGATTTCATGGCCGCTGCCGAGGCTCTGCGCGACCATCCCGAGTGCAATGGCAAGGTGGCCTGTGTCGGTTTCTGCTTTGGCGGCAGCGTGACCAACATGATGGCCGTGAACCAGCCCTGGCTGTCAGCCTCTGCCCCCTTCTATGGCGGCTGGCCGACCGAGGAAGAGGCCGCGAAGGTCGAGGTGCCGCTGATGATCCATCTTGCGGGCCTTGATGAGCGGGTAAATGCCGGCTGGCCGGCCTATGAAGCGGCCCTGAAAGCCAATGACGCCGAATACCAGGCCTTCATGTATGACGGCGTGAACCACGGCTTCCACAATGACACGACGCCCCGCTATGACGCGGACGCGGCAACGCTGGCCTGGTCACGGACGATGGAATTCTTCAAGACGAAGCTGGCTTAAGTCTGCCGGCTTTCGCCGATGCGGGAAATGTTCTGGCTTTGAGGCCTAGATTGCGCGGGTCCTGATCATGCCCTCGCCCGGCCACGCTATGGCTGGCAGCGCACCAAGGGCGGGTTTTGCAAACAGATAGCCCTGCATGAGATCGACGCCGAGCTCGCGCAGCGTTTCGAACTCCTCGGCCGTTTCAACCCCTTCGCAGATCGGCGTTATGCCAAGATCATTGAGCATGTTGAGCGTATTGCGCACGATAACCTGCTTCACGGAGCTTCTGTCGACGTTGCGGATGAGCTCCATATCCAGTTTGACAAAGTCCGGCTGAAACTCGGACAGCAGACCGAGACCCGCATAACCCGCACCGAAATCATCTATCGCCGTCTTGAACCCCATCGAGCGATAGGTGCGAAGGATGTGCAGGATGTGGGCTGAATCGAGGCGCTCGACTTCCGTGAATTCGAACATGATCTGCTGAACCGGAAATCCCGTTCGCATCGCGGCGGCCAATGTCATGCGAATACAGGCGCGCGGCTCGTACACGGCGTTCGGCAAAAAATTGATCGACAGGAGCGCTCCGGACTTCGCGAGGTCCAGTTTGGCCGCCAGCTCGATGGCCGTAACACGACATCGCTGATCGAAAGCATATCGGTTGGACTCGGAGACGTGCGCCAATATTTCGCCGGCTCCGTTCCCGTTAACGCCGCGGACGAGGGCCTCATACGCAAACATGCCGCGTGTGTCGGTATGTGCAATGGGCTGAAACGCCATCGTGATGGGCAGTTCGAAACCGGCGCCATCTTGGCAGCCACTGCATGCGGTCGTCATCATCACCTCGGCGATAGGTTGGTTTTGACCATTTTCGCATGATTTGAATGAAGAAATCGTGTCGCCGCACCCAGACGTTGCGAGCATTTCAGGCCTGGAACTGATCCTAGATCAAATCGTGCGCCCGGGGCGCACTGGCCTGAAATGGTGGGCGGTACAAGGTTCGAACTTGTGACCCCTACGATGTCAACGTAGTGCTCTACCGCTGAGCTAACCGCCCGATCCATTCGGGAAGCAGGGGTAATGGATAATTCGGGGCTTGCCGTCAAGACGCGTTTGACGGTGTCACTATGTGGATGGCGATTTTCTGCAGTATCGCCTCGGGTGTTTCCGGGTCGTCGGCATAGAACCAGACCTCCCCAAGCGGGTCGCTGGCCGTGAAACCATAGCCATCCAGGCGAAAAACCAGCCATTGCCCAATCTCGGCAGGCACCAGCGAGGCGATGTGGATTTCGTCCATCGCAATCAGCCGGATCACGCAATCATCCATGCGCATGTAAGCCGGCGCATCAAAGAAATGACGGCCGGTATCGGTCACAGTGGATTTGATCAGCTTCGGCGGCTCGTCGGGCGAGCCGCCGACCATCAGGCAGCCATCACCTTGTCGACTTCGTCGACAATCTCACGCAGGTGGAAGGGCTTGGAGAGGACTTTCGCCCCGGCCGGCGTCGGCGCGCTGGACGAGAGCGCAACGGCGGCAAAACCTGTAATGAAAACAATCTTCATGGCCGGGTCGAGCTCTGCGCCACGGCGGGCAAGCTCGATGCCATCAAGGCCGGGCATCACGATGTCGGTCAGCAGGAGGTCAAACACTTCGCGCTCCAGCGCGTGCAAGGCCGTCTCGCCGTCCGCATAGTCCTGGATCTCATGGCCAGCCCGGCGCAGGGCTGCAGCCAGGAATGTGCGCATTGAGTCGTCGTCTTCTGCGAGAAGGATCTTGGTCACGCTCGCCCCCTTGGATGCCAGTAATCGATTTAAGACATAAACAGCCTATCCGGTAAATCAGCCGTGAAGACGGATGAAATTTCAGAGTTCTTTTTTACCAGCATCCTGAAAAGGCTTGACCTTCAGGCGAACAGGCAAACCATTGGCCCCATGACCGGCGCCCTCCCCCTGACACAATCAGCCACGCCACCCCCTGCTGGACCGTTCGCGTATGAAACCCCTTATACGCTGGATCTACCGGAAGGCCGCCCGGCGCCCGTGCTGTTTGCGTCTCCCCATTCAGGCCGCGACTATCCCGAGCGCATGCAGGCGGCGTTGCGCGTGCCACTGATCGACGTGCGCCGCACCGAAGATGCGTTCGTGGAGGAATTGTTCGGCGAGGCCCCTGCGCTGGGCGCAATGCTGTTGGCCGCGCGCTATGGCCGCTCGGTGGCCGACCTCAACCGCGACCCGCGCGAGCTGGATGCCAGCATGTTCAGCGACGGCCTGCCGCGCGCGTCCGGCCTGCCCACGGCACGGGTGGATGCGGGGCTGGGCTGCCTGCCCCGTGTCGGCGCAAGGGGCGAGGCGATCTATGCCCGCCGGCTGACCCGTGAGGAAGGCGAGGAACGCCTCAGCTGTGTGCACGATGCCTATCATGACCGACTGGGCCAGGAGCTGGCCCAGCTGCGCGAGGCGCATGGCGGCGTACTGCTGATCGATTGCCATTCCATGCCCTCGGTCCAGCCCGGACGAAGGCAGCTGGCCGATATCGTGCTGGGTGACCGGTTCGGGTCGAGTTGTGACCCACGCCTGACCGGCAGGGTCGAGCGCGCCTTCCGCACGCATGGGCTCAGCGTGGCCCGTAATGCCCCCTATGCGGGGGGCTACACGACCCGCCGCTATGGCCGGCCGAAACGCCAGGTCCATGCCCTGCAGATCGAGATCAATCGCGGTCTCTACATGGATGAGCACACGATCAGCCGCCTTGAGCGATTTGCTGAAATAAGAGCCATCATTACAGATGTGACGGCGGAGATCCTTGAGATCGCCGCGCTTGTCGCCCGTCCCTGACATTCCGGCAAAAAAAGGGCCGCACCCGTAGGTGCGGCCGAAGTCAAAGGGAGGAAACGCCAGAGGCGTCTGCACCGAAGTGCAAGGACAGGAATATGTTGCGGTGCACAAATAGGCAAGCGCATGAATGTCGCACCTGTGCGATTAACCTCAACTGCCCGTTTATTAGGCACAAAAATCCCCTGCGGCACACCTATTGCGTAGGACTTGCTCGAAATTCCTGTTTTGGGACGCAAACAGTCCCGCTTAAGTTTGGAGCAAGTAATGGCTGATGAAACCGATCTGCACGTAGGCAAGCGCCTTCGCCGCCGCCGCCGCCTTCTGGGCATGACCCAGCAGGACCTCGCGAGCCAGGTTGGCGTGCGATTCCAGCAAATCCAGAAGTACGAATGCGGTGCCAACCGCATCACGTCCTCGCGCCTTTACGAACTGTCGCGGGCGCTGAACGTGTCGGTGCAATACTTCTTCGACGGCATCCCTGTCGCCGATGCGCCTGACGCCGCCAATGACGCCAATGAGTACATGGAAGGCGATATTCTCTCGCAAAAAGAGACGCTGGAACTGGTTCGGGCCTATTACCGCCTCGGCGAACGCCCCCGCAAACGCCTGCTGGAGCTTGCAAAAGCGCTGGAAGGCGACCAGTCGAGCCACGGCGCCGCTTGACGCCGGGCTCAAGGCAGGGCTAGCCCTGCCTGATGTCAGACGGAATTTCCCTCGAAGATGAGCTTGCCCTCGCCGGGCGGCTCGCAGATGCGGCCTGGATAGCAATCCGGCCGCATTTTCGTGCGCTTCAAGGCGTGGACAACAAGGCGCAAGACCCGTCTCAAATCCCGTCAAATGGCCGTCCCAAGCCCACATCGACCCCATCGGTCCCGACAAGAACCCCGTTCGACCCGGTAACCGAGGGCGACCGCGCGGCCGAACGTGCCATTCGCGATATCCTGAGCACCGAGCGCCCGCATCATGGCGTCACCGGTGAAGAGTTTCCCGAGACCCCGTCGCAAAGCGGTTATCGCTGGCTGATCGACCCGATCGACGGCACCCGTGCCTTCGTGGCGGGTCTCCCGGTCTGGACGACACTGATTGCACTGGTTGATCCGGACGATGTGCCGATCATCGGCATCATCGACCAGCCGGTTCTCGGCGAGCGCTATCTCGGCTGGCCGGGCGGCGCCGCAATGGAAAAGAACGGCGCGCGCACGCCCATTCACGTGTCTGGCTGCCAGGACCTGCGTGAGGCGACGATCGCGACAACCGATCCCTTCATCTTCAATCCCGCCGAACAGGGCGCGTGGACGCATTTGCGCGCAACCGCCCGGATCACGCGCTATGGCCTAGATGCTTACGCCTATGCCCGCGTTGCCGGGGGCACGGTGGACCTCGTCGCTGAGTCCGGCCTGAAGGCCTGGGACGTGGCGGCGCTGTTCCCGGTCGTGCGTGGGGCCGGAGGCCTCGTGACCGACTGGCGCGGCAATACACCTAAGCTCGGCGGACAGATCGTCTGCGCCTCAAGCGAGGGCGTAATGGAACAGGCGCTGCTGGCCCTCAGGCGGTCTGCAACATAAGCCCGTCACAATCGGCAGGCACGAGAGCAGTCATGCAGGCATCTGGTTTCTCAGCACTGATTTTCGATTGCGACGGCGTGCTCGTCGATTCCGAGGCGATCCATGTGGCTGTCGAAATGGAACTGCTCAGGGAAATAGGCCTCGGCTATGAATGGGAGGCCTATCTCTCGCGCTTTGTCGGGCTGGGCGTTCCGGAATTTCACGCGGCCCTTGCCGAGGATTATGCCGCGCTGGGCCAAGGCCCCTTCCCTCACGATTTCGGACCACGCCTGCATGACCGTGCCTGGCCGCGTATCGAGGCTGAACTGACAGCCCTGCCGGGCGCGGCGGAGCTTGCGGCGCGATTTGCGGGGCCGATCGCGGTGGCATCATCGTCGATCACCCCAAAGCTGCACCGCAAGCTGGAACTGACGGGACTGACGGAGACGTTCGCGCCGCATATCTATTCGGCGGACCAGGTGGCGCGCGGCAAGCCCGCGCCGGACCTCTTCCTCTTCGCAGCACATAAGATCGCTATCGACCCGGCCAGATGTCTCGTCATCGAGGATAGCGTGAACGGCGTGAAGGCGGCGCGGGCAGCAGGCATGACCGCGTTCGGCTTTACGGGGGGCGGCCATGCAGATGCCGGACTCGCCGAACGGTTGTTGGCGGCCGGAGCAGCGGCAAGCTTCCGGAGCCATGACGCCATCGCGGCGCACCTCTTCCCGGCCTGACATGTCGCGCAAACAAAAAGCCGGCCCCAAGGGGACCGGCTTTTGACGGCATCGGGCTGTTATCAGCCGTAATGCGTGGTCATCGACGTGCGAAACTGCGGGTCGGCGAAATCCGGCCACTTGTCCTTGTCGAAACCTGGCGCATTCTTGAGCCGCTCTTTCTCGACATTGAGGACCATGCGCTTGTTGGCGCGGTCGACGCTGAGGCGCTCGAAAGGCACAGCGAAATACTTGTCGCCCATGCCGAGAAAGCCACCGAAGCTGAGCACGGCATATTCAATTTGGCCGCTGTCTGTGTCGACCATGAGGTCCTCGATCTTGCCAAGATCCTCACCGGCGGCGTTGTGAACCGAGTCGCCATTGATAGACGAAGCGGACAATACGAAATGTGTCATAGCGTTTCCTTTCCATTGAAGTGCATGAAAAAGTAATGCGTGGAATGGGCCCCGTGTTCCGATACCGCGAGCTTAAATTACGGAGAGGTTGCAAGCGCATCGCAGGTAATGTGAAGCGCTGACCACTATGGCCCGGTGACCTCAAGGCCCTGCGCCCTCAGGAGGGTGATGACGCTATCCTCGCCGGCAAGATGACCGGAGCCGACTGCGATAAGGCGGGTGCCTGGCGTGTCCAGCATGGCGGCAATCTTGGGTGCCCAGGTCTCGTTGCGCGTCTTCAGGAGGGCGTCGTAGATTTCTTGGGAGCCCATCATTTCCGGATTGGACATGAGGATGCCGAGGCCGTTGACGTCACCATCGGTCCACTCATCGACCAGCGTGTCGAGCATTTCGGCGCCGTCTTCGATGGATTCCGCTGAGCTGATCAGGAAGTCCACCTGCACATCATCGGGCAGGCGCGCGAGGCGGCCAAGCTGGTCGTCGACCGTTTCGAGATAGGCAAAGGATTTGCCCTGTGCTGCGCCCTCTGCCATCAGCACCTGCTCGACACCGGCGGTCGGGTCGAAACCGTCCTTGGTCATCTGCATCACCGAGAGGTTCACGGCAGCAAACCAGGGCCGCATGTTCTGCACCGCGCCGAGCGGCAGGCCGACATAATCGAGCGCTGCCTGAAGCTCGACCTTCTCCGCATCGCTCAGCAGGTTTGTCAGCTGGCCGCCATTGGCAAAGAGGCCCTCATCGCGGACGAATTTCATCATTTCGGCGCCCGCCTCGGGGCTCGAGACATCCGCCTCGAAGACCAGCGTATCCGCCGCGTTCACCGCTGCATTGATGGCGTCGCTGCGCCAGTCGAGTTCCGGGCGCAGGAGGTGGACCGTGCCCATGATATAGATCGTCGTATCGTCGTCCTTGAGCACCCAAAGGGCCGGCTCGCCAATGCCGTGCGACGCCTTGGCCGCCGCCACAGCCGCCTCGGTGGCCGCTTCCATCTCGGCGCGGGCTGCTTCCGCCTGGGCGGCAATACTGGCAGCATCGGGCGCCTTCTCCTTGCAGGCGACAAGGCCCGTCAGCGAGACAGCGAATATGAGGGACAGGGTCAGGCCGCGAATCTGCATGTCGGTTCCTTTTCGGTTGCCGACCTAGCTAGCGCATAAACCGTCACGCGCAAACGATCTGAGGCGGCATTGAACCGTTGCGCCCCCGCCCGGCTTGGCCTAAAGACACGGCCACCCCGCACCCATAGCTCAGCTGGATAGAGCGCTGCCCTCCGAAGGCAGAGGTCACAGGTTCAAATCCTGTTGGGTGCACCATTGTTTTCAATGGGTTAGGTCGATACCGGCTCACCATGGATTGGTGTCAGTAACCACATAGTAACCACGAGACGCACTATTTCTTCCCTTCACACGGTTGCAACCTCGGCTATCCTGTCATTCAATTCTGTAGAGCGGCTTGCGAGGGATGACATGCTATTGCGACGCTACCATCAGGCAACAAGGCATCGCGATAGTATGCGCCGTTGTTCCATGGTGGTTCCAGTCACCGTCATTACCTTTTTGTCTTCTCTGCTTGCCGGATTTGCCGTGGCAGAGCAGCAAACACCCGTTCAATCGGTTAGCATGCATGACGAGGCTTGCGATGTTCAATCTGCCTGGGAAGCAGAGCATATGATGGCGCTCGATAGCTCGGCCCGCATCGCCTCTAATACTTCTGAATCGATCCTTCAGATGCAGGAGCTCATGGCGTCACATAAATGGGATGGCAGCGCGCCAATGGGTGAGCAAATGACTTCTGAAGAGGCCAACAAATGGGGTAACTTAGAATCGAAACTAGCGAGCGGTACATTCGCCTCACTCATTGAGGGAAAACGCGAGCGAGACATTCGCGTGTTGGAAAGGATGGCAGCGCTTGCTCGTGGATTTTTCAATTCTCCCGAACCGCTCCCAGAACCAGATAGCGACGACAATTTCTTGCTGGGCATTGTTGTCGCAATGCGAGAACTTTACCCAATCGAGGGCGAACAATTCGATTTGATACCAAACATGAACGGCCTGTGCACATTCGAAAACGCTCTTAGGTCCGAGGCGTCGCGTACAGCTATCAGCGCATTGTCCGGGTATGGAGTAGAAGAGGCGTTCGCGGACCTCAAAGCCCTCTCAGAAAGATACAATGGAACGTTGGAACCGGAGCAAATGTCGAGCGCAGATGCGAGACAACTGTCCCAAAGAATAGCGCCAGTAGCAGAGCGCGCAATTAAAGAGATTGAGTTTGCCCGGGACCTATATCGAATTGCTGAGTTGGAAGGAGTATCGAAAGTGATGCTCGAAGCCAATCGCCTCGACCAATACCAGGCTCCGGGCGAGCTGGGCTACTCCGGAACGACATGGAACGAGTGGCACCAATCCGGCCGGATTAGCGAACGGCAGCAGGAGATGAGCGGCGCAATAAATGTAATCAACGAGCGAATACCTGCGGACATAATGAAGGCTTGGGACCAGATGCAAAGTGGTTCCGAGGAGAACTAATCCTTCAAGGAAGTCATATTGTCGAAAGTGCCTCATCCGCATCTAAGCACCGGCCTGAACTCCAAGTTGGTTAAGATGCAGGCTCCTAGGTTAGCGTCCACTCGATCAGCCAAGGCTTAGTTGAGATTTCTAGTTGCCGCCTCTGCGTTCTGCCCATCCCGTCAGCCCGCCCACAAGCGTCGCAAGTATCGCGATTCCGAAAACTCTTTCGGCCATAAAAAACGCTCTCAATCCGTCGGGTAGAGAGCTGTAGTCTTTTTGCTGGAGGGCCTCATTAATCGGCGAACCGAACCGATCTTCCAAGAACACGTCCTTCACAGGGTCCAAATCGAAAATCGGTAGAATAGTTTCAAAGCTGAAACCAAGCCAAGCGCGCCAGTCAGAAGAAGTCCAACTCTCGATTGTCATCAGCCCGCCCTTCTCCCAACAGAGACCACCTGCGGCGAATCCAATAATCAACAGCACCATCAAGAAAGCGCCACGGGAGGCTGCGTAACCGTATCCGGTAACCGGCCCCAACCACAACAGTCGAAACAGCTTCCAAAGCCCAAACCATGAGAAAAACGAAAGCTCCCTAGTTCGTTGCTTTTCAAGCTCTATGAGGACCCCCCGAGCGGTGCCGTCTTCACCCGCCTCCCTCAAGGCAGCTGCGGTTGTAAGAAATATCGACTGCTTGAATGCTTTTCCGCCTCCTCCGTGCTCGACGTTTTCACGAAGCCAGCGCCGCAACTGCTTGATACTCGCCTTGTCGAGGCTATCCCCTCCATAGCCGCCGGACAATTGGCTAAACTTTAAGCCATCAAAATCCCGCGCGATCAAACTTCCACCAGCTGATTCCCATGCCGAAAGAGACCCTTGCAAAGCCCCAAGCTTGGCATTCTTCAAAATCAAACTGGCGCTCTGCCCCCAGATTGGTTTGGGGCGAGGAGGATTGGTTCTGGACGTATCATCAAGCACCATGTCGAGGCCGACCCTAGAGCTGGTCAGGTCGATTTCACCATTAAACTCACTTCCCGATAGCTGAATTGATCCCATTATTTCTGCAGCGCTAAGATTTAGATCGCCGCCAAATTTCGCACCTGCACGTAAGAATAGATGGTTCCGCACCTTTATACCAAAGGCTGAAAGTGCGACTCCACTTTGTCCCGCCGCGCACTCAGCCTCTGCGAAAATGATAGCTCCTCCACACTCCCCATAACTAATGGCTACTTCCCCTTGAAATTTTGATTTCGCAAAACTCAAATCACGTTTCACATTCATTCCATCGGCTGAAAATGAATAGACGGCGTCTGCCCCCCCAAAAGTACAATCTGTGAAGTAAGCACTTCCCCCCACCTCAGAATTATCGAAAAAAGCGCCGCCACTCATCACGGCACGGTCCTTCAAATGTATATCTCCTGCGACTTTTAGAGTCCCGGCAGCAAGAGAATATAGACGCTCTTTGGCCAAAATCTGGACTCCTGCGAACACCAGGCGGCCCCCTATTTCCGAGCCAGTCAACATCACCGTTTCGCTAATTTCCGATCCTGCCAAAAAAACGACATCCTTGGCCACTATCAAGTTTGGTGCAAATAGCGCGTAGTCGTCTTTAACACTTGCATTTAACTTGATGGCATCGAACAACAACGAGCCACCAATGATCGATTGGCGCAGGTCAATCGTGCCCTTCCAAACGGTATTTTTCCCAAAATGTATACTACCTCCAGTCTGCAAGTTAGGTGCGTGTAGAGAGGCCAAGAACTCGTGGGCATCTCCAACGACATCGGATAGCCAGAGACTGTGCCCTATTTGGGCGCTCCGGAGATCAATGCCTCCTCGGAAGCTTGACCGTTCTATGTGAAATTCCGATGCACACCTCAATCGCGAGCAATTCAACGCAGCAACATTGCCGCTCGCGACCATATCCGCGCCGAGGCAATATAGGTTTCCGCTAATCGCCGCTTCGGATAGATCCACCGATGAGGTGAACTTGGTCCCATCTGAAAGTGTGAACCGGCTGGCTATCGATGCGCGGGCGGCACTTAACGAATACTTATCAGAAGCAGCCCTGAACGTCGAACCAGAACAGTTTACGGGCCCTCCGATTTTAGAGGCAGTGAGCACGACGGGTCCATCATAGTCTCCATTGTCATGCAGGTGTAAGGCCCCAGCAATAGTCGCTTCAAAAAAGGAAAGGCTTGCTTGGTGGTCGGGTGCCTGGAAACTGGCACCGCCGCAGTAAACAGACCCACCAATCTGGGAGTTTCCATAATCGACGGTGCCCTCAAAGCGGGAACCCTCGTCAAGAAACACACTAGATTCTACTTTTATCATCTGCGCCATAATCGCGACGCCGGCTTCGTTACCTAAAATTCTGCATCCTGAAATTATAAGCTGTCCGGCGATCTGAGCCTCTAACAAATCTAGTTTGCCATGACACACGAATCCTTCGGCGAAGGATGCTCCCCCGCGCCTGACAAGTAATCCCATCCCGCTAAAACCTTCGTGCAACGATGATCCGTTCAAAGTTAGCGAGCCGCTCAGCTCAGCTCCGCCAAGATCCAGCTTCTTATCCAGACGACAGTTTTCTAGTGAGACTGAACCAAGGATGATTTGCTGGGATAAATCTAGACTTTCGCAGATGCGAGCAGATTTGAGAGCAAAAGCGCTCCGCTTTCTTCGCGCCACAACCTCTTGAAGCGTAAGTGAATACTCCACAAATCGACCTGATATAATTTGCCATTTCGGCCAGTTTTCTGCGGGAACAGGCTCCAAATCGCCATCATCAGAACGAGCTACTGCGTCGCGAATGGACACTCGTTCTGGGTCCTGTTCCCTTAGCGAGTCAGGCAACTCCGATAAGTCAGCCGTCTCGCCATTTAGGTTTCGAGCCAACGCCCACACTTCCTGCGGCGACATCCAGTCCTGATTCAATCCAGCCGTGTCAAACTCTGCAACCATGTCCGGCCTCCTATCGATCGGCAAAGTGCATGCACACGCTGAATTAGTAAACCTAGCTATCTACTTGCCGTGTGGCTTTTGCGTTCTCCTGCTTTCACACGACCTAGAGTTCAGATCGGTCTTTAGGAAATTGTGCCACTGAGCCCATTTATCGATAATCTCACCAAGTCTTGAATTGCTTTCGCTTCCCCGGAATACTTACCATGCTTCCAGGCATTCCGGTTTCCCTTCGGCGCACCGGGGCTAGTGCCACCGTGCATCCGGCATCGCCCATTCGGCATCGACCACGCTTTGCATCGGCCCCCTCCCCGCGTCTTTGCATCACAAGTGTTTTGATGCGCCATGGGCTCAATTACCTTCCTTTTCGATAATCTGTAGTCACTCTGCCGAGGACTCACTCCAGACCTTGAGTTGATCGTCCCGCAAAGGTCGCTGGAGACGAAGGCTATCCTCGCCGCCGCACAGCCATTCCCGGCATTCATCTGGCTCTGTTAGTATGACGGGCATGGCCTTGCCATGAATGGGCGCGACAATGCTGTTGGGATCAGTCGTCAAGAACGCAAATAAGTCGAGCTCGGCTTCAATCCTCTGACGGCGCGCCTGTCCGCCCACAGGCATAAGGCGTTCACCCTTCCATGGGCGCCAGACGCCTGCCATGAACGATTGGTCAGTCGTTGTCGAGAACCAAGCGTTTGCCTTGGCCTTGACGTCCCACTCGGCGAAGCGCGAAAAGGGCACAAGGCAGCGATAATCCGGTTCCATCATCCATTCCCGGTTCACGTCCCGCCACCAGCGGCTATCGAGATTGCGGATATTGGTTATTGGCGTCTTGCTTCCGGCCTTGGCAGGCGGAAACCCCCAGCGCACCTGCGCAAGCTCCAGCCCATTACCCTTGCGTCTGAGGATGGGGCCATCCTGATCAGCGCCGACATAGGCCGGTGAAAGGTTTCCTATCTGCGGTGTCGTCTCGAAACCGAACTTCATCTGGTTCGAGAATAGGCGCAACTCGTCAACGCTCCGGTGGTGGCGGTAGAGATTGCACATCGTCCTCTATCCCAGCTTGCCAATCCCGCCGCGTCCCCGGTTAGGCCACAGTGGCTCAACCGAGACCGGCCAACCTGGACAATGAACGGCGTCTCGCAAATCAAACACCGTAAATTCAACGGGGCATTCCACGATGGGCTGACAAAAGATATCGCGGCATTCCGGGTTACCGCAATGGATATTCAAGTGCCTTATGCCAACTGCATATAGGTGTCGGAATGAAGGTGCCTCATGGAGCATGGAATGGAGATAGCAGGGTCTAGAGAAGCAGCCAACTTAAGCCTGACAGTTTCTACGCATGGGGCTGTTCCTCACTTTCCCACCCACCCCCAGCATTTCATCCCGCACAGACGGCATTCAACTGAGAGTTAAAGGTTAGCAATCGCGACCGCCACCTGCATTGCATAACCGCTTTACCGCTGGAGCTGCATCACGAGCACTTTTATCGGAAAAGCCCCTCTCGCGCAGTGCATCGTAAGCTGCGTCGTTCGAACCGCTGCCGCCTTGGCTACTTTGAGCAATGCTGGCAAAGAACATCAGAACAAGCAGGCTCGCGAAAATAATCCAGCCCCACGAATTTGGCTTTTTATCAACAGCAAATGTACCGGCACCGCATTGCGGGCAGACAATAGTTGTAGCGTCATATCTTGTACTGCACGGCTGACAATATGTAGCAATCATCGATGGTCGTCCCCCTTCCCGGAAGAGGCTGGATGCAATGCCGGGACAATCACGATTAGGGGAACAGCCTCATCTCACCTAGTCTTTTTATGACCGCATCGCTGAAACGCTCCCCACAATCGCCTGACCGCCATCGTTGACGTGGACATGCTCGATAACGACGGTTTGCTGACCCTTACGGCGGTGCTTGTCGAGCACTTCGATCTGCTAGGCAAATATCCAGCTGATTCTGTTCTACGGCTCTACTGGAGCCTTGCGAATCTCGCCGTCCAGTCTCATCGTCCCGGCAATTGGTACGACCGTCTGGAGAAGTAGTAATGGAAGAGTTTTTCACCCCCGAACGGATAGCGCATGTCATCGACTTTTTCAGTATTCCCCCGGATGCAAACTTCTGGACATTGATAAACTCTCCGTTTCTCGTTGCCGTGATTGCAAGCATAATTGGCGTTCAGTTGAACCGCCGCCTAAACCAAACTAGGGCCAACATAGAAGACGCTCAGGTAGATGCGAACATTGCGATGAAATTGGCGCAGGATGTTCCCGACGTTGTGGAGAACGAGCAAGACAGCTTCGAAAGGTCTCGCAAAATTTCCGAGCGCCGGAATCCATGGGATTCCGTTCCGTCCGCTGGCACGACCGACACGGAAGAAAGCTCAGACGAACAGAGTGAAGAAATTAGCGCGGTCAGCGAATTTAGCGGCCGGTTAAATAGCGAACTTGCCTCCGCTAGTGGCGATATGGCGCCATCGAATGAAGCGGATTTTCGAGCTAAGTCGGAAAGCATCGTCACGTTGGCCCGTAACTTCATTCGGGATCAAATATCGGCTGATACCGATCAGAGACACCAACGAACCTATAGAAAAATCAGCGCGCATAAACCAGGTTCGCTTGCCATAGCGCTGCGGGAAAGAGGTCAAATATCAGACGAGACAGAAGCTGCCGTGTTGAAGATATTCCGCATCTGGGATCAATTTGCTCGCGGCAAAGCATCGAACAAGCCAGTTCCCGAAGACGCCTACAAATCTTTGGGCGATGCTTGGTCACGAGTTCGCTAAAAAAGTAGGCCTCTTTGCATGGGGTTGTTCCTCACTTTTTGCCTATACCCCCCTACCCGTTGACACGTTGCCGACAATCGCCTGCCCGCCTTCATTCACATGCACGTGCTCAACAATAACGGTTTGCTGGCCCTTGCGACGGTGCTTGTCGAGTGCCTCCACTTGCTGCGCATAGATCCGGCTGAGCTTTGCTCCGTGCTTTAGGTTCAGCTCCCTCCCTGCGAACGTCTGGCCGTCCAACAGCGCGCGTGAGAAACATTGCATGGACGCGACATGCACAGCCACCATTTGAGCCGCCAGCATCGCTTCCTGGCCATCAGTGGGCTTCAGCTCGTCCATCATGGCGATGGCGCTGTTGACGTTGGAAGTCTTGTGCTTCTCGAAGTCGGACGCATTCAGGCATGCCAATTGGTCTATGAGCATATTGACTGCGTCTACGTTCGCCAAACCCGTGACGCCGTGCATTTGAAGCATGGCACGCCGGGCATCCAAGCCTTCAAACCCAATCTCAAGGGCGTTCTCTTCTCGCGTGAACGTGAGACATGGTGGCTTTGGGCGCTCCTGCCTCGCATCAAGTAAGCGTTGTGCGATACGCGCTTCCGCTGCCGTAGGCTCATCAATTGGGACAGGCTGCGTACTAGTCGGGTGCTGCAGCCCCTTCGGCTTTGTCTTGGGCATTATGTTTTCCCTTCCATCTTCCGGGGTGCTTCGCCCCCCTCACATGAGGGTAAAGGCAGTACTGAGGCGGCACCGTCGATGACGCGCAAACTGCCTCGACGGGTACTCACACGGGACACAAATTCAGGTCCTCGGTACTCATCCGGCACGCTAGGCTGTTTTGCGTTCCGTCTCGGTACCGACTTTTGTTTTTTGCTCTTTTGCGATGGTTTCCAGTTCTGCCAATCCCGCGTCGGCTTGTTGCCTTCAAAGGATTGATCCGTGAGGACGTATTCGGCAGCAAGCCGCCCGTACCATTGGCCTTGCCTGCGCAGCTTAACGAACCCCTTTTCTTTGAGTTCTTGGAATGCGCGCGTCACAGACGACTTGCTCATGTGCAGCACATCAGCCGCATTCTGGTAGCTGAGGGAGACGCGGCCATTGTTAGTCCCATTGTACCGGCTACGAAGCTCCACCCACACTTTCAGAGCGGAGCCGCTGAGTGAACGGAAAGCCTCGCAATGGGCCATGGTATAGGGGACGGGCAAATACTGCCCATCCCCCTTGCTACGGCCCTTCGCATCAATGCCACGGTGAGCCTTCTTACGCGGCATCTTGTGCCTCCGCCCGAAGGATGAGGCTGTGCATCACATAGCGCGCATGGTTGCCCGGAAAGGGCCCTGCATGGCGTTCGTGGACGGTTTCAATATTGACCCCCATGTCACGCAGCTTGTGCACATAGGCGCTCCAGCGCGGCGCGGGGTTATCAATGGGTGTGCAGCCCTTAGGCCCAGCTACTGCCAATTCCAGGAAGGCCCATTCGTCACGCCCGGTCACGTCGATATAGTGCGAACCAGTGGCTCCGATGATTTCATATCGCACCATGCTACTCGTCCTCCACGTGTAGGCCCGCCAGCCGAGCGTACAGCGTGGCAGTAGATGGCGGGTAAGCACCGCGCCGCTGGATCTCCCGCGCGGCGAGGCTCCGGGCCCAAGGGCTACGCCGGAAGGCGTCCGCCCAGGCAAAGAGGTCAAGGTTATGGTCATTGCGTGCACGACGGCGACGCGTTACTTTCCGCTTCATCGAAAAGTCTCCTGTACGGGGAATTTTTGTTGATAGACCCCGGCGGCGGAGTACCAGTCCGCTCCGGGGTCGATTTATGTCTGGGACCGACATTAGGCGGCCTCAGACGTGCTTTGGATCTGACGGGTTGAGAGCCACTCTTCAACATCTGACCAACGGTACCTCACGCTGCGTCCCAGTTTCACATAAGGCGGTGTATGTGGATGACCCAACATTCGGCGTTTGGCCCATGTGGTCGTTCCAGTTGCCGTGCGGCGAGCCAGTTCGGCGGTATCTATTATCTGGTCTTGCATTAGATCCTTCCTTTCAGCTCAGACGACGCGTCCGAGTAGCCAGAAGTATCTCAAAGTTCCCGAACGCAGTCGCGACCGGAAACAGGGCGTTTTTTCTATCCGCGCGCTACGCCTAAACGCGCCTCTCGAAGATTCAAGCGAAGTTCACTTTCAGCGCGCCTTTGCCGAGATCTGAACTCACCCTCAATCATGTAGGAAATACTGAAACCGTAGTGAACCGTGTGAAGGTCATCTTCGAGCTCTAGAAGTTCCCGAAGCTCGAACGCTCCCTCACCCTCCTGCAACTTTTTAGACCAAAACCCGGCGAGCTCCGCGCAGTGGAGATAATATTCCACTTCACCGACTTTCTTCAATTCGGATTCCCAATTCTTGAGAGTGTACTCACTTACTCCAACAAGGTCGCCGACTACGCGACGGGCCTCTGATTTTCGTAAACCAGCTCCCTGTCTAAACCGCACTTCCCTTAAAATATTGAACTTGGCATTGTATAATTTTCGGGGTTCGCCGTGACGATTATCGACAGGGGAAAACAATTCTGACGCGGAGCCGAAGATGACGTGAAATATATGAGCATGAACATACTCACTCCAGATAGAACTGACGGCTTTGCCGCGAGTCATTTCGAGCAGCACGTGCTGGCGCTCCTTCTGATCGAGCCCGCTTTCGTCCATGAGATCAAGGATGGCGTAAAACTCAGGAAGTGTCTCGAAATCACTCTCGTCACTTCTGATTTCAAGAACGCGCCCGATTTCCTCAAACAGCCAACTATCGTCCTCGGGTCGCAAATCACGTAGCGGTTCCACTATGCGGACAATTTCCGGACTGTTTTCATATCGGTATACGCCCCTATGTATATCCTCCGCCCAAACCAATCCAAGTTCGTAGATTCTCCAAAAGTGCTGTGTGGCGCGCGTGGCGGATTCGGTCCGGAAAAACTCAGGGGCAACATTCAATCGAGATGCATCTTCATAGCAATCGAACATCATATCCAAAACTTTATGCGCCTCAGCTCTCGCATCACTAATACCGCTATTTTGCTTTGTGGCCGCCAAACCGGATTCCTCGCCTCATAGTGTCAATTCGCATACAAACTAGCTTGCAATGAATTTCCGATTGTCTTCGACGCGCTGCGAACTGGATCATCTTGCAGATGGGCGTAACGAGACGTCGTTGCAGAGTCTTTATGCCCTAGCAGCGCGCCAATTACAGGCAAACTCGCACCGCTCGATACAGCCATGCTTGCGAAGCTATGGCGCAGGTCGTGGAGGCGGACATTCTGCAATTCGGCTTGCTCTCGAATCCGCCACCAAACCTTTGGAGTGCCTTCGTAGTGCCCATCCGAGCGCGATGCCGGAAAAACGAAGTCTGATGCGTTTTGGCGCGGCACCGTCTGCAGCACTTCAATTGCTGCGCCGTTTAACATGATCAACTTCTGCCCGGTCTTAGAGTCAGCAAGGCGGAGATAACTAAACTGCCAATCAACCTCCGGCCAGCGCAGGCTTTCAATCTCACCCTTTCTCGCGCCAGTCAGGACTAGCAGGCGAATTATGGCGATTGCATAGGGATTTTCGCCAGCCGCTTCTGCTCCAATCAGTGCAGCGCCCAGCCTTTGCATTTCGCTATTATCCAGGAAGCGCTCATTGCGCCGGTCCCGAAATCGCTTCACGCCACGCACGGGATTTTCCGAAATCCAACCGGACTCCACCGCGAACGAGAATATCCCGCCAAGCAGGCCCACTGTTCGCGTCGCCGTGCCTTTGCCACCGCGCACAATCGCCCTGCCCCGCGCGCCGGTCTTCACGTCCACCGCTGTCTTACCCGCCGCAACATCCTGCAGGAATCGGGAAACTGCCGCCCGCTTCACATCCGGCACACGCATGCGCCCCAGCAAAGGCTTGATGTGGCGTTCGATCCGCCCCCGGTCCGTTGCCAGCGTGGAAGCCTTCTTGGTTGCCGCTCCATGCTTCAGGTAGAGGTCGCAGAGCTGCGCAACCGTCAGCACACTTTTGTCGGCTTGCTTTTCTTGCGCCGGGTCTTTGCCATGCGCCACAAGTCCGAGGATTTGGCTCGCGCGCTTGCGCGCCTGGTCAGGTGTCCAAGGTGAGCCATGCGTCCCTATAGTCATCCGCCGCGTTGGCGCGTTTCGGCCTGTTCCCAGCCTGTATTTACAGACATAGGACTTCCGGCCACCGCTGCAGACCTTCAGCCCGAAGCCCTTCAGGTCGCCATCCCAGAGAAAATAGTCACCATCCCGCGCCGCTGCTCCGTTCACGAGTGAATTGGTGAGGCGCTTCGACATCGGTGGTTACTCCGGGCTTCCAGTAACCACATAGTAACCACCATTTGGGGAATCTGGAAACACCTCCAGAAACGAACAGACCATCTTTTCACATAAATTCAGCGCATTGTGGATGCTCAGGGAACATCGGGAAACACCTAGAAACCAATATCCCTTGCCCTCCGAAGGCAGAGGTCACAGGTTCAAATCCTGTTGGGTGCACCATTCGCGAAGCATTTGCGTGAATATTCCGGGCCATTCGAAAAGCACTGGACAAATTATCGAAATTCGATATGCCGTCGCAGATGACAAATTCTCAAATCGATCGGCGGGATGCCTGGATAACGATTTCCATATTCATGGGAATCCTGTGCGGCCTGAGCGCGATTGCGCATTTTGCAATCCTCGAACTCAATCCCACCAGCCTCTATGTCGGCGCATTGATGCTGTGTCCGGCGATCGCCGCCCTGGTGACGCAAAAGATCAGGGGCCGCACAATTTCCAGCCTGCCGTGGGCATGGGGCAACTGGCGCAGTAATATTCAGGCGTACTTCATACCGGCAGCTTATATCACATTGGCGTACTGTCTGATCTGGGCATTCGGGCTGGGGGCCCCGCTCAATCCTGAAACCATTACCGAATGGTCTGATGAACTCGGCTTTCCACCGAATGTGCCTGCCTTGTCGATGTTTGTAATGATCGGCCTGCTGGCCAGCGTCCAGTTCGTCAAATCCCTCGGATCAATTGCCGGGGAAGAGATCGGCTGGCGCGGCTTTCTTGTCTGGGAATTGCGCAAGGTCATGCCCTTTGGCGCCGTGTCCATTTTGAGCGGCCTTATCTGGGCAGCCTGGCACTACCCCATCGTCATCAAATATGGCGGAGGCAATCCCGTATTTCAGGTCGCGTGTTTCACGCTCATGATAACAAGCATGTCCGTGATCATGACGTATTTCACGTTCAAATCCGGAAGTGTCTGGCCCGCCGTCATATTTCACGGCGCCCATAATATTTTCATCCAGAAGATATTCACGCCCCTCACCGTGGATACCGAGGGCACGCAAATGTGGATCGACGAATACGGACTCATGATCCCGCTTATTGTGACCGGCTTTGCCTTCTTCTACTGGCGGAAGGCGAAGGCCGAAGGATTCTAGGAGAGCTGTCAACCGCGGCCTGAACGGGAGTGGACCTACCAGCGTTTTCAAGACCGCAATTTTCTGGCAAAAGCGAAGCGGAAAAGGTTCTCACTTTCACCCCCTCCGGTGCACCATTCTCCCATTTCAGACGAACTTTTCGGCCACGACGTAGGCCAAGGTTGCATCCACGCAGCGTCGCCTACGTATACATGCTTATTCCTCCCCCCTGCTCCCGCCCGTTAAATGGCTCCCAATTCGATGGGACGCACGACATTTCATTTGGGAGTGGGAGATATGGCTCGAGACGAGCATAATAAGGTCTATGCCGGGCCGATAACTTACGCCGCCTTTGCAGATGCCCTCGAACACGAAATCGTGCCCCTCCGCGCCATGACGCTGACGGCAACCGGCGATCACGAGCTGACCGAGCGAATTGTCGCCGGCTTTCTCCTGCGCGTGCTGGACCGCGAGATCCCGCGGCCGATGACCATCGCACCAGACACGATTGAATTGCTCTATCTCGACTACCTCAAGGAAGTGCTTGAGTCAGACATGGTGAAAGTCGCCATCGGGAATAACGCAACTGTGTTTTTGTCCCTGGAACAACTTCGGGAGGCGATGAGATAAGCGCTCTACAGAAGCGATCGACATTCCCCTTTCCCAAACATAAAAAGTATAAATCGCGTGGCCCATAAAGACGACGACTCAATACCTGATCCACACGGCTCCCCTCTGAATGGCGGGGCGAATGGAAAACTCCCTGAAAGTTTGCGAAACGCAGTCAAGCAATCGACAGACAATGATCGCTCAACGCCGCTGTCCGAAAGGCTGATGGATATCATCCGGCGCATCCGGAACATGTCCTCGGATGACTGAAGGCCCGACACCAGAACCTCCCCTCACGTTTTCTTAGCCTGTCGCTGGCAAGCTCCCTATTCGGCCTGAAGATTGCAGGATGCGGGCCGTGAGCGTGTCGTCGGGGGACGGCGCGCATATGGGCCAGTCGTCGGGAGCGCGCGCCAGCCATGAATCTGTTTTTCCGGTTCCTCCGGATCTTCCTGCCAGCCTGGTTCGCCCGCGAGCGGACCCAGCCGCTGGATGTCCATGTCATCAAGTCAGCCGTGTGGATCGGCGACCATGACCCGATGGGGCACATGACGAATTCGCGCTATGCCTCGTTCACCGACCTTGGCATGCTGAACTACATCGCGCGCACCGGCTTTCTCAAAGTCTTCCGGAAGAATGGCTGGACCCCGATCATCCAGAGCGAGGCGATCAGCTTCCACCGCATGATGCGCTTCCCCCAGAAATTCGAGCTGCATACGCGTCCCGTCGGCTGGGAGGGCAGCTATATCCTGTTCGAGCACAAGTTCATCTCAAAGGGCCGCACGGTCGCTGAAAGCCGGATGGTGGCCCGCCTTGTCGGTCGCAAGAAAGAGCGCGTGACGATCGATATGGTCTTCGAAGGCTATGGCCTGCGCATGGAAAGCCCGGAAATATCCCCAGCCTTCCGCGCCATGCTGGATGACCTGCAGGTTCGCCCCTAGAGGCGGAAGCCGCCCGGCAACACGTCTTCAACGCTCATGCGTTGGATATCGTCGCCTGTTTCAGCCACGCAATAAATATCAGTGCCATCGACAGCGAGTTCCGCAATCCGTTGGCGACAGCCCCCACATGGCGTGATCAGCGTGTCGCCACTGCCGACAATGACAATCACCCGGCATTCGCTGCCGCCTGAGGCCACCATGGACCCCAGCGCCACCGCCTCCGCGCAGGTGCCGAGCGGATAGGCCCCATTCTCCATGTTGCAGCCGACAGACATATTGCCATTCTCGTCCAGCACGGCCGCGCCGACCTTGAATTTGGAATAAGGCGCGTGAGCATTCAGGCGGACGGCACGGGCGGCCTCAACCAGTCTTTCAAGTGTACCTTCGGGCAGATCGGTCACAAAAATCCCCATGCTTTCCAAGGGTTGAATGCAGCTCACCGCCTGATCTCACTTGCCGGGGCGGACCCGTTGGTTAGCATGGGCAGCAACAAGCCTACAAGGGAAGGAAAACCCGTTTGGAAACGCTGGCGAAACACGCATGACGGCCCGCCCGATCATCATAGACTGTGACCCGGGCGTCGATGACGCCGTGATGCTGATGATGGCGCTGGCCAGCCCGGCGCTGGACGTGCGCGCGATCACCACCGTGGCTGGCAATGTGCCGCTCAGACTGACCAGCCGGAATGCCCGCATGATGTGCCAGATCATGGACCGCCCGGACGTGCCCGTCCTTGCGGGCTGCCCCAGGCCGATATTGCGCGAGCCGGTAACGGCCGAACATTTCCATGGCGACAGCGGCATTGCCGGGCTGGAACCGTTCGACCCTGACACACCTCTTGCCGCAGGCCACGCCGTCACCCACCTGATCGACACGCTGCGCAGCGCAGCACCGGGCGAATACACGATTGTCGTCACCGGCCCGCTGACCAATATCGCGACCGCCATCGTCATGGCGCCCGATATCGCCCGCGGCATTGACCAGCTCGTCATCATGGGCGGCGCTGAAAGCGAAGGCGGCAACATCACGCCCCATGCAGAGTTCAACATTTTCGCAGACCCGCATGCCGCTGCCGTCGTGCTCGATAGCGGCATTCCTGCGACTTTGCTCAGCCTCGACGTGACGCATCAGGTGCGCGCCGAGCCGGAACGTCTGGAACCGCTACGCGCCCTGCCCGGCGCGCGGCCAGCCATCATGGTGCAGCTGCTGGAAGCCGCCAATGTACTCGAAGCGCGCTGGAAGGAAGGCCGCATGACGCCCATGCATGACCCGTCGACCATCGCCTACCTGCTCGCCCCGCACCTCTTCGAAAGCCGCAAGGCCAGTGTCAGTGTCGACACGGCGGAGGGCGCGCGGTTCGGCCAGACGCGCCTCTCGGCAGAGGCAGAGGGCCCGCACACTTGGGTCACACAGGCAGATGCCGACGGCTTTTTTGCGCTCGTTGAAGGGTTGATGACAGCATCATGATCACCATCACCGGCTCCATCAATCTCGATATCGTCGCCACAGGGCCCACCCTGCCCCGCCCCGGCGAGACGGTGACCAATGCCCGGCTCGCGCGCCACCCCGGTGGCAAGGGCGCTAACCAGGCCCTCGCGGCTCAGCGTCTCGGCGCAGACGTCCGCCTGATTGGCGCGGTTGGCGCTGACGACATGGCCGAGGAGGCCCTGAAACTGCTTCAGGCAGGCGGCGTGGACCTCTCCGGCGTGCAGCACATCAATGGCGAGACGACCGGGGTCGCCCTGATCGCTGTCTCGGCCGATGGCGAGAACCTGATCGTGGTCTGTCCCGGCGCCAACCGCGCGCTGCGCCCGGCGGACGTCGAAGACGCGGATATTACCCACATGATGGGCGTCCTCGAAATCCCGGCCGACACGCTGCTCGCCGCCGCAACCCGCGCCACTGGCTTTGTCAGCTTGAACCTCGCCCCCGCCATGTCCGTTCCGGATGCCCTCCTCGCCCGCGCGAGCCTGCTTAGCGTCAACGAGACCGAGGCCGCCTTCTATGGCGACGCGCTGCACGCATCAGGCGCGCTGGTCGCCATTTCGCTCGGCGGCGAAGGTGCGGCGCTGCATCGGCACGGCAAGGAGATTGCTCGCGCATCCTCCCCCAAGGTGCAGGTTGTCGATACGGTGGGGGCTGGCGACACGTTCACAGCGGCCCTGACGGTCGCCCTGATCGAAGGTATGACCGAAGAGGCTGCCCTGCGCTTTGCCGTTAGTGCTGGCGCGCTCGCCTGCACGAGGGCTGGCGCCCAGCCAAGCCTGCCCAAACGCGCCGAGGTCGACGCGCTTGTTGCGAAAACATGGCCCTGAGACGACAGGCTGCATTGACCCGGCAGCGCAAATCCTTTTGAGGTCAGGCCAGCACTGCAGCCTTGGAGACCGCCTGATGAAACGCCTGATCGTGACCTGCCTCATGGCCCTCGCCACCGTCATGCCGGCCCATGCCTGGGGCAAGACGGGCCACCGCGTGGTCGGCGCTGTCGCCCAGACCTATCTCAGCCAGTCGGCCGATACGGGCGTCAAGGATATCCTGGGCCCAGAAGGCATCGCAGAGGCCGCCGACTGGCCGGACCATATGCGCTCAAACCCTGATCCCTTCTGGCGCTCCGAAGCAAATCCCTGGCACTACGTCACCATCCCCGTCGGCCAAACCTATGCGCAGGTCACCCCGCCGCCGGAAGGCGACGCGATCACCGCGCTCGCAAAATACCGCGCCATTGCGATTGACCCCACCGCGCCCCTGGAACAGCGCCAGCTCGCCCTGCGCTTCATCATCCATCTCGTTGGCGACCTGCACCAGCCGCTGCATGTCGGCAATGGCACGGACCGCGGCGGCAACCAGTTCGTCTGCACATTCTTCGAGGAAATGACCAACCTGCACGAAGTCTGGGACGAACTGCTGATCAATTACCAGGAACTCTCCTACACCGAATGGACGACATGGCTGGTGCAAAAGATCACGCCGAACCAGCTCGCCGAATGGGCCAAGGCCGCCCCCGGCGACTGGGCTGATGAGAGCGCCGCCATCCGCGACACGATTTACCCCGACACGCAAATCCTGTCCTATGATTACGCCTACCAGGCACGCGACGTGATCCGCCAGCAGCTGTCAAAAGGCGGCGTGCGCCTTGCGGCCTATCTCAATGAGATGTTCGAGACCGTGATGCCGGAAGAGCAACCGGCCGAATAGGTCTGGATCAGGCGCTGGCGCGATTGATCCGGCGGCGCTGTACGCTCGACGGAATGTGCAGGCTCTCGCGATACTTCGCGACCGTGCGGCGCGCGATTTCGATGCCATAGCCGGTCAGGATCTCAACGATCTGGTCGTCCGAGAGCACATCATCTTCGGTCTCGCCATCAATCAGCGCCTTGATCCGGTAACGCACGGCCTCGGCCGAATGGGCCTCGCCGCCACCGGTCGACGGAATGGCCGCCGAGAAGAAATACTTGAGTTCAAACAGGCCGCGCGGCGTGGCCATGTATTTGTTCGAAGTCACACGGCTGACCGTGGATTCGTGCATCTCGATCACGTCAGCCACCTGCTTGAGGTTCAGCGGACGAAGATGGGCCACACCATGCGCGAAGAAGGCATCCTGCTGCCGCACGATCTCGCTCGCCACTTTCAGGATGGTGCGGGCGCGCTGGTCGAGCGACTTGATCAGCCAGGTTGCGTTCGCCGCGCATTCGGAGATGAATTCCTTTTCCTGGTCGCGCATCGGCAGCGCGCTCACTTCGGAATAATAGGCCTTGTCCATCAACACGCGTGGCAGGGTTTCTGAATTGAGCTCGACACCGAAACTGCCATTGGGCAGCTCACGGACAAATACATCCGGCGCGACGGCGATCGTCGTATCGCTCGAAAACCCGCTGCCCGGTTTCGGGCTCAGCTGGCGCAGCTCGCCCAGCATGTCCATGAGGTCGGCCTTGTCGACACCGCACACATCGGCGAGCGCCTTGAGGTCATGCTTGGCCACCATGTCGAGATTGGCGAGCATGGCCTCCATGGCCGGGTCGAAGCGGCCGCGCTCCTTCAGCTGCAAGGTCAGGCATTCGGGGATCGAGCGCGCCATCACGCCGGTCGGCTCAAAGCCCTGACAGACAGCCAGAACGGCTGCCACATTCGCTTCATCCGCGCCAAGAACCTTCGCGACATCCTCGAGGGGCGCGCGCAGGTAACCGGCTTCATCGGTCTCATCAATCAACCGTGCGCCGATAAGGCGGTCTGCCGCAGACAGACCGGCAATGTTCAACTGGTTGTGCAGGTGTTCGTGCAGGGTGATATCGGTCGTGAGGTTCGCCGCGAAGTCATATTCCTCGCTGTTGAAGCTGCCCCCGGATGTGGCGCTTGACCAGTCTGTCTGCGCCGACGGGCCTGAGCCTTCGACCGGCATGGCGGCATCCGAGCCCGTGCCGGGTTCGAACACATCTTCGCCCGGCGCATCGAGCTGCTCACGCGCAGCGCCAAGGCCTGAATTGTCATCAAGGGAAAGCTGCTCGCGGCGCGTCGGGGCCTCGCCCTGCTCGCCGCCATCGTCAGCATTGTCCTCTGCCTTGTTCAGCAAGGGATTGCGCTCAATCTCGGCTTCCACGAACTCGGAGAGTTCCTGGTTGGAGAGTTGCAAAAGCTTGATCGCCTGCTGCAGTTGCGGCGTCATTACCAGGGACTGGCCCTGGCGCATGTCGAGTGACTGTTTCATTCCTAAGCCCGCGCCTTATCGATCAAGCGGCGAACTGTTCACCCAGATAGACCCGGCGCACATCCTCGTTCTTCAGCACATCACTTGGCGTGCCATCGAAGAGAACGTCACCATCATACATGACATAGGCCCGGTCCACGATCTGGAGCGTCTCACGCACCTGGTGGTCCGTAATCAGGACGCCCAGGCCACGCTGCTTCAGGTAGCGGACAAGTTCGGAAATGTCGGAAATGGCGAGCGGGTCAATGCCGGTGAACGGTTCGTCCAGTAGCATGAAGCTCGGACGGGATGCCAGTGCACGTGCAATCTCGACCCGGCGACGTTCACCCCCCGAAAGGGACGTGGCCGCCTGGCCGCGAAGATGTTCCACATGCAGCTCGCTCAACAGGCTGTCGACCTGTGCCAAGCGCGCAGACCGGTCTTTCTCGACCAGTTCTGCCACGGCCATGACATTCTCTTCCACTGTCATTCCCCGGAAAATGGATGCTTCCTGGGGAAGGTAGCCCACGCCAAGGCGTGCGCGCTGGTACATGGGCAGGCGCGTCACGTCTTCCCCATCGATCGAAATCGATCCGGAATCCGCGCCGATCAGGCCCATGATCATGTAAAAGCAGGTCGTCTTGCCGGCCCCGTTGGGTCCAAGCAGGCCAACAACCTCCCCGCGTTGCAGGGACAGAGAAACGTCGCGCACCACCTGTCGTTTGCCAAAGGATTTGGCAATATTCTTAACGACAAGGCCTTCGGCCGCTTCAGTCATCTCGTGAATTCGTCCCTGTTCACGGGCAGTATCGTCGCCCCGGAAATTGCATAGCCTGACATACTTAAGATCGGCTTCACGCCATTGCTCGAATTTTTCAGTTCCCGGCTGTTTCCTGTTCCGGCTCGATCACCATACGGGTCCGTCCCGTACCGCCATCCAGCGTCGTTCGGCGCTTGCCGACTTCCATTTTCAGCGTCTGGCCCTCGGCCACATCGCGGTCGCGCATCAGGGCCACATGCCCCGTCATTGTTATCGTATCGACGGCTGCATCATAAACGCCGCGGTCGCCCTTGGCCTTCAGTTCCGGCGTCACGTAGAACACGTTTCCCTCGGCCACCATGGTCTCGATCGCACCAAAGCCGGAGCCGATACCGGCCGCCTCGCCGCCTTCGGCCTTGCCAGTGAATATGATCGTCACGGTGTCAGCACGCAGCCGTGCTGTGCCTTGCTGAATGTCGACATTGCCGATCAGGAGCACCTTGCGCTCACGCTCAAGGCTCTCGGTCCGCTCGGAATCGATATAGATTGGCCCACCTTCCGACGAAATCTGTGCCATGGCCGGTGCGGCCAGGGAGGAGAGCGCCAGCGCTGCCCCGAAGAGTTTAAGGATTGCCATCTGCACCACCTTCATCACTGGCCGCCACATCGGGCTCGGCCGGATAGATCACTGTTTTTACGTTACCCTGAAAGACAACGCGGTTACCACCGTCAAGAATTTCATACGAGTCCGAGCGGATATCGCCAAGCGGTCCCTTGCCTTGCAATGGCGAAAGGCCCTCCACCCAGTCCTGCCCGACATGCACGCGCGCAGCGGCCGTATGGAAGGAATAGCCCGAGGCATCGCTAATTATAACATCATCATAGAGCTCGAGTATGCCCGCGTCGCGGTCATACATGCCCGAGGGCGCGCGCACTTCGCTACCCGCCGCATCGCGCAGGATAGGTGCCACAAGGTCGACGACATTGGCCGTCAGCTCCTTCCGACGGGCCGCATCTGCCGTAATCGTAAAGCTTTCACCCGTTGAATCACGGCCGGTGAACCGCGGATTGAGCATCGTGACGACCTCGTCGCCCGAAATCTGCACCGGCACGGCGTCACGTGTCAGGGCGCTCTTGATGATAAAACCGAGGAAAAGCCCCATCGAAATCGCCGCACAGGCCATGAACAGGATGCGCAGGCCGCGCACACGGTCTGACCGCTTGCGGGCATCGGCCAGCGTCGACTGCCGGCGGGGCACCCAGAGGGATGCCGGGTCGTGATGCTTGACTGCGTCCATGAATGCGAGCGCCTGCGGCCTGTTACAAACTAATACAGGCCGTGTTTACATTTGATAAGGCCGAAACAAAAGCGCGCACAACATGACGCTTGCTTCAGGAATGGGCGAAAATGTCCTGTTCGGCCCAGCCAGCCAGATCGAGCGCGGCGCGGGTCGGCAGAAAATTGAAACAGGACTGCGCGAGATCCAGCCGTCCTTCGCGGATCAGCATGGCTTCAAGGCCTTCCTTGATGGCATGCAGGTGCAGCACATCGGAGGCCGCATACTGCAGCTGCGCATCGCTCAGCGCTTTCGCGCCCCAGTCGGAGCTTTGCTGGGCCTTGGACAGGTCAACGCCTGCGATTTCGCGGGCGACATCCTTCAACCCATGCCTGTCGGTATAGGTCCGCGCCAGTTTGGAGGCGATCTTGGTGCACCAGATCGGCGCGCAATCCACGCCCAGCCAGCGCTTGATCATGCCGACGTCAAACCGCGCAAAGTGGAACAGCTTGATAACCTTGGGGTCTGCCAACAGGGCCTTCAGGTTCGGGCAATTATAATCCCGGCCGAGCTGAACCAGGTGCGCCGTGCCGTCACCGGACGACAATTGCACCAGTGTGAGGTGATCGCGCAGCGGGTTGAGGCCCATGGCTTCGGTATCGATGGCAACAATCGCGCCGAAATCGATATTTTTGGGCAGGTCGCCCTTATGCAATTGGATTCCGTTCATGATCAGCGCTTTAGCATGGCTTCGGTTAAGGGCAAATGATCGGTGCAGGCAGGTTTTTCTCTGCCAGTTTCCGGTTTGATGGCTAAACGCCCGCCCGCATCCCGGCCCAGGCATTGGCCAGCGCGTCCCGGTGCGCCGGATCGGCAATTGAGATCAGCATTTCGGCCCGTGCATCAAGGCTCGCCCCGCGCAGGTTCACCGCGCCATGCTCCGTCACGACCCATGCGATATCCGAGCGCGGCACGCTGACGGCTTCAGGCCCCAGCCGCGCCACGATGCGGCTGACCTTCCCTTTCGCTGCCGTCGACGGTAGCGCGACAATCGGCATGCCGCCCTCAGAGGCCGCCGCCCCGCGCAGGTAATTCGCGAGCCCGCCAATACCGGACACCTGCCGCCCCATCATGAATTCCGCGTTCGCCTGCCCGAACAGGTCCACTTCCAGAACCGAGTTGATGGCCACGAAACGCGGTATCGCCGACAATACATCGATCCCGTGCGTCACATCCACACCGCGAAAGCGGAAGCGGTGGTCACGCGCCACCCGCTCATACAGTCGCTCCGTGCCCATCGCGACGCCTGTCAGGATTGCACCCGGCGCGTCGACCACGCGGCCCGCATCGATCAGCCCCAACATGGGGTCGGTCACCAGGCCGGAATGGATCGTCAGGTTTGCGGGCCCGCCCGCGTCAGCCAGCGCCTTCAGGGCGGCTGGCTGCACATTTCCGATGCCGAACTGCAGGCAGGCCGCCTGGCTGCCCACAAGGTCCGATATCCGCTCCCCTATGCGGGCAAACACCGGCGGCAGCGCAGATTCCACAAGCTCCACGAGTGGCGTGTCATCTTCAACTGCCACATCAAAGCGTGAGAGCGGCACGCGCAATGTATCGGCCGGCGCAGGGATGCACGGATTGACCACGGCCATGACGGGTATCTCAGGGCGCGCCAGAACCGCCCCTGAGAAATCCGCCGAAAGACCAAGGCTGACCCGTCCATCGGCGCCCGGCGGTGAGACCATGATGACGGCAAGATCAATCGGCCCGGTCTGCATCTGGCGATAGCTGTCGCTGTAATGCATCGGCCGCAAGTCGATCTTCCCTGCCGCAAACCCTTCCCGCATCACTTCGAACATGAAGGGCATTTCCGCCCGCGCCGTCGCGTGGAGGCTGGTCCAGTCGAGATGGTTGAGGCCCGGCACAGGCACACCGACAAAGGTCAGGTCACGCGCCAGTTCTGGCTGCGAGCGGAGCGCCTTGAAAAGGCCGACAGGCTCGCCGCTGCATCCGGCAAGGTAGAGCCGCGCGGCGCCTGGCCTCAGCGCACGCAGCGCGGAAAAGCCCTCGGCAAGGCTGCCGGCGCTTTGCATTATTTGAACGTGAATTTCGCGGGGCGCTTTTCGAGGAAGGAGGAATAGCCTTCCACGAAATCCTCGCTCGCAAACCCCTCGGCGAACAGGCCTGCCGCCTCCGCCGACGTATCATCCCAACCGGCTTCAATCCCGGCCACCATGCGCTTGATCGCCCGGGTCGACCATTGCGACGTCGCCGCAATCGCTTCGCCCAACGCGCGCGCGCTTGCCAGCGCCTCGCCCTTGGCAACCAGGCGGTTCAGGAAGCCCATCTCTTTTGCTTCGGTGGCATCGAATATGCGCGCCGTGAACAGGATGTCCTTTGCCTGCGCGGCACCAATCGCGGCGACCAGCCGCCGCGTATCGCCCGCCGGATAGACGATGCCGAGCTTGGCAGGCGTGATACCAAACCGCGCGCCTTCACTCGCCACCCGCAGGTCCGCCGCCATGGCGAGGCTCATGCCACCGCCGACACAGGCGCCATCAATCGCCGCAATCACGGGCTTGGCGCAGGCCTCCACCGCATTCAGCGCCGCCGCAATCACCGCGCCGGACTGCGCCGCCGACTCGGGCGTCGCATAGATCGTGGAGAATTCAGAAATATCCGCGCCCGCTGCAAAGGCGCCAGCGTCGCCGCCATGAATGATCACGACCTTCACCGTGTCGGCCGCCATCACCCGTTCGATGAGTTCCGGGATCGCCGCCCACATGTCGACCGACAGGGCGTTGCGCTTCTCGGGCTTATTGAGGATGATCTCGCCATAGGGCGCATTGATCTCAAGGCGTATGGATGGCTGGCTCAAACGGAGCGCTCCCTGCTCGGCGCGCCGCATGGGGCGCTGTCTGCTCCCGTCATGGCAAGAACACAGCAGCCACGCAAGCCGTGCCCTAGGGCAGGCGCTTCAGCTTCACCAGTGCCTCGTCCAGCGCCGACAGGAAGCGCGACCTGTCAGCCTTCGTGAAGGGCGCTGGCCCGCCCGCACGCGGCGCGCCTGTCTCGGCAATACCGACCCGCAAGTCTGCCAGGATCGCCCGCGTTGCCACTGCGGCGCCAATGGAATCATCGGTAAAAGGCTTGCCCGTTGTGCCGATCACTTTCGCCCCGGCCTTCAGGCAACGATCTGCCAGCAATATGTCTGCCGTGATGACGACGCTCTTGGCGTGCGCCCGTTCGGCGATCCAGTCATCGGCAGCGTCAAACCCGTCGGTCACGATCTGGCGCGACAGGAGCGCATGTTCCGGCATGCGGATATAGGAATTGGACACGAGCACCGCCGGCACGCCATGGCGCGCAGCGACGCGATAGATCTCGTCCTTTACCGGGCAGGCATCGCCATCAATGAAAATCTGTACGTCAGCGCTCATGGGCGTTCTTTAGCAGGTGCCGGCTCGGAATCCATGTCCTCGATCCATTCACGCACCAGCGCAACCCCGGGCTCATCAATCACGCTGCGCCCGAGTTCCGGCATGGCGACGCCCGCCTCGGTCGCCCCCATACGGTAAGGCATAATCGACCGCTCAGGATCGCCCGCCGCGATAACAAATGTCAGCCCGCCCGAGCCCCTGCCCGCCGCCGTCGGATGCTTGCCGACGCCCAGCTTGACCGGGTCGCTTTCGCCCGACCCAAGCCAGAGCCCTGAATTGGAGGCTGAGCCGCCCGCATTATGGCAATGCCCGCAATTGATATCGAGATAGGCCCGCGCCCGCTCTGACACAGGGAGGCTGAGATCGTAGACCGCCGCCGCTGCCGGCACCTGGTCCGGCACGCCCTCAAGCAGGCCGCGTGCCTGCCAGTCGGCAATCTGGTTCACGCCCGCCGGGCCGTCATGGTTCAGGTTGCGCGCCTTCGGCCCGATCGGCAGCACGTCATGGCCATCCTGATGGCAGGTCTTGCACTGGTTCTTGTTCGGGATGGCATAATCGATAGTGAGGGCGGCGCCTGATGGATCGATCACGGATATCGCCTCACGTCCGCCCGCCGGGGCATAGGTCGCCTCTGTGCCTTCAGCATTCCAGACATAGGGAAAGGCCGCCCAGCCATCCTCCTCGTGGATCAGCACCCGCGTCTCGACCTTGTATTCCTTGACGCCCGGCGCGCGCAGGTCCGGCGCAAAGGCAAAGGTCTTGATCAGCGCACTGCCGACCGGAAAATCCATCACCTTGTCCGGCGAATAGGCCGCTGCCTTGCCCTTCGGCACGAACACGAAACGGTGCTTGATCGCGTGATCGGAAAACAGCGGGTTGATCAGGTCATAGGGCACAACGCCGGCGACGGGCTTGTCAGCGCCCGCATCCTTGAAGAAGCCGTAATCAGCCAGCGTGGCTGCAGGCGCATCCGCCAGCAGCAGCGCCATGTCCGGTCCGCCCGCCGCGCCGCCCTGCCCGCCGCAACCGGCCAGCAGAAGGAGCGCAGGAACGACAGCCGACATCGATCGTATCATCACGCCGCCGCCTTACTCCGCATCCTGCGGCAGCTTGACCGCCGCCGGCTCTGCCACCGGTGTGCCTTGCGGGCGCTCCATGCTGGGCTGCATCGTTTCCGGATTGATCGGATAGGCACCGAGGCCAAGGCTCGCAAAACCCACCTCGGGCGCTTCATCGATGACAATATTCACCTTCTGCGATTCCGCGCCCGGCCAGCGCGTCACGCCGTCGGTCACAATTGCCGGAAACGTGCCGCCCATGGCCTGCGCAACCGGGGCGAGGTCGCCCTGCGGATCATTTCCGCCGCCCGACCAGCGATTATTCCGCACCACGATATCGCGCGGCAGCGGATTGTAGTTTTCGTCGGTAAAGGCCTGCGGATAGGCCGTTATCAGCATGTGGGCCGTTCGATTGTCCGCAAATTCATTGTCGAACACGTGCACGTCATAGTTAGCCAGAATGATCACGCCGCTGCCTGATGGCACGCCCGCAACAATGTTCCCGGCAGGCGCAAAATTGCGCGTATTATTGTGCACGACCTGGTTATTGAAGATACGCGTTGAATGCCCACCCATGACCGGCAGGTCCGGCAGGTCGAACACGAGAATGCCGCCCGCATTGTCCCGCGCGATATTTCCGTACACGTCGGCATTCGACGAGTTCTCGATCTCGATACCCGCGACATTGAACTCGGCCAGCGAGTTCCGCACGATGATATTGTGTGACTGGCCGACATAGATGCCCGCATCAGACGCCCCGCGCACGGTCACGTTCTCGATCAGCACATCGGTCGAATCCACGGGATAGACGCCGTAAGCGCCATTGCCCTCGTCAGGCTCGCCCGACCAGTCGACGGTCACGTCGCGATAGACGATCCGGTCGGCGCCCTTGGACTTGATGCCATCGCCCTTGGTGTCGCGAATGCCGAATGCCATCAGCGTCACATCATCCGACGTTACGAGCAGGCCTTCGCCTGCGCCAGTCTGCCCGGCAAAATCGAGAATGGTCTTGTCCTGGCCCGCGCCAAGCACGGTCACGCCATCAACATCCAGCGAGAGGCCGGTCGTCAGGTTGAACACACCTTCTGGCAGGCGCACCGTGTCACCGGGCTTGGCTTCAATCAACGCTGTCTGCAGGTTTGCCGCGAAATCGCCTTCGGTCGAAACAATCTCCGGCAGCACGGACACAGAATCTCCAGGCGCAGCAGCAGGCTTCGGGCTGCACGCGACGAGCGCCAGTGCAGCCACAAGGCCCGTTCCTAGAATGTAATGTTTCATGCCGATGCTTCCCCCCGGTTCTTTTGATGACGCGAGTGTCATCATCAAACCGGAGAAAAGCAAGGGCGATCCGTTTTTGCGTTAGTGTACGCTAAGCGGCTTCAGGTCATTGGCGAGCGCGGCCGCAAAGGCAGCATCGCGGCCTTCGACAACCGCCAGCCTTACGCCGTCGGCAGACAGGACGACAAAAAGCTCTTCGGGGTCCTTGATCTGCTCCATGGCATTTGCCGGCATCAGCGTCTGCAATTCGTCAGCATCCAGGTGGCGGATGTAGACAAAGGCGTCGCTTTCAAACGGGTTCGTTTTCAGTTCGGTCGTTATCATTTTCCAATCCTTTCCGTCACAAGACAGATACCGAACGCCAGAGCCGGTTGCCGTGCCTCATGGGCGGACCCTTCGTTCAATATGAAAGTGGGGGATCAATGTGTCCGCTTCAAGCGCCGACCTGTGGCGGAAGTGAGACAGTGTTCACACTTTAGTGAAGCTGAACGACCGCGCTGCAGCGCAAGCGCGTCAGGTTTGAGGTTGTGAAATCAGCCCTGAGCCCGGTTCATGTGAGCGGCAAAGCCGCGATACGGAACCCGCTAAAACCGAAGAATGGTGGAGCCAGACGGAATCGAACCGACGACCTCTTGCATGCCATGCAAGCGCTCTCCCAACTGAGCTATGGCCCCAATCTCGGGAAGGGCGAGAACTAGACGCAGTGAACGCGCCTTTCAAGCCCTAATCTTCATCCTCATCATCAAGAACGAGCGGATCATCATCGTCATCGTCGTCATCGGCGTCGATGTCGAATGTGTCGTCGTCGTCGTCGTCCAGAATGACGTCATCATCATCGTCATCCTCGACGCCTTCTTCGGTGAATCCGGCCGGAACCTTCGCGGTCGTGCCTTCTTCCTCGTCGTCCTCGCCGGCGCCTTCCAGGATCACTTCGGCTTCTTCGCCGCCGAGTTCCTTGGCGTCTTCCTCGTCGTCGATTTCGTCTTCATCTTCGTCGTCGATGTCGTCGTCATCGTCGCCCTTGCTCTTGCCCTTGCCTTTGACGGCGATCTCATCCTCGTCGTCATCATCATCGTCATCGTCGTCAGACTTGACGGCGGCGCGGGCGGCCTTGGCTTTCACTTTCGTGATCGTCGTTTTGATCACTTCGTCTTCGGGATCGAACTCATTGCCACATTTGGGGCAAACGGCCGGGCGCTTGTGAAGGTCGTAGAAACGGGCTTCGCAGTCTGGGCAGACTTGCTTGGTTCCGAGTTTGTCTTTCGACACAGGGCGGCTCCCTTCGGAGTTTCAATGATTTTGGTCTGGCGGGCGCTTGCCATGAACGCTGCGCGCTGTCAAAGCCCGAATTCACGTAAGAACAGTGTAACCGGAATTTGATCATGGTCTGGACCAGCCGCCCCGTCTCCCGCCTGCACGGCATCCTTCGCGCGCCCGGCGACAAGTCTTGCAGTCATCGCGCCCTCATCATGGGCGGCATTGCGGACGGCACCAGCTATTTCACAGGCCTGCTGGAAGGCGACGACGTCCTGCGCACCGGCGCGGCCATGCAGGCCCTCGGCGCGACGGTGACGCGCACCGGCGCTGGCCAATGGGAAGTCACCGGTACTGGCGCGCGCGGCCTCACCTCCCCCGCAGCTGCGCTCGATTTCGGCAATTCCGGCACCGGCTCGCGCCTGATGATGGGCCTCATGGCCGGTTATGCGCTCAGTGCCGAACTGTGCGGCGATGCCAGCCTCAGCGCCCGCCCGATGAACCGCATCCTGACCCCGCTGCGCCTGATGGGCCTCACAGACACAGCAGAAGCGCACGGCCGCCTGCCCTTTCGCCTCACCGGTTCCGCCGCCCTGCAGGCCATTACCTATGCCCCGCCGCAGGCATCGGCCCAGATCAAGTCGGCCGTCATGCTGGCAGGCCTCAATGCCCACGGCAAAACCATGGTCGAAGAGGCAAAACCAACCCGCGATCACACCGAACGCATGCTGCGCGGCTTCGGCGCGGAGGTCGGCGTCACGCGCGGCGCCGGTCAGGCCCGCACCATCTCGCTGCTTGGCGGCCAGAAACTCTCCGCCATCGAAGCCGCGATCCCGGGCGACCCGTCCTCGGCCGCCTTCCTCATTGCTGCAGGCCTGATCTCGCCGGATGGCAACGTGCTGGTCGAAGGCGTCATGTCCAACCCGACCCGGTCCGGCTTCTATGACCTGGCTGAACTCATGGGAGCCCGCCTTGGCGCCGAAGATACCGGCGACGCCGCCGGCGAACGCCTGATCGACATCCAGTCCGGCAGCGCGTCCCTGATCGGCCGCAATGTGCCCGAACGCCTCGTCCCCTCGATGATCGACGAATTCCCGATCCTTGGCGTCCTCGCAGCCTTCGCCACCGGTGAAACCGTCGTCACCGGTGCCGAGGAACTCCGCGTCAAGGAAACTGACCGCGTAAAAGCCGTGGTCGATATGCTGCGCGCAAATGGCGTCGAGGCCGAAGAGCGCGAAGACGGCTTCGTCGTCCAGGGCTGCGGCGGCCCGCCCCCCGGCGGCGGCTTGGTCGAAACCCGGCACGATCACCGCATCGCCATGAGCGCGCTTGTCATGGGCACGGCCAGCCAGAAGCCTGTCAGTGTCGATGACGTGTCCATGATCGACACAAGCTATCCCGACTTCCTCGCCCACATGGCCACACTGGGAGCTGATATTTCCGAGGGAACCGCATGATTATCGCCATTGATGGAACCACCGCCTCGGGAAAAGGCACGATCGCCAAGCGGCTCGCAGCGAAATACGCGCTGCCCCACATGGATACGGGCTGCCTTTACCGCGCCACCGCCGTTGCGGCCCTGAAACAGGGCGTTGCCCTGGATGACGCGGCCGCCCTGCAGCAAATCGCGATAAATCTCGACCTGTCGAAATTCCGCGATTCCGATCTGCGCACCGGCGAAGCCGGCAAGGCCGCAAGCCAGGTCGCCGTTATTCCGGAAGTCCGCCAGGCCCTGTTCGAATTGCAGCGCAGCTTCGCCACGCAGGCTGGCGGCGCCCTGCTCGATGGCCGCGATATCGGAACAGTCATTGCGCCTGACGCCGATGTAAAACTCTGGGTCGATGCCAATGTCGAGCAGCGCGGCTATCGGCGCTGGAAGGAACTGGTCGGCTTCGAGCCGGATGTGACGCTGGAAGAAGTCATAAAGCAGCTCCGGATTCGCGATGAACGCGACCAGTCGCGCAAGGATGCGCCCGCTGCCATCGCGTCAGATGCTGTCTTGATAGATACGACTGATCTGACTATAGACGCCGCAGTGGAGAAGGCGATTGTGGCCGTTGAGGCCGTTCTCGCCCGTGGAAAGACCGTTTGAAGGGCCCAAAAGGCTCAAATCCAAACAAGCGGTACCGCTCTGAAATGACAGACCACTCTAACGGGTCGTTCCGACGCGGGCTGCAATGGTGCAGGCCCGCCTTGAACCGTTCGCCCCGTCCCCGGAGACACAATGACTGACAAGATGAACCCAACAACCGACGATTTTGCGGCGATGTTCGAAACGTCCGCTGCCGCGGGCGCCATGCAGGAAGGCCAGGTTATCCCGGCCACTGTCATTCGCATCGAAAACGAAAACGTCCTGGTCGATATCGGCCTGAAAACCGAAGGCCGCATTCCGGTCAAGGAATTCGCCCTCGAAGATGACCAGCCGAAGCCCGGCGATATCATCGACGTGTATCTCGACCGTATCGAAAACGCCCTCGGCGATGCTGTCCTCTCGCGCGACAAGGCTCGCCGCGAAGAGCGCTGGATCAAGCTTGAGCGCAGCTTCAACAAGGAAGAGCCCGTCAAAGGTGCCATTTCCGGACGCGTCAAAGGCGGCTTCACGGTCGACCTCGGCGGCGTCAACGCCTTCCTTCCCGGCAGCCAGGTGGACATCCGCCCGGTTCGCGACGTTGGTCCGCTCATGGGCGAGATCCAGCCGTTCGCCATCCTCAAGCTCGACCGCACACGTGGCAACATCGTTGTCTCGCGCCGCGCCATCCTTGAAGAGAGCCGCGCAGAACAGCGCGCCGAAATCGTTTCGGACATGAAAGAAGGCGACGTCCGCAAGGGTATCGTCAAGAACATCACCGATTACGGTGCGTTCGTTGACCTTGGCGGCATCGACGGCCTGCTGCACGTCACCGACATGAGCTGGAAGCGTATCAACCACCCATCGCAGGTTGTTGAAGTCGGCCAGGAAGTCGAAGTGCAGATCGTCAAGATCAATCCTGAAACCCAGCGCATCTCGCTCGGCATGAAGCAACTCGGTTCCGACCCTTGGGACGGCATCGACTCGCGCTACCCAGTTGGCGCCCGCCTCAAGGGCCAGGTCACGAACATCACCGATTACGGTGCATTCGTTGAACTGGAAGACGGCGTTGAAGGCCTGATCCACGTCTCCGAAATGAGCTGGACCAAGAAGAACGTCCACCCCGGCAAAATCCTCTCGACGACCCAGGAAGTCGACGTGGAAGTGCTGGACGTCGACAGCGACAAGCGCCGCATCTCACTCGGCCTCAAGCAGACCATGGACAATCCATGGGACGCATTCGTCGCCGAACATCCGGTCGGTTCCGAAATTGAAGGCGAAGTCCGTGGCATCACCGAGTTCGGCCTGTTCGTGGGCCTCGGCCCCGACCTCGACGGCATGGTGCACATCAATGACATCGCTTGGGACAAGTCCGGCGAGCAAGCCATTGAAGGCTTCAACAAAGGCGACATGGTCAAGGCACGCGTCCTTGACGTCGACGTCGACAAAGAGCGCATCTCGCTCGGCATCAAGCAGCTCAGCGGCGACCCGATCGCAGCCCCTGCTGATGGCGGCACAGGCCTCAAGCGTGGCTCGATCGTCACCTGCACCGTCACCGAGATCACCTCGGGCGGTATCGAAGTCGAGTTCGGCTCCCCGGCGATGAAATCCTTCATCCGTCGCTCCGACCTCAGCCGCGACCGTGCAGACCAGCGCCCAGAGCGTTTTGCTGTCGGCGACAAGGTCGACGCCAAGATCCTCACAGTCGACCGTGGCTCGCGCCGCGTGTCCCTGTCGATCAAGGCACTCGAAATTGCTGAAGAAGCAGATGCTGTCGCACAGTACGGTTCGGCTGATGCCGGCGCCTCGCTCGGTGATATCCTCGGTGCAGCCCTTGCCTCCTCCGCGGTTGGCAAGCCTGCCAAGGCAACGTCCGAGAAGGTCGAAGCCACACCGGCTTCTTCCGACGGCATCCAGGCTGGTGACGTGTCCTCGCTCGACGAGCGCGGCCGTCTCGAAGGCCCGCAAGGCGATGCTGACGACCTGAAGCAGATCAAGGGTGTCGGTCCGGCATTCGAGAAAAAGCTGAATGAAGCAGGTATCTACCACTTCTGGCAGGTCGCTGCCCTCAATGACGCCCAGATCGCAGAGCTTGAAGAAGAGCTCAGCTTCCAGGGCCGTATGGAGCGTGACGACTGGAAAGGCCAAGCCGAGGAATTCATGGCCTAGGCTTGCCCGGGAAGCGGCAGCCGCTTCCTAAAATTGATGAAATGTTTGCGGCGGGGGCCTAGCGCTCCCGCCGCAAATACGTTTAATAACAACAACATGCTTAAGTCAGAACTCATCGCGAAGCTTGCTTCAGAATATAGCCACCTGCGCCAGGAGGATCTGGAGCGCGTGGTCAACGTGATTCTGGACGAGATTGCAGATGCCCTCGCCCGTGGCGACCGGGTTGAACTGCGCGGCTTTGGCGCCTTCTCCGTTCGCAAGCGCGACGCCCGCAAGGGCCGCAATCCGCGCACCGGCGCACCGGTCAAGGTGCCCGCCAAGGCGGTCCCCTTCTTCAAGGCCGGCAAGGAACTGCGCGCCCGCGTCAATGGCGGCGAGGATCCCGAAGCGCGCTAGCAGCTCTATCGGTTTTGAGTGTGCGAAGTCGGCGCTTGACCGCAGATTCGAATAGTTTGATTAATTCCGTATTCTTTACGAAACAGACAATTTGGGAAGGGGCGCCTAATGCTCAAGGAATTCAAGGAATTTGCGATGAAGGGCAACCTCATCGACATGGCCGTCGGCTTTGTCATGGGCGGCGCTTTCGCGACAGTCGTGACGGCATTCATCCAGGGCGTATTCCTGCCGCTGCTGGCGCCCATCATGGGCGGCATCGACCTGTCAGCGCTGAGCTACACGATCTCGCCGGCCGTTGTTGATGCCTCGGGTGAAGTCACCAAGGCAGCAGCCATCATCGAGCTGGGCACATTCATCAGCGCCGTGATCTCTTTCATCATCGTCGCCTTCGTCATGTTCATGATCATCAAGGGCATGAATTCGCTGAAGAAGAAGGAAGAGGCCGCTCCTTCAGAGCCACCGCGTCAGGAAGTCCTGCTGGAAGAAATCCGCAACCTGCTTGCAAAAGGCGCCAAATAGGCGACGCAATGCGCATTCGTAAACCGTTAGGGATTTTTCCTTAAGGCTTACGATTAGTAGAGTGCCAGGTAGAGTAAGGAGAGGGGCAGCCGATGGCTGCCCTTCTTTTTTTGCCCTAGAGGCCCAAGGCGGCGACGAGATCGTCATGCGCCCCTTCGGTGAAATGGAACGCCTGCCAGCCCACGCTGCGTGCCGCCTCGACATTCTCAGCCATGTCATCGACCAGCAGCATGTGCGCCCCCGGCATGCCGAGTTCCTGTTCCATGTGGCGGAAATAGTCCGTATCCGGCTTGGCGACGCGCATCCGGCCCGCGGCAAAGATCCGGTCCATATGCCGGTCGAAACCCATCTCGGATTCAATGAATGACGTGCGGTGGATCTCGTTATTGGTGGCCATCACATTGGCAATGCCACGCTGGCGCAGCTGCGCGACCATGGCCAGCACATCAGCGTCCGGCAGGGCGTCAGTTGTGAACCAGTAATCGAGGATTTCCGCTTCCCGTCCGACCGCGCCATTCTCGCCAGCCCATTGCGTCACGAGTTCCTTCAGGCAGGCTTCGCCGACCATGGCTTTCTGGAACCGGCCCTGGAACAGGAAACTGCTGAACGATTCCAGAGACAGGCCAAGATCCTCGGCAAAGCCGCGCGACCACGCAAACACGCCGTCCTGAACATTGCGGTTCAGCACGCCGTCGAAATCCCAGGCGACGACCCTGATGTCTTCAGGTCTGATCATAGCCGCCTCAGTATTCGTATTTTGTCAGGCTCGTCATTTCGATCGTATAGGCCGCATCGGCCAGATCGGAATTCTGCGTCTGCGTCCGGATCGTGCCTTCGATCCAGACTGCCTGCGCGAGGTCCTTCAGCTTGATCGGCGTATCGGTCTTCACGAAAATGGTCTGGTTCGGCGGCGGTGGCGGGGCGTGGATACAGGCGCCGAAATACGGCACCAGCAGGAACTGGGTGATCTCGGCTTTCGAGCCGTATTCGAACGGCACGGTATAGCCCGGGATGCGTATCTTCACGCCATCAAGCGCAGCCACTGTATTGAACGTGCCAATCTGCATGGCGGTGTCGGCGGCAGAGCCTTCGGCGATGGGCGAGCTGGAATAGAGCGAGGCCATTTGTGACTGGTACATCTGGGCAAGGCGCTCCTCCTCCCCTTCCGGCATCAGGTCTTCCCAGCCAATGCTGCGAATGCCGCGCGCCTTGAGTTCAGCCTCGATCCGGGCTTCCTCGACCGCCTTGGCGACGATGGAAGCATCCTTTTCGGCTTTCTTCTGCGCGGCCTTGGCGGCCTTCTCGGCATCGCTCTCGCCGATCTTGTCGCCGACCTTTGGGCCGGCATCAGTCGTGGAGGTCGCGGCGGCTGGCGCTGCAGGCGTTTCCGGCTCAGCGGTCTGGCCACACGCTGTAACAAGGGTCACAAGCAGGGCGGCGGAAAGGATCTGGATCGTTTTCATGGGTCTCAACTTAAACTCCAGGTGCTGGCAGGACCAGACGGTTTGAGCGGTTCATACGGTCACACTTTCACGGACAAGCCATCGGCCAGCGACCGGCGGAAGGCCGCCCAGGCCGGCACCATGCCGATCAGCAGGGAGGCCAGCGTCACCGCCAGCAATGTATAAAGGTCTGTCAGCCCCGGCCCTGTCCCGGCCAGCGACACGCCATAGCGCGCTTCCACCATCGGCCCGGCCACCAGCAGGATCGCGTGGATCAGCACAATGCCGATCACGGCCCCAAGGAAACCGACCAGGCCCGCCTCAAGCACGAGCAGGCTAAAAATATGCCCCGGCCGCGCGCCGACTGCGCGCAGGATCGACATTTCGCGTCGCCGCTCATTCAGGCTCGTCAGGATGGAGGTCAGGATCGAGACCAGCCCGACCGCAATCACGAACACGGACACAGCCATCAGCGCCCGCTCGGCAAAGGCCGTAACGCTCCACAGCTCTGCCAGCGCCTCGCCCGGGATGATCGCCATCAGCGGCTCACCCTTGTTCGTATTGATCGCGCGGCGCGTCGTCAGGATCGTACCCTTGCGCTGCAGGCCCACAAAGAAGGCTGTCACGCTTTTCGGTGTCAGGTCAAAACTGCGGATCATCTTCTCGTCGATCGTGTCGGCGAGCGGGTTCTTCGCGCCCGTCTCCCAGCCGACATGGATGGCGGTGATCGCTTCCAGTGAAACATGCACCGTGCGGTCCACCGGTGTGCCCGTTGGTGCCAGGATACCCACCACACGGAACGGCCGGTTCTCGTGACCCGCACCAAGACTCGCGGCACCCAGCCCATGGCTCAGCACCAGCGGCGTGCCCATCTCATACCCAAGTTCGCGCGCCACATCCGCGCCGATCACGGCATCGAACAGGTCGCTGAATTCCTCGCCCTGGGCCAGCTTGAGGGGCTGCCCGTGACCATATTTGTAGTGGACGAAATAATCGTTCGTCGTGCCGAGCACCCTGAAACCGCGATGGCTGTCGCCCAGCGAGATCGGCACGGTCCAGGCGACATCCGGCCGGTCGGCAATTTTCTGATAGGTCGGCCACGAGACTTCCGCCGTCGCATTGCCCATCCGGAACACAGAATAGAGCAGCAGGTTCACCGTGCCTGTCGGCGCGCCAACGATCAAGTCCGTGCCCGAAATCGTGTTGCCAAAGCCTTCGCGTGCGCCGGTCCGCGCTTTGTCGACGCCGAGGAACAGCGCAACAGAGAGGGCCACCGCCACCAGCGTCAGGATCACGGATCCCTTGCGGTTCATCAGGCTTTTCCAGGCGAGGGAGAGGATTGCGCTCATGCCTTCACCCCTGCCCGGTTGATCTCGGCAAGGTCCACCGCCCGGTCAAACAGGCGCGCCAGCGACGCATCATGGCTGACGAACAGGAGCGCCGCGCCTGTGCGGGCCGCCTCTTCCGACAGGAGGGTGATGAACCGGTCACGGGCATCGGCATCGAGCGCAGAAGTCGGCTCATCCGCGATCACGATCTCCGGCGCCCCGATCAGGGCCCGCGCTGCGGCGACGCGCTGCTGCTGACCAACAGACAGGTCCGACACGCGCCGTTCCAGCATCGCTTCATCCATCAGACCAAGGCGACCAAGCAGGCGGCGCGCCTCCGCGTCCGCGTCTCCGCCCACGGCCTTGCGGCGTGCCGCAGAGAATTTCAGCGGCAGCGTGACGTTCCCGACAACGGAGAGATAAGGCACCAGATTGAACATCTGGAAGATCACCCCAAGATGGTCGGCCCGCATCCGGTCACGCGCGGAACTGGAGAGCGATGCAAGATCCTGCCCCAACACGCTGACCTTGCCGGCATCCGCCTCCAGCACGCCCGCAATCACGCCCAGCAGGGTGGACTTGCCGGACCCCGATGGCCCGCGCAGGAACAGACGTTCCCCGCGCGCCAGCGTAAAGTCCGGCACGTCCAGCACAGGCGCATTGCCCTTCCAGGCAAAGCGCAGCCCTTGGATCTGTATGGCAGGTTCAGTCATTCGCCGTTTCGAACGTTTATCGCGTTGCCAGTTCAGGATTGCCGGGCGTCAGCACGGCAGCCATCTGCGAGTCCGGGCCGACAAAGACGGCATCAACGGTCTGGAAACCGGGGAATTCGGAAAAGGCATTGAGGCGAACACCATCCAGCTTGTCGAGTGCGCTGCAGGTGAATTCGAGTGTCAGCGTGAGGCCGCTATGGTCGCCCACGGTGCGGGTCTGGATATGGCGGTTACCTGCCTTGCAGTCGGCATCGCCCTGGAAGCTGACGAGATCATCACCAATACCGGTGCTGACTTCCAACGCATCCGTATCGCCTTCGCCGAGGCCGAAATTGGCGAGCGGCGCATCCAGCGTGACGGTCAGCAGGTCGCCATCAACCGCGACAGCAAATTCACCCGCGCCATGCACATGCGGTTCGCCGCCGGCGGATGCGGTGTCTTCGGCGTCGGGCGCCTCAGGCGTTTCCGGCATCGCTGGCGCAGCCTCCATATTCTCCGGCGCTTCGACCGAGGGGGCTTCAGGCGCGGCGGGCGGAGAGTCCGCCTTCTTGCTGCAACCCGCCAGCGCCAGGGCTGGAACAGTCAGAATCAGGCACAAGGCCACACGCGGTGAAGTGAACATGAAGAGGGGCCTCCTGGCGCCGTAATGGGGGAAATTGCGCGAACCGCAAATTTATACTCGCGATTTGCATAATGAGACTATATAACATTTTTCCACAAGGCCGCACTACCGCTTTTCGCCGCAGCATCGCCCAATCTGTCCATTTTCTGGCCCTGCGCGGCCCACCGAGACCACTTTCCCACCATGCTCCAGTCCATGCAGGCCCCTCTTTTCTTCGGCTTGATTGCCGCCTTTGTGACGACGGTCGGCCTGATCGCCGTCGCCGCGCGTGGCGACTGGAGCGCCCGCCATTCCGGCCTGTTCGCGCTTGCCGCCGGGGGCATGCTGGTCACACTCAGCATCCTTCACATCACACCCGAAGCCTTTGCGCTTAGCCCGCATGCCCCCGGACTGATCCTGTCAGGCTTCCTCGGCGGCCTGCTGATGAGCTTCCTTGTCCGCGTGATCTTTCCCGAAGGCGGAGAGGAAGGCCACGCCGCTGCCGCGACGCCAGTCCTCGCCATCGCGCTTCACTCGTTCATTGATGGCATCGTCTATTCGGTGACCTTCGCGGCCAGCTTTTCGTCGGGTGTCTACGCGGCTTCGTCGCTCCTGCTTCACAAGTTTCCCGAAGGCGTGATCGCCTTCGCCATCCTGCGTCGGCATGGATTCGCCAACCGTCAGGCCTTCTTTTTTGCCTTCCTCGCAGCGGCCGCGACGACCCCGCTGGGTGTCATTGCCTCGGCGCCCTTCATGTATGGTCTGGGCTCTGAAACCATCGGCAACCTGTTCGCCATTTCAGCTGGGCTCCTCCTTTATGTCGCCACCGGCCCGCTGATGGAGCCGCTGAAGGAAGAACCGCCCCTGCGGAGTTTCCTGTCGCTCGGCGCAGGGGTTGCGGTTGCAGTCGCAATTGCGAGCCTGCCATTCCATCGCCATAGCCATGCCCTGGACGACGCGCCCTATCAGGCTCACGACCCTGCACATAGCCACCCTCTGAGCGATTGACCTGCCGGCCTGAAAGGGCTGCAATCAGCCCTATTGAACTGATCCGAAGCGCTGTCATCGGCATGGCCTTTGCAACGACGCCTCCAGTTCAGGGAGAGTCTCGATGGCATATTCACGGTTCGCACTGAAAGCAGCCTCAGCCCTGGTCGCCTCAGGCATAAGCGCCCTGATCGGATTGGCGCCATTGGCCCATGCCGAAACAGCCTGCGGCCTGGCGGACGCCACGCGCTACCAGAACGCCATTTCTGCACCACAGGAGGAAGGCAGCCCCGCATACTTCCTGCGCACCGCCGAGGCCTTCATCGCTGCCTGCCCTGACCGGTTTGAAGTACGCGATGCAAACCTTGTCGCCGCCCGCGCAGCACTCGACTCCGGTCTCGCTGATATTTCCGCCTCCCATTACGCCGCGGCGCTGGCTGCGGGTGCCCAGCTTTCTCCGTCTGCCCGGATGGACCAGGCCGTGGTGCTTATGGCGACCGGTGACAAGGCGGGCGCCCGAGAAGCGCGCAACCTCGCCATATCGGGCTGGCTTGCGACGCTTGATGCGACCAATGCAGCGACACTGGCGGCCTACAAGGTCAACGGCGGCACCATCTATTCCGTGCGCTACACGCATCCGGATCCCGGCCTTGCCGTGACCGCTCTCTGGATGGGCGTGCCAACCGGCACAGGCCTTCCGTCCACCATCCTGATCCGCAATGCCCCTCAGCGGGCCGCCTGGCGCAACCTCCGCGAAGGCACGGAGATGACTGATCTTGTTGTCGCCGAACGCCTCACCTGCCGGTCAACTGCACTGCTGGGTGAAGTGACAGATGATATCGCGCTTGAAGACATTGATCGCGGCGCGATAGGCGAGCTTGCGGCCTATCTTGGCCATCCCGATACGTTGCGCTCCACGGACAAGGGAGAGCCGATCGCGGCCTGCCTCGGCCTCAACCGGATGATGCATGTGCCCGGCCAGCCGGACACGTCCATGCTGCGCTAGACCGGCAATTCGGTTGTGTTCTTCATGCATTCCATGGCGAACGTGGCGCTGACATCGGAAATGTTCACGCGCGCGATCAGGTCCTTGTAGACCCTGTCATAGTCGTGAACGCTGCGGGCCTGCACCTTCAGCAAATAGTCGACCTCCCCCGCCATCCGGTAGAACTCGACCACTTCCGGGATCATGCGGACCGCATCGGCAAAGCGCTTCAGCCAGCCGGCCGAATGGTCATTTGTCCGGATCGCCACGAAAATCGTCTGGCCAAGCCCGAGCTTGTCGGCATCCAGCAGGGCCACGCGCCGCGCAATCAGCCCGCTTTCCTCGAGGCGCTTCACACGCCGCCAGCACGTATTGGTCGATATATCCGCCCGCCCTGCCAGCGATTCGAGCGAAAGCGTGCCATCCGCCTGAAGTGCCCGCAGCAGGACACGGTCTGTATCATCAATTTTTTCTTCCATTTGGCCTATATATCGAAATATCTACCCATATTCCATCACAATAATTGTAAGGCTGCGATGATATTTGATCGCCTCTGTGTGACTCTCACTCACTGAAATGAGGAGATATCCATGACACTCGCCCTTGCTACCGCGACATCCCAGAACGCAATCCGCACGGCGAACCCTGTTGATCATCCCCGCCTGCGCGCCCTCTCAAACCTGATCGGCCGCACACCGCTCCTGTCCATCCACCTGCGCTATCGCGGCGTCGAACGCGTGATCCACGCCAAGGCGGAACACTATAATCTCACCGGCTCGATCAAGGACCGCATGGCCCTTTCGATCCTCAGCCGTGCGATGCGCTCCGGCGCGCTCCGGCCCGGCGACCGGATCGCAGAAGCCACCAGCGGCAATGCCGGCATCGCGATCACCGCGCTCGGCCGCGCGCTTGGCCACAAGGTCGACATCTACATGCCGGACTGGATGAGTGACGAGCGCAAGAGCCTGCTGCGCAGCCTCGGCGCCGACCTTCACCTCGTCAGCCGCGAGGAAGGAGGCTTCATCGGCGCGATTGAAGCAACACGCGCGCTCGCCGCGAGCCAGGAAGGCGTTTTCCTGCCCTGCCAGTTCTCCAATTGTGACAATACGGGCGGCCATTGCGACACGACCGGACCGGAATTGCTGAAACAGATGGCCCTGCTCGGCCTCGAGCCGGATGCCTTCGTGGCCGGTGTCGGCACGGGCGGCACCGTTATGGGCGTCGGCCGGGCCCTGCGCGCCAGCCTGCCCGGTGTCAAAATCCATCCGCTTGAGCCATTGGAGTCGCCCACACTCTCAACCGGCCACAAGGTCGGCAGCCACCGCATCCAGGGAATCTCGGATGATTTCATCCCGGCGATTGTCGATTTTGCCCAGCTGGATGACGTGATCGCCGTATCCGATGGCGACGCAATCCTGATGGCGCAGGCGCTCGCCAGCGAGCTCGGCCTCGGCGTCGGCATCTCGTCCGGCGCAAACCTGATCGGCGCCCTGATGGCCGCCGAACGGCTTGGCCCGGATTCGCGCGTCGCGACCGTGTTCTGCGACGACAACAAGAAATATCTCTCAACTGCGCTGTCACGCCGTGAGCCAGTCAAGGCGGGCTATCTCAGCCCTGAGATCGAACTGCTCGGCTTCGAAGCGACGTCCTGCCCGGCCTGATCTAGCAGCCTAGTCAGCCTTGGCGCAGATCGCCCAGACCTTCAGCTTCCACTTCGGTGAGAAGCTGCTTTGGTTCTTGGCATTGACCATCCAGTGGCTGCCGTCATAAGCGGGCTGGCTGGTGGTTGCCTGCCCCTCCAGAATGGCGTCGGTCTTGTCGAGCGCGGCCCAACCGCCACCCGTTACCTTCTTGTCCTTCGGACAATTGACGATGAGTTGCTTGGACACGGTCGCGTCGTAAGCGGTCACCTGCGCCACGATTTCATATCCCGCCAACTGCGCACTAGCAGCAGGCGTGAGGAGTGCAGCCGCGGCGAGGGCGAGGCTGAAGGCTTTGATCTGGGGCATTTCGATACTCCCTTAGACAAAACGGCGCCCCATTCGGGCGCCGTTCCAGTCTAACAGGCGTTGGATCGACTGCGAAGCAGGATCAGTTGGCGGCAGCCACCTCGCGTGCCGTCACTTCAGCTTTCACATCCATGAAGCGACGCGTGAACTGGCTGACGCGCGGCGCAATTTCCGTGCGGAACCTGTTGCCGTTGAACACGCCATAATGGCCGACGCCCGGCTGGATATAGTCCGCCTTCATGTCGTCGGGGATCTTCGTACAAAGATCATGCGCGGCCTGCGTCTGGCCAATGCCGGAAATGTCGTCCTTCTCCCCCTCGACCGTCATCAGCGCCACATCGCGGATCGCCTGCGGCTTCACGAGCCGCTCGCCGCGATACATGTAGATGCCGCGCGCCAGATGGTGCTCCTGGAATACACGCTGGATGGTCTGCAGGTAGAATTCCTCGGTCAGGTCGAGCACCGAAAGGTATTCGTCATAGAATTCACGGTGCTTGCCGGCTTCGTCTCCGTCGCCATCGACGAGATGGTTGAAGAAGTGCCATTGCGCATCGACGTGGCGATCCCAGTTCATGTTCATGAACGAGGCCAGCTGCACGAAGCCCGGATAGACGCGGCGCATCACGCCCGGATAAGGGCCAGGCACGGTGTGGATCATGTTCTCTTCAAACCACGCGAAGGAGCGCTCTTCAGCCAGTTCGTTCGGCACGGTGGGGCTGCGGCGCGCATCAATGGGCGAGCCCATGAACGTCATCGAGGCCGGGCGGGCCGGGTCATTGTCTTCGGCCATCATGGAAATGGCGGCGAGAACAGGCGGTCCCGGCTGGCAGACGCCGAGCACATGGGCGCCGGGGCCGACATGGGTGATCATGTCCCGGATATGGTCGATATAGTCGTCAAGGTCGAACCGGCCGAGCCAGACCGGCGCCATGCGCGCATCCGACCAGTCGGTGATATAGACGTCGTGATTGGGCAGAAAGGCTTCGACCGTACCGCGCAGCAGCGTGGCATAATGGCCCGACAGCGGCGCCGTGATGATCATGCGCGGCAGTGGTGGCGCCCCCGGCTTGCGCACGGCAGCCAGCTGTTCCGGGTCTTTCTTGAAGTGGACCAGGTTGCACCAGGGCGAGCGCCAGGAGACCGTCGGCGTCACCTTGATCGGCGCGCTGTTCACGCGAACCGTATCAATCCGCCATTCCGGCTTGCCATAATAGCGGGTGGAACTCTCGAACACGTCGGCAAAGGCTGCGAGCGATTTGCCGTATTCCGTCTTGCCAAGTGGGTTGAGCGGGGAAAGAAGCGCCGCCCGACCAGCCTTCGCGGCCAGTCTCATTGGCGCCATCGCCACCCGGTTCATTTCGACAAGTGAGTAAAGCATCGCGTTACAAACCTTTCATGCTGCATTGCAACATAAGTCCAAGTTTCCGGCGTAGCAATCAGATTCACCAGACGGGCGTTTTGGCGATTGCGCACCAGAAGAATTGAATTTGCGTAAAATTTGCAGTCGCTTGGTCGCAAGAGAGTTAAGAAGCGGGTGCTCTAACGTAAGCTTCAGGGAGGACGAGACCCATGTTCCTTAAGTGTGAGCCCAATCCCCATCGCTCCGGCCGCATGACCCGCACGCTGGTGTTCGAGCACGTTCCTGGCCAGCGCTATGCGATCGATGCTGAGCAGCTGCACAAAACGCCCGAACTGTTGAACGCTTTCGGGCGCAACATGTACGTGCGTTTCCGGGTGCTGGACGCAATGGCCTACATGATCTGCCTGCTTGGTTTCCTGGCCACGATTGCCTTTGTCTGGTGGGCTTTCATGCCGGGACTGGCCATCTGCGTGCTCATGCTGGGGACCAATCGCAAGTCAGCCGGCGAAATTGCCCGCAAGGCGGCCACACGCTCGGTCGATAATTTCCGCGCGCTTCACGAAATGGGCTGCCTCTGGCTGGTCTACGCCTAGATACCGATCAGGCCCAGAATGCCGGCAATCACGGCTATCAGCATGAACATCAGTGACAGGCTGACCGAAACGGCGCGCTGATCCTTGCGCCGGGTCCGCACGCCCTTGGGGTTCTTGCCCTCTTTCGGCGCCAGCATCAGCCGGGTCGAGAAAAAGCCGAAAGCTGCCAAGGCAGCCGTAACAGCCGCTGCCCAGCTCGTCGCGATCGCGAAAAAGGCCGTGGCAGCCAGCATGATCCCGGCAACCGGGATGGCGGTCGCGTGCAGCAATTCGCGCACATGCCGGTCGGCCCGGCTGCCATCAAGCTTGTCGAAGCTGCAATTGGGCGAGGCAATCGTCACGACCCAGCCTGCACCAATAGCCATGGCACTCGCTGCCACGCCCAGCCCACCCGCATAATGCTGTATCTCTGTAATCATGCGCGATCCATGCAGGGATTCGCGTTCCCACGGGAAGCAAATTCGCTGTTCGCGCCCCTTAACCGGTGCTCAGCGCCAGCAGCCGGCTGATCATCGCCCGCGACAGGCCGCTCTCGTCATGCCAGCGGTTCACGGCCGCCTGCACTTTCGCGAGGTCGCCCTTGCTTGTGGCGACCGGCTTCTCCAGCACGCCTTCGCGTTTCAGGGCCGCGCACATGTCGGCCGAGGTGATCCAGGCATCCCAGCCGCAGAAGCGCAGGAAATATTGCGCGGTCGCCCCGCCAAGCCTGGAACCGCGCTTGTTGAGCGCCGCCATCAGCCCCGTCTGGTCATCGGCGGGCCATGTAGCCAGGAAACGCCCGAAGCCGCCCTCCCCCTGCTCGATCTCGGCCACCATGCGCGCATTCTCGAGCGTCGCCTTGATCTTCTGCCCATTCCGCACGATCCGCTCATCCGAGACCAGATCGCCCATCATCTCGTCACCGAAAAAGGCAAGCTTCGCCGGGTCAAAGCCCTGAAAGGCGGCTTCGAAGCCATCCCACTTGGCCTCAATGACCTTCCAGTTGAACCCGGCATTGAACACGCATCGGGTCATGGTCGACAGGAGACGATCCGCCGGCACCTTGGACAGGTCCTTCACGGCATGCGCACTCTGCGCCTGCGCCAGCACGGCCTCGCGGCCACCATGATGCTGCCCGGCACGTTCAATCACCTTGTCGAACGTGCCCATGGCCAACAATCCTTCAGAGCGCGGTTTCGTAGACCTTGGCATAATCGTCCGCGCTCATCGTGCGTGGATTGCCGAAATGCGCGAGATCCTTGAGAGCGTATTCCACGATGCTCGGGCCGTCCGCAGCCGTAAGGCCAATGTCGGACAGCGTCTTCGGAATGCCGATCGCATTGTTCAGGTCCTGGATCGCATCACCGAGATCAGCCTTTTGCTTCAGGCCCATCGCGGCGCGCAGGCGGACATATTTCTCGTCCGCAGCGCCTTCATGGAAGCGCAGGATATGCGGCAGGAAGATTGCGTTCAGCGTGCCATGGTGCAGCTTCTTCTCGTGCAGGCGGCCCGCCGCATGGCTCAGCGCATGCACGCCGCCGAGGCCCTTCACGAAAGCCAGCGCGCCTTCATAGCTCGCCATCATCATGTGCCAGCGCGCTTCCGGATCGCTGCCATCCTTGACGGCCCGCTCGAGCCAGCCACCGCCGAGTGCGCGCACGACGCCGTCATAGCCGATACCTTCGGCGGGCGGGTTCACGGTTGGCGTAAGCACCGCTTCAATACAGTGCGTGACAGCGTCCATGCCGGTCGCGGCGGTCATGTAGGCTGGCAGGCCGAGCGTCAGGTCCGGATCGCAGATCGCCGTCGACGGAATGAGGTTCGGTGACGCGAACGTCTCCTTACGGCCATTCTCCATCGTCGTGATCATGCCGATCGATACTTCAGACCCTGTACCCGCCGTGGTCGGAATGGCGATCAGGGGCGGAATCTTGCCGATCTTCTTGGCGCCGCCAATGATGGCCGCATAATTCTCGAGTGGTTCCGGGTGCGAGGCCATCAGGCCGATTGCCTTGGCATGGTCCATCGACGAGCCACCGCCGACGGCAATGATTCCGTCCGCGCCGCTGTCCTTGTAGGCCTGCGTCGCGATCTTGGCCTGCGTCTCGGTCGGG